>Ga0210077_1000007_pt1 | contig 192893 bp, 211 predicted proteins | sample RushMan_CattailN_5_FD_185556 | JGI IMG/M metagenome (GOLD analysis project Ga0210077, IMG submission 185556) | Wetland microbial communities from San Francisco Bay, California, USA, that impact long-term carbon sequestration -... | ecosystem: Environmental > Aquatic > Marine > Wetlands ...
AGCGCGCCGCCCGGGTTCCAGATGAAATCGCCGTCGGCCATCACATAGCCCTCGCGCGCGAGCTGCGGATCGTTCGGATCCTTGGGTCGCTGCACGAAGCCGATCGCGTTGAACGCGTAGCCCTTGCCCCAGCTGAGCGCGCGCTTGCCCGCTTCCAGCGTCAGGCCCGGCTTGGGGCGAAGGGAGAGGGCCGCCTCGTAGATCCTGCTGTTTCGGTCGTCGGCGAGCTGATCCTGCGAGGCATCGGCGTGAACGCGGAAATCGAACGTGCTGATGCCCTGCCGCAGCTTCCCGGCCAGCTCGAGCGTCTCGGTCCCTCGGACGAGCGAGTCGCGCTGAGGCTCGCCGAAGTAGTTGAGCTTGTAGAAGGCGCCGTCGCGGTTGAGCGCGAAGTCTTCGGCTTTGAGCTCGACGTAGCCGTTCAGCTCGAATGGCTTCTTCTCGTACTTCGAGACGTCGAAGCTGTACTCGTCGGCTCGCGCGCCCGCCGCCAGCAGCAGCAGAACGAGCGACCAGAACCACCGCCGCCTCTGCGGCGCCTTCATTTGCGCAGCTCTTCGACCCGCGGCAGGTAGTTGAGCGTGAAGATCTCGTCGCCGAAGGTCGCCTTTTTCAGGCCCGACCACAGCATCACCGATTTGTAGCCCTTGTACAGCGGACTGTCCGTTTCGAGCTGCGCGGGCCGCTTGATGCCGCCGCCGAAGTCCTTGATGTCGCTAAAGTGCAGCGTCTTGAGCAGCAGCCCGCTCGCGGCGTAGCACTCGATCTTGACCGGCAGCAGGTGCCGCTTGTCGACCCACATCTTGAGGCGGTCGTAGGCGACCTCGTCCGTCTTCGCCTTGAGCTCCAGGATGTACTGATCGTTTTCCTCCTCGGCCTTCTTGACGTCGTACTCGGCTGCGTAGTCGATGCGGAGGATGTCGGCGTTGTTGAACACGCTACCGGTCACCGATTGCAGGCTCGTGATCCGGATCGGCTTGCCCACGGCGGGCATGTACAGCCACATGTTCTCGCCCAGGCGCAGCGTCACCCGGCCCTTGTCGGCCGGCGGCGAGAGAAACAGCGCGAGCACCTTGTCGCGCCCCTTCTTGGCGGTCCACAGCACGTACTCCTTGCGGCTGCCGTCGGGCTGGATGTCGATCAGCTTGCGGTAGGACTCGTAGGACTCGGGCTCGAGGTTGCGGTCCACCTTTTGCAGGATCTGCTGCCCGTCGAGCGCGAAGGCCGGAAAAGCAACCACCAGCAAGCTCAACAGGAGGAGTACGGCTCGCATGCTCAGACGTGCCCCAGTGCGCGCACCGGATCCATGCGCGAGGCCTTCCACGCCGGCTGCAGGCTCGCTAGGAGCGCCATGACCACCACCAGGCCAGCGATCGTCGCGACGTCGATCAGGCCGACCGAAGGCGCGAGCACCAGTCCCTGCGTTCGGGCGAAGTTGAAGACGATCTTGTGGGCGTTCAGCGCCCCGATCACGGCCAGGCTGACCGCGGTGCCGAGCGCCGCGCCACCGATCCCGAGCAGCAGCCCTTCGCTGAGGAAGATCGCCATGATCCGTCGCGGCGGCGTGCCGATCGCCGAGATCGTGCCGATCTCCCGGATGCGCTCGTACACGGCCATGATCATGACGTTGAGCACGCTGATCAGCACGATCGACACCAGCATGATCTTGATGAAGACGGTGAGCAGGTCGATCATGCTGACGACGCTGGAGAACGGCGACAGCTCCGCCCAGGTGTGCACCTCGAGCATCGGCTTGCCCTGCTGGTTGACGGTCCCCGCGAACGCCCGCTTGAGCTGCGCGTCCACCCGCTGCAGCTGTTCCGGTTTCTTGAGGCGGATCGCGATCTCGTTCACCTCAGGCTGCGTAATGCGCAGCAGGCTGCGCGCGTCGTTTATGTCGATGTAACCGTCGCGCCCGCTCGGCCCCGAGGCGCCCTCAAGCACGCCGCGCACGACGAAGGTCCTGCCGTTCATCGATCCCTGCAGGTTGGTCGCCACCAGCACCACGTTGTCGCCCACCTTCACCTTGAGGCCCTGCGCAATCAACGCCGGGATCAGGATTTCGCCCGGCTTGAGAAGCGGCGGCGCCTTGCTGCCGGCAATCAGCCGGGTCGGCATCAACGGCACGGTGGCGGCCTCCCTGGCCGGGTCGACGCCGTTCACGCGGATGCTGGTGGTCTCCGTGAAGTTGCTGAACATGGCGCCGAACTTGAGGCGCTCAGAGTACGTGTCGATCTCCGGCGTCTTGTCGAGCACCTGCTCGACCTTTTTCACCAGCGCCGGCTGCATGTTGAGGTTGAGCGGCGCGTTGTCGATCGAGGCAACGTAGCCCTTGCGGTGCACTTCCAGGTTGCCGAGCATGCCGTCCGTGAACTGGCCGATCATCAGGGCCTTGAACGAGCCCGAGACGCCGATGAAGAGCAGCACCGCGACCACCCCCAGCGTGATCAGGCTCGAGGTGAGCAGCGTGCGCCGGCCGTAGCGAACGAGATTGCGGAACGCGATCTTTATGACGTTAAGCATGAGCGGCCACCGGCGTCGGGGCGGCTGCGGGCGCCCGGATCCGCCCGTCCTCGAGCGTGAACAGTACCTCGGCTTCATCCATGATCTTGGGATCGTGGGTCGAGAACAGGAACGTCGTGCCCAGCTCATCGCGCATCTTCTTCATGAGCCCTAGGACCTGGTACGCGCTGTCGTGATCGAGGTTCGCGGTCGGCTCGTCGGCGAGCACGAGCTTCGCGTTGGTCGCCAGCGCGCGCGCCACCGCGACCCGCTGCTTCTGCCCGCCCGAGAGCTGGTCCGGCCGCTTGTGCGCCTGCGCGGCCATCCCGACCGCCTCGAGCAGCCGCGTGATCTGCGCGCGGCGCTTCTGCTCGGGCCAGTCCTGCACCATGATGAGGGGGTACTCGATGTTCTCGTAGGCCGAGAGCACCGGGATCAGGTTGAAATCCTGGAAGATGAAGCCCATGTGCCGCCCGCGGAACTCCGCGGCCGCGCGCCGGTCGAGCGAGGCGACGTCGGTGTCGACAACCGTCAGCTTCCCGCTTGTCGGATGGTCGAGGCAGCCGATCATGTTGAGCAGCGTCGTCTTGCCGCTGCCCGAGGGGCCGACGAAAGCGACGAGCGATCCCGGCTCGATCGTGAAATCGACCCCGCGCACCGCCTGGACTTCGATTTCCCCGCTACGGTAGGTCTTGACCAGCTTCTCCGCGCGCACCTGGCTCATCGGATAGTCCGCAGGAATTCGCCCGTCGGTATTCTTACCCTGCCCGGGTGGCGCGTATTGATTTGAGTCAATTCGCCCGAAAGCTGACACGCGGCGTGACGACGCGGCCGGTCAATCGACCGTGCCCGCCGAGGCCGACGCCTCGCGAGCCGCCATCCCGACCGATTCGCTGAGCGTCGGATGCGGGTGAATCGCCGCGGCGACGGCTTCCACGGCGATTCCGGCGCTCACCGCGAGCGCTCCCTCTCCGAGCAGCGAGGCTGCGCCTTCTGCCAGGATGTGAACGCCGAGCACCACACGGCTCGTCTTGTCGTAGACCAGCTTGAGCAATCCTTCGGGATGTCCCGACACCTGGGCCCGGGCGTCCGCCCGGAAATCGTAGCGTGCGATGCCGACGTCGTGTCCGGCCGCGCGTGCCTCGATCTCGGTCAGGCCGGCCATCCCTACCTCGGGCGTGCTGAAGATGACCGCCGTGTTGGTCGCCGCCGCAGGAAATCGGGTTACCCGACCGAGCAGGTGTCGTGCGAGCGCGAGCGCCTGCGCAGTGGCCCAATGGGCGAACATCGGGTGGCCCACGACGTCGCCGATGGCGTAGATGCCCGGCTCATCGGTCTCCAGCTTCGCATCCACCTTGACGCCGTGATGATCGTGGCGCACGCGGGTGCGCTCGAGGCCCAACCCCTCCACGTTGGGGCGGCGCCCGGTGGCCTCGAGCACGACCTCCGCCTGGGCCTCGTGCTGAGCGCCGGCCGCATCGCTGTACTGCACGCCGACGTGATCCCCCTTAGGCGCGATCGCTGCGACCGCCGCGCCGAGCTCGAGCGCGACGCCTTGTCGCCGGATGTGAGCGTCGAGCGCGAGCGCGATCTCCTCGTCGACCGGTGCCAGGATGCGCGGCCCCGCCTCGAGCAGCGTAACTCGGCTGCCGAAGGCGGCGAGGATCTGCGCCATCTCCACGCCGATGGGGCCCGCGCCGATCACCACCAGACGCGCCGGCACGCGGTCGATCTCGAGTATCTGCTCGCTCGTGAGCACCTGCGGCAGATCGACCCCCGGCACCGGCAGCCGGTTCGGCAGGGAGCCGGTGGCGATGATCGCGCTGCTGAAGTCGACTTCCTCGGGCGCACCGTCGCGCGGCGTGAATCGGGCCCGCCGCGGCCCAAGCAGCGTGGCGCTGCCGAATCGCACGTCCAGCGTGGGAATCTGGCGCGCGTGCTGCAACGCGCCGGCGGCGCGTCGGTGCAGGATCTCCGCCTTGCGTTTCATGATGGCGGCCCAGTCGACGCCGATCTCGCCCGCCGGAACCTGCAGTCCGAACTCCTTGGCGCGCCGGATGGCCTGCAGGCGCTCCGCGCTCTCGCGCAGGATCTTGGAAGGAATGCAGCCCTCGAACAGGCAGGTGCCGCCGAGCCCCGCGCCTTTTTCGACCAGAAGCACCCGGCGCCCCGCGCCCGCGAGCGCCATGGCGGCGGGCGTGCCGCCCGGTCCTCCGCCAATCACTAGTACGTCGACCGTTGCCATGTCCGTGTCCTGAGTCGCATGTGCATCCCCTGACGTCCTTGATAGCACGCGCCGCGGCGGCGGGATTGATCTCGCGCAATACGCCGCCGTGCCGCTGCGGTCGCCCGGCACTAAGATGCGATTGAGCATGTCTTCAATCCCCACTTCCGAGCCGCTCGGCCTGTCGGACGCCGAGGCTGGACGGCGCCTGCGGGAGTTCGGGCCGAACACGGTGCCGGTGGAGAAGCGCCACCCGCTCCGCGCGCTGCTTCTCAAGTTCTGGGCGCCGGTTCCGTGGATGCTCGAAGCAGCGGTGGTGCTGGAAATCGCGCTCGGCAAGATCGACGAGGCGGCGGTCATCACGGCTTTGCTCGTGCTCAATGCCGTCCTCGCTTTCGCCCAGGAGTCCCGTGCCGACCGCGCCCTGGCGCTGCTGCGGGGGCGCCTGTCGGCCCTGGCGCGCGTGAGGCGCGACGGTCGCTGGCAGGTTATTGCCGCCGGAGAGCTCGTTCCGGGCGACGCGATTCACCTGCGCCTGGGCGACATCGTCCCGGCGGACGTGCGCGTCGGCGCAGGGGAGATGCTGCTCGATCAGTCCGCGCTCACCGGCGAGTCGCTGCCCGTGGAAGCCGCCGGCGGCGCCACGGCTTACGCCGGGTCGACCGTGCGCCGCGGCGAAGCGACCGGCGAGGTGACGGCGACCGGCACGCGCACCTATTTCGGGCGCACGGCGGAGCTCGTGCGCACGGCGAAGACGGTCACGCACCTCGAGGGCCTGATCTTCACCATCGTGCGCTATCTGGTCGCGCTAGATGTCGCGCTCGTCGTCACGCTGCTCGCGTACGCAATCGTCACCGGGCTGCCGCTCAGCGACACGCTCCCGTTTGCGCTGGTGCTGCTCGTCGCCTCGGTGCCCGCGGCACTGCCTGCGACTTTCACGCTGGCGCAGGCCTTCGGTGCGCAGGAGCTGGCGCGCCGCGGTGTGCTCTTCACGCGCCTGTCGGCGATCGAGGAGGCCGCGGCGATGGACGTACTCGCGACCGACAAGACCGGCACCATCACCGAGAATCGTCTCACGCTCGCCGCGCTCGAGCCGAGCGCGGCGCACACCGAAGACGAGCTGCTGCGCCTGGCCGCGCTGGCGAGCGACGACGCGACCCAGGACCCGATCGATCTGGCCGTGCTCGCCGCGGCGCGCGCACGCGGGGCGCTGCGCGATGCCCCTGGGCGCCTGAGCTTCGTGCCTTTCGATCCCTCGACCAAGCGCTCGGAGGCGCTCGTGCACGAGGGTGATGTGCGCCTGCGGGTAGTGAAGGGCGCGCCGCTCGCGGTCGCCGCGCTCATGGCCGGGACATCGGACCTAGGTCCGGCGACCCAGCGCCTCGCCTCCGGCGGCCAGCGGGTGATCGCGGTCGCAGCCGGGCCCGAGGGCGCGCTCGAGCTCGCCGGGCTGCTCGCGCTGCGCGACCCGCCGCGCGAAGATTCGGCGCAGCTGATCGCCAGCCTGCGCGCGCTCGGCGTGCGCGTGATCATGGTCACAGGCGACGGTCTCGAGACCGCACGCGCGGTCGCCGCGCAGGTTGGGATCGGCGGGCGCGCAAGCGCGGCGGACGCGTTGCGCGAGGCGGAGGCCCCGCCGGCGCTCGACTACGACGTCTACGCCGGCGTCCTGCCGGAGGACAAATTCAACCTGGTGCGCGCGCTGCAGCGCGCCGGCCACGTGGTCGGCATGACCGGCGACGGCGTGAACGACGCCCCGGCGCTCAAGCAGGCCGAGGTCGGCATCGCGGTCGCCTCCGCCACCGACGTCGCGAAGGCATCGGCGAGCGCGGTCCTCACCAATCCCGGGCTGGCCGAGGTGGTCGCCGCCGTCGAGACCAGCCGGCGCATCTACCAGCGCATGCTGACCTATACGCTCAACAAGATTGTCAAGACGATCGAGATCGCGGTGTTCCTGAGCGTCGGGGTCATGCTCAGCGGCGTCTTCGTTGTCACCCCGCTCCTCATGGTGCTGCTCCTGTTTACCAACGACTTCGTCACCATGTCTATCGCGACCGACCGCGTGTCGTTCTCGCCGCAGCCGGACCGCTGGCAGGTGCCCGAGCTGATGCGCACCGCCGCCGCGCTCGCCGCGGTCATCCTCACGCTTTCCTTCACCGTGTTTTTCTTCGGCCGCGACTGGCTCCACCTGCCGCTCGCCCAGCTGCAGACGCTCGTCTTCGTGATGCTCGTGCTGAGCGGCCAGGGAACGGTCTACGTGGTGCGCGAACGGCGCCACTTCTGGCATTCGCGCCCGAGCGCGTGGCTGCTCGCGGCGACCGCAGCGGACATCGCGCTCGTGGGCTACCTCGCGCTCAACGGCATCTTCATGGCGCCGGTGGCCCCGGCGCTGCTTGCGGGGCTCGCTGCTGCCGTGCTCGCCCTGCTGTTCGCGCTCGACTTCCTGAAGCTGCGCATCCTGCGGCAGCGGCTTTAAGGAAGCCTTAAGCGCCGCGTGTCACCGTCGTTCCATCGAAGCATAGAGTCGCATCATGACCGCGCAAATGACACATCAACTTCTCGCGGTGCTGAGTATCGTCGCCATCGTCGCCATCGCCGCCGGCATGTACACGTTCTACGAGCGCCGGTATGAGCGCAGCCGGCACGAGCCCCCGCACGATCGGTGAACCTGCCTCCGGCACCCGCTCATTCGGCTCCGCCCGCGGCATAGCCGCGGAAGAACCGCACGTACAGCACCAGATAGCCCGCCTGAAGGACCGCCGCCACCATGAACGGCGTGCGCAGCATGCCTGCGTGCAGCATCAAGCCCGCGAGCAGAGGACCGATCGCGCGGGGAATCTGGATCGAGACGTTTTGCAGGCTCACTGCGAGGCCTCGCCGCTCGCGCGTGAGGCCGACGACCAGCGCCTGCCGCACGCCCGCGGTGCCCTGGTTGAACCCGGCGCGCAGCGCGTACAGCGCCGCCGCGATGGCGAACGACGGCATGAGCGGCACCGCGATCAGGAAGACGAGGCCGAGGCCGCGCATGATGACCACCGGCCCGATCAGCCCAAAGCGGCGCACGAGCCGCCCCGCGACGATCGAACCGAGCGCGCCGAACACGAAGCTCGCCGCCAGCGCCGGCCCGATCGACCCCGGCCCGTGGTCGAAGCGCAGCGCGAACCAGTAAGCGATGAGCGGAGCGATCATGCCGATGCCCAGGCCGTTCAAGGTATTGGCGACGACGAGGCGTACCAGCATGCGGTTTTCGCTGCGGCGCTCGGAGGTCGCAGCCGCGCGCGCGGGCGCAGGCGACCGCTCCGGCTCGCGCAGCGACGCGATGAGCGCAAAGGCCGCGACCGATCCCGCGAGCGAGAGCAGGAACAGCGGACGGTAGGCGAGCGCTTCGCCGAGCGGACCCACTAGGAACTGCACGCCGCCCGCCAGAAGCGCGCCGAGCGCCATGCCGCCGAAACCGATCGCCGCGTTGGCGCTGAACACCGCGCCGCGCATGGCCGCGGGCAGCGCCTGCGCCAGCCACGCCTGCTCAAGCGGCGAAAACGGCCCGGCGCCGCCGTTCGCGCCGCGGCCGAAGCCGCCCACGATCGCCGCGAGCACCAGGATCGGTGGCGATGCGGTGAGCAGAGCGAGGAGCGCCGCCGCAGCCTGGAGCAGCTCGTAGGCGAGCAGGAAGCGGCGTCGGCCGGTGCGGTCGCTCATGGGCCCGACGCTCAGGGTGAGCACGGCACCCACCATCAGCGCCGCCGAGAGCGTGGCTCCGATTTCGGGCGCCGTCCAGCCGAGCGCATGCAAGTAGAGCGCAAACCCTGCGACCAACGCTCCCTGCCCGAGACTTCGCGCGGCGCGCGCGGCCATCAGGCGTAGTACGGTGGGAGGCAAACGCGCGTTCAAGCGCGCAGACTCGCTGTCAGGCGCCGTTCAGGGTTCCGAATTCGACCTTGGTCCTAGTGTAGAACGCGTGCACGTTCTCGCGCTGCAGAAGCTCGAGCAGGTGCCCGGATTCCTCTTCGCCGAGGATGAATTCGACCACCACCGGGACGTCGCCGGCGAGTTCGAAGAAATGCTGCTCGTGCAGCACGCCGTGGCGCCCGTATCCGGCGACGGCGCGGAACGCCGAGCCGCCGTGGATGCCCATCTTCTTCGCCTGCTCGAGCAGCCACTCGTACAGCAGCACCCCGCGGTGGCGCCGGTTCTCGTGCATGTAGAAGCGTAGCGCGGTGCCCTGCATATCTTCCTCCGTGTCCGTTAGAGGCGAAACAGCAGGCGCGCCGTGGCGATGCCCGCAAAGGTCATCAGGATCGAGCCGGCCACGTGGGCGCCGATCAGCAGCGCTCCCCAGCCGAACTGCTGGCGCGCCAGCAGCGTGGTCGCCTCGGCCGAGAAGGTTGAGAAGGTCGTCAGCCCGCCCAGAAAGCCGGTGGTCACGAACAGTCTCGCCTCGGGCGACAGCGCCTCGTAGCGCGTAAACACACCCAGGGCGAGACCCATCAGAAAGCCGCCGAGCATGTTGGCGGCGAAAGTGCCAAGCGGCACCGTGGGGAAGACGGGGTTGAGGACGATGCCCAGCAGCCAGCGCAGCCACGCCCCTGCCGCGGCGCCGGCCGCCACCGCCAGTGATCCGAGGAAAGTCACGCGCACACCTCCGACAGTTGTTGTTCCGCCTGCGTCGGAGGGAGGAAGAAGGTACGCCTACGCTTCCGCCCGGTCCGGCGCCTCACGTAGGCATCATCAGCCTTGCGGCGGTTTTTCACGGGAGGAATGCCATCTCCCTACACTGCAAAGTCTAACCTCCCCGCCTCGGTTCCGTCTTCTCTGTCCACCGATCGGCGGCCAGGTCATCGCTCGCTCGCGCCTCGACCCAGCGCGCGCCGTCGGCCGTTTGCTCCTTCTTCCAGAACGGCGCGCGGGTCTTGAGGTAGTCCATGATGAACTCGCAGGCGGCGAATGCATCGCCCCGGTGCGCGCTCGCCACCACGACCAGCACGATCTGGTCGGTCGGCTTGAGCTCGCCGTAACGGTGAATGACGGTGCAGTCCATGACCTGCCAGCGCGACCTCGCCTCCTCGACGATCCTGCCGATCTCGCGCTCGGTCATTCCCGGGTAGTGCTCCAGCGTCATCGGCACCTCGCGCACCACGCCGGCGAAGCTCGCCACGGCGCCGACCTTGGGGTCGCGCGACAGGGCGCGCATCTCGGCGCCGATGTCGAAGTCCTCGCGCTGCACACTGATCTTCATCTCACCCCCCGGTCACCGGCGGAAAGAACGCGATCTCGTCGCCCGACCTGACCTGCGCCGTCGGTTGCGCCATTTCCTGGTTGACCGCCATGCGCACGAGCGCCCTGCCGGAAAAGACCTTTTCGTAATTCCCGCCTCGTGCTCTCAGGTGCTCGTGGATGCCGGCGAGCGTGGTGACGCCGGCGGGAAGTTCGATCTCCTCGCCGGCGTTGCCGAGTTGCTCTCGCAGCCCGGCGAAAAAAAGCAGCTTTACCTTCACCCGTAGAGCTCCGAAAAAGGCAGGAAGCGGACCCGCTCGCCCTTCGCGATCGCGCGATTCGGCGGGTTGTCGACCAGGCCGTCGGCCCAGGCCGTCGAGGTGAGCACCGCCGAATCCTGCGTCGGGTACAGCTCGAGGCCGCCCTGCGGGTTCCATTTTACGCGCAGGAACTCGCGCCGCGAATCGGGCTTGGGCCAATCGAAGTCCGCGCGGGCATCGATCGCGCGCGGCGCGACCTCGGCAATGCCCTGTGTCCTGCGCAGGAACGGCCGCACGAACATGAGGAAGGTCACGAAGCTCGACACCGGATTGCCTGGCAGGCCGATGAAGGCGGCATCGCCGACCTTGCCGAACGCGAGCGGCCGCCCCGGCTTCATCGCAATCCTCCACATCAGAAGTGACCCTTCGGCTTCGACCGCAGGCCTGACGTGGTCTTCCTCCCCCACCGAGACGCCGCCCGAGGTGACGATGATGTCGGCCTCGGCCGCCGCGCGCCGCAGCACGTCGCGCGTCGCCGCCAGGCTGTCGGGAACGATGCCGAAGTCGCGTACTTCGCAGTCGAAGGTTTTCGCCAGTCCGTTGAGCGTGAAGCGGTTGGAGTTGTAGATCCGCCCCGGCGGCAGCGGGTCGCCGGGCATCACCAGCTCGTCGCCGGTGAAGAAGAGCGCCAGGCGCACCCGGCGCAGGACCGGCAGCGACTTGATGCCGACCGAGGCCGCGAGCCCGGTGTCCTGCGGCCGCAGCCTGATGCCCGCCGCCAGCACCTCGCCTCCGGCGCGGATGTCGCTGCCGCGGCGCCTGATCCACTCCTCGGGCTGCGGGACCTTCTTCACGATCACGTGCTCGCCGTCCGTGACGCAGAACTCCTGCATCACGATCGCGTCCGCGCCCGCCGGGATCGGCGCACCGGTGAAGATGCGCGCCGCAGTGCCGGGATCGAGCGGCTTGCCGACCGCGCCGGCCGGGATGCGCTGCGCGACGCGCAGCTTCGTGTCGGGCGCCGTCACGTCGGCAAGACGCAGCGCGTAGCCGTCCATCGCGCTGTTGTCCATCGGCGGCACGTCCATGGTGGATGCCTGCGCGCGCGCAAGCACCCGGCCTGTCGCCTCGAGCGTCGGCGCCTCCTCGATTTCGGTCACAGGGCGGGCACCGGCAAGCAGAATCTCCAGCGCCTCGTCCACCGACAGCAGCCCCTTGCCGTTCATGCGAGTCTGGTCTCCTTCAGTACGAACGACGCGATGCCGTCGGCGTCATTCAGGTCCAGCAGCGGCAGTCGCGTTTTCACCCTGGCGTCGCTCGCCACCGCCACGATGTGCGGATCGTTGGGGTGCAGCAGCGCCTCACCGGTCTCGGCGCGCCAAACCTCGAGCTTCGGGATCGGCGCGAACTTGAAGCCCTCGACCAGCAGCAGGTCGCAGGGCGACATATGCTTGATCTGCTCTTCAAACGAAGGCTCCGGGGCGCCGCGCAGCTCGTGCATCAGGACCCAGCGGCGGGACGAGGTCACCAGCACCTCGCTCGCGCCGGCGTGGCGATGGCGGTAGGAATCCTTGCCGGGCTGGTCGACGTCGAACGTGTGATGCGCGTGCTTGATCAGCGAAACGCGCAGCCCGCGCTGCACCAGCCGCGGAATGAGCTGCTCGATCAACGTCGTCTTGCCGCTGCCGGAATAGCCTGCGAAACCGAAGACCTTCATGCCTGCACTCTCTGCCCTTCGCGGGCGGAGCGCACATTCTAGCCGGATTGCAGCGTGATCCGCCCCTCGTCCAGGCGCAGGCGCGCGAAACCCGGCAGGTCGATGACTTCCTGGTCGTGACAGGCGACGACCACGGTGCGCCGCTCCGCGAGCAGCTGCGCAAGCAGTGCGAGCGTCTGCGCGCGGCCCTCGCGGTCCAGGTTGCTGGTCGGCTCGTCGAGCAGCAGCAGCTCGGGTTCGAGCGCGCGGGCGCGCGCGAGCGCCGCGCGCTGCTTCTCGCCGCCCGAGAGCTTGCCCGGCGGGGTCGTGCGCCGCTCGGTCAGCCCGGCCCAGGCGATCGCCTCCTCGACCCGCCGGGCGCGCTCGCCGGCGGGAATGCCGCGGCGCTTGAGCCCGTACTCCAGGTTGTGGCGCAGGCTGGTGTGGAACAGGTAGGGATGCTGATGCACGTAGACGATCGCGCGCCGCAGGCGTTCCGGGTAGAGCGCAAAGCTCGCCGGTGCGCCGCGGAATTCCAGGCTGCCGTCGGCGTCCCGGTCGAGCCCGGCGAGGATCCGCATCAGCGTCGTCTTGCCCGACCCGTTCGGCCCGAGCAGGACGTAGGCGCAGCCCGCCTCGATCGCAAGGCTACCGATCGCGAACAGCAGGCGCTGCCCGAAGCCCTTGCGCACCCCTCGCAGCACGACCAGCGGCGCGCTCACCTGAGCCCGCCTTCGCCCTGCAGCAGGGCGAGCAGCACGTTGACGCCGAGCGCGACGAGCATCAGCACGAAACCGAGCGCGATGCCCTGCGCGAAGTCGCCCTTGGTGGTCTCGAGCGCGATCGCGGTCGGGATGTTGCGCGTCAGGCCGGCGATATTGCCGCCGACCATGATCGCGCAGCCCACCTCGGAGATGGCGCGTCCGAATCCGTTCACGACCGCGGCGAGGATGCCGAAGCGCACCTCCCACAGCGTGGTGAGCGAGGCTGCGAGCCGGTCGGCGCCGAGGCAGCGCGCCGTTTCGTACACGCGGGGGTCCGCGCCCTGCACGGCCGAGATGGTGAACACCACCAGGATTGGCAGCGCGATCATCATGTAGCCGATCATGATCGCCCACGGCGTGAACAGCAGCTCGAAGGAGCCGAACGGGCCGCGGCGCGAGAGCAGCAGGTAGATCGCCAGCCCGATCACCACGGTCGGGAACGAGAGCAGCGCCTGCACCAGCACCACCGCTGCGCGCTGGCCCGGAAAGCGCTTCTTTGCCAGCAGAAATCCGAGCGCAATCGACGGCGCGGCGATCAGCGCAATCGCCGCGACCGAAACCCACAGCGACAGCCAGATGATCTGCCACAGCTCCGGGTCGCCGCTGAAGAGAAGGGCGAAGGCCTGTCGTGTCGGCTCCAGGAGATCCAAGTGACGAAGCTTACTGCGGCGGGTGGCCGTAGTCGGGGTGGAAGAGCTGTGCGCCCTTGAAGCGGTAGTCGCCGATCGCCTTCTGTCCTCGGGGCGAGGTCATCCACTTGATGAAGGTCATCGCGCCCTTGTAGTTGATGTTCGGGTAGCGCTTCGGATTGACCGCGATCACGCCGTAGGGGTTGAGCAGCTTCTTGCTGCCCTGGACCAGGATATGCAGCCCGGTCTTGGCGGCGTAGGTGGTATAGGTGGCGCGGTCGGAAAGCGTGTAAGCCCCCTTCTCGCCGGCAACCGTCAAGGTCGCGCCCATACCCTGCCCGACGGCGAGGTAGTGCGGCCCGCCGGGCTTGATGCCGATCGACTTCCAGTACGCGAGTTCCTTCTTGTTGGTGCCCGAGTCGTCGCCGCGCGAGACGAAGGTCGCGCCCGAGGCGTGGATCTTCTTCAACGCCTTGAGCGGGTCGTGCGTGCCCTTGACCCCCGCCGGATCGGAGGCCGGCCCGACGATCACGAAATCGTTGTACATCACGTCGCGCCGGTTGACGCCGTAGCCGGCGGCGACGAACTTGTTCTCCGCCGGGCGCGCGTGCACCAGCACGACGTCGACGTCGCCGTTCTGCCCCAGCTTGAGCGCCGCGCCGGTACCGACCGCGGTGTAGTGGATCTTGCATTTGCAGTCGGCCTCGAACTTCGGCAGCAGGTACTGCAGCAGACCGGAGTTGTCGGTGCTGGTGGTGGTCGCCATTCTGATGTCCTTGATGTTGCCGGCGAATGCCGAGGCGGCGCACAGCGCGAGCGCCATCGCGGCCAGGCGTACGACAAGACGTGATTTCATCCCAAGCCCTCCCTATATGCAAAGATCTACATCAAGATGCGAGTTATCATAGAAGCGGGCTTAGCTTGTCGAAATATGCAGGAGTTTGCATAATGATGCGGCTGGTGCCGGAGATCGGCTGGCGGCGCGCGGGGCAGGACGGGGCGCGGCTCGACGCGCGCCTGATTCCGCTGCTGCGCGAGATCGCACGGCGCGCGACGCTGCGCGCAGCCGCGGCGCACCTGGGCATCTCCTACCGTTCCGCTTGGGACATGCTGCTGGCGCAATCCGAGGCCGCCGGCGGGACCCTGGTGACGCTCGAGCAGGGGCGCGGCGCGCGGCTCACGCCGCTCGCCGAGCGGCTGCTCGCGGCCGACGAGGCCGCGCGCAGCCAGCTCTTGCGCCTCGAGCCGGGGCTGGCCGTGGTGCTCGCGGCGGGCGAGCGCGGCGCCAAGGGGCGCGCGCTGCGCGTCGCGGCCAGCCATGACCCGCTGCTGGCGGCCTTCGTCGACGAGCCCGCGACGCGGGCGGAGCTCGCGCTCGAGCTGCAGTTCAAAGGCAGCGCTGACAGCCTGGCGGAGTACGCTGCCGGGCGCGCGGACCTGGCCGGGTTTCACGTGCCGCTGCGCGACGCCGCGGCTGCAGAGGAGAATTCGCTGCTTGCGCGCCTTAGCCCGCGGCGCGACCGCCTGATCCGCTTCGCCGAGCGCGAGCAGGGGCTGATGCTGGCGCCGGGCAACCCGAAGCGGATTCGCGGACTCGCCGACCTCGCGTGCAGGGGCGTGCAGGTCGTCAACCGCCAGCGCGGCTCCGGCACCCGGCTTCTGTTCGACGAGCTGCTGGCGCAGCAGGGCGTCGATGCGGCGGACATCAACGGCTACCGCGACGAGGAGTTCACCCATCTTGCCGTCGCGGTGAGCGTCGCCGCGGGACGCGCGGATGCGGGCTTCGGCGTGCACGCCGCCGCGGCCCGCTTCGGGCTCGACTTCATCCCGCTGCAGCGCGAGCGCTACTGGTTCGCGGTCAGGGCGCGCAGCGTCGGCGACGCCCCGCTCGAGCGCTTCCGCGTCGGTCTGGCGGGCCGGGCGTTCAAGCGCATCGCACGCGGCTTCGTCGGCTACGACGTGAGCGGCGCCGGCGAAGTCTGCGCGATCGACCGGCGGGGTGCGGCGTGATCGCGCGGCTCGCTGCCCTGGCCGCCGTCCTGCTTCTGGCTTTCTCCGCCGGCGCCGCGCGGGCGCAGGACCGGTTTGTCGTGTTCGCCGCGGCGAGCCTGCGCAACGCGCTCAACGAGGTGGCGGCTGGCTACCCGGGCCCGAGGCCGGTCGTTTCCTACGCGGGCAGTTCCTCGCTCGCGAAGCAGATCGAGCGCGGCGCGCCGGCGTCGCTGTTCATTTCGGCCGACCGCGACTGGATGAATTATCTGCAGCAGCGCGGGCTGCTCGTGCCGGGCACGCGGCGCGACCTGCTCGGCAACCGGCTGGTGCTGGTCGCCCCGCGCGACAGCAAGATCGAGCTGGCGATCCGTCCCGGCATGCCGCTCCTGCAAGCGCTCGGCGGGGGCCGGCTGGCGCTGGGCGATCCCTATCACGTGCCGGCAGGCATGTACGCGAGGGCAGCGCTCAAGTCGCTGGGGGTATGGGACACCGTGAAGGCGCACGTCGCCGCGACCGAGAACGTGCGCATCGCGCTCGCGCTGGTGGCCCGCAACGAGGCGCCGCTCGGAGTGGTCTACCAGACCGACGCGCGCGTGGAGCCGGGCGTGCGGGTGGTCGGGCGCTTCGATTCTTCGCTGCACCCGCCGATCGTGTACCCGATGGCGCTGATCAAGGGCGCGGTGCCGGCCGCCCGCGGCTTCGCCGCCTACCTGCTCGGCGACCGCGCGCAGGGCGTTTTCAGGAAGTACGGCTTTACCCCGTTAAACTGACGGCGTGCTTCTGTCCCCCGCGGAACTCGAGGTCCTCGGCCTCAGCCTCAAGGTCGCCTTCACGGGCGTTATCGCCAGCCTGCCGGTCGCGCTCGCACTCGCCTACCTGCTCGCGCGCGCCCAGTTCCCCGGCAAGATCCTGCTCGACGGCATCGTCCATCTGCCGCTGGTGCTGCCGCCGGTGGTGATCGGCTACCTGCTGCTGGTAGCGCTCGGGCGCAACGGCCCGCTCGGCGCCTGGCTCGCGCAGCACTTCGGCATCGTGTTCGCGTTCCGCTGGACCGGCGCCGCCCTCGCCGCCTCGGTGATGGGGCTGCCGCTCGCGGTACGCGCCATGCGCCAGGCGATCGAGGCCGTCGACCGCCGGCTCGAGGCCGCCGCGTCCACGCTCGGCGCGCCACCGCTCGCCGTGTTCGCCTCCGTGACCCTGCCGCTGATCCTGCCCGGGGTGCTGAACGGCATGCTGCTTTCGTTCGCGCGCAGCCTGGGCGAGTTCGGCGCCACGATCACCTTCGTCTCTAACATTCCGGGCGAGACGCAGACGCTTCCGCTCGCGATCTACAGCCTGACGCAGGTGCCGGGCGGCGACGCCCAGGCAATGCGCCTGTGCCTGCTGTCGATCGTGCTCTCGCTCAGCGCGCTGGTGGTCTCCGAAATCATGCTGCGGCGCGCCCGGCGGCGCGCGCACGGCGCATGAGACTCGAAGTCTCCGTCTGCAAGCAACTTGGCGCGTTCGCGCTCGACGCCGCGTTCGCCAGCGACGGCGGGGTCACTGCGCTGTTCGGGCGCTCGGGCTCGGGCAAGACCAGCGTGCTCAACGCGATCGCCGGCCTGCTGCGCCCGGACCGCGGTCGCATCGCGCTCGAGGGCGAGGCGCTGTTCGACGCTGCGGCGAGAGTGGACGTCGCGGTGCACCGGCGCCGTATCGGCTACGTGTTCCAGGAGGGGCGCCTGCTGCCGCACATCACGGTGCACCAGAATCTTCTTTACGGCCGCCGTTTCGCGCGCGGCCCGGGCGCGGTGCCCCTGGACAAGGTGATCGAGCTGCTCGGTCTGGCGAAGCTGCTCGAGCGCCGCCCGCACGATCTGTCGGGCGGCGAAAAGCAGCGCGTTGCGATCGGCCGGGCGCTGCTCGCCGACCCGCGCCTGCTACTGATGGACGAGCCGCTCGCCGCGCTCGATGCGCCGCGCAAGAGCGAGATCCTGTACTACGTCGAGCGGTTGCGCGACGAAGTCCGGGTACCGATCGTCTACGTCAGCCATTCCCTGGACGAGGTCGTGCGGCTGGCCGACACGATCGTGGTGATGTCGGAAGGCCGCGCGCTGTATGCGGGGCCGGTGGCGGACGCTATGGCGCGCATGGAGCTGCGCCCCTACCTGGGACGCTTCGAGGGCGGCGCGGTGATTGACGCCCGCGTCGGCGAGCAGGACCTCGAAATGGGCCTGGCGCGCCTCGACTTCGCCGGCGGCGCGCTGTTGGCGCCCGACGTCGACGCGCTGCCCGGCGAGCGGGTGCGTGTTCGGATCCGCGCCCGCGACGTTTCGCTCGCCACGGTCCGACCCGAGGCGATCAGCATGCTGAACGTGCTCGCCTGCCGCGTCGTCGCGATGGGTGAGCCTGCGGGTGCGAGCGTCGACGTGCAGATCGACGCCTCCGGCACCGTGCTCATCGCAAGGGTGACGCGCAAGTCGGTCGCCGCGCTCGGCCTCGCGCCGGGCGTCCCGGTCTACGCTTTGATCAAGTCGGTTGCGATCGACCGCCGCAGCGTCGGCTACGCATGAGGACCGCGCGCGTGCCGATCTATCTCCTCGCGGCCGCCGTGCTCGCCGCGCTTACCGTGCTGGCGTTCTCCCTCGGCCGCTACCCGGTATCGGCAGACGAGCTTGCCAGGCTGGTGTTCGCCAAGCTCGCCGGCACGGCGACCGGACTGTCGCCGAACGTCGAATCCGTCGTACTGGAGATTCGAGGTCCCCGAATCCTCGCAGCGCTCCTGGTCGGGGCATCGCTCGCCGCCGCGGGAACGGCGTATCAGGGCATGTTCCGCAATCCGCTCGTTTCGCCCGACATCCTCGGCGTGTCGACCGGCGCGGCGCTCGGCGCGGTGCTGGCGATCTTCCTGTCCCTGAACGTATTCATGATCCAGGCGCTCGCCTTTGCGGGCGGAATGGGCGCGGTGGCCCTGGTGTACTGGATCGGCTCGCGCCTGCGCGGCCACGATCCGTTGCTTTCGCTGGTGCTCACCGGCGTCGTGATCGGAACACTGATCGGCGCGGGGATCTCGCTCATCAAATACCTCGCGGACCCCTATGACCAGCTGCCGGCGATCACCTTCTGGCTGCTCGGCAGCCTCGCCACCGTGGCGCCGCACGATCTCGAGGTCGCCGCCCCGCTCGCGCTGATGGGACTCGCGCCGATGCTGCTGCTGCGCTGGCGGGTCAACCTGCTCGCCCTGCCCGACGACGAGGCGCGCGCGCTCGGCGTGGACACGCGCCGCCTGCGCGTCGTCGTGGTCACCGCGGCGACGCTGGTGACCGCAGCGTCGGTGGCGATCAGCGGCATCATCGGCTGGATCGGCCTGCTCGTGCCGCACGCGGCGCGCCTGATCGTGGGACCGGACTTCGGCCGCCTGCTGCCGCTCGCGATGCTGATCGGCGCGGCGTTCCTGCTCGTCGTGGACACCCTGTGCCGCACCATCGCGCCGATGGAGGTTCCGCCCGGCGTGCTCACCGCGCTGATCGGGACCCCGTTCTTCCTCTGGCTGTTCGCCGTCTCAAGGCGAAGCTGGTGATGCTCGAGATCGACCGCCTAAGCTTCGGATTTCCCGCCCGCACGGTGGGCCGCGACGTGAGTTTCTCGCTCACCGCGGGAGAGGTGATGTGCGTGCTCGGGCCGAACGGCGGCGGCAAGACCACGCTGTTTCGCACCCTGCTCGGCCTGCTTCCCGCGCACGGCGGCGAGGTGCGGCTGGACGGCCGGCGGCTCGATCAGCTTGGGCGCGCCGACGTCGCGCGCCGCATCGGCTACGTGCCGCAGGCCCACGCCGGTTACTTTGCGTTCACGGTCCGGCAGATGGTGCTGATGGGACGCACCGCGCACCTCGACGCCTTCGCGGCGCCCGCCCGTCGCGACCACGCGATCGCCGAGCGCGTGCTCGACTCGCTCGGAATCGGACACCTGACGGACAAGGTCTTCACCGAGATCTCGGGCGGCGAGCGCCAGCTGGCGCTGATCGCGCGCGCGCTCGCCCAGGAGCCGGCGCTGCTCGTGATGGACGAGCCGACCGCCAGCCTCGATTTTGGCAACCAGGTGCGGGTGCTCGAGCGCATTCGGGCCCTGGCCCAGCACGGCATCGCGGTGCTGTTCGCGACCCACGACCCCGACCACGCCTTCCTGTGCGCTCAGCGCGCGCTGCTGCTGGCAGAAGGCCGGATGCTGGAGACCGGTTCCCCCGCCGAAGTGATCAGGCCCGACACGCTGGAGCGCATGTACCACGTCTCCGTTCGCGTCATGCCCGCCGGCGAGGGGTTGCACACCTGCCTGCCGGTTCTCACGCCCAGCTGAAAAAAAGGGCGCCCGCGGGCGCCCCTTCTTGCTTCGGCCGGAAGCTTCAGTGCTGGGTTTGCGGCGCGCCTGCCGCGGCACCGGTCGATTTCGCCGGGATCTTGCCCGACTTGACGTCGTTGAGCCAAAGCTCGTGGTGCTCCTTGGCCCACGCCTCGTCGACGTAGCCCGTGCGCATCGACTGGTAGGCGCCCTCGACGCCGATCGTGCCGACGTAGATGTGGCCGAACGACAGCGCAACGAACACGACCGCGCCGATGACGTGGATCACGTCGGCCTGCTGCATCGTCTCGCGAACCTGGTCGAAGTTCGGGAACAGCATGATGAGCCCGGTAATGCTCATGATGACGCCGAGCGCCACCACGCCGATCCAGAACCAGCTCTTCTCGCCGAAATTGAAGCGCCCGGTAGGAATGTGCTTGTCGGTGAAAAGGCCGCCCGCGCCGGCGATCCAGTCCGCGTCGTCTTTGCTCCAGAAGTTGTCCTTGACGAACGTGAAGATCATCAGCAGCAGGCTGAGAATGAAGAACGGTCCAACGAAATTGTGCAGGTTCTTCGCCAGCGCGGTCAGCCAACCGAAAAGCGTGTAGCCCAGCACCGGAAGCAGCACGAACTTGCCGAACAGGATCGTCAGCCCCGACAACGCCAGGATCACGAAGCTGATCGCCGCGCACCAGTGAGCGATGCGCTCCAGGCTGTTGAACCGCTCGACCAGGCGGCCGGTGGGCGCCTCCCTCAGCTTGAGCGCTCCCTTGACCAGATAGAAACCGAGGATGCCGGCCGCGGCGATGATCAGCAGCCAGCCACCATAGAAGGTGAGCGGGCCGTTGCGGAAGTTGCGCCACGCCTCACCCGCGGTGGCGAAAGCCTTCTGGCCGGGAAAGCGCAACTGGGACTGGATCAGAACGGCGCCCTGGTGCTTCGGCAGCGTGGTGTAGTTCTTCGCGCCGGATTTCACGTCTCGCCATACCGGCGCGTTGTTGCCCGGCTGCTCGACGCTGCGCTGGGCCTGCGCCTTGGCGCCGCTATCCTGCGCCTGAACCGGCCCCGGCAGCGCGAGCGCGCCGAATACCAGCAGCGCACCCAACAGCTTGCATAGCTTGCTCATCTCGTCCTCCTGGCCGCGGGCCGACGTCAGTCGCCGATGCGCACGTACTCGTTCTGGAACTTGTTGCGAGTCTTGATCTCGTCGGTCCAGCTCTTCTGGTCGCCCTTGGTCCACTTGTTGGTGTCCGTGTAGGCGAGCGGCGCGTTGTCCCAGGGAGGCGTGTCAGGCTTGCCCTGGTACTTGCCCTGCTTGAAGGAGGACGCCTGCGGCTTTTCGCCGCAGCCCGAAAGCGCGACCAGTCCGAGCGCCGCAACGATGGCCACCACCACTGTGCGGGCGCTCATGACTTGCTCCCGGCGGCCGGTTGCCCGCCTTTGGGTGGCCCGTAGGCGGTGCCCCAGCCCCAGACCTCCGCGCCCTTGCCGCGTACCGTGACGCGCTGGCGGTAGATGTCGGCGATCGTGTCGCCGTCCCCGCCCAGCAGCGCCTTGGTCGAGCACATCTCGGCGCAGGCCGGCAGCTTGCCTTCCGAAAGTCTGTTCCTGCCGTACTTTTTGAACTCCGCTTCGCTGCGGTCGGGCTCCGGACCGCCGGCGCAGAAGGTGCACTTGTCCATCTTGCCGCGCAGACCGAAGGCGCCTGCCTGCGGGAACTGGGGCGCGCCGAACGGGCAGGCATAGAAGCAGTAGCCGCAGCCGATGCACAGGTCCTTGTCGTGCAGCACCACGCCGTCGGCCGTCTTGTAGAAGCAGTCGACCGGGCAGACCGCCATGCACGGCGCGTCCGAGCAGTGCATGCAGGCGACCGACATGGACTTCTCGGCCCCCTCGATGCCGTCGTTGACCGTGACCACCCGCCGGCGGTTCACCCCCCATGGCACCTCGTTCTCGTTCTTGCACGCCGTCACGCAGCCGTTGCATTCGATGCAGCGCTCGGCATCGCACAGGAATTTCATTCTGGCCATGGCGTTCTCCTTATGCCTTCGCGACCTGGCAAAGCGTCGCCTTGGTTTCCTGCATGTCGGTGACGACGTCGTAGCCGTAGGTCCACGCCGTGTTCACCGCCTCGCCGCGCACGATCGGGTGCGCGCCGTCCGGGTAGTAGGGCAGCATGTCCTTGCCCTCCCACCAGCCGGAGAAGTGGAACGGAACGAACACCGTGCTCGCCGCCACCCGGTCGGTAACCAGCGCCTTCACCTTGATCTTGGCGCCGGTTGGCGTATGGACCCAGACGTACTCGCCGTCGCGAATGCCGCGGTCGGCGGCCGCTTTCGGGTTGATCTCGACGAAGTTGTCCTGCTGCAGCTCCGCGAGCCAGGGGTTGGAGCGCGTCTCCTCGCCCCCGCCCTCGTACTCGACCAGCCTGCCGCTGGTCAGGATCAGCGGGTACTTCACGTGATCCTTGTCGGCGATCGCCTTGTCCTGGACCGTCTTGAACAGCGCCGGCAGCCGGTACAGCGTCTTCTTGTCCGGGTACGTCGGCCATTTCGCGGCCAGCTCCGGGCTCGGGCCGTACAGCGGCTCGCGGTGCAGCGGAACCTTGTCGGGGAAGTTCCACACCACCGCGCGCGCCTTGGCGTTGCCAAAGGGCACGCAGCCGTGCTTGAGCGCGACGCGCTGAATGCCGCCCGAGAGATCGGTCTTCCAGTTCTTGCCCTCGGCCTCCTGCTTCTCGGCATCGGTGAGGTCGTCCCACCAGCCGAGTTTCTTCAGCATGTCGGCGGTGAACTCCGGGTAGCCGGTAGTAATTTCACTCCCGACCGAGGCAGAGTCCTCGGCCAGCAGGTTGACCCCGTCGTGCACCACGCCGTAGCGAGCGCGGAAAGTGCCGCCGCCGTTCATCACGCTCTTCGAGGTGTCGTACAGATTCGGCGTGCCCGGATGCTTGACCGAAGGATTGCCCCAGCACGGCCACGGCAACCCGAAGTAGTCGCCGGTCAGGTCGTAGCCCGTCTCCTTGTCTTTGCCGCCGCGCGCGCGCAGCGTCTTGACGTCGAACACGTGCATGTTGCGCATGTGCGCCTTGATCCGCTCGGGCGACTGGCCGGTGTAGCCGATGGTCCAGGTACCGCTGTTGACCTCGCGCAGCGTGTCCTCCATCTCGGGCTCGTCCATCCCGCCCTTGCCCTTGACCAGCTTGATGTTCTGCTTGCCGTTGCGCTTGCCGATGAACTCGTCGGCGAAGCCGAGCTTCTGCGCCATCTGGTACATGATCATGTGGTCCGTGCGGCACTCGAACACCGGCTCCACCACCTTCTCGCGCCACTGCAGCGAGCGGTTGGAGGCGGTGACGCTGCCGTAGGTCTCGAACTGGGTTGCGGCCGGCAGCAGGTAGGCGCCGTCCGGACGCGCCATGGCAAACATCGCAGCGCTGGCCGACGGATACGGGTCGATCACCACCATCATGTCGAGCTTCTTCATCGCCTCGACCTGGTCGAGGCCACGGGTCTGCGAGTTAGGCGCATGGCCCCAGAAGATGACCGCCCGCACGTTCGTGTTCTGGTCGATATTCTCGGGCTTCTCCAGCACGGCGTCGGCCCAGCGCGAGACGGTGAAGCCGAACTTGCCCATCATGGCCTCGGACTTGAAGCGCTTCTTGAGCCAGTCGAGGTCGACGTTCCACACCCGCGCCCAGTGTTTCCAGGCGCCAGCCGAGAGCCCGTAGTAGCCCGGCAGCGACTGCGCGTTCGGACCGATGTCGGTCGCGCCCTGCACGTTGTCGTGGCCGCGGTAGATGTTCGCCCCGCCGCCGGTGCGGCCCGCGTTGCCGAGCGCCAGCATCAGCACCGCGCTCGCGCGCGTCACGTTATTGCCGTTGGTGTGCTGCGTCTGGCCCATGGCCCAGATGATGAAACCGGGCCGGTTGTCGGACAGCATCTTGGCCGTCTCGTACATCTCCTTCTCGGGAACGCCGGTGACCTCTTCCACCGCCTGCGGCGTGTACTTCTCCATCACCTCGGCCTTGACCTGGTCCATGCCGTAGACGCGCTCATGGATGTACTTCGTGTCCTCCCAGCCATTCTTGAAGATGTGGTAGAGCAGCCCGAACTGGAACGCGACGTCCGAGCCCGAGCGGATGCGCACGAACTTGTCGGCGTGCGCCGCGGTGCGCGTATAGCGCGGGTCGGCAACGATGACCTTGGCGCCGTTCTCCTTCGCGTGCAGGGTGTGCAGCATCGACACCGGGTGCGCTTCCGCGGCGTTGGAGCCGAGGAAGAACAGGCACTTCGAGTTCTGCTCGTCGTTGTAGGAGTTGGTCATCGCGCCGTAGCCCCAGGTGTTCGCGATGCCGGCGACCGTGGTCGAGTGGCAGATGCGCGCCTGGTGGTCGACGTTGTTCGAGCCCCACATCGCGAGCCACTTTCGAAGCAGATAGGACTGCTCGTTGTTATGCTTGGACGAGCCGAGGATGAACAGCGCGTCGGGCCCGCTCTCCTCGCGGATCTTGAGCAGTTTGCCCGAGATCTCTTCGAGGGCCTGGTCCCAGGAGATCTTCTTCCACTTGCCGCCTTCCAGCTTGACCGGGTACTTCAGCCGGTGCGAGTCGGCCGTCATGGTGTGATGGCGCACCGAGGCGCCCTTGGCGCAGTGCGCGCCCAGGTTGAGCGGCGAATCGAAGACCGACTCCTGGCGCACCCAGACGCCGTTCTGCACCACCGCGTCGACCGCGCAGCCCACCGAGCAATGGGTGCAGACCGTGCGCTTGATCTCGATGTTGCCGCTCTCGCCGGGCTCCATCGCCGCCTCGGCCTTGCCGATCATGTTGAACGGCAACTGGCTCGCGACCGCGCCCGCGCCGAGGGTCACTCCCGAGCGGCGCAGGAACGCGCGCCGGTCCATGGTCTTCACCATCACGCCTGACAGCCCGCGCGCCAGGCGCGACTGCGGAAACGCGGCGGAGCCGGATTTTCTGGTCAGCAGCATTGCGACCTCCTCAGACCTTGGTGGTGCGGTAGTAGTTGTTCACGTGCTCGCTGGCGTGATAGCCGCGGCCCGCGCGCTTGCCCGTGCCGGACACGGCGGCCGGGGCTTCGGGAGCGGTCTTGGCAACGATCGCCGCCGCGGTGGCGGCACCGCCGGCACCGACTGAAAGAAGGAAATTGCGGCGTGAAAGACGTGGGCTCGATGCGCTCATGGTCGCCTCCATCGTTGTTATATGGCGCGCCGGCAGCGAGCTGACCGCAGGCGCGCTACATCTTTAGTAGTCTCGCAGGATCTTGCACATTGTTACATGCGGAACACCGCATATTCAACATCGAAGAACGATTCTGCGAAACGCGCGACGCTTCGATAAAACTTGGCTTCATCAAGCTTGCATACTGCATTGCACAAAGGGCCGGCCGCAGGCCTCAGATACTTCTCGAACACCGCCAGCTGTTCATCCAGCGGCGCCTGCTGCTCCGCAATGAGGTAGCGCATAAGCTCGCACAGCGCGGCGATATGATCCTCGGGCTCGTGGACCGACGAACGGCGCGCGATCTGCCGCCTCGCGAGGTAATCCCGCAACTCGACCAGCGGCGCATCCACCGCGCTCTTGGCGAGATAGGCGCTGGCGTAGATCGGAACCCGCGCCTTGCCCACACCCACGAAGAGGTTTTGGTACTCCTCCTCCACCACCGCCGGGTCCCCCGCCGCGGCGGCCAGCGTGAGGTCGCGCCAGGCGAGGGCGAGCCCGGGATCGTCGGCGTCGCCCGATCCCTCGCTCACGATTTCGTCGGCCCCGGCAAGCGCCGCGAGCAGCGCGGAGTCCGGCGCCGCCTGGAACAGCCGCGCCAGCAGGGCATAGAAATTGGCCCGCGCCGCCTCTTCGGGCGGCAGCGTCGGCGAGAACTGCATCAGCACCGCGTCCTGGCTCACTTGCGCCCCGTGTAGTCGAGGATGGACGGCTCGTCCTTCGTTTCCATCATGTCGATCACGCGGCAATCGGCGCACATCTGCAGCCGCCGCAGGGCGTTGCCGCCGGCGAACATCGAATGCGCGGTCAGCTTGCCGAGCATGTTGTCGATGATCTGGCGCGTGCCGAACGGCTTGCCGCAGCGCACGCAGTTGAACGGCTCGGCCTCGTTGAGGGTCACTGCCTGCTTCGCCTGCGGCGTGAGCAGCAGCCGCGGCACGAGCGCGATGGCCCCTTCGGGGCAGGTGTCGGCGCACAGCCCGCATTGCACGCAGTTGCGCTCGATGAAGCGCAGCGCCGGGGTGTCGGGCGAATCGAGCAGCGCGCCTTCCGGACAAGCACCGAGACAGGCCTTGCACAGCGTGCAGGTCTGCTTGTTGACCGCGAGGGTGCCGAAGGGCGCGCCCTTGGCAAGCGCGATCTGCTCTTGCGCCGAGGGCGCGTGCTTCGCGAGGTGATCGAGCTCGAAATCGAGCGCGCCGCGCTTTTCGGCCGCGAGATTGAAGCCCGCCGGCACCGATACGGTTTTTGCCGGACGCATGTCCCACAGCGCGCGCTCGAGGACTGCGGCGTCTTCGGCGCGGACCAGCTCGAAGTGTTTGCCGCCGTAGCCGAGCGCGTTGAGGATCGTCTCGGCATGCCCCATCTGCTCGGCCAGCGCCTCCGTGTAGGCGTCGGCCTCACGCCCGGTCGACAACACCGCGACTTGGCTCGCGCCGTAGCACACCGCGCCGAGCAGCAGGTCGATGCCGATCGAGGCGATGTGGAAGGCCTCGACCGGGATCGTCCGCGCAGGCAGTCCGCGGCCGCCACGCAACGCGTGGCGCCCGGCACCCTGCACCAGCGCGCGGCCGTCTTCGGCGTTGTGGAACAGCAGACAGGCGTTCTCGCCGCCCGCCTCGCCGTAGGCACCGAGCAGCGTCTTCAGGCGCCGCCCCATGTCGGGCACGCGTGGATAGGCGTAGCCCATCGCGCCCGATGGGCACACGGTTGCGCATCCGCCGCAGCCGGCGCACAGGTGCGGCTCGACCTTGACGTGGTCGCCGTCGGGGCGGATGGCGCCGGTCGAGCACACGTCGATGCAGCGGTTGCAGCCCTGACGCGACGAGCGGCTGTGGGCGCAGATGCGCTCCTTGTAGACGAAGAACCTGGGCTTTTCGAACTCGCCCACCATCTGCGCGAGCTGCGCGGCGGCGAGCGACTGCTCGAGCGGGTCGGCGCCGGGCGCGACGTAGCCCTGCGGCGACTCGTGCGCGCGCACGAGCGGCTCGGCCGAAAGATCGAGCACCATGTCGAAGCGCTCCCTTCGACCGCGGTCCGCGCGTGAGAAGTCGACCGCGCCGATCGCGCCGCAGGCCTTGACGCAGGCGCGGTGCGACTTGCACTTGTCGAGGTCGATCTGGTAGGTGAAATCGATCGCGTTCTCGGGACAGGCCGCGACGCAGGCGTTGCAGCGCGTGCAAAGCTCGAGGTCGATCGGGTTGTCCTGCTCCCATTCGACCTCGAACGCGCCGAGCCAACCCGTCACCCGCACCGGCTTGCCCGACCAGACCGGGTAACTGTGGTCCAGTGGCAACTCGCCGCCCTCGCCGCGCGTGATAAGAACGCTCACCTCGAGCCGCTCCGAAAGCCTCTGCGCCCAGTCGAGCGCGGCGGCCGAGGGCCCGATCACCAGCAGCTGGCCGGAGGACTTGTATTCCACCGCGGGCACCGGCTCGGGCTCGGGCAGCGCGGCCGCGGCGAGCAGCGCCGCGATCTTCGGCGTCGCGCGCCGCCCCTCGGCCGACCAGCCCGCCGCCTCGCGGATGTTGACGAAGCGCAGCTCGGCCTTGGACTCCGCGGCCTGCGCCAGCTCGGCGAACAGGGGCGCTTCCTGGGTGCACGCAACCATCACCTCCGGGTCGGCGAGCGCGGCCTGGAAGGCGCCCGCCTGCTTGCGGCACAGCTCGCCGTGCACGGTGAGCGGCGCTCCCTGCTTGAGCGCCGCCGCGAGTGCCTTGCCGTCAAGCGGCAGCGTGCCGTTGCAATTGCAGAGCTTAAGTGTCTTGCCTTCGAGCGACATCTTTGAGTTCGTCTCCGTCGTTCTCGTTGTCTTGTTTCTCGACCTCTTCTTCGGTTTCGACTGCCTGCGCCAGGTGCTGTTCCGGCTCTGCTTCCTTCTCCTTCTCGTCTTCCTGCTCCGGATCCGGTCGGCGCAGGGTGCGCCGCACGTGCTCGAGCTTCGCCACCATTTCCTGCGGCAAGTCCTCCAGCAGCGAGTAGTCCTCGGAGAACACGTCCAGTCCGTCGGCGGCGTTCAGGCGCGGATCGCTGAACAGCTTCTTCAGCGCCAGCCGGCGCAGGCCATCGTCGACGCGCCGGTCCATGAAGGGGCTGAAGTCCGAGTCCGGGCTCAGCTGGTCCAGCGGCGGCAGCTCCGGCGGCGGCGCCTCGGCCGCGGGTGGCGCCGGCGCCGGCCTGGGCGGGTCGGCTTCGCGCGCCGCCTCGCGTTTCAGCCGCGACCAGCGCGCCAGCGGGTTTTCCTTGTCCTCGGCCATCAGTGTTTCGCGCGGTCGGCGGGGTTCTTGAACGATTCCGGCCGGATTCGCTTCTTCTTCGGCTCGGGGCGGTAGTTGTCGCGCACGAACTCCGCCACCCAGTGCGCCACCTCGCGCTCCATCGGCACCGAGCCGACCTCCTCGCCGCTGTCCATCCAGCCGCTCGCCTCATGGGAGCTCGCGGTCACGTACTGCGGCACCGCCTGTTCGCCGTCCATGCGCCACATGACGAAGATGCACGGCTCGGGAGTGGTGATGTTCAGGTAATAGCCCTCACTCTCGTCGCGGTAAAGCTGCAGCTTGAGCCCCGTGTGCAGCCACTGCGAGGCATCCGCGTGCTCGACGATCAGCCGCGGCCCTTCCGGGCCCTGGTAGGACACGAGCACGCCGGCGACTTCCCACAGCTCCGACTGCCAGGGGTTGTCCAGCTTGCGGCAGCGCATCACCACGGCGACGTTCAACTCGGGGCGTTGCATATGAAAGGACTATAGCGCAGGCAAGCTCTGTTAAGATTTTTGCTTCGCCACGCCGTTCAAAGACATCATGCAGGACAAGGTTATCCCGATCCGGTCTGCCGGCGGCACGCGCGCGCCGGCACCCCCATACGATGGCGGCCCGCTGGCCGACGTGCGCGGACGCGGGCTGCGCGACCTGCGTATCTCGGTCACCGACCGCTGCAACTTCCGCTGCGTGTACTGCATGCCGCGCGAGGTGTTCGACAACGAGCACAAGTTCCTGCCGCACAGTGCGATCCTGTCCTTCGAAGAAATCGCGCGGCTGGCGCGGGTGTTCGTCGACATGGGGGTGAAGAAGATCCGGCTCACCGGCGGCGAGCCGCTGGTGCGGCGCGACCTGCATCGGCTGATCGAGCAGCTCGCCCGGCTCGACGTCGACCTCACCCTCACCACCAACGGCTCGCTGCTCGCCAAGCAGGCGCAGCGACTCAAGGACGCCGGCCTCAGGCGCGTCACGGTGAGCCTCGACTCGCTCGACGACGCCGTGTTCAAGGCCATGAACGACGCCGACTTCCCGGTGGCGAAGGTGCTCGAGGGCATCGACGCCGCGGCCGCCGCGGGCCTGGGACCGATCAAGATCAACATGGTGGTCAAGCGCGGCGCCAACGACCAGGAGGTCCTGCCGATGGCGCACCGCTTCCGCAGCACGGGGCACATCGTGCGCTTCATCGAGTTCATGGACGTCGGCAGCACCAACGGCTGGCGCATGGATGACGTCGTGCCTTCGGCCGAGGTGGTGCGACGCATCGGCGAGCAGTTCCCGCTCGAACCGGTGGACGCCAGCTACGCCGGCGAAGTCGCCGAGCGCTGGCGCTACCGCGACGGCACGGGCGAGATCGGGGTGATCTCCTCGGTGACCCAGGCGTTCTGCCGCGACTGCAACCGGATTCGGCTTTCGACCGAAGGCGCGCTCTACACCTGCCTCTTCGCGCAGACCGGCCACGACCTCAAGGAGATGCTGCGCGCCGGGGCGGACGACGACGCGCTGCGCAACGAAATCGCCGCGGTGTGGCGCGCGCGCGCCGACCGCTACTCGGAGATCCGCACCGCCGAGACGGCGAACCTGCCCAAAGTCGAGATGTCGTACATCGGTGGTTAAGCTGACTCATGCTGCCCGGCCCGCGACCTTCGAGGTCGAGGCCTACAACGAGCGCGGCGAAATGGTGCCGACCGCGATCGCGGGCGAGCACCCGCTCACGCTCTACCTCGACAAGCGCGAGATCGTGACCTTGATGACCCTCGGCCACGCGCCCGAGGCGCTCGCGCTGGGCTATCTGCGCAACCAGCGCCTGGTGAACTCGATCGACGAAATCGAGGCGGTGCAGGTCGACTGGGAAACCGACTCGGTCGCCGTTACTACGAAGAAGCCCAGAAAGAAACTCAAGAATAAACTTCAAAGGCGAACCGTGACGACCGGCTGCGGCCAGGGCACCGTGTTCGGCGACCTGATGGAGGAGATCGACTCGATCCGGCTGCGCGACGACGTCGCCCTCGCCGACGCGCAGCTGTTCGACCTGATCGAAAAGGTGCGCCGCCACGAGACCATCTACAAGCAGTCCGGCGCGGTGCATGGCTGCGCACTCGCCCGCACGACCGGGCCGGCGTCGGCCGAGATCATGATGTTCGTCGAGGACGTCGGCCGCCACAACGCGGTCGACGCGATCGCCGGCCGCATGTGGCTCGAGGCGATCGACGGCTCGGACAAGATCTTCTACACCACCGGGCGGCTCACCAGCGAGATGGTGATCAAGTGCGCGCAGATGCGCATCCCTTTCCTCGTCTCGCGCTCGGGGCTCACGCACATGGGCCACCAGGTCGCGCAGAAGGTGGGCTTGACCATGCTAGGGCGCGCGAGCGGCAGGCATTACCTCCTGTTCTCGGGCGGCCAGCGCATCGTCAGGACGCTGCCGCAGCCGACCGCCCTGGCCTGAGCGCCCTGCGGGGGCCGCGGTGCGCGACGACGTCCTCGGCCACCTGCTGCGCGCCTCGCCGGCGGCCGTCGACTGCCCCGACGTCGCGAGTTGGTGGCCCGCTTATCGCGACCTCGCCCAAACTTGGAACAACCCGATGGACCGCGCGATGGTGGCAGGCTTCGCCGCCGACCGACTCGCCTGGGCCTTCGCCGGCGCCTACCAGTGCGCGCTACAAGCGCTGTTTCCCTCGCTGCCCGAGGACGCGCTCGTCGCGCTGTGCGTCACCGAAGAGGAAGGCAACCACCCGCGCGCCATCCGCACCACGCTGCGGCGCGCCGCGGACCGCTGGCGACTGGACGGCGCCAAGCGCTGGACGACGCTCGGTCCGCAGGGCTCGCTGTTCCTGGTGCTGGCGCGCGACGCGAGCGTCGCCGGCGAGCGCCCCGCGTTGCGGGTCGCGCGTGTTGCAGCAGGCACGCCCGGCGTGAGCATCGAGAACATGCCGGCCACCCGCTTCGTGCCCGAGGTGCCGCACGCGCGCCTTCGATTCGACGACGTCGCGCTCGCCGACGACGCGCTGCTTCCCGGGGATGGCTGGGCGCTGTACGCCAAACCGTTCCGCACGGTGGAAGATGCGCATGTCAACGCGGCAGCGCTCGGCTACCTGGTGCGCGAAGCGCGCCGTCTCGGCTGGCCGCTGCCCTGGACCGGGCGCGCGACGGCCCTGCTGCTCGCCCTGCGCGCCGTAGCCGGCGAGGATCCGTCGCGGCCGCAGACCCACGTCGCGCTCGGCGGGATCCTCGACGCGGGCAGCGCGCTTATCGCCGACGCGGAAACACATTGGAGTGCGTCTTCGGAGGACGCCGCACTCGCACGCTGGCTGCGCGACCGCGAATTGCTCAACGTCGCGTCCTCGGCGCGCGCCCAACGCACCGCCAGCGCCTGGCCGCGGCTGACGGGTGCGTCAGGTTCCTAATCAGTCCATAAGCCGATTCAAATTGCTCCTCGATTCCCTCCCGCTACCATGGCTTTGAGGAGGGGGTAAACATGAAAACAGCAAAATGGGCGGGCGCAGCCGTGCTCGCCGCCGCGCTGGCCGCAGGCAATGCAGCACACGCCGAGTCGAAGTACGCGTCCATACCTGCGAAGAAGGACGACGACCTGAAGCTCTACTACACCGACGGCCGCATCCTGAAGGGCCAGACGGCGATGGCGCGCATGCAGGGCGACGCCGGGTTGATCCTGTGGCTGGCCGGCAACCAGTTCTTCGCCATGGACGACGTGGTGCACGCGTTCCAGGCGCAGCATCCAGGCACCTCCGTCGGCGTGATCACGCTGCCGCCGGGGCTGCTGCTGGCGGCGATCCAGAAAGGCGGCTGGACCTACGGCGGCAAGGACTACCCCGGCCGGCCCGACGTCTACGCCTCGGTCAACCTCGGCCACCTGAAGAAGCTCAAGGCCGCGGGGATGATGAAGCAGCACGCCATCTACATGCACAACGAGCTGGTGCTGATGGTGGCCAAGGGCAACCCGAAGAACATCCGCGGCGTGGCCGACATCGGCCGAGCGGACGTACGAACCTCGATGCCGAACCCGGAGAGCGAAGGCATCATGGTGTTCTACGGCCGCAAGGTGCTCGAGCGCCACGGCCTGTGGGACAAGGTTTCGGGCGGCAAGAAATGCCGCTCCTGCCAGACCACCAAGAACAACTGGTTCACCTCGGTGCACCACCGCGAAACGCCCGAGCGCATTTCCGACGGGCGCTCCGATACCGGGTTCGTCTGGATCACGGAGACGATCCGGGCCCAGCACCAGGGCTCCCCGGTCGAGGCGGTGAAGCTGCCGCCCGAGGACAGCCTGCGCAACGAGGTGGCCTATGCGATCGGCCCGCTGAGCAACAGCCCGCACGCTCGAGCGGCCTCGCAGTATCTCGCGTTCCTGCGCACGCCGGCGGCCGCAGCGGCCTACGCCAAGTACGGCTTCGTCAACGCGAGCCCGCAGGAGCTGGAGCTGCAGCCGATCCCGTGAGGGCGCGCTGCGCGTCGAGCTCGCGGCGCGAGGGGAAGAAGAGCGCGGTCGTGAAGATGCCGCCGGCGAGCGCGGCGAGGACGTAGAACACGTACCGGAAGCCGCCGCCGGTGGCGTGCAGCCCGGCCACCAGCGGCACGCCGACCGCCGCCACGCCCAGCGAGACGACGTAGCGCACCGCGAGTACCCGCGCGCGGTACTCGTCGGCGATGTAGCGCCCGACGATTGCGTCGTTGAGCGGGATCTGGCCGAACACCGCGAGCATCACCACCAGCGCCGCGGCCAGCATCGGCCAGCCGTCGAGGTTCGCGGCCAGGTACAGCAGCGGGATCTGCGTCAGCGCGACGCCGATCATCAGGCGCTTGAGGTGGACGCGGTCGATCAGCGTCCCCATCAGCACCTGCGCGAAGGCGGCGATCGTGTATACCAGCGCCACCAGCGCGCCGACGCCGAAGTTGGTCTGCGTCAGTGCACGCAGGCGCTCGTCGAACACCTTTGGCATCGACACCGTGGTCGAGTTGAAGATGATCCCGCCGCAGGCGGTGGTGATCAGCAGGATGGTGAAGATGCGCGTCATGGTGCGCCGGTCGACGTGCAGCCCCAGCGATTTCGCGGTTCTCGGCACGCGCCCCGGATCGGGCACCAGCAGAAGGAACGCGACGCCGGCCGCGATCGCCGCCAGCCCCGGCACGAAGAACGCCGCCCGCCAGCCCGCGGCGTCCATCAGCGCGCCGGCGATCAGCGCCGCGGCCGCCAGCCCGAGGTTGCCGAACAGCCCGTTCCAGCCGAGCGCCTTGCCGATCTTGGCCGGCGCCGACACCAGCATCGCGATGCCCACCGGGTGATAGATCGCGGCGAACATCCCGGTCAGGGTCAGCCCCGCGCCGATCTGCCACGGCGAGCGCGCCAGGCCGGTCAGGATCAGCGATCCGCCGACGCCGAAGAAGAACACCGCCAGCATCTTGTAGCGGCTCCAGTGGTCGGCCAGCCAGCCCGCGGGCAGGGCGAAGGCGCCGAAGGCGATGAAGCCGCCCACCGCGAGCGGCAGCAGCTCGGAGTAGGTCTCGCCCCAGGCGCGCGCGAGCGCCACCACCACGGTCGGAAACACCAGCATCGACAGGTGGTCGACGAAATGGCCGAGATTGAGGAATGGAACCAGGAACTTGGAATTCTTCATGACGCCGACAATCTAGCGCATGCGCTTGCGTCCCGCACGCGACTTCAGGACAATTTCTGTCGTGAACCGGACAGCGGCCTCCCGCAGCACCGACGCGCGCGACTATCAGGACGTACCCCGTCCGGTCGCGGCCATGGCGCGCGACCTGCCGCCGGATTTCGAGATCGCGTGGCACGAGCACCCGCGCTTCCAGCTGCTGTACGCGGTGCGCGGCGTGATGACCGTCGAGACCCCGCACGGGACCTGGGTGGTGCCGCCGCAGCGCGGGGTGTGGCTGCCTCCGCGCACGCGACACCGCCTGACCACTTCGGGCAGCGTGAAGATGCGTACGCTCTATGTGCGCGCGGACGCCGCAGCGCGCATGGCGCAACAGTGCGAGGTGTTCGAGGTCAGCCCGCTGCTGCGCGAGCTGATCCTGCGCGCCACCGAGCTCCCGCTCGAGTACGACGAGGGCGGCGCCGAAGGTCGCCTCGTCTCGCTGCTGCTCGACGAGCTGTGCGCGCTCGCGCGGCTGCCGTACAACCTGCCGATGCCCCGCTCGCCCCTGCTGGTGCGCGTCTGCGGCGCGCTGCTGGAGGCGCCGGGGGACGAGCTGCGCCTGGAGGCGCTCGCGGCGCGCCACGGCACCACGACGCGCACGCTCGCGCGGCGCTTCCGCGCCGAGACCGAAATGAGCTTCTCGGAATGGCGGCGCCGCGCGCGCCTGCTGCGCGCAGTAGCCTGGATCGCCGAAGGCAAGCCGATCCTCGAAGTGGCGCTGGACCTCGGCTACGCGAGCCCGAGCGCGTTCAGCGCGATGTTCAAGCGCGAGTTCGGCGTCCCGCCGACGCGTCACCGCCGCGCGGCAACGTAGAATCGGACCCATGCACGAGGTGACCGGGATCATCCTCGCCGGCGGCCAGGGCCGGCGCATGGGCGGCGTGGACAAAGGGCTACAGCCGCTCAACGGCCGGCCGATGGCGGCGTGGGCGATCGAGCGCCTCGCGCCGCAGGTGCACGAGATCGTGGTCAACGCGAACCAGAATGCAGAGACCTACGCGAAGCTCGGTCATCGCGTCGTGCCCGACTCGGTGGGCGGCTTCGCCGGGCCGCTCGCCGGGCTGCACGCCGGCCTGCAGGCGGCCTCGCATCCGCTCGTCGTCACCGTGCCCTGCGACTCGCCCTTCCTGCCGCTCGATCTGGTGTCGCGCTTGACGGCGGAACTCGGAAACAACCAGCTCGCGGTCGCCAAGACCGGCGATCAGCCGCACCCGGTGTTCGCGCTGGTGCGCAAGAGCGTGCTGCCGCACCTGGAGGCCTTCCTCGCCGGCGGCGGGCGCAAGATCGACGCCTGGTACGCGACGCTCGCGGTGGTCGAGGTGTCTTTCGACGACGAGCCCGAGGCGTTTCGCAACATCAACACCCTGGAAGAGCTGAAGAACGCATGAACAAGATCAGCGAAGTCGTCAGCTGCCTGGACGGCTACGACCCCAACGCGCTGCGCGTCGACAAGGCGCGCGAGGCGATTCGCGCCTGCCTCGCGCCGGTCGAGGACTGCGAGCGCGTGGCCACGCGCGCAGCGCTCGGACGGGTGCTGGCGCAGGACGTAGTGCCGGGGTTCGACGTCCCGGCGCACGACAATTCGGCGATGGACGGCTACGCGGTGCGCGCCGCGGACCTGCGCGTGGACGGCGACTCGCGGCTGCGCGAGATCGGCGCGGCGCTCGCCGGCCGTCCCTTCCATGGCGAGCTCGGCGCGGGCGAATGCGTGCGCGTGACGACCGGCGCGGTAATGCCCGCCGGCGCCGATACGGTAGTGATCCAGGAGGTGGTGCGTGCAGAAAGCGGCGCGGTGATCGTCCCGCCGGGGCAGAAGCGCCGCCAGAACACGCGCGCCGCCGGCGAAGACCTGAAAACGGGCGTCGCCGTGCTCGGGCCCGGGCGCGCGCTCGCCCCGGCCGACCTCGGGCTGATCGCCTCGCTCGGCATCGCCGAGGTGACCGTGCGGCGCCGGCTGCGCGTCGCGTTCTTCTCCACCGGCGATGAGCTCGCCTCGGTCGGTGCGCCGCTCGCCGAGGGGCAGGTCTACGACTCGAACCGCTACACCCTCTACGGCATGCTCGCGCGGCTCGGGGTCGAGATCCGCGACATGGGCGTGGTGCGAGACGACCCCGCCCTGCTCGAGGCCGCGTTCGCGAGCGGGGCGGCGAACGCCGACGCGATCGTCACCTCGGGCGGCGTCTCGGTGGGCGAAGCCGATTTCACCAAGCAGATGATGGCCAAGCTGGGCGAAGTGCTGTTCTGGCGCATCGCGATGCGCCCGGGGCGGCCGATGGCCTTCGGCCGCATCGACGCCGGCGGCAGCTCGGCCTACCTGTTCGGCCTGCCCGGCAACCCGGTCGCCGTGATGGTGACGTTCTACCAGTTCGTGCGTGACGCCCTGCTCCATCTTTCGGGTCGCACCGACGATTGCGCCATTCCGCTGCTGCGGGTGGCCGCCTCGCATCCGATCAGAAAAGTCGCCGGCAGAACCGAATACCAGCGCGGCGTGCTGTTCGAGGACGGCGGCGAGTGGAAGGTAAGGACCACCGGCCAGCAGGGCTCGGGCGTGCTGCGTTCGATGTCGGAGGCGAACTGCTTCATCGTGCTCGAGCACGAGCGCGGCAGGGTCGAGGCCGGCGAGCCGGTGCAAGTGCAACTGTTCGACGGGCTCGCCTGAGGTGGGCGCCGCAACGCCGTTCTGGTGGGGCGCCTTCGCGCTCAAGCTGAGCGCGACCGCGGCGGTGGTCGTCGTTGCCTCCTACGTCGTCGAGCGCAGTGGCCCTTTCCTCGGCGCGCTGGTGGCAGCGCTGCCCACCGCGGCCGGCGCCGCTTACGTCATCCTCGCGATCGAGCATCCGCCCGCCTTCATCGCGGCGAGCGCGGTGGGCAGCGTCGCCTCCAACGCCGCGGTGGCGCTGTTCGCGCTCGCCTACGCCGCGCTCGCGCAGCGGCGCCGGCTCGGCGCGAGCCTCGGCGCCGCGCTCGCGGTCTGGGCGCTCGCCGCGGCGGCGATCCGCGCCGCGAGCTGGTCTCTCGCCGGTGCGGTGCTGCTCAACCTCGTGGTCTACGCGCTGACGATTCCCGCCGGACGGCGCTACCGGCGTCCGGCCGCGCTCGGCGGCGCCGCCAGGCGCGGACGCTACGACCTGCTCGCGCGCGCAGCGACCGTCGGGCTGGTGGTCTCGCTGGTCACCGCCGCGAGCACCCGCATCGGCCCGCTGCTGACCGGCGTGTTCGCGCTGCTGCCGGTGGCGATGAGCAGCATCGTCGTCATTCTCCACCCACGCATCGGCGGCCCGGCGACCGCGAGCGTGCTTGCCAACGCGCAGGCGCCGCTGCTGGGCCTCGGTCTCGCGTTCGCGGTGGTGCACCTCGCGGTGCCGCTCGGCGTGTGGTGGGCGCTCTTGCTCGGCCTCGCGACCTCTTTCGGCTGGAGCGCGCTGCTGCTCGGCCTGCGCCTCGGACGGCGCCGCATCGCGTGATCCGCGGCGTTACGAAATTTTGCAAATTCGTTCACGGCCCCGGGTTCTAATGAAGGAACCGAATACGCCAACCCGGAGTCAACGTTTTCATGAGAGCCCTGGAAGAACGTCCCGAAACGACGGAACTCTTTCAGTACGTGGAACTTCTTGCTGCAGCCGAAACGCTGAATGAAGTTCTTCGTGCGGTCCGAGATTACCTCAATGCTTGGCACAAGGAGCGCATCCGGAACCTTCAGAAAGTGGACGGTGGCTGGGCTCCTTTCGACCGCGAGCAGATGCCATCACAGGTTGACAGCGTGGTACATCTTCGGCGCTTCCAGGACGCTGTCCATCGTCAGTGCGCCGCTCTGAAACAGGCCGGGATGGAGCCAACGCCCGAGATCATCGAACTGGACGAGTTCCTCTTTATCGCCGTCCGACTGGCGGATTGCATGAAGACGCACCCGTCCAAGGCCCGTTCCACGGCCTCGGGCACGCATTCCCGCTTGTTAAACCTGCTCTAGCTTTGGCAGCGCCTAACTCGGCGCCGCGTAGTCGTAGTTGAGGCGCGAATAGGCCGCGCTGAAGCCGCAGGCGTGCATGTTGTGCAGCGAGGGATTCGGTTCGTCACCGATCGGCTCGCCCGTTTCCGTCACGATCTCGGCACAGCCGGCAGCGATCGCCTGCTCGATGCGCGGCGTCATGTGCGCCCGGTTCTCGAATGCCGCGCACAAAGCCTCGGCCAGCGCCATTTCCTCGCCGGTCCGCGGAAACCTTGTAGCAGGAGAGCTTGAGGACGAGCTTCACCGCCGGCGGTCCGTGCGACGTGAACTCTCCCTTGCCCTTCCAGTGCCCAAGCAGCGGATAGTAGCGCGAGGCTGCGGGGGTCGATGCCGCCGCTGGAACGCCTGCGCCAGTTCGCGTGCGGGCACCGGCAGATGGCCTTGCGCCATCCCAATGCCTCCATCCGGATCCCCTGTCGGCGCTTCAACACCGAGCGCAGCTTCAGCCAGTACGAAGCCGTGCTTGAGGCCTTCCGGCGCGAAGCGGAGGCCATCGCGTGAACGAAGAAAGGCCGAGCCCTGGGCGCCGCCAGCTATTCGACGACCGAGAACTCGAACAGCGTGAAGCCGTTGTCTTCCAGCGCCTTGTAGCGTTTTCCGCCCTCGTCGGAGACGCGAAAGCAGGTGGACTTCCTGCCGATGCTCTCACCCCACCATGTCAGCTCGTAACAGAGTCGTCCGCCCTCCAGTTTCCAGCGCCCGGTATCGGCGCATTTGCCGGTTGCGCCTTCGGTGCGAAGGCAAACCGAGCCGTCGGAATTCCATGACCAATGGAGTATCGCACTGCCGTGCGGTTGCGGTTGTCGCCAAGTATGACCTGATATCAGGCTTTTCGCAGCCTCGGCACCCAGAGTCGCCTGTTCTGCGTGCAAGCCCGCACACATCGCGAAAAACGAGATCATCAACACAATGAGCAGTCGCGAATGGATCTTCATCGCTCTATCCCCCGAGTTGTCTCGCCACCCGGTATGGTCCGTACCGGGAAACCGGGCCTGCCGACCAGACATGACCGATTCGGACTTCCGGGCTACCCGGCGGAAGCGGGCAGCTAGTGCGCTGGAGCCGGGAAGCGCGAGGGCTTCCGGGCTTGCGGCAGAGGTTGCGGCAGCCGTGGCATCGAGCACAGCTGGAACCGCAGCCGGAAGAGGGTAAGCCAGGACGTCAGCCGGACGCAAGCATATTTCAGGCGCGCGCCTGCTTCACCAGCTCCTCGAGGGTCTCGTAGGGTTGGGCGCCGACCACGCCCTTGTTCCCGATTACGAACGTCGGCACCCCGGTGACGCCGTACTGGCGCGACAGGTTCCAGTCGGCGTCGACTGCCGCGCGGTGGGTTCGTTTCGCGATCACTTCGCGCGCCTGGTCGGCCGGGAGGCCGACCGATGCCGCGATCTCGACCAGCACCTCCGGGTCGCCGATGTCGCGCGCGTCGACGAAGTACGCGCGGAACAGCGCGTCGTGGATCGCTTCGCCTCCCGGTTGGGTATCGGCCCAGACGCCGAGCTCCTGCGCCAGTCGGCTGTTGTAAGTCATCTTTCGTTCGCCGTAGGGCAATCCCTCGGCCTGCATGCGCGCGCGCATCTGGGCCTGCATCTGCGCCACGTCGTAGCCGCGCCCGGCAAACAGATCCTCGAGGCTGCGCCCGTCGGAGGGCGTGTCGGGATGAAGCGGGAAATGCACCCACTTGATGCGCACGCCGTGTTCGCGCCTGAGCCGCTCAATACGCACGGTACTGAGATAGCACCAGGGTCAGACGTAGTCCGAGAATATTTCCAGTACCAGGGGTTCTTCGGTCATGGGCCTAGTCTTTCTTGGCTGCCTGCTTGTCGTAGAACGTGACGAGTTTTACCACGTCTGCCGCGTCCACGCGACCGATGGGCCCCGAACTGTAGGTCGACGCGCGCACCCTGCCGTCCGCGGCGACGACGAACTCCGACGGTTGAATAATCGCGCGCCGCTCTTCCCACCAGGCGCCGATCAGGTCCGCCGTCGCGCGCGTGGCGCCGTAGGCGACGGGAAACGACAGCCCGGCCGCGACTTCCCTTGCCTTGTCCACCGGATCGACGCTCGCCGCGACGATCCTCACGCCGAGCGCGTCGAGCTCGGGCTTGAGCTTCTCGAAGCCGGCCAACTGCCGGCGGCAGTACGGTCACCAGTGCCCGCGGTAGAACAGGATCACCTTGTAGCGGGCGTCGAGGCCGGCCGGCAACTCGAGCCTGCCGCCGTCGACCAGATCGAGCGCAAGCGTCGGAAAGGTGTCGCCGGTATTGAGCTTGTCAGCCATCGCGCAATCCTCCAAGCCTGATTATGGCAGGCTTTGCCTGGCGGAAAAGAGTGGGAGTCGAACCCACCAGGGACGTCTGACGCCCCTCACCGGATTTGAAGTCCGGGCGCCCCACCGGGGTGCGATTCTCTTCCGTTTGCTTCGCTCGTCAGCACGTGCGTGTCGCCCACGCGCCGAGTGAATCTTATCCGGTCGAAGTACTCGAGCACCTCGATCGCCGCGTTGCGACCGATGCCGGAGCGGTCGCGGAACGCGGCAGCCGTGATCGCGCCGCCGGGCCCCGCGCAGTCCCGCGCGATGTCCCACAGCCGGCGCAGGCCGGCCGGCAGAAAGAAGCGGGTCTTCGACACGCGCACCAGCAGGCCCTGGCGCGCGATCCGCGTCAGCGCTGACTCGAGCTTCGACGGTTCGAGCTGCAGCGCTGCGGCGAGCTCCGCCAGGCTGGGCGGTCGCAGCTCGGTCTTTCCCAGCAGCGGCAGCGCCTTTTCCCACAGCGCGGCCTCGGCGTCGCCGAGCCTCGCCCGGTGGCCCGCGAGCCGCACGCCGAGGCCCTCGCGCACGATCGCGCTCTCGGCGGCGAGCTCCTTCGCCAGCTCGTCCAGCACCGCGCGCGCGAGACGCGGGGATTCGACGAGCCGCTCCTCGGGCAACCCCGCCGAATCCGGCGCCCGTGCGTGCCAGGCGGCGAGCCGCTCGAGCGCGCCGGCCTTGAGCGCGCTCCAGGCGCGCGGGGCGAAGCCTAGGCCGGCGGCGATCCTCATCGGCACGCGCGCGAACGTGCCGTCTCCGGCCAGATTGCGGTTTGCCGCGAAGCGCGCCAGGTCGACGCCCGCCGCAGACTGGTCGAGCAGCGCGCGCAACGCCGCCGCGTCGTCGGCGATTTCCATCGCCGCAAGCCAGGCGAGCCGCGCCGGCTTCGCGCGTCCGCGCGCGGGCGGAAAAACATCTATTACCGCGCCGCCGCCGAGCGTGCGGCGCGAAGACTGGTCGCGCACGATGAAGCCGTCGCCGCGCAGCGCGCCGACCGGCTGCTCGAGCACGAGCTGCACGCGGGCCGACTCGCCGGGCGCGATCGCCGCGCCTTCGAGCACCGCCACGCGGCCGAGCACGTTCGCCGCGCCGAGGTGCACGTGCACCGGGGTCCAATGGGCGAGCGGCCGCGAGTCCACTACCCGCAGGCGGGCGTCGATGCGGCGCGCGGGCGGCGGCACATCGCCTTGGACGATCCAGTCGCCCCGCGCGATCGACGTCCTGCCCTGGATGCCGGCCAGGTTAAGCGCGAGCCTCTGCCCGGCGCGGCCGCCTTGCGCGGGGGCATGCTGGGCGTGGATCGAGCGCACCCGCGCGCGCGCGGCGGCGAGCAGCGCGCGCACCTCGCCGCCGAGCGCGATCTCCCCGCTCATTGCGGTGCCGGTCACGACCAGGCCCGCGCCGGCGACGGTGAAGCAGCGGTCGACGCTCATGCGGAAGTTGCCGCGCGCGTCGCGCAGACGCGTCTCGCGCGCCACGTTCCCGAGGTGGTCCTTCAGCGCTTGCACGCCCTCGCCGGTCGCGCTCGAGAGCGGGAACGCCGGCGCGCCGGCGAGCGAGGTCGCCGCCAGCAGCGCTCCGGTCGCGGCCGCCGCCTCGCTCACCCGCTCCGCCGGCACGCGGTCGATCTTGGTCAGCGCCACCGCGCCGCGCGACACCCCGAGCAGGTCGAGGATCGCCAGGTGCTCGCGGGTTTGCGGCATGGGGCCGTCGTCGGCCGCGACCACCAGCAGCGCGAAGTCGATTCCCGGCACCCCGCACAGCATGTTGTGGACGAAGCGCTCGTGCCCGGGAACGTCGACGAATCCGATCACGCCCGACGACGCCGGAAGATAGGCGAAGCCGAGGTCGATCGTCATGCCGCGCCTCTTCTCGTCCGGAAGGCGGTCGGCGTCGACGCCGGTCAACGCCTTGACCAGGCTGGTCTTGCCGTGATCGACGTGGCCAGCGGTGGCGACGATCACAGCCGGCCGAGCTGCGCGGCGAACGCCTCTTCATCCACCAGGCAGCGCAAATCCAGAATCAGCGCACCCTGGTGGATGCGCCCCAGCACCGGAACGGGGAGCCGCCGCAATGCCGCGGCGATCCGGTCGCTGCCTGGACGCACCGCAAGGCCCGCGCTGGCGACCCGTTGCGAGGGCAAGGCGCCGCTGCCGACCTGGCTTTCGCAGTCGACGACCTCGACGGTCGCCTTTCCTGCGAAGCAGGCCGCAACGCGCGGCCGCAGCCGCTCGGCCATGGCGCGGACCTCGCCGGCCTGGCGCGCCAGCATTCGCAACGCCGGCACCCGCTCGATGAGGCGGTCGGGGTCGAGGTAGAGCCGCAGCACCGCGCCGAGCGCGGCGAGGGTCAGCTTGTCCACCCGCAGCGCGCGCCGCAGCGGGTTGCGCCGGATGCGCGCAATCAGGTCCGCGCGGCCGACGATGATTCCCGCCTGCGGGCCGCCCAGCAGCTTGTCGCCGCTGAAGGTGACGAGGTCGGCGCCGTGCGCCAGTGCTTCCTGCGCCGTGGGCTCGTGCGGCAGCCCGAAGCGGCGCAGGTCGACGAGGGTGCCGCTGCCGAGGTCCACCACGAACGGCAGCCCGCGCTCGCGGCACAGCGCCCCGAGCGCGGCTTCCTGCACCGCCGCGGTGAATCCCTCGATCGAGTAGTTGCTCGCGTGCACCTTCAGCACGAGGCCGGTCTTCGCCCCGACGGCGTCGGCGTAGTCCGCGAGATGGGTGCGGTTCGTGGTTCCGACTTCGCGCAGCCGGCAGCCCGAGCGCGCCATCAGCTCGGGCAGGCGGAACGAGCCGCCGATCTCGATCAGCTCGCCGCGCGAGACGGGAACTTCCCGCCGTGCCGCCAGCGTGCCGAGCACGAGCAGCAGCGCGGCGGCGTTGTTGTTCACCACCGTGGCGGCCTCGGCGCCCGTCAGGCGGCAGAGAATGTCCTCGACGTGCGCGTCGCGCTCGCCGCGCTTGCCGCCATCCAGGTCGTATTCGAGGTTCACGGGGCTTCGCGCGGCGGCCGCCATCGCCTCGATCGCCTCCTCCGGCAGCTGTGCCCGACCGAGGTTGGTGTGCAGCACCGTTCCGGTCAGGTTGAACATCGGCCGCAGAGACGGACGCGCATCCTCGCCGAGGCGCTCGGCCGCGCGCTCGAGGATCGCCTCCGCCCCGCCCGGATCCGGCGCCCGTTCGGCGCGCAGCTCGGCGAGCACGCCGCGGATCGCGTCGGTCACCGCGGCACGGCCGTGCCGCGCGACGAGCGCCACCGTCGCGCCTTCCCGCAACACGCGATCAACCGACGGCAGCGAGTACGGCGCGACCGGATCCCGTTTCACTTATCGGCCGGCGGCTCGGAGCAGACCTTCTCGTAGGGATAGCGCTGCTTCAGAAGGCCGTTGTACTCGAACACGTCGAGCGTCTTCTCGTAGGCCGCGCGCGTGATCTCGACGTGCGGCGTCCAGCAGCCGAGCTTCTGGTAGGTCGCGATGCACTCGGCGAGTACCTTCTCGTCGATCTTGGGGAAGTACGGCTTCTCCGCCCGGGCGATCTCGGCCGCCGGCGTCTCGTTCATGTAGCGGCGCGTCTTGCGGTAGGCGCGCATGAAGGCCCGCGCCATGTCGGTCTTGAGCCAGTCGCGTGTCGCCGCGAGGCTCGAAAAGCCGCACGGCCCGATCTGCCGGCCGACCTGCGCGACGATGTGGCCGACGCCGTCGGCCTGCAACTGCTGCGGAAACGGCCCCTGCTGCTGCACGTATTGCCCCTCGCCGGCGCGGAAGGCCTGGTCGATGTCGGCCGCGCCGCCGGGGCAGACCGGCTTGATCTTGGCGAAGTCGATTCCCGCCTTGTGGCAGGCGTACTTGAACATCGCCAGCGGCTGGCCGGCCTTGAACATCACCACCTCGGCGCCTTCGAGCCTCTTCCACGCGAAGCCCGGGTCCGCCTCGCGCCCGGTGAGGAAGAAGCCGTCCATCTCGTTGACCTGCGCGAAATGCACCGCGGGCGGCGTCTCGCCCTTGTTGAGCGGGCCGAAGCCCTGGCTGAGCGCCGACTGCGCGACGTGCGCCGAGCCGTCCTTCAGCGCCTCGATCGCCGAGACGCCCGGCGGCGAGACCGACCACTGCGGGTCCAACCCTTCCGCCTTGAGGAAGCCGCCCGACATGGTCGAGATGAGCGGCGAGTAGAAAGCGGAAAAGAGGGTGAACTGAATATTGATCCTGTCCAAGTCGCGGCCTCCTGTTCGCTGGGGTTTCCGAATTGCGGGAACCCATCCTAAGCGAATCTTCGATCGACCGCGAATCGGACAGGCTCAGCGTCGGCGCATCAATACCAGAACACCCTCGAACCGCTCAGCTCTTCGGCGTGATGCCGGTCACCTGTGCGAACTGCCACGTGTCGGTGTAGCCCTGGAACCGGACACCCTTGCCGTCACGGAAATCCCACACGTGTACGGTCTGCGCATCCAGGGGCTTCCCCGTCGCCTTTGCTTTGCCGCGGTAGCGTGCTTCGACCACCACGGTGTCGCCCGACGCGACCATCCGGCTGATTTCGATACTAAATCCGTCGAAGTGTTGCGGCAGGTGCGCGAAGACCCCGTTGACGATGTCTTGGTGGCCCCGAAACGGCGCGCCAGTCCAGAACATTCCATGCTCGGGCTCGCTCCACTCCATCTTGGCATCCCAGAGGCTCAGCACAGTCGGGATGTCGCCTTTCGCAAAGGCTTCGTAACCGCGTCGAAGAATCGCGATGTTGTCAGCCATGTGTTCCTCCATTAACGCGTTGCAAAAATGGATATCGCGGCGACGATGACGGCACGTCCCCGCGGACGCTACGCGTACTCCTTCGTCACCTCGCTGGTCAAGCGCGCGATTCGAGACGTTGCCGTCGAACAATACGCTCACGAGAGCGTCGCCTCAACGTGGCTTCAAGCGCGCCGGCCTATGAGCCGGCGAGACCCAGGATCGCTGCCGCGACGCCGACCAGGCTCTCGCCGGTGATCATGCCAGCCGCCGCGGCCAGCGTGAAGCGCTCGGCGAGCGCGGGCCGCAGCGCGGCGAACAGCCACGCCGCGAGCGCGCCGGCGAAGATCATGAGCGAGACCGAGGCCGGGATGACGAACGCGAGGCCGAGCGCGGCGGCGCTCGGCAGCCAGCGCGCGGCACGCGGCCGGTTCTCGAGCGCGCCCAGCACCACGCCCGCAAGCGCCGCCATCAGCATCGCCGCGCGCGCGCTCGCGGGCACCGAACCCAGGCCCTGCGCCAGCGCCTCGGCCACGGCTTTCCACACCGCGACCGCGGGCGCCGGCCACTGCTCGGTGAGCAGCATCGCCGACGGATCCGGGATCAGCGCGAGGTAGACCGCGACCCCCACCGCGCTGCCGGTGAGCACGCCGAAGCATTGCGCGATCGACTGCCGGGCGGGCGAAGCGCCGATGCCGTGGCCGGCCTTGAAGTCGTTCAGCAGGTCGGCGCACTGCCCCGCGGCGCCGCCGGCGACGTTGGCCGCCATCAGGTTGGTCACCGCCTGGCCCGGCGCGACAATGCCGATGCCGAGCTGCGACACCTTGCCGATCGCGCCGATCGGCGGAATGCCGGTCTCGCCCACCACGCGCGCGGCGACCACCGCCAGCACCAGCGCGAGCGGGATCGCGAGCAGCGCCAGAGGCAGGGAGATGCCGAACAGCTCGACCTGCAGCGCCACCGTCAGCGCGCAGGCGAGCGCGAAGCCGGCGAGCGCGGGCGCGGGAAGCGCGGGCAGCCGCAGGCGCCGGCGGCCTTCGCGCCGCGCTGCGCCGGGGGCGAGGCGCAGCACGAGGCCGGTCAGGGTCGCCACCACCATCAGGCTGACACCGGGCCAAAGCAGCCACGCCACCAGCGGCTCGAACAGCGAGCCGCCTGCGCCGGCCGCGCTCACCCGGCCGCTCGCGAGCAGCCAGGGCCCCAGCCCGCCCCAGGCGAGCAGCGCGCCCGCCAAAAGCGAAGCGCCCACGCGCAGGCCGACGATGGCGCCGAAGCCGAGCAGCAGCGGCGAGGGCGCGAGCGTGAAAGTGTATTTCGCCGCCGGCGCCGAGGGCGACCACTCGCCCAGCACGCGGGCGAAGGTCTGGGCCCACTTCAGCAGTCCCGCGGCGAGCGCCGCGCCGAGCAGCACCGCCACCCGCGCGAGCGCCTCGCGGCCTCGGCCGAAGACGTCGCGCATCGTCTCGAGCGTGGCGACGCCGGCGGGAAAGCGCAGCGGCGAATCCTCGATCATCGACGGGCGCAGCGTCCACGCCACCCAGATGCCGAGAAAGCTCACCGCGAACACCCACGCCATCATCGGCGCGGCGCCGAGGCGGTCGCCGGTGATCAGGGTATAGGCGGGGATCGGCGCCACCAGGCCGCCGGAAATGATCGAAGCCGCCGAAGAGGCCGCGGTCTGCGCGATGTTGCCTTCCTTCTGCGTCCAGCGCGGCGCACCGGCGGCGCGCTCGGCCAGGCGCCAGCCGCCCAGGCCCAGCAGCAGCGCGACGATCGACATGTTGAACGACCAGCCGATCTTGAGCCCGGAGTAGACGTTGCAGGGCGTGAGCAGCGCACCGAGCAGCACACCGCTCAGCAACGCGCGCGCCGTAAGCTCGCGTTCGGATCGCACGGCGTTACTTCGGCTGCGGGCCCTCGGGGGTAAGCAGGGTTTCGGTGTCGTGCGGCTCCACCATCGGCTGCTCGGTGAAGCCCTTGAGCGAGCCGGCCTCCTGCGCGTCGCGGGGGATCTCGATCTCGCTCGTGGCGTAGGCGGTCACCAGCTCGGCGAGCGAGCGCAGCGCGTGCATGTGGATGCGCTCGTAGCCGTGCGAGGCGTCGATGCCGAAGGTGATCAGCGCAGTGCGCACGTCGTCGCCGGCCTCGAGCGCCGAGGCGCTGTCGGAGCGGTAGTAGCGGAACAGGTCCTGCTGGAACGCGATGTCCTCCTCGCGGCAGAGCCGGATCAGCTTGCGCGTCAGGTGGTAGTCGAACGGGCCGGTCATGTCGGCCATCGCGACGGTGACGCCGAACTCGGAGCTGTTCTGGCCCGGCGCCGTGGTGCCGTTGTCGATGATCACCATCGACGCCACGTCGTGCGTGAGCACCGACGAGGCGCCCACCCCGAGCTCCTCAGAGATCGAGAACAGGAACAGGGTATCGACCGGCAGCGGTTCGCCCGCTTCCTTGAGCGCCTTGATCGCGGCGAACATCAGCGCGCAGCCGGCCTTGTCGTCGAGATGCCGGCTGACGACGAAGCCGTTGGAGAGGAACTCGGGCTGCGGGTCGATCGCCACCATGTCACCGATCGCGATGCCGAGCCGCGCCAGGTCTCGCGCATGACGCGCCAGCGCGTCGACCCGCAGTTCGACGTACTCCCACCCCGTGGGCTGGGTGTCGACCTGCTCGTTGAACACATGGCCGGAAGCCTTGAGCGGCAGGATCGTTCCGCGAAACGAACCCGAGTCGGTGAACAACGTGCAGCGCGCGCCCTCGGCGAAGCGCGCCGACCAGTGCCCGACCGGGGCGAGCTCGAGGCGGCCGTTGTCCTTCAGGTTCTTGACCTGCGCCCCGAGCGTATCGAGGTGGGCGATCAGGGCGCGCGCGGGCTGGCGCCGGCGGCCCGCCATGCGGGCGCGGATCGCGCCGCGGCGCGTCAACTCGTACTCGATGCCGAGCGCGGCCAGCTCCTCGCCGGCGACGCGGGCGATGGCGTCGGTGTAGCCGGCGGGGCTCGGCGTGTCGAGAAAGCGCCCGAGGATGCGGGTCAGGTATTCGACGTCGACGGTGAGGCGTGACATGCGAGCAGAGGCTCCTTTCAGGCGCTCGCCTGGCGCGCGGCGGCCGGCAGCGAGAGCGGAAACAGCAGGTCGATGAAGCGTTCGGCGGTCGGCTGCGGCTCGTGGTTGGCCAGACCGGGCCGCTCGTTGGCCTCGATGAAAGCATAATGCGCCGCGCGTGGCGAGCGCACGATAAAGTCGATGCCGGTGACCGGAATGTCGATCGCGCGCGCCGCCTTGACGGCGGCCTTGACCAGTGCGCTGTGCACTTCGTCGGTGACGTCGTGAATCGTGCCGCCGGTGTGCAGGTTGGCGGTGCGGCGCACCGCGAATTCGGTGCCCTGCGGTGGCGCGTCGTCGAGCGAATACCCGGCGCTCGCGGCGCAGCGCACGGTCTCTGCGTCGAGCGGGATCTTCGACTCGCCCCCGGTGGCCGCCGCGCGGCGCCGGCTCTGCGAGGCAATCAGCTCACGCACGCTGCTGCGCCCGTCGCCGATCACGCGCGCCGGCCGGCGCAGCGCCGCGGCGACGACCTTGAAGTCGATCACCACCAGACGCAGGTCCTCGCCCTGCACGCACTGCTCGACCAGCACGCGGGTCGAGCTCTCGCGCGCCTGCTCGACCGCCGCCATTGCCTGCTCGAGGTCCTCCAGGCCGACCGCAACGCCGCGGCCCTGCTCGCCGCGCGCCGGCTTGACCACCACCTGGCCGTGGCGCGCGAGGAACTCCGCCAGCTGCTCGCGCGAGCCGTACTCGATCTGCTCGGGCACCCGCACGCCCGCGCGCTCGACGATGCGGCGCGTTACGGCCTTGTCGTCGCAGATGCTCACCGCCACGCCGCTGGTGAGCTCGGACAGGCTCTCGCGGCAGCGCACCGTGCGCCCGCCCGAGGTGAGGCGGAAGAACCCGCCTTCGGCGTCGATCACCTCCACCGCGATGCCGCGCCGGCGCGCCTCGTCGACGATGATGCGGGCATAGGGATTGAGCTGCGATTCCGGCGGCGCGCCGACGAAAAGCTTCTCGTTGATCGGGTTCTTGTGCTTGACGGCGAACTCGGGCACGCGCACGAAGCCGAGCTTCTCGTACAGCTCGATTGCCTGCCGGTTGTCGTGCATGACCGAGAGGTCCATGTGCGCCGCACCGCGCGCCTGGAAATACTCCGCCAGCCGGCGCACCAGCGTCTCGCCCACCGCCGGATGCGCCGCCTGCGGGTGCACCGCCAGGCACCACAGCGAGGTGCCGCCCTCCGGGTCGCCGAAGGCGCGCCGGTGGTCGACGCCGGTCACCGTGCCGATCACCTCGCCGGTCTTCTCATCCTCGGCCACCAGGTAGACGATGGTGCGGCTGTCGCGCTTATCGAGCAGCAGGTCGGGGCGCACCGGCACCATCTTCCGCGACAGGTAGATTCGATTGACCGCTTCGGCGTCCGCCGCGCTGGTCAGCCAGCGCACCACGAAACCGCGCGGCCGGCGCGACGAGGCACGGTAAGTGCTCAGGTCCAGGCGATAGGTGTGCGAGGGGTCGAGGAACAGCTCCTGCGGCGCAGCGGCCAGCACCACGTGCGGGTCGCGCACGTAGGCCGCGATATCGCGCCGCTCGAGGTCCTCCTCCAGCAGCGCCGCGGCGAGCTGCGCGGGGTCGTCGAAGGTCTGGCCGAACAGCAGCCGGCCCCAGCCGCAGTCGAGCGTCGCGTTGCGCTGCGGCAGCTGCCCGGGCGCATCCCGGTGCAGGCGCTGGATGCGATGGGCGTAGGCACCCTTGCTCCGGCTCTTGCCGGCGCGCTTCGCGGTTTGGGTCCGAGTGGCCATGTCAGGCTCCTTGCGCTTGCAGCCACAGTTCCAGAAGCGCCGCCTGCCACAGCTCGGAACCGCGCAGCGGCGTGATGTGCCCCTTCGGGTCGGCGAACAGCGCGTCGAGGTAGCCGCGGCGGAAGATCCCGCGCTCCTTCGCCGCGCGCGAGCCCAGCGCGTCGCGCGCCAGCTCGAGGAACGGTCCCTCGAGGTACTTCAGCGCCGGCACCGGGAAATAGCCCTTGGGGCGGTCGATGACCTGGCTCGGCACCACCTGGCGCGCGACGTCCTTGAGGATGCCCTTGCCGCCGTCACGCAGCTTCTGATCCGGCGGGATGCGCGCCGCGAGCTCGACCAGCTCGTGGTCGAGGAACGGCACGCGCGCTTCCAGCCCCGCGGCCATCGTCATGTTGTCGACCCGCTTGACCGGGTCGTCGACCAGCATCACCGTCGTGTCCAGCCGCAGTGCGCGGTCGACGGGGTCGGTCGCGCCGTCCTGGGACATGCGCTCCTCGATCAGCTCGCGCGCATGGTCATTGCCGACGTACTCGGCCGACACCTGCTCGCGGTAATGCGCGTAGTCGCGGTCAACGAATGCGCGCGTATAATCGCCCGCGGGATCGCCCGAGCCGACCAGCTTCGGGTACCAATGATAGCCGCCGAACACCTCGTCGGCGCCCTGTCCGCTCTGCACCACCTTGACGTGCTTCGCGACCTCGCGCGAGAGCAGGTAGAAGCCCACGTTGTCGTAGGACACCATCGGCTCGGACATCGCCCCGATCGTCCCCGGCAGCGCGTCCAGCAGGCGCGCCGATTCGATGAAGATCTTGTGGTGCTCGGTCTCGAACCGCTCGGCGACCAGGTCCGAGTAGACGAACTCGTCGCCCGACTCGTTGTTGGCGGCCTCGAAGCCGATCGAGAAGGTGTTGAGCCCGACTTGGCCGGCCTCGGTGAGCAGCCCGACGATCAGGCTCGAGTCGACCCCGCCCGAAAGCAGCACGCCTACCGGCACGTCGGCGACCATGCGCCGCTCAACCGCGCGCCGCAGCGCCGCCGCGAGCTGCTCGCGCCATTCGGCGCTGCTCCTGAGCTGGTCCGCCGAGCTGCGCGCGAACGAAAGCGACCAGTACTCGCGCTCCCGTACCCGGCCGTCGGGCTCGATCACGCGCAGTGTCGCCGGCGGCAGCTTCCTGACGCCCTTCAGGATCGTGCGCGGCGCCGGCACCACGGCGTGGAACGACAGATAGTAGTTGAGCGCCACCGGGTCGAGCGCGGTGTCGACCCCGCCCGCGGCGAGCAGCGCCGGTAGGCTCGAGGCGAAGCGCAGCTCGCGCGGCGACTCGGTGTAGTACAGCGGCTTGATGCCGAGCCGGTCGCGCACCAGCGTCACGCGTCCGCTGTCGCGCTCGTGCAGCGCGAAGGCGAACATGCCCTGCAGGCGCTCCGGACAGGCTTCGCCCCAGGCGTGCCAGCCCTTGAGGACGACCTCGGTGTCGCCGTCGGAAAAGAAGCGGTAGCCCAGGCCCTCGAGCTCGCGCCGCAGCTCGCGGTAGTTGTAGATGCAGCCGTTGAACACCAGCGACAGGCCGAGCGCCGGGTCGCTCATCGGCTGCTCGGCGCGCTCGGACAGGTCGATGATCTTGAGCCGGCGGTGGCCGAACGCGACCCGCCCGCGCCCGATCACCCCCTCGCCGTCGGGCCCGCGGGGCGCCATCGAGGCGTTCATGCGCTGGAGCGCCTCGAGAGAGGCCGGCGACCCATCGAAAGTGATTGCACCTGAAATTCCACACATAATTTCAATAGCTTATGATATATTTTCAAGTCATAAGTTTACAGGACATATCATTTGATGTCAAACTAATGCCATGAACGATACCGAAACCAGGGTGCTGTCGTCGATCCGACGCATCGTACACGCGGTCGACAGCCACTCGAAAGAGCTCGAGCGCGCGCTCGGCATCACGCTGCCGCAGCTGGTGGTGCTGCGCGCGATCCGCATGCTCGGCGAAGTCACCACCGGCAAGCTCTCGGCGGCGGCGAGCCTGAGCCCCGCCACTGTCACCACCATCCTCGACAAGCTCGAGGCGCGCGGCCTGGTGGTGCGCTACCGCAACGCCGAGGACCGGCGCGTGGTGCATTCGAAGCTGACCGAGCGCGGCGCGCAGATGCTCGACGGCGCGCCACCCTTCCTGCACGAGCGCTTCGTCTCCGCCTTCGCCAAGGTCGACCTCGCGCGCCAGGCCGCCCTCGTCGCCGCGCTCGAGCAGGTCGCCGACATGATGGGCGCTCCCGCCGCGCGCCGTGGCGCGGCGCTGCCGCCGCCGCTCGAGGCCGAGCTCAAGCCGCTCGACGCGGCCTGAGGCTCAGAAGGCCTGGTCCCAGGGGAGGCTGAGCCGGGTCGCGGAGTTGATCATGCCGACCATGCTGTAGGTTTGCGGGAAGTTGCCCCACAGCTCGCGCGTTACCGGGTCGACGTGCTCCGCGAGCAGGCCGTGGCGGTTGCGGCAGCCGAGCAGGTTCTCGAACAGCGCCCTCGCCTCCTCGCGCCGGTCGAGCGCGGCGAGCGCGTCGACGAACCAGAAGCTGCACACCACGAAGGCGTTCTCGGGCGCGCCGAAATCGTCCGGGTCGGTATAGCGGAAGATGAAGTCGCCGCGCCGCAGCTCACGCTCGACCGCCGACACCGTGGAGATGAAGCGCGGGTCGTCGGCGCGCAGGAAGCCGAGCTCGGCCAGCAGCAGCAGGCTCGCGTCCAGGCCGTCGCCGCCGAACGCGGCGGCGAAGCTCTTGCGCTTGACATTCCAGGCCTGCTCGCAGATGCCGTGGTGGATCCGGTCGGCGCGCTCGCGCCAGTAGCTCGCGCGCTCGTCCAGCCCCAGGCGCTGGGCGATCTTCGCCAGCCGGTCGCAGGCGACCCAGCACATTACGCTCGAGAAGGTGTGCACGTGCTCGCTGCCGCGCAGTTCCCACAGCCCGGCGTCGGGCGTCGCCCAGAGCCGGGCCGCCTGCTCGCCGAGCGCCTCGAGCTGCACGAACAGCGCCCGGTTGCCGGCGCGCACCACGCGCTGGTCGAAGAACACATGCATCGAGGCGAGCACCGCCGAGCCGTAGACGTCGTTCTGCACCTGGCGGTAGGCCTGGTTGCCGATGCGCACCGGGCCCATGCCCCGATAGCCCGGCAGCGCCGGGACGTCGAACTCGTCGATCTCGGCCATGCCGTTGACGCGGTAGACCGGCTGCAGCCGCCCGCCGTCGGCGCCCGCGGCGACGTTGATGATGTAGCCGACGTAGCGCTCCATGGTGCGCGTCGCGTTGAGCCGGTTGAGCGCGTTGACCGTGAAGTAGGCGTCGCGCAGCCAGCAGTAGCGGTAGTCCCAGTTGCGCCCGCTGCCGGCGGCCTCCGGAATCGAGGTGGTCATCGCCGCCACGATCGCGCCGGTGTCGTCCACCGACGAGAGCTTGAGCGTCAGCGCGGCGCGGATGATCTCATCCTGCCATTCGAACGGGATCGACAGATCGCGCACCCAGTCGACCCAGTAGTCCGCGGTTTCCTCCATGAAGCGCCGCGCGACTTCGGCCACCGCGCCCTGCAGGGTCTCGTCCGCGCTCAGCACGAACGATACCGGCCGCTGCAGCACGAACGGCACCTCGTCGATCAGCGCGCTGATCGAGCAATCGGTGGTGACGCGCATCACGAACTCGGCGCCGACGTAGCGCACGTGGTTGCTGCCCCAGGTCACGGTCGGGCGCACCTCGCCGTAGTCGGACGCCGGCCGCAGCCGCACCCGCACGCGCGGGCTGCCGGCAATCGGGCGCAGCTGCCGCACCAGCGTCATCGGGCAGAACAGCCGCCCGTGCTGGCGGAAGCGCGGCGCGAAATCGACGATCTCGACCGCGCCGCCGTAGCGGTCGTACAAGCGCGTGACGACGATCGCGGTGTTGGCCTGGTATTCCTGCTCGCTGTGCGAGAACTCGGCGAGCTCGAGCGCGAAGAATCCGAATTCGTCCTCGTCGCCGCCCCGCTCGCGCAGCAGCGAGCAGAACACCGGGTCGCCGTCGAGGCGCGGCATGCAGGCCCAAACCAGCTCGCCGCGGCCGTCGATCAGCGCCGCGACGTTGCCGTTGCCGATCAGCGCGAGCTCCAACGACTGCGACATCACGCGCGCCTGCGCACGTGGCGCGCGGCCCATTCGGCGAGCCAGGCGCGCACCGCGGCCGCGTCCGCGATGCGCCAGCGCGCCCCCGAGGGCCCCTCTCCCACCTTCACCGAGATTCCGCCCAGATCGTTGACCACGCCGAAGCCGAATTCGTCGGTCAGGTCGTCGCCGATGAACACCGGGGTGCGGCCGCGAAACGGCGCCTCAGCCATGAACTCCGCGATCGCGCTGCCCTTGTCGCGCCCGCCCGCGCGGATCTCGAGCACCATCTTGCCGCGCTGCAGCTCGAAGGCCTCGCCCAGGCCGGCCGCGACCTCCTCCATCAGCGCGCTCACCTCGTCGGCATGCTGGGGCACAAGCCGATAGTGCAGCGCCAGATTCTGGCCCTTGTCCTCGAACACCAGTCCCGGGTGCGCGGCGGCGTAGGCGCCGATACGCTCTGCGGCGCGACGCACCGGCGCGGCATCGAACGCGTGGCGGTGCATGCCGCCGGAAGCGTCGCGGCGCTCGGCGCCGTGCTGCCCCGCCGCGGCGAGCACCAGCGGCGCGAACAGGCCGTCGATGTCGGCCACCGCGCGTCCGCTGATCAGCGCCAGCGCTCCGCCCGCGCCTTGCTGCAGATCGGAAAGCAGCCGTCGCATCGCGCCGTCGACCTTCACCGCGTCGGGCCGGTCGGCGTGCTCCAGCAGCGTGCCGTCGATGTCGAGAAAGAACGCCCAGTCGGCCGAGGGCAGCGGCAGCGGCGCTCCGCTCATCCTGCGGCGCTAAGGCGCGGCGCACGCCGCCCTCTCGAGAGCACGCGGCGGCGGTGGCGCATGCGGGCGGCGTCGAGCAGCATCCTGCCGGCCCAGCGGTAGACGTTGAATTCCTGAACCAGGCTCCTCATGGCGCGCATGCGCGCGCCCTGCTCCTCGGGCTGCATGGTAAGCGCGATGTGCATCGCGGCGGCGCTTTGCTCGATGTCGTAAGGGTTGACGATCAGCGCCTCGTGCAGCTCGCGCGAGGCGCCGGTGAATTGCGACAGGATCAGTACGCCGCGGTCGTCGTCGCGCGCCGCGACGAATTCCTTGGCGACCAGGTTCATGCCGTCGTGCAGGCTCGAAACGTAGCAAAGATCGGCTGCGCGGTACAGCTCGAACACCTGCTCGGCGGTGTGGTGCTCGATCGCCAGCACGATCGGCCGATAGCCGGGACGCCCGTAGCGCTCGTTGATCCTCTCGGCCAGCGCGCGCACGCGGACCTCGAAGTTCTGGTACTCGTCGATCGACGATCGCGAAGGCGCCGCCACCTGCACGAAGGCGAAGCGCCCGATCCAGTGCGGCTCGAGCTCGAACAGCCGCTCGACCGCCATGAACCGCTCGAGGATCCCCTTCGTGTAATCGAGCCGGTCGATGCCGATGCCGAAGCGCAAGTCCGGCGCCATGCCGAAGCGCTCGCGCACCACCCTGCGGCACTCCTCGACCGGCCGCTGGTGCGCCATCGCCGAGGGCGGCCATTCGATCGAGATCGGGTAGCGGCGCACCTCGGTCTGCTCGCCGCCATAGGAGATAGTGAAGGTCTCGCGGTCGACGCGCGCCTCGAGGAAGCGGTCGACCGTATCGAAGAAGTTGTTGCAGTGGAACTGGGTGTGGAAGCCCAGGATCGACGAGCCCAGCATCCCCTCGAGCACCTCCTCGCGCCACGGCAGGATGCCGAAGGCCTCCGGGTTGGGCCAGGGAATGTGCCAGAAGGTGATGATCGTGGCGCGCGGCAGCCGCTCGCGCACCATGCGCGGCAGCAGCGCGAAATGGTAGTCCTGCACCAGCACGATCGGATCCTCGGTGCGCGCCTCGGAAACGACTACCTCGGCGAAGCGCTGGTTGACCGTCTTGTAGTACTCCCAGTCCTCGGCGCGGAACACCGGCCGCGTGTGCGCGATGTGGCACAGCGGCCAGAGGCCTTCGTTGGCGAAGCCGAAGTAGTAGCCCTTCTCCTCCTCCTTGGTGAGCCAGACGCGGCGGATGCGGTAGGCGGGGTGCTCGGGCGGCACCATCACGCGGTCGTAGCGGTCGACCGCATCGCGGTCCGCGCTGCCCGCGCCGTGCGCGATCCAGGTACCGGAGCAGGCGCGCATCACCGGCTCAAGCGCGGTCACCAGTCCGCTCGCCGGACGGCGGATCTCGATCACGTTGTCGTGCCGCTCATGGATGTAGGGCTCGCGGTTGGACACGATCAGCACCTCGTCGCCCTTCAGGTCCTCGCGCAGGATGCGGCGCAGCGCGTCGGGGCCCCAGATAGTCTGGCTCTCGTCGCGGCCGAGCCGCTCAGACTCCAGGTCGTGCACCAGCGCCTGCAGGTCCTTGGCGATCGGCTTCAGCTCGGGCACCGATACGTTCACCTGCTCGGGCGAGCGCAGCAGCGCCTCGCCCGATATCAGCGCCTTGATCCCCGCCATCCAGCCGCGCCAGCTGATCTCCGCGATCACCACCGTGATCAGCGCCACCACCGCGGCGATCGCCGTAAACAGGTAGAAGACGTACTTCTTGGTGTCTTCGCTGCGCCGCTGGACGAAGCTCATGTCCTGCACGATCACCAGCTGGCCGAGCCGCTTGCCGTTCTCCTCGATCGGGTTCACCGACACGTGCAGCGGTCCATCCGCGAGCGGCAGCACTCGGTCGCGGTCGGCCGCGAGGGTCTTCGGGTCGCACTTCACCTGCGGCGGGAAGGCGCGCGTGGCGTAGAGCAGCTTGCCGTCGGCCTGGCAGAATCCGATCGCGAACACGCGCTCACCCTGGATCACGCGGTCGAAGTAACGCGCGAGCTTCACGCGCGAATGCTCATGCAGCAGGTCGGCGAACGGCTCCTGCATCGTGTTGGCGATCAGCTCGCTGCGGCGCTCCAGGTCCTGCACGAACCACTTCAGGGTCAGGCGGTCGACGAGCGGGATCACCGCGTAGGCGATCGCTGCCAGCGCGATGCCGAGAGGAATGATGAATCTCAGGGATAGCCGCATCGGTGTTCTGTCCTCGCCGCGGCGTACTGCCGAATAACTATTTCATTATAACGCGGAAGAAAATTCCGCAGCTATCCGAGCTTCGCCACGACGAACGAGACCGCGGCGATCAACGCGCTGGCCACCGCGATGACCATGTAGTACGGCGCGATCATGTGATTGAAGAGGAGTCTACACTGCGAAGCGCGAACGCGAACCCCTTCAGCCCGCGCATGGCCCGCACAGCGAGCAGCCGGAGGATTAACGCGCCGGGCCTCAGGCGTCGAAATTGGTCCGTGCCGACTCTGGGCACAGGCTGACGGCGCGGACGCCCATGCAAATTACTGCAAGAACGCCGCTCCGCGCATGGCTCGGGTGGCGACGCCTTGGTATAACGGTGCGCAAGGGCAAAACCGTCGAAAGGCGGCGACGCAAAGCTTCCGGCCTTAGCGCCGTCATGGGCGGCGCATGGTAGCGGGGCTGCCGGTCCGTATGGAACGTCACCATCGCGGACGTCGATGTCACGACGTTCGCGGTCCGGCTGCGTGGCCGCCCGTCGACTTACGTTGGGGGGCTAGGGGCCAAATGAAACGTTTTCACCTGCACATGCGCGTTTTCGACATCGAGACAAATGTCGAGTTCTATTCGTCGCTGTTCGGCATCTCACCTGCGGTACGCGAGTCGAACCGAGCGCAATGGATACTCGACGAGCTGCCGGTGACTTTCACGATATCGGTGCGAGATCAGACCCCGGGACTCGAGCACCTCGGCATTCAGGTCGACACGCTCGAGGAGCTGGCGTTGGTGCGGCAGCGCTTCGCGCAAGTCGATGCCGGTCCGGCGAACAAGCCCCGCATACTCCACTCGGAGGCGGAAAACGTAGCCCACCTGCTCATGGATCCCCAGGGCGTACTGTGGGAAGCGACGCAAACGACCCCCACCAGCGACCCGGTTGGAGCGCCTTCACGAAAAGCTTGATTCGAATCAAGCCCGCGCCCTCGCGTTGAGTCAAGACTTGCGGCGTGCCGGAGGGCGGGGCGATCCCCCGCTCTTTTCATTTGCAGCGGCTAGAATGGAGTGCATGAAACGCTACCCGGCGGCGCTGTTCCGATCGCTCGACGAGTTCGTCTGGCGCCGCCCCACCGAGGGACGGCCCCGGCCGCAGGCGTTGCTGGTGCGCTTCACGCGCCTGCTGATCGTGCTTGTGCGCGACCTGGCGCAGGGCCAGCTCACGCTGCGCGCGATGGGTCTGGTCTACACCACGCTGCTGTCGCTCGTGCCGCTGCTCGCGCTGAGCTTCTCGGTACTGAAGGCGTTCGGCGTCTACAACCAGATCCGGCCGGCGCTGCTCGGCTTCCTCGCGCCACTGGGCGACAAGGGCGTCGAGATCACCGAGCGGATCATCCAGTTCATCGAGAACATCAACGTCGGCGTGCTCGGCTCGGTCGGCCTCGCGCTGCTGCTCTACACCGCGGTCTCGCTGGTGCAGAAGATCGAGGAGTCGTTCAATTTCATCTGGCACGTGAGCCGCGCGCGCGGCATCGGCGAGCGCTTCAGCCGCTACCTCTCGGCGCTGCTGGTCGGCCCGCTGCTGGTGTTCTCGGCCATGGGCATCACGGCCACCGCCGCGAGCATGGGCGTGGTGCGCGACGTGATGAAGGTCGAGGCAATCGGCTGGCTCGCGCTGCAGGTCGGGCACTTGCTGCCGTACGTGCTGGTGATCGGCGCCTTCACCTTCGTCTACACCTTCATCCCCAACACCCGGGTTCGGCTCGGGCCGGCGCTCGTGGGCGGCGTGGTGGGCGGCATCCTGTGGCAGTCGGCCGGCTGGGCCTTCGCCCTGTTCGCCGCCTCGTCCACCCGCTACGCCGCGATCTACTCCAGCTTCGCGATCCTGATCCTGTTCATGCTCTGGCTCTATCTGAGCTGGCTCATCCTGCTATTCGGCGCCGCGGTGTCGTTCTACGTCCAGCATCCCGAGCACCTGGTGGCCAAGAGCGGCGAGCCGCGCCTGTCGAACCGCATGCGCGAGCGGCTCGCGCTGGTGCTCATGAGCCGGATCGCGCGCCGCCACCTCGACGGCGCCGCGCCCTGGAGCGCGGACGAGCTGGCGCAGACGCTGCGCATGCCGGTGCGCGCGGTAGACGTGGTGCTCGAGGCGCTGCGCGCGCGCGGCGTCCTGGCCTGCACCGGTGACGAGCCGCCCGGCTGGCTGCCGGTGCGCGATCTCGCCGCGGTAAGCGCCAAGGAGCTGCTCGACGCGGTGCGCTGCGCGGGCGAGGACCGCTACCTGAGCGCCGAGGCGCTGCCCTGCCCCGAGCCGGTGGAGCGAGCGCTCAAGCGCAGCGACGAAGCCGTCGCCTCCGCGCTATCCAAGGTGTCGCTGAAGGACTTGGCCGAGCCCCGCAAGCAAGACTGAGAGCCTAAAGCGTCAGCAGACCGTCAGCTCGTTGGTTGACCTCCAACAACGACGCCCGAGCCCGTCCGGGCTTACGCTTATCGGTCAAGCTCTGAACAAGACGACGACAGGCGCAGCGAACGGCATCCGCCCCATCGCTGCCGCTACTGCGGGCACCGCAGGCCGTCTTTCAGATATGCACCTGTACCCCTGCGGAGCAACGACCGATCCATGACGCGCGGCGTCATGGCGGCTTCGATCTTTCGTGACGGATTGAGGGGGAAACTATGCAAAAGCTCGCATGCGCGGCCGCGGTCGCGCTGGCGCTCGCCGCCGGCGCGGCAGTCGCGGCGGAAACACAATACAGCGGAATGTGGTGCGGCCACTCCAAGGCAAAGGTGCTGGTAGCGGGGCCCGAGCTGACCGTGCTCTCGACCGAGACCTGGGCGATCGAGACGCCGGAAGCCTCCAAGCCCGCGGCGCTGGAAAACGCCGCGGTGCATTGCGTCGGCTGCCTGCGCATCATGAAGGGCAAGTCCTGGAGCACGGCGGCGTGCAACTTTACCGACTCCGCCGGCGACACCTTCACCGGCGAAGCCCCGAGCAAGCCCGACGCGCCGGGCACCTGGACCTTCCTGCACGGCACCGGAAAGTGGAAAGGAATCCAGGGCGGCGGCACCTACCAGATCGTGAGCCGAGGCAAGCCCGCGCAAGGTGCATCGGCGCTTTGCCTCACGCATTCGGGGACCTACACCGTGCCGACGCAGTAGCGCGCTCAGCGCCCCGCGAGCCGCGCTGAGAGGCGCGCGAGCGGCGCCGGGAGTGCGTCCCAATCGACCGCGTCGAGTGCGTTCTTCACGCTCAGGCCGAGGTCGGTATCGCCTTCCATCACGAGGCGCCGGGTGAAGAACAGCGTGTCGGGGTCCTCGCGCCGCAGCGCGAGCGAGAGGTAGTCGCGCGGCTTGGCGCGGATCGTGACGTCGGGCACGCCGCGCGCCGGCAGGAAGATTTTTCCATTGAGCGAGACGGTGACTCCGAGGCGGGGCGACTCCAGCTCGATTCGCACCCGCTTGCCGGCGGCGATCTCGAGTGCGCTGCGCGACAGCAACCCGGTGCGCAGCGCGACGTTGAGCGCGGCGCACAGCGCGAGCGCGGGGGGAAGCTCGGGCAGCGGCAGCTTCACGCGGCGTCCCGCTGCGCGTCGAGGAAGCCCTGCTCGAGTCCCGGGCGGCCGTACCAGAAGCCGTCACAGTATTTTCCAGGCTCGAGCGGCGGCGTCCGGGCACCGTCGAGCGCCGCGCGCCACGCGCGCAGGGCTTCGACGGTGCCCTCCGATTGCGGGCTGACCCGCACCACCTCCACGCCGCCCTCCCCGAGGATTGCCGCCTCCTTGATCAGGTTGTAGATCCGCGCCGACTGGGTCTGCACGCCGTTCAGCGCGAGGAACGGCTCGCCCTCGCGGGTGTCGAGCGGCATGCCGTCCGGAAACTCCAGGCAGCGGTAGTCGCAGGATTCCTTTTGCAGGTTGAAGCGCCGCGCCGTGAAGCAGCGCGCCGAGAACGCGAGCGGCAGCCGCCCCCAGGCGAACAGCTCGGCCTCGACGCCGGCCGGGCGCGCCTGCGCGATCGCCGTGAAGAGATCGCGCGTGACCTCGATCGGCGCGACCCAGCGCGTGGCGCCGAGCTCGGCCATCAATTCGAGCGTCTGCGGGTTGTAGACGTTGAGATGCGGCCCGGCGACCCAGCCGCCGCGCCCCTGCAGCATGTGCACGGCGCCCATGTCGTTCGCCTCGACCCGCCAGCGCCCGTTCTCGACCGTGCGCCGCACCAGCTTCACGTCGCCCGCGGACTCGGTCAGCGCCTGCGCCGAGAGCACCACCTCCTTGCCGTGCGAGGCGAGCAGCTCGGCCACCTCGAGCCAGTCCTCGAACGAAAGCTCGTGCCGGCGCGAGCACACGACTTCGCCGAGGTAGACGACGTCGGCCGGCGACTCGGCGATCGCGGCGTAGAACTCGAGCACGCGCGTGCGCGGCCAGTAATAGAGGATCGGGCCGAGCGAGAGCTTCATGTCATTTCCAGGGGCGCGAGAAGGCGCCGAGGGTGTGCTGGCTGCCTTCGGCGTGCCGGTTGAGCGCGGTCATCCATTGCGCGCGCGGAGCGAAGTTTCCGCGCTCGCGCTGCGCGCAATCGATCGCCTCGCGCCAGACCTTGGTCACCTGCGCCACGTAGGCGGGGCTGCGCTGCCGGCCCTCGATCTTGACCGCGCGCACGCCCATGGCGACGAACTGCGGCAGCATCTCGAGCGTGTTGAGGCTGGCGGGCTCCTCGATCGCGTAGTAGGTCGCGCCCTCCACCGCGAAGCGCCCCTTGCACAGGGTCGGATAGGCGGCGCGCTCGCCCTTGGCGTAGCGGTCGATCAGGATTCCGTTCAGGCGCGACTCGAGCCCGGCGGGCGTCTCCCGCCAGCGCACCGCGTGCCCCGGCGAGCAGGCGCCCATCGTGTTGGGCGAGTCGCCGCAGGCGTAGGCCGACAGCGCGCAGCGCCCTTCGACCATCACGCAAAGGCCGCCGAAGCCGAACACCTCGATCTCGACCGGCGTGTGCTTCACCACGTGCTCGACCTGCGCCAGCGACAGCACGCGCGGCAGCACCGCGCGCCTGACGCCGAAGTGCTCGTGATAGAACGCGATCGCCTCGTGGCTGGCGGCCGAGCTCTGCACCGACAGGTGCAGCTCGAGCAGGGGAAACCTGCGCGAGGCGTAGCGCATCAGCCCCGGGTCCGCGGCGATGATCGCGTCGACCCCCGACTCCACCGCGGCCTCGAGCGCGGCGGTCCAGCGCTGCCAGCTCGCCGGCTGCGGATAGGTGTTGACCGTCATCACCACCCTGCGCTTTCGCGCGTGAGCGTAGGCAAGCCCTTGAGCCAGGGCGTCGCCGTCGAAGTTCAGCCCCGCAAAATTGCGCGCGTTGGTGTTGTCGCGCAATCCCAGATAGACCCAGTCGGCACCGTTGTCGACCGCGGTTTTCAACGCCGGCAGGCTGCCGGCTGGACAGACCAATTCCACCAGCGGGATTCTAAGTTCGCCGCGCTGCGGCGAGTCTGATGCACATCAACAAAACCGCCACGGGCCTGGCGCATAATCCACCGATGGTCGAAAGCATCCCCGGCTTGCCCGAGAACGTGCTCGGCTTCAGCGCAAAAGGCACGGTGACCGCGCACGACTACGAATCGGTCATCATCCCCGCGGTCGAAGCGCAGTTCGTGCGTCAGCAAAAAGTCAGGTTCCTCTACCACCTCGGCAAGGAATTCACCGGATTCGAGGTGGCCGCGATGTGGGACGACACGAAGCTGGGACTGAAGCACTTCAGCGACTGGGAAAAGATGGCGGTCGTCTCGGACGTCGGCTGGGTGCGCGTTGCGATCGAGGCCTTCGGCCTCGCCATGCCGGGGCGCGTGCGCGTGTATCACGACAGCGAGCTCGCCGAAGCGAGGCAATGGGTCAGCCAGTAGAGCGCCCGCAGTCCCTCGGCGAGGAAATCGCGAACAGCGTCAGCCACGGCCTGGGCCTGCTGGCGGCGCTGGCCGCGTTCCCCGTCCTGGTCGTCTACGCGCAGCGGCACGAAAGCGCGGCTGGAATCGTGGGTGCGAGCGTGTTCGCGACCGCCGCGGTGCTGCTCTATCTCAGCTCGACGCTGTTCCACGCGGTGACGGCCCCGAGCGCCAAGCGCGTGTTCCAGATCCTCGATCACTCCGCGATCTACCTGCTGATCGCCGGCACCTACACCCCGTTCACCCTCGGCGTTCTGCGCGGCCCCTGGGGTTGGACCCTGTTCGGGCTGGTGTGGGGCTTCGCCGCCGTCGGCACGGTGATGAAGGCCGTCGGCGGCGTGCGCGCGAACGGCATCTCGACCCTGACATACGTCGCCATGGGATGGTTGATCGTCATCGCGGCCGATCCCGCCTGGCACCTGGTGCCGAAGTGGGGCCTCGCCTGGCTGCTCGCCGGCGGCATCGCCTACACCGCCGGCGCGCTGTTCTTCATGGCCGAGCGCATCCGCTACTTCCACTTCGTCTGGCACCTGTTCGTGCTCGCCGGCACCGCGTGCCACTTCGTCGCGGTTCTGCGGTACGCCGCCTGAACCGACGGCTCTGCACTATATCCCGCAAGCTGCCGCGCAGCTTGCATCTTAATTTTTGATCGCCGCCAAAGAATCGGTCATAGTTGCCGCCGTCTGCCCTACCTGGAGGAGGAGGAGATGGATAAAGAAGCGGATGTGAAAACAGGCGACGCAGCCCAGCAGGATTCGAACGGACCGGACCGCACGCGGCGGCGTCTGGTGCAGGCCGCGGGCGGCGTACTCGCCGCGGGTAGCGTGCCCGGCCTCGCGTACGCGGCGCGCTCGCGCACGCTCAAGGTCGGCTTCATCAGCCCGCGCACCGGCCCGCTGGCGGGCTTCGGCGAGTGCGATCCCTATGTGCTGAGCCTCGCGCGCAAGGCGCTGGCCAAGGGGCTGCGCGTCGATGGCAAGCTTTACCACGTAGAGATCCTTGACCGCGACACGCAGTCGGACCCCGCGCGCGCGGGCCAGCTCGCCAAAAACCTGATCAACCAGGCGCATGTCGACCTGATGCTGACCACCTCGACGCCCGAGGTAGTCAACCCGGTGTCGGACGCCTGCGAAGCCGCCGGCGTGCCCTGCCTGTCAACCATCGTGCCCTGGGAGGCGTGGTACTTCGGCCGCGGCGCGAAGCCCGGACAGCCCTCGCCGTTCCACTGGACCTACCACTTCTGCTTCGGCGGCGGCGACTTCTTCAAGGCCTACAACTCGCAGTGGACCGGCCCGGTCAAGACCAACAAGCGGGTCGGCATCCTCTACCCCAACGACGCCGACGGCAACGCGGTGCGCGAGCACCTCGCGCCCGCGCTCGCGAAGGCCGGTTTCACCATCGTCGACCCGGGCGGCTACGAGGACGGCACCACCGACTACACGGCGCAGATCTCGAAGTTCAAGGCCGAGGAATGCGAGATCTTCAACACCTTCCCGATCCCGCCCGACTTCGCCACTTTCTGGCGCCAGTCGGCGCAGCAGGGCTACACGCGAATGGTGAAGATCGCGCAGATCGCCAAGACCGGGCTGTTCCCGTCGCAGGTCGAGGCGCTCGGCTCGCTCGGCTACAAGCTCGCCACCGCCTGCTACTGGCACCCGACCTGGCCCTACAAGTCGCCGCTCACCGGGCATTCCTCGCAGGCGCTCGGCGACGGCTACGAGAAGGCGACCGGGCGGCAGTGGAACCAGCAGATCGGCGCCAGCATGGCGCTGCTCGACGCTGGCTTCGCCACCCTGGTCGCGAGCGGCAACCCGAAGAGCAAGGCCGATGTCGCGAAGGCGATGAGCACGCTCAAGGTCGTCACCCCGGTCGGTCCGATCGACTTCACCAAGGGACCGGTGCCGAACGTCTCGGCAACTCCGATCATCGGCAGCCAGTGGGTCAAGGCCACCCGCGGCAAGTTCAAGCTGGCGCTGCCGCTGACCGAGAACGCGGACGACCCCAGCGTCCCGATCGGCGCGCAGCTGGTGCCGTATAACGCATGACGCGGCGGTGATCCTCGCGGCGGAGGGCGTCAGCAAGAGCTTCGGCGCCCTGGTCGTTCTCGACCAGATCCACTTCGCGGTCGGCGCCGACGAGGCAGTGGGCATCGTCGGCCCGAACGGAGCCGGCAAGACGACGCTGCTCAACGTGCTCGCGGGCGCCGTCGCCCCAGGCGCCGGCAGCGTCCTGTTCAAGGGAGCGGATGTCACCGCCGCCGGCGCGGCGGAGCGCTGCTGGCTAGGCATGGCGCGCTCCCACCAGGTGCCACGGCCCTTCGGCGGCATGACCGCGTTCGAGAACGTGCTGGTCGCCGCCAGCGCCGGCGGCGGGCTGCGCGGCGCGGCCGCCTACGAGCGCTGCCTCGATTCGCTCGAGCTGTGCGGCATGCTGGGCGTGGCCAACCGGCGCGCCGAGTCGCTCGGCCTGCTCGGCCGCAAGCGCCTCGAGCTCGCGCGCGCGCTGGCGACCGGTCCCCAGGTGCTGCTGCTGGACGAGATCGGCGGCGGCCTGACCGATGCCGAGGCGGGCGAACTGGTCGCCACAATCCTGCAGCTTCGCGCGCGCGGCATCGCGATCGTCTGGATCGAGCACATGGTCCACGTCCTGCTGCAGGTGGTCACTCGCCTGGTTTGCATGGACGCCGGGCGCGTACTCGCCGAGGGCGACCCCGCGGCGGTGATGAAGGACGCGGCGGTGATCGACGCCTACCTCGGCCAGGACGCGGCCTGACTCTGCCAACATGAGCCTGCTGCGGATCGAGAACCTCGACGCGCGCCACGGCCAGCTGCAGGCGGTGCGCGGCATCTCGCTCGAGGTGCGCGAGGGCGAAACGCTGGCGCTGGTCGGCGCCAACGGCGCGGGCAAGACCACGCTGCTGCGCGCGATCGCCGGCGCGCATCGCCTGGCGGCCGGGCGCGTGTGGCTCGACGGCGCCGACGTCACGCAGGTGCCGGCATTCCGGCGTCTCGCGCTCGGCATCGCGCTGGTGCCGGAGGGACGGCGCCTGTTCACGGACATGACGGTGGAGGAGAACCTGCTGGTCGCGCGCGCGCACGGCCGCCCAGGCCCGTGGACCGTCGAGCGCGTGCTCGATGCGTTTCCGATGCTGCGCGCGCGCATCAAGGCGCAGGCAGGCAGCCTCTCGGGCGGCGAGCAGCAGGCGACCGCGATCGGGCGCGCGCTGGTCGCCAACCCGCGCGTGCTGCTGCTGGACGAAGTCTCGCTCGGGCTGGCGCCGGTGGCGGTCGAGCGCGTCTACCAGTGCCTCGAAACCCTGATCGCCGGCGGCGCGACGATCGTGCTGGTCGAGCAGGACCTCGCGCGCGCGCTGCGCGTGGCGACGCGCGTGGCGTGCATGCTCGAGGGCAGCGTGGTGCTCGAAGGCGCCGCGGCCGGCATGACGCGCGAGCAGGTCACCGAGGCCTACTTCGGCCTCGGCCGCAAGACGGCGGCGCAGGCATGATCTGGCTCAACCAGGTGATCCAGGGCGTGCTGCTCGGCGGCTACTACGCGCTGATCGCGTGCGGGCTGTCATTCATGTTCGGCGTGATGCGCATCATCAACCTGGCGCACGGCGACCTCGGGATACTCGCCGCCTTTCTCGTGTGGGCGATCGTCGACCATAGCGGCATGTCGCCCTTCGTCGCGCTCGCGCTGGTGCTGCCGGTGATGGGCGCGCTCGGCTGGCTGATGCAGCGGGCGATGCTCGAGCGCAGCCTGCGCTCGGGCGTGCTGGTGCCGCTGCTGACCACCTTCGGCCTCGCGATCGTGATCCAGAACCTGCTGTTCCTGCAGTTCGGCGCCGACACCCGCTCGCTCGCGCCGGCGATCGGCGACCTGGCGTACGAGAGCTGGGCGATCGGCAGGCACATCTATATCTCCTACCTGGGCGCGCTCATCTTCCTGGTCGCGGTGCTGATGCTGGGCGGGCTCCAGCTGCTGCTCGCGCGCACGCCGCTCGGGCGCAGCATCCGCGCGATCGCCGAGGATCCCGACACCGCTGAGCTGGTCGGCATCGACTCGCGCCGCGTCTACGCGGCGGCGGCCGCGATCGCGGTCATGACGGTGGCGGTGGGCGGCACCTTCCTCGCCATGCGCGCGACCTTCGGTCCCTACGCCGGACCGGCCCAGCTCATCTTCGCCTTCGAGGCGGTGGTGATCGGCGGCCTCGGCTCGATGTGGGGCACGCTCGCGGGCGGCATCGTGCTCGGCGTGGCGCAGAACCTCGGCGCCCAGATCGCGCCCAACGGTTTCCTGATCGCCGGCCACGCGGCTTTCCTGGTCGCGCTCGGCGCGCGCCTGCTGCTCCACCGGCTGAAGGGAGTGCCGTGACCGCACGCGCCAGCCTTTCGATCGAACGCTGGACGCCGCTGTCGGCCGCTGCGGCGAGCGCGCTCGGCGTGCTCGCCGTCGCGCTCGCCCTCGGCCCGCTTTTCCTCGGCGCCAACGCGATCGACCGCCTGACGACGCTTTTCATCTACGTCATCCTGGCCGTGATGTGGAACGCGCTCGCCGGCTACGGCGGCCTGGTCTCGGTGGGGCAGCAGGCCTTCTTCGGCCTCGGGGCCTACGCCGCGATCCGGCTCACCAGCTTCGGCCTCCCGGTCTATCCCGCGCTGGTGCTGGGCGGCGTGCTCGCCGGCCTGGTGGCGCTCGCGCTGTCATCGTTCGCGCTGCGCCTGCGCGGCGGCGAGTTCGCAATCGGCATGTGGGTGCTGGCCGAGCTGTTCCACCTGCTGGTCAACCTCGACCGCCTGATCAACGGCGAGACCGGTACTTCGCTGATCGCGCTCAACGCCTTCGGCCCCGAGGCCCGGCGCGACTACAACTACTGGCTCGCGCTCGGCGCGATGGCGGCGCTGGTCGTGCTCGTGTTCTCGCTCCTGCGCGGGCGCCTGGGCAGCTCGGTGCAGGCGATCCGCGACAGCGAGGAGGCCGCCGCCTCGCTCGGTGTGCGCGTGCTCGCGGCCAAGCGCATCCTGTTCGTCGTCGCCGGCGCCGGCTGCGGCATGGCCGGCACCCTCTACCTCGCCACCGCGGTCTCGTTCCAGCCCGCGACCTACTTCGGCGTGCAATGGACCGCGTACATGATCTTCATGGCCCTGGTCGGCGGCCTGGGCACCTTCGAGGGCCCGATCATCGGCGCGGTCGTGTTCTTCGTCCTCGAGAGCGTGTTCGGCGCGAGCGGCGTGTGGTACCTGGTCGGGCTCGGTGCCACCGCCGTCGTGTTCGCGCTCTACCTCCCGCGCGGCCTGTGGGGCACGCTCGAGGAGCGCTTCGGCATCCGTCTCCTTCCGGTCGGCTACCGCGTCGTCGCGGGCGAGCGCAACATGGAGCCATGAAAGCCCTGCGCATCGGTTTCGTTGCGTTGTTCCTGGCGGCCCTGGGCTGCGGCGGGCTGCAGGCGGCGCCGAGCCCGGCCCCGCTCGCTCCCCAGTTCCCGGGCCCGCACGCCGTCGTCGCGCTCTTCCTCGAGGCGGTCGACCGCGGCGAGCTGCAGGTCTTCGAGCAAACGCTCGACCGCACGATGATCGTCCCGCGGCGCGTCGAGTACGTCTACGACCTCGACACCTACCGGCCGGCGGTAAAGGTCTACGCCGACCTGCGCCGCCCCGTCGCGATTCCCGGGGTCAGCGACTGCGAGGTGCGCGCCGTGCTCGTCACCCTCGACGCCGGCGGCGCGATCGTCGACGTCGAGGTGCACGTCTGGCAGGAGCCGAAGCCGCACAGCGGGGCGCGCCCAGCTGTGCGGCGCGCCTCAGGCGGCGCGCTGGCCTGCCGCTGAGCGCGCCTCCGGCGCGTGGCCGAGCGCCGCCGCGAGCGCGCGCAGCAGCGCCGCGCCGTCGCCGCGCCAGGCGCTGCCGTGCATGCAGGCGAGCGTGGCCGGCTGCTCGGCGGCGAGGCGCTCGAGCGCGGCGCCGGTGTGGGGCGCGTGCGAGAAGTAGTCCATCGCGCCGCGGAAGGCCTCGCTCGGGCCGAGGATGTCGCCCTCGCTCAGCGCCGCCTCGCCCTTGCCGGGCTGGGTGAACAGGTCGCCGCAGAAGAAGGTGCGGGTGGCCTCGTCGAGCATCAGCCCGCATTCCCAGCCGTGCGGCATGTGCGGGGTGTCGAACCAGCGCATGCGGTGCTTGCCGAGCACGAGCGTCTCCCCGTCGGCGAGCGCGCGCGCAGGTCGGTGGGCATAGTCGTTGACCGACACCATCGCCGCGACCTGCCCGCACAGCGGCACCGCCTTCGGCGCCGCGGCGAGGAACTCGTTAAGCGATCCGCATTCGTCGGCCTCGAAGTGGGACAGCCCGACGTAGCGCAGCCGCTCGAGCGGCAGCACGCGCTCGATCGCCTCGCGCACCAGCGGGAACATCGCGCGAGGCCCGCTGTGGAACACCAGCGGCTCGTCGTCCACCACCAGGTACTGGTTGAAGCTGAACGCGCCCGCGCCCGGGATCTCGACCGGGGTGTTGATGCGGTAGATACCGGCCGCGATTTCGTTGAGGTTGGTCCCCGACTCCTTGTTGGTGATCATCTGCGCCTCCTTGTGATTGACCCCCGGATGTGTAACGAAGCGCCGCCTCGTTACACTTCCCCTTCGAAGGCGGCGCGATGATATCTTCGGCCGGGTGGACACCCCCCCGGTCGAACGGCTCGAGGACGACGCCGCGCTCGCGCGCAGGATCGCGCGGGCGCGGCCCGGCCGCGCGCCCGAGGCCGAGGCCGAGCTGTGCCGGCGGCTCGCGCCGCGGGTGCGGCTGTACGGCCTGAAGCACCTGCGCGACGAGCACGCCGCCGCCGACTTGATGCAGCAGGTGATGTTGATGACGATAGAGAAGCTGCGAGCGGGAGAGTTGCGCGACACCGACAGGCTCGCGTCGTTCGTGTTCGGCATCTGCCGCATGAGCGTGCTCGAGCTGCGCCGCGGCGGCTTGCGGCGCGAGCGGCTGCTCGAGCAGTACGGCGAGGACCTCGCCCCCGCCGCCGCACCGACCGAGCCCCTGTTCGACCTCGAGCGGGTCGCCGGCTGCCTGGAGAAGCTGCCGCAGCGCGAGCGTTCGGTGCTGCTGCTGACCTTCTACGAGGACCGCCCCGCCGACGAGGTGGGCGCCGAGCTCGGCCTGTCGGCGGGCAACGTGCGCGTCATCCGCCACCGCGGTCTGGCGCGCCTGCGCGAGTGCGTCACCGGGAAGGCCGGAGCATGAACCAGGCCGCCTGCGCCGCGCCGCTCGACGAGCGCGAGCTCAGCGCGTACTGGCTCGGCGAGCTGGCCGAGGCCGACGAGGCGCGTGTCGACGAGCACATCCTCGGTTGCGGCCACTGCAGCGCGCGCCTGGGCGAGCTGGTCGCGCTCGCCGGCGCGATCAAGGAAGCCTTCCGCCGCGGCGACGTGCACGCCTTCCTCAGCGACGCCTTCGTCAAACGCGCCGCCGAGCGTGGCCTGCGCGTGCGCGAGTACCGCGTGCCGCGCAACGGCAGCGTCAACTGCACCGTCGCCCCAGAGGACGAGCTGGTGGTCAGCCACCTCGAGGTCCCGCTCGAAGACGTGAGCCGGATCGACGTCGTGCTCCATGCCCCCGGCCTGCCCGCCGACGTGCGGCACGACGTCCCCTTCGACGCCGAGCACGGCGAAGTCCTCTTCGTGCCCAACCTGACCCAGCTGCGCGCCGCGCCGTCCCAGCGCCTGCGCCTCGAGCTGGTCGCCATCGACGACAAGGGCCGGCGCGTGCTCGGCGAGTACACCTTCAACCACACCGCCCACGAGGCCTGACCGGGGACGCGCCGTGAGGCAGGCGCTCGGCATCGACACCCTCGACGCGCTCTACGGCCGCCTCGCTCAGCGCTACGACTGGGAACACCGCCTCCTCACCTTCGCCTCCGACCAGCGCGGCCGCCGCATGCTGGTCGAGCGCACCGTGCGCGAGGGCGACCGCGTCCTCGACGCCGGCGCCGGCACCGGCTCGACCGCCCTCATGGCCGCGCGCAAGGTCGGCGCGAGCGGCAAGGTCACCCTCTACGACCTGAGCGACGAGATGCTCGAAGTCGCGCGCGACAAAGCCGCCCTCGCCGGCCTCGAGGAGCGCCTCGACTTCTACGACGGCGACCTCGTCGACCTGCCCTTCCCCGACGGCCTGTTCGACGTCGTCCTCTCCACCTACAGCCTGTGCCCCCTCTACGACCCCGCCAAGGGCGCGCTCGAGCTCTACCGCGTCCTGCGCCCCGGCGGCAAGCTCGGCTGCGCCCACTCCGCCGATCCCCAGAACCCCGCCGTCAAGTGGCTCGCCGACAGAGTCGAGAGCCTCGCCTGGCGCCTCCCCCTGCTCTCCATGGGCTGCCGCGCCGTCAACGTCCTCCCCGCCCTGCTGTCCGCCGGCGCCCGCGTCTCCTTCATCAAGCGCATCGGCGTCCCGCTCTGGCCCTTCGTCGTCTTCGTGGCGGAAAAACCGCCCGCCACCTAATCGCCCCGCCGCGCGCAAGCACCTCCTCCAATCAAGCCGGGAAGATTTTCCCCACTGTCCGGCGCCGTTCTGGGATCCGATGGCGAATCAGCGTCTTGTCCCATTTTTTGCCGGATATTCAAGTGGTGAAATGTGCGCAACGAAGCTAACGCATTGATTCAAAGTTCCGTTGACCTGTCCTAAACCGGCATGGACCATGTTATCTGGCTACTTTTCGTATCCATATAACGTTAGGTGTCACCGTGTACGGCTGGCTAGGGTGGCTGCTCCTTAATCCTGTCATATGGGGTGTCGTAGCGCTGCTCGCCGCCGCATGTTGGCTCATCCTCTGGTTGCGAATTCGATTCGGGCTTTACGTATGGCATCGGTGACGCCGTTTGGGCCTTTGCGAAGATCGAATGGCTCGTCTTCGAGAATCTCGGCCGCTTGTCGACTGATAGAGTCGATGAGCTCGTCGGTGATATGAACTTCCGTCCTCGTGCGAACATACTCAAACGACTCATCGAACGGCGCGGCCCCGCCAAGGCACAACTCGACCGTGCTCTGTCAGCCCTGGGTTCGGCTGAAGCACTCGCCGACCGTCGCAATATCATTGTTCACAACCCTTGGCGCATCTGGGTGGACCTCGACGCCAAAGAGTTCACGACCGAGATTCAGAAGTATTCGAATCGAAACCGCAAGATCAATCTCGATGACTTGCGGCAGTTCGCAACTGATGCCGCCGCGGCAGAGAAGGAACTCAGGGAGGCGCTCAGTGCGCTCTAACACCGCGTTGTTGACCGACGCCTTTCACTCCACGCTACGCGCTGCGCGCGGCGCGGCAAAACGCGCACGTTAGTGCTCAACCAGTGCCAGCACAGGCGCCGGGTTTGACAATATATGTATAAAGTGCATATACTAGCGTCGTGTCCGCCAATTTCGACCCGAAGAAGGACGCGACAAACATCAAGAAGCACGGTGTGTCGCTTTCCGAGGGCGACGGGGTGCTTAGTGATCCCCTCGCGCTCACGGTGGAAGATGAAGGCGCCGAAGGCGAACAGCGCTTTGTCACCATTGGAATGAATGTATTCGGGTCTCTGATGGTCGTTGTCCATACTCCTCGGCGAGATGGGCCACGAATCATCTCAGTGCGGAAGCCTGATCCCAAGGAACGCAGAGACTATGAAAAAGGCGTATGACTTCTCTAAAGGTAAGCGTGGGGCAGTAGTTCCCACCACTGGCAAGACCCGCATCACCATCTATGTGGATGACGCAATCATTAAGAGCTTCAAGGCTCAGTCGGAAAAGACGGGAAAGGGATACCAGACCTTGATAAACGAGGCGCTGAAGTCGCATCTAGGCCTTACTGAGCAACCAATTACTTCAGAGCTTGTGCGCAAAATCGTGCGCGAAGAGCTCGCGGCAAACGGTTGAGCACTAACATGGCGGTGCTGCCGGCCGCGGCGTCAACCGCTTTGCTTCATTTGCGGCCCGGCTCGCCGCGCCGCAGACCTCCGCGTTAGAACGCATCGGATGGGCTTGCGCGCGGAACACTGAATGAGGAGGAATTAAGATGACCCTATGCCCAATCGCTCTAGCAGCCGGTTGCAAGAAGTGTCCAGCAGTCACGATCTGCCCACTTAAAAGCGTCATTGGCGATTTTCAGAAACCGGGAGAGACGCAGACGAAGCAGGACGCCGAGAAGTTTCGCGGTGGCGGAAAGCGGGATAAGTGACCGCAGACGACAAGGGCGCAAAGCGTGTCCGTGTTCTGCGTTCTAACTTCACGTCGAGCGGACGGGGAACCTGAGCGTTGGACGACGCTGCTCGGTCTATCTTGGTAGGCTCGGTCAATGCCGCAGAGCGCAGCGCCGTTTAAGAGTAGGCACAACACTCAAATCAGGGAAAGCGGAGGTCGTCACGATGACAACGACGAGCGCGAATGGCGGAGACAACAAGTTGGGTCGAGTTATCAGGCTGTTCGAGCGAACCGTCGTTGTGTCGCTTGTCGTGATGATGATGCTGGTGCTGGCGCTCGCGACGCTGGAGCTCGGCTGGATCATCGTCAAAGACATCATCACGCCGCCGGTGTTGCTGCTCGAAGTCGATGAGCTCTTGGAGGTCTTCGGATTCTTCCTCCTCATCCTGATCGGCGTGGAGCTTCTAGAGACCATCAAGGCGTATTTGAAGGACAATGTGATTCACGTCGAGATCGTGTTCGAGGTGGCGCTCATCGCCGTCGCCAGGAAGGTCATCGTGCTCGATCTGTCGAAATACGACGGCTTCACGGTGCTGTCCATTGCGACCCTGATCATCGCGCTCGCCGGCGCGTTCTTTCTGTGGCGGCGTGCCCGGAGTCGGGCGAAAGCAGCTGCTCCCTCGATTCCGGAGAGCCGCGGTGTGCCTCCCACAACGCAGAGTTAGTTAGGAAGGAGGGAGAGATGCCTTTGTGGTTCTACCTTCCAGTTCATACGGAGGCGCGCCTTTCCGCACAGGACCGGTCGATTCTACGGGCTTGGTCACTGTCCATGGGTAGCACGGACTCCGAGGAGCGATGACTACGCGGGGAGCGCCCAACAACAGCATGCAGCGGACGGCGCTGCGTGCCGCCGCTGATGCTGAGCGTTAGCAGCCTAAGACCCGCACCGCGTATCAGTATCAACGCCTGACCGAGAGAAGAACTTGCATGGCCGAACAGCAGCCCTCATTCGATGCAGCGAAATACAAGAACGCGCAGCGGGAGCAATGGAACAAGGATGGCGCAGCATGGCGATACTGGACTCCCTTTCTGGAACGCTGGTATGGCGAAGCAACCCGCCAGATGCTCGACCTGGTCGGTATTCAGCCAGGCCAGCGCATCCTGGATATCGCCGCCGGCGCTGGCGAACCGGCGGTGAGTGCCGCGGAGCGTGCTGGGCCCGGCGGATATGTACTGGCAACCGATATCTCGGAAGGGATCGTCGAACTTGCGCGCCAGGTCGCCCATGAACGCGGACTCAAGCAGGTCGAGACCCGCGCTATGGACGGCGAGAAACTGGATCTCCCGGACGGTAGCTTTGATGTGGTGCTGTGCCGGCTTGGCCTGATGTACATGCCGAACCCCGTGACCGCGCTGTGTGAGTGGCGCCGTGCCCTGCGAGCGGGCGGCCGTGTCGCCGTCGCCGTGTTTTCCACGCCCGATCGGAATCCCTGGGGTGCCGTGCCGGCCTCCATCATCCGCCGGCGCGCGCAACTCCCGCCCCCCGTTCCGGGACAGCCTGGACCGTTCAGCCTGGGCGGTCCCGGGGTGCTCGAAGGCATTTTCAATCAAGCCGGCTTTGCCAGCCCCGAGGTTCGCGCCGTGCCGGTACCCCATCGAGCAGCCACTGCCGCCGAGTACGTACAGGTCGCCCGGGAAGCCTTCGGCGGATTCAATGCGATGATGGCTCAACGGCCGCCTGAACAACGCGAGGCGGTGTGGAATGAAGTAGAAAGATCGCTGCGCAGTTTCGAATCGCCGGATGGGTTCGAGGCGCCGGGCGAGTGCCTTGTCGTTGCGGCAACGAAGTAAGCATATGCAAACTGCTAACAAGTCACTCGCATGACACTCGTGCCGAGATCGCCAACCAAGGGGTTCGGGGGCTGCTAACGATTAACGGCGGCGGCGCCGTTGCACTCTTGGCATTGGTGCAGGCTATCCGGGACCAGGGCGGCGCACCCGTAAAGCCTGCGCTTGCCGGCATTGCAGTCTTTGCCTCGGGCGTTGTACTAGCCGCATCAATTGACTTTCTTCGATATCACACATCGTTTGCATTCCAGTCCGGAAAGCAGCGACAGTATGACGTGTTCCGAACAGGGAACGCTCGTGTACCTCCTGGATCTTGGCGTGTTCCTCGCGGGCTGCGGCCGCCTCTTGTCGATCGGCAAGGTTGGAATGCCGGAGCCACGCGGCGTCTGGCTGGCATACCTGGTACCTGAACTCGTTCTGCCCGTCGTCGTTGCGTTGGCGCAGAGCACACGCCCGTAGGTCGTACGCGCCCGGGTGGCGGCGGACATCGTGTCGGCGCTCAGCGCCGCCCTAAGCCATCGTTCTGGGCTTACACTCCGGTCAGCTTCGATCTCGTCACCACGGGGAACCGGGCAGGGGGTAAAGTCCGCCTCATAGAAGAACATCGACGCCCCGCTCCGGGCCTTCGCCTTCTTCATGGGCGAGCAAGCTGCGGCCCGCAAGCGCGATCCCCAACCGCTACAACGGTTCAGGAGGAAGCAGCGATGCAATTCAGGATCGACCCTGGCAACTTCGGCTGGTGGTTCTGGCTCGTTACCATGCTGGTCCTTGCTGCCGCCCTGATCGGCTGGACCGCGGCCTACTACCTCGCCATCTCCCTCAGCCTCGTCCACGCCCTCTTCTACCTCGAGGAAAGCAAGAACATCAGGGACTTCGAGACCCAGCTGCGCGTCGCCTTTTTCGGCCTCACCCTGTTCGGCATCGTTCCGGGCCTGCGCGTCGCCGTCTACCTGCTCCTGCTCGCCGAAACCCTCGTGATCACCTTCTTCGACCGCAGCTTCATCGCGCGCGCGCTGCAGCGGATGCCGTGGAACCAGCGACAAGCCGCCGAGTAGCGTGGTCGTGCCGCGATGGCGACCCGCAAGGGAAGGCGCTGGACGCAGAGGGTGACCGAGCGGAGCAACGCCCTCGATCTCGAGAGCGGGGTGTTCGCGCTGAAGGATCCGCGCAGGATCGCGCGCTCGCTCAAGCGCTCGGCGGAGCGGAGCGCGCGGCGCAAGGCGCCGCCGTTCCGCTCGGCGATGTCGATGCTGGTCTTCTATATCAACCGTGCGGGCGTTAATCTGTCGGCGGCGCAGCGGCGGCGACTGGAGGCCGCGAAGGACGCGCTGCGCGCGCTGTACGGCAGGCCCCGCGAGGGGCGCAAGGGGAGGAAGCGATGATCGACGGCATCGAGGCGCTGCGCGGGCTGTACGCCGAGCCCAGGGGAAGGTCTCTCAGCAAGCAGCTCGACCGGCTGGACGCGCACTGCCGGCGCTTCGTCTCGCTCGCGCCGTTCGCGGTGGTGGCGACGACGGGGGCGGACGGCAGGATGGACTGCTCGCCGCGCGGCGGCGAGCCGGGGTTCGCGAAGGCGACGGACGAGCGAACCCTGCTCTTGCCGGACTCGCCGGGCAACAACCGCCTCGATTCGATGACCAACATCCTCGCCAGCGGCCGGATCGGGCTGCTGTTCATGATCCCCGGGGTCGACGAGACCCTGCGGGTGAACGGGCGCGCGCGGCTGGCGGACGAGGCGGAGCGGCTCGCGCATTTCGCCGGCGCGGCGCGGGCGCCGAAGCTGGTCATCGAAGTGGCGGTGGAGGAAGCCTATCTGCACTGCGCCAAGGCGCTGATGCGCTCCAGGCTGTGGGCGCCGGAGAGCCGGCGCGAGCGCTCGGTGCTGCCGTCGATGGGGCAGATGCTCAACGATCAGACCGGCACGGCCGGCCCGGCGGAGACGCAGGAGCAGATGGTCGCCCGCTACGCCGCGGACCTATAACCTCCCCGCGTCCAAGACCGGGCTGTCATTTCGCTGACGAGAGGGTCATGATATTCGACCTCACGCACGGGGGTCGGTCATGGCGGGCGAGCGAAAGGATACGTGCCGTATGTGGGCCGCTGGGGCCGGCTGGTGGCGAAGGATTTTCTGCGCTGGCTCGAGCTGCCGGACGGGCTCGACTGGCTCGACGTGGGGTGCGGGACCGGCGGGGTGAGCGAGGTGATCCTGCAACGAGCGCAGCCGCGCAGCGTGCGAGGCGTGGATTCGTCGGCCGGCTTCGTCGAGCATGCGCGGGCGCATGTCACGGATCCGCGAGCGGCATTCAAGGTCGGCGACGCGCAATCGCTGCCGGTGGGCTCGGCGCAGTTCGACGCCGCGGTGTCGGGGCTGGTGCTGAATTTCGTTCCCGAACCGGCGCTCGCGGTGCGGGAGATGAAGCGTGCGGTGCGGCCGGGTGGCGTGGTCGCGGCCTATGTCTGGGACTACGCCGGCGGGATGCAGCTGATGCGCTATTTCTGGAACGCGGCGGTGGCGCTCGATCGCGAGGCCTTCCAGCTGGACGAAGGGCGCCGCTTTCCGCTCTGCCAGCCGGAGCCGTTGCTCGAGCTGTTCACCCGGACGGGGCTGGGCCAAGTCGAGGCGAAGGCGATCGACGTCGACACGGTGTTTCGCGACTTCGACGATTACTGGGCGCCATTCCTCGGCGCGCAGGGGCCGGCGCCGGGCTACGCCATGTCGCTCGACGAAGCGCGCCGCGGCGCGCTGCGCGATCGCATCCGCGCCGCGCTTCCGTTCTCCGGCGACGGTTCGATTCCACTCGTCGCCCGCGCCTGGGCGGTGCGCGGCCGGGTCCCGCGATAGATCCGCCTGTAACGACCCGGGTTCCCGAGTCACTACGGTTCGTGAAGTCGATGATCTCGACTTGCGAACGGACCCTAGCTGTCTCCCGACTGACAAAAGGACCCTGGAATGCAAAACGCCTCCGCTTTCGTACTGACCGCGCTCATCGCCTGGACGCTGTTCCTGCTGATCCTGATGGAAGGGCTGCGCACGCGCTACCTGCTCACCCGGACCGTCGCCGCGAACGAGTTCAGGCCGGACAATTCGAATCTTCCCCCGTACATGCAGCGCCTGGCGCGGGCTCACGCCAACTGCGTCGAGGGCTTCCCGATCATCGGCGGGCTGCTAGTGGTGGCGCTGCTGACGCATCGGACCGGCGTCACGGACGCGCTTGCCCCGTGGCTGCTCGTCGCCCGGCTGCTCCAGTCTTCGATCCACGCCGCCTCGACCAGCGTGCTCGCCTCGTGGCTGCGCTTCATCGCGTTCGCGGTCCAGATGGCGATCGCCGTCTATTGGCTGTTCGGGCTGTTTGCACTGTAGCGATCCGCCGGCGGGCGGGGGTGTACCCTCAGCGTTCTTGCGCAGAGGAGGAAGCGGAGATGAAACTCGACGTCAGGGCTTTCGCGATTACCTGCTCGCTGATCTGGGGCTTCGGGCTGTTCTTCCTCACCTGGTGGATCATCATGTTCGACGGACCGACCGGCGAGGTGACACTGATCGGGAGACTTTACCGCGGCTACAGCATTTCGCCCATGGGAAGCGTAATCGGGCTGTTGTGGGCGCTGGTGGACGGGTTCGTGGGCGGCGCGATCTTCGCCTGGCTGTACAACTGGATCGTGAAGAAGTCCTCATCGCGGAGCACCTAGCCGCGCCCGCCGGCTGCGGGCGGCTCCCTCGTGTAACCTTCTCCCCGGAGTCAACCGGAGGAGATTCATGCGGCGCTCGTGGCCGCTCGGCGTACAGCTCAATCTGCTGCTGCTGCTGGTCATCGTGCCCTTCCTCGGCGCGGTGGCCTACCAGTACCGCAGCGACGTCGCGCACGCGCGCCGCAACGCCGGCGAGCAGCTGCGGCTGATCGCACGGGCGGTGGCCGCCGACGCGAACTCGGACCTTGCGCATGCACAAGGTTTGCTCGCGCAAATCGCCCGGCGACCGCTGATCCGGGCGGTCGACGCCTCCCGCTGCGATCCATTTCTCGAGCAGTTCGCGCTGCTTCGTCCGGACTGGTCCAACGCCGGCGTGGTCGACCGCGCCGGACGGCTGGTCTGCAGCGTCGAGCCCTATCGCGGCAAGGGGCTGTACTCGATCGCGGACCGCAGCCTGTTCTTCGACCAGGCGCTGCGTACCGTACAGCCGGTCATCAGCCGGCCCTTCGTCGGGCCGCTGACCAAGCAGTGGGTGGTGGTCCTGGCGCAGCCGATCCGCGGCGAGGACGGGACGGTGCGGGGCCTGCTGGTCGCGGCCCTCAGATTGGCGAAGCTGCATCTCCCGGGCACCGGACTGGGCCTCGAGCCGGGCGACACGATCGAAGTGTTCGACCGCTCGGGCACCGCGATCATGCGCTCGGCCAACGCCGAGGCATGGATCGGCAAATCGATCGCCGGCGCGAGCCCGGCGATCGAGGCGATCCGGACGCAGGGCGCCGGCGACGGCACGATCGATGCCAAGGGGTCCGACGGAATCGACGCCGAATACGGCTACGCTACGATCGAGCGCAGCGGCTGGCGGGTCGCGGTCGGCAGGCCGCTGGCGAAGGTGTACGCGCAGGCGAACGCGAACGGATGGCAGCGCGCCGTGCTCGGGCTGCTGGCGGCCGCGGCGACGCTCGCCGGCGGCCTGTTCTTTTCCGTGCGCATGCGCCGCTCGATCGGCCGCGTGACCGCCGCCGTGGATACCATCCGGCGCGGCGACTTCAAGGTGCGCCTGCCGCAGGAGGGCCCGGCCGAGATCGCCCGCCTCGCGGCCGGGTTCAACCGCATGCTCGACATCCGGATCCGGGCGGTGAGCGGGCTGCGCAAGGCGAACCGCACGCTCGGCATGATGAGCCAGTGCAACAAGGCGATGATCCGCGCCCGCAGCGAGCAGGAGCTGCTCGATACAATGTGCAGGATCGCGGTCGACCTGGGCGGCTACAGCCTGGCATGGGTCGGCTACGCGGAGGACGGCCCGGACAAGCGGGTGCGCGAAGTGGCCCACGCCGGCCCGGACGGCGGCTACCTGAGCGGCATCGTGGTGAGCTGGGGCGACAACGACGCCGGCTGCGGACCGTCCGGGCGCGCGATCCGCGAGCGCAAGCCGGTCATCGTGCCCGATACCGCCGGCGACCCGAGCTTCGCGCCCTGGCGGGAGGCGGCGGATGCCTACGAGTTCAGGTCCTGCGCCTGCTTCCCACTGGTGGCCGGCGGCCGCGCGATCGGCGCGCTCAATCTGTACTCGCGCTACCCGAGCGCCTTCGGCGAGGAGGACGCCGCCCTGCTGCGCGAGCTCGCCGACGACCTCGCCTACGGCATCCATGCGCTGCGCGCCGAGGCCGACCGCACGCGCATGATGGCCGAGCAGGGCATCCTGCTCGACAGCACGGCGGTCGGCATCGCGTTCATCAAGGATAACCGGGTCGTGCACGGCAACCGGGGCTACGCCGCGATGTTCGGCTACGGGCGCGACGAGATCGCCGGCGTCCCGACCCGCGAACTGCACGTTTCCGGCGACGCTTTCGACGCCGCCGCCGCCGAGGTGCAGGGCCGCATCGCGGAAAGCGGCCGCTACGCCGGCGAGCGCCAGTACCGCCGCCGCGACGGCAGCCTGTTCTGGGTCTCTTACGAAATCACGCCACTCGACCCCGCCGACATCGACCGCGGGGTGATCTGGACCGGCTACGACATCACGCAGGCCAAGCAGGCGCAAAGCGCCCTGCGCGAAAGCGACGCGCGCCTGCGCCTCACGCTCGAGGCGACGCGGGTCGGCATCTGGGACTGGGACCTGCGCACCGGCGACTGGCGTGCCAGCCCGACCTACTTCACCATGCTCGGCTACGAGCCCGACGCCGGGCCGCAGACCCGCGGGATCTGGGGGCCGCGCCGCCATCCCGAAGACCGCGACCTGGTGCACGACGCCTTCAACGCCGTGCGCGGGCTCGGCCAGAAGGACTTTGACGTCGAGTTCCGCGTACGCCATGCGGACGGCTCCTACCGCTGGGTGAACACGAGCGGCAGGACGGTCGAGTTCGACCACCGCGGGCGCGCAGAGCGAATGCTGGGGCTTCAGATCGACGTGACCGACCGCAAGCAGGCCGAGCTCGCGCTCGCCCAGAGCGAGGAGCTGATGCGCCAGCTCGCCGGCAACATCCCCGAGGCGTTCTGGGTGCGCGACGCGGATTCGGAGGACATCCTGTACGCCAGCCCCGGATGGCAGAAGATCACCGGCGGACCGCCCCTCGCCAGCCTGCAGGAGATCTGGAAAATCGTCCACGAGGACGATCGCGAGCGCGTGCAGGCCGAGGCGCGCGAGGCGTCGGCGGTCGGCGTCGACCACGAGTTCCGCTTCGTGCGAGCCGACGGCGAGCTGCGCTGGCTCCGAGTGCGCAGCTTTCCGATCCGCGACGCCGACGGCAACTTGAAGCGGGTCGCCGGTGTGGCCGAGGACGTGACGGACAAGAAGCTCGGCGAGGAGCGGCTGCTGCAGCTCGCGCACTACGATCACCTGACCGACCTGCCGAACCGGGCCTACTTCACCCAGGCGCTCGAGCGCACCCTCGAGCAGGCGCGGCACAACCACTGGATCGTCGGCGTGTTGTTCATCGACCTGGACCGCTTCAAGGGGGTGAACGACACGCTCGGCCACGCCGCGGGCGACGAGCTGCTGCAGCAGGTGGCGAACAGGCTGCTGCAGTGCGTGCGGGTGCGCGACGTCGTGGGACGCCTGGGCGGCGACGAGTACGCCCTGCTGCTGCCCGCGCTCGAGCAGCCGGAGCACGCCGGATCGGTGGCGGCGAAGATCCTGGGGGCATTCGGCAGGCCGTTCGACATCGGCGGCCGCGAGCTGTTCGTCACCCCGAGCGTCGGCATCACGCTGTTCCCGGCCGACGGCGCCGACGCCGGGGAGCTGCTGCGCAACGCCGACGCCGCGATGTACCGCGCCAAGGAGGAAGGGCGCAACACCTACCGCTATTACACCGCGCAGATGAACCGGTTCGCGGCCGAAAAGCTCGAGCTGGAGGGGCTGCTGCGCCGCGCGCTCGAGCGCGGAGAGTTCCTGCTGCACTACCAGCCCAAGCTCGAGCTCGCGTCGGGCCGGATCAGCGGCCTGGAGGCGCTGCTGCGCTGGCAGCGGCCCGGGGTCGGGCTGGTCCCGCCCGGCGACTTCATCCCGCTGCTGGAGGAAACCGGGCTGATCGTGCCGGTGGGCGACTGGGTGCTCGGGGAGGCGTGCCGGCAGCTCAAGGCCTGGCAGGCCGACGGGACGGCGCCGGTGCCGATTGCGGTCAACCTGTCGCCGCGCCAGTTCCGCGAGAAGGACCTGCCCGCGCGGATAGAACGCGCCGCGCGCGAGCACGCGATCGCGCCCGGACAGCTCGAGCTGGAGATCACCGAAACCGCGCTGATGTCGAACGACGCTGACGTCGTGGCGACGCTCGGCGCGCTGCGCGCCGTGGGCATCGGCATCGCGCTGGACGACTTCGGCACCGGCTACTCGAGCCTGAGCTACCTCAAGCGCTTCCCGATCACCGCGGTGAAGATCGACCAGTCATTCGTGCGCGGCGTGCTGACCGACGCGAACGACGCCGCGATCTCGCTGTCGGTGATCGGGATCGGGCGCAGCCTGGGACTGAAAGTCATCGCCGAGGGCGTCGAGAGCGAGGGGCAGCTCGAGTTCCTGCGTGGCAACGGCTGCGACGAGGCCCAAGGCTACCTGATCGCCCGCCCCGCCGGCGCCGACGAAACGGCAGAGTTCATTCGCCGGCGACGAGGTTCGGGCTTAACATAGATAAAACTCCGCCGCCTTCGCCCACCCCAGGGTTTTGACATGACGAACCCGAACGGCATCGCCCCAAGCGCCGATCGCGCCTACTTCGCCGCCTTCCTCGACCTGCGCGGCAGACCGGGCGTGGTGGTCGGCGGCGGACCGGTGGCCGCGTCGAAGGCCGAGACGCTGCTGCGCTCCGGCGTGCGGCTCACCGTGGTCGCGCCGGAGTTGTGCGCGCGCCTGTCCGAGCTGACGCTGGTCGGCGCGCTGCGCCACGAGCCCAGGCGCTTTCAGCCCGGCGACCTGGTGGGCGCCGAAATCGTGATCGCCGCCACCGACGATCCGGCGATCAACGAGTCGGTCTCGAACGCCGCCAGGGCGCTGCACGTGCCGGTCAACGTCGCCGACAACGCGGCACTGTCGACCTTCATCATGCCCTCGGTGCTCGACCGCCCGCCGCTCCAGATCGCGATCTCGACCGCGGGCGCTTCGCCCGTGCTCGCGCGCAAGCTGCGCAGCATGATCGAGTCGCTGGTGCCGTTCGCCTTCGGCCGCCTGGCCGCGCTCGCGGCCCGCTTTCGCGCCGCCTCCAGGCGCCGCTATCCCGATCCCGAGGGGCGGCGCCGCTTCTGGGAGGACGTGATCGACGGCCCGGTCGGCGAGATGGTCCTCTCGGGGCGCGAGGCGCAAGCCGCCGACACGCTGCAAGGGATGCTCGTCGGCGGGAAAACCGCCGAGGTCCCGCAAGGGATGGTCTATCTCGTCGGCGGCGGACCGGGTAATCCCGACCTGCTCACGCTACGCGCGCTGCACGTCATGCAGCGCGCCGACGTCGTGCTCTACGACCATCTGGTCGCGCCGGCGATCGTGGACCTCGCTCGGCGCGATGCCGAGCGCATCTACGTCGGCAAGCAAAGGGACTGGCACGCTCTGCGCCAGGAGGAGATCAACGCGCTCATGCTGCGCCTGGCGAAGCAGGGCAAGCGCGTGCTGCGTCTCAAGGGCGGCGACCCCTACATCTTCGGCCGCGGCGGCGAGGAAATCGAAACCCTGGCCGCAAACGGCGTTCAGTTCGAGGTGGTGCCCGGCATCACCGCGGCGAGCGGCAGCGCCACCTACGCCGGCATCCCACTCACCCACCGCGACTACGCGCAGTCCTGCGTGTTCGTCACCGGGCACCTGAAGGACGGCAGCCTCGACCTGAACTGGGACGTGCTCGCGCGTCCGAGGCAGACGGTGGTGATCTACATGGGCGTGCGCGGCCTGCCGCAGCTATGCGAGCGGTTGGTCGCCCACGGCCTGCCCGCGAGCACGCCGGCCGCGATCGTGGAGCACGCCACGCTGCCCAGGCAGCGCGTCGTCGCGGGCACGCTCGAAACGCTGCCGGCGCTCGCCGCGCGCGAGGACCTGCGCCCGCCGGCGATGACAATCGTCGGCGAAGTGGTGAAGCTGAGGGACAAGCTGGGCTGGTACCGGCCCGGCGCGCTGGATCAGGAAGCGCCGTCCGACCACTCGAAGGTTGCGCGCACGTAGTCGTCGCGCTGGCGCATCAGCTGCATGCCGCGCAGGGTGCGCGGCGCGCCGCCCTCCGACTCGAGCTCGTAGATGCGGCCCTCCTTCCAACCGTCGGGCGCGAGCACCATGTTGGGCGTCTGCGTTCCGCCGGCACCGTCCGAGACGATGATCGCGCGCACGCGGTTGAAGTCGAACTGGCGCGCCGCTTCGCCTGAATAGACCACCTCCTCGCTCGGCTCGATGCGGGCTTGCAGCTGGACCGCGTGCGTGGTGCGGCTCAGGACGTAGACGACCACGTGCGGTCCGCGGCCCGGCGCGGCGTGCACCGACCTCACCACGCCCACCCACCAGACACCGTCCTGCGCCGAGATGCAGACAAGATCGCCGCAGCGCGCCCATTCGGCCGCACCCTTCGGTGCGTCGGCGCCAAATTCGTTGCCGCCGGCGTCGCGCAGGGTCCAGGTCTCCTGGCCCTGCGTTGCGCTGTCACCCTCCTCGAGCAGCGATAGCTCGAGGCCGCTCGAGCCCGCGCTGGAGAGCTGCTGCCAGACGGGCCCGAAGCCGTGCACCACGCCCAACGGACCGTTCTCCGGCGCGCGCGCCTGCGGCCGGTAGGGACAGGTGTCGCCCCAGAATGTAAGCAGGTGCTGAATCGTCGAAACCTGCGTGTAGGGCGCGATGTCCTTGCCGAACGTCAGGCCCTCGTCCGTCCTCCCCGAAGCGAGCTGACGGTAAATCCGCTCGAGGGCATCGCGTCCCGCACCGGCGCCGAAGCAGCGCGCGTCGGCCACGAGGCCCGGCGGCCGGTCCTCCGTGCGCATCGGCGGCTGGTCGCCCGCGGGATCGAAGCAGAACACGTTGTCGAGCACGCGGGGCGGGCGCAGCGTGAATTCCTCGCCGAGCTGCTCGATCACACGGTCGGCGACCTCGATCTGGTCCGGGGCCATCAGCTCCGGCGTGCTCGCGCTCAGCATAAGAAGGCGCAGCAGCTCTTGCGTCGCGCTGCTCGGCAGGTGCGCGTGGATGCGCACGGGGGTCGTCGCGGTGCCGGCCCTTTCGGCCTGGCCGTGAACCGTATACGCCAGTCGCCACACCGCCGGCGGGACGGCGAAGTAGCGCAGCAGGTGGGCCTTGGCGAGCATGCGAAGCGCGTTGAGGATCCGCGCCGCCGGCGGCGCGCCTTTCGCCGAGGCGACCTGCGCCTTCGCCAACGCCTTCAGATAATCGACCAGCGCGATCCAGCTCGCCTCGCGCCCACCCTGCCCCGCGGCCGGCCGGGTGAGAATCTGCGCCAGCAGCTTCGTGGCGTGCGGCTCGCCGGCGTCCTGCGCCAGCGCGAGGACCTCCGCGCGCGCCGGCCCGTCCTGCGCGGGAGCCCCCGCGAGCGCGTCGAGCCAGCCTCCGAGGTCGTTCAGCGCGATGAGCGGCTCGGCGCCGCGCAGCTCGCCGAGCAGCTTGGCCGCCGCCGCGGGGTCGCTCATCGGGTGGCCAGAGCCGCCGTCGCCGTCCTTGGTCCAGTTCAACATCTGTCCGCTCCGGGGGCCGATTGTACGCGACGCGGGGCGGATCGGCTGCGCTAGACGTCGCGGTCGATGAGCGGCGGCGTCTCCGCCCCAGGCAGTGCCTCGACGTCCTTGAGCTTTCTCTCGATCTGACGCGTGCGTACCTCTGCCTGGTCGATCGAGCGCGCCACGGTCTCGAGCTGGCGCTTGGTGTTCGCCAGCACCTCGCCGAACTTTCCGAACTCGGTCTTCACCACGCCAAGCACCTGCCAGACTTCGGACGAGCGTTTCTCGATCGCCAACGTCCTGAACCCCATCTGGAGGCTGTTGAGCAGCGCCGAGAGCGTGGTCGGGCCGCACAGCGTGACGCGGTAGTCGCGCTGCAGCGCCTCGAACAGCCCGGGCCGGCGCAGCACTTCGGCGTACAGGCCCTCGAATGGCAGGTACAGCAGGCCGAAGTCGGTGGTGGCCGGCGGCGCGAGGTACTTCTCGGCGATCGTCTTCGCTTCCAGCCGGATGCGCGCTTCGAGCGCCTTCGCCGCGGCCTCGACCGCGACCGGGTCGGCAGCATCCTGCGCTTCTTGCAGGCGCTGGTAGTCCTCGGTCGGAAACTTGGCGTCCAGCGGCAGCCACACCGTGCCTTCGCTGTCGCGCCCGGGCAGCCTGATCGCGAACTCGACCCGGTCCCTCGAATCCGGCTTGGTCGCGACATTGGTTTCGTACTGCTCTGGGGTCAGGATCTGCTCGAGCAGCGCGGCGAGCTGCACCTCGCCCATTACGCCGCGGTTCTTGACGTTCGAGAGCACCTTCTTCAGGTCGCCCACGCCCGCGGCGAGCGACTGCATCTCGCCCAGCCCCTTGTGCACCAGCTCGAGGCGCTCCGAGACCTGCTTGAACGACTCGGACAGCCTCTGCTCGAGCGTCGCGTGCAGCTTCTCGTCCACGGTCTGGCGCATCTGCTCGAGCTTGGCCGCGTTGTCCTGCTGGAGCTTGCCGAGCTGCTGCTCGAGCGCCTCGCGCGTCTCGCGCGCGGCGAGTCGCTGCTGCTCCTGCACCCGGCCGAGGCTCTCGTCCATGGTGCGCCGGAAGTTCTCCAGTTGCAGCGCGAAGCTGTCGATCTGGTTGTTCTGCATCGTCGCAATCGACGTCATCTGGGTCGACACGCCCTGGCCGAACGAGGCCAAGCCGCGGGAGAGCTCCTCGCGCGCATCTCGCGCGGAGGCGCGCTCGCGCGCGAGCAGCATCAGCAGCAGCGCCACCGCGACCGCGGCGGCGACCAGCGTCAGCACGAGCAGGGTGTCCGTCATGGCTGCCCCGGCATGTCGCCCGGCTTGTTCCTCATCCAGTCCGCGGTGGCCAGAAACTGCTGCATCACCCAGTGCCGCAGCTCGGGCGGCTCGACTTCGGTTTCCTCCAGCGCGCGCCCCATGCAGGCGAGCCAGGTGTCGCGCTCGACCTTGCCGATCGGATACGGCAGGTGGCGGGCGCGCAGCATCGGGTTGCCGATCTTCTCCTGGTACAGCGGCGGCCCGCCGAGGTAGCCGGAAAGGAACATGAACAGCTTGTCGCGCGAGCCGGTGAGGTCCTCGGGGTGGAGCTTGCGCACGGCGTGGAACTCGGGCTCGGAGTCCATCAGCGCGTAGAAGCGCTCGACGAGGCGAAACAGCGTGGTTTCCCCTCCCAGCAACTCGAATGGCGTAGCTTGCTTCGACATTGGACTGCCGCAATTCTCTCAGGAAAATCGCAAAAACGGGGTCAGAGTCGATTTATTGCGGCTCGCGACAAAAGCGGTCAACGCACCGACGCCGTCAGCCGTTGCTCGAAGCAAACGCGTCGGAATGACCGCCATGCCGCGCCGCACACGGATCTCGCTTGCTGGCCTGCCGCTGCATCTGACCCAGCGCGGGAATAATCGTGCGGCCTGCTTCCTGTCGGTCGAGGACTACCGCGCCTATTTGCGCTGGCTGCGCTGCTATGCGGAGCTGCTCAGCGTACGGTTGCATGCGTACGTCCTCATGACCAACCACGTGCACCTGCTGCTCACCCCGGAGCGGCCGGAACAAGCTTCGCGACTCATGCAGGCTTTGGGGCGGCGCTACGTGCGCTTCGTCAACGCGAAGTACGAGCGCAGCGGCACATTGTGGGAGGGGCGATTCCGCGCCTGCGGCGTTTACGCCGAGGACTACCTGCTCGCGTGCATGCGCTACATCGAACTCAACCCCGTGCGAGCGGGTCTCGCGGCTTCGCCCGAGCTGTACCGCTGGTCGAGCTATCGGCGCAACGGCCTGGGCCACGACGATCCGCTGCTCGGCGAGCACGCGATCTACACGGCGCTGGGACGCGAACCGGCCGAGCGTCAGGCAGCGTACCGTGCGCTGTTTCGAGCCGAAATCGACGAGCACACAGTCGCCGATATCCGTGCGGCCACCAATTCAGGGCACTTCCTCGCCGCGGAAGGGGTGCGTCGGCAGGCCGAAGCTTCGCTCGGGCGACTGCTCGGACCGGCGCCGCGCGGGCGGCCGCCGCGCAGGAATAAATCGACTCTGACCCCGATTACTCGGTGAGCTCAGCTGCCGGACACCGTGCCAATGATCCAACCGGAATTGAACCGGGTCAACGCAATCTGCTCGCCCGGACGCAGGCAGCGATGGATGCCCATCTCGTGATTGTCGACGACGTCGATACGGCGGCCATTGCTCAGCTCGATCGTGTTGCGGCAGTGGTTCAAGTTCCCCGCGTCCGGCTCGCAGTCTGTGTCGGTTCTGACCACCCCGACGAGCTTCTCGCCCGCGGCCGGGGCGCGCCCCTGCTCGATCTGCAGCAGGTACTTTCCGCCGGCGCCGTTGTCGTGCCAGGATGAGATCGATGCGCCGGACGGAATGTGCGGCTTCTCGTTCGACGTGTTCGCGCTGCACGAAACAAGGACGGCTGCGCCCACCGCCACCAGCGCGCCGAGCAGCCATCGATGCCCGGCGCCGTTCCACGATTGCATGTTCATAGTTCCCTCTTGGCTTGGTCTTGTCGCCTGCAAGCTAAAGGTTCCCATTGGGGCAAGGTCAACTTCTCCCCGGCCGGCGGGACGAATCGAGCGGCCGGAAGGTTTACCGCGGACAATAAATCGACTCTGACCCCGATTATTCTTCGCGCAGGGTGAGGGCGGGCGAGGCGCGCAGGACTCTGCGCGAGGAGAGCCAGGCGTTGAGGGACAGGAGCAGCAGGCCGGCGAGCGGGCCGGCGACGAGCAGCATGGGGCTCGGCGGCAGGTCGAGGTCGAACACGCGCTGCGCCAGCAGTTGGCCGATGACGGCGGCGCCGGCGGTGGCGAGCACGCCGGCGACCAAGCCCATGGCGAGGAACTCGACGCGCTGGCTGCCGGCGACCTGGGCGCGCGAGGCGCCGTAGACGCGCATCACCGCGGCCTCGCGCCGGCGCTCGTCCTCGGTCGAGACGAGCGCCGAGTAGAGCACCAGCACGCCCGCACCGAGCGCGAACAGGAACACGAACTGGACCGCGGTGATGAGCTGGTCGATCACGCCCTGGGCCTGGCGCACCGCGGCGCCGACGTCGACCACGGTGAGGTTGGGGAACCGCTGCGTCAGCGCCTGCATCGCGCGCTCCCGGTCCGGCGCGACGCGGAACGCGGTGATGTAGCTGGTCGGCATCGATTCGAGCAGGGCGGGCGGCGCGATGACGAAGAAGTTGACCTTCATCGAGTCCCAGCGCAGCTTCCTGAGCGAGGTGATGCGGCCGGTGAAGGACTGGCCGCCGACCGTGAAGGTCAGCGCATCGCCGAGTTTCCAGCCGAGCGTGCTCGCGATTCCCTGCTCGACCGAGAGCTGGTGCGCGTCGCCGCCCTTTGTCCACCAGCGGCCCGCGGCGAGCTGGTTGTGACCCGGCATGTCGTCGGCATAAGACAGGTTGAACTCGCGCTCGACCAGGCGCTTGGCACGCTCGCCTTCGAAGTCCTCGGCCGACACCGGCTTACCGTCGACCGCGACCAGCCGCCCCCGCACCATGGGGTAGATCTCCGGCACGTCGACGCCGCGCGAGGCGAAGAACGCTTTCACCGGCGCGAGCTCGCCGGGCTGGATGCCGAGCACGAAGCGGTTCGGCGCATCCGGCGGCGCAGCGCGGCGCCAGGCGTCGACCAGGTCGTTGCGAGTGAAACCGAGCAGCAGCACGGCGGTCAGGCCCAGCGCGAGGCTCGCAATCTGGATCGCGTTGCCGCGCGCGTGGCGCCTGAGGTTCGTCAGCCCGTAGCGCAGCGCCGTGCTGTTGGCGCCCGCCAGCCTCGCCACCGGCGCGCTCGAGGCGGCGCGCAGCGCGAGCCAGGCCGCGGCGTAGAACACCGCGACCGCGACGCCGAAGCCGCCCGTCACGTAGGCGCCCAGGCGCAGATCGCCTGCCTGCCACACCAGCAGCGCGGCGAGCGAGCCCAAGCCCAGCGCGTACACCGCGAGCGCGCCGCCGCGCGGCGCGCCCGACTCGCGCCGGATCACGCGCAGCGCGGGAACGTTCCTGAGCTGCACCAGCGGCGGCAGCGCGAAGCCCAGCAGCAGCACCAGCCCGACCAGGAAGCCCTGCGCCGCGGGCAGCGGCGTCGGCGCCGGCAGCGTGGCCTGCAACAGGCCGGCGAGCGCGCCCGCGAGCGCCTCCTGCGCGCCGTAGCCCGCGACGCAGCCGGCCGCGCAGGCGGCCAGCCCGAGCGCGAGGAACTCCCCGCCGTAGAGCGCGAGCAACCGGTTCTGCGTCGCGCCGAGGCAGCGCATTACCGCGCAGCCGTCGAGGTGGCGCTCGACGAAGCGGCGCGTGCCGAGCGCGATCGCCACGCCGGCGAGGATCGCCGCCAGCAGCGCGGTCAGGCCGAGGAAGCGCTGCGCGCGCTCGATCGAGGCGCGCACCTGCGGACGCCCGGTCTCGAGGTCGTCGACGTGCTGGCCCCGCTCGAGCCGCGGCCGCACGAACTTCTCGAAGGAACGGATCCTGTCCGGCGGGCCGGCGGCGTAGAGGCTGTAGTGCACCCGGCTGCCGGTCTGCACCAGCCCGGTGGCGGGAACGTCGGCCAGGTTCATCATCAGGCGCGGCGCGATGTTGAAGAAGCTTGCCCCGCGCTCGGGCTCGAGCGTGAGCACCGCGGCCACCGTCAGCTCGGCGCGCCCGAGCCGGATCGTGCTGCCGACCGGCGCGCCGAGCGCAGCGACCAGCTGCTCGTCGAGCCAGACGCTGCCCTGCGCCGGGCCGTGCGCCGCCGGCGCATCGGGCGCGCCGGGCGCGGGGGCGGTGCGCAGCGTGCCGCGCAGCGGGTAGTTGTCGCTCACGGCCTTGACGCCCGCCAGCTTGCTGCGCCGGGCGTTGCCCTCGCCCTTGGAGGCCATGCTGATGAAGCTGAGCGCCTCGGCGCGCGCGAGGCCGCGCCGCGTGATTTCGTCCGCGATCGACTTCTTCCACGGGTGGTCCGAAGCCAGCACAAGGTCGGCGCCGAGCAGCTGGTGCGCGTCGCGCACCAGCGCTTGCCCCACGCGGTCGGCAAAGAAGGCCACGCTGGTCACGCTCGCGACCGCGATCACCAGCGCCGCGGCGAGCACCTGCAGCTCGCCCGCACGCCAGTCGCGCGCCAGCATCCTGAGCGACTGCTTCACGGCGCGATCCGCCCCGCCTCGAGCCTCACGGTGCGGTCGCAGCGCGAAGCGAGGCTTTCGTCGTGGGTCACCATCACCAGCGTGGTGCCGGTGGCGCGGTTGAGGTCGAACAGCAGCGCGATCACCTCGCGCCCGGCTTCGGCGTCGAGACTTCCGGTGGGCTCGTCGGCGAGCAGCAGCTTGGGCCGCGCGACGAAGGCGCGCGCCAGCGCCACGCGCTGCTGCTCGCCGCCCGAGAGGTGCTTGGGCGCATGATCCAGGCGCTCGGAGAGGCCCACGCGCGCCAGCACTTCGCGCGCCTGCGTCTCGGCGTCGCGCCGCCCGGCGAGCTCGAGCGGCAGCATCACGTTCTCGAGCGCCGACAGCGCCGGCAGCAGCTGGAAGGACTGGAACACGAAGCCGACCGCGCGGCCGCGCAGCTCGGCGCGCGCGTCCTCGTCGAGCGCGAACAGATTCTCGCCCTCGAGCTCGACGCTGCCCGCGCTCGGCGTGTCGAGCCCGGCAAGGATCGCGAGCAGGGTCGACTTGCCCGAGCCCGAGGCGCCGACGATGGCGAGCGCCTCGCCGGAGTCGACCGCGAGGTCGATGTCGCGCAAAATGACGAGGTCGCGATTCCCGCTTTTCACCGTCTTGCCGATGCCGCGCGCAATCAAGGCCTTGCTGTTCGTCGTCATGCTGTTCCTGGGCGCCGCGCCGGCGGCGGGAAAAACCATCCTGGTGTACGGCGACAGCCTGTCCGCGGCCTACGGAATTCCGCGCGATCGCGGCTGGGTGACGCTGCTCGACAAACGGCTTGCGGCCGAGGGCTACGATTATAGCGTTGCCAACGCGAGCATCTCGGGCGAGACCACCAGCGGTGGACTGGCGCGGATCGGGAAAGTTCTGGCGCGCCTGCGCCCTTCGGTGATGATCCTCGAGCTCGGCGCCAACGACGGCCTGCGCGGCCTGCCGGTGACCGAAATGCGAAACAACCTCGCCGCGATGATCGAGCGCGCGAAGAAGGCCGGCGCGCGGGTGCTGCTGATCGGCATGCGCATGCCGCCCAACTACGGCCCGGACTACACCGAGGCCTTCGCCGCCGCCTACTCCGAGCTCGCGCGGCGGGAGCGCGTTGCCCTGCTACCGTTCCTGCTGGAGGGCTTTGCGGAGCGGGAAGACCTGTTTCAGGGCGACCAGATGCACCCGACCGCAGCCGCGCAACCGCTCGTGCTCGAAAACGTCTGGAAAGCGCTGCGCCCGCTGCTCAAACCGCGCTGAGCCGCGGCGCCCCTTCGCGCAGCCGGCCGATGCGACGCGCCTCGGCAAAGCCCTCTTTGGCAAACGTGTCCAGCACCCGCTGCGCGTCCTCGGGCGCGCAGGCGACCAGCAGCCCGCCGCTGGTCTGCGGGTCGGTGAGCAGCTTTTTCACCCAATCCGGCGCCCCGACCGGCAGTGCGACTTCGCCGCCGTAGGCGCCCCAGTTGCGCTCCGAAGCGCCGGTTGCGACGCCCTTCTTGACCCACTCGAGCGCCGCGCCGATCACCGGCAGCGCGTCGAGCTCGACCTCGGCCGCCAGGCGCGAGCCGCGGCAAATCTCGAGAAGGTGCCCGGCCAGGCCGAAGCCGGTGACGTCGGTCAGCGCGTGCACGCCGGCCATCTCCGCGAGCGCGACCCCCGGGGTGTTGAGGCGGGTGGTGAAGTCGATCATCTGCGCGTAGCCGGCCTCGTCGAGCTGGCCCTGTTTCAGCACCGCCGACAGGATGCCGACGCCGAGCGGCTTGCCGAGGATCAGCACGTCGCCCGCACGCGCGCCGCTGTTGCGCTTGACCTTGTCCGGGTGCATCAGGCCGAGCGCCACCAGACCGTAGATCGGCTCAAGGGTATCGATCGAGTGCCCGCCCGCGATCGGGACCCCGGCCGCGGCGCACACCGACTCGCCGCCCGCGAGGATCCTGCGAATCACCTCGAGCGGCAGCTTGTCGAGCGGCATGCCGACCAGCGCCAGGGTGAAGATCGGTCGCGCGCCCATGGCGTAGATGTCCGACAGCGCGTTGGTCGCGGCGATGCGGCCGAAGTCGAACGGGTCGTCGACGATCGGGGTGAAGAAGTCGGTGGTCGCGACCAGCGCCTGCGCGTCGTTGAGACGGTACACCGCGGCGTCGTCCGAGGTCTCGGTGCCGACCAGCAAGTCGGCCGGCAGGCCGCGGATCGGCGCCTCGGCCAGGATCTGCGACAGCACCGCGGGCGCGATCTTGCAACCGCAGCCGCCGCCGTGGCTGAAGGCGGTGAGACGGATCCGGTCGGGGGCGTTCATGACGGTAGAATTCTACTCGATGAAACCGACCTCCCAGGCGGTGGCGATCTGGACGCTCGAGGCCGGTAGCTTCGACGCGGTGATCGACGTGCGCTCGCCGGCGGAGTACGCCGAGGACCACATTCCGGGCGCGCTCTCCTGCCCGGTGCTCGACGACGAGGAGCGTGCGCGCGTCGGAACGCTGTACAAGCAGGTCGCTCCCTTTCAGGCGCGCAAGCTCGGCGCGGCCCTGGTGGCGCGCAATATCGCGCGCCACCTCGAGACCGCGTTCGCTGACATGGAGCGAGGCTGGCGGCCGCTGGTGTACTGCTGGCGCGGCGGCAAGCGCTCGGGCGCGATGGCGCACGTGCTGCGCGAAGTGGGCTGGCAGGCGAAGACGCTCGAGGGCGGCTACAAGTCCTACCGCCGCCACGTGGTCGAGCGGCTCGCCGCGCTGCCCCGCACCCTGAGCTTTCGTGTGATCCACGGCGCCACCGGCAGCGGCAAGAGCCGGCTGCTGCGCGCGCTCGCCGGGGCCGGCGCGCAGGTGCTCGATCTCGAGGAGCTCGCCGCGCACCGCGGCTCGGTGCTGGGCGACCTGCCCGGCCGCCCGCAGCCGTCGCAGAAATGGTTCGAGAGCCTGCTGCTCGAGCGGCTCGCCGCCCTCGACCCCGCGCGGCCGGTTTACGTCGAGGGCGAGAGCCGAAAGATCGGCCAGGTGCAGGTGCCCGAGGCGCTGATCGAGACGATGCGCGCGGCCGAGTGCGTGCTGCTCGAGGCCGCTACGGACACGCGCGTGGCGCTGCTGATGGACGAGTACCGGCACTTCTTCGCCGATCGCGCCGCGCTCGACGCCCAGCTCGATTGCCTCGCGGGCCTGCACGGGCGCGCAGTGGTCGGCGAATGGAAGGCGCTCGCCGCGCGCGGCGCATGGGATGAGCTGGTCTCGCGGCTGCTCGCCGAGCACTACGATCCCGCTTACCGCCGCTCGGCGCTGCGCAACTTCGCGCGCCTGCCGCAGGCCGAGACGCTGCATGTGTCCGCGCCTGCCGAGGATGCGTTTGCGGCGCTCGCGTGCAACCTTGCGGCGCGACCGCCGGCATGCTCGAGCCGCTCGACCGCATAGCGCGCGCGCAGCCGCCCGCGCGCATCGTCGCCGCGGCGATGGTCCTGCTCGTGCTTGTCGCGGCGCTCGACCGCGCCACCGGCGCCGAGCTTTCGCTTTCGATCCTGTACCTCGCTCCGGTCGCGCTCGCGACCTGGTACGCGGGCGAAGCGGCCGGGGTAGCACTGGCGCTGCTGGCCGGCCTGGCCTGGTTCGCCGCCGATCTGAGCGCGGGACAGCGCGTCAGCCAGCCCCTGGTCCTGGCCTGGGACACGCTGATGCGGATCGCCCTCCTGGTGATCGTTGCCGACCTGCTCGCGGCGCTCAACGCGCAGCTCGCCGCGGCGCGGCGCCTGGCGCGGCTCGATTCGCTCACCGGCATCGCCAACCGGCGCGCCTTCGACGAGCAGCTGCAACACAGCCTGGCCCTCGCGGCGCGCGACGGGCAGCCGCTGTCGCTTGCCTACCTCGACATCGACGACCTCAAGAGGCTCAACGACCGCGACGGCCACAATGCGGGCGACCGCGCCCTGGCGCTGGTGGGCCGCACCCTGGGAGAGTCGATGCGCCGCACCGACACGGTCGGCAGGCTGGGTGGCGACGAGTTCGCCGTGCTGCTGCCGAACACGGACCTTGCGGGCGCCGAGAGCGTGATCGACAAGGCGCGGCGGACGCTCGAAGCCGCGCTGCGCGCAGAGCGTCTCGCGGTCACCTGCAGCATCGGCACGGTAACCTTCGTCTCGCCTCCCGCAAGCGCCGCGGACGCGCTGCGCGCGGCCGACGACCTGATGTATGAAGTCAAGGCGCGCGGCAAGAACGCCGCCGCGTTCGTGCAGCGGGACTGACGAGGAGATTGGTTCATGGAAGATACTTCGACCTACGTGCCGCCAAAAGTATGGTCCTGGCGCAAGGGGCACGGCGGCCGCTTCGCGAACATCAACCGTCCGAATGCGGGACCGACGCACGAAAAGGAACTGCCCCTGGGGCGCCATCCGATGCAGCTCTACTCGCTGGCCACACCCAACGGCGTCAAGGTCACGGTCATGCTGGAAGAGCTGCTGGCCTTGGGGCATGACGGCGCGGAATACGACGCCTGGCCGATCCGCATCAACGAGGGCGAGCAGTTCGGCAGCGGCTTCGTCGCGCTCAACCCGAACTCCAAGATCCCGGCCCTGCTGGATCGCAGCGGGCCGGCGCCGATCCGGGTGTTCGAGTCCGGCGCCATCCTGCTTCATCTGGCCGAAAAGTTCGGCGCCTTTGTTCCGGCTGGCGGTGCGGGGCGCGCCGAATGCCTGTCGTGGCTGTTCTGGCAGATGGGCAGCGCGCCCTTTCTCGGCGGCGGGTTCGGCCACTTCTACGCCTACGCGCCGAGCAAGATCGAATACGCCATCGATCGCTACGCGATGGAGGTGAAGCGCCAGATGGATGTGCTCGACCGGCGCCTCGCCGAGAGCCCCTATCTGGCGGGGGACGACTACACCATCGCCGACATCGCGATCTGGCCCTGGTACGGCGCGCTCGCCAAGGGGCTGCTTTACTCGGCGGGCGAATTCCTCCAGGTTCAGGAGTACGCTCACGTTTTGCGCTGGACCGACCGCATCGCCCAGCGTCCGGCCGTGAAGCGCGGGCGTATGGTGAACCGCATCTCGGGCAATCCGTCCAGCCAGCTGCGCGAGCGACACGACGCCGGCGACTTCGATACCAGGACACAGGACAAGCTGAACAATGCTCACCCTCTATGACTGCGCCACGGCACCGAGCCCGCGCCGCGCGCGCATCCTGCTCGCGGAAAAAGGCGTCGCGCATGAATCGGTCCTGGTGGACCTGAGGAACGGCGAGCAACTCGGCGAGGCCTACCGCAAGATCAACCCGCAATGCACCGTGCCGGCGCTGCGCACCGAAGAGGGCTTGCTGCTGACCGACAACGCGGCGATCACCGCCTACCTCGAAGCCCGCTTTCCCGAACCGCCGCTGCTGGGCACCACGCCGCTGGAAAAGGCCGAGATCGCGAGCTGGAACTGGCGCATCGAGTTCGAGGGCCTGATCGCGATCGCCGAGGCGATGCGAAACAGCGCGCCGGCGATGGCCAATCGGGCGCTGCCCGGGCCGGTGAACTATCGCCAGATTCCCGAGCTGGCGCAGCGTGGCCTGGCCAGGGTCGAGCAGTTCTTCGTCACGCTTAACGAACGTCTGGCCGGCCGCGACCACCTCGCCGCGGATCGATTCAGCATCGCCGACATCACCGCGGTGGTGGCGGTCGACTTCGCGCGCGTGATCAAGGTCAAGCCCGGCGAGCAGCACCCGCACCTGCAGCGCTGGCGCGCGGCGCTGGCCGAGCGGCCGTCGATGTCTTCCCGCCAATAACTGCTCTAGGAACCGAATCTTGACCGATCGTGCCCATATCCCGCCCTGGACCGACTCGAGCGCCCGAACAGAACCGCCGCCAGCCCGAGCACGACGACCAGGCCCACCGACATCCAGCCGAGCCAGTCCCCGAAACGTGCATAAAGTGTCCGGACACCTTCGGTCGGCACATCCACATACATGATGCCGGCCTGACCGACCCCAGGGTCCATCCGCGCGAGGACGTGCCCGTAGGGATCCATCGCATAGGTGATCCCGTCGTAGGTGGGGCGGATATGGGTGAAGCCGTTCTCGACCGCGCGATACGGGTCGTTGAGCGTGATGCCCTTTGGAAACTCGTGTGAGCCCGTGAGCATGAGGTCGGCGCCGGCGCGCCCGGCCTGCAGGCCGAAGCGCGGGAAGCTCATGTCGCGGCAGATCGAGACGGCTATCCGGCCGTAGGGGCTCTCGGCGGTCTGGATGACCTCCGCGCCTTTCTCGAAGACGGCTGTTTCACCCATGTCCCCGAGGCCGAGGAGGAACCGCTTCCGGTAATCGGCCTTGATCGCGCCGCTATCGTCGAACAGCATATGGTGGTTCGCGCCCTTGCCGGTCGTCGGCACCCAGGCATAGGGGATCGCCAGCCAGACATGGTTCTCGGCGGCGATGCGCGAAAACGCGGCGCGGGCGCGCTCGTTGTCCGCCGCGGTGACGACGATGGCGAACTCGTTGAAGGCCACGATCCGGGCGCCGCCCTGTGCGGCCTCGGCCGTCATCGAGCGGATCCGCGCCATGGTCTGCTCGTACGGTGACGTCATGCGCTGGTCGAAGACCTGGACCATCGATTCCGGACCCCCTTCCTCGGCAGGCGTCACGGCGGCGGCGACGCGGACGGTGGGGGATTTCGCGGCGCTCAGCAGGCGCACCCCGCCATAGGCGAACAGCCCGCCGAAGACGACGGCGAGCGCCACGCCCGCAACGAGCGACGGGCGGCGCCGGAAGGCGCGCTCCCATGCGTAGTTGATGCAGGCCGCCAGCCATGACCAGAGGAAGACGAAGCCCCAGAGGCCTGCCAGTGCGTAGATCTGCAGCAGCGGCAGGGGCGCGGTGGCGAAGACGTTCTTGGCCTGCGTCCCGTTCAACGGCGGAACGATCGAGGACAGGAACATCAAGGCCGTCACCGCCGCCGGAAACACGAGCGTTGTGCGCAGCCCGTCGCCGAGCCGCGGCGTGACGGCGCGGTCGATCCAGTAGGGGATCGCGTAGAGCAACGCGATCATCGTCGAGCGGACGATGTTGAAGACGAGGCTGAGGACGGGGTCTCCCATGTCGAAGATGCCCCAGAGCGAGATGTTGAACGCGAGGACGAAGCCGAGGGTCGTGAGCCCGATCGAGCGCCACAGCGGCAGCACGCGGCTGAGGCGCAGGATGAGCACCGGCGCGACGATGATCATCGCCGGGATCATCGGCAGGAAGTCGCTCCGCCGGCAGAGCATGAACAGCCCGAAGCCGGCGACGAACAGAAGAAGGTTCCGATGCGTAGCGGGCATGCTTTGCACCCTTTGATCGGTGTCAAAGCGAACAACAGCTCATACTCTGACGCTTTGCGCGGCGCGGCCTTTGCGCGAGGTCAAACGGATATGAATTTCCTGCGCGCGCGGCTCACTGCGGCCCTGGGATCGGCGCCGAGGGCGTGGCGCCGTCCGCCACGACGCGCCGGTGCGCAAGCGATTCGATCTCCTGCTCGCCCAGGCCGATTTCGGCCAGGATCGCGCGCGTATGCTCGCCCAGGCGCGGCGCGGGCGCGCGCGTTGTCTTCGGCTGCCCTTCGATCTTCAGCGGCGTGTCCACGGTGCGCACACGGCCGAGAACGGGGTCGTCGATTTCCACGAACACGCCGTTGGCCGCCATCTGCCTGTCCGCGACCACGTCGTCGAAGTTAGCGACCACCGAGTAGGGCACGTCGGCCTGCTCGAGCGCGCGCTGCCAGTGCTGCATCGGCTGGCCGGCGAAGATCCGGTCGCAGAGTTCGATTAGCTCGCGCATGCGCCCTTCCTCCAGGCGCGCTTCGAGCGTAGCGTAGCGCGGATCGTCGACCAGATCGGGACGGCCGATTGCACGGCAGACCTTCGGCCAGTCGCGCCGCGTATCCACGACGACCATCTTGAACAGGCGCCGGTCGCCGGCGCGGTAGTACACCGAGGTAAAGCTGCGCGCAGCTTCGCGCGGCCTGCGATCCAAGAACTGCGCTCCGAGCAGCTTGGCCTGGATCATGACCGAGTTCGACCACGCGCCGCTCGCGAGCAGGGAGCAGGAAACCCGCGTGCCGCGGCCGCTGCGTTCGCGCGCAAACAGGGCGAGCAGCACCGCGGACAGCAGCGCCATGCCGGTGGGATGGTCGCCGGTCCCGTAGCCCAGCGGCCCCAGCCAGCCGTCGGTCGGGAACAGGTTCGCCTCCATGCCCGAGCGCGACCAGTAGCAGACCGAGTCGAAGCCCGGCTTGTCGATCTCGTCGCCGACGTCGCCGAAGCCGGTGCCGTGCGCGTACACCAGGCGCGGATTGATCGAGCGCAGCTCGTCCCAGCCCAGGCCGAGGCTCGCGAGCGACTTCGGGCGGTGGTTGGTGAGGAATACGTCTGCGTTCTCGACCAGGCGGCGCAGAATGGCGCGCGCCTCCGGCGCCTTGAGGTCGATCGACAGGCTTCGCTTGCCCCGGTTGTCGGGCAGGAAGCAGTACTCGTAGTCGTGAATCGGCATGCCCGGGATCTGGTGCCCGCGCCGGTTCAGATCGCCCTCGATCGGCTCGAGCTTGATCACCTGGGCGCCGTAGTCGGCGAGCACCGCGCCTACCGACGGCACCATGATCATCGAGGCCGCCTCGAGCACGCGGATGCCCGTGAGCGGGCCTGCTTCCTGCGACGACAATGCCATGCGTCGTTCCTCCGTCTGCCAGCCTTGTGGTTCGCTCAGCGCTCCGCTACGCAGCTGCGGAAGCCGGCGAAGATGTCGCCCCGCTCGGGCGTGTAGAAATTCCGGAAACCCTCGCGCGCCAGGCGAGCCGACGCGGCGAAACTGCCGCCGCGCAGTACCTTGTGGCTGCCGAACCAGGGCTGCGAATAGTCGCGGTAGGGGTCAGGGCTGAAGCCGGGATAGGGGCCGAATGCGCTCGCGGTCCATTCCCAGACCCGTCCGGTTTGTTCGCGCGGCGCGAGCGCTCCGCTCGCCGCGGCGAAGGCCCACTCGGCCTCGCTCGGCAGTCGGCGCCCCGCCCAGCGGCACCAGCCTCGAGCCTCGTCCCAGCTCACGTTCACCACCGGCTCGTGCGGCGCGAGCGGCCGCCAGCTGTCGAAGCGGCGCTGGAGCCACGCGCCGCCCTCGCGCCGCCAGTCGCGCGGCGCCTTGCCGCCGGCCTCGACGTACTCGAGGTACTGCGCGTTGGTCACCGGCGCGCGCGCGATGCGAAACGGCGCCAGGCGCACCTCGTGCGCCCATTTCTCGTTGTCGAACACGAAGCCGCTGTCCGACCGCGCGCCGAGCTCGAAAACGCCGCCGGCGCACTCCGCGTCGCCCGGCGCGGGCGCGGGCGCGGCCGGAAACCAGGACTCGTGCGGGAACGGGTCCTCGTAGCCGAGCGTCTGGCGCGTGTAGTGGAAGGCCTCTGCGTGCATGTCCTCGTGCAGGGTCGCCAGGCGCACGAAGTAGCGTAGCGCCGCGTTGCCGGACTCGCGCCCAAGCCGCTCGAGCACCGCCTCGAGCACGCCTTCGGCGTAGGCGCGCGTCGCCGCGAGATCGGGCAGCGGCAGGTCCCAGCGCGTGTCGTGCGCCACGGCGGAAGAGTCGTACAGCGCATCCGCGCCTTCGAGCAGCGACGCGGCCAGCGCGCCGTCCGGCCCCCAGCGCAGGCACCAGCGCTCCTGAAACCAGGCCACGTGGCCGATCTCCCACAATGGCGGATTGACGATCGCGAGCTTCGGCCCGAGCAGCCGCTCCCCGCCCAGGCCTGCAGTGACGCGCGAGGTGCGCGCGCGACTCGCCATGAGTTCGCGTGCGAGTACCGCCGCGTCGAGGCCCGGATCGACTAACATCCCGCAGAGTCTAGCGAACCGCGACGATGGCGAGAATCTCGATCGTGACGCCTGCTGCCGCGGGCAGCCGCAGCGGCAACCGCCGCACCGCCCAGCGCTGGGCGGCTCTGCTGCGCGCGCTGGGGCACCGCGTCGCGCTCGGCACCGAATGGGACGGGCGCGCCTGCGATCTTCTGATCGCGCTGCACGCGCGCCGCAGCCACGCTTCGGTCGCGCGCTTTCGCGCCGCCTACCCGCGGGCGCCGCTCGCGTTGATGCTCACCGGTACCGACCTGTACCGTGACCTGCCCGCCTCGGCCGAGGCGGGCCGCTCGCTCGAGCTGGCCGACCGGCTCGTGGTACTGCAGGACGAGGCACGGCGCGCGCTACCCGCCCGCCTGCGAGCCAAGACGCGCGTGATCTACCAGTCCGCCGACACCGCCCTGCGCGCCGCGCCGCCGCGCGGGCGCCTGCGCGTGCTGGTAAGCGGCCACCTGCGCGAGGAAAAGGACCCGTTCCGGGCCGCCGCCGCGCTGGCGCACCTGCGCGAGCCGGCGGGACTCGAGGTGGTGCAGCTCGGTGCCGCGCTCGACCTCCGCATGGAAGCACAGGCGCGGGAACGGATGCGCGCGGAGCGGCGCTACCGCTGGCTCGGGGTGCGCAGCCATCCGCGCGCGCTCGAATGGCTCGCGCACAGTCACCTGCTGGTGGTCAGCTCGGCGATGGAGGGCGGCGCCAACGTGATCGCCGAGGCCGCCCGCATCGGCACCCCGGTGCTCGCCTCGCGCATCGCCGGCAACCTCGGCATGCTGGGGCGCGCCTACCCGGGCTACTTTCGGTTCGGCGACGAGCGCGCGCTCGCGCGCCTGATCGCCCGCGCCGGGCGCGAGCCCGCGTTCTACGCCGGCCTCAAGCGCGCGCTGCGCGCGCGCCGCGCGCTGTTCGCGCCAGCGGGCGAGCGCCGCGCCATTGCCGCGCTGCTGCGCGAGCTGCTCCCGGCCCGGCTCAGACGAGCAACCCGGCAAACAGCCACAGGCCCCAGCCGATCGCGCCCACCGCGACCGCCTGCGCGATCGATTCGCCGTAGGGAAGGATCTTTTCCGCCATCGCGACCAGCGTCAGGGCGGCGATCCAGAGCGGATTCATGACACCGCCGACGAACAGCAGCGCCATCAGCAGCCAGCAGCAGCCCACGCAGTACATGCCGTGGCGCGCGCCCATCACGAAGGCGCCCGAAGCGCCGTCGCGCCATTCGCCGAGCAGGAACCCCATCGGCGTGCGGCACTTGGTAAGGCAGGCGGCCTTGAGCGGGGTGAGCTGGTAAGCGCCGGCGCTCAGCAACAGGATGCCGCTCGCCACCGGATTTGCGATCGCCATGCCCGGGGAGATCAGCTCCGCCGCGTGCAGCCCCCAGTGCGCGAGCGCGGCGGCGGCGCTGAAAGCCGTCCACAGGGCGAGATAGCCGAGCAGAAAAGACACTAGTTCGAACCCCGCCCTGCCCTCGCGCCCACGGCTCAGCTTCGCGTAGGCGAGCAGCATCGGCGCGGCGGTGGGCGTCATCATCGCCACCATCATCGCGCCCCACATCGCGAACACCAGCAGCGCCTGAGCCGCGCTCCAGTGCATCGCCATGCCGGGGCTCCAGGCGAACAGGTACGCGACGCTAAGAGCCACCAGCGCGGCCACACCGGACAGGACGATCGCTCGGTCGCGCCCCGCGAGCGAGCTCGCCGGGGCGTCGAGCACAGGCGTCACGCGACGCAGCCTTGCCGGGTGAACTTCACCTTCGCGACGGCGCCGTACTTGTTGGCGTAGGACGCGAGCAGCTCGTCGTCGCGCCACCACCACTGCTTCGCGTTGGTCATGAGGCCGCGCTTGAACTCGATGCCGTGCGGCAGCTCCTGCATGGGTCGGATGACCGCGCCGTCGGGGTAGCCGAGCAGTTCGCTCTCGGCCTCGCCGTAGCCCTCGACGCGAACTCGCCCGGCACCGTCGCTGAGCTCGATGTCGATCGGGGCGACCTTGGTCGGCAGCCAGGTGGTCACGAGCCGGGCGCCGAACAGCTCGAAAATCCCGCCCCCCGCGCGGCCCGATCCGATCGCCTCGAGCGCCTCGCGCTGGTCGGGGCTGGCGCGGCTGTCGACGTAGACGCAGGCGGTGCCGCCGCCCTGTGCCACCTCGCCGGGAAACTTGTAGTAGAGGGCGAAGCGCATGCCGTCGAGCGGCGTGTCGCCGTAGCGCCCCTCGCCGATGCTCCAGACACCCCAGCCCATGCAGCGCCCCTCGGTCGAGGCCGCATTGAAATTGCAGGGACAGCCCCAGTCGCAATTGCAGGCGGTGAAATAATCCGCCTCGAAGCTCCACTCAGTCATCTCGCCTCCCGAGTCAGCACCTGACTTCCATGTAAGGTATTCTGCCGTCCGGGAACAAGACCCGCAATCGGGTATCGTCGCGCCCATGCCGGCCATCATCTCCGTCTCGAAGCTTTCCAAGACCTACGCCTCGGGCTTCACCGCCCTCAGGAACGTCAACCTGGAGATCCGGCGCGGCGAGATCTTCGCCCTGCTGGGCCCGAACGGCGCGGGCAAGACCACCCTGATCGGCACCATCTGCGGCCTGGTCGGGCCAAGCGAGGGCACGATCCGTGTCGACGGGCACGACATCGCCACCGAGTACCGCGCCACCCGCGCGCTCATCGGCCTGGTGCCGCAGGAGCTGACCACCGACGCGTTCGAGTCGGTGTGGGGAACGGTGAGTTTCAGCCGCGGCCTGTTCGGCAAGCCGCCGAACCCGGCCCACATCGAGAAAGTGCTGCGCGAGCTTTCGCTGTGGGACAAGAAGGACAGCAAGATCATCACACTCTCGGGCGGCATGAAGCGCCGCCTGCTGATCGCGAAGGCGCTGTCGCACGAGCCGCGGGTGCTGTTCCTCGACGAGCCGACCGCGGGCGTCGACGTCGAGCTCAGGCGCGACATGTGGCAGCTGGTGCGCTCTCTCAGGGAGGGCGGAGTGACGATCATCCTCACCACCCACTACATCGAGGAGGCCGAGGAGATGGCCGACCGCATCGGCGTGATCAACAAGGGCGAGCTGACGCTGGTCGAGGACAAGGACGAGCTGATGCGCAAGCTCGGCAGGAAACAATTGACGCTGCAGCTGCAGTCGCCGCTGGAGCGCATCCCGCAGAACCTCGCGCGCCACGGGCTGGTGCTCGCCGCCGGCGGCTGCGAGATGATCTACACCTACGACGCGCAGGCCGACCGGGACGGCATCGCCTCGCTGCTGCGCGACCTGGCGGGCTCGGGCATCGCGTTCCGCGACCTGCACACAACCCAGAGCTCGCTCGAGGACATCTTCGTCGGCCTGGTTAGCTCAAGCCGATGAACATCCACGCGATACGAGCTATCTACAAGTTCGAGATGGCGCGCACTCGGCGCACGCTCATGCAGAGCGTGGTCTCGCCGGTAATCTCGACTTCGCTCTACTTCGTGGTCTTCGGCGCCGCGATCGGCTCGCGCATCCAGCACGTCGAGGGCGTCAGCTACGGCGCCTTCATCGTGCCGGGGCTGATCATGCTCTCGTTGCTGACGCAGAGCATCTCCAACGCCTCGTTCGCGATCTATTTTCCGAAGTTCACCGGCACCATCTACGAGCTGCTCTCGGCGCCGGTGTCGTACCTCGAGATCGTGCTCAGCTACGTCGGCGCCGCGGCCACCAAGTCGATCGTGCTCGGGCTCATCATCCTCGCCACCGCGTCGCTATTCGTGCCGCTGCGCATCGAGCACCCGCTGTGGATGGTCCTGTTCCTGGTGCTGACCGCGGTGACCTTCAGCCTGTTCGGCTTCATCATCGGCATCTGGGCCGACGGCTTCGAGAAGCTGCAGCTCATCCCGCTGCTGATCGTGACTCCGCTCACCTTCCTCGGCGGCAGCTTCTACTCGATCCACATCCTGCCGCCGGTTTGGCAGACGGTGACCCTGTTCAACCCGGTGGTCTATCTGATCAGCGGCTTTCGCTGGAGCTTCTACGGCCTCGCCGACGTGAGCGTCGCGGTCAGCCTCGGCATGACGCTCGCGTTCCTCACTGCCTCGCTGGCGGTGGTGGCGTGGATCTTCCGCACCGGCTACCGCCTGAGGACCTGAACGTGACCCATCCCCTGCCCGCTCTGTCGCTGCTCGAAACCCGCGTTCTCGGCACCCTGGTGGAGAAGGAGCGCACCGTTCCGGATTCCTACCCGCTCACGCTCAACGCGCTGGTGTCAGGGTGCAACCAGAAGACCAGCCGCGAGCCGGTGCTGCAGGCGAGCGAGACCGAGGTGCAGGCCGCGCTCGACAACCTCAAGCACTGCAATCTGGTGGTCGAATCGAGCGGCGGGCGCGTACCGCGCTATGCCCACAACCTGGAGCGGGTGCTGCAGGTACCGACCCAGTCGGGGGCGCTGCTCACCGCGCTGATGCTGCGCGGCCCGCAGACTGCGGGCGAGCTGCGCATCGCCTGCGAGCGGCTGCACCGCTTCGCCGACATTTCGGCGGCGGAAGGATTCCTGCAAGAGCTTGCGGCGCGACCGGCGGGCGCGCTGGTGAAGGAGCTGCCGCGCCTGCCCGGAGCACGCGAGAAGCGCTGGGCCCACCTGTTGAGCGGCGAGCCGGCGCCGGAGGCGCCGCCGGCCGCGGCGACCCAGGACGCGCCCGAGGTCTCGCCCGGCGAGCTGGCGGCGCTCAAAGCCGACGTCGCCCGGCTCGAGGCCGAAGTCCGGGAGCTGCGCGAGCTCGTGACCCGGATCTCGGCCGGGTAGCTATCTTCGTCTCTTCTGGCCTTCCAGTCTGCGCACCAGCTGGGTGGCATGCGCGATGCCCTTGGAATAGAGCTCGGGGTACTCGGCGCGCAGCACGTACCATTCATGCACTTTCAATTGGCCAATCTCTCGGTCGAGACTGTTCGGGTCGCGTATGCGGGACGCGACCTCGAGCTGCGTCGCAAGCAGCTCGTCGAGCCGGTTGGCCAGCGCCTTCAGAAGTCTTCGGTAGCCCGGCAGCAGGCGCCCTATGCCCTGCAACGCGACCGGCTCGGTCACCTGAGAGGCCTCCATCGCATCGCGCATCGACCCGGCTTGCCGTACAGCCCGCGCGGCGTTTTCGCACACCGCTTCGAACGCCTTCAGTACCTCGGGGTTTGCGGAGCCGCTCGACTGCATGGGACGAGTCTAGGATGCGTCGCGGCGCGCGCAAAGGGCAAACTGCCGCTCAGGAGCCACGCCCCGGAGTGCGGATAATGATCGGCTCGCCCTCATGCCAGCGTTGCATCAGGACGGTCTTCGCCTCGCCCAGGGCGGGGAATTCCTCGGCCAGGAGACCGCTTGCGAGCTCGCGCTCGTCCTCGACGAGCGCTGCGTCGCCGCGGACGGAGCGCATGATCCTTCCGCCGAACAGCAAGAAGTCTGCCTCGCCGGTGAGATGCAAGGTTCCCACATAGACCGCCTTCGCGCCCTCGGGAACGTCGATTCGCCAGCGCGGACCTGTCAGCAGCGCTTCATCGTAGGCACGCAGGCTGCCGCGCTGGGGCGGGCGCACGGCAAGGTAGTAGACGCCGGGACGGAGCACGAAATAGGTCCACCCGGCGCGGCGCGATGCTTCCGACAGGAATCGCAGCCCCACCGCGCGGGGCTGCCCGGCGGAATCGAAACTCCCCAGGCCGAAGCCGACGTTGTCCGCCCCAAGGCTGAACGAAAACGGCCCGTAGGGCTGGCCGTCAATCGTGCACTGAACCCGCAACAACACGATCGCCTCCCGTCCGTCCGCGACCGCGGCGCGTTCCGCTTGCGTGAGCGCACTCGAGGAGGCGCACCCGGCAAGCTGAACGAGGACAGCGAGCAGGCACAACACTCGCAGCGACGAGACCGGCGCCGAGCGCGCGGACCCGATGTTTACTCGGCGGAGGAGTTCTTGAGCCACTCTTGGAGAAACTGGCCGTACGACCCGGACCACGGACGCACTTTGCGTGCGAATCGCTCGACCCGGCCCTGTTCGTCGAACCGGATAAGCAGGGCGTACCGCCGCGGAATATCCTCCGCTCCCGCGGCCCCCGTCGTGTAGCCGCTGATAGCCCAGAACAGGATTCCCTGGCGCATCTCCCAGTTGTACGCGAACACTCGCGCGTCTTCCCAGATCACGTCAGGGCTACCGAGCCGGTCGATCACTTCCCGCTTCGTGGTGACCTTCGGGACGATGAAAGCGAGCTGATCTTCGGCCACCGGTTTCCCGGCGAGCACCTTGTCCTCATTGGTCGATATCGGCAACGCGATGCAGCCGGTCAACGAAAGCGCCGCGCAGAGCAGGGCAAATCGATTCAAGCGTTCAGCCCGGCGAGCACCCGCAGGTGCTGCACCACCGAGCGCCCGAGCGCAGACAGGGCGTAGCCGCCCTCGAGCATCGAGACGATGCGCCCGTCGGCGGTGCGGTCGGCGACCGCCTTGACCTGCTCGGTGACCCAGCCGTAGTCGGCGTCCTTGAGCGCGAGCATCGCCATGTCGTCCTCCGCGTGGGCGTCGAAGCCGGCGGAGAAGACCACCAGCTGCGGCTCGAAACCCGCGAGCGCCGGCAGCCAGGCCTCGCTCACCGCTTCGCGGAAGGATTTCGAGCCGGCACCGGCCGCGAGCGGAATGTTGATCATGTTGGGCGCCCGGTCCTCGGTGCCGGAGTAGGGATAGAACGGGTGCTGGAAGGTCGAGACCATCAGCACGTTGGAGTCGTGGGCGAAGATGTCCTCGGTACCGTTTCCGTGGTGCACGTCGAAGTCGACGATCGCCACGCGCTCGATGCCGTGCGCGTGCACCGCGTGGCGCGCGGCGACGGCCGCGTTGTTGAAGAAGCAGAACCCCATCGGCCGCGCGCGGCAGGCGTGGTGCCCCGGCGGTCGCACGCTGCAAAACGCGTTCTCGACCTCGCCCTTCATCACCAGGTCGGTGGCGAGCACCGCCGCGCCCGCGGCGCGCAGCGCCGCGTTCAGGCTGTAGGGATTCATCGCGGTGTCCGGGTCGAGGTGCACCGTTCCGCGCGCGGGCGCCGCGTCGCGGATCGCGTGCACGTAATCGAGCGGGTGCACGCGCGCGAGCTGCTCGTCGGTGGCGAGCGGCGCGTCGTGGCGCGCGAGGTACTGCGCCACGCCCGACGCGATCAGCTGGTCCTCGATCGCGCTCAGGCGCTCCGGGCATTCCGGGTGGTGCGCGCCCATGTCGTGCTTGAGGCAGTCGGCGTGCGTGATGAAAGCTGTCGTCATGCGTGCATTCCGTCACGGAATCTTAGCCGAATCCGCGCCGGTGCTGGGCCTTGGGCGCCGGGGCTTTCGAGTACAATCCTCGGGTGCTGCTGAAACCCCAGTTTCTGAAGGCTCACGACGCGCCGATCGCGCGCGTGCTCGAGGCCGCCGGGCGCGTGATCCTGGGCAAGGAGGCGCAACTGCGGCTGGCGCTGGCCTGCCTGCTCGCGCGCGGCCACCTGCTGATCGAGGACCTGCCCGGGGTCGGCAAGACCACGCTCGCACTCGTGCTCGCGCGCACGCTTAGCCTGCAGTTCCAGCGCATCCAGTTCACCAGCGACATGCTGCCGGCCGACATCGTCGGCGTGTCGGTCTACGACCGCGGCACCGGATCCTTCAAGTTCCATCCTGGGCCGATCTTCGCCCAGGTGATCCTCGCCGATGAGGTCAACCGCGCCACGCCGAAGACGCAGAGCGCGCTGCTCGAAGCGATGGAGGAGAACCAAGTCACCGCCGAAGGCGCGACCCGCAGGCTGCCCGAGCCGTTCTTCGTCATCGCGACCCAAAATCCTTCCGAGCAGTTCGGCACTTTCCCGCTGCCCGAGTCGCAGCTCGACCGCTTCATGATGCGCATCGAGCTGGGCTACCCCGACCGCGGCGCGGAGCGCGCGCTGCTGTCCGGCGTCGACCGGCGCGACTTGCTCGCGCATCTGGAGCCCTGCATGTCGCCCGCCGAGCTGCTCGCGCTGCAGGACGGCGCCCGCGCGGTGCACGTCGCGCCCGCGTTGCTCGACTACGTGCAGGCGATCGTCGAGCATACCCGCCGCTCGCCGGACTACGCGGCCGGTCTGTCGCCGCGCGCCGCGCTCGCGCTGGTGCACTCGGCGCGCGCCTGGGCGCTGCTCGAGGGGCGCGACAAGGTGATTCCCGAGGACGTGCAGGCGGTGCTCGCGGGCGTCGCCACGCACCGGCTGCGCCCGGCGCACGACGGCGCGCGGCGGGTGGACATCGGCGCCCAGCTGGTCGCGGCGGTTCCGATTCCCTGAATCAGCGCGGCAGCTTTTCCTGCAGGAACTGCAGCACGGCGACCTCGTCGCGGCGCAGCGCGGGCGTGCCGCGGCCGCGCCGCCTGCGGTGCGCCGGCGGCTGCGGCACGGTCATGCCGAGCAGGTAGGCCTGCAGCAGCGCCGGATGCACGTAGTACTTGCGGCATACCGCGCGCGTGTTGCCGAGGCGCTCGGCGACCGCGTCGATCGCGCGCAGGACATTGCGATCGGCCTCGCGCTTGCTGGCCGCCGACCCCATCGCGCGCAGCTTCATCGCCGCCAGCATGGTCCCGCCCCAGGTGCGGAAATCCTTCGCGGTGACGTCGCGCCCCGTGATCTCGCGCAGGTAGGCATTGACGTCGTCCGAGGTCACCGCCTGGCGCTTGCCTTCGGCATCGAGATACTGGAACAGCTCGTGCCCGGGCAGATCCTGGCAGCGCTGAATGATGCGCGCGATGCGCGGGTCCGACAGCGCCACCGAATGCTCGATCCCGCTCTTGCCGCGGAAGCTGAAACGCAACAGCGAGCCGTCCACCCTGACGTGCCGCCGGCGCAGCGTGGTGAGGCCGAAAGAACGGTTCTCACGCGCGTATTCGTCGTTGCCGACCCGGATCAGGGTGCGGTCCAGCAGCCTCACCACCGTCGCCAGCAGCTGACGCAGGCTCAGGTCGTCGACCCGCAGGTCCCGCTCGACGCGCTCGCGCAGCGCCGGCAGCACCTCGCTGAACTCGAGCATGCGGCGGAACTTGGAGCGGTCGCGCGCCTCGCGATAGGACGGGTGATAGCGATACTGCTTGCGCCCGCGCGCGTCACGCGCCGTGGCCTGGATATGGCCGTCCGGATCTGAGCAGATCCAGACGTCGGTCCAGGCCGGCGGAATCGCGAGCGAATTGAGGCGGCGCCTGACCTTGGAGTCGGCGATGCGCTCGCCGCCAGGCGCGTAGTAGGCCCAGCCCCTGCCCGAGCGTTTGCGCCGGATGCCCGCGACGCCGTCGGTGACGTAGCGCAGCCCCGCGCGCGTTGCCGACCTGCGATGTTCGCTCGCGCGCAGCGGAGCGAAGCCGGCGCGCCTGGGCACGTGCGCCCGCTCAGTCCGGACGGATCGCGACCTTCCCGCTACCGAGCATCAGGACGGTCAGGCCGCACAACAGGTAAATGCCCTCCAGCTCGACCGCCCAGCCGCCGGTCTTGGACAGCGAGAGCAGCTGCGTGGCGTGCGCCAGCACGAGCGTGAAGATCATGTTGATCATCACCAGCAGCCCTCCGATGCGCGAGTACACGCCGAGGATCAGCATCACCGGGGCGACCACCTCGCCGATGTAGACGAGGTAGGCCATGCCGTGCGGCAGCCCGATGTCGACCAGCCTGCTTCCGATGAAGCCGAGCGCGGCCGGGTACAGCATCTTGTGCACCCCGTGCAGCAGGATCAGCACCCCGAGCGTCAGGCGCAAGGTGAGCTTTCCGACGTCGTCGACAAAAAGCGGATTCATTCTTCTGCCTCCTGCGAATCAGGCGGAAGGATATCAGACCGTCAGCGTTCGAACAGCGAGCCGATGGTGGCCTGGATCCCCTCGGCGGCTGCGCGCGGGTCTGTCGCGTCGCGCACCGGCCGTCCGACCACGATGTAGTCGGCGCCGTTGGCAAACGCCTGCGCCACGTCGACGGTGCGCTTCTGGTCATCCTTGCGTCCGCCTTGCGCCGGACGAATGCCGGGCGTGACCACCAGCAGGCGGGTACCGAACTCGGCCTTGATCGCGGGAGCCTCGAGGCCCGAGGAAATCACGCCGTCGCAGCCTGTTTCCGCCGCGTGGCGCGCGCGCGACAGCACCAGCGCGCCGACGTCGGCGCCGGCGCCCATTTCCGCAAGATCGCTCTCGTCGAAGCTGGTGAGCACGGTCACCGCCAGGATCTTCATCGCGCCCTTCTCGCGCGCCGCCGCCTCCAGGATCGAGCGGTGCCCGTGAACTGTGAGAAAAGTCGCACCGCCGGAGCGCAGATTCGCCACCGCGCGCCGCACGGTCTCGGGAATGTCGTACAGCTTGAGGTCGGCGAACACCTTGTTGCCGCGCGCGACGAGCCACTCGAGCAGCTCGAAGTAGCCTCCCGATGTGAACAGCTCGAGGCCGATCTTGTAGAAACAGGCGGCCTCGCCGATGCGCTCGACCAGCGCGCGCGCCTCGGCCGCGCTCGGCACGTCGAGCGCCACGATCAGCCGCTCGCGGCGGCTCACGGCTCGGGGCGAATGCTCGTTCATGGGATGCCGGTATCATACCCGCCGTGGCCGACATCCTGGTTTTGTACTACAGCGCGGGCGGATCGGTGCGCCGGCTGGCGGAGTTGATCGCCGACGGCATCGAGCGCGTGCCGGGCGCGGTGGCGCGCCTGCGTACGGTGCCGCGCGTGGCGCCGCTGACCGAGGTCGCCGCGCCGCCGGTGCCGCCCGACGGCGCTCCCTACGCCGAGCTGAAGGACCTCGAGCAGTGCGCGGGCCTCGCGCTGGGCAGCCCGGCGCGGTTCGGCAACATGGCCGCGCCGCTCAAGCATTTCCTCGACGGCAGCGCCGCGCTTTGGCAACGCGGCGCCCTCGCGGGCAAGCCCGCCTGCGCGTTCACCTCCAGCGCAAGCCTGCACGGCGGCCAGGAAACGGCGCTGCTCTCGATGCTGCTGCCGCTGCTGCACCACGGGATGCTGATCGTCGGCCTGCCCTACACCCAGGCCGAGCTGAACGCCACGCGCGACGGCGGCACGCCGTACGGCGCGAGCCATTTCGCCGGCATCGCCGACGACCGCCCGGTCGCGGACGCCGAGCGCGCACTGTGCACCGCGCAAGGTCGGCGCCTGGCGGAGGTCGCGCTGAAGCTCGCCCGATGAAGGCGGCGCGGCTCCTCGCCGCGGGCTCGCTGATCGCCCTGATCCTGCTCTGCCTGGCATGGGAGCTGTGGCTGGCGCCGCTCAGGCCCGGCGGCTCGCTGATGGCGCTCAAGGCGCTTCCGCTCACGCTGCCGCTGGCGGGCATCGTCGCCGGGAAGCGCTACACCTATCAGTGGGCGGGCATGCTGATCCTGGCCTACTTCACCGAGGGCGTGGTGCGCGCCTGGGGCGATCGCGGTGCGGCGCAGGCGCTTGCCGCAACCGAAATCGTCCTTAGCCTCGTTTTCTTCGTTGCGGCGGTGACGTACGCGCGGCTGACTCGAGCAGCCGTCTAGCGGCGGCGTAGACCGGCACCTCGACCAGCCGGCCGTCGACGCGGGCGCGCTCGCTGCCTTTCGCACGCGCCTCGTCGAACGCGCGCACGATCCGCCTGGCGCGGCTGAGCTCGCGCGCCTCGACCGAGAAGACGCGATTGACCGGCGCCGCGTGCACCGGATGGACCAGGCTTTTCATGCGGTAACCGAGGCGCTTGGCCCGGCGCGCGTCGGCCGCCGCACCCTTCGCGTCGCCGAAGGTGTAGGGACAGTCGATCGCTTCGACCCCGGCGGCGCGGCACTCGACCAGGAAGCGCGCGCGTACGTAGGCGAGCTCCTCGCCGCCGCGCGAGCGCTCGGCGCCGAGGTCCGCCACCATGTCCTCACTCGCCGCCAGCATCGCGGTGACGCGCGGGCTGGCGCGCGCGATCTCGCCGGCGCGGACCAGTCCGGCGGCGGTCTCTATGTTGGGCACCAGCTCGACCTCGTGCGCGATCGCCGCCAGTGCCTGGACCTGCTCGGGGCGCACCACCTTCGACATCAGCACAATGTCGGGCTTGGCCGCGAGCACCGCCTCGAGGTCCTCGCGGCCGCAAGTCTCGAGCGGGTTGACCCGCACCGCGGCGAGCGCCCCTGCGGCACGCCAGGTTTCGTATAGCCGCCTCGCCAGTGCGCGGGCCTGCGGCCGCAGCGCCGGCGGCGTGAAGTCCTCCAGCTCCTGGATCAGCACGTCGGCGCCGCTGCGCGCCGCGGCCGTCTGCGCCTTCTCGTCGGCGCCGGGAACGAAAAGCCAGGTACGGCGCGGATTGCTCATTCCCTGCCCGCGCAGGACTCGAGATGCTCTTCGATGAACCGGATCTGGTCGTCTCGGGTACGGCTGCTCGAGTAGATCCAGACCGCCGCCACGACCGCCACCACCAGGCCTATGCCGAGCATGCCCTGGTCGCGCGCGGCGCCCTCGAGCTCGCGCACCGCGCCGGCGAACAGCAGCACCGTGCCCATGATCAGCAGCCCGATGAACTGGAACTTGGTGCCGAAGGCGTAGCAAAGGTCGCCTTCGAACACGCTGGCCTCGCCCTCGGCGCGCAGCGTGCCGCGGAACTCGATCACGTCGCCCGCCGCGGACAGCAGGCCCTTGCGCCACAGCCTGATGGAGGGCGCCGAGTCCGGGCCGGTGATGGTGCCGATCAGGCGCAGGCCGACGCTGAAGCGCCGCCCCTGGATCAACGCCCGCAGCCGCGCCAGCGCATCCTGCCGCGAATGCGGTCCCGCGACGCGCAGATGCCGGCGCCAGAAAATGAATCCCTCGGACATTCCCACGCTCCCCTTTTGCCGCACGTTACCGCGCGCGGCGGCCTGCGTCGAGCGGCGCTGCTCAAGCGGCGCTCTTGCCCGGCCTGAAAATCGCGTAGTTGCCGTTCGCCCTCGCCACCAGAGTCTCGCGGAGATAGATGCTCGACTCGAGATTGGCGACCGTTTTGCCGCGGTTCACGAGCTCGGTGACGCAGGCGAGCTCGCCCGAGACGACGGGCTTGAAGTAGTTGATCTTGACCTCGATCGTGGCGCAGATCTCGCCTGCGTCGAGCGTCGGATAGAGCGCCGCACCCATGCCGGTGTCGGCCATGGCGAAAAGCACCGCACCGTGCACCACGCCATGCGGATTGTGGTGGGTCTCGGCAACAGCCATCATGCAGCGGCTGCGCCCGCCCGCGGGGCGCTCGGTGAACTTGATCCCGAGCTGCTCGACGAACGGATGGCGCATCGGTTCTCCTCTCTCAGTTGCGGATCCGCAGCCGCAGTCTGGCCTTGAAACCCTTGGCCGATTCTAGCGGGATGACGAAACCTTCGGGGTCGCTGTCGGCGGCGGTTCCGATGCCTTCGCTCCAGCGCTCGTCGGTCATGTTATAGCGCACCGCCCAGGCGTCCTTGCGCCGCGCGGCGCTGACCGTGACGGTATCGCGGAACAGATACTCGCCCTCGACGTGGCGATCGAGGAACAGAAAGCCGTCGATCGTGTAGCCGGTGGTCGAAACCGCGAGCTCGATGCCGAACACGATCGACTTCCCGGTCGTGACGCGGTGGCTATCGAGAAAGGCGGAGAACAGCATCGGCGGGCGCTGTTTCGCCTTGGCGGGCCGCATCAGCTGATCGAAGCCCCGCAGCACCGCGCTGAAGGTCTCGCGCCGGCGCTCGGTGAGCCTGAAGCTCAACGCGCCGCGCGGCGCGACGGTGGACTCGAAGTAGTACGAGGCCCGCACCTCCTTGCCTGCGTCCTTGGCCTTCTGCACCGAGGGCGGCAGCGGAAGCTCGTCGACCTCCAGCACGCCGTCGACCCGCACGTCGCCGAACAGGAAGCGCACCAGGTTCTGGTAGCCCTCCTCAGAGTTGACCACGCCGTAGGGGCCGCTGTGGCTGCGGAAGGCGAACGCGCGCGGTGCGCCCCGCACGGCGGCGTTCTCGATCTTCACCAGCCCGTCGCTCATCTCGCCGGCGAGCCGGGCCGACCAGCCCCCCGCCACGTCGTAGTCCCGGTGGTTGGTCCCCACCAGGCAGAAAAACCGGTCGGGGTCGAACTTGCCGTCGAGCGTGTCGACGCGCTCGGGCGATTCTTTGAGCGCGAGGTATTTCGCCATCTCGCCGCGGTTGAAGTTGTTCATATCCCACAGCCCGAGCGCCGCGGGCACGTTGATGCCCGCAATTTCGATGCCGTTGTGTGGCGTGGCGTAGGTGAACACCTTTGCCACCATGCGCCGCTCCGCCTCGGCGCCGACCGCCTCGTTCTGCAGGAAGCAGCGGCACACCAGCCCGCCCATCGAGTGCGCCACCAGGTATACCCTGAACCGCGCCAGCAGCGCGGCGTCGTCGCCGCACACCTGCCGTGCGGTCTTGCGGATCAGGGCCCCGAGCCCCTGCGCCGCCTCCCGGATCGACAACACCTTGCCGCTGCCCAGGTCCTTGTCGCCGCTTTCGTAGTAGCGGTAGATGATGATGCTCTTGGCGGGCAGTGGGCCCGCCACCTCGCTTCCGGAGGCGTACGCGTCGCGGTAGCCGTAGTCCTTCATCAGGCGGATCAGCGGCGACTCGAATACGTGCCGCTCGACCTTACCGTCCCAGGCCTGGCGCGCCTTGGTCGAGCCCAGGTTGAAGCCCATGTAGGGCGTGGAAACGGTTTCGGCGATCTCGCCCGAAGTCATCGCGTAGCCGCGGACGTAGATGATGGGGAAGAAAGGAGCGAGCGTGTCAGCCATGGTCGGTAGCTCCTAGCTAGGTTGATCTGCGCCTCTTCTCCGCCAGCGATCGGAGCCGAGGTTCAGCGAAGCGATTTCCTCATGTAGACGCGCGCGAGCCCTTTCTCGAAGCGCCGGTCGTATTCGGCGTAGCCTATCTTGGCGTACATCGCCCGGTTCTCGGTCATCTTCTCGTGCGTGTAAAGGTAGATCGAATCGAAGCCCTCGCTCCGCGCCTCGGCCTCCGCCAGCCGGAGCAGAGCTCTTCCCAGGCCGGTGCCGCGACGGGACGGGTCCAGCGCCACATTCTCCAGCAGAAATCCTTCCTCGGTCACCCCGAGCACGAGGACGCCGACGACGCCCCCCGCGCTCTCCGCGACAGTAACCCGGCGCCTGCGGATGACCTCCGCGTAGTCGTCGCTCATCGGTCCCGGCGGTCCGCCGATGCGCTCGACGTAGTGACGGTAGGCCGCGTCGACGCACGCCATCACTGCCGCGACGTCGCCTTCGCCGGCCGCCCGCAGCGAGACGCCCGAAAGACCTCGGTGCGCAAGCGCCGAGGGCGTGCGGCAGCCGACGATCGCCGGGGCCTCTTGCATCAGGGCGTCGTTCGTCAGCGCCGCCACCATGAACAGGGCGAAATCAATCCGTCGGGTGCGGTTGCTCCCGAGGATCGGGTCGCCCACGTGCCGACTCCACACGGGGAGTCCCTCGCTCGCGCCCTCCTCGAGATCGCTGCCGCGCACCACTGTCCAGCGCCTGTCGCTGGCGAACACCCGCCGGCAAGCGTCGACCTGATCGGCAAGGTCCGCGAACCGAACAAGCCGCGCGAGCCGGCCGAAGGCGGCCACGGCCCATTTGAAGCTGCGTGAATACCTGTCCTTGCCGTCGCGCGTGATATGCCAGCCGCAGGAGAACACGAGGCGCGCGCCCCGAGGTGCATGGTCGAGCACCGCTTGGGCCGTTCCGGTCGCGTACTGCTGCACGCCCCACGGGACCAGCACGGTGAGCACCCCGTCGCATCCCGCGACCGCCCGCTCGATGACCGCCCGGTCGTTGGTCGCTCCCGGGACGATGGTGATGCGCCCCTTGAACGCGTCGAGCTTGCCGACGCTGCGCTCGCGGCACACGCCGACCACCTCGTAGCCGCGCTCGAGCGCGTGCTGAACCATGTACTTGCCGAGCTTGCCGGAGGCGCCCACCACGCAGACCTTCATCCGACCACCTAGCGCCCGTAGAACATCTTTACCGTGTCCTCGGCCACCTGCTGCAGGAACGCGGCGGTGTCCTTGTCGATCTTGCCGTAGTAGTCGTAGCTGTTGCCGACTGGCGACTTGGCGTAGATGCTCGCGTAGGCCGTGCACGCCGCGAGGTAGGTGCCGATGAGCGACGGATGCGAGCCGTCGAATTCCTTGTGCAGCTTCATCTCTGGCCGGCGGCGGTAGGCCTCCTCGAACGCCAAGCCCACCGGGATGACTAGCGCGCCGACCTCGTTGCCGACCGAGACGTAGAGATCCCCGGTCAGGCGTATGTTTTCCGGGCTGACCTTCTTGTGCGGCTTGACGTAGGCGGGAGTCATGTAGAGGGCCGTCTTTCCGCCTCGCTCGGTGATCACCTTATTGAACTCGATCACCGTTTGGCGGAACTCTTCCCGCTTCGCCTGCGACAACGGTTCGGAGCTGCCGCCCTGAAGGATCACCAGCTGGAACGGTTCCTTGACCCCGATCTGCCCGGGTTTGGTCAGCCAGTCGATGTCGTGCTGCGCCAGAGAAGCGCCGCCGATGGTGGCCGACTTGTAGTGCATCTTCTTCTCCAGACCCGGATCGGCCGCGATCGCCATGCGGCGCACGTGATTGTGCAGGCTGTCGCCGTAATACAGGTAGCTGTTGCCCACGAACAGCACGCGCGTGGGCGTGTCCACCTGGGGTGCCTTGACGAGCGGAACGGGCGCGGCCGCGGCGACGGACGCGAGCGCGAGGGCAATCAGAGACGGCACGAGGCGCAGCATTGACTTCGGGAAGGACAGCATTGGTCGAGGCCTTCTTGTTGACCAGGTCGATCAGCGGCGCCTGGCGCCGTAGTGCTGCACCGCCCAGGCGACGGTTTCGCGCGCAGCGGCGTCGGCGGCCGCGGGCTGCGCGCCGAAACGTTCGCGGAAGCGCCGGTCGTCTACGACGAAAGGCTCGTCCCACTGGTAGAGCATCTCGTTCATCTCGCGCACGAGCGGAACGAACAGTCCGGCCGCCATGAGCGCCAGCCTTGGGAGGCGGCCGACGAGGATCCGCCGGCCGAGCGCTTTGGCGAAGCGCTCGGTGAGCTGGCGCATGCTGCCGGCGGGCTGGCAGGGCAGCATCCAGGCGCGCCCAAGCGCGTCGTCGGGCGCGCTGCCGAGCTGCGCGAGGCCCGCTGCGACGTCCGGAATATAGTGATAGGTGTGAACCGCGTCCGGATCGACCGGCGAGCGCACCGTCTTGCCGGCCAGCACGGGCTTCCAGAAGAAGTCGCCCAGGTAGGTGAGCGCACCACGCGGGCCGTAGTAGTCCGAGGCGCGGCCGGACACCGCGCGCACGTCGCCTTTCCGGTGCGCCTCGAACAGCCGCTCGGCGGCGCGGGCGCGGATCTCCCCCTTGCGGCTGCAAGGATTCATCGGCGTGTCTTCGTTCATCGGCCGCCCGCCGGTGCGGCCAAGCATGTACAGGTTGTCGAGCACCACCAAGCGCGCACCCGCCCCGCCCGTGGCCGCGATCAGGTTGTCCATCGTGCGCGGCACAACCTCGGCCCACAGTGCCGCGTCGTAGGCCGGGTTCATGCAGTGGTAGACGACGCTCGCGCCCTCGCAGGCGCGGGCGCACAAGCCGGGGTCGAGCGCGTCGCCCGGCACCAGCTCGGCGCCGGGCGCAATCTCGCCGCGCGAGCGCCGAATCACGCGCACCCGCTTCCCCTGCTCGATGAGTTTCACCGCGAGGGGCGTTCCGACCTGTCCGGCGCCGAATACGACGTGCATCGACCGCTAGGGTGCCACGGATGGATCGCCGTAGGTAGAGAGAATTCGCGCGTCCTGCTCCTTGCGCGAAAATGACTCCCATTCGATGCCGTTTACGTCCCGCGCGCTCGAATAGCCCTCGACCGCCTCGTCCTCGAAGCCGACGTGCCGCAGCTGCCCGGCCCGCTCCGGAAGCTCGTTGATCGAGAAATTCAGCAGATCGGTGCGCCACATCGCGTACTTGCCCGGCACCACGACGGTCGGCGCCTGTCCCAGGCGTGCGTTGTAGTCTGCAATCGACGCGGCGAGGTCCGCGACCGCGAGCGCAATGTGAAATCTCTTCACGGCCGCACCTACGGGGCTACCGAAACGCCGCGAGCGCCGTGGCGCGCGATCGCCTGCGCCACCAGGCCGGAGGCTTTCACGTGCGCGGCGAACTCGCGCAGGTAGGCGGCGCCGGCGTCGCGCCCGATCGGGGTGCCGATCGCCTGCTGCACGGCGGTGAAGCGTCCCTCGAGAATGCGCGAGCCGGGCAGCTTCTCGACGTCGGCGACCAACCGCGCCTTGAGACCGGCGAGCACCTCGAGGCCGTCGGCGACGAAGCGCTCGTAGGAAGCGTCGATACCCGGCGTGCGCACCAGCGTAGCGTGCTTGAGCGTGCGGGTGAGGTAGAGGTCGTAGGCGCTCTTCTCAGCCGCGGCGATGCGCACGCCGGTGCGGTCGACCTCGGCCAGATTGCGGATCGGCGAGCCGGCGGGCACCAGATAGGTGGCCTCGATCTCAAGGTAGGCCGGGCTGAACTCGATCTCCTTCGCCCGCGCTGGCTCGGCGGCGAGGAAGGCCACGTCCCAGGCGCCCTCACGCACCGCCTCGGCCAGCTTGCCTGCGCGGTCGAACTGCACGAACTCGAGCGGCAGGCCACTCACCCGGCCGAGCTCGCGCGCCAGGTCGGGCACGATGCCGACCGGCTCGCCGCTTGCCGCGTCCTTGTTCACCAGCAGGAAGTTCTGCATGTTGAGCCCGACGCGAAGCGTTCCGCTCGGCGCGAGCTCGGCGCGCGCGGCGGGAGTGATTGGGAGGCTCATCGCCGGGCTCCTAGAGCTGGTGCTGCGGGTTGACGCGTTCCATCTTGCTCGAGAGCCGATTGAGCGCACTGACGTAAGCCTTGGCCGAGGCGACGATGACGTCGGTGTCGGCGCCGACGCCGTTCACCACGCGGCCGCCCTTGGCCAGCCGCACCGTCACTTCTCCCTGCGACTCGGTGCCCTGGGTCACCGCGTTAACCGAGTACAACAGCAACTCGGCGCCGCTCTTGGCCACGCTTTCGATCGCCTTGAAGGTGGCGTCGACCGGGCCGTCGCCTTGCGCCTCGGCCTTGCGCTCCTTGCCCGCTTCCGACAGGACCACCGCAGCGTGGGGCCGCTCGCCCATGCCGCTGGCCTGACTCATGGTCACCAGCGCCCAGTGCTCCTCGTTCGCGGCGCCGGCCTCCTGCGCCACCAGCGCCTGCAGGTCCTCGTCGAAGATGTCGGCTTTCTTGTCCGCGAGGTCCTTGAAACGCTGGAAGGCCTTGTTGTAGGCGTCCTCGGAATCGAGCTCGATGCCGATCTCCTTCAGGCGCTGCTTGAACGCGTTCCTGCCCGAGAGCTTGCCAAGCACGATCTTGTTGGTGCTCCAGCCGACGTCCTCGGCAGTCATGATCTCGTAGGTCTGGCGCGCCTTGAGCACCCCGTCCTGGTGGATCCCGGACGCGTGCGCGAAGGCGTTCGCCCCCACCACCGCCTTGTTCGGCTGCACCACGAAGCCCGTGATCTGGCTCACCAAGCGCGAGGTCGGCACGATCTGCGTCGCGTCGAGGCGGGTCGCGAGATGGAAGAAGTCGCTGCGCGTGCGTACCGCCATCACCACTTCCTCGAGCGAGGTGTTGCCGGCGCGCTCGCCCAGGCCGTTGATCGTGCACTCGATCTGGCGCGCGCCGCCGATCATCACCGCGGCGAGCGAGTTCGCCACCGCCATGCCGAGGTCATTGTGGCAGTGCACGCTCCACACCGCCTTGTCCGAGTTCGGGATCCTTTCCTTCAGATTGCGGATGAACTCTCCGAACTGCTGCGGCACCGCGTAGCCGACGGTGTCGGGGATGTTGATCGTGGTGGCGCCCTCCTTGATCACCGCCTCGAGCACCCGGCAGAGGAAGTCGGGCTCGGAGCGGCTGGCGTCCTCGGGCGAGAACTCTACGTCCTGGCAGGCGTTCTTCGCGTAGCGTACCGACAGCGTCGCCTGCTCGAGCACCTGCTCGGGGGTCATGCGCAGTTTCTTTTCCATGTGGATCGGGCTGGTCGCGATGAAGGTGTGCACGCGCCAGGACTTGGCGCCTTTCAGGGCGTCGATGCCGCGCTGGATGTCGCGGTCGTTGGCGCGGCACAGCCCGGCCACGGTCGAGTCCTTGACCGTGTTGGCGATCGCCCGCACCGCCTCGAAGTCGCCGTTCGAGGAGGCCGGAAAGCCGGCCTCGATCACGTCGACCTTCATGCGCTCCAGCGCCTTGGCGATGCGCAGCTTCTCGTCCTTGGTCATCGAGGCGCCCGGGCTTTGCTCGCCGTCGCGCATGGTGGTATCGAAGATGATCAGGTTTGTGTTGCCGCTCATGGTGCGCTCCTTGGGTGCGAATGTACGAATGCCTTTCCGCCGCGAAGGGCGGGAGGGGGTACTGCCTGAAGGGGGGGTTTAGTTTGTGCGCGCGAGGCGCAGCAGCAGACCGGCCAGCAGAAGCGAGAGGCCGGTGAGGAGAAGCTCGAGCCGGAGGATCGGACCCATGGCGGGCAATATAACGCGCCGCCGGGGCACGCGCAAGCCTTCAGCCCGGCTTGCCGTCTAGCCTCGGGCGCGCCAGGCGCGGCGCATAGGCGATGAGGTAAACCAGGAAGGCGGCGCTCCACAGCGCCGCGGACGCCACGACCAGCGGCAGGTAGGCCGTGAGCACCAGCGCCGCGGCGACGCGCAACACAGCGGCGCCGAGCACCAGCACGTAGGCCGCGGTCTCGGCCCGGCCCGCCACCAGCGGCCGCGCGGTGTGGCCGAGCGCGGTGCGCGTGATCATGCCGACGATCGTGCCCGACACCGCGCCGACCGCGAACGCGTGCAGCGCGGCCGCGCCGATCACGATGCCGAAGGCGGCCAGCCCGAGCAGCGCGAAGCCGACCGGGATCCAGGCGTGCGACAGGTGCAGGATCCACAGGATCGGGCGCCTACGGGTGGCAAGCGGCGCCCAACCGGCCTGGCGCGCGGCGTGCAGCGCGGCGGCGGCGAACGCCGGCGCGGCAGTGAGCCAGCCGTCGAGCCCGGCCAACGCGCAGGCGAACGCGAGCACCGACAGCGCGAGCGCGGCGCGGTCGAGCGCGGCCGAGCGGCGCAGCTTCGTCTGCGGCAGCGCGCTTGCGGTGAACGCCGGCACGATCCGCCCCGCCATCACGATCAGCAGGATCACGATCAGGTACAGTGCGGCCTGCGCCGCGAGCAAGGCAGAGGCTTCGATCAGCCCCAGGCTCGAAAGGTGGAAGCAGACGTCGGCAACGCCGAGCGCCGCGAGCAACACCGGCACGAAGTAGTTGCGCGTGTTGCGCGCGCCGACGATCACGCGCGCCAGCACCGCCGCCGCGATAAAGGGAAACGCGCCGTCTACCAGCGCGCCGAGCCAGCCCGGCCCGGTGACCATCAGCACCCGCGCCGCGAGCCAGTGCGCCGCCAGCAGCGCGAGCGGCAGCCCCGAGGGCGTCGGCCGGCCGGTCCAGACCCGGGCCGCAGTGAGCAGGAAGCCGACGATCACCGCCAGCGCGAAGCCGAACACCATCTCGTGCTGATGCCAGGGCAGGCCGTCGAGGTAGCCCGAGGGCCAGCCGTGGCCCGAGAGATCGGCGACCGAGGCCGGCACCGCGAGGGCGGCGAACAGCGCGGCGAGCAGGTAGAAAGGGCGAAAGGCAAGGTTGAGCAGCGCCGAGGGCACGCTCAGACGATCCGTCCAGGGCGCCCGCGCAGCACCCACTGCACGTAGCCGGAGATCGAGTACGCCACCACCAGCAGGAACAGCACCACCGCCGGCTTGGTGGCGATCACGGTCAGGCCGCCGACGATCGCCAGCACCGCCCAGAACGGCACGCTCTTCTTCAGGTTGATGTCCTTGAAGCTGTAGAACGGGACGTTGGTGACCATCGTGATGCCGGCGAACATTGTCACGCACCACGACAGCCAGGCGAGCCAGGTCTCGCCGCCGAAGCCGAGGTCGTTCATGATCCAAACCAGGCCGGCGACCAGCGCCGCGCCCATCGGGCTCGGCAAACCTTGGAACCAGCGCTTGTCGACCACGTCGATGTTGGTGTTGAAGCGCGCCAGGCGCAGCGCGGCTCCCGCGCAGTACACGAACGCCGCCACCCACCCCAACTTGCCCAAGCCCTTGAGCGACCACTCGTAGATCACCAGCGCGGGCGCGGCTCCGAAGGACACCATGTCGGACAGGCTGTCGTACTCGGCGCCGAACTCGCTCTGGGTGCGCGTCAGGCGCGCAATCCGGCCATCGAGGCCGTCGAGCACCATCGCGATGTAAATCGCCACCGCCGCGATCTCGAAGCGCTGGTTCATCGCCTGCACGATGGCGTAAAAGCCGGCGAACAGTGCCGCGGTGGTGAACAGGTTGGGAAGCAGGTAGATGCCGCGCCGGCGCAGCGCGCCGATCGGCGGCCTGCCTGCCTGATTATCGTGCGGGTATTCAGCCATTTTGCGCCAGCCTCGCAAGCACGCTTTTCGCAGCGTACACCTTGTCGCCCAGCGCCGCAGTGACCTCGGCGTCGAGCGGCAGGTAGAGGTCCACGCGCGAGCCGAAGCGGATGAAGCCGTAGCGCTCGCCGCGGCGGAGCTCGCCGCCGGGGTCGACGTAGCACAGGATCCGCCGTGCGATCAGACCCGCGATCTGCACGCAGGTGACGTCCTGCCCGCCGGGCGTGCGCAGCCACAGCGCGCAGCGCTCGTTCTCCATCGAGGCCTTGTCGAGCGCGGCGTTGAGAAACTTGCCGGCGTGGTACCAGCGCCGCTTGACGGTGGCGTCGACCGGCGAGCGGTTCGAGTGCACGTTGAACACGTTCATGAAGACCGAGATCTTCAGCGCGTCGCGCTCGAGCCAGGGGTCGCGCGCCTTCTCTACCGCGACCACCCTACCGTCGGCGGCCGACAGGACTGCGAACGGGTCGGCGGGAATCTCGCGCGGCGGGTCGCGGAAGAACTGCAGCACGAACAGCGCCGCGAGCCACAGCGGCGCCGCCCACCAGCCGCCGGCCAGCCAGCCGACCAGCGCGGCGGCGAGCACCGCCGCGGCGAGGAACGGCCAGCCCTCGCGCGCGATCAGCGGGTGCGGATAGCGCGCCGCCATGCTTCGGATCGTTCGGCCGCCAAGGCGGTCAGTTCTTCGACTGGTCGACCAGGCGGTTCTTGCGGATCCAGGGCATCATGTCGCGCAGCTTGCCACCGACCGTTTCGATCGGGTGCTCCGCGGTCATGCGCCTGCGGCTGAGCAGCGTCGGCGCCCCGGCGCGGTTCTCGAGCACGAAATCCTTGGCGTACTCGCCCGACTGGATGCGCGCAAGCGCCTCGCGCATGACGTCCTTGACGCGCTCGTCAATGACCTTCGGCCCGGTGACGTACTCGCCGTACTCGGCGTTGTTCGAGATCGAGTAGTTCATGGTGCCGATGCCGCCCTCGTACATCAGGTCGACGATCAGCTTGAGCTCGTGCAGGCACTCGAAGTACGCCATCTCGGGCGCATAGCCCGCCTCGGTGAGCACCTCGAAGCCCTTCTTCACCAGCTCGACGCAGCCGCCGCACAGCACGGCCTGCTCGCCAAACAGGTCGGTCTCCGTTTCTTCCTTGAACGAGGTCTCGATCACCCCGGCCTTGCCGCCGCCGATCGCCGCCGCGTAGGAAAGCGCCATGTCGCGCGCCTTGCGGGACGCGTTGCGGTGGACTGCGATCAGCATCGGCACGCCGCCACCGCCGGCGTAGGTCGAGCGGACCGTATGGCCCGGCGCCTTGGGCGCGACCATCCAGACGTCGAGGTCGGCGCGCGGCTGCACCTGGCCGTAATGTACGTTGAAGCCGTGCGCGAAGGCGAGCGCGCCGCCCTTCTTGATGTTCGGCTCCACCTCTTCCTTGTACACCGCGGCGATGTGCTCGTCGGGCATCAGCATCATGACGATGTCCGCGCCCTTGACCGCATCTCCGACCTCGGCGACCTTGAGCCCGGCTTTCTTCGCCTTGTCCCAGGAAGCCCCGCCCCTGCGCAGACCGACGGTTACTTTCACGCCCGAGTCGTGCAGATTGAGCGCGTGCGCATGGCCCTGCGAGCCGTAGCCGAGAATGGTGACCTTCTTGCCCTTGACAAGCGAGAGGTCGGCGTCCTTGTCGTAATACACCTTCATCTTGTTCCCCTAGTCGTATTTCGCGCGCGGGCGCGCGCGGTTCTTTCAGACCCGCAAAATGCGGTTGCCGCGGCCGATGCCGCAGGCTCCGGTGCGCACGGTCTCCAGGATCGCGCCCTGGTCGAGCGCCTGGATGAATGCGTCAAGCTTCCTCCCGTCTCCGGTCAGCTCGATGGTGTACGTGTTGTCGGAAACATCGATCACGTGGGCACGGAAGATGTCGGCCATGCGCTTCATGTCCTCGCGCTCCTTGGCCCCGGCGCGCACCTTGATCAGCATCATCTCGCGCTCAATGTGCTCGGCTTCCGACAGGTCCACAACCTTCACCACCTCGACCAGCTTGTTCAACTGCTTGGTGATCTGCTCGACCACGTCCTCCGAGCCCGTCGTGACAATCGTCATGCGCGACATCGACGGATCCTCGGTGGGCGCCACCGTGAGCGACTCGATGTTGTAGGCGCGCGCCGAGAACAGGCCGGAGACGCGCGAAAGCGCACCCGCCTCGTTCTCCAGCAGAACGGAGATGATGTGGCGGCTCACAGGTCTTCGGCGAGGATCATTTCCGAGATGCCCTTGCCACCGGGCACCATCGGGTAGACGTTCTCGGTCTGGTCGGTGATGAAGTCCAGGAATACCAGCTCGTCCTTGCGCTTGAACGCGTCGCGCAGCGCAGGCTCGACGTCGGCCGGCTTGTCGATCAGCATGCCGCGGTGCCCATAGCCCTCGGCGAGCTTGACGAAGTCCGGCAGCGCGTCCATGTACGACTCGGAATAGCGGTTGCCGTGGAAAAACTGCTGCCACTGGCGCACCATGCCCATGTACTTGTTGTTGAGGTTCACGATCTTGATCGGCAGGCGGTACTGCTTGCAGGTGGAAAGTTCCTGCAGGCACATCTGGATGCTCGACTCGCCGGTTACGCAGGCAACCGTCGCGCCGGGGTTGACCAGCTGCACGCCCATCGCGGCAGGCAGGCCGAAGCCCATGGTTCCAAGGCCGCCCGAGTTGATCCAGCGGCGCGGCTTCTCGAACTTGTAGAACTGCGCCGCCCACATCTGGTGCTGGCCGACGTCCGAGGTAATAAACGCGTCGCCCTGGGTGACCTCGTACAGCTTCTCGATTACGAATTGCGGCTTGATGATCTTCGAGTTGCGGTCGTACTTCAGACAGTCCCTGGCGCGCCACTCGCCGATCTGCTTCCACCAGGCCTTGATGTCCGGCTTTCCGGACTCGGCCGCGAGGAGCTTGCACAGGTCCTGCAGCACGTCCGGCACGTGGCCGACGATCGGCACGTCGACCCTGACACGCTTGGAGATGGAAGACGGGTCGATGTCGATGTGGATGATCTTGCGCGGATTCTGCGCAAAGTGCGCCGGGTTGCCGATCACGCGGTCGTCGAACCTGGCGCCGATCGCGAGCAGAACGTCGCAGTTCTGCATCGCCATGTTGGCTTCGTAGGTGCCGTGCATGCCGAGCATGCCGAGGAACTGCGGGTCGCTCGCCGGGAAGCCGCCCAGGCCCATCAGCGTGCTGGTGCAGGGAAAGCCGAGCAGCTTGACGACTTCGCCCAGCTGCTTGGCGGCGTTCGACAGGATCACGCCGCCGCCGGTGTACACCATCGGCCGCTGCGCGCCGAGCAGGAGCTGCGCGGCCTTGCGCAGCTGGCCGGCGTGGCCCTTGCGCACCGGGTTGTAGGAGCGCATCGAGACCGTATCGGGATAAGCGAACTCGCAGCTTTGCATGGTGACATCCTTCGGGATGTCGACCAGCACCGGCCCGGGGCGCCCGGACTGCGCCAGGTAGAAAGCCTTCTTGATCGTCCCGGCGAGGTCCTTGACGTTCTTGACCAGGAAGTTGTGCTTCACGCACGGACGGGTGATGCCGACCGCGTCCACTTCCTGGAACGCGTCGAGACCGATCGCGGCCGTAGGCACCTGGCCCGTGAGGACCACCATCGGGATCGAGTCCATGTAAGCGGTGGCGATCCCGGTGACCGCGTTGGTGACGCCGGGGCCCGAGGTGACCAGGCAGACGCCGACCTTGTGCGAGGCGCGCGAGTAGCCGTCGGCGGCGTGCGCCGCGCCTTGCTCATGGCGCACCAGGACGTGCTTGACCTTGTCCTGCTTGAAAAGCTCGTCGTAAATGAACAGCACCGCACCGCCGGGATAGCCGAAGACGTAGTCGACGCCTTCCTCCTGCAGGCAGCGCACGACGATCTCGGCGCCGGTGAGCGCGACCCCCTTGACTCGATCCATGACTTGAATTGCCCGGAAGTGGCGGAAAACCTTGAACATTAAAGACTTGTTGCGATGCGGTCAAGAGATCGAGACGGGCCGGCAGCCAGAGTTTTGGTAACATTCCGCTCCGGAACATCATCGCGCACCCGCGCACGAGAAAAGGGCTCACCCTGGCCACCCGCAGCGAGCTTTCGGCATTTCTCGAGAGTATCGAGCGGCGAGCCTTCAAGCAGGCCGTGTTCGCGGTCCGCGACGACGAGGCCGCCCTCGACATCGTTCAGGATGCGATGCTGAGGCTGGCGGAAAAGTACGGCGACCGGCCGGCGGAGGAGCTGCCGCTGCTGTTTCATCGCATCGTGCAGAACGCGATCCGCGACTGGTACCGGCGCCAGAAAGTCCGCTCGCTGTGGACCACGCTGCTGTCGTCGCTATACCCTGGGCGCGGCGAGGAGGACGAGCAAGACCCGCTCGACACCTTGGCGGAGGCGCAGGGCTCGCGGCGGCAAACGCCGGCCGACCTGCTCGAGGGGGCTCAAGTGCTTGAAATAATTGAGCAAGAGGTCGCGAAGCTGCCGGCGCGTCAACGAGAGGCTTTCCTGATGCGTTACTGGGAGGAACTGGACGTCGCTGAAACGGCGATTGCCATGGGGTGCTCGGAGGGCAGCGTGAAAACGCACTGCTCCCGGGCCGCGCGTGCTTTGGGGTCGGCGCTCAAGGCGCGCGGCATCGTGCTGTAGCGCAGCAAAGTCCGGCAACCGGGATGAACGAACCTGAATTCGGCAACAAAGTCCGCCATGTTCTCAACCGAGGGACGCGGCTCGGCCCGCGCGCCGAGGCGCGCCTGCGGGCGGCGCGCGAGCTCGCGCTGGCGCGGCACAAGGCCGAGCCGGTTTCGGCGCTGGACTGGGCCGAGGCGCTGGTCGAACGCATCGGCGGGCTGGCCGGCCTCTCCCTGCGGGTGCTGCTGCCGGCGGTGCTGCTAGGCGTCGCGTTGACGACGATCTACAGCTGGCAGCAGAACCAGAAGGCCGCCGAGTTCGCCGATATCGACAGCCGTCTGCTGGCGGGCGATCTGCCGATCGACGCCTACATCGACAAGGACTTCGACGCTTGGCTGAAGCAGCACGGCGCGCGCTGAGCGCGGCAGCGCGCATCCTCGCCGCGTTGTGCGGCGCGTTCGCGATCGCCTATGCCTCGCTCGCGCCGGCCGCGGCGCCGCAGAACAAGAACCCTTCCTGGTCGCAGCTTACCCCGCAGCAACGCGAGATCCTCTCGCCGCTCGCGGGCGAATGGGACAAGCTCGAGCCAGTGCGCAAGAAGAAATGGCTGGGTGTGGCCAAGCGCTATCCGAAGATGACCCCGATCGGCAAGAAGCGGGTCAAGACCCGGATGCGCAAATGGGCCGAGCTGACCCCCGCGCAGCGCGAGGAAGCGCGCAAGAGATACCAGCGCATCCACAGCATGCCCCCGGCCAAGCGCGAAGCCCTGCGCAAGCGCTGGAAGGAGTACGAATCGCTCCAGCCGCAGCCGCGCAAGTGAGCACGCCGGGAATCCTGCGGCGGCTCGCCGCCATGGCCTACGAGGCCACGCTGCTGTTCGGCGTGGTCTTCGTTTCGACGGCGGTGTTCCTGATCGCCGGCGGCGGCGCATCCAGCCTGGAGGGCTGGCGGCACCACGCGCTGCAAGCCTTCCTCGCCGCGGTGCTCGCTGCGTATTTCCTGTGGTGCTGGCTGCGCGGCGGCCAGACTCTGCCGATGAAGGCCTGGCACATCCGCCTGGTGATGCCCGGGCGCGCCAGCGTACCGCCCGGCAGGGCGCTGCTGCGCTTCGCACTTGCGGCGCTGCTGATGCCGACTGGAATCTCGCTGCTGTGGGCACTGTTCGATCCGGAAAAGCAGTTCCTGCACGACCGCATTGCCGGAACGCGGCTGATTTCGGTTCCGCGCTGACTCCGGCGCCGGATCAGCGCCGCTCGACCCACCACATCATCAGAATCGCGGCGAGGAAGAACGTCGCGCTTGGAAGCGCCGCCGCCGCGACCGGCGGCCAGTTCTGCAACAGGCCGATGTGCGAGAACAGGCTGTTCAACATGTGAAAGAAGGTGCCGAGCATGATTCCCGAGAACACCTTGATGCCCACCATGCCGGCGCGCGCCTGGATGTAGGCGAAGGGCAGCGCGAGCGCCATCATCACCAACGTGGCGAGCGGATAGAACAGCTTCTTCCACATTGCAATTTCGTAGCGCTCGGTCTTCTGCCGGTTGCCGGCCAGATGCTCAGTGTACTTGTACAGCTTCCAGGCCGACATGCGCTCCGGATCGACGATCAGCACGTCGATCATCTCCGGATTGACGGAAGACTGCCATTCCGTGCTGGCGAAGTGCTCGATGCGCGGGCCGTCGGGCGTAAACTCGGTCTGCGCCACATCGAGCAGCTTCCAGCGCCCGTTGCCGAGGTAATCCGCGTGCGCCACGGAGCGCGCCAGGCGCAGCCGGTCCTTGTCGTCGAACTGGTAGATGCGCACGCCGTTCAGCTTGCTCGCCGTACGGGCCTCGCGCACGTTTATGAACGAGCGCTCGTCCTTGAACCACAGGCCGGAGCGCATCTCCTGACCGATCAGCGTGCTCATGGCGTGCATGCGCAGCTTCTGCGCCGCCTCATCCGCCGCGGGCGCAACCCATTCGCCGACAACGAAAGTCGCAACCACGAAGATCAGGCCCACTTTCGCCAGTGCGAGGCCGGCGCCGCCCGGCGATAGCCCCGAGCCGCGCATCACCGTGAATTCCGAATTGCTCGCCAGGTGCGCCAGCACGTAGAGGGTGCCAATCAGCACCACCACGGGGAACAGCTCGTAGGCGTGCGCGGGCAGCGATAGCAGCACGAAGATAAACACTTCGCGCAGGTGATAGTTGCCGCGGCCGAGATCGCCGAGCTCGTGGATCAGGTCGAAAAACGCGAACAGGGCCAGGAACCCGAGCAGCACGAACCCCACCGCGGCAAAGATCTGCCGCGCAAGGTAGCGCTCGATGGTGCGCGCGCGCATCGCGGCCGCCCTCCTCAGCGCGCCAGCCGCAGCCGGAACAGCTGCATACGGCGCGCAAACAGGAGCAGCAGCAGCGCCAGCATCACGCCGTGCACCAGCCACCAGCCGAGCGAGAAATCGAGCCGGCCGAGAGTGACCCTCGCCTGGCTGACCGAAAGCAGATTCGAATAAACCACGTAGGTGAGCAGCGCAAACGCCAGGTTCACCGAGCGGCCTGCGCGCGGGTTGACGAAGCTCATCGGAATCGCCAGCAGCACCAGGATGAGCGCGGAAATCGGAACGCCCAGGCGCCACACCAGCTCGCCCAGATTAGCGTCGGTCGGGTCGTTCGCAAGAGCCAGGGTGGAGAGGTCCTGTGGCGAGGCGGCCGGCCTCACCTGCTCCTTCGACTTGATGCGCGCCGCATAGCGGGCGAACTTCATCACCCGGTAATCGGCTTCGCCCGGCCTCCCCTCGTAGCGCTGGCCGTCGTCGAGCACCAGGAATCGGTCGCCGTTGGGCGCCGTCTCGGTGCTGCCGGTGCGGCTCATCATGACGCCGTCGCGCTGGTGCTGGACCGAATTGACGAAGACGTTGTGCACAGTGGTCTTGTCGCTGCCGATGGAATCGACGAAGAACACGCGGTCGTGGTCGCCCGATTCGCCGAACGTGCCGGGATCCACCCGCGAGACGTCGTCGCGCGAATCGATGTGCGCCCGGAACTGCAGGCTCATCTGCGCCGCCCATGGCGACAGGAACAGCGATGTGGCGGCGATCAGCGCGATCAGCGGCAGCGCGAACTTGAGCACCGGCCCGAGCCACGCCGTCAGGGACAGTCCCGAATTGAACCAGATCACCATCTCCGAATCGCGGTAATTCCGCGACAGCGTGAGCAGCACCGAGACGAACAGCGTGAGGGACAGCAGCACCGGCAGCGTGCTGACGGAAAAGAAACCCAGGTAGGCGAACACCGCGTCCGAGGGAATTTTGCCGCCCGCGGCCTGTCCGAGCAGGCGGATCAGGCGCGTAGTCAGCGCGATCGAGAACAGCGTGAGGAACACCGCGCTTGCGAAGCTCGCGAATTCCCTGATCAGCGCGCGGTGAAAGATCATCTTCGCTTGAGAGCTCCCGCCGATTCACAGGCGGCGGCAAAACATGCGATCATTTGCGCCGGCCGAATACGCAGGAGAACGCAGTGGAATTTAGCATAAAAACCCTCACCCCCGAGCGCGCAAAAACAGGTTGCCTCGTACTCGGCGTGTTTGCAGGCGGCTCACTGTCGCGCGCCGCCCAGCTCGCCGACCGCGCCGCGCGCGGAGCGCTGCGCGCAGCGCTGGCGCAGGGCGATTTGAGCGGCAAGCCGGGCTCGACGCTGCTGCTGCGCGCGCTGCCGGGGCTGGCAGCGCAGCGCGTGCTGCTGGTCGGCCTGGGCGAGCGCAAGGAGCTGGGCGAGGTCGCGTTCCGCGACGCGGTGCGCGGTGCGGCGAACGCGCTGCGCGAGCTCGGCGCCAAGGACGCGGCGGTCTTTCTCGGCGAGATCGAGGCCGGGAAACGCCCGCACACGTGGAGCCTGCGCCAGCTCGTACTCGGCATGCGCGAAGCCTTCTACCGCTTCGACCAGCTCAAGACGCAGAAGACGCCGCCGGCGCCCGCGCTCGCCGCAGTGACGCTGGCGCACACCGGCGGGGCGGTGACGACGCAGGCGCAAGCCGCCCTCAAGGAAGCCGTTGCCACCGCCGACGGCGCGGCGCTCGCGCGCACCCTGGGCAACCTGCCGCCGAACATCTGCACTCCGTCCCACCTAGCCGACGAGGCGAAGAAGCTGGCGCGTCAGTACAAGCTCGGCCTGCAGGTGCTCGAGCGGCGCGACATGGAAAAGCTCGGCATGGGAGCGCTGCTGTCGGTGACCCGCGGCTCGCATCAGCCGCCGAAGCTGATCGTGCTTCGTTATCAGGGCGCGGCCAGCTCGAAGAAGCCGGTGGTGCTGGTCGGCAAGGGCATCACCTTCGACACCGGCGGCATATCGCTCAAGCCCGCCGCGGAAATGGACGAGATGAAGTACGACATGGCGGGCGCGGCGAGCGTACTCGGCGCGCTGCGCGCGCTGGCCGGCATGAAGGCCCCGGTGAACGCAATCGCCGTGGTGCCGACCTGCGAGAACATGCCGGGCGGGGCCGCCTCCAGGCCCGGCGACGTCGTGAAAACGCTGTCGGGACAGACCGTAGAGATCCTCAACACCGACGCCGAGGGACGCCTGATCCTGTGCGATGCCCTCACCTACACCGAGCGGATGCAGCCCGACGTCGTGATCGACGTCGCCACGCTCACCGGCGCGTGCGTGATCGCGCTCGGACACGTGGCAACAGGTATGTTCGCCAACGACCAGAAGCTGGCCGACGAGATCCGCGCCGCCGGCGACGACGCCTGGGACCGGGTCTGGCAGATGCCGCTCTGGGAAGACTACCAGGAGCAGCTGCGCTCGAACTTTGCCGACATGGCGAACATCGGCGGCCGTCCCGCCGGCAGCGTGACCGCGGCCTGCTTCCTGTCGCGTTTCGCCAGGAAACTGCGCTGGGCGCACCTGGACATCGCCGGTACGGCCTGGAAGAGCGGGCGCGAAAAGGGCTCCACCGCGCGACCTGTGCCGCTGCTGGTGCGTTTCGTGCTGCGACACGCGGGCGCAAAGTGACCAGCATCGACTTCTACTTCAATGCGCAAGACAAGCTGACCGTCGCCTGCCGCCTGGCCGGCAAGGCGCTGGCGCAGAAAAAACGTCTGCTGATCTACGCACCGCAGCCTGAAACCGCGCAGCGCGTCGACCGCATGCTGTGGACGTGGCCGGCGACCGGATTCGTGCCGCACTGCCTCGCGCACGATCCGCTTGCCGCGGAGACTCCGGTGCTGATCGCGAGCGACGCCGAGGCGCCGCAGGCCTGCGAGGTTCTGCTCAACCTCTCGCCCGAGACGCCGCCGCACTTCGAGCGTTTCGATCGCCTGCTCGAGATCGTCGCGCAGGATGAAGAGGAACGCAAAGCGGGGCGCGCGCGCTACCGCTGGTACCGCGACCGCGGCTACCCGATCGGCGACCACGACCTGTCCCAGGGAAGCAGCGCGCAGTGAGCGAGCAAGCGCCGAAGGAGTTCAACCCCCTGGTGCAGCGGGTCGATGCGCTGCTGCGCCGGCACCAGGACACGCGCAAACCTCAGGACGACGTCCCGGTGCTGACCGAAATCGTCGATCCGACCGCGGCACGCCCGGCGCACGGCGTCGACCGCGCCGCTGTCGAGGCGCTCGCCGAGGAGCTGGAGAACGCGGTGCTGCTGCGCCTGGCGCCGGAGCTCGACCGCGTGTTCGAGGAACGCCTGGCCGGCACCCTGAGCGCCATGCTCGAGCAGGTGCTGAACGGCATGCGCGCCGAGCTCGCCGCGAGCGTGCACAGGATGGTGCGCGAGGCGATCGCGGTGTCGGTCGCGCAGGCGCTGGGCGAGCCACCACAGGATTCCAACTCGAAGTAAGCCGATGTCCCTAGACAAGAGCTTCGATCCGCGCGCCGTCGAGCAGCGCTGGTACCGGCGCTGGGAGGACGCCGGCTGGTTCGCCGCGGGCGCCGAGCTCGGCAAGCCGGGGTTCTGCATCCAGCTGCCGCCCCCGAACGTCACCGGGGTGCTGCACATGGGGCACGCGTTCAATCAGACGATCATGGATGCGCTTACGCGCTACCACCGCATGCGCGGCAACAACACGCTGTGGCTGCCGGGCACCGACCACGCGGGAATCGCAACCCAGATCGTGGTCGAACGGCAGCTCGAGCAGCGGGGCGCGAGCCGCCACGACCTCGGGCGCGAGGGCTTCGTCGCCAAGGTCTGGGAGTGGAAGACGCAGTCGGGCTCGACCATCACGCAGCAGATGCGCCGCATGGGCGATTCCTGCGACTGGAGCCGCGAGTACTTCACCATGGACGAGAAGCTCTCGCGCGTGGTGGTCGAGACCTTCGCGCGGCTACACGAGCAGGGGCTGATCTACCGCGGCAAGCGGCTGGTGAACTGGGACCCGGTGCTGCTCACCGCAGTGTCCGACCTCGAGGTCGAGAGCGAGGAGGAAGACGGCCACCTGTGGCACATCCGCTACCCGGGCGACGGCTTCAGCCTCACGGTCGCCACCACCCGGCCGGAGACCCTGCTCGGCGACGTCGCCGTGATGGTGCATCCCGAGGACGAGCGCTACCGCGCCTTCGTCGGGCGCGAGGTCGAGCTGCCACTGACGGGACGGCGTATCCCGGTTATCGCCGACGAATACGTCGACCGCGAGTTCGGCACCGGCTGCGTCAAGGTCACCCCGGCGCACGACTTCAACGACTACCAGGTCGGCCTGCGCCACGGTCTGCCGCAGATTCCGGTGCTGACGCTCGATGCGCGCATCAACGAAAACGGGCCGGAGAAATACCGCGGCCTCGACCGCTACGAGGCGCGCGACCGCATGGTGCACGACCTCAAGGCGGCCGGCCTGCTCGAATCGGTCAAGGCCCACCGCATGGTGGTGCCGCGCTGCGGCCGCACCGGCGCCGCGGTCGAGCCGATGCTCACCGACCAGTGGTTCGTCGCCATGTCCAAGCCGGGCGCCGAGGGCAAGTCGATCGCCCAGCGCGCGATTGAGGTGGTGCAGAACGGCAAAGTGAAGTTCTACCCCGAGAACTGGCTCAGTACCTACTACCAGTGGATGAACAACATCCAGGACTGGTGCATCTCGCGCCAGCTCTGGTGGGGGCACCAAATCCCGGCCTGGTACGACAATGACGGAAAGGTTTATGTCGCGAGGAGCCACGAAGAAGCGCTAAAACAATCTTCAGGAAAACCCCTGACGCGCGACCCCGACGTGCTCGACACCTGGTTCTCGTCGGCGCTGGTTTGCCACTCCACGCTGGGCTGGCCCGAGCCTCAGGGTCCCGACAAGCTCGCGTTCGACCTCTACCTGCCCTCGACGGTGCTGGTGACGGGCTACGAGATCATCTTTTTCTGGGTCGCGCGCATGATCATGATGACGACCTGGTTCACCGGCCGCGTGCCGTTCCGCGACGTCTACATCCACGGCATCGTGCGCGATCACGAAGGCAAGAAGATGTCGAAGTCGGAGGGCAACACGATCGACCCGGTCGACCTGATCGACGGCATCGGCATCGACGCCCTGCTCGACAAGCGCACCACCGGCCTGCGCAAGCCGGAGGACGCGCCCAAGATCCGCGCGCGCACCAAGAAGGAGTTTCCCGACGGCATCCCCGCCTTCGGCGCCGACGCGCTGCGCTTCACCATGGCCGCGTACGCGACGCTTGGGCGCAACGTCAACTTCGACTTCAAGCGATGCGAGGGCTACCGCAATTTCTGCAACAAACTGTGGAACGCGACCCGCTTCGTGCTGATGAACACGGAGGGCAAGGACTGCGGCCAAGACGATTCGGCGCCCGTAGAGCTATCGGTCTGGGATCGCTGGATCGCAAGCACCCTGCAGCGTACGGAGGCAGAGGTAGAACAGGCGTTTACTGAATACCGCCTGGACAACGTCGCAAATGCCATCTACCGGTTCGTGTGGGATGAGTATTGCGACTGGTACGTCGAGGTGGCAAAGCGGCAGCTGGCCGTGGGCGATGAATCTGAGCAGCGCGGGACACGCAGGACGCTGGTGCGCGTATTGGAAGCTGCACTACGGCTCGCGCATCCGATAATTCCGTTCATCACCGAAGAACTCTGGCAGAGGATTTCCCCGCTTGCCGGGAAGCGTGGCGACACGATCATGCTCGCACCTTATCCGAAGAGTCAGCCCGAGAAGATCGACGAGGCCGTCGAAGAAGAAATCGCGATCGCGAAGAGTGTCGTCAACGCTGGCCGTAATCAACGTAGCGAACTGAAGCTTCCACTCACCGAAAAAGTCCGATTCGACATCACCGGTCCGGCGACCGACGCTACCGTTAGCGCGTTCATAACGCTGGTACGCCATTCTGAATTGAATGTGGTGAATCAATTACCTGCCGTGGACGCGCCTGTTGCCGTAGCAGGGCCGCACCAACTCATGCTCCACGTCGAGGTTGATATCGCGGCCGAGATCGCCCGACTGGAGAAAGAGATCGCACGCATCGAAGGCGAGATCGCCAAGGCGCGCGGCAAGCTCGACAACGCCTCTTTCGTCGAGCGGGCGCCGCAAAAGATCGTGGCGCTGGAGCGCGAGCGCCTGGCCGGCTTCGAGGCGACGCTCGGCAAGCTGCGCGAGCAGCTCGACAAGCTCTCCGCGCGCGCCTAGGCGCTCCGCCGCCCGTGCCCCTGCCGCAAAGCCTGCGCGCGTTCCAGCACCGGAACTACCGCCTGTATTTCTTCGGCCAGGGCACCTCGCAGATCGGCACCTGGATGCAGCTGATCGCAACCAGCTGGCTGATTTACCGCCTCTCGGGCTCGGCCTTCCTGCTCGGCCTGGCGGCCTTCGCGCTGCAGATCTCGTTCCTGGTGCTGGCGCCGGTGGCCGGGGTGCTGGTCGACCGCATGGTCAAGCGCAAGGTGCTGTACGCGACGCAAGGCACGGCGCTCGCGCAGTCGCTGGTGATGTTCACGCTTGTCGCGAGCGGGCGCATCGAGCCCTGGCACCTGGTGGTGGGCAACCTGGTGCTCGGCGTCGTGAACGCCTTCGACAGTCCGGCGCGGCAGTCCTTCCTGGTCGAGCTCGTCGGCGGCAGGGAGGACCTGCCGAACGCGATCGCGCTCAGCTCGGCGCTGATGAACGGGGCGCGCTTCGTCGGCCCGATGATCGGCGGCGCGGTGATCGCCTCGCTCGGAGTGGCCTGGGGCTTCGGCCTGAACAGCGCCTCCTACCTCGCGGTGCTGGGCGCGTTGGCGGCGATGCGCACCGCGCCGCGCACGCCCGAGCCCGGCAACGTCGGCTGGGCCGGCGAGCTGCTGGCGGGATTTCGCTACGCCTACGGTTTCCTGCCCACGCGCAGTGCGCTGCTGCTGCTCGCCGCGGTGAGCTTCTTCGCCCAGCCCTACCAGTCGCTCATGCCGTGGTTCGCCAAGGAAGCGTTCCACGGCAACTCGGCCACGCTCGGCATGCTGATCGGTGCCGGAGGATTCGGCGCGGTATCGGGCATGGCCTACCTCGCGACGCGCAGTTCGATCCGCGGCCTGCTGCGGCGGCTGCCGGTCTCGGCCGCGGTCGCGGGCCTCGCCCTCACCGGTTTCTCGTTCACGCACAACCTGTGGCTCGCGCTGCCGCTGATCTACCTGACCGGCATGGGCATCATGCTCACCGCGGCCTCGACCAACACGGTGCTGCAGACCATCGTCGAGGACCGCCTGCGCGCGCGCGTCGCCGCCTTGTACATCATGGCCTTTCTGGGCATGAGCCCGGTCGGCGCGCTGCTGGCCGGGACGCTGTCACGCTATACGGGCCCGCCGCTCACGCTCGCGCTCGGTGGGCTGTGCGCGGCCGGCGCGGCGGCGTACTACGCCTCCAAGCTGCCGGCGATACGCAGGGAGATCCGGCCGCTGTACCAACGCCTGGGCATCATCCCGCCGCTCGAACCCGGCTAACCGTTCACCACGCGAAGCCCTCGCACAGCTTGGGCAGCAGCGCGGCGAGCTCGCCGCGCTCGAAGAAGCGGTCCGCGCGCGCAAGGCGCGCCGCGTCGCGCGCCGCGGCGTCGCCGCCGAAGCAGAAGATCGGGATGTTGAGCAGCATCTCGCTGCGGATCTCACGCACGGTTTCGAGCGGATCGGAGCCGTCGCCCGGCTCGAGGTCGAGCAGCGCGAAGCGGTGCAGCAGGACATCCTGGAACTCGCCCACCTCGGCCGCGCTGCGCGCGAAGCTCGCCTGCCAGTCCGCGGGCAGCGCCCCCGCAAGCTCTTTGCGCAGCGCCTCGTCGTCCGAGAAGACGATCAGCTTGCGGGCCAGCCTCCCCTCGATCGTGGTCACGGCTCGACCCTCGACAGAGCGTGCCGGGCGTTGAGCCTGACCTCGCGCCGCGCGCGGCCCTGCTCGATCGGCTCCGACAGCTCGGCGCGCGCCTCGTCGATGCGCTCCAGCTCGGTCGCCGAGGGCCAGGCGTTCTCGAAGCTCCAGCCGTGCTGCGCGGCGATGCGCGCGCGGAAGGTTTCCTCGAGATCGCGCTCGGCCGGAAGCGCGCCGTGGTCGGCCCACTCGGTCATCGCCAGCGACAGTCCATCGCGCAGCCAGCTGCGGAAGTCCGGCGACGGTCCCGCCACGCTGTCGGCGAAGGCCTCGGCGGGAAAGCGCAGCAGGAAGCTCGAGGCCACCACCGCGCACTCGCCGATGGTCGCCGCGCCGCTGCCCGCGATCTTGCGCCCGTGCAACCAGATGTCCTGCTCGTTCAGGTAGGCCGGCAGGCCGAACTGGCGGTAGGTCGCCACCGCGGGCGCGAGCGCCCAGGAAAACCAGCGCGCCGGCCGGCCCGGCGCGAGCCGCTTGGGCGCGATCACGACGAACACGTACTGGGACTCGTCCACCCATACCAGGCCGCCGCCGAGCGGCCTGCGCACCACCGGCACGCTCACGGCGGGGTCGAGCTCGGCCCGCCCCTGGCTCTGGCCGAGGCAAAGGTGCGTTCTGGCCTGCCCCCAGACCACGATCGGCGCCGCGTCCGCGCCCTGCGCCGCGGCGAGCCCGCTGTAGGCCGCGTGAAGCTCGAGCGGCTCGACCAGCCCGAGGCGGATCCAGCGCGCGAGCGGCCCCGCCATCAGCCGGTGTCCTTCGGGCGGAAGAACTTGCCCAGGTAGAAGTCGCGCTGCGAAAGCGCCTCGAGCTCCTTCGCGCGCGCCTCGAAGCCTTCGCGCAAGATCTCGGCCAGGCGCTCGCCCTGCTCCGCATCGAGGATGTGGATGCGTCCGATCAGCTCGACGTCGAGCTCGAGGATCTCGTCCGGCAGCCCTTCGGGGCGCTCCAGGTGCAGCAGCCAGGCACGGCACTCGGGGTCCTCGGGATCGAGCGGCGAGAGCGCGATCCTGCCCAGCCACGCCAGGCGCGCAGCCTGGTTGAACTGGCTGATGTCGAGCTTCTTGCCGAGCTTGTACTTGCGCAGCTCGTTCTTCAGCGCGCCGACATCCGCGATATCGATCGGCTTCATCGGGCTAGGTTAGCAGAAAAGAAAAGGGCCGGATCGCTCCGGCCCCTTCCGCGCGCCGCCTGGTCAGCGGACGCTACATCTTGAATCCGTAGGCGATCCCGATCGAATCCTCGTACATGTGCAGGTTCGCCTCGCCGCCGCCGTAGCCCGGCGGCATTCCCGGCGGGATCGAGCCGGAGCCATTCACTTCCTTCTTGAACGCGTGCATGTAAGCAAGCGTCAGTTCCCCCCCGCTTTGCATCGTCCAAGTTGCACCCAAGGTCAGGTGCTGCTCCACCACACCCGGGGCCAGAATGTTGAAGAACGTCTGGCTCTCCGGAATCGGCTGCCGCAGGGTCTGGAAACCCGCGCGCAGCACCAGGTCGTCGCGGTATTGGTAGCTCGCGCCGAGTTTGAGCGTGGTCACATCGCGCCATCCGAACCCCGGGCCGTTGCTCGTGCCAAGCATGCACATGCCCTGGAACAGGCAGTCGACCGGGTTGCCGACCGCGGCGATCTTCGAGTAGTTGATCTGCTCGACGTCCGCCGCGAGAGTTAGGCGCGGCGTGGTCTTGACCGCGATGCCGACGCCGTAGTTCTCTGGAATGTCGAACTCGCCCTCGTTGGCGAACAGGCCCTTGTACTTTTCGAGCTTGCCCATCTTGGTCTTCGACTGATAGGTCGCGCCGAGCGTCACGGTGGGCGAGACCTGTCCCATCCAGCCGATGCGCAGGCCCCAGCCGGTCGAGGAGTCATAGCCGTTGTTGGTGACGTCTTTGGGGCTCCACGACGCCGGCTGGAAGGGCTGCAGGCCCTCGGCCTTGAAGCGCTGGTAGGCGAAGTTAAGCGACACGCCGACCGAGTTCGAGTCGCTCAGCTTGTAGGCCGCCGTCGGCGCAATGAACAGCTGCATCAGGTCGACGCCCGCGGGACTGGCTCCGCCGAACCTCGTGAACGGGGACTGCTTGTAATCGGTATTCATGCCGCCGTTGCCGTACACCGCGACGCCGGCCGTGAGCTTCGGGTTGATCGTCTTGCTGTAGCCGAATTCCGGGATCACGAAATTCGAGGAATCGTTGCCGTCGTAGCTGGCATCGGGGCCGAACAGGTTGCCTTGAATGTCGGCGCCGCGCGTCGGCCGGAAGATCGTCGCGCCGAAGTCGATCCGGTCGCCCACCGCCGTAAGGCCTGCGGGGTTAGTGGCGGGCGCGAGCGCGTCCTGCGGCAGCGCGATGCCTACGCCGCCCATGCCGATGGATTTCATGCCGTAACCGTGGGCGAAATAGCCGTCGGTCGCGAGCGCCACTCCGGGCGCGAGAGCGGCCGTAAGCGCGGCCGCGATAAGTTGTTTCCTCACTTTCTCCTCCCTCTGACGTGGATTCGGTTCAACACTAGGTACTACATGAACAGACTGACGTCGGCGTCTTTCGCCATCGGCAGGAAGGTCGCAGCGCCACAGTACTCCTTCACTTCCGGAATGAAGTCCTCGTGCTTGAAGCCGAACAGGTCGACCGTCATCTGGCAGCCGATCATGTTGACGCCGGCCTCGAGGCACAGGCCGCGCAGCTCGCTGATGTCGGCCACGCCGTTGTTCTTGATGGTCTGCTTCATGAGGCTGGTGGCGACGTTCTCGAAGCCGGGGATTGCCGCCTGCACCACGTTCGGGATGTTCCAGTTGATGTGCTTAAACCACTCGGGGCCGAACGGCATCTTCATCGGCATGCCGGGGTTGCCGAGCGGCGAGATCTTCAGGTCGGAGATGTCCTTCCTGAGCAGCTGCAGGCCGTAGAAGGTGAAGAAAATGTCTACGTTCCAGCCGAGCGCGGCTGCGGTCGAGGACAGGATGAACGGCGGGTAGGCCCAGTCGAGCGTGCCCTTGGTGGCGATGATGGTCATCGAAGGCGTGCGCTCGGACTCGCGCTTGGCGAGCGCTTCTTCCAGCTTCTGCGGCAGCATCTCGTCGATGCGGCGCTTGATCAGGTCGTCGATCAGGGCGGCGTTGGGGGCAGCTTCCATAGTGCTCTCCTCCAGCAAATTACTGTTTAACCAAATACTGTACTTCAAGAACGTGAAACTCCATTCGGCTCTACTTATGCTGCGATAGCACGAAACTGATACGATTCCCTAGCGTCCGACCTTGATCGGCTTGCCGTCCATCTGGCGCCGGATCGCGGCCAGGTCCCGCTTGGCGGGAGCGAACGGAAACGACAGGATGTCGGTCGGGCTCGAGTCGCCGTAGGGACGGTTGCAGGCCGAGACCTCGTCGTCCTTGCCCGGGCAGCCCGAGGTGCGGAACGGTGTGCCAGCCCCGATTTCCTGCTCGAGAACCTCTCTCGATACGCCGAAATCCACCACCCGTCCGGACTCGTCGAACGCCATCTCGTCCACCCGCCTGCCGCGGTAATCGATCAGGAACCTCGCCAGCTGCACCCGGCGCCACTGTCCGCGGTCGACCGCAGGCCAGTCCTCCATCAGCGAGCCGCGCTCGGGGAAGAAGGCGAACATGTGGTTGTGCCCGCCCATGTCTCGGATCTTCTGCGCCACATCGAGGATCTCGCGCTCGGTCTCGCCCATGCCGCAGATCAGGTGCGCGCCGAACTTCTCCGGGCCGTAGATCTCCGCCGCCCACTCGATCGCCTGCCAGTATTTCTCGTAGCGGTGCGGGCTGTCGACCCCGCGCCCGCGCGTACGGTCGAAGATCGCCGGCGTGACCGCGTCGAGCGCGACGGTAAAGATGTCGGCGCCGAGATCGCGCATCCGGATCAAGTCGTCCTTTTCCAGGGTGGTGGGATTGGACAGGATCGAAACCGGAATCTGCGGCACCTCGCGCGTCCACTTCTCGAGCAGCATGAAGGTGTCGTCGTTCGAGTCCGGGTGGGTGATCATCGAGATGCACATGCGCTCGAAGCGGCCCCTGTCCGAGCCGGCCTTGACGCGCTCGATCACCTCGTCGTAGCGCGCGGTGGGCCAGTCGACGCGGATGAAGTTGCGGTCGGCGTAGTCACGCGCCTCCTCGCGGTGGCGCGCCAGGCCGCAGTAGGCGCAGTTGGCGCGGCAGCCCTCGGGATAGGTCACCAGCAGGTTGAGGCAGTGGGTACACGAGGTGCGGTGCATCTTGCCCGCAACCAGGCCGAGCGTGATCGCCGCCGCGGTGCTCATCTGCACGTACTCAGGCGAGCGCATCTGCGGCGTCTTGACGTGGTAGTTGGGGCGGTAGAACTGCACCGGCTGCGTGGTCTGCGTCGTGCTCATGAGAAATACTCCGGAAAGGCGATCCAGCCGCGCCGGTGCGCAGCATCGTCGGCTGCGCGCGCGGTGTTCCACACACCGGCCATGCGGCGGCGCGCGGCGAGCGCACGCTCCAGCGCGGGACCGAACTCCTCGCGCAGCTCGTCTTCGTACTCGGCAAGGGCCGCGTCGTCGCCGCCGGCGGAGCGCGTTGCCGCCGTGCCCGCACGCTCGCCGGAAGTGACCGCGGGCGCGATGCCGGCGCCGGTGATCGGGTGAGTCAGGCCAGCCGCGTCGCCGGCGAACAGCCCGCCTTCGAAGGCGACGCGCTCGCGCAGGCCGCCGACCGGGATCGGCCCGCCGGTGCGCAGCAGCACTTCGGCGCCGACTCGCCCCTCGCCGACCAGCGTCGCGTGCAGCGCATCGAGCGGCGCCTTCATGTCGTCCTCGAATGCGGGGTCAAGCCCGAGGCCGAGATTGGCGACGCCGCCCTTCGGAAACAGCCAGGCGTAGCCGCCGGGGTAGCGGGCCGAGAGCCAGATGTCGGTGTCGCGCTGCGCATTCAGCAGCGGCACCGTGTACTGGCGCGTTGTCACCACCGGCAGCCGAGGCAGGCCGAGGCAGACCGCCGTCTGCGACAGCGGCCCGTCGGCCGCGACCAGCGCGCCGTAGCGCACCTCACGCAGCCCGCCCGCGGTGCTGACGCGCACGCTTCGTGCATCGGCGTCGATCGAGCGCAGCGCGGCATCGGTCCAAAGCACAGCCCCGGCGGCCTCGGCCGCGCGCGCGAGCGCCTGATCGAAGCGATCGCGGCGGATCATAAGGCCGCCGAACGCGCGCTCCGCGCGCGCGCCGGAGGGCAGGAAAGTCGCCATGCCCGAGATCGGCTGCGCGCGCACCTCGGCTCCGGCGTAGCTCGACAGCGGCAGCGGGATGAACTCGGCGCACTGCACCGGCAGGCCGACCACCTTCTTGCGCTCGATCGCGAGCACGCGGCAGCCGGCGCGCGCCGCGGCGGCGGCCGCGCTGGAGCCCGCCGGCCCAAGCCCGATTACCAGCACATCGCATGCACGCGCGCCGCTCATGCGGCGACCACCGGAATGCGCGAGATGCGCGAGCCGGCGCGCTTTTCCGCCTCGACTACGAGGCGCGGGTCGATGCGCGCCGCGGCGGAGTCTTCCAGCGCAAGGACCTCCTCCCCTACCGAGATCGAGCAGCAGGCCGGGGTCACCTTGACCTCGCGCCCCAGCTTGAGCGCGAGCTCGACGCTGCCGTCGGCCGGATGCGCGATACCTTCGAGTCCGGCCATCACGGCGTAGGCGTCGATCTCGAGCTTGGCACGCCCCGCGGGGCGCGCGCAGCCGAGCAGGACCGGCAGCTCGGGCAGCGCCGCGCGCGCATCGAGGAAGAAGCGCCCGACCTCGCGCGACGACGGGGTCGCGAACGGCCGCCCGGCCGGCGCATAGAACGGCATCACCACCACCAGCACCAGCGCGGAGGGGCGGTGGCGCGCGATCATCTCGAGCGCGCGCCATTCCCCCAGCATGCGCCCGTAGTGCAGTCCGATCACGATGTGCGGCACGACTTTCAGCGGCGTCGCGACCAGCGCTTCGAGCGAGCGCTCGAAGTCCTCGACCGGGCGGCGCAGGTGGTAGACCTGCGACACGGTGTCCTGGGCGCCGATGATGTCGAGCATCGCTGCGTCGACGCCGGCGTCCGATATGTCGCGCGCCATCGCGGCGTCGACCAGCGCGGTGTGCATCGCGATGCGGAACTCGGGAAACGCGTCCTTGATCCGCCGCACGGTCGGCAGGAACGGCCGGTACTCGACTTCGTCGCGGTGGTTCGAGCCGCCGGTGAGCAGCATGCCCCTGGCGCCCTGCGCCACCTGCTCGTTCACCTTCCTCCACAGCGCCTCGGGCGAGGTCGCCGCAATCATCGGCTCGAGGATCTTCGCCTTGCAGTGGTCGCACTGCAGCTTGCACTCGCCGGCGGTGATCGAGACCGCCGGCCAGGCGCTCTTGCCGCAGGACGAGATTTCGCTAGAGGCGTACGCCTTGAAGGTCGGGGTATAGAAATTGATCGGCCGTTCCACCCCGCCGGCGCGCGCGAAGCGGGCGACCAGATCCCGGTCCAGATTTGCGGGTTCGAGAGCTTCGATCCCCGCCGCGATATCGGTCCAGCGCACGCGTCAGGGGCAGCCGGCGAAGCCGTCGGCAGTCATCTTGGCCTCGAACGCCGCGGTCGCCGCGGCGCCGGTGACCAGCGAAGCCGCGTCGCCGTCCCAGTTGGACGGCTTCAACTTGACCAGCCAGCCGTTGCCGTAGGGATCGGCGTTGATGCTCTTGGGATTGGCCGTCACGGCGTCGTTGATCGCCGCGACCTCGCCCGACACCGGCGTCTTCACCGGGCCGACCCACTTGCCGGATTCGATCGTGGCCGCCGACTTGTTCAAATCGACCGAGCGGCCCACCTTCTTCGGCGTGTAGGCGACCACCTCGCCGGCGAGCGCGCAAGCGTAGGCGGTCATGCCGATGGTGACGGTGCCGTCTGCCTCCTTGCGCGCCCAGACGTTGTTCTCGACGTTGTAGTACAGGTCATCGGGCAGGTTGCAGTTCTTGACCGAGGCCATCGCTTGCTCCTTCTCTAGAAAAACAGGACTTTGTCGCAGGAAAGTATCATGTCGGCGAGCACGCCGCCGCTCGACACCTCGTCCACCTCGGGAATGAGGTCGACCGGCTCGATGTCGTAGCCCGGCAGCGCTGGCCGGCAGGCGTGAAACTTGACCCCCGCCGACTTCGCGTCGCGCATGAATTCGATAATTCTTTTCCCCCCGTCCATCGCCGTCAAGCTCTCGGCGACGCCGTTCTGCACCAAGCGCACGCCGTCCATGGTGAAGAATACGGTCACCTCGGCGTCCATCGACGCAAGAAGCGCTCCCAGGTAGAACGGGGTCGCGCAACGGCCCCGCGTCGCCGGGCCGCTGGTCATGACGATGACCACCGATTTCGCCTCGTTGTCGAGAAACCTGTCGCTCACGCCCGTTTGCACTCCAGCTTGTCGGCCCGGCACAGCTCGCAGAACCCCGCCTCGGCCTGCCCTCCGGTCAGCAGGCCGGCGAGCGCCTGCTCGAGCGGCGCCGAGGCCCGCACGCGCGCGATCCATTCGCCGTAAGGGTCGCGGTTGATGCGCGCCGGGTCGTCCAGCACCGCCTCGTTCGCCGCCTCGATCACGCAGTCGAAGGGGTTCGGCACCGGGCCGGCCCACTTGCCGGTTTCCACGGTCGCCACCGGCTTGCCGCGCGGCCGCAGGCTGCCCGGCCGGCGCACGCGCACGTGCATGATGTTCCCCGCGCGGGTCTGAGAGATGTCGGTCATGCCGATGCTGACCGCCCCGCCCTGCTCGACGCGCGCCCAGATCTGGAATTCCGCGTCGTAGTACAGCTCGGGGCGAACCTCGCAGCCGTTGCAGATCGCCATCCGCTAGATTATGCCCTTCTCCGCAAGCAGGTCGATCGAGTCGCTCACGTTCTCGTGGATCGCGACCTTGCGCGCCGAGAGCCCGAGCGCGAGCCCGAGCAGCTGCGTGAAGTACAGGATCTTCACCTTGGTCTTGATGCCGAACTTCATCTCGGCGCGCACCTGGTGCATCTCAAGCCCCGAATGGCAGGTCGGGCACTCGGTGGCGATCACCTCGGCGCCGCAGTCCTCGGCCGCCTGCAGCAGGTTCAGCACCAGCTGGGTCGAGGTGTCCGAGTCCGACAACGTGTGCGCGCCGCCGCAGCAGGCGGTCTTGAGCGGGAAATCGACGTTGACCGCGCCGGCCGCAGCAAGCAGGTCGTCCATGAAGTGCGGCTTGTTGCTCGACTCCGAGCCCGGGCCCTGGTCCTTCTCGGGGAAGATCTGGCGCGGTCGGGTGTACATGCAGCCGTAGTAGTTGGCGATCTTGACGCCCCTGAGCGAGTTCTTCATCCGCACCTCGATGCCTTCGGGGCCGAGTTCCTCCATCAGCCACTCGAGCAGGTGCACGGTGCGCACGTCGCCCTTGTAGACCGGGTCCTCGGCCTTGTGCGCCAGATCCTGCACGGTCTGCATCGTCTCGGCCGAGGTGGCGCATTCGTACTCGGCCTTCTTCAGGTTGTGGTAGCAGCCGTTGCACGGCGCCATCACGGTGTCGAAGCCCATCTTCTCCGAGGCGATCGCGAGGTTGCGCGCCGACATGTAGGTCTGCAGCATCGGATGGACGTTCTTCACCTCCATCGCGCCGCAGCAGTTCCAGTCCGACAGGTCCTGCATCTGCAGGCCGAGCTTGTCGACCAGCGCCCGCGTCGAGCGGTCATAGGGCCCGCCGGAGCCTTCCAGCGCGCAGCCCGGGTAGTACGCCACCTTAGCCATGTTTCTGTTCCTCGAGATATGCCTTGAGCACCGCGCCGGTCTTGCCCCAGCCGCGCGTGCGCGGCTTGAAGATCATCGCCCAGCCCATCTTGAGCGGCCCGGCGATCGGCAGCCGGGCGATGAACTTGCCGATCTTTCCGTCGCGCAGCAGCGGCAGGTTGTTCATGCGCGCCATGAACACGCCGAGCCAGCCCTTCTTCAGCAGATCGACGACATCGACGCCGGTCTTCTTGAAGAAATTGAACATCACCTCGGAGTCCTCGATGCGGCCGCGCTCGAGGCACTGGCGGGTGAACTCCTGGTCGAACTGAGTCGATTTCGACACCGGCGTATGGCCTTCCATCTCGAGCCAGTGCGAAAGCGCCTTCATCACGCCCTCGGGCTTGACGTCCTTGGGGCAGATGTTGGTGCACTTGTTGCAGGACACGCACTGCCAGATGATGTCCTTGTCCTTCACGATCTCGGACTGCAGCCCGAGGTTGGTGCAGTAGATCCAGTAGCGCGGGTTGAAGTCGGTGTTGATCGCGTACATGGTGCAGGCATTGGTGCACGAGCCGCACTGCCAGCAGCGGTGCACGTTCTCGCCGCCCGGCAGGGCCTTGATCTTCTTCTGGAACTCCGGGTCGTAGTCGGCGACCGTGCGCGGCAGGATCATCGTGTTCCAGTGTCCGGACACGTCCACGCCTTCGATCACCAGCTTCTCGGCGGACAGGACCTGGTTCGGGTCGATGAGCGACTTCTCGTGAATCGGCATGCGTCTTCCCTAGTGAATCGTTGCGGCGGATTTCCTGACCCGCGGGCGGCCGCCCGCGGCGTCGAGGCCGAGCAGCTTGCGCAACTGCTCCTCCGGCGTGCTGGCGCGGGTGAAGTCCGAGCCGAGCACGCCGCCGGTCATGGCGCGGAAATACGTGACGTAGGCCATCGCCAGCACCAGGTCGGCGAGCCAGTGCTGGTCGCGCCAGACGCCCTGCTCGGCGACGCGCTCGTAGAGCCAGGCGCGCGCCGCGGGGTGGTCGACCTCGATGCCGCGCTCCTCGCGCATCAGCTCGCGCAGCGCGCCGCTTCCGCTCGAAGCGTCCCACACCCAGCGCGTCATCAGCGGATGCGCGTGGGGGTCGCCGAAATGCAGCAGCTCGGCGCCGAAATCGTGCGCCGCGCCGCGCAGCTTGCGCCGCGCCGCGCGATCCTCGGGCATCGGCAGCGCGTCGCAGAACCCCTCCAGCGTGGCCTCGCCGGCCCGCAGCTGCGCGACGCGCGCGGCGAAGGCCTCGGCGCCGAGCGACTCGATGGCCGGATAGAGCTTGCGCCGCGCGGTGAACACGGTGCCGAGCAGTTCCTCGAGCCCGGCGAGATCGAGCCGCGCCGGATCCGCGAGCGCGGCGGCGAACAGGCGGTGCTTGGTCTCGAGCGCCTCGACGTAGGCCTGCAGGCCCGCGCCCGCGTCGGCGAGCGACACGAACTCCGAGAAATGCACCGCGAAGCGCTGGGCGTCGAGCTGCTGCATCTCGCGCCCGGGGCTCAGGCGGCCTTGCGCGCGCGCGTCTCGAGGTCGCCGACCGCGCGCATCGCCATCGCCAGCCCGTGCGAGACACAGGTATCGATGTCCTCGGGACCGAGCGCCGAGCCGCCGACGTAGATCCCGGCCCGGGTGGAGGCGAACGAGCTGGTGTAGTGCTCGCCGCGCTCGACGAAGCCGTGGTGCTCGAGTCCGACGCCGAACACCTTGGCGATCGCGGGGTTGTCCTCGTTCGGGTCCATGCCGATGGCGTGCACCACCAGGTCGAACGGGATCACGATCGGGCGCTTGACCAGCGTGTCCTCGCCCTTGACCAGCAGCTTCTTGCCGTCGGGGGCAATGGTGACCTCGGCGATGCGCGCCTTGACGAACTTGGTGCCGAACTCCTCCTGCGACTTCCAGTAGAACTTGTCTTCGTACAGGCCGAAAGTCCGGATGTCCATGTAGTAGATGTAGACGTCGGTCTCGGGCGAGAGCTCCTTGATCTCCATCGCCAGGTTGGTCGAAACCGTGCAGCAGATCTTGGAGCACCATTCGCGCCCGATCTGGCGGTCGCGCGAGCCGACGCAGAGCAGGATCGCGACCCGCTCGGGAGTACGTCCGTCCGACGGGCAGGCGATCTTGCCCGCGCCCACCATCTGCTCGACCTGTGTCGTGGTGACCACGTCCTCGAAAGTGCCGAAGCCCCACTCGGGCTTGTTGATCGCGTCGAAATGCGTGAAGCCGGTGCCGAGCACCACCGCGCCGGCCTGGACTTTTTCGCCGTTGGAGAGCGTCGCCGAGAAATCGCCGTGCTCGCCTTCGAGACCAGTTACCTTCGTATCCTTGAAAACCTTAATCAGTTTGTTTGCTTCCACTCGCTCGATCATGCGGCCGATCGCGTCCTTGGCCCACTCGCCCGAGGGCACCAGCTTGGCGTAGCCGGAGAGGATCGGCGCGCCGCCGAGACGGTCTTCTTTCTCGACCAGCACGACCTTGCGGCCAACCGATGCGATGCCGTGCGCGGCGGCAAGTCCCGTCGGCCCGGCGCCGACCACGAGGAGGGTGTCGTTCATTCGGATCAGGCGCTGAGCGCGAGTTCGGGGTTGTAGAGGTATTCGATCTTGCCGGCCTTCACTTCCTCCAGGTAGGCCTCGAACTTCTTCTTCGACTCGCCCCAGGAAAGGCCCATCTTCTCGACCACGTCCTCGCAGGGGCTGGCGTGCCACTGCAGCTGGACGATCTTGAACGGATCGGCGCCGCAGGCGAGCGCCGCGAACTGGATGTCGGCCATGATCGGCATCGTGTACTGCTGCTCGTGCGCGCGGCCGATCCACTGGTTCTTGTCCATGGTGGTGACGCAGCCGGTGTCGATGCCGAGCATCACGTCCGCCTTGGCCTCCTCCTGCGCCACCTTGATCTTGCGCTCGATGGTGAACGAGCGGGTGAACTCGCGCTCGGAGATGATGTGGCGGAAGCCGAAGCCGCAGCAGTCGTACCAGGTCGAGTAGTCGATCACCTGCGCGCCGAGCGCCTCGGCCATCGAGGTCCCGACCGCGGCGCGGTTGCCGCCCAGCACTTCCGGGTCGTAGATTGCGTCCTCGTGCACCATCTTGGAGTAGTGGCAGGCCATGTGCACCGTGGTGCGCAGGTGCGAGACGTCGATCTTCTGCAGCTCGGAGGCGATGCGCTTGCGCATCACGTGCACCCACTCGGAGTAGTGCACGATCTCTTCCGGGATCACGATCTTGCCGTCGACCAGGCGCCCCAGCTTGCCCAGGATCTTCTTCACCCGCTCGCGCAGCGTGGCGTTCTCGACCAGGTACTTGCGGACTTCCTTGTAATTGCCGAACGAGGTGCCGCAATGCACCAGCGGGAAGAAATGCCCCGGCTGGTGGCCCATCCTCTTGCCCGAGACGTAGGCCTGGTGAAAGTTGCGCAGGAACACCGCGGCGAGCGACTCGACGTTGCCGATGCCCGAGCCGTGGTAGTTCCACGCCGTGCACGAGGTCTGGTCGGTCTCGTCGAGGTAGTCGCGGCCCGGCTGCATGCCGAGCTGGTTCATGGTCCACAGCAGCGACGTGGGGTAGCCCGGGATGTTGCCGCACTGGCCGCAGCTCTTGTGGTGCCAGAGTTGCAGGGTCGGGATCTTCTTGTCCCAGCCGAACAGCGTCTTCACCATCGCCGGCTTGTGCGCATCCGAGATGCGGTGAACGATGATCTCGCCCTCCTTCTCGAGCTGCCACATGTGCTCGCGCACGTCGTCCATGCGCTCGCCGAGGTCGAGCTCGCGCCGGTCGACGCGCTTCTTGACCCACTCGGTGGCCTTCTCGGCCTCCGCCGCCGACAGGTTGGTCGGCTGGAAGAACTCTCCGTGTCCCGCGATTCCGCTCATTTGGCCTCCTCCTGCTCCTCGAGCATTTCGTCGTATTCCTCGCGCTTCTCTTCGATGAAGTCCTCGATCACGTCGAACAGGTTCTCGTCCATCGTCTCGAGCTGCTTCAGCACGCCGGTCATTTCCCAGATGGTGTACATCTCGACCGAGGTCTTGAGCGCCACCTCCCACGCGGTGTCGGTGGTCTGCAGCGTCTTCATCGGGATCGCCTTGCGCAGCGTCTTCAGGTCGCCCTCGACTTTCTGGATGTTCGGGCCCCAGTCGGGGAAGTGGTCGGGCTGGATCATGTCCGGCGAGAGCTGGTTGCCGGTGGTGATCAGCTTCAGCATCACGCGTCCGAACGGCCGCAGCACGTCCTTGGCCGACTGGAAGCCGTGCTTGATCGCGACTTCGCGCATGATCGCCACCAAACCACCGGGGGAATTCTTGAACGGGCAGCGCGCAGCGCAGGTCATGCACTGCGCGCAGGCCCAGATCTTCTCCTGCATCGCGTCGTAGACCTGCTCCACGTTCTCGGTCCACAGCAGCTGCACGATCTCGCGCGGGCTGTAGTCGTAGAAGTGCGCCGAGGGGCAGGTCGCGGTGCAGATGCCGCAGTTCAGGCAACCGTTGAGCTCGTGGTCGTAACGAAAATCGCTACGAATATCCTCGAACACCTCTTGCATCTCGGCGTAGGTCGCCACGTCCGCTCCTTACTTGCGCTTCATGAAGAAAGTGAATTCCTTGCCTTCGGTAGCGTGCGAAAGCAGCTCGTTGCCGGTCTGCTTGGAGAAGGCTTGGAAGTCCTTGACCGAGCCGGGATCGGTGGCGACGATCTTCAGCACCTGCCCCGATTGCAGCTCGGTGAGCGCCTTCTTGGCCCGCAAGATCGGCAGAGGGCAGTTGAGGCCGCGCGCGTCGAGTTCCTTGTCAAAGTTCATTCCTGATTCTCCTCAGTGGGTGGTCCTGCGCTGCTTATACCACCACGATCGAACCCTTCGCTGACCTGCCTAAAAACCCGCCTGCCAGAAGGGTGAATATTAGTATTCGTTAATATACCAGTCCGGCGCGCACGAGCAAGCCGCAGCGCAATATTTAAGACACTACCTGGTAGTAAAGATTCTGCGGATGATTCGCCTGCGCGAAGAAGAACCAGCGCTCCGCCATCAGGCCCGCGAATTGGACGATAAAGGCAAGATTCAAGAATCCTCCAACAAGAAGTGCCGCAGGCAGCACGAAGGCGCCGGCGAGAAACAGCCACTTCACCTTGCGCAGCGCGCCGGGGCCCCGTCCGTGGAAGAACTCGCGCGTGTTGAACGAGCCGGCGATCGCCCCCTGCGCCTTCTGCGCGATGCGCGGGTGCTTGACGCCGACCGCGCTCTGCAGGCTCGAGCGCGGCTTGAGGCGCGCGTTGCGCGCGAGCGACGCGCCGCGCGTGGCGAGGCCGGCGAGCGTCAGCCCGAGCGCGGCGAGCGCGAGCGCCCGCGCGACGCCCGGCGCCGCCCACGCGGCCCAGGCCGAAGCCAGGGTGAAACCGGAGGCGCAGCCGAGCACCAGGTAGTTCACCACCGTGAGCGGGCTGTGCCACTCCTGAAGGAAGCGCAGGCAGGCGTAGATCATCCCGGTGCACACATAGAGCGCGAGCGCTAGCAGCACGCCCAAGGCGGCGAGCGCGCGGGTCGGCCAGCCCAGCCAGTGCGCCACGCCCCAGGCGAAAACGGCGGCCATGAAGGCCGGCAGCACGATCACCTCGCGCGACAGCCAGGAGGTGCGCCACATCGCCGCCGAACGCCACGCGCGCTCGGGGTGGCCGAGGTGGAAGAACGACGCGAGCAGGCCTGCAGCAAGCAGAACGAGGGATACCGCCGCTCCGCCGACGAAGAATATGGTTCCTTCCTTGAAAAGAACCTCGATCGTTACCAAAGCGAGAAAAAGCCCCTGCCCCGCGCCGATCAGCGTGGTGAGCAGGATGACGGACCAGGCCGGGCGCATGGTTACCAGCTCGTGACGTCGTCGAGTGCCGGGTCCTTGCTCGAGGGCCGCGGCAGCAGGCCGTCGACCTTGAGCGGGTTGTCGTGCCGCTCGAGCTCGTCGGGGTGGATGCGGATCTCGGTGCGGCGCCGCGGCAGGTAGTGGTTCGCGGGCTGCGTGCCCCACTCGGGCATCAGCGCGTAACCGCCCTGCTCGCGAATCGCCTGCGAGGCCTGCGAATCCGGGTCGTGGATGTCGCCGAAGATGCGCGCGGTAGTCGGGCAGGCGAGCACGCAGGCAGGCTTCCGTTCGCTCTCGGGCAGCGCCTGGTCGTAGATGCGGTCGACGCAGAGGGTGCACTTCTTCATCACCTTCTGGTGCTCGTCGATCTCGCGCGCGCCGTAGGGGCAGGCCCAGGAGCAATACTTGCAGCCGATGCACTTGTCGTAGTCGACCAGCACGATGCCGTCCTCGGCGCGCTTGTACGAGGCGCCGGTCGGGCACACCGGCACGCAGGGCGGGTCCTCGCAGTGCAGGCAGGACTTCGGGAAGTGCACCGTCTCGGTGTTGGGGAACTCGCCCACCTCGAAGGTCTGCACTCGGTTGAAGAAGGTCCCGGTGGGATCGGCGCCGTAGGGATTGTCGTCGGACAGGTAGCCCGCCGCGCCCGAGGTGTTCCACTGCTTGCAGCTCGTCACGCAGGCGTGGCAGCCGACGCAGACGTTGAGGTCGATCACCAGCGCGAGCTGCGTCATCGCTCGATCCTCCCGCCGGCCACGTAGGCAAGCCATTTGAGGGGCGTCTTGCGCATGCCTGAATACGGCTTCATGACCTTAAATTCGGGCCACACACCCGTTTCCTCGGCCGGGTAGATTCTCACCCTCACGTCGTACCAGCCGGCCTGGCCGGTGACCGGGTCCGAGTTCGAGACGCGGGCGCCGCCGTGCTGCAGCTCTTCGCTGATCAGGTGGTTGAGCAGAAAGCCTTTCCTCGCCTCGTCGGCGTCGGGCGCCAGATTCCAGGCGCCGGGCTGCTTGCCGATCGCGTTCCAGGTCCACACCGTGCCGGGTTCGACCGCCTCGCTGTAGCGGCACAGGCAGCGCAGCTTGCCCCATTGCGACTCGGCCCACATCCAGCCGCCGTCCTCGATGCGCGCCGCGCGCGCAGTACGCGGGTTGACGAACAGGTAGTTGTGGCCGTGGATCTGGCGCAGCCACGCGTTCTGCGAGTCCCACGAGTGGTACATCGCCATCGGCCGCTGGGTGATCGCGGCGAGCGGATACTTCTCCATGTCCGTGACCTGCGCTTCCAGCGGCGCGTAGTAGAACGGCAGCGGGTCGAAGTACTTCCGCACCCGCTCGCGCAGGCGCTCGGGCGGCTGGCGGCCGGACCACTTGCCCTCGGCGGCCAGCCGAAATCGCTGCAGCACCTCGGAGTAGAGGTGGATGATCACCGGGTCGCCCCAGCGCCGGACGCGCATGCGCTGCGCCCATTCCATGTAGCCGCGGTTCCAGTTGCGCATGTACTGATAGGAGTGCGGCAGCCGGTAGTGGAACACGCAGTTGTTCTGTGCGTACATGTCCCACTGCTTCGGATTCGGCTCGCCGAGCATGGATTTGCTTCCGTCCTGGCCGCGCCAGCCGGCGAGGAATCCGATCCCCGAGCCCGGCTCGGTCTCATGCCGGACGATGAACTCGGGATAGTCCTTGTATCTTCTGGAGCCGTCTTTGTTCGTGAAGGCGGGAAGCCCCAGACGACTCCCGAGCTCGATTAGAACTTCCTGGAAAGGCTTGCATTCGCCGAGCGCCGGCACGACCGGCACGCGCACCGAGTCGACCGGGCCGTCGAACTCGGAGATCGGGCGGTCGAGCATCGACATCACGTCGTGGCGCTCGAGGTAGGTGGTGTCGGGCAGCACCAGGTCGGCGAACGCTGTCATCTCGGACTGGAACGCGTCGCACACCGCGACGAACGGGATCTTGTATTCCCCGTCCGCATTGCGGTCGTTCAGCATCTTCCTCACCTCGACCGTGTTCATGGTCGAGTTCCAGGCCATGTTGGCCATGAAGATGAGCAGCGTATCGATCGGATAGGGATCGCCGCGCCAGGCATTGGTGATGACGTTGTGCATCAGACCGTGCACGGACAGCGGGTACTCCCAGGAGAAGCCCTTGTCGATGCGCACCGGCTCGCCGTCGTCGTCGACGAACAGGTCCTCGGGCGAGGCCGGCCAACCGAGCGCGAGGCCGGCGAGCGGCTTGTCCGGCTGTACCCCCTCGGGCCCGGTCGGCGTTTTCGCCGACGGCGGAATCCCGCGCGGGAACGGTGCCTTGTGGCGGAATCCGCCCGGGCGGTCGATGGTGCCGAGCAGGCTCATCAGGATCGCGAGCGTGCGTACGGTGTGAAAGCCGTTCGAGTGCGCAGCCAGTCCGCGCATGGCGTGGAACGCGACCGGGTTGCCGATGACCGAGGCGTGCTCGTGGCCCCAGCAATCGGTCCAGGCGATCGGCAGCTCGATCTTCTCGTCGCGCGCGGTGACCCCCATCTCGTGCGCCAGGCGCCTGATCGTCGCGGCCGGGATGCCGGTGATTCCCTCGGCCCATTCGGGGGTGTACTCGGCCACCCGCTCGGCGAGAAGCTGGAACGCGGGGCGCACGTGGGTGCCCTCGGGCAGAGTGAACTCGCCGAACAGGAAAGGGTCGGTGTCCGGCGTGTGCGTCAGGCACGGCCCGTCCGAATGCCGGTCCCACCAGAGCTGGTTCTGCGGGTAGAGCGGGTTGATCGGGTCGGCGTCCTCGTCGGTTGCGAGCAGTCCGAAGTGCGGCGAGGTCGGGTCGGTCACCACCAGCTGTCCGCCGTTGGTGTAGCGCGCGACGAACTCGCGGTCGTACAGGCCCTGCGCGATCAGCTCGTTGGTGAGCGCGAGCAGCAGCGCGCCGTCGGTCCCCGGCCGGATCGGCACCCACTCGTCGGCGATCGCCGAGTAGCCGGTGCGCACCGGATTGATCGAGACGAAACGCCCGCCGCGGCGCTTGAACTCCGAGATCGCGATCTTGAGCGGGTTGGAGTGGTGGTCCTCGGCGGTGCCGAGCATCACGAACAGCCGCGCGCGCTCGAGGTCGGGGCCGCCGAACTCCCAGAACGAGCCGCCGATGGTGTAGATCATGCCCGCGGCCATGTTGACCGAGCAGAAGCCGCCGTGGGCGGCGTAGTTCGGCGTGCCGAACTGGCGCGCGAACAGGCCGGTGAGCGCCTGCATCTGGTCGCGGCCGGTGAACAGGGCGAACTTCTTGGGATCCGTGGATCTGATTTTCGCAAGGCGTTTTTCGAGGAGTTCGAATGCTTCATGCCACGAAATCGGCTCGAATTCGCCAGCACCCCTCTCGCTGCCCTGCTTCCTCTTCAACGGCTGCGTCAAGCGCGCCGGCGAGACCTGCTTCATGATCCCGCTCGAGCCCTTGGCGCAGATCACGCCGCGGTTGATCGGGTGCTCGGGATTGCCCTCGATGTAGCGCACTTCGCCGTCGCGCAGGTGCACCCGGATGCCGCAACGGCAGGCACACATGTAGCAAGTGGTGGTCTTGACCTCGGTCGGCGGAGAGGCGCTCAATGGATACTCTCCCGGTGGACAGGCGGCCATTGTCGGCACGACGCGTGGCATCCGCCAACGAGATAATCTGATTTACCCATAAGTGAGGTAGCCCTACCTTACTTATGGGTTATCATCCGCGCCATTCGAGCAAGGACCGAAGATGGACAAGAGCAGCTTCAAGCCCGACACGCGCTACGTGCTGACAGTCTACGACGCCAGGCGCGCGCCGCGGCCGGCCAACGTCTACGTCTACCGCGTGTACGACAAGTTCATGCTCGCGCGCTCGACCAGCGGCGACGGCCTGCTGCGCAAGATCGCCTACGACGACGTCGAGCGCATCGTCGAGGCATCCGCGGTGCCCGAGCGCGAGCGCTTCGCCCTGCCCGCCGGAATGCTGGACGAAAAGAGCTGGGCCGACCGCAGCGAGATGCAGGTCTACGCAAGCTCTCCCGCGCGCGGCAAGTAAGGTCCGCGGTGAAGATCTGCATCGTTTCGGACAGCCACGACCGCGCCGACGCGCTGGCCCTGGCGGTACGCGAGGCGAAGGCCGCGGGCGCCGAGGCCGTCATCCACTGCGGCGACCTGATCGGCGCGCAGACGGTCAAGCCCGCGCTCGCCCACGGCCTGCCGGTACATTTGATCCACGGCAACAACGTCGGCGATACCCAGTCGCTGCACTTCCAGATGGGCAAGAGCGACGGGCTGCTGCGCTACCATGGAGCCGACGCGCGCATCGAGCTCGCCCGGCGGCGCGTCTTCGTCGTGCATTACGACGACTACGGCTACGCCATGGCGTGCACGGGAGAATGGGAGCTGGTGTGCTGCGGACACTCGCACAAGGCCGAAGCGCGCAAGGTCGCGAACGTGAAAGGCGGCCAGACCTGGCTTGTCAACCCGGGCACGGTCGCGGGTCTCGCGGCGCCCCCGACCTGGGTGCTGGGCGATCTCGCAACGATGAAATTCGAGGTGCACGAGCTGGGTCACGTGCATACAGCAGCTCTATAGCCGCATAGCGAACTCTGAGAGGGGCGCGCGCGGGCGACGCTTAAAATTCCCGCCAACTCAGGAGGAGAAAACAACGATGTCTACCGGCAATCCGTTCGCCGCACTTTCGGCGTCCATTTCGCCTGCGGTCATGCAGTGGTACGTCGTCATCATGATCATCCTGGTCGCAGTGGGCACGCTGTTCGAGGTCGTGCACAAAGGAAGCGCCAGGTACTTCTTCGAAACCTGGCGCCGGTCGAAGGAGAAGAAGGGCGCGAAGCCCGTCGGCGGCGGCGAGCTGGTGTCGGTCGCGGTGCAGACCGCGGTGGTCGACGTGCTGGCCTCGGGCGAATTCTGCAACCCGCGCCGGCGCATCGCGCACCTGCTCGGCATGTACGGCTTCGTGCTCTACTGCCTGTCCACCGCCGTGATGGTGTTCGATCCCTCGGCGGGCGCGATCTGGACGAAGCTCTGGTGGCTCGGCGGCCTGATGGTGTGCGCCGGCGGCTACTGGTTCTGGTTCTTCATCCGCGTCGACGTCGCCGCGGAGGGCCATTCCCCGTTCCGCGTCGTGAAGGCGGACCTGTTCATTCTGTCGATGCTCGCCAGCGCGACGCTCGGCCTGATCTGGGCCGCGGCGGGCGGCGGGGTCGGCATCCTGTTCGGTCTCTACATTTTCGCCACGACCGTGCTGTTCGCGGGCGTGCCGTGGTCGAAGTTCGCGCACATGTTCTTCAAGCCGGCGGCCGCGTTCGAGAAGAGAGTCACCCAGGCCAATGGCACGGCCGAGAACCTGCCGACGCAGAGCCGTGACGACCCCGAACAGCAGAAGAGACACTCCATGGAACTGTTGCAAAACGCTCCGATGGACATGGGACTTGGCATCAAGCGCGAAGCGCCGCGCCACTACTAGGAAACAGTATGCCTACCTTCGTATACATGACGAGGTGCGACGGCTGCGGACACTGCGTCGACATCTGTCCCTCGGACATCATGCACATCGATAAGACCTATCGCCGTGCCTACAACATCGAGCCCAACATGTGCTGGGAGTGCTACTCCTGCGTCAAGGCTTGCCCGCAGCATGCGATCGATGTGCGCGGATATGCCGACTTTGCCCCGCTGGGACACAGCGTTCGCGTCCACCGCGACGAAGAAAAAGGCACGATCGCCTGGAGGATCAAATTCCGCAACGGCACGGAAAAGAACTTCCTGTCGCCGATTACCACCAAGCCCTGGGGGACGGCGATCCCGCAGCTCAGGAACGTTCCCGCACCCGGCAAGGAAATGCGCGACGGCGAGCTTTTATACAACGAGCCGAAATGGATCCGCATGGATGACGGCGGCTTGCGTACGCTCGAAGCCGCCGGTCTCAAATTGAAGAAGGGTGTCTATTACTAATGGCCTACGAAACGATCATCGAAGACGGCATCGACATTCTGGTCGCCGGTGCCGGTCTTGGCGGCACGGGTGCCGCCTGGGAGGCGAGATTCTGGGGTCAGAACAAGAAGATCGTCATCGCCGAGAAAGCCAACATGGATCGCTCCGGCGCGGTCGCGCAGGGTCTGTACGCGATCAACTGCTACATGGGCACCCGCTGGGGCGAGAACAACCCGGAAGACCATGTCCGCTACGCCCGCATCGACCTGATGGGGCTGGTGCGGGAAGACCTGGCGTTCGATATGGCGCGCCACGTCGACTCCACGGTGCATCAGTTCGAAGAGTGGGGCCTGCCCATCATGAAGGACCCGAAGACCGGGCGCTATCTGCGTGAAGGGCGATGGCAGATCATGATTCACGGCGAGTCCTACAAGCCCATCGTGTCCGAAGCCGCCAAGAAATCGGCGGACAAGGTCTTCAACCGCATCTGCGTCACCCACCTGCTGATGGACGAAAGCAAGGAGAACCGGGTCGCGGGCGCCGTGGGCTTCAACGTGCGCACGGGCAACTACCACGTCTTCAAGGCCAAAACGGTGATCTGCGGCGCGGGCGGCGCCTCCAACATCTTCAAGCCGCGCTCGGTGGGCGAAGGTTCCGGCCGCACCTGGTATGCGCCCTGGTCGTCCGCGTCGGCCTATGGGCTCATGATCGATGCCGGCGCCAAGATGACGCAGATGGAAAACCGCATCGTGCTGGCGCGCTTCAAGGACGGCTATGGCCCGGTCGGCGCCTACTTCCTGCACCTGAAGACTTATACGCAGAACTGCCTGGGCGAAGAATTCGAGTCCAAATGGTGGCCTGAGCTGCAGAAGATGGTCGGCAAGGAATATCTCGATCCGGATTCCTTTCACCTGACCCATCGGCCGATCCCGACCTGCCTGCGCAACCACGCCTTGATCAGCGAGGTCAATGCCGGCCGCGGCCCCATTCACATGGTGACCATGCGCGCCTTCCAGGATCCTCATCTGGAAGAGGTCGGCTGGGAAAACTTCCTCGGCATGACCGTCGGCCAGGCCGTTGTGTGGGCCGCTACCGACGTGGACCCCAAGAACGAGAATCCCGAGCTGACCACCTCCGAGCCCTACGTCATGGGCTCCCACGCGACCTGCTCGGGCGCCTGGTGCTCGGGTCCCGAGGACCTTTCCCCGCCCGAGTATTTCTGGGGCTACAACCGCATGACGACGATCGAAGGCCTGTTCGGCGCCGGTGACGCAGTCGGCGGCACGCCGCACGCCTTCTCATCGGGGTCGTTCACCGAAGGTCGTCTCGCTGCGAAGGCCGCCTGCAAGTACATCGACGACGGCAAGGCGGAAGGCATCGTCGTATCCGACGAGCAGATCAAGCGCCGCAAGGCGGAGATCTACAAGCCGCTCGAGCACTACAAGACCTACCGCAACGCGGTCGTGGCAGGCAGTGTCAACCCGCACTACATCAATCCCGAGCAGGGCCTGGACCGCCTGCAGAAGCTGATGGACGAGTATTGCGGCGGCATGACCGTCAACTACATGACCAACGAGAAGCTCCTGCATATCGGTCTCAAGAAGCTCAAGATCATGGAGGAAGACCTCGAGAGCATCGCCGCAAAGGATATTCACGAGCTGCTGCGTGCGTGGGAATTGAAGCACCGTCATCGCGCTGCAGAGTGCGTCACGCAGCACACGCTGTTCCGCAAGGAGACCCGTTGGCCGGGTTACTATTACCGGGGCGACGCCATGAAGGTGGACGACGAAAACTGGCACGTGCTGACGGTTTCGCGTCGCGACCCGAAAACCGGTGAATACACCATGGAGAAGGCGCCCTGCTATCACCTGGTTTCGGACGCGGAGTAGCAACGCTTCCCATGAAGCCGGCCTCTCCCGCCCGGGAAGAGCCGCGCGTGAACATCATCGAAAAGACCGACGAAGAGATTCTCGCCATCGCCAATCCCCTGTGGCGTGATCTCGTCAAGTATTCGAATGAAGGCAAGTACGGGGAGTTCGCCAGGAATTTCTCCAGCTCCCTGGCGCTTGCGATGGATCAGGTAGTGGCGGGCCACCAGTTCGCCAACAGCGAACTGGCGAGAAGCCTGTCGGAAGACGTCGACTTTCTCGGCATCATCCGCCGCGGCGAGCACGTGACGGTTCTTTACCGGCAGCGCAGCACCAAGAAGGAAGGTGAATGGCTCGGCCGGCTCGTCCTCGGCTATGAGAACGGCAATGTCAGAATCTTCGGCGCGTCCATCTTCTGAACGCATCCGCGGCGGCAAGTTTGTCGAGCTCACCTACAAGGTGACCGACAAGAAATCGGGGCATGTCTTCACCCGGGTCGAATTCCCGCTGGGCTACGTGCACGGACACAATGAAATTCTGGCCCCTACGGTCCATCGGGAGCTGGAGGGCAAGTCCGCGGGCGACGTTATCGAGGTGCCGATCGATGGCAATCAGATCTTCGGCCCCAGAGACGAGTCGCTGGTTTTTACCGATCACATCGAGAACGTTCCCGAGGAATATCGGCAAATCGGCACCTCCATCCTGATGGAGAACGACAAGGGGCAGACCCGCAGCTTTATCGTGACGCGGATCGACGACAAGACGCTGACTGTCGATGGCAACAATCCGCTTTGCGGCCGAGAGGTCGTCTTTACGCTCGAGATACTGACTGTGCGCGACGCGACGGATGAAGAGACGAGAGCGGGCCAGGCGATCATTCCGGGTGCGGATATCGACCCGTCACTGATGAGACCTTTACAATCCTGACTGTACGGCACATAGAGGTGACATATGAGCGAGGAGAAGAAACCCACCCCCACCAAGGTTCCTGACGGCCATGCGCGGTTTGTGACAACGCGCCAGAAGCCAGCGAACGAAAAGGGGTTTGTCGGCTACGAAACCGTCTGGGAACCGTTCCAGAAGGAAGCCGAATACGAGACGCCGAAGCAGCCGTAGGCGTTCCGAAGCGGCGAGTGGACGATGGTGAAGGCGCCCGTCTACCATATCATCGACTGAAGGGACCGGCTCGGGCCCCTCGGGAGGGAGGGACATGCCAGCCGCAGCTGAAGCGCCGGAGGAAGGCCGCTACAAGGTTCCGGCGCTGCTCGTCCTGTCGCAGATTGCGTCGAGTCTCTCGACCGACGCGACGCTTGACGAGCTCGTCTCCCGCTATCTCTCCACCATGGTGCGCGTCGCCGGCGCCCTCGCCGGCACGGTGCGCCTGCTTACCTCCGACGACCGCCAGCTGAGGCTGGTCAGCTCGGTCGGCCTGCCGCCCGAGATGGTCGAGCGCGAGCGCCTGGTGCCGCGCGACTGCGGCGTGTGCGGCGAATCGATCGAGGGCGGCCGGGCGACCTGGTCGGGCGAGCCGCGGGCCTGCCGCGGCCTGAACCCCGGCGCCTTCATCCCGGGCTGCGGCGAGGTGATCGCCGTGCCGCTGCAGCACCGGGGCCAGGTGCACGGCGTGTACAACCTGTTCCTTGCCGAGGGCCGGACACTCTCGGAGGACGTCCGGCTGCTGTTCGGCGCGATCAGCGAGCACCTCGGGGTGGCCCTCGAGAACGCGCATCTCGCGCGCGAGAATGCGCGTGCGACCCTGGTCAGCGAGCGCCAGCTGCTCGCCAACCAGGTGCACGACTCGGTGGCGCAGACCCTCGCCTACACGCGCATGCGCGCAGCCGCCCTGCGCGAGGCGCAGAAGAACGGCGACCCGGCGCGCGCCGAGCGCTACCTGGCGGAAATGGAGGACGCGATCGAGGCCGCCTACGGCGAGCTGCGCGAGCTGATCGGGCGCTTCCGCCAGCCGATGGACCCGCGCGGCCTGGTCGCCGCGCTGCAGGCGGCGCTCGACGCCTTTGCCCAGCGCAGCACGGCGAGCACGAGCTTCGAGGGGCGCGGCCCCGAGCCGGCCCTCTCCGCCGAGGACGAGATGCACGTTTTCCACATCGTGCAGGAGGCGCTCGCGAACGTGCAAAAGCACGCGCGGGCAAAGACGGTGCGGCTCGCGCTCGAGCTCGCCGACGGCATCTGCCGCGTGTGCGTCGAGGACGACGGCGCCGGCTTCGGCCCCGGCGCCGCCGACCGCTTCGAGCACTTCGGCCTGGCGATCATGCGCGAGCGCGCCAAGCGCCTCGGCGGCGAGCTGAAGATCGAATCCCCGCCGGGCGGCGGCGCGCGCCTCGCCCTGTCGTTCCCGGCTCGCGGCGAGTAGCGTGCAACCGGTCAGCGTGGTCCTGATCGACGACCACCCGCTGTTCCGCAAGGGGCTGGCGGAGCTGTTCGAGCACGACGGCAGGATTCGCGTGCTCGGTGTCGCCGGCTCGCTCGCCGACGCGCGCCCCCTTCTCGCCCAGAACCCGGACGTGGTGGTGATGGACCTCAACCTCCCGGACCAGGACGGCATCGAGGCCATCCGGCGCCTGCGCGAGGAAGGCGTGCAGATCCCGGTCATCGCGCTCACCATGAGCGAAGCGGACGACGACATGGCCGCCGCGCTGCGCGCCGGCGCACGCGGCTATCTGCTGAAGAGCATGGAGCCCGGAGAGGTGATCGATGCCATCGCGCGCGCCGCGCGCGGCGAGGTGGTGGTCGCGCCGGCGATGACCGAAAAGCTCGTGCACCTGCTAGACGACAAGCCCGACGCCAAGGGCTCCCTGATGGGCCAGCTCACCCCGCGCGAGCGCGAGATCCTCGATTGCCTGACGCGCGGCAAGAGCAACAAGGCCATCGCCAGGGAGCTCGGCATCAGCATCGACACCGTCAAGCTCCACGTGCGCAACGTCCTCACCAAGCTCAACCTCTCCTCCCGCGTCGAGGCGGCCGTCTACGCCGTCAGGCACGACCTGCGCAAGGGAAAGTAGCGCGGACGGCGTCAGCCCCCGGCAGCCCCTTCCGCCTCGCGCTTCTTCAGCACCAGCTGCATCCCGGGCCACGGATAGCGGATCGCGTTGCGACCGCGCAGCTCGAACCAGGACGCGGTCAGCCTGGCGGCCAGATCGTCCACCGTCGCCCAGCTGAACGCCTCCCAGGTGCTGGGCGCGATGCCCTCGCGCTCCCCCATTGCCGCCTCGATGATGAGCAGCCCTTCCGCCTTCAGCACCCGGCGCGCTTCGCCCAGCACCCGGTCGAAATCGAAAGAATGGTCGAGCGAGTTGGTGAAGACGATGTCCACGCAGCGATCCGCGAACTGCAAGGCGTGAAAATCGCCGACGACGACGAACCGGTTGTCCGGGCCCGGATTGAGGTCGACGCCCACGGCGAAGCAGCCCAAGGCGCGAAACGCCTTGACTTCGCTGCCGAGCCGGGCCGCCAGGCACAGGACGCTGGCGCCGGGCTTCACCAGATCGATCTTTCTCAGGCGCGCGCCGAGCTGAGCGACGAACTCGCGGTCGTATTCCTCCAGCAGCACCCCGTCGAGCAGCGCAAGCTTCGATTTCTGGTGCGCGACGTAGGCGTCGTAGCTCTCGTATTTCCTGGCGCTGAAAGGCCCCTCCCCGCTGCGCTCCCATGCGGGCACGGCCATCGAGTGCCGGACGCGGTTCAGGCGCCGGATCGCGACCGATTTTCGGATCTCGCGCGCAAGCGATGCAAACAGATTCAAGCCCATTCCCGCCCCTCCCCGGGCAGCGGCTGCCTCGGACGACATTCGCACTTCTAACACCTCCGTCAATCTCGAGAAAGTGCCTAATGCCACCGGCCGTCCCGGGAGCGTCCTTCGTGCCGCGGCGTTTGCGCTCGCGCGGCAACTGAGGTATCACCCTGGCAAACGGCTCATCGCCTGGAGGGGGCATGGATCGGGGAGAAATCCGCAGGCAGTGGGAAGGCGCGGCGCCCGGCTGGGCGAAATGGGAGGAGACGATCGCCGACTGGATCGTGCCCGCGACCGAGGCCATGCTGGAGATGGCGTGCATCGTTCCGGGCGCGCAGGTGCTCGACCTCGCCAGCGGCGCGGGCAGCCAGACCCTGCACGCGGCGCGACGGGTCGGCGCCGAGGGGCGTGTCGTCGCGAGCGACATCTCGGAAACGATGCTCCACCACGTGCGCGAGAACGCGCGTGCCGCAGGACTCGAGAACGTCTCCACGCTCGCGGGCGCGGCGGAAGAGCTCGACCTCGCGCCCGGGAGCTTCGACGCGGTCACCTGCCGCCTCGGGCTCATGCTCTTCGCCGAGCCGGCGAAAGCGCTCGCGGCGGCGAAACGGGCGCTCAAGCCCGGCGGCAAGGTCGCCGTCGTGGTCGTCACCACGCCCGCGGCGAATCCCTTCTTGGCCAAGCCGATGCAAATCCTGCTCCAGCGCGCCGGCAAGGCCCCGCCGCCACCGGGCAAGCCGGGGCTCTTCGCGCTCGGCGCGCCCGGCGCGCTCGAGCGCCTGCTGAAGGAGAGCGGCTTCGAGTGCGTCGAGCAGCGCACCGTCGCCCCTCCCGTGCGGCTGCCGAGCGCCGGGGACGCCATGGCGATGATGCAGGACGCGTTCGGCGCCTATCGCGCCGTGGTGAGCGACTGCTCGGAGGCCGTGCGCAAAGCGGCGTGGGCGGAGGTGGGCGAAACGCTGAAGGCCTTCGAGACCGCGGCGGGATTCGAAGGGCCGGCCGAAGTCCTGGTCGCGGCGGGCGTCAAGCCCGCCTGAGAGCCCCGCCGGCCCCGCGCCGGCGTAAAGCGAACCTCAGGATGAGGTAGCCGGCAAGCGCCGAGATTGCCGATCCGAGAAGGATGCCGACGCGCTCGTCTACCGGCAGCTTGGCGGCGAACTCCTCCTTGAACGCGAGGCTGCCGATGAACAGGCTCATGGTGAAGCCGATTCCGGTGAGCACCGCCACGCCGTAGAAGGCCGCCGGGCTCGTGCCCGAGGGCAGCCGCGCGAGCCCGGCAAGCACGAGCAGCGCGGTGACGAGCAACACGCCTAGCTGCTTGCCGAAGAACAGCTCGGCCGCGATGCCAATCGTCACGCCACGGCCCAGGTCGGCGAGCTGCATGCCGCCGAAGTCGAGGCCCGCGTTGGCGAAGGCGAACAGCGGCAGCACGCCGAACGCGAGCGGCGCGTGCAGGTCGCGCTCCAGCTCACGCGCCGGCGATGACCAGGGTGATGGGCGGCGGCGTCGAGGAGTAGAAGTACGCAATGATCAGGATCGCACCCAAGTCGTCGACGATCGCGACGCTGAGCAGGAAGACCTTCAGCCCGCGCGGCACGCGCTCGCCGAGCAGCGCCACGACGCCGAGCGCGAAGGCGATGTCGGTCGCCGCCGGGATCGCCCAGCGGCGAGTTGGCGACCGCCATCGCCGCCAGCGCAGCGGCGAACAGCAGCACGCCGGGCGCGGATTCCGCGCGCAGGAGGCGCCGCAGCGCGCCGGTCGACGCCACGGCCCGATCAGCCGTCGATCACGCGCCGGCGCAGCGGCCGGCGGTTGACGCGCCGCTCGAACGGCACCACTGCGGGAGACAGCTTCAGGCGCGCCGAAGGCGCGGGGGAATCGGCGAGTTTTCGCCACAGAGAGTGCAGCAACTGCGCAATCCAGACCAGCATGGTCGAATCTCCTATGTAGAAGCAGAAGTCCGGCCCTCCCGGCACCCGCCGGGCTCTGGTCTCGCTCGCGAACGAGGTCCGCCCGCGCGCCCGGGGCCTTGCGACCCGTGCTGACGAACGCGCGGTATCGAGCTACTCCCCTGAGGGGGCTGACTACTACATGCGGACGCGGGGCGCCGGTTTCAAGCGCGCCGCAAACCCGAAACCCCGGCAAATGCCCCGGAGCGACCGCGAAGTCCCATCAGTCCAGTCTCTGCGCGTGCGACACCCTTACCTGCCTCGCGCATCCGATCGATTAGCCGCGGCTGTGTCGCTCTGTCCGCCCCTATTCCGGAACCCGACGACGAATCAGGGCCTTGCCCCGTTTCTTGCCGGATATTCACCTGGCGAAATATGAGTAAAGAAGCTAACGCATTGATTCAAAGATCCATTGACCTCGTGTAAGCCGGGGCTGACCATGTTATCTGGTCAGTTTTCGTATCCATATAAGGTTAGGCCTCTCAACATGACCGCCAGTGCATTGGACGAGTACGCTACGCGAGTGGCGGATGCGCTGGCGGAATTCGCGATATCGCCAGTGCTATTAGCTCAACGTGGACTTGAGATTTGTCCTGAGCCTTCGGAGTTGGTTACCGCGGAAACCGACGCCGACGGGCGAGAACATCGGCTTGTTCCCGCGGCAGCAGCCGCTTGGCCCCGAATGGTCAAGGCGGCGGGCGAGGATGGTGTCGTCTTGCGAATTGCCTCTGCCTTTCGCACGCTCGACCGACAGGCCGCGATCATTCGTGGGAAGCTTCAGCGTGGTGTCTCGATTGAGCAGATACTGTGTGTGAGCGCGCCCCCCGGCTACAGTGAACATCACTCTGGTCGTGCCGTTGATGTTTACACACCAGGCTGTCCTCCGCTGGAGCTCGAGTTCGAGCGAACCGAAGCGTTTGAATGGCTCTCTTCACGCGCGAAAGGCTATGGCTTTGCGCTTTCCTATCCGCGCCACAATCAGCAGGGCTACTCTTATGAACCTTGGCACTGGTGCTATAGCGCGACCGAGGTCTAACTTTAGGTGGTGCGGACGGGCCAGATGCGCTGCGCGTCCGCCAATTACCGTGCGGATGGCCCGCGGCACACCATGCAAACATACCTTGAACCGACACAAGAGTCCGGGCGCGCGTTCTTCATGCGCGGTATCTCGGGTGGCGTTGTTATGCTCAACCTCTTGCGGTTTCGCACCGTTGCCGACTACTCGGCTTCGCCGGAACTTGCTCCCCTGTCGCCGATTTCAGGTGAAGCGGCCTATCGTCTGTACATGGAACATACGTTGCCTCACCTTGAGAAATCGGGAGGGAAGTTGCTCTTCTTTGGTCGCGGCGGGCAATTTCTGATCGGACCAGCCGATGAGCGCTGGGACGCGGCGATGCTTGTGCAGCAGGCAAGCACTGCGGCATTTATGGCATTCGCATCCAATCGCGAGTACCTGGCAGGAATTGGCCATCGCACCGCCGCCTTGGAAGATTCACGTCTATTGCCACTGCAGGAAGAAGCCACGTGAAGGGCAGGTCCAACTTTAGCTGCTGCGAACGGGCCGGAAGCGTCGTGCCAGCTTCGATCGCTGTGCGGGCCCGCCGCACAGCAAGACGCTAGACGGCAGACGCCAGTTGCAGCCGCCTGATCTGCGCAGCCGCAGGGAGAACCGGAGACGCGGATTCACATGAGCCCCGAGATCATCGGCTTGGTACTTGTTGCAGCCGCCTTTCATGCAATGTGGAACGCGCTTATCAAGATACGAGGCGATCGGCTGATCGTGATGGTCGTCGTCACGTTGGCGGGCAGCGCTTTCTCGCTTCTTGTGGTGCCATTCGTCGGCGCGCCGGCTCCAGCGAGCTGGGCATTCCTGGCGCTGAGTATCGTGCTGCACACGGGATATCACTTCTTTCTCCCCACCGCGTACAACCATGGAGACCTGGGACAGGTTTATCCAATTGCACGAGGGTCCTCCCCTTTGTTGGTCGCAATGGGTGCACTCGTTTTCGCGGGCGAGACACTGACACCGACTGCGCTCCTGGGCACCCTGTGTCTTGCATCGGGCGTAATGGCATTGACCTTCGAACGAGACAGCGGCATTTGGAAACGACCGAAGTCCGTGATTTACGCCATGGGGACCGGGGCGCTGATTGCCTCGTACACCGTTGTCGATGGCATCGGCGTGCGCAAGGCCGGTCCTGCGCTCGGCTTTGCCGTTTGGCTAACTATAGGCGACGGCCTGCTTACATTTCTCATCGTGTCTATTTGGAAAGGCCGCGAGGTCCTGCGAGTCGCCAAGCAGAATATTGGTGTCGGGCTTCTCGCAGGCGTACTGCAGGTGGCGGCCTACTGGATTGTCGTATGGGCGATGGCAGCTGCACCAATGGCCATGGTGTCGGGACTGCGGGAGACCAGCGTCCTGTTTGCCGCGTTCATCTCCACCTTTGTCTTGAAAGAGGGATTCGGCGTCTGGCGTTTCGTTTCCGCGAGTCTCATCACACTTGGAATTGCGACGACGAAGTTCGGAAAATGACGAATGGGCTTGAGCCGCGTCAACTGCCGTCTAGCAGCACGCCGCACCCGGCTGCCAAGCCTCCCCCGAATTAGTCGACCGGCGCTGCGCGATTGCGCTCGTCTTTCATCAGCAGGAGCAGCGGCAGGGTGATCAGCAGGCTGAGCCCGAACAGCTTGAACGCGTCGAGCATGCCTATTACCGCTGCCTGGCGACCCAGCACCTGGCCGAGCAGCGCGGCCGCGCGGTGGCTGTACTCGTGCAGGTGCAGGTTCGACAGGAAGCGCGTCACCGCTCCGTTGTAGGGGTTGATGGAGTCGCGCAGCTGGTTCCAGGCCACCTGCCCTTCGCGCGTCGCGACCGCCGTGCTCGCCGCGGTCCCTATCGAGGCCGCGATGGTGCGCACCAGCTGGCGCACTCCGGCCGCTTCCGCCGACTGGTCCGGGCGCAGCGTCGCGAAGGCGACGGTGCCGAGCGGCACAAAGACGAAGCCCAGCCCGAAGCCCTGCAGGAGCAGCGGCCATACCAGCCACCAGGTATCGACGCCGAGGTCGTACCGGGTCGTCACGAGAGTGCCGAGCGAGGTGCACAGCACGCCAACGACGATGAGCGGACGCGCGCCGAAGCGGTTGATGAGCCTTCCTGCGATGAGCATGGACAGCATCGAGGCCAGTCCGCGCGGCGCGAGCACCAGCCCCGTGGTCAGAGTCGGATAATCGAGCAGCGACTCCATGAACATCGGCTGCAGCGTGAGCATGCCGTACATGCTGAATATGAAGAACACGAACACCAGGCTCGAGGAGCTGTAGTTGCGGTCCTTGAACAGACCGAGATCGAACGCCGCCCTGCGGCCGCGCACGATGCCGTTGGCGATCAGCGCCACGAAGCCGATCGCACTCGCGACCGCGGCGATCTGGATGGTGCGCGAGCCGAACCAGCCGAACTGGGTGCCGTGATCGAGGGCATATTGCATCGCCGAGACGGCGAGCACGAGAAAGGCGAATCCGGTCCAGTCCATGCTGCGCGCCCGCGTCTTGGACTCCGGAACCATGACCCAGGTGCCGATGAACGCGACGATACCGATCGGCACGTTGATGAAGAAGGTCCAGCGCCAGCTGAGTACCTGAGTGAGGTAGCCGCCGAGGGTCGGGCCGAGGATCGGCCCGACCATGGCGCCGACGCCGAAGATCGCCATCGCCCGCCCGCGCTCCTCGCCGGGGTAGAGGTTGACCAGGATCGCCTGCGCGAGGGGCATCAGCCCCGCGCCGGCCACGCCCTGCAGCAGGCGAAAGAGGACGATCTGGTCGAGGCTCGCCGCAAGCCCGCATAGGGCCGAAGCGGCCACGAAGCCCACGATGCTGAGGAGCAGGTAGCGGCGCTGCCCCATCCGGTCCGTGAAATAGCCGGTGAGCGGCATCATGATCCCCGAGGACACGAGGTAGCTCGTCAGGACCCAGGTGATCTCGTCGGGGCTTGCGGCGAGCTGGCCCTCCATGTGCGGCAGCGCCACCACCACGATCGTCGTGTCGACAATCTGCATGATGGCCGCTGTCATGATCACTGCGGTGATCCAGGCGCGGCCGTAGCCGCCGCCGGCTGCCGAGGGGGTGGACAGGATTGCGCTCTCCACAGGAATACAGATTCGACGCCGCCGGCGCGGGGTGGTTCGGCGCCGTTGCGCGCCGGCCTCAGGCGTAGCGCGGGCTCTTTACCCCGTCCACGCGATCAATCTGCCGTCGCTCATCCCCCTTGCCCGGCGTCTCGACGGAACCCATCGGCGAATCAGCGTCCTGGACCATTCCTTACCGGATGTTCAGCTGCAGAAAGATGAGTAAAGAAACTCACTCCTTGATTCAAAGTTCCGTTAACCCGTTGTAAGCCGCGGCTGACGATGCGATCTGGCCAATCTGCTTTCGCCACAGCGATCTCCGTGCTGCAGAACGTCATGATCAACCACACCGTTCACAACCGCCTGTTTTCGGAGTCGCTTGTCGACTGGCCGAGAATGAAGGCCAGCTTCGATGACATCATTGCCCGGTATCCTGACGCGGATCGAACCGGTCATTGTCATTGAGACCTGGCAGCCCGCGCTGCTGCTGCGGTGGTGCTCGGACCGGGCGTCGCGCGAGCAAGCACGCGCTACCCGATCAGTCCCCGGCGTGAATACCCGGCCGGAAGAGGTTCTCGGCCTCGCGCGCGAGCGAGACGGCGTGCGGATCGATCGCGGCCTCGATCTCCTCGCACCAGGACGGGTGGCTGTAGCTCAGGTCCTTGAGGAACCACATGCCGCGCACCGACTGGCAGGCGGCGCCGAGGAGGAGGATCTGCTCGCCGGCCTCCGAGCCCACGATGCAGCCGCCGAGGAGCTGGCCGGTCTCGAGGTCGTGCACCACCTCGATAAAGCCGTCGTAGTCGTGGCGCGCGCGCGCCTTGGCCGAGGCGCCGAAGCTGCTGCGCGCGACGCGCGGCGCGAACCCGGCGTCCTCGGCCTGCGTTTCCGACAGGCCAACGGTGGCGATCTCGAGCGCCGAGTTCACCACGAACGGCACCTTGAAGTAGTTTGCGCGCAGGCGCTCGCCGCCGAGCGCGTTTGCGACCACCAGCTTGGCGTCGTAGAGCGCGGCGTTGGCGGTCATCGGGCCCTCGCGCACGTCGCCCGCGGCGTACACGCCCGGCGCGTCGGACTCGAGGAAGGCGTCGGTGCGCACCTGTCCCGCGGCGCTCAATTGCACGCCGATTTCCTCCAGGCCGAGCCCGGCGCTGTTCGGCTCGCGCCCCACCGCCACCAGCACCAGGCCGTAGTCGGCCGCGCTGCCGTCTTCGAAGGTCACCTGCGCGCGGTTCGCCTCGACGTGGCAGGCCGCGACCCGCGCGCCAGTGCGCAGTTCGACGCCCAGGCGCTCCAGGCGCGCCTCGAGCAGGTCGGCGACGTGCTCCGGCACGCGCGCCGCGGGCAGCAGCCGCGGCTCGCGCTCGACGAGGGTGACGCGTGCGCCGTACTGGCGCGCGAGGTAGGCGGCCTCGACGCCGACCGCGCCGCCGCCGACGCACAGCACGCGTTCGGGCAGCCTGTTGAGGGTAGAGAAGAACTCGCGCGAGGACAGCACCACCTTGCCGTCGAAGGGAATTTCCGCCAGCGCGCGCGGGCGCGAGCCGGTCGCGACCACGACGCACGGCGCTTCGAGCACCTCCCCGTCCCCGACGCGGACGGTGCCCGGCGCCTCCAGGCGCGCCGCGCCGCGCAGCATCCTGATCCCGAGCCGGCGCATCGCGCCGGGCAGGCCGTCGCGCAGCGCGGCGACCACCGCGTCCTTGTGGCGCACCGCGGCGCCGAAGTCGGCGCTCGGGCTGCCGATTAGCCCGCGCCCCGCGAGCGCGTTGCAGTCCTCGATAAGCATCGCCGGATGCAGCAGCGCGCGGGTCGGGATGCAGCCCTCGTTGAGGCAGTTGCCGCCCGGCGTACCGCGCTCGACCAGCGCCACCGCGGCCCCCAGGCGCGCGGCGCCCGCCGCCGCCTTGTAGCCGGCCGGGCCGCAGCCGATCACGATCAGGTCAAGCCGCATCGTCCGCCGCCGGCCGCACCACGAATTCGGGCTCGACGAAGTCGAGCACCATGTCCTCGAGCAGGTCGCGGCTATGGTGCGACACCAGCAGCGTCACGCCCGCGGTCTCGATCAGCTCGTCGTTGGCGCGCTCGGCGTCGAAGCCGATTCCGAGCAGCACCTTGCCGTCGGCCTCGCGCTTGGCGGCTACTCGCAGGCCCATTCCCTCGGCGCCGCTCGCGGCCGCGGCGCGGCGCACCTCCTGCGCGGCGCGTGCAGTGATGGCGAGCTTGCGGCTCATGCGGCCCGCCGGCGGGCGAACTCGACGAACGGCGCGACCCAGCCGCGCTCGCCGGCGCCGCGCAGGTGGCAGAACGAAGCAAGCACGTTGCGGTGCACGATGCCGTCGCGCACGCCGTCGACGCCGTGCCCGCGCGCCACGCGGTACGCAAAGCGCAGCCCCGGCGGCAGGTTCTCCAGGCTCGCGTAGTGGAACTCGTGCCCGGGGATGCCCTCCTCCGGGCCCGCGGGCAGCCAGCTCGCTTCGGGCGTCCCTTCGAGCCGCGCGTAGCCGCGCCCGACCGGGCGCGGGTGCATCACCGCGTCGCCCGGCAGCGCGCCGACCATGCGCGCGGTCTCGCCCTGCCAGCTGATCGAGCGCGCGAGGTACATCAGCCCGCCGCATTCGGCGTACACCGGCAGCCCCGCCTCGATCGCACGCGCCAGGTCGTGGCGCAGCGCCTCGTTCGCCTCCAGCTCGCGCATCTGCGTCTCGGGAAAGCCGCCGCCGATCACCAGCGCGTCGATCTCCGGCAGCCGCGGCGCGTGCAGCATGTCGATCGGAACCAGCTCGGCGCCCGCCTCGGCCAGCGCCTCGAGGTCGTCCGCGTAGTAGAAGCCGAACGCCTCGTCGCGCGCGATGCCCACCCGCAGCCGCGGCGCGCCAGGCGCCGGCGCGGGGGCCGCCGGAGGCGCGGCTGACGGCGCGGGAAACGACGCGGCGCTTGCCGCGATCGCCATCAGCCGGCCGAGGTCGACGCTCTGCTCGATCCTCTCGCGCACCGCCTCGACCATCCCCGCCGAGGCGGCCGCCTCGTTGCTGGGCACGAGGCCCAAGTGCCGCTCGACGATGGAGATGCGCTCGTCGTGCGGCACCGCACCGATCACCTCGACGCCGGTGTAATGCGCGATCACGGCGCGCAGCTTCTGCTCGTGGCGCGCGCCGCCCAGGTTGTTCAAAATCACGCCCGCGATGCGGATCGAGGGATCGAAGGCCTGGTAGCCGAGGATCAGGGGCGCGATGCCGCGGGTCATGCCGCGCGCGTCGATCACCAGCACCACCGGCGAGCCGAGGAGGGAGGCGAGCGCGGCGTTCGAGTTCGAGCCTTGCAGGTCGAGCCCGTCGTAGAGGCCCTTGTTACCCTCGATCAGCGATATCTGCGCGGCGCGCCCGTGGCGTCCGAAGCTGGCGCGGATCTCGTCGCGGCTCATGAGATGGAAGTCGAGGTTGCGGCAGGCCCGCCCCGCCGCGAGCGAGAGCCACATCGGATCGATGTAGTCCGGCCCCTTCTTGAACGGCTGCACCGCGAGCCCGCGCCGCGCGAGCGCCGCCGCGAGGCCGAGCGTGACCGTCGTTTTGCCGGAAGACTTATGCGCCGCGGAGATGAAGACGTGCGCCATGGCGGGCGCGAGGGCGCTCAGTGCGCGCCTTCTCCGGGCTGCAGGGACTCGTCGGACAGGTTCGCCGGCAGGAGCCTGAGGAACTTGACGCCGAGCAGCGCGCCGCCGAGTGCGATCGCCACGCCTCCGAGCGCGAGCGCCGCCTCGGGCAGGCTCGGCGCGTAGGGGTGGATCACGCCGTCGTAGAAGGAGGAGCGCATGTCGTAGCCGGGGAAGAGATCGAGCGGCCAGGCCTGGCCGCCGATGATCGTGACGTACATCTGCGCCAGCCCTCCCAGCACGATCAGCGCCGCGGCGACGACGGTCGCGCCGCGCTTGCCGCGCGTCGCGGAGTGCCACAGCAGAACCAGAGGCACAGCGCTGCCGAGGAGCACCTGTCCGCCCCAGAACAGCCAGGTGTAGATCCCGCCCTCGACCAGCAGGAAGCGCTCGACGCCGATCTGCTTCGCAAGGTAGAGGTTGGTGAGGTGGAACACCGCGACGAAGTAAAGCCCCGTCAGCACGAACCAGCCGAGCAGCCGGCCGATGCGCTCTACCACGCCCCGCCCCAGCTCGCGCCCGCTGCCGGCGCACGCGCCGATCAGCACGAGCAGGTAGATCGCCATGCCGTAGACGATTGACAGCACGATGAACATCGGCGCGAGCAGCGCCGAGGCGTAGGCCTCGCGTGCGATCAGGAAGCCGAAGATCGAGCCCGTGCCGGTGGTCAGCACCAGGCGCCAGACGAAGGCCACGCGCCCCGCGCCGGTCGAATAGCCGCCCACCGTGCGGTCGAGCATTGTCCACAGGTACACGCCGACGATCGCGAAGAAGCCGCTGTAGAGGAACATGTTCCAGGCGAAGATCGACTTGAAGTTGAAGTGCGTCATCGCCACGATCAGCCGGTCCGAGCGCCCGAGGTCGAGCCCGAGCACCGCCAGCCCTCCGGCGAGCAGCACGATCGCGAGCCATGCCGAGAGCGGCGCGAGCGGCTTGTAGAAGCGCTTGTCGAACGCCGAGGCGACCGAGGCGACGTTGAGCACCCCCGAGGCGGCGAGGATGAGGAACACCGCGACCACGTGCGGCAGCCCCCACACGACCTGGTTGGTCATGCCCGTAATGACGTGGCCGCGGGTCTCCATCGCGTGCCAGGCGAGGAGCATGCCGAGCAGCAGCACGGCGGCGAGCGCGAACAGCGCCCACCAGCCGCGGCTGCGGCCCTCGATTTCGCGCATCGCGATCGCGGCCATCTCAGATCCCCTGGTAGCGCACGCCGGTGTCGAGCTGGAGGTCGGCGCGGATCTGCTTCGCGCCCGCCTCGCGCATGCGGCGCGAGACCGCGCTGCTCGGGTCCTTCAGGTCGCCGAAGAAGAGCGCCTTCCGCCCGCTCGCACTGCACGCCTCGACGCAGGCCGGCTGCTCGCCGCGGTCGACGCGCTGCACGCACAGGGTGCACGACTCGACGCAGCCCTGGCCGCGCGGCACGTCGGGCTTCTGGTCGTGCAGCGGTCGGTGCACGAACGAGCGCGCCTTGTAGGGGCAGGCCATCATGCAGTAGCGGCAGCCGATGCAGACGTGGCGGTCGACCAGCACGATGCCGTCGGCGCGCTTGAACGAGGCGCCGGTCGGGCAGACGTCGACGCAGGGCGGTTCCGCGCAGTGCTGGCACATCACCGGCAGCGACAGCGTGCGCCCGGTGGCCTTGCTACGCAGATCGACCTTGCGGATCCACTGCGAGTCGTCCGGACCCGTGCGGCCCGAGAGACCGTTCTCTTTGTCGCAGGCGGCCACGCAGGCGTCGCAGCCCTCGGCGCAGCGCGTGGTGTCGACCAGCATGCCCCAGCGAACTTTGGAAGTGACGCCTTTCGCCCGCGCAGGCTCGAACAGGAACAGCCCGGGCGCGACCGCGACGGCGCCCAGTGCCGCGGCCTTGCCGAGGAAGGCGCGCCGGTCGCTCATTTCGTCTCCCCGGGGCGCGACGCGTGGCACTCGAAGCAGTCGAGCTTGACGCCCGCATAGGCATGGCAGCTCTCGCAGAAGTCCTGCGGGCTCGCAGCGACGCTGCCGGTCGCCTTGCTCGCGTGGCAGGCCACGCACTTCTCCAGGCTCACCTTCGCGTTGACCACCCCCTCGTGCACCGTGATCGTCCGCTGGTGCTTGAGCATGTCCGGGTGCTCGCGCCGCATCACCTCTGGTGGCGCGATGCACTTGCCGCCTTGCGCCGGAACGATCACCGGCTTTTCCACGCCCGCCAGCACCCCCGCCGGCAGCGCCAGCGATACGAGCAGCGCGAGCGCGGCGAGCAGCCTCACTCGCCCAGCCCCATCTGGATGTAGCCGGTCGGGCACACGTCGCTGCAGATGTGACAGCCGATGCACTTGGCGTAGTCGGTGTCGACGTAGCGCCCGGTGGTCGACTTGTCCTTCTTGACCCGGAACACCGCGGTCTGCGGGCAGTACACGACGCAGTTGTCGCACTCGAAGCAAAGGCCGCAGCTCATGCAGCGCTTGCCCTCGGCCACGGCCTCTTTCTCCGACAGCGCGTCGAGGCGCTCCTGGAAGTTGCCGAGCGCCTGCTCGGCGGTGAGCGTGGTGACCGTGCGCTGGTTGCGCGGCACGTAGGTGAAATGGCCGAGGAACAGCTCCTCGTGCGGGATCACGTAGCGCGCCGAGCGGTCTTCGTAGTTGTGCACCGCGATGTTCTGCTCGCCGGTGCCGCGCACCGCCTCGTGCGGCGCGTCGTTCGGTTCCAACCCCCGCTCGGCCAGCTTGCGCATCAGGTCGAAGGCGTGCACGTCGATCTTCGGCCGCCGGTCCTGCTCCTCGCCGCGCAGGTGGCGGTCGATGCCCTCGGCGGCGATCCAGCCCTGGCCGATCGCGGTGGTGAGCAGGTGCGGCCGCAGCACGTCGCCGCCGGCGAAGAAGCCCGGCTTGCCCGCGACCTGGTAGTTCTTGTCGGTCGACACCAGCCCCTTGCCGTTGTCGAAGCCCTCCAGGCCGGTGAAGTCGACCGCCTGCCCGATCGCCGAGACGACGAGATCGGCGGCAATCACCTCGGCGCTCGCCTCGTCGACCTTCACCTCGAGCTTCGGGCCGACGAACTTCGCTTCGCATTTGGCGATCTTCAGCCCGGTGGCGCGGCCGCTTGCGTCGCGCATCACCTCCACCGGCGCCCAGCCGTCGCGGATCACGATGCCCTCGGCCAGCGCGTGCTCGATCTCTTGCGGGTTGGCCTGCATCTTGTCGATCGCGAACACTGAGGTGAGAGTCACCTCGGCGCCCTGGCGGGCCGAGATCTCGGCCACGTCCTGCGCCTGCTTGCCGAGGATCACCGACTCGGGGTGGTCGGTGGCGTGCGGGTGCTCGATATGGCCCAGCCTGCGCGCCACGGTGGCGACGTCGATCGAGGTGTCGCCGCCGCCGACCACCACCACGCGCTTGCCGACGTGCTTCATGCGGCCGTCGTTGAACGCGCGCAGGAACGCAGTCGCGGTGACGCAGTTCGGGGCTTCGGCACCCGGCGCCGGCAGCGGCCGGCCGCCCTGCGCGCCCATGCCCATGAACACCGAGTCGTAGTCTTGCTTCAGCTGCTCGAGCGTGACGTCGGTGCCGATGCGCGTGTTGAGCCGCGCCTCGACGCCCAGGTCGAGGATGCGCTGAATCTCGGCGTCGAGCACCTCGCGCGGGGTACGGAAGCCCGGGATGCCGTAGCGCATCATGCCGCCGAGCTGCTCGTGCTCGTCGAACACGGTAACCGTGTGGCCTTTGCGCGCCAGCTGGTAGGCGCAGGAGAGCCCCGCAGGGCCGCCGCCGATCACCGCGACCTTCTTGCCGGTGCTCGTTTTCGGCTTCTCGAATTTCAGGCCGTTGGCGATCGCGTACTCGCCGAGGAAGTGCTCGACCGAGTTGATGCCGACGAAGTCCTCGACCTCGTTGCGGTTGCAGCCCGACTCGCACGGCGCCGGGCACACCCGCCCCATCACCGAGGGGAAGGGATTTGCCTCGGTCAGCCTGCGCCAGGCGTACTCCTGCCACGGCACGCCGGCGGGCGGCTTCTCGGTGCCGCGCACGATCGACAGATAGCCCCGGATGTCCTCGCCCGAGGGGCAGCTCGCCTGGCACGGCGGCGTGCTCTTCTGGTAGGTCGGGCACTTGTAGCTGTGGCTGGCCTGGAAGATGTGTTCGGTCCAGGGACCGTGGCCGGAATCGCCTTCCTTGTAGCGACGGTAGCTGAGCCTGGTGTCCGCCGTTGGCGTCGACTGTGTCATCGCCTGCCTCCTCTAGTGCAGCTCGCCGAGCCGGATCGCGTCGCCCACCAGCTGGTGCACGCCGCCCACCATGCTCATGTCGAAATCGTAATAGGGCACCACCTTGGTGAACTGCGCCTTGCAGATGGCACAGATCATCGCCATGAAGTTCACGCCGTGCGCGTCGACCACCTGCTTCAACGCCTCCATGCGCGGCAGCGCGCCCTTGACCCGCAGATCCATGATCTCGTCGGAGAGCAGCCCGCCGCCCCCGCCACAGCAATAGGTGCTCTCGTAGATCGTCTCGGGCGCCATGTCGTAAAAGTTGTTGCACGAGGCGCGGATCAGGTCGCGCGGAATCGTGAACTGCCCGCCCGGCACCCCGCCCATGCCCGCGCCGCGCGCGACGTTGCACGAGTCGTGGAAGGTCACCACGCGGTGGTCGTTCTTCTCCCGCTCGAGCCGGATCGCGCCGCGCTCGACCAGGTCGTGGGTCAGCTCGCAGATGTGCTGCGGCGCCGGGTAGCGGGGATCGAGGAAATCGAACGGGCCGATCAGCGTGTTCCAGAAGCTGTAGGCGACGCGCCAGGCGTGGCCGCATTCGCCCACCACCAGGCGCTTCGCGCCGAGCTCGAGCGCCGCCTCGCGCACGCGCATCGAGACCTTCTTCATCTGCTCGTAGCTGCCGATGAAGACGCCGAAGTTCGCCGCCTCGGAGGCGTGCGAGGAAAGCGTCCAGCTGATGCCCGCGGCGTGGAACACCTTGGCGTAGCCGATCAGGCTGAACACGTGCGGCTCGGCGAAGAAGTCCGCCGAGGGCGTGATCAGCAGCACCTCTGCGCCCCTCTGGTCGAGCGGCAGCTTGACGTCGACGCCGGTCTCTTCCTTGATCTCCTCCTCCAGCGTCTCGAGCGTATCGGCGAGCGCGCGCGGCGGCAGGCCCAGGTTGTTGCCGATCTTGTGCACCTTGCCGATGATCTCGTTGGTGTACTTCTGCCCCATGCCGACCGCGTTCATGATCTCGCGCGCGGCCATGGTGATCTCGGCGGTGTCGATGCCGTAGGGGCAGTACACGGAGCAGCGGCGGCACTCCGAACACTGGTTGAAGTACTTGAACCAGTCCTCGAGCACTTCCTCGGTCAGGTCTTCGGCGCCGACCAGCTTCGGGAACCACTTGCCCGCGAGCGTGAAATAGCGGCGGTAGACCTTGCGCAGCAGGTCCTGGCGCGCGACCGGCATGTTCTTCGGGTCGCCGGTGCCGAGGAAATAGTGGCATTTGTCCGTACATGCACCGCAGTGCACGCAGGCGTCGAGGAACACCCTCAGGCCGCGGTACTTGCCGAGCAGCTCGCCCATCTTCGCGATCGCGCGCGCGTGCCAGTCCTCGGGCAGCTTGCCGGGAAAGCCCAGCGCCTCGTTCATCTTGTCCGAGGCGGCGTAGGGCTTGCTCGCCCCCATCGCCCCGGGCGCAAGGATCGGGATGACCGGATATTCCTTCAGCGGCGGGGCTTTGACGGCGGCTCCGGCCATGGCTAGTCCCGGGCCCAGGCGGCGAGATGGCGCCGCTCGCGCGAGTCGTCGGGCTGGTTGCGCGACGGGCTGAAGAATACGCCGGGCGCGTGCAGCAGCTTGGAAACGGGGAACACCACCATCAGAACGAGCACCAGCGACAGATGAACGAGCAGCAGCGGATCGGCGGGCAGCGGCTGCCAGTCGAAGCGCATCAGTCCCAGCATGAATTCCTTCAGTCCGATGATGTCGGTGTGCGCGACGTACTTCATTCCCAGCCCCGTGAGCGCGATGCCGGCCAGCAGCGCGAGCATCAGGTGGTCCGACCAGGTCGAGATGTAGCGGATGCGCTCGACCAGGAACCGCCGCGCCCACAGCCCGGCCAGGCCCGCGACGAGCGCAAAGCCCGCGTAGATGCCGAAAGGCTGCGCGAACGCGACCCAGCCCCACACCGGCTCGATGAAGTAGCGCAGGTGCCGCACCAGCACCAGCGCCAGCGCGACGTGGAACATCCAGCCGAACAGCCAGATCCACTTGTTGGAGCGGTACAGGCTCTCGAACAGCACCACCTCGCGCGCGACGCGCCCGGCGGCGCCCGCGCGCGTCATCGGCGCGGGCGTGGTCGGGATCCGCAGCGGCGCGGGGGCGCGCGCGTACTCGATCACGCGCCACGCCACGCCGCCGACCAGCACGGCCGTGGCCGCGTAGAACAGCGAGGCGTACAGCGCGGAGAGCACGGGCTCAGACGCAGCCGGTCGGCTTGGGCAGCCCCGCGATCTTGCACGCCTGCTTGGCCGGGCCGTACGGGAACAGCTCGTAGAGGTACTTGTTGTTGCCCTTGTCGGGCCCGAGCTTCTTGCCGATCGCCTTGGTGAGCACGCGGATCGCGGGCGCGATCTGGTACTCGTTGTAGTACTCGCGCAGGAAGTTGATCACTTCCCAGTGGTTCGGCGTCAGCTCGACCTTCTCCTCCTGCGCGAGGAACTGCGCCACGTCCTCGTTCCAGTCGGACAGATTGACGAGATAGCCTTCCTCGTCGGTCTCGTACGCCTTGCCGTTCAGATCGAATGCACCCATGCTCCCTCCTGGTTGTGTAACCCGCCTAAAGCCACGACTGGCAGTTCGGCTGCTCGCAGGCAAGCTCCACGAAGCCGCCGTAATCCACCAGTTGAATTCCTTCCATCACCCGCGCCGCGACGCCGCGCGCTTCGAGGTCGGGCGCCAGCGCGTATACCTTGAGCTGTGTCATCGCTTCCTTGAGGCTCGCCTCGCAGACGCTGCCGCGCGTCGCCGCGTACACTCCGTCCTCGATCAGCAGCAGCGCCGAGCCCGGCCGCGCGAGCCGCAGGCAGGCCTCGAGCGCGTTGCGCTCGTAGGGGCTCTTGTTGACGATGTGCAGCATGCCCGCCCTCTCAGAATCCGATCACCACGTCCTGCGCGGCCATCAGCTCGGCCAGCTCGCCCGAGGACATCACCTGCACGTCGACCAGCAGATCCTCCTCGGCCAGTCCGCGCGCATCGAGCGCATCGCGCTCGACGTAGAGCTTCTCGATGTCGTAGCCTTCGAGCGCCCGGTAGGCGGGCGAGAAATTCTTCGCCTCGATCCCCTTGGTCTGCTGGCCCTTGAGCAGCTGGTAAACCCCGTCGTCGATGAAGGCGAGCGACACGTCCTGGTCGAAAGCGGCGCTGATCAGCACGACTTCGAGCCCCTCGAGCGCGTAGATCGTCCCGTACGGCGCCTTGCGGTTGACGAACATGAACTTCTTGACGATCCCGACGCCTTCTTCACCCTGTTGCTCCGCTTCGCTCATGGTTCCCCTTCAGTCCCCGAACACGACCAGTCGGTCGCCCTGGATGCCCGCCTCGACCAGCTGGCCCAGGCCCGAGATGCGGAAGCCCGGCGCCAGCAGCTCGTCCTTGATTCCGCGCCTGAGCGCCGCGGCCACGCACACGACCAGATCGACCTCGTACTGCTCGGCGAGCTTCGACCAGCGGTTGACGACGTGGCGGTCGTCCTGCGGCGGCTCGGTGTACTTGTTCGCGTTGTTGACGCCGTCGTGATAGAAGAACACGCGGTAGATCTGGTGGCCCTTCTCCAGCGCGGCCTTGGTGAACAGGTAGGCCGAGTCGCTCGCCTGGTGCGTGTAGGGTCCCTCGTTCACGAGGATGCCGAATTTCACGCGCGCCTCAGAAGCGGATGTGCGCCGAGGTATTCAACGTGTAGCGCGAGCCGCGCCAGTCGTCGATGTGGTACTTGGTGAACGGCAGTCCCGTCCGCCCGAAAAACGCCGGCCAGCCGATGCGCTCGATCCAGTCCGACATGCGCTCCCAGGGGCGGCCGTCGGCCTTGTAGGTGCGCAGGATGTTCTTCACCACCTCGGCGACCTCTGGCCAGCGCGGCGGATTGTTCGGCAGCCCCGAGGCGACCAGCTTGTGGAACGTCGGGCGGATGCGCGCGTTCGAGTTCTTGCCGCCCACCCAGATCGCGATCTTCGAGAACTCCGGATCGTTGATTTGCATCGGCGGGCACGGCGGATAGCAGGCGCCGCAGCAGACGCACTTCTTCTCGTCCACCTCGAGGGAGGGCTTGCCGTTGACCAGCGCGGGCCGGATCGCCGCCACCGGGCAGCGCGCCACCACCGCCGGGCGCTCGCACACGTTCGCCACCAGGTCGTGGTTGATCTTGGGCGGCTTGGTGTGCTGCACGATGATCGCGATGTCGGCCTGCCCGCCGCAGTTGATCTCGCAGCACGAGGTCGAGATCTTGACCCGGTTGGGCATCTCGCACTTGACGAACTCGTCGTACAGCTCGTCCATCAGGGACTTCACCACCCCCGAGGCGTCGGTGCCCGGGATGTCGCAGTGCAGCCAGCCCTGCGTGTGGGCGATCATCGACACCGAATTGGCGGTGCCGCCGACCGGGAAGCCGGCGTCGTTGAGCGCCTTGATAAGCGGCTCGACCTTGGCCTTGTCGGCGACCATGAACTCGATGTTCGAGCGCGTGGTGAAGCGCACGTGCCCGTCGGCGAACTTGTCCGCAATGTCGCACAGCCCGCGGATGGTGTGATGGTCCATCTGCCGCTGCGTGCCCGCCTTCACGGTCCAGATCTCCTCCCCGTTCGCCGCGCGGTGCATCAGCACGCCCGGCTTCGGGTGGTTGTGATAGACCCATTTGCCGTAGTGTTTCTTCATCAGCGGATGCATGTACGGCATCGGGTCCGGCGCCCCGTGCTCGACCGGCATCTTGGGTTGTGCTTGTGCCATCTGTGATCCTCCTTCAAGCCGCCTTCTGTCCGCCGCTCTTCGCCACCTGCTCTTCCCAGTCGTCGCTGCGGAAGTAGGGGTTGGTCCGCGGGTAGAGCACCATGCTCGGATCGACAGGCAGCTCGACCGCCTCGAGGAAATTCGCCAAGCCGATGCGCTCGATGGTCTCGCCGACGCGCTCGTGGTCGAGCGCGTTCTCGGCGAAGAAGTCGAGCACCTTGCGCGCCAGCTCCTGCAGTTTCTCGAAGTCCTCTTCGCTCGCGAGCTTCATGAACGGCACCACCATGATGCCCAGGGTGGAGCCGATCTTCAGCACCCCCTTGCCGCCGATCAGGATCGACACGCCGCGCTGCTCTCCGGGCAGCAGCGCGCCCGGCATCACGTTCAGGCAGTGCATGCAGCGCACGCAGTCGTGGTTGTCGATCTCCAGGCACTGCGCGTCGTCGAGCTTGACGCGCGACAGGTGCGCCGGCGGCGCCTCGCCGCCGGCTTTCCTGATCCGGATCGCCTTGGTCGGGCAGCGCGTGACCACGTTGTCGATCAGCTCTTCCATGCCGTGCGCCGCGTACCACTCGCGCGCCAGCTTCTCGTCGACGCGGATGTTGTCGCGCCAGGTGCCGATGGTCGCCATGTCCGAGCGCTGGATCGCATTGACGCAGTCGTTCGGGCAGCCCGAGAACTTGAACTTGAACTTGTACGGCAGCGACGGGCGGTGCATCTCGTCCAGGTTCGAGTTGATGACACTGCGCAGCGCGCGCTGCTCGTCGTAGCAGCTCATCTCGCAGCGCGCCGAGCCGACGCAGGACATCGAGGTGCGCAACGCGGGGCCGGCGCCGCCCAGGTCGAAGCCGATCGCGTTCAGCGCGTCGAACGCGGGCTGCACGTTGGCGGTGCTGCAGCCCTGGAACATGATGTCGCCGCTCTGGCCGTGCAGCGCGATCAACCCGGAACCGTGCTCCTGCCAGATGTCGCACAGCTTCCTCAGCAATTCGGTCGAGTAGTGCATGCCCGCGGGCGGCTGCACGCGCAGCGTGTGGAACTCGGCGGCCTCGGGAAACACGGGCTTGCCGTCCTTGTCCTTCAGCTCGGTGAAGCGCGGGATCACGCCCGCGCCGTAGCCGAACACGCCGACCGTGCCGCCCTTCCAGTAGCCGAACTTGTTGCGGTAAGAGGTCTCGAGCTGGCCCAGCAGGTCGCCCGCCATGTCGTTGTCCTGCGCCAGGCGCTTCAGCCCCGTGACGAAGCTCGGCCACGGTCCCTGCTCGAGCTGGTCGAGCATCGGTGTCTCATGCACCTTCTTGGTCATGCATGCCTCCTCCGATTTGTCGCGGCGCGTGTCGCGTTCGCGTCATGCTAGGGGCTGGGGCGCCCGGCGCCATCTGCCCTGAGGAGCGGAGGCGACCTACCCGTTCGGGTAGGTTGGCGCCCTCCATGCGAGGGAATGCGCGCTGCGCCGGGTTGGCGTCAAACTGCTCCAATGGCCGAAACCAGCCCCTTGGCGAGCTTTTGCGTGCCGCTCGGCGGCCAGCTGATCGAGCTGCAGCAGATCGAGCACGCCCCCGGCGGCCTGGCGCTGATGCGCGTGCGGATCCGCGAAGGCAGGCGCTTCACGGTGTTCGACATCGACCCGGCAAGCGCGCGCGCCTGGGGCGAGGCGATGCTCGCGTGGGCGGCGCAGCAACATGCATCGAGATCTTGAGCCGTCTGCCGTGGCCGTCGACCTGCGCTTCGAGCTGCGCGGCGAGCGCCTGCCGCTGGACCACGGTCAGGCGCTCGCGGACGCGGTAATCGGGCACCTGCCGTGGCTCGCCGGCGAGCCGGCGGCCGGAATCCACGCAGTGCGCGGCGCGCCGATGGGCGGCGAGCTGCTGGGCATCTCGCGCCGCGCCCGGCTCGTGCTGCGGCTGCCGCGCGCCCGGCTGGACGATGCCATGTCGCTCGCCGGCTGTACCCTGCGCCTGGGCGCGGAAACGCTGGGCGTGGGCGCCGGCAGGGCCTGGCCGATCTCGCCGAGCGAGACCGTCTACGCCCGGCTGGTGATCGCCGGGTCCGAAGAGGAAGCCCAGTTCGCCCAAGCGCTGGGCGGCCTGTTGCGCTCCGAATTCGAAAATTCGGGCGCCGCCTGCCGGATCGTGCTGGGCAAGCCGCGCTCGCTCGCCACCGGCGACGGCGTGCGGCGCGGCTTCAGCGTGCTTCTGCACGGCATGAGCCCCGAGCTGTCGCTGCGGCTGCAGGAACGGGGCCTGGGCGAGCTGCGCCTGCAGGGCTGCGGCATAGTGGTGCCCTACAAGTCGATCGCCGCGGTCTAGGCGCGAAGGAGTCTGCCATGAGCAAACCGGAACCGCCCCGCTCTGACGTCAAGCTCGACCTCAGCGGCCTGACCTGCCCCGCGCCGCTGCTCGGCGCCAAGCGGGTGGTCGACGACCTCGAGCCCGGCCAGGTGCTCGAGCTGGTGTCGGACTGCCCCGGCACCCGCGACGACCTCTATATCTGGGCGCGCCAGACGGGCAACGACCTCCTGCGCGTGGAGCACGAGGGCGGCAAGCGGCACGTGTTCACCATCCGCAAGGGCAAGGGGCCGCGCCTCGCCGCACAGGTGACCCTCGACATGCGCGGCGCGGTCTGCCCCGGACCGGTGCTCGAGGCGCGACGCGTGCTGGAAGGCATGAAGCCGAACGAGGTGCTGCGCCTGGTCACGAGTTGCCCGGCGGCGCGCGACGAGGTGAGCGCCTGGACGCGGGCGACCCAGGTCACGCTCGCCGGGGAGCGCGAGATCGGCGCCGGCGAGTGGGAGTTCTACCTGAGGCGCCGATGAAGGCGGTGCGGGTCAAGACCGTCTGGTTCAGGAAGGGCGCCACGCGCACGCCTGCGGAGCTCGCGAGCGTCATCGCCTCGACCTTGTGGCGCCTGACCGAGAAGCTGGTCGACAACATGTCGCGGGCCGACTACGACATCGTCACCCCGGCGCGCGGATTCCGGATCATCGCCGAGGTGCTGGCGATCGGCCTGCACCTGTGCGACCGCTGGGCCTACGGTCGTCTCGAGGACGAGCGGCGCGCCGCGCTGGTGCAGGCGATCGGCGCCCACCTCTCCGATACGATGGCGCGCAACCTGCGCGAGCTGGTCGGCGAAGACGGGCGCGACTACCGCGCTGAGCTGATCGACATGCTCAACCGGCGCGCCGCCGACTACGCCGGCTTCGACATCCCGGACTCGGGCGCCGGCTTCCCGGTGCTGCGCTACCTCGCGGCGCAGATCCGCGAGGCGATGGAGGAGCACGACCAGCACTGGGTCATGGACCAGGTGATGGACGTCGAGATGCCCGAGCTGCTGGGCACCCTGAAAAAGACCTTCGACGGCCTCATCGCGCCGCCCGCCGCGCACTGACGCCATGCCCGGGCCGTTCGACCTCGACGACGCGCGCGCCTACCGGGACTGGCGAGACAGGAAGCTTTCCTCATGTCCGGCGCAGATCGAAGTCGTTGAACTGCGCAACCCGAAGAATCTCACTGCTGCGGAGCGCGGCGCGCTGCTCGAATCATGCGCGCGCACCAACATGGCAATTTACCGCTCTCCCATCACTCAGGAGGACAAGGACATCCCCCGCCTGCTCGGCTTGCAGCTCGGGCTCGAGCATCTTGACGGCAACTACCTCGCCGACGACGACGGCATCTCGTCGATCACTCCGGGGGCGGGAGCGCGCGGCGAGTTCATTCCGTACACCGACCGTGCGATCGGCTGGCACACCGACGGCTACTACAACCCGCGCTCGCGGCGCATCCGTGCAATGCTGCTGCACTGCGTGCGCGACGCGCTCGAAGGCGGCGAGAGCGCGCTGCTCGACCACCAGATCGCATACGTCCTCTTGCGCGACGAGGACCCGGAGCACGTGCGCGCGCTGTCGGCACCGGACGCGCTGACCATCCCGCCGCGGCTGGAGGGCGAAACGGTCGCGCGGCCCGCCGAAACCGGCCCGGTGTTCAGTCTCGAGGGCCCGCGCGGACCGCTGCACATGCGCTACACCGCGCGCGGCGTCAACATCGAGTGGAAAGACGACGCGGCGACGCGCGCGGCGCGCGACGCGCTCGATCGCATTCTCGCGCGCTCGGCGTGCGTCTTGCGGCTGCGGCTCGAGCCGGGCATGGGCGTCGTGTGCAACAACGTGCTGCACGCGCGCACGGCGTTTCGCGACGCGCCAGCTCACCGGCGACTGCTGTATCGCGCCCGCTACTACGACCGCGTCGCGGCGAGGGTCACATTGAAGACCGCGGCTCAGTAAATCAATAAACTGCAGCGCCTGCCGATTTCCGACGTACCCAGAACCAGCGTCAAAGCAGTTCGCCCTAGACCTGCCGAGCTACGATTTGGCTACGTTGAATGACTGCTATCGAGGGCGGGTTCAACCGGTCGACGCAACACCTTCTAGTCTTGCCAGATGAGGAGGTGTGGGTATGTCGAGTGCTGGCGCTCACCGGGGGGATTGCTCCAGCGCCGCGGCGAAGAGCGCCTTTAGCCCTGAGCCTTGAGGAGCGTGAGGAGATCTCCCGCGGCATCGCCTGCGGAAGATCGATACGGCAAATCGCAGCAGAGCTGGGGCGCTGCCCTTCGACGGTCAGCCGAGAGCTCAGGCGTAACGGCGGCCGGGGGGCGTACCGAGCAAGCGAAGCCGATACTCTCGCCTGGGAGCGAGCCCACAGGCCCAAACGCTGCCGCGTGGCCACGCGCCCGGGGCTACGATGGCGCGTGGCCGAGAAGCTGGCGCTGCAGTGGTCGCCGCAGCAGATCTCGGCGTGGCTCAAGCGCCAGTACGCTGGCGAGGAGGACATGCAGGTCTCTCGCGAAACGATCTACCGCAGCCTGTTCGTTCAGGCCCGTGGGGTGCTCAAGAAGGAACTCATGGCGCATTTGCGTACCCGCAGGCAGTTGCGCCAGGCCAAGGGTGGCACAACGAAGCAGGGGCTCGGTTCAATCGTAGACGCTGTCTCGATCCGCGAGCGTCCGGCGGAGGCCGAGGACCGTGCCGTGCCCGGGCACTGGGAAGGCGACCTCCTGTCTGGGGCGAAGAACACGCACATCGCAACGCTTGTCGAGCGCCGCACGCGCTTCGTGATGCTGGTCAAGCTCGAGGGCAAAGACACCAGCTCCGTGGTGCAAGCGCTCTCACGCCAGGTGCGCAAGCTCCCGCGGGAGCTGCGCCGCTCGCTCACCTGGGACCGTGGCAAGGGGATGTCCGATCACACGCGCTTTACGCTTGCCACCAACGTGCAGGTATACTTCTGCGATCCGCGAAGCCCATGGCAACGCGGCAGCAACGAGAACACCAATGGGCTATTGCGTCAGTACTTCCCCAAGGGAACGGATCTGTCGGCCTTCTCTCAGGCCTATCTCAACCGAATCGCCCTGCGGCTGAACCAACGACCCAGAAAGACCTTGGGCTATGACTGCCCGGCCGATAGACTACGTGCGGTGTTGCAATGACCGGTTGAACCCGCCACCCAAAGCGGACATTCACTGGATCAATAATCGAAGCAATGCGAGGCTCACGATGCCGACGAGCTTGCCGTCGCGCATCACCGGCACGCGCTTGACGCGGTGCCGCCTGAGCGCGCCGGCTGACCCGTCCGGCGTCCGTTCACTTCAATAGCACCAGGCGCCGAATCCGCCGGAGCTCAGCTGCTCGCGCTGCTCCTTCGTCAGGACGCCGTCCACTTGCTTGCGCGCCGCGAGGCTGTTGTCGAACATCTGCTGGCGCAGGCCCGAGATTGTCTGGAAGCTCTTGCTCACGGCCGCGCTGTCGCGCTTGTCCGAGTAGTAGAGCTGGTTAAGGCGGACCTGCTCGTCCTGCAGCTTCGCCATCAGCTCCCATTGCTTGCTTGCGGTGTCCTGCTGGATCTTGTCGAACTTGGCGCGCTGCTCGTCGGTCAGATCGAGCGCGAAGCCGGGACCCGCGCCGTAGCCTCGACCGTAACCCCCCATCATTCCTGGGCCCATGCCGTATCCCGGGCCGTAGCCGCCCATCATGCCGTACCCCGGCCCGTAGCTTTGGGCGAGCGCGGACGTGCCGAGGGCCGCCGCGCCTGCGAGCGCGGCGGCGGCGAGAATCTTGCGAACAGTCGTGCGTTTCATGGTTCGGTTCTCCTAGGTGATAAAAGACGATGAGTGATCACTGGTCGCTGTCGGGCCCGGGGAACTGTTGGCCGCGCGGGGTGCGCGCGTACCCAGGGTTCGGGCCGCGATCGGGACCGTAGCCGCGCATGGCTCCGGGGCCGTAGCGCCCGTCGGCGCCGTAGTCGCGCTGCTGGGGTGCGTACTGCGCTCCGGGACCGTAGCCGCCTTGAGGGCCGTAGCCGCCCATCATGCCGGGGCCGTAGCCGCCTTGGGGTCCGTAGCCCCTCATCATCCCGGGCCCGTACCCGCCGTAGCCGCCCATCATGCCGCCGCCCATGCCGAAGCCGCCCCAGCCGCCGCCTCCATGCGCGTCGGCGATGGCGGCGATGCCGAAGACGGCGGCGATGCCGAGTGCGGTAGCGATTACCGTTTTGCGAAAAGTCGTGGGTTTCATGATTCTCTCCATTTGCTTGAACGTGCAGGCTCTACTTCAGCACCCGAACGTATGCGGCCCGTTTGATTTTTGTTGGCGGTCGTAACGCGGCGCGAATCTGTTACACGCCGCTACAAGAAATGTTCCGCACGGCTTCTTACGCAGCGACCTCGTGCTGGTAGTGGGTCGGTTAGGGCCTGTCGCCCCTACGCACTTGCAGCGTCACCTCATTGATACGGACGGCGAACGACCGAAGTTCGCGCCGGCCGCCGAAACAAGTCTTAGGGTCGTGCGAACACTACCTGTTGCTGCACGTCGCCACAGGCCGTGGATATAGATCAACGAAGACAGGCTTTGCAGGTGATGTGGTGAGACCCCGCGGGTCTTTACGATGATCCAGCCGGCGCGATCGCGTTTCGCAAGATCTGCAGCGTTCCGGGATACCAGAAGCAGCCCACGTTCGACAACGACCGCTCGTGGCCGATAGCGGATAGTAGAGATGTCGGCAATCGAGCCGGCGGACGCTAGCGACCAAAGCGACCAGACCGCGGATCCCCTATGGAGGCGTCAACCGATTAGTGGCCGTAGCTGGACGCTGCCAGACGACTTTGGACAGCGCCGTTTTCAGCCATACCCCCACCGATACCCCAAGGGTTGCCTGCCCCCCGCCGAAAGCGCGTCGTCCGCTTAGTGGACCTTGCAGCCCGGCCCAAGGCCGGAAGCAAGCAACTCCCCACGCGGGGCTAGGGGCCCCCAGGTTTCACGAACCTGAGGGTCATGCGATCGGACTCGCCGATCGCGCGCATCTTCGCGTGTTCGCTCATCGGACCCGAGAGGTCGGGCGGCAGACGATGCGCGTTCACGGTTTCTTCGTCCTTCGGGTTGGCGTTCACCTCCGAGACGGCGGCCAGGCGAAATCCGCTCTTCAGGCCGAGCTCGATCATGTAGTCCTCGGGGATGCGGTGGAAGGCGCGCGAGCTTTCGATCGCGTTCGCGTACGGGCGCGCGCGATGCTCGACTACGCCGAAGACGCCGCCGGGTTTGAGCACCCGGAACGCGGCCGCGAACACCTTCGCCAGTACTTCCGGCCCTTCGTTCAGCCAGTCGTGCGTGTTGCGGAAGGTGAGCACCATGTCGGCGGAGTCCCGCGGGCCGAGCTCGACCTGCCTCGGCGGGTCGAACGGAACAAGCTTCACTTTGCCGTAGACCGCGGGATCGGACTTGAGCTTTTGCTCGAACCGCGCCGCCATACGGCGCACGAAGGGCTTCTTCGCGTCGAGCGGCGGCGCCGCCTCGATGAGCTTGCCGCGCTCTCGCAGCACCGGGGCGAGCATCTCGGTGTACCAGCCCGCCCCCGGCTCGAGCTCGATGACCGTCATGTCCGGCCGGAGTCCTAAAAACTCGAGCGCCTGCACTGGATGCCGGTAGCGATCGCGTGCCTTGTGCGCGGCCGAGCGCCAAGTGCCGTCGACGGCCTTGCGCAGCAAGGTGTCGAGCGTATTGGCGGGCGCAGCGACGGCCGCGCCGGCCGCACAAAGCAGGATGCTCGCCGCAAGGTGCCTGATCACTGCCCGACTCTTCGCGCGGCCGGACTGCAATGTGGGCGTCTGACGTGCGGGGCGGCTCGCATCCCGCTGCAAGGCGATGCGGGCCGGTTCTCCGATTCGCATGAGAGGTTTTCCTGTACGCGATGGGGTCGAAGTTGGAGTGGCTCCAAGTTTCAAAGTTCGCGCCCTTGAATCCCTAACGTCAACCCTTTGCGCCAAATGCGGTGATTCGACGGATCGCGTTCTTTGTCCTACCCGCCTCATTTTCCTGTCCGGCACCATTTCCGCTCGCAAGGTCACGAGGGCTGACAATGATGAAGGGAGTGGAGGGACTCGCGTAAGCGACACCGCCAGTGATACCCGCTAACGGCTAGATGGCTGCTAACCCCAGAGCAGACATTAGCGCGCCAACCCTCGGCTGCGTTCGCCCCGCTAGTCGTGCTTGAGGACGCTGTGAATTACTTCCGTAAGGACTCTCCTGCTGTAGGGCTTGGTGACGTACCCATCGGCGCCAAGGTTGAGGCCGCGTCGCACCTCTTCGGGTTTGGCCAGCACCGTTAGCATTACGACAGGCAGCAAGGCGAGTTTCGGGTGGCGGCGGATGCTTGTCAGCATGTCAAAACCGTTTCCGTCCGGCAGCATGACGTCAAGCAACACTAAATCCGGAAGCGCGCGCGCGCCAATCTCCGCGACCAGCTCTTTGCAGTTTCGTGCGATACGCACGGAGTAACCTCCCGCGATCACCCGCAAGTTGGCAAGCGCTGCCTGGTCGGGGTCGTCTTCCACGATCAGAATCACGATCTCGCCTGGAACTTTGGCAAGCGGTTGGCGGTTTGCAAGACGGTCCGGAGAGAGATAGGCGCCTGCGCGATTGAGCGCCGAGCGGGCTGCGAGCGCCTGCCTTTCGAGCCGATTCGTATCGTCCGGCGTCACGACTCTCGGTTCTGCCTGTGGTCTCCCCATCGGGCCGGTAAAGTCGAGATCGTGCGTCGGGTCAGCGGGAACTGAAACGACAAACCCAGCTTCTTCCATCTCCGAGAGCCAGTCTCCCAGCAGTGCATCCGGGAATTGTCGTAGGAGTCCCCGGATGACATCCGCGTGCGTTACCCCTTCCATTACCCCAAGAATCCGGCGGTACTCAGGGGGAACATTTGCATCGTTCGAGAGTACAGCCTTGTCCCCGGATGCAGTGCGACGGTAGATCAAATCCTGCGGCCACGATTCCATGGCGCTCTTTTAGCATGGCTTCGCCCGATTGGAGCATGACTAACCTCACGGGAGCGCCGCAGCACTCTTTCATATAGGCGAGTGGCTGCATATATCGACAACTGCCGGTGCGCCAGTCATCTACCGCCTGAAGCAGAACTTCGAGCAGCAGGACGCACTCGGTCAGATAGAGCTCAATTCCCTCGGGAGACAAGGCTATGCCTCGCAACAGGCAAGCGAAGTATTGAGCCAATTTTCCGGCGGCGAGGGAGACATGCCAGAGTCTGCTTCTGGCTACGGATTCAACCGGTGGATGCAACACACTAGGGCTGCGGAGGCAGCAAAGGGGTGTTGCAGATGGGATACCGACCGAGGATCTATTACACGGAGACGCAGAAGGCCCTGATGTGGGAGCGCTGGCAGAAG
>Ga0210077_1000008_pt1 | contig 187452 bp, 194 predicted proteins | sample RushMan_CattailN_5_FD_185556 | JGI IMG/M metagenome (GOLD analysis project Ga0210077, IMG submission 185556) | Wetland microbial communities from San Francisco Bay, California, USA, that impact long-term carbon sequestration -... | ecosystem: Environmental > Aquatic > Marine > Wetlands ...
GGTGATGCCGGGGGACAACGTGAAGATGACGGTGACGCTGATCGCGCCGATCGCGATGGAGCAGGGCCTGCGCTTTGCCATTCGCGAGGGCGGCAAGACCGTCGGCGCCGGCGTCGTCGCCAAGGTCATCGAGTAGGGATCATGCAAAGCCAACGCATCCGCATCCGTCTCAAGGCATACGACTATCGGTTGATCGATCAGTCGGCGCTGGAAATCGTCGACACGGCGAAACGCACGGGCGCGGTCGTGCGCGGCCCGGTACCGCTGCCGACGCGCAGGCAGCGCTTCGATCTTCTTCGCTCGCCGCACGTGAACAAGACTTCGCGTGAGCAGCTTGAGATCCGCACTCATTTGCGGCTGATGGACATCATCGATCCGACGGACAAGACGGTAGACGCGCTCATGAAGCTCGATCTGCCGGCCGGGGTCGACGTAGAAATCAAGGTGCAATAAAGAAGCAAGGCGGCAAAACTTCTGCTTCGGCTCTTTTTTTCGCCGAAGCGCAGGAATCCCGGGGAACCGGGTGGATGATTGACAGCAAGGCCGGCCAATTGCAGCCGGCGCCTCAAGAGAGGTCAACAAAATGACTATTGGACTTGTCGGCCGAAAGGTCGGCATGACGCGCATCTTCACCGATGAGGGCGATACGCTCCCGGTGACGGTGCTCGACGTGTCCGACAACCGGATCACGCAAATCAAGACGCCCGACAGCGACGGTTATGCCGCCGTGCAGGTGGCGTTCGGCAAGCGCCGCGCCAGCCGTGTCGTGAAGCCCCTCGCCGGCCACCTGGCCAAGGCGGCAGTCGAAGCGGGGCACACCCTGAAGGAGTTTCGCGCCAAGCCCGAGGAGCTCACCGAGCTCAAGGTGGGCGGCAAGCTCGGCGTCGACCTGTTCAAGGTCGGGCAGAAGGTGGACGTTTCGGGAATCTCGATCGGCAAGGGCTACGCCGGCGTGATCAAGCGCCACAACTTCTCGTCGAACCGTGCTTCCCATGGCAACTCGATCTCCCACAACCGACCCGGCTCCACGGGCCAGAACCAGGATCCGGGACGGGTCTTCCCCGGCAAGCGCATGGCGGGCCATATGGGCAACGTCCGGCGCACGGTGCAGAACCTGGTCGTGGTTCGCGTGGATACGGAGCGCCAGCTGCTTCTGGTCAGAGGGGCCGTTCCGGGCTCGCGCGGCGGGGACGTCGTGGTCCGCCCGGCGGTCAAGGGCTAAGGAGGCGCCATGGAATTGAAGATGGTCAACGATAAGGGCGCTGCTGGAACGTTCAACGCCCCCGACACTCTGTTCGGGCGCGATTTCAACGAGGACCTAGTGCACCAGGTGGTGACCGCCTATCAGGCAAACGCGCGCCTCGGCACCCGCAAGCAGAAGGAGCGCAGCGACGTAGCGAAATCCACGCGCAAGCCGTGGCGGCAGAAGGGAACTGGTCGCGCGCGCGCGGGCATGGCATCGAGCCCGCTATGGCGCGGCGGCGGCAAGATCTTCGCAGCGAGCCCCGACGAGAATTTCTCGCACAAGGTGAACCGCAAGATGTATCGGGCGGGCATGGCGTCGATACTGTCGCAGCTTGCCCGCGAGGATCGCGTGCGAGTCGTCGATGAGTTCAAACTCGAAGCGCCGAAAACCAAGCTTCTGGCCCAGAAAGTGAAATCGATGGGATTCGACGGCCTGCTCCTGATTACCGACGAGATCGACGAGAACCTGCTGCTGTCTTCGCGCAACCTGCCGAACGTGATGGTGGTGGCGGCACGGCACGCCAATCCGGTCGCGCTGGTGAGATTTCCCAACGTGCTGCTGACCAAGAAGGCGGTGCAGAAGCTCGAGGAGATGCTGAAATGACGGCGACCAAGAGTTACAACTCCGATCGGCTGATGAACGTGCTGCTGGCGCCGGTCGTCTCGGAAAAGAGCACCATGCTCGCCGAGCGCGACCGCCAATACGTGTTTCGCGTCGCCGACGACGCGAGCAAGCCGGAGATCAAGGCCGCGGTCGAGCTGCTGTTCAAGACCAAGGTCGATTCGGTGACGGTGCTGAACGTAAAGGGCAAGGCGAAGCGGTTCGGCCGCTTCAACGGCCGCAGGCGCAACTGGAAGAAGGCGTTCGTGTGCCTCGCGCCTGGCCAGGAAATCAATTTCGCGGCGACGGAGTAAGACATGCCATTGGTAAAAGTCAAGCCGACCTCCCCGGGCCGCCGCGCGCTGGTCAAGGCGGTCAACCCGGAATTGCACAAGGGGGCGCCTCATGCGCCCCTGCTGACGAAGCAATCCAAGACGAACGGTCGCAACAACTCGGGCCGCATCACGATGCGGCACAAGGGAGGCGGCCACAAGCAGCACTACCGCCTGATCGACTTCAAGCGCAACAAGGACGGGATCCCGGCAAAGGTGGAGCGGCTCGAATACGATCCCAACCGAAGCGCGAATCTTGCGTTGCTCCTGTACGTGGACGGGGAGCGCCGCTACGTCATCGCGCCCAAGGGCGTCACGCCGGGAGCGCAACTGCTGTCCGGAGTCGAGGCGCCGATCAAACCGGGCAACGCCATGCCGCTGCGGAACATTCCCGTCGGCACGACGGTGCATTGCATCGAGATGCTTCCGGGCAAGGGAGCGCAGATGGCGCGTTCCGCCGGCGCGAGCGCGCAGTTGCTGGCGCGCGAGGGATCGTATGCGCAGCTTAGGCTGCGTTCGGGTGAAATCCGGAAGGTGCATGTCGACTGTCGCGCCACCATCGGGGAAGTCGGCAACGAAGAGCACAACCTGGAATCCATCGGCAAGGCGGGCCGCAGGCGGTGGCGCGGCGTGCGACCGACGGTCAGAGGGGTGGCGATGAACCCGATTGATCACCCGCACGGGGGCGGCGAAGGCCGCACCGCGTCGGCCCAACCCCCGGTTTCGCCGTGGGGCGTTCAAACCAAAGGTTTCAAGACCCGACGCAATAAGCGGACGCAAGGCATGATCGTTCGCGACCGGCGCCGGGCATAACGCAGCGCGAGGCTGAAGATGGCGCGTTCAATCAAGAAAGGTCCTTTCGTGGACCTGCATCTCGTCAAGAAAGTGGATGCCGTCCGCGGCACGAGCGACAAGCGACCGATCAAGACATGGTCGCGGCGCTCGACGATCGTGCCCGATTTTGTCGGCCTGACGATCGCCGTGCACAACGGCAAGCAGCACATTCCGGTGTACATCACCGAAAACATGGTGGGGCACAAGCTCGGCGAGTTCGCGCTGACGCGCCAGTTCAAGGGGCATTCGGCGGACCGCAAGACGTCCGGCACCCCGACCGGTGCGCCCGCCGCCGCCCCCGCCGGCAAGAAGTAAGGAGCACATCATGGAGACCCGAGCGATACTGCGCGGCGCCAGAATGTCTGCCCAGAAAGGGCGGGTGGTGGCGGACCTCATCCGCGGCAAACAGGTCGACCGCGCGCTGAATATCCTGGCGTTCACGCCAAGAAAGGGTGCGGCGATCGTCAAGAAGGTTCTGGAGTCTGCGATCGCGAACGCGGAACACAATGATGGTGCCGACATCGACGCGCTGAAGGTCAAGACCATCCACGTCGAGCGTGGTGCCTTTCTGAAGCGATTCCACGCGCGCGCGAAGGGCCGTGGAAACAGGGTGCTCAAGCACACCTGCCACATCTACATCACGGTCGGGGACTGAGAGAGGAATTATGGGACAGAAGATCAATCCGATCGGTTTCCGGCTGGCGGTCAACAAGAACTGGAGCTCGCGCTGGTACGCCAGCACGCGCGCATTCGCCGGCATGCTTGCCGATGACATCAAGGTGCGCGCTTTTCTCAAGAAGAAGCTTTCGCACGCTTCCGTGGGGCGCGTCGTGATCGAGCGTCCGGCGAAGGACGCGCGCATCACGATCTTTTCGGCGCGGCCGGGTGTCGTGATCGGCAAGAAGGGAGAAGAGATCGAATCGCTGAAGGGCGAGCTGCGCAAGCTGATGGGCGTGCAGCAGGTCCACGTCAACATCGAGGAAATCCGCAAGCCCGAGATCGATGCGCAGCTCATCGCGGACTCGATCGCCCAGCAACTCGAGAAGCGCATCATGTTCCGGCGCGCGATGAAGCGTGCGATGCAGAACGCGATGCGCCTCGGGGCCCAGGGAATCAAGATCATGAGCGCCGGCCGCCTGAACGGCATCGAGATTGCGCGGACCGAGTGGTATCGAGAGGGGCGCGTTCCCTTGCATACCCTGCGCGCGGACATCGACTACGGATTCGGGGAAGCCAAGACCACCTACGGCGTCATCGGCATCAAGGTGTGGGTTTACAAGGGCGAAGTGATGCCGAAGAACGAGGCCCAGGCCATCCAGCCGGGGTCGCCGCAGGCGGTGCCGGAGGAGCTTCCGGCTCCCAAGAAGGCGAAAAAGCCGGCGCCCCGGCCGGCAGGACGCAGAAGCGCGCCGAAGGACAAGCCGGAGGGCGAGACCAAGAAGCCCGCGCGCCCCCGTGCCGCGAAGAAGGAAGAGGGCAGCCGCGCGGCCAAGCCGAAGACTACGGTCAAGCGCACCCGCAAGTCGCCAGCCAAGGAAGGCGAGGCGGGCGCGGGCGACGAGGGCAAGAAGGAGTAAGAGATGCTTCAGCCATCACGTACCAAGTACCGTAAGCAGCAAAAAGGCCGCAACAAGGGGGTTGCGACGCGGGGTGCCAAGGTCTCGTTCGGCGAATACGGCCTCAAGGCGCTTACTCGCGGGCGCATCACGGCCCGCCAGATCGAGGCCGCACGCCGCGCCATGTCCCGCCACATCAAGCGCGGCGGCCGGATCTGGATCCGCGTGTTCCCGGACAAGCCGATCTCCCAGAAGCCGGCGGAAGTGCGCATGGGTAACGGGAAGGGCAACCCCGAGTACTTTGTGGCCGAAATCCAGCCGGGCAAGATACTTTACGAGATGGACGGCGTGACCGAGCCGCTCGCGCGCCAGGCCTTTGCTCTCGCCGCGGCGAAGCTGCCGTTCAAAACCACGGTCGTACACCGCATGCTGGGGTAGAACATGAAAACGAACGAACTTCGCGAAAAAAGCGGCGAGGAGCTGCAAAAGGAGCTGAGCGAGCTCCTGCGGGCGCAGTTCAGCCTGCGCATGCAGCTCGCGACGCAGCAGTTGACGAATACCAGCCAGTTAAAGAAGGGCCGGCGCGCCATCGCGCGCGTGCGCACCTTGATGAACGAGAAGGCGGCCAAATGACCGAGCAGACCCCCGCGCAGACCCCGGCGAAGAATACGCGAACCCTGACCGGGCGAGTCGTCAGCGACAAGATGCAAAAGACGGTGACCGTGCTCGTCGAGCGCCGGGTGAAGCATCCGGTGATCGGCAAGACCATGACGCGCTCGAAGAAGTACCATGCGCACGTTGCGCAGGGCGAGTTCAAGCAGGGCGATCTGGTGGAGATCGCGGAGTGCCGCCCGCTCTCAAAGACCAAGTCGTGGACCGTGACGCGCCTCCTGGAGAAATCGAAGGAAGTCTGAGCGTGCACTCTTGTCCAGAGAGCGCGGATTAGTATAAAATCCCCAATCTTTGGCCCCGCCTGCGAGCTTCCGGCGGGGCGTCGACCCGGACGGGATCCAAAACTGGCTGCGGCGCGACCGAGGTGGCGCGGCGGAAAAAGTTGGATGGAGAACTAGCAATGATTCAGATGCAGTCCGTTTTGGACGTCGCCGACAACACCGGCGCGCGCGCAGTCATGTGTATCAAGGTCCTGGGCGGCTCGAAGCGGCGCTACGCCAGCATCGGCGACGTCATCAAGGTGAGCGTCAAGGACGCCGCGCCGCGCGGGCGGGTCAAGAAGGGTGAGGTCTACCACGCCGTGGTGGTGCGCACCGCCAAAGGGGTGCGCCGGGCAGACGGCTCACTGATCCGCTTCGACTCCAATGCCGCCGTGCTTTTGACCGCCAAGCTGGAGCCGATCGGCACCCGGATCTTCGGACCCGTGACGCGCGAGCTGCGCACGGAGCGGTTCATGAAGATCGTGTCGCTCGCTCCCGAAGTCCTTTAACCGGGCGCCCGAAGGAAACCGTCATGCAGAGAATCAGGAAAGGCGACGAAGTCATCGTCATCGCCGGCCGCGACAAAGGCAAGCGCGGCACGGTTCTGCGCCGCGTCGACGACGAACACGTCGTGATCGAGGGGGTGAATCGTGCCAAGAAACATCAGCGGCCGAATCCCATGAAGGGCATCACGGGCGGTATTGTCGACAAGGACATGCCGGTCGACGTTTCAAACGTCGCGCTCTTCAATCCCGCCACCAAGAAAGGCGACCGGGTGGGTTTCAAGGTGCTGGCAGATGGACGCAAGGTAAGAATATTCAAGTCCAACGGCGAGCAGGTTGACGCGTAAGGTCACGATTATGGCGAAAGCATCAGCCCAGCAGAAGGAAAAGTCCGCGATGGCGATCCCGCCGTCGCGCCTGCATCAGTTCTACCGCGATAAGGTGGTGCCCGAACTGACCGGCAAGTTCGGCTACAAGTCGGTGATGCAGGTTCCGCGACTCGAGAAGATCACGCTCAACATGGGCGTCGGCGAAAGCACCGGCGACAAGAAGATCCTCGATAACGCGGTGGCGGATATGACCAAGATCGCGGGCCAGAAGCCCGTGGTCACGAAAGCGCGGAAATCGATCGCCAGCTTCAAGGTTCGCGCGGGCTACCCCATCGGATGCATGGTCACGCTGCGCGGCGCGCGGATGTTCGAGTTTCTCGACCGGCTGGTCAACATCGCGATTCCGCGCATCCGCGACTTCCGGGGCATCTCGGGACGTGCATTCGACGGGCGCGGCAATTACAGCCTGGGAATCAGGGAGCAGATCATCTTCCCCGAGATCGAGTACGACAAGGTCGACGCGCTCCGGGGGATGAATATCAGCATCACCACTACCGCGAAGACGGACGAAGAGGCGCGCGCGTTGCTCGCCGCGTTCCGCTTCCCGTTCAGGAACTGAGGTTCAAGCATGGCCAAGCTCGCTCTCAAGAATCGCGACCAGAAGCGCCGCAAAACCGTGGAGAAGTTCAAAGCGAAGCGCGATGCGCTGCTCGCGGTGCTGTGGAGCTCCACCAGCTCCGACGAAGAAAAGGACGACGCGCGGGTACAGCTCCAGAAGCTGCCCCGCGATGCCTCCCCGACCCGTCTGCGCAATCGTTGCGCGATGACCGGGCGGCCGCGCGGCGTCTATCGCAAATTCGGTCTTGGCCGAAACAAGCTGCGCGATCTGGCGATGCGCGGCGAAATCCCCGGCGTCATCAAGGCCAGCTGGTAAGGAGCAGAAAGTATGAGCATGAGCGACCCCATCGCGGACATGCTGACGCGCATCCGCAATGCGCAGATGATCGGGCACAACGAAGTCCTGATGCCTTCCTCGAAGCTGAAGGCGTCCATCGCCCAGGTGCTGAAGGACGAGGGCTATGTCGAGGACTTCGGCGTGCGCGACCGCGACGGCAAATCCGAACTTGCGATCAGCCTTAAATATTACGCAGGCCGCCCGGTGATTGAACGAATCGAGCGCGTCTCGAAGCCGGGCTTGCGCGTTTACAAAGGCCGCGACGATCTGCCGAAAGTCATGAACGGCTTGGGCGTGGCGATTCTTTCGACGTCGCGGGGCGTGATGACCGACCGCAAGGCGCGAGCCACCGGAGTCGGTGGCGAAGTGCTCTGCATCGTGGCGTAAGGAGCGAACCATGTCTCGCGTCGCCAACAATCCCATCCTCGTGCCCAAGGGCGTCGAGGTGAACATCGCCTCGGGCCAGATTTCGGTCAAGGGTCCGCTCGGCTCGATCGCGCGCGCGGCCGATCCGAACGTGGCAGTCGAGAGAGAGGGCGAGCATCTCAAGTGCAAAGCGCTGGGCAATTCGCGCCAGGCGAACGTCATGTCTGGCACGATGCGCGCACTCATTTCCAACATGGTGACGGGCGTAAGCAAGGGCTTTGAAAAGAGACTTGCGCTCGTCGGCGTGGGCTACCGGGCACAGGCGCAGGGCGACAAGCTGAATCTCACGCTCGGCTTTTCCCATCCCGTCGTGCATCAGATGCCGAAGGGAGTCAAAGTCGCGACTCCGTCGCAGACCGAAATCGTGATCAGCGGCATCGACAAGCAGCAGGTCGGGCAGGTCGCGGCCGAGGTCCGCGGATACCGCTCGCCGGAGCCCTACAAGGGCAAGGGCGTGCGCTACACGGATGAAGTCGTCATCTTGAAAGAGACGAAGAAGAAGTAACGGGGCAAGTCATGTTCGATAAAAATCCTTCGCGGTTGCGCCGGGCGCGGCAAACGAGGCTCAAGATTCGAGAGCTCGGCGCGGTGCGTCTTACGGTACACCGCACCAATTGCCACATCTATGCGCAAATCACCTCGCCGTCCGGTGACAAGGTGCTCGCCAGTGCGTCGACCATCGAAAAGGAGGTGCGCGCGAAGCTCAAGCACGGCGGAAACGTCAAGGCCGCAGAGCTGATCGGGCAGCGTATCGCCGAAAGAGCAAAGCAGGCGGGCGTCGAAACGGTAGCCTTCGACCGTTCCGGCTACAAGTACCACGGGCGCATCAAGGCGCTCGCCGACGCGGCGCGGGCCGGCGGACTCAAGTTCTAAGGGTCAGGAGACCTCATGGCGAAGATTCAACCAAGGATGCAGACTTCGGACGATCGTTCCGACGGGCTGCGCGAGAAAATGGTCGCGGTAAACCGCGTAACCAAAGTCGTGAAGGGCGGGCGCGTGCTCGGCTTTGCCGCGCTGACCGTTGTGGGTGACGGAGACGGCGGGATCGGAATGGGCAAGGGCAAGGCCCGCGAGGTTCCGGTTGCCGTACAGAAGGCGATGGAAGAGGCGCGCAGGCGTCTTTTCAAGGTGAAGCTGAAGCACGGGACGCTCCAGCACTCGGTCATCGGGCGCCACGGCGCGGCGAAAGTCCTGATGCAGCCCGCTTCGGAGGGTACGGGAATCATCGCCGGCGGCCCCATGCGTGCGGTGTTCGAGGTCATGGGCGTGACCAACATCCTGGCCAAGTGCTTCGGCTCGACGAACCCGTACAACGTGGTGCGCGCCACCCTCAATGGCTTGCAGGGGATGAACACGCCTGCCGAGATCGCGGCCAAGCGAGGCAAGAAGGTCGAGGAAATCCTCTCCTGAGGCGGAACATGGCGGACAAAAAGATCAAGGTGAGGCTGGTCAAAGGGCTCGCAGGGTGCAATGAGAGCCATCGGGCGACGGTGCGCGGGCTCGGGCTTCGGCGGGTGAACCATACCGTCGAACTGACGGATACCCCGGCGGTCAGAGGAATGATCAACAAGGTGTACTACCTGGTTCAGGTGGTCGCCTAGGCAATAGAGGCAGTCATGCGACTCAACGACATCAAGCCTGCAGCAGGCGCAAAAAGTGCGCGTCGCCGGGTCGGTCGCGGGATCGGTTCGGGGCTCGGCAAGACCGCGGGCCGCGGCCACAAAGGGCAGAAGGCGCGTTCCGGCGGCTTCCACAAGATCGGCTTTGAAGGCGGCCAGATGCCGCTGCATCGGCGCCTGCCCAAGCGCGGCTTCACGTCCCTGACCCGGAATGCGACGGCGGAAGTGCGCCTGTCGGAACTCGAGCGTATGAGCGCCAGTGACATCGACCTCGCGACGCTCAAGGCCGAAGGCGTCGTGCCCCGCCAAGCACTGGCGGCGAAGGTCATTCTGTCCGGAAAGCTGGTCCGCAAGCTCACGCTGAAAGGCATTGCCGCGACGAAAGGCGCCCGCGCGGCGATTGAATCGGCGGGCGGAAAAATCGAAGAGGCTACCGCAGCGGAGTAAGGCTCCGCGAGGAACTCACACTTGGCCACCAAACTCCCCAACGCTGGCAAATCAGGGCGCTACGGCGATCTGAAGCGGCGCCTGCTCTTCCTCCTGGGAGCGCTCGTCGTGTTTCGCATCGGCGCGCACATTCCGGTGCCGGGAATCGACCCGGTGGTGCTGGCCCAGAAGTTCAGCGGGCAGCAGAACGGGATTCTGGGCATGTTCAACATGTTCTCGGGTGGCGCGCTACGGCGGTTCACGATCTTTGCGCTCGGAATCATGCCGTATATCTCGGCCTCGATCATCATGCAGCTGATGAGCTCGGTCTCGCCGCAGCTCGAGGCGCTGCGCAAGGAAGGCGAGTCCGGCCGCCGCAAGATCACCCAGTACACGAGGTACGGCACCGTCTTCCTCGCGCTGTTCCAGGCGACGGGCATTTCGATTGCTCTCGAGTCCCAGCCGGGACTCGTGATCGATCCCGGGCTCATGTTCCGCGTGACCGCCGTAACCACGCTGGTAACCGGCACGATGTTCCTGATGTGGCTCGGCGAGCAGATTACCGAACGAGGGCTGGGTAACGGAATTTCGATCATCATTTTCGCGGGCATCGCCGCCGGACTGCCGAACGCCGTCGCCGGCACCCTGGAGCTGGTGCGCACGGGGGCCATGCACCCGCTGACGGCCCTGTTCATCGCCGTGGCGGTGGCGCTGGTGACCGCTTTCGTGTGCTTCGTCGAGCGCGGTCAGCGCAAGATCCTGGTGAACTATGCCAAGCGGCAGGTGGGAAATCGCGTGTATGGCGGGCAGAGCTCTCATCTGCCGTTCAAGCTCAACATGTCAGGCGTCATTCCGCCGATCTTCGCCAGTTCGCTCATCCTGTTCCCGGCGACCATTCTGGGCTGGTTCGGCTCGCAGGAAGGCATGCTGTGGCTGCGCGATATCGCGGGGATGCTGACTCCGGGGCAGCCGATCTACGTGCTGCTGTACGCCGCCCTGATCATGTTCTTCTGCTTCTTCTATACGGCATTGCAGTACAGCCCGAAGGAGACCGCGGACAATCTGAAGAAGTCGGGCGCTTTCGTGCCCGGCATCCGGCCAGGCGACCAGACCGCGCGCTACCTCGAGCGGATCCTGACCCGCCTGACGCTGGTCGGCGCGCTGTACGTGACGCTGGTCTGCCTGCTGCCCGAATTCCTCATTCTCAAGTGGAACGTCCCGTTCTACTTTGGCGGAACGTCCTTGCTGATCATCGTCGTCGTCACCATGGATTTCATGGCGCAGGTTCAGGCCTATGTCATGTCACATCAGTACGAAAGCCTGTTGCGCAAGGCGAACTTCAAGGGCGGCCTGCCGGCACGCTAAACATCAAGGGAGCGGATCATGAAGGTCATGGCATCAGTCAAGAAGATCTGCCGCAAGTGCAAGATCGTCCGGCGCAAGCGCGTCGTGCGGGTCATTTGCTCCGACCCCCGCCACAAGCAGCGTCAGGGCTGAATAAGCTCTTGAGCAGACAGGTATTTTGGGCTAAAATTGCCGGCTTTTCGCTCGCCGCGCTATTACGGGACTAGGACATGGCACGCATCGCGGGAATCAACATCCCCAATCACCAGCACGCGGAGATCGCGCTGACGGCGATCTACGGCATCGGCCGCGCTCGCGCACAGGCAATCTGCGTGGCGTCCGGCGTCGAAGGGTCGCGCAAGATCAAGGACTTGACCGATTCCGAACTGGACCGCCTGCGCGACAACGTGATGCGCCTGGCGGTCGAGGGCGATCTGCGCCGCGAGGTATCGATGAGCGTCAAGCGGCTGATGGACCTGGGCTGCTACCGCGGGGTGCGTCACCGCAAGGGTCTGCCGGTGCGCGGGCAGCGCACGCGGACCAACGCCAGAACCCGCAAGGGACCGCGCAAGACCGCGATCAAGCTCACCGCGCAGGCAGGCAAGGCGTAAGCCGTCTAGAGGACATTCATGGCAACCAGAAATCCCACTCAGCAACAAACGCAGCAGGCGGCGCGCGCGCGCAAGAAGGTCAAGAAGAACGTGGCCGAGGGAATCGCCCACGTGCATGCGTCGTTCAACAACACTATCGTGACGATCACCGATCGGCAGGGAAACGCCCTGTCGTGGGCGACTTCCGGCAACGCGGGGTTCAAGGGCTCGCGCAAGTCCACGCCGTTCGCGGCCCAGGTTGCGGCCGAGCGAGCCGGACGCGCTGCGCAGGAGTGCGGAGTCAAGAATATCGAAGTGCGCATCAAGGGCCCGGGGCCCGGCCGGGAGTCGGCGGTGCGCGCGCTGAACGCGATCGGGCTCAAGATTTCCAGCATCGCGGATGTGACGCCCGTCCCGCACAATGGCTGCCGGCCGCCCAAGCGGCGCCGGGTCTGAGCCGACGGGTAAGGAGACGCCATGGCAAGAAATCTCGACGCGAAGTGCCGTCAGTGCCGCCGTGAGGGCGAGAAGCTGTTCCTCAAGGGCGAGAAGTGCTTTACCGACAAGTGCGCAGTGGAGCGTCGGAGCTACGCGCCGGGCCAGCACGGCCAGAAGAGCGGCCAGCGCATGTCGGACTACGGCAAGCAGCTGCGCGAAAAGCAGAAGATCCGCAAGATTTACGGGGTGCTCGAGCGCCAGTTCCGCAAGACCTACGCGGAAGCCTCCCGGTCGAAAGGTGTGACCGGCGAGCGCTTGCTCCAGCTCCTCGAAACGCGCCTGGACAGCGTTGCCTTCCGGATGGGGTTCGGCGCGTCGCGCACCGAATCGCGCCAGCTGGTGCGCCACAACGGCATTCACGTGAACGGCAAGCGGGTGAATATCCCCTCGTATCAGGTGAGGCCGGGCGACGTGGTCGAAGTGGCCGAAAAGGCGAAGGCTCAATTGCGGGTGAAGGCCTCCGTCGAGGCGGCGGAAAGCCGCGGCGTACCGGAATGGATGGAAGTGGATGCCAAGGCGCTGAAAGGCACATTCAAGGCCCTGCCTGCGCGAGCCGAGCTTCCGTCGTCGATCAACGAAAGCCTGGTGATCGAGCTTTATTCGAAGTAGCAAGGTGACGCCGGGCCGAGACCCTATTGCCCCAGCACTCCCTATACGATCAACTGCAGGACGAAAAAATGTCGCAAACAGGATTTCTCAAACCGCGCATCGTCGACGTCCAGAATCTCTCGCCCTATCACGCGAAAGTCACGATGGAGCCGTTCGAGCGCGGCTACGGCCATACGCTCGGCAATGCTCTGCGCCGCGTGCTTCTTTCCTCGATGCCCGGCTATGCCCCGACCGAAGTGCAGATCGCCGGTGTCGTACACGAGTACTCGACGATGGACGGCGTGCGCGAGGACATCGTCGATATTCTCCTGAACCTCAAGGGCGTCGTATTCCGTCTCCACAATCGTCAGGAGGCCATCCTTTCGCTGAAGAAGGAAGGCGAAGGGCAGGTCACGGCGGCCGATATCGAGGCCGCGCACGACGTCGAGATCGTCAACCCGGATCATGTCATCGCGACGCTCGCCTCGGGCGGCTCGCTCGAGATGCAGATCAAGGTGGAGTCGGGACGCGGCTACGTGCCCGGAAACATGCGCTACCTGCCTGAGGAAACCAAGGGCATCGGACGTATCGTTCTCGACGCGTCGTTCAGCCCGGTGCGTCGGGTTTCGTACTCCGTCGAGTCGGCCCGCGTCGAGCAGCGCACCGACCTCGACAAGCTGATCATGGACATCGAGACGAACGGCGCGATCGAGCCGGAGGAAGCCATTCGCTATTCGGCGCGAATCCTGGTCGACCAGCTGTCCGTGTTCGCCCAGCTCGAAGGCACCTCCATGCCGGCGGAGCAGCCGAAATCTCCCCAAGTCGATCCGATCCTGCTGCGCCCGGTCGACGACCTGGAGCTCACGGTCCGCTCGGCCAATTGCCTGAAGGCGGAGAACATCTACTATATCGGCGATCTCATCCAGCGCACCGAAACCGAACTGCTCAAGACGCCCAACCTGGGGCGTAAGTCCTTGAACGAAATCAAGGAAGTGCTGGCTTCGCGCGGGCTGACGCTTGGCATGAAGCTCGAGAACTGGCCGCCGGCCGGGCTCGAGCATCACCGCGCCTAACGCGTTCCGGGGATAAGGACACCAAGCCATGCGTCATGGTCACGGACTCCGTAAGCTCAACCGCACGACGAGCCACCGGCTCGCGATGCTTCGCAATATGGCGAATTCCCTTCTTCGCCACGAAACCATCACGACGACGCTGCCGAAGGCGAAGGAGCTCCGCCGGGTGGTCGAGCCGATGATCACGCTGGGTAAGAAGCCGTCGCTCGCGAATCGTCGTCTGGCATTCGACCGCCTGCGCGACAGGGAGATTGTGGTCAAGCTATTCGACGACCTCGGACCCCGCTACGCCAAGCGCAACGGGGGTTACCTGCGAATTCTCAAGACCGGCTTCCGCAAAGGCGACAATGCACCGCTCGCGCTGGTGCTGCTGATGGACCAGCCGGAGCGGCCGGCGGAGGAAAAGAAGGACGACAAGAAGGCGGCTTGATCCAGCTTTCCGTTCGTGCGAAAAAGGCCGGGCCTGCCCCGGCCTTTTTGCTTGTGGAGGGTGAGTGATCGTCCTGTTCACGGACTTCGGCGCCGCCGACCCCTATGTCGGCCAGATGAAAGCCGTGCTGCATCGCGCTGTGCCCGGAACGCCAGTCGTCGACGGGTTGAACGATGCGCCTGATTTCGGTATTCAACCCGCCGCGCACCTGCTCGCGGCGCTTGCGCCGCAATATCCGAGCGGAAGCCTTTTCCTGGCGGTCGTCGATCCCGGCGTGGGCGGGCCCCGCGAGGCGATCGTGGTGGACGCGGACGGCCGACGCTTCGTCGGCCCGGACAACGGACTCCTCTCGGTGGTATGGCAGCGCGCCGGACGCAGGCGCTGCCGCCGAATCGTCTGGCGACCGGCCTCGATGTCGGTCTCGTTCCATGGCCGGGACCTGTTTGCGCCGGTTGCCGCGGCCCTGGCCGGGGGGAAGCCGCCCGCCCGCTGGTTCACCCCGCTGCGCAAGCCCGCAGTGCTGATCGACGCCGCGGATCTGGCTCAAATCATCTACGTCGATCATTACGGAAACGCGATGACGGGAATGCGCGCGGCAAATATCCCGCGCGGCGCGCGCTTGCGCGTGGGAAACCGAACGGTATCCAGGGCGGAGACTTTCAGCGCCACGCGGCCCGGCACAGTGTTCTGGTACGCCAACAGCATAGGCCTCGCAGAGATCGCCGCCAATCAGGCCAGTGCCGCGCGCAAGCTCGGGCTGCGTGTCGGAAGCCGGGTCGGAGTCCCGGGTCGCTGACATGCCACTCGTTCACACGGTGGGGCACGGCAATCGTACGATCGACGAATTCCTGGCCCTCCTGGCCGCGGCCGGTGTGACCCGCCTGGTCGATGTGCGGTCCTATCCCCGCTCGAGACGATATCCCTATTTCGGCTACGGGCCGCTCGGCGCGAGTCTGGCCGCGGCTGGAATCGCCTACGAGTGGCGCGGAAGGACCCTGGGCGGAAGGCGCCGCTCGGATGCCGAGGGCAACCATCCCGGACTGTCCGAGCCGTCTTCGCGCGCCTACGCGGAGCACATGCGCGGCGAAGCATTTCAGCGCGCTGCGGCCCGGGTGCTGGCGGCGGCCGAGGCTGAAGTCCTGTGCCTGATGTGCGCGGAACGCGATCCCGAGCGGTGCCACCGTTCGCTGATCGCGGACTGGATGACGCTCCGCGGCGCGCGAGTCGTGCACCTGATCGGGCAGGGACAAGCGCATGCGCATGCGCTGCACCCGGCCATGCGCGTCGAGGACGGTCTGCTGCGCTATTCGCGGGGCGCCGCCCAGGGCGAGCTTTTCTAGGCGACGACGATGGCCCGGTAGTCGTTTACGTTGGTCAGCGTAGGCCCGGTCACGACCAGATCGCCGAGGGCCGCGAAGAATCCATAGCTGTCGTTGGCCGCCAGGTACCGGCGTGCTTCGAGGCGCGCCGAGCGCGCCCGCAGCAGAGTATCCGCACCGAGCAAGGCGCCGGCGTTGTCCTCCGAGCCGTCGATACCGTCGGTGTCCGCCGCAATCGCGTGAACGCCGGCGACATCCGAGAGCTCCACCGCGAGGGCGAGCAGAAACTCGCTGCAGCGTCCGCCGCGCCCGCCCTCGGCGCGCAGCGTAACCGTGCACTCGCCGCCGGAAATGAGCGCGACCGGCGGAGCGAAGGGCGCCCCATGGTGGCGTACCTCCCGCACCAGCGCCGCCATGACCTTCGCCACCTCGGACGCTTCGCCGGTCACCGTGTCGCCCAGGATCACCGGCTCGATGCCTGCGGCACGAAAGACGCCGGCCGCTGCCTCGAGAGACCGATGCGCCGTGGCGACGACCCGATTCTCCACCCGGGCGAACACGGGCTCGCCCGGCTTCGGAGTCTCTGCTACGCGGCCGGCCGCGCCTTCTTCCAGCCGTTCGAGGACCCCCGGCGGGGGCGTGACCCGGTAGCGGGAGAGCACATCGAGCGCGTCCTGGTAGCTGCTCGGATCCGGAGCGCAAGGCCCCGAGGCAATGTGCGTCGGCTCGTCGCCCGTCACGTCCGAGATGATGAGCGCGACGACGTGCGCCTTGCATGCCGCCGCGAGGCGTCCGCCCTGGATCGCCGACAGATGCTTCCGGACCGTATTGATCTCCTGAATGGCCGCCCCGCAGCGCAACAACTGCGTGGTCACGGTCTTGAGCTCGGCCATCGAGACGCCCTCGGCGGGCATCGACAGCAGGCTCGACCCGCCGCCCGAGAGCAGCGCGAGCAGCAGATCGTCTTCGCCGAGCGACCTCACGCGCTCCAGAATCTCGCGTGCTCCCGCCTCGCCTGCCTCGTCCGGAACGGGGTGGCCGGCTTCCAGTACGCGGATGCGGGCCGTCGGCAGCGCGTGGCGATAACGCGTGAGCACCAGGCCTTCGAGCGGCGCGCTCGCGGGCCACTCGCGCTCGACGGCGAGCGCCATCGACGCCGCGGCCTTGCCCGCCCCCACGACCAGCGTGCGCCCTCGCGGCGGGCGCGGCAGCTGCGGGCTCAGAATGGAAAGCGGATCCGCCGCCGCCACCGCGGCACGATAGCTATCCTCGAGCAGCCTGCGCATCCGGTGCGCCCGCGCGGCTCAGCCAAAGCTCTCGCGTGCCGCTTCCCGGCCCAGGCCGTACAACCTGGGGTAGAACTCCCGGAAGGTTCGCTGAATATCGGCCGCCGGAACGTCGGCAAAGCTGCCGCGGTCGCGCACGTATTCCATGTGCTGGCGCCCGTCTTCGTCGTAGGGATGGAAGATCGAGTCGCGGCGCCCGTCGAATTCGAGCGGCCTGACCCGGAACTTGGTGCACAGGGCGAGGTTGAACGCCGGCGTCGCCTTGACCCACTTGCCCTCGAGAAAAAGCTCGCTGTAGCCGTGGTAGACGAACAGGTCGCTTCCGATGTACTCGAGCAGGCGGGGCGTCGAGAGATGATTTCTGACGTCCGCGAAGCCGACCCGCGCCGGGATGCCTTCGGCGCGCGCGCAAGCCGCGAGGAGCGCGGCCTTGCCGACGCAAAAACCCTCTCCGGCCTCGAGGCAGGTGCTCGCGCGATACGCGGACTCGGTGGTGAAGTCCAGGAAAGGGTTGTAACGGATCTCGTCGCGCACGGCGTAGTAGAGCGACACGGCGCGCTCGATCTCCGTCGCGCCGCGCACCCGCTCGCGCGTGAAGGCGGTCACGGCGGGGTGGTCGCTATCGATGTATACGCCGGCCCGGAGATAGGTTTCGTCCGCGCTCATCAGCGATCCAGCTTCATCATGCGCTTGGTTCCGGCGAAAAGGGCGCTCGCCGGGTTCGCGAGCTCGCCGATGACCGAAAAGTGGTTGTACCCGGGCATCGCGATGTCGCCCGAGACTGCGGATCTCCAGCGCTGTGCGAGAAGGGAGTTCTGGCGCTTGAACTCCGGACTCTCGAGGCCGCCGACGCAGGTATAGACCGGCGCGCGCGTGGCCGGCGGCATGAACGCGGGCGATACCTTGAGCGCCGCAGCCTCGTCGAGGCGCAGATCCGGGCTGAGGAAGTCGATTCCCACCAGCGGCCGCAGGTCGTAGATTCCGCTTACCGCGAGCCCCCCCTTGAAGAGGTCCTTCGGCAGTTGCGCGTCGTAGATCGGCCACATCGCCGCCATCATCATCGCGGTGAGGTGCGCCCCGGCGGACCAGCCGCTGACGAACAGCCGGTCCTCGTCCATGCCGTATTCCTCCGCATGGCGGTACAGCCACGCCGACGCGCGCAGCATCTGTCTCACGATCTCGGCGATCGTCACGCTGGGGCACAGATCGTAGTTCACCAGCACCAGCGACACGCCCGCGTCGACCCATGCGGGCGCAAGAAAGGAGAAATCGCGCTTGTCGAGCGAGCGCCAGTAGCCGCCGTGAATGTACATCAGCACCGAACCGTCGCCCTTCCTGGCGGGGAAGATATCCAGCTTTTGACGGGCGCCCGGACCGTAGTCCCGGTCGAGGTAGCAAATCATGGTCGCGCGCGCCCTGGCGGAGTCCTCGGCCCAGCGCGCGAAGTACTGCTCGTGATCGGGAACCAGCTCGCGGTTGTTGTAGTCGCGGCCGAGGTCGTCCCGCTCGCTCATGCCCGCCTCTCCCGCCAGAGTCCGAGCGCAACTTGCGCGGGACGATCGGAGTAGGAGAAGAGAACGCATTCCGTGTCGCTCTCGAGGCTCACCGGATGCCAGCTCGGGACCACGAACGTGTCGCGCGGCTCGAATGAAAAGGCCTTGTCGCCGATTGTTGCGTTCCCGCTGCCTTCCACTACCGAATAGATGGTCGCGTCGGTCGAGCGGTAAGCGGCGGACTTGAAGCTTTTCGGCAGCAGCTGGATGAAGCTGCCGATGGTCGGCATCGCCATCGCGCCGCTGAGCGGGTTGATGAACTGCATCTTCCAGCCGTGACAGGCGTCCGGGCCGCTGCTCCTGGAAAGCGCGTGCAGCGTTTCGCGGCTGCGAGCGTAAGGGTAATTGAAGATCGGGGAAGTCCTCGAGGCCGGAAGCGGGCCCAGCGGAACCATGTTGTTGCCGTAGCGCACGCTCGACTCTCCCTCCGCGTGAGTGACCGGCTGCACGTCCTCAGGGTAGGTTTCCATGAATCCGGCGTCGAACATACGAACGATGTGGATGTCCAGCCCGTCCATCCAGACGACCGGCTCGGTTCCAGGATTGCCGTGATCATGCCAGGTCCACGGCGGGGTGATGATGAAATCGCCGGGATGCATGGTCGTGCGCTCGCCGTCCACTGCCGTGTAGGCGCCGGAGCCCTCCACGATGAATCGCAGCGCGGACTGGGTATGACGGTGGCTGGGCGCAATCTCGCCCGGCAGGATCAGCTGCAGTCCGCAGAACATGCTGCGCGTGATCGCGGACTGTCCGCGCAGGCCGGGATTCTCCAGGATCAGAACGCGCCGGACCGCTTCTTTCGCGGTGATGACCTTGCCCGATTCCATGATGAACGGGCGGATATCGCGATACTTCCATAGCGCCGGCACGCACGGCGACTGAGGCTGCGGCGGCACCAGGTCGTGCAGGACCTCCCACAGCGGCGCCAGGTTATCCGGTGCCATGCGTCGGTAGAGATCTGCGCGCTCGCCGCCGGGCGCCGGAGGCGCTCCGGGCTTGAGGACCGAAGCCATCACATGCTCCTGGGTTCGAGAACGGGCATTTTCTCCGGTATGGCCCCTGGCCGCAACGCGGGACGGCGGGGGCCCCCCGCTTCAGGCCGGCTGCAGCCAGCCGATCAGAGTCTGCCGCAGGCCATGCTTGAAACGGTCCCAGCGCGTAGGGTTCTGCACGATTTCCGCGCGAAAGAACGAAGGGCAGAGCACCGCGGCATGCGCCACCTCGCCACACAGGCCGCAGCCCACGCAGTCGTTGTTGACGTGAGCTACAGGATCCACCCTGAGCGGGTCCGTCGCGTCCTTGACGGTCAGCGACGGGCAGCCCGAGAGGCGGATGCAGGAATGGTCGCCCGAGCAGACGTCCTCGTCGACCCCGAACCGGGTCCTCACCACGCGTTTGCCCGCCTTCAGTGCGGCCGCATTCAGAGGGCGTACGCGGCGCTGGCGCTCGAGCTGGCATTCGCCTTCCGCCACGACGACCTTGAGCCCCGGCTGGCCCGTGCTCATTGCCTCCTTCAGCGCCTTCGAGACTTCGCCGACGTGGTAGTTGTCGACGGTCTTCATCCAGCCCACTCCCAGACCCTTGAGCGTGTTCTGGATGGTACGGTCCGCGGGTTTTGATATGACGTCCTGCGTCCCGGTTGCGGAGGTGTAGCCGTTCTTCATGACCACCAGGACGGCGTCGCCCCCGTTCAGCAGATTGGAGGTCACGCCCGAGAGCAGGCCATTGTGCCAGAACCCGCCGTCGCCCATGATCGCGACCGGGCGCTGAGCCATCATGGGGCCGACCCCGGCGCTCGACGCGAGGCCCATGCCGTAGCCGAGGATCGAGTTGCCGATCGAGAATGGCTCGAAGGTGGCAAAGGAATGGCAGCCGATATCGGCCGATATGTGCGGCCGGCCGACCTCGCGCTCGGCGAGCTTGAGCGCGGCGAAGACCGGCCGTTCCGGGCAGCCGATGCAGAATCCCGGCGGGCGGGGCGGCAACGACGTGCCGAGCAGCTCCGCCGCCCGTCGCCGCGTCGCTTCCGCGCTCTCCAGCCAGCGCTTGCCGGCCGACGCGTCGATCTCGGGCGCGTGCTGCGCGAGCATGGCCGCGATTCCGCGCACCATCACCTCGGCGCCGTATTCTCCGGCCATCTGGAGCAGGTCCTTGCCGTGCAGGCGGGTCTGCAGGTCGGCGCGGCGCAGGGTCGTCGCAATGTCCTGTTCGATGAATTCCGGCTGGCCCTCTTCGACCACCAGGACCGCGCGCTTGCCGGCGCAGAACGCCGTGATTTCTTCCGGCACGAGCGGGTAGACGACGTTCAGCGCGAGGATCGGAATCTGGCTGCCGCCGAACTGGTCTGCCAGGCCGGCCAGGTGCAGCGCGCGCAGCAGATTGTTGTAGAGCCCGCCCTGCACGATGATGCCGAGCTCGGCGTGCTCGCCGCCGAACACCTCGTTCAGGCGCTGCTCCCGCACGAACTTGCGCGCGGCCGGCAGGCGCACCTCGACTTTCAGCTTTTCCTGCTTGAACGTGGCGGGCGGGTGCGAGAGCCGGTCATAGTTGAATTCGGCCGCCTGCTCGAGCGGCCGGCGCATGGATATCGCCGGGGCGCGATTGTCGCCCGCCGTGAACGTGCTGGAGAGGTGGCAGGCGCGAATGCGCAGCTCGAGCATCACCGGCGTGTTGGAGGCTTCCGAGAGCTCGAAGCCTTTTTCGACCATTTCGACGATGGTCGTCAGATTCGGGCGCGGATCGAGCAGGCAGAGCGAAGACTTGAGCGCGACCGCGTGAGTGCGCTCCTGCGCCACGCTTGCGCCCTCGCCGTAGTCCTCGCCGATCACGATCAAGGCGCCTCCCACCACGCCCGCGCTCGAGAGATAGCTGAGCGCATCGGAGGCGACGTTGGTGCCGACGATCGACTTCCAGGTGACCGCGCCGCGCGCGGGATAGTTGATCGAGGCGCCGAGCATGGCGGCGGCCGAGGCCTCGTTCGTGCAGGCTTCGACGTGTACGCCGAGCGTGTCGAGGTACTCGCGCGCCTGCACCATGACGTCGAGCAGATGGGAAATCGGCGCGCCCTGGTAGCCGCCGACGTAGGACACGCCCGATTGCAGCAGTGCCTTGGTGACCGCGAGAATGCCTTCGCCTCTGAACGTCTCGCCCGCGCCAAGCCTGAGCAGCTTGATTTCCTCCGTGAACTGGCGCTCCATGCTCAGGCTGCCTTGCTTGCGGCCGCCGAGCGGCGGACGAACCGTACCGGCTTTGCCTTTGGCGGCAGAGGCGCGATTCCGTGCGCCGAAAGCGAGCCCTCGAGTCCGCGCCCGTCCGGGTCGGCGAGCGCCGCCTCGCGCGCGTTGCGGACCGCCGCCGCGCGTTCGGCTGCGCCGGACACCGCGTCGCCCTCGACCAGCGTGCCCATGATGCGCAGGAAGTTCTCCTTGCCGCGCTGGTTCGTCTCGCCGTAGCCCTTGATCAGCCTGCCGCAGCGCGCGACTTCCAGCGCCAGCGCGGGCTCCTCCGAAGCGCCACGGATCGCGGCGAGCCACCGCTCGATCAGCGCCTGCTCGTCGCCGTAGCGCGCGCCAACGCGACGCAGGGGCCTGAGCCACGCCAGCGAGCGCAGCAACAGAAAGCCGGCCACGCTGGTGGTCTTGATCCGCATTCCGACGTTGAGCCGCTGCGCGAGTCCCCGCCGCTGCGCCCATGAGAGCAGCCTGCGCGACAGCGCGCGCGGCAACAGCGCCGCGATCTCCTCCAGCCCGGGCTTGAGGAATTCGACGATGTGAACCGGCTCGTCCGGCGCGGCCCGCACTTCCGCGCGCACTCTCTCGAAGCGGCTGCGGCGCGTCTTGAGATCTGCGACGCGGATGACGTCCTCATAGCACATCCAGAGCGCGAGAAAGCGGCCCGTCTCGTTGCAGATCGGGTAGCCGTCGGCCCCCCCGGTCGATTCGCGCTCGAGCTTCGCGATCGGCTCCAGGCGATCCAGGTAGAGCGCTCTGTACGCCGCGTCCTGATACTCCGCGCAGCGCGCCGCCCCTTCCTCGAGGATGGCGTGAGTCTCGGCCGGAAAGACCCTTCGCACCCGCTCGAGCGGGTGCGTGCCCGGGCGACTCGTGTCCGCCGGCGCCGGCGCCGCGGCTTCACCGGCAGCCTCGGCGTAGCCGGCGGCGAAGCCCCGCAGGCTTGCTTCGGCGCCCCTGCCGGACGCCTCGATCGCGGCCTCGCAAGCCGCACGCGACAGCGGCAGCGTGCCCGAGCCAGAAAGCGCGCCGAACAGGGTCGCGCTGATCACGGTACCCGCGTCCTGCGCGAGCTTGCGCATATCGAACAGCAGCGCCCGCCGCGACAGCGTCCGAGCCGCCACGAGCAAGCGCTCGTCATCGATCCTGCCGTCGCCCATCGCCATCTTCTCGACGGTGGTGTAAATGCGGTGCGTGGAGGCGATCAGGGTGGTGCGGTCCGGGGTCACGAAGCCGTTCTGCATCGCGCGCGCCGCCTCGAGCAGCTCGGAGGCGATCATCACGTCCACGTAGCCGGGGGCCGGCGCAAGGGTCATGACCGGACGTCGCTCGCCGAGCGAGGCGGTGGTGACGGGATAGATCTCGAGGTAGTAGGTCGTCGCGCCGGTGCGCTGAGCGACGCCCGGAATCGAGGTGCCCTGCACCGGATAACCTTCCGCGTCCGCCGCGGCGTGGATCCAGTCCGCGAGCACGCCGCCGCCTTCCCCGCCGAGGGCGGCGATCAGCAGCGTGACGGGGCGTTCGGCAGGGTTCATGGGGGCTCCGGGCAGGCAAGGCTACGGACCCGCGGCGGTATTTGTCAAATCAATGTACGCGATGATATACATCACGAACATGAATTTAAAAGATCTCGATCTCAACTTGCTGCGGGTGCTCGACGCCGTCCTGCGCGAGCGCAGTGTCACGGCTGCCGCGAACCGGCTCGGACTGACGCAGCCGGCGGTGTCGAACGCGCTGGCGCGGCTGCGCGCGGCGCTCGGCGACGCGCTGTTCGTGCGCACCCCATCCGGCATGGCGCCGACGCCGTTTGCGCGCGAGCTCGACGATCCGGTACGCGAGTCGCTTTCGCTGATCGAATCCGCGCTCGCGCACGGCCACGGCTTCGACCCCGTCAGCTCGCAGCGCGCATTTCGTTTCCACATGTCCGACCTGGGTGAAATCTCGTTCCTGCCGCAGCTGGTCGAGCACGTGCGGCGGCGCGCCCCGGGCGTCTACCTGGAAGCCCAGGGGCTGCCGCTCGAGGCGATCGACGAGGGGCTCGCGAGCGGCGCGCTCGACATCGCGGTCGGCTTTCTGCCGGGGCTTGCCGCGCAGGTGCGCCGGCGGCGCCTCTTCAGCGACCCCTACGTCTGCCTGATGCGCAGCGACCACCCCCGCATCGGCTCGCGGCTGACGCGCAAGCTGTTTCTGGAAGCGTCGCACGCGCTGGTCTCCTCGATCGGCAGCGGGCACCGCGTGGTCGAGGAAGCCCTGGAACGCAACGGCCTCATGCGCCGCATCGCGTTGCGCGTGCCGCATTTCACCGTGGTGCCGATGGTGCTCGCGCGCACCGACCTGCTGCTTACCTTGCCGAGCCAGGTCGCACGCGCCTACGAAGCCGACGGGCGCTTCAAGTCGCTGCCGGTGCCGCTCCCGATCCCTCCCGCAGAGGTCGCGGTGCACTGGCACGAGCGCTTCGAGCGCGACGCGGGCAACCGCTGGCTGCGGGAGCTGATGGTGAAGCTATTCGCGCAATGAGACCCGGCTGCGGCGCACGAAAGGGGTGAGAGCGAGCGGCGCGAAGTACATCGGGATCTGCGCGATCCCGACGTAGAGCGAGAACGCGGCGCCCGCGCTGCCCGCAGTAATCGCGAGCATGAGCCCCATATTGCGGTTGCCGCTCAGCAGCGCCGCGCCGTAGGCGGCGCAGGCGCCTGCGCGCCGGAACAGCGCGAATCCGGCCAGGTGAAGCAGCGCGGTCGCGGCGCACGCCGTCAAAAGCAGGGCTCCGATGTAAGCCGGGTCGCTGAGCAGGCGCGCCGTGACGCCGTCCATGACCGCGATCGCAAACACCACCAGCAGCAGCACGTTGACCCCGGCGAGCAGGTCGTCGTTGCGCGCGAGGCGCGCGACCCCCACCGCGCGGCGGATTCCCCAGGCCAGCACGAACGGCGCCGCCACCAGCAGGGTCACTCGCAGGAAAAACGCCGCAAGGTCCACGTTCAGGTCCGCCTCGGGGAGCAGCCAGCCGACCAGCGGCGTGAGGGTAAAGGGCAGCAGCAGCGTCGCGCCGACCGTGCCCAACACCGCCAGCACGCCGTCCAGACCCAGAATCAGGGCGAACACCGCGGCCGAGCCGATCGGCGGCGCGGCCGCCTGAAGCACGAGCACCAGGCGCAGGTCCGGCGGCAGGCCCGCCAGCGCGCTGCCGAGCCAGACCACCAGCGGCGATCCCACGAGCTGCCACAGCGCGATGGCGCCGGGGAACGCCGGGCGCCGCAATCCCTCGACCAGCCGGTTCCAGTCCAGGCGCAACAGCGCCGCGGTGAGCGTGCCGATCACGGCCGGCGTCAGCAGCGGGCGCAGCAGCGCGGCGAGCCCGGGCAGGGCGATACCGACGAACACGCCCGCGGGAAGCGCCCAGCGTGCGTGACGGCCGAGCAATCCGAGTATCGACCGCACGATGGCAATGCGGCGCGGAGGCCCGTTCAGGCCTTGCGCCGGCGGTCCTTGACGCGTTTGGCCTTGAATTCCGTCTTCGGCAGCGTATCCGGCGGCAGCACCTCGACCCCGACGCGCAGCTCGATGCGCGAGCTCACCGCGTTTTGCAGCGCCGCGATGACACTTTGCGGCTTCTGGTAATCGGCGTGCTCGACCAGGACCGTCATGAAGTCGATGCCTTCCTCGCTGGTGTCCAGCACCACCTCGTACTCGTCGCCGACGCCTGCCACCGAGCGCACCGCTTCCTCGAGCACCGAAGGATAGAACTTGATCGCGCGCAGGTTGATGAGATCGTCCGCGCGGCCCTGGAAGCCGCCAATCGCGCGCACATGAGTCCGCCCGCAGGCGCACCGGGCGCTGTCGAACACGGTGTAGTCGCCGACCACGAAGCGCAGCTGCGACGAGCTCTCCGAATTCATGTTGGTGCACAGGGTGATGCCGCGCTCGCCCTCGGGCACCCGCTTGCCCGTGTCGGGATCGATCAGCTCCCAGACCTGGAAGTCTTCCATCAGATGGGTCTGGATCGTGCCGTCCGCGCGGACCGGCTCGGGGCAGGAGTACCCGCCGGAATGCGGAGCCGCCTCGGTGCAGCCGTAGAACTCGACCAGTCTGGCGCCCCACAGATCCTCCAGCCGCTCGCGCGTGGCCTTGATGCCCGCCGCCGGTTCGCCCCCGGTAAAGAGCGTCTTGATCGAGGTCTGGCGCGGATCGTGCCCCATTTGCTGCATGGTGCGGCCGAGCCTCAGCAGCTGCGAGGGAAGCGTCGCGAGGATGGTCGGCTTGTAGCGCAGGATGATGTTGCAGCGAAGCTCGGCGGTGAGGCCGCCTCCCGGAATGCACGGCACGCCCATGTGCGCGAGTGCGTGCAGCACGCCCCAGGCCCACACGTGCGGGCCGAAGCCGACCACCAGGAAGACTTTCTCGCCGCGGCGCGCGCCGAGCGACCACAGCGCCCGCGCATTGGCCCACTGCCACTGCTTCAGATCGAACTGCGAATAGCGGAAGATGCGCGGCAGTCCGGTCGTTCCCGATGTCGGAAAGAGGGTCCATCCGCGCTGATCCCAGATTTCGTCGTCGTGCGTGGTGTAGGTGCCCCAAGGGGGGTTGGCCATCAGGTCTTCGGCCATTTCCTTCTTGTCGACCGGCGGCCACTTCGCCAGATCGTCCACGGTCGAAATGTCGGTTGGGGCCAGGCCGAGCTTGTCGAAGCGGCGCCGATAGAACGCCGAGTTTTCGTACAGGAAAGGCGTCAGAACCGAGAGTTTCTCGTCCTGCAGCGCGCGCAACTGGTCGCGGGAGGCGCAATCGAGCGACGGCGACCAGTATTCGGCCGACCCAGGCTGCTCGAAATCGCGGCGATGGTTTTGCAGGGTTTCGAGCCATTTCTGGCGAGTAGCTTGCTTGCGGTCGTTGCTGGCCATGGCGCGCCTCCGTGGAAGCCCCATAGAATACCGTGGCCATGACAAAGCCAATCGAAGCAGATCCAATCGAAGCAAACGGCAGGCCGCCGTTTCGCGCCGACCATATCGGCAGCCTGTTGCGCCCTCAGAGGCTGCGCCATGCGTTTCGCGCGCATGCCGACGGGACGCTGGCCGATGCGGAATTTCGCGCCATCCAGGACGACGCGATCCGGGAAGTGCTTCGGTTGCAGAGGGATTGCGGGCTGCAGATGGCGACCGACGGCGAGTTCCGCCGCACCTCGTACTGGGCGCGTTTCGTCGAGCTGACCGAAGGACTCGAAGTGCGGCAGGCACGCTTCAAGTTCCACGATGAGCACGGCCACGAGGCCGATTTCACCGCGCCGCACGTGGTTGGCAGAGTTCGCCGCGGCGAGCCGATCACGCTCGACGAGTTCGGCTTCGTCGCACAGGCCACGCCGGCCACCCCCAAGATCACCATGCCTGCACCGTCGACCATGCACTTCTGGCGCGGAGGGCAATACGCGGAGCCCGGCATTTACGCCGACGCCGCGCAGTTCTTTGTCGAGCTGGGCCGCGTGTATCGGCAGGAAATCGCCGACCTCGCCGAGGCCGGAGCACGCTACGTGCAGCTGGATGAGGTCGCGCTCGCAATGCTTTGCGACCCGGCGGCGCGGGCAAAGGTCGAGGCCGAGGGAGAGAACCCGGAGCGGCTGGTCGATCTGTACGTAGGCGCGATCAACGAGGCGGTGCGAGACTGTCCCGCCGGGATGGTGATCGGCGTGCACATGTGCCGCGGCAATTACAAGGGGAAGTACCTCGCCGAGGGCGGCTACGATTCCGTTGCCGAAAAGCTCTTCGGTGCCGCCCGGGTCAATCATTTCCTGCTCGAGTTCGACACGCCGCGCGCGGGCGACTTCGCGCCGTTGCGCTTCGTGCCCAAGGAGAAAGGCGTCGTGCTGGGCATGGTGAGCTCCAAAACGCCGCAGCTGGAGAGCCTGGATACACTCAAGCGCCGCGCCGAGGAGGCGGCCAAGTACGTCGACCCCGTGCGGCTCGCGCTCAGTCCGCAGTGCGGGTTCGCCAGCACGATGGGCGGCAACCCGGTCACCGAGGCCGACGAGCGCGCAAAGCTGAGGCTGTGCGTTGACGCGGCGCGCGCGATCTGGGGCTAGGCGAAGCTAGAATCGCGGCATGGACAAGCAAAAGCCGAAGGGTCTCGGACGCGGCCTGACCAACTACGGCGACGCGGGGTTCTCGCTCTATTTGCGCCGCTCGTTCGCCAAGAGCATGGGCTACTCGAGCGAGATGCTCGAGCGGCCCACGATCGGCATCGCGGACTCGAGGAGCGGTTACAACAACTGCCACCGGCACTTCCCCGAGCTGATCGAGGCGGTCAAGCGGGGCGTGCTCGCGGCCGGCGGCCTGCCGCTCGAGTTCCCGACCGTGTCGCTGGGAGAGGTGTTCCTTTCGCCCACCTCGATGATGTTCAGGAACCTCATGGCGATGGACACCGAGGAGATGGTGCGTGCCCAGCCGATGGACGCGGTGGTGCTGGCGGGCGGCTGCGACAAGACCGTCCCGGCGCAACTGATGGGCGCGGCCTCCGCCGACCGGCCCGCGGTGCAGCTGTTGGCGGGGCCGATGATGCCGAGCTCCTTCCACGGCGAGCGCCTCGGTGCGTGTACCGATTGCCGGCGCTTCTGGGCCATGCACCGCGCCGGCAAGGTGGATGCGGGCGGGATCGAGGAGGTCGAGGGCAACCTCGCGACGACGGCCGGCACCTGCGCGGTGATGGGCACTGCCTCGACCATGGCTGCGCTGGCGGAAGCGCTTGGCATGGCGCTGCCGGGCACGGCCGCGATTCCCGCGGTGCACGCCGACCGGCTGCGTGCGGCCGAGGCGAGCGGCCGGCGCGCGGTCGAGCTGGCGCGGCAGCCGATCCTGCCGTCCCAGGTGATCACCGAGAAGTCGATCGAGAACGCGCTGCGCGTGCTGCTCGCGATCGGCGGCTCGACCAACGCGATCGTGCACCTGACTGCGATCGCGGGCCGGGTTGGCGTGAAGGTCGACTTGAGGAGACTGAACGCGATGTCCGACGCGACCCCGGTGCTGATCGACCTCAAGCCCACCGGCCAGCACTACATGTCGGACCTGTACTTTGCGGGAGGGCTCGGCGCGGTGCTGAGGGAGCTCCGGCCCCTGCTCAATCTCGATTGCATGACGGTCGCGGGCGAGACCCTCGGCGAGCGGCTCGAGCGCGAAGAGCAGGCCGGCGCCCCCTGGGTCGACCGCGCGGTGGTCAAGCCGCTCTCCGCGCCGCTCGCGAAGGAAGGCGGGCTGGTGGCGCTGTTCGGGTCGCTCGCGCCGAACGGGGCGATCCTCAAGCGCTCGGCGGCGGATTCGACGCTGTTCGAGAAAGAGGGGCGCGCGGTGGTGTTCAAGTCGCTCGATGATCTTGCCGCACGCATCGACGAGCCCGCTCTGGACGTTACCGCGGACGATTTCCTCGTGCTGCAGAATGCCGGCCCGAAGAGCGGCTATGCGATGCCCGAGGCGGGCTATCTGCCGATTCCCGCCAAGCTCGCGCGAGCGGGGGTCAAGGACATGGTGCGGATTTCGGATGCGCGGATGAGCGGCACCGCCTACGGCACGATCGTGCTGCACGTCTCGCCGGAAGCGGCGATCGGCGGGCCGCTCGCGCTGGTTCGCGATGGCGACCGCATCCGCATCTCGGTCAAGGAACGCCGCATCGACTTGCTCGTCGCCGAGGACGAGCTGGCGCGCCGGCGCGCGGCGTGGAAGGTGCCGACCGCGCCTCCCGCGCGCGGCTACGCCAAGCTGTACATGGACCACGTGCTGCAGGCCGAGCAGGGCTGCGACTTCGATTTCCTGCGCAAGGCCTGAGGCGAAAACGTCATGAACCGCTTCGCACATTACGACTGGCCGTTCCTGGAGGAGCGCCACGCCACGCTCGCCCGCGAGGCCGATGCCTGGGCCGCGCAGCATCTGGCGCATGCACACGACCCGGACGCGGATGCCGTGTGCCGGCGGCTGGTCAGCGATCTCGGGGCAGCCGGCCTGCTGCATCATTGTGCGCCGGGTACCGACCATTTCGATGTGCGCTCGATCGCTCTGCTGCGCGAGGTGCTCGCCTACCATGCCGGGCTGGCCGACTTCGCGTTCGTGATGCAGGGCCTGGGCAGCGGCCCGATTGCGCTCGCCGGCAGCGGCGCCCAGCGCGAGCGCTACCTCACCCGGGTGGCGGCGGGGCAGGCGATCGCGGCGTTCGCCCTGTCCGAGCCGGAGGCGGGTTCCGACGTGGCCGCGCTATCGACCACCGCACGCCGCGACGGCGCGGGCTGGGTGCTGGATGGCACGAAGACATGGATTTCCAACGGCGGCATCGCGGACTTTTACGTCGTCTTCGCCAAGACCGACGCTGCGGCCGGTACGCGCGGCATTTCGGCGTTCGTGGTCGACGCCGACGCGCCGGGGCTGGACGCGAGCGAGCGCATCGACATCGTCGCGCCGCACCCGATGGCGACCGTGCGCCTCAAGGAGTGCCGCGTTCCCGCCGAAGCCCTCATCGGGGCGGAGGGTGAGGGGTTCAAGCTGGCGATGCGCAATCTCGATGTCTTCCGCACGACGGTCGCCGCGGCGGCGCTTGGCTTCGCGCGACGCGGGCTGGACGAGGCGCTCGCGCGAGCCCGCGGGCGCAGGATGTTCAATCGGACGCTGGCGGAATTCCAGCTGACCCAGGCCAAGCTCGCCGACATGGCGACCGGGATCGATGCCGCTGCGCTGCTCACTTACCGTTCGGCCTGGGCGCGCGACGTCCACGGCCGGCGGGTCACGAGCGAGGCGGCGATGGCCAAGATGCAGGCGACCGAGACCGCCCAGCAAGTGATCGACGAGGCGGTTCAGATTTGCGGCGGCCTCGGCGTCATGCGCGGCCACCCGGTCGAGCTGCTCTACCGGGAAGTGCGCGCGCTGCGGATCTACGAGGGCGCGACCGAGGTGCAGAAGCTGATCATCGCGCGAGAGCTCCTGAAGTGAGCGCCTCGGAACGCAAACGCTGCGAATGGGCGCGTAATCCCCTTGCCATCGCCTACCACGATCGCGAATGGGGCGTGCCGGTGCGCAACGATCGAAAGCTGTTCGAGTTCCTGATCCTCGAAGGCGCGCAGGCTGGACTTTCCTGGGACACGATCCTTAGAAAGCGCGAGCGCTACCGCGAGGTGTTCGATGGCTTCGACCCGGTGAAAGTCGCCCGTTACGGCGCGCGGAAAAAGGCGCAGCTGCTGGCTGATCCGGGGATCGTGCGCAATCGCGCCAAGATCGATGCGGCGGTGAGCAACGCCCGCGCGTTTCTGGCGGTGCGTAAGGAATTCGGCAGTTTCGCACGCTATGCTTGGGGTTTCGTCGACGGGAAACCGCTCCGGAATCGCCGCCGGCGCGGTTTGCCGCCACCGACGCGCAGCGCGGAATCGGACGCGCTGTCCGGGGATCTCAAGCGCCGGGGATTCAAGTTCGTCGGGACGACCATCGTATACGCCTTCATGCAGGCGGTCGGCATGGTAGACGATCACATGGTCGGCTGCTTCCGCCGTGCCGCGACTCGAAAATGAGATTTCTCGCCTTGATCATCCTGCTGTTCGGCGCCGTTCCCGCGGCGCTCGCCTACGATGCGGACGGCGTCGCGCTCGGGGCATCGGAAGGCGACGTCACGAACGTGTTTCCGAGCGCGCACTGCCAGCCTCTTGAGTGGAAGTCGACCGCCGCGGACCGGCGCTGTGACGAGTCGCGGATCATGTTTGCGGGCGTTCGGGCGCGGATCACGTTCTATCTCAAGAACGACTCGGTGCAGGCGTTCACCGTCCGGTTCAGCCCGAACGACCGTGCGCGGGTGGTGCGCTACCTGAAGTCCCGCTACGGCGAGCCCAAGTCGGAGCGGACCGATTCATTCCGGCGCGAGGGCAAGCCCGACCTGGAGGTCTATAAAGTGCGCTGGGAAAGCGGGCGCGACAAGGCCGTGCTGTCGGTGCAGCTGGAACGCAGGCGCGCGCGGCTCGAGGTGTCGCGCGGAAACTTCGAGCAGCAGATCTATAAGATCCAGTAGTGGCCGCCGCGGTCGGTCAGGGCCACACCCAGGGCCGCCGCGCGCGGTCTGCGTCCTGCCAGGCGGCGATTTCGGCTTCGCGCGCGAGCGTCATTCCGATTGCGTCCAGGCCTTCCAGCAGCGCCTTCTTGCGCAGGGCGTCGATATCGAAGCGGTGGCTCTTGCCGTCGGATCCCGTAACGGTTTGCGCCGCAAGATCGACCTTGATCCGGACCGGCGCAGTCGCCGCGCCGAGCGCCTCGAGCAGACCGTCGACCGCCGGCGCAGGCAGTCGAATCGCGAGCACGCCGTTCTGGAAGCAGTTGCCGTAGAAAATCTCGCCGAAGGAGGGCGCGATCAGGCAGCGAAAGCCCATACCGGCGATCGCCCACACCGCCATTTCGCGCGAGCTGCCGCAGCCGAAGTTCTCCGCCGCGACCAGGATCCGCGCACCGCGGAACGGCGCCCGGTTGAGCGGGAAGGCGGGGTCTTCGCTGCCGTCGGCGCGGTAGCGTGCCATTTCGAAGGCCCAGCGGCCCATCTCCGCGCGCGGCGTGCGCACGCAGCGCTCGATGCGGATGATCATGTCGGTGTCGACGTCGGGCGTCGGCAGCGCTGCCGCAGTCGCGTCTAGGACGGTGAACTTTTCCATGGCTAGGCGAGAAATTCCCGCACGTCCGCGATCTCGCCCGCGAGCGCGCAGGCCGCGGCCGTCGCCGGACTGGCAAGATGGGTGCGCGCGCGCGGTCCCTGGCGGCCGACGAAGTTGCGATTGGAGGTCGATACGCAGCGCGCCTCGGGCTCGACCAGCTCGCCGTTCGCGCCGACGCACAAGGAGCAGCCGGGCTCGCGCCACTCGAAACCGGCGGCGAGGAACACCTCGTGCAGCCCTTCGCTTTCCGCCGCGCGCTTGACGCCGACCGAGCCGGGCACCACCCAGGCCCGCACATGCGCTGCGACCCTGCGTCCGCGCACGATCTCGGCCGCGGCGCGCAGGTCCGGCAGGCGAGAGTTGGTGCAGGAGCCGATGAATACCCGATCGATGCGCGTGCCGGCGAGCGGGCGGCCGGCGGCAAGCCCCATGTACTCTAGCGCCTCGGGTTTGGCGGCCGGGATCGTCGCGTCGATCGCGATCGTGTCTTCCGGGCTCGTGCCCCAGGTGATCTGCGGCGCGAGGCTGCCCGCGTCGAGCTCGACCTCGCGGTCGAAGGCGGCGTTCGGATCGGAGGGAAGGGTCTTCCACCAGGCGAGCGCCGCATCCCACCGCGCGCCGCGCGGCGCGAAGCGCCGGCCCTTCAGCCAGGCGTAGGTAATCTCGTCCGGCGCCACCATGCCCACTTTCGCGCCGAGCTCGATCGAGAGATTGCAAAGGGTCAGGCGGGCTTCCATTCCGAGCGCGCGCACCGCCGCACCGGCGTATTCCAGCGCGTAGCCGACCCCGCCCGCCATGCCGAGCTTGCCGATCAACGCCAGGATCATGTCCTTCGCGTAGACGCCCTTCGGCAGCTCCCCTTCGAAGCGCGCCCGCATCGTTTTGGGCTTGCGCTGCTCGATGGTCTGGGTGGCGAGCACGTGAAGGATCTCCGAGGCGCCGATACCGAAGCCGAGTGCGCCGAGGGCACCATTGGTGCATGTGTGGGAGTCGCCGCAGACCATCAGCGTGCCCGGCTGGGTAATGCCGAGCTCGGGGCCGATCACGTGCACGATTCCCTGCTCGTCGCTGCCGACATCGAAAAGCCGCACGCCCGCCTTGCGCGATTCCAGCCGCAGCGAATCGACGAGAGCCTGGGCCCAGTCGTGCGCGCCGCCTGTTCTGCCCGGCTCCGAAGAGATCACGTGATCCGCGGTGGCGAAGGTCAACTCGGGGTTGCGCACGGATAGGCCGCGCCCGGAGATTTCAGCCAGCGCCTTGCCGCCGCCTAGATCATGCAGCAGATGCCGGTCGACGTGCAGCAGCGCGGTGCCTTCGCCGAGATCGTCGATGACGTGCGCGTTCCAAATCTTGTCGAACAGCGTGAGCGACATCAGCGCAGAAAGCTCCCGTCGGTGACGTCGATCACCGCGCCGTTCACCAGCACGGGTGCATCGACGGCGAGCCAGCGGATCACGTCCGCCACCTCATCGGGCCTGCCGGACCGCTTCGAGTACACCGCCTTCAGCAGCTGTTCGCGACGTTCGGGGGCCGCGGCGCGGCGCAGCATGTCGGTCTCGATCGGTCCCGGCGCGACCGCGTTGACTTGCACGCCGTGCGGGCCGAGGACCGCGGCAAAGCTGCGCGTAAAGCTCACGATTCCCGCCTTGCTCACCCCGTACCAGAGATCCTGGTGAGGCATGAAGGCCGCAACCGAGGTCAGGTTGACGATGCGCCCTGAGCGGCGCTCGATCATCTGCTTCGAGACCGCACGAATCAGCTCGACCGGCGCCTCCAGATTCACGCGCAGGAGGCGGCTTCGCGCCTCGTCCGTGTAGCGCTCGATCGGCAGGCCGTTCTGGATGCCTGCGTTGTTGACCAGAACGTCGATGCGCCCGAGCGCGGCCACGCGAGGCGCGATCGCGGCGAGGTCCGCGAGGTCTTGCCGCACCAGCTCGAGCGGTCCGGAAGCCACCAGGGCGCCGCCTTCGAAGTCCCGGTCGAGGGCGATGACGCGCAGCCCGGCCGCGAGCAGCGCATCGACCGCCGCGCGGCCGATGCCCCGCGCGGCGCCTGTCACAAGTGCTGTCCGTGGCTGTGCCATGGCGCTTCAGCGGGAATACGAGCCGTTGTTGACGTCGAGCGTGGTGCCGTTGACGTACTCGGGGCAGGCCGAGCCGAGCCACAGGATTGCGCGCGCGACTTCCTCCGGCCGGCACACCCGCCCTGAATATACGCTACGCATCACGCCTTCCTTGCGCGACTGCGGCAACTGCTCGTACATGTCGGTCTGCGTCGGCCCCGGCGCGACCGCGTTCACCAGCACGCCGTGCGGGCCCAGCCAGCCGGCGAAGCTCTTGGTCACGTTCAGCAGCGCGGCCTTGCTCGCGCCGTACCAAAGGTCGGGGTGGCCGGTGAAGGCGGCCACCGAGCCGACATTGACGATGCGGCCGGATTTGCGCGACATCATCTGCGGTGCGAGCGCCTGCATGAGCGCCACCGGCGCCTCGACGTTGACGGCCATGATTTCGCGCCGGTGCGCCTCGGGGATCGCGTCGTACGGCTCGCAATAGAGCACCCCGGCGTTGTTGACCAGGGTGTCGACCTGGCCCAGCGTCGCGGCCAGCGGGGCGATGCCGGCAACATCGGTCAGATCGAACCGCAGGCGCCGTACTGCGTCGGGAAGGTCGCAACGGGAGAAGTCCCTGTCGAGCGCGAGCACCGTCCAGCCCTCGCCGAGGAACGCCCGCGCAGCCTGCAAGCCAATGCCTCGCCCCGCCCCGGTGATCAGCGCCACCGGCATTTCAGGAGGCGAGTCCAGGCATCGTGAAGCCCGCGGCGCGCAGCTCCGCGATGAGGCTCTCTTCCTGGGCACGCTCGAGCTCGACCAGCGGTGGGCGCACCGTGCGCCACTGCGGATCGTTGCTGTAGCCGGCGATGATCGCCTTCAGGGCTGGAATCATGGGTACTTTCTGCACGATCTTGCGCGTCGCGGTGATGCCCGCCTGAAGCGCATCGGCGTTTGCCCCCCGCCAGTTGCGGTACACCTCGTCGATCGGGCCGGGATTGACGTTGCCGGTGGCGGTGATGCAGCCCTTGCCGCCGTTTCGCATGTTGTCGAGCAGGAACACCTCGCTGCCGGCAAAAACGTCGAACCCTTCCTTGGCGAACCCGTCCAGCATGGCCTTCGTGTTGGACCAGTCGCCCGAAGAGTCCTTGCAGCCGGCGACGACGCCGGGATATTTCTTCAGCAGACGCTCGATCAGCGCAAGAGTGATCGGCACCTGGGATACCGGAGGGATGTGGTACAGGTAGAGCCGCAGCCGGTCGTCGCCGACGCGCTCGATCACCTCGGCGAAATTGCGGTAAAGGCCTTCGTCGGATACGCCCTTGTAGTAGAACGGCGGCAGCATCAGTACGCCCCCACAACCTATCTCGACGGCGCGCCGCGTCATGGCGACCGAGTCGGTAAGCGCGCAGTGGCCGGTGCCGGGCATCAGCGCGGGTGCCGGCACGCCGCCCGCCACCAGGGCCTCGAGCAGCTCGAGCTTCTCGCCGACCGACATCGAGTTCGCCTCGCTGTTGGTGCCAAAAACCGCGAGGCCGGCGCAGCCGTTTGCGAGCAGCCATTTGCAGTGGCGCACGAAGCGTTGCGCGTCGGGCGAAAAATCCCTGCCGAAGGGGGTGACAACCGGAGAAAGCACGCCGGTAATGCGTTTCTGATTTGCCATGTGGGGATGCGAGCCGAAGGCGAAGCCCGGATTATAGTAAAGCGGCGCGAGCGCGGTAGACTCGCGGGGCATGAACCTGTCCCGCGCTGCAAACATCGACGATCTGCGCCGGCTTGCCGGCCGCCGCCTGCCCAAGATCGTGTTCGATTTCTACGACGGCGGGGCCGAGGATGAAGTCGCCCTGCGCGGCAACCGCGCCGCGTTCGAGCGCATCCGGTTCCTGCCCAGGGTGCTGCGCGACGTCGCGAAAGCGGACGCGGCGACCGCAATTCTGGACGGACCGTCGAAGTATCCGCTCGTCATCGCGCCGGTCGGTGGCATTGGAATGGGATGGCCCGGCGGGGACCTGGCGATTGCGCGGGCGGCCGCCGCCTACGGGATACCGTTCACGCTTTCCACCGCGGCCACGGTGAGCATCGAGGAGATCGCGGACAAGGCGCCCGGAAGGCTCTGGTTCCAGCTCTACGTGCTCCATGACCGGGAGTTCACCGACCGGCTGGTGCAACGTGCGTATGCCGCGGGCTACGAGGCACTGGTGGTGACGGTGGACCTGCCGGTGGGCGGCAAGCGGGAGCGCGACACGCACAATGGCCTCGTCCTGCCGTTCCGGCCGGGTTGGCGCGAGCTGCTCGCCGGCGTCGCGCATCCGTCCTGGGCCTCGCGCATTCTCGCCGCGGGAGGCATCCCCGAGCTCGTCAACATGCGCGGTCTGGCCGGCCGGGAGCGCGCGGACATGATTTCCGCGGCATCGTCGGTCGGCCAGCAGCACGATGCGTCGTTCGACGACAGGGGGCTGGCTCGGCTGCGAGACATGTGGACGCGCAAGCTGATCGTGAAAGGCGTCGCGCGCGCCGAGGACGCCGAGCGCGCGGCGCGGCTCGGCGCGGACGCGGTCTGGCTGTCCAATCACGGCGGCAGGCAGCTCGACGGCGCCATTGCAGCCGTCGATGCGCTGCCCGCGGTCGCGCGCGCCATCGGCGGCAAGCTTCCGCTTCTGATCGACGGCGGCGTGCGACGCGGCGCCGACGTCGTCAAGGCGCGCGCGCGCGGCGCCCAGGCGGTGGCGATCGGCCGTCCGACACTGTACGGCGCGGTGGCGGCGGGCGAGGCGGGGGCGCGCCGCGCGCTCGAGATCCTGACCGACGAGATCGAGCGCACGCTCAGGCTTTGCGGCGCCCGCAGCATGGCCGAGGTCGATGCCGATCTAGTCGGGGAGTGAGGCGATGACGAAGGATTTTCCGGTACTGGTCGTGGGAGGAGGCATCGGAGGCCTCGCAGCCGCCCTTGCGCTCGCGCGCAAGGGCCTGAAGGTGCGCGTGTTCGAGCAGGGCTCGGAGTTCAAGGAAATCGGAGCCGGCATTCAGCTCGGGCCGAACGTTTACCGGATGTTCGAGGTACTGGGCCTGACGGATGCAATCGAGAGGTATTCGGTGCATCCGGACAACATGGTCATGATGGACGGCCTGACCGGCGAAGAAGTGATCCGGCTGCCGGTCGGCGGGCCGGCTTTTCGCAGGCGCTTCGACGGCTATCTCTACGGCGTGATTCACCGGGCCGACCTGCACCAGGTGTTTCTGGACGCCTGCAGGAACGAGGCGAACATCGAGCTGAACGTGCTGGCGAAGGGGCTTGGCTTCGAGCAGGACGGCGGGCAGGTAAGGCTGCAACTGGAAAGCGGCGAGCGCGTCCAGGGGTGCGCGCTGATCGGAGCCGACGGACTCTGGTCGCGCATTCGCAACCAGCTGCTCGGCGACGCCAAGCCACGGGTGTCGGGCCATATCGCCTACCGCGCGGTTCTGCCTCGCGCCGAAGTACCCGGCGACTTGTGGCAGAACAACGTCGTGTTGTGGGCCGGACCCAAGACCCACCTCGTGCACTACCCGTTGCGCCGCGGCGAGCTCTACAACCTGGTGGCGGTATTTCACAGCGACAAGTACGAGGAAGGCTGGAACGTCTACGGCGACCCCCAGGAGCTGGACCAGAAATTCTCTACCGAGCGTCCGGAAGTCAAGCGCCTGCTGGCGAAGATCAACGCGTGGCGAATGTGGGTGCTGTGCGACCGTGAGCCGGTGCACGAGTGGTCGCGCGGGCGCGTGACGCTGCTGGGCGACGCGGCTCACCCGACGCTGCAGTACATGGCCCAGGGCGCGAACATGGCGATCGAGGACGCAGTCGTGCTCGCCGCCTTTGCGGAGCTGTCGGGGCGCGACTGGGAAAAGGCGTTTCGCTGGTACCAGGACGAGCGCTACCTGCGCACCGCGCGGGTGCAGATCACCTCACGCTACTACGGCGACCTGTACCACGCGGCCGGCGTGGTGCGCGAGCTGCGCAACCAGTTTCTCGCCCCCAAGCCCGGCGCCGATCCCGGCCAGCCGACCTTCGAGGGGATTGCCTGGCTCTACGACGGCATCAGGGTGCCGACGGCGGCGCCAGGCTGACGAGGCTCAGGACTTCTTCGCGTACGCGATGCACCAGCCCTTGGGGCTGATCGGACCGGCGACCACCTTGCATTCGCCCATCGCGGTGGGGGACTTGCCCGGAATGAACTGCATGCAGCTGCTGCAGTCCTCGCTGCCCTTCGGGTGATCCTGGTACTTCATCGCCGCCTTGGGCACCGTACCCCCGGCCCGCGCGACCACCGGGATGGCGGCCAGGCTGGCGGCAACCAGCGCGGTGCGTTTGAGCATGTCGCGCCGGCTAAGCTTCCTGCTGTCGTGTTCGGACATCGTGCTGTCTCCCGTGTCTAAAGCCAGATGGACAGGATACAACGCCGGAAGTTTGAGTCCTGACGGCAGGCTTGCGTCTATCGGAGGCGCGAAAGATAGTGCGCGAGCGCCTGCAATCCTTTGTCGCTCAGGGGATAGACCGCATCGGGCATCGCGGCGACGCCGCCGCCGCGGCGCGCGCCCGACTTGAAGTCGCGCAGCGCCTTTAGCAGGTAGGCTTCGCGCTGCCCGGCGAGGCGCGGGACGGCGTCCTTGCCGACGAAGCCTTCCACGTGACAGCTCGCGCAATGATTCGCGATTGCGAGCTGCTCGCCGGCCTCGGTAAGGTCGGGCCGTTCGTCTTTGCCTTGCGGCAGATCCGGCGCCGGAAGCGACGAAAGGTAGGCGCCGATGTTGCGGATGTCGGTGTTATTGAGCAGCTGCGAGATCGGCGTCATCGCCGGATCCTTGCGCGTTTCGGTGCGGAAGTAGACCAGCTGCCATTGAATGAAGTTGTCGGGTTGCGCGGCGAGCAGGGGGGCGGTCTCGCCCTGCGGCGCGTCCCCGCGGCCATGGCAGGCGAGACAGGGCTCGAATTTCGCCTTGCCTGCGGCGGGGTCGGCGGCGAACGCGGCGGCGGCGGCCAATAGCGCCGCCGCCGCGAGAGCCGACCTTACTGCGTGACGGATTCGCAGAACCTACATTCCGTAGCTGATGCGATAGATCGCGTTCGCCCAGTCATCGGCGATGAGCAGCGCGCCGTCCGGGGCGATGATCACGTCGGCCGGGCGGCCATAGAAGTCCTGCTTGCCCTTGAGCCAGCCCGAGGCGAACACGTACTGCTTGGCGTGCCTGCCTTTCGGATCGACGACGATGCGCATGATCCGCGCGCCTTTGTACACGTGCCGGTTCCACGAGCCATGCTCCGCGAGGAAGATGTTGTTGCGATACTTCTTCGGGAACATCTTGCCGGTGTAGAACTTCATTCCGAGCGGGGCGACGTGGGGGCCGAGGTTAAGCACCGGCGGCGTGAACTCGGAGCACTTGTGCCCCATGGCGAACTTCGGGTCGGGGATGTTGCCCTGATGGCAGTACGGATAGCCGAAGTGCTCGCCCATGCGCGAGATATGGTTCAGCTTGTCGCTCGGCGTGTCGTCGCTCAGCCAGTCGCGCGCGTTTTCGGAGAACCAGTAGTCTCCCGTACGCGGATCGATGTCGCCGCCGACGCTGTTGCGCACGCCAAGGGCCCGGATTTCCGCCAGCCCGGTCGCGGGGTCGACGCGCCGGATCTGCGACACGCTGGTCGGCGGGATGCCGATGTTGAACGGAGGCCCGAACGCCAGCCACAGCCAGCCGTGCTTGTCGAACGCCAGGTACTTCCAGCCGTGCGCCACGTACGACGGCATGTCGTCGTAGACCACCTGCGGAGCAGGCATATGGTCGAGGTTGGCCTCGGCATCGGGGTACTTGTAGATCTTGTCGATGTCGGCCACGTACAGCGCGCCGTCGCGGAACGCGATGCCGGTCGGCATCTTCATGCCCTTCAGGATCACCTTGACCTGCTTGTTGCCCTCGGGTCCGGTGATCGCGTAGACGTTACCCACTCCGAACGCGCCTACGAACAGAGTGCCTTTGTCGCCCCACGCCATCTGGCGCGCGCTGGGCACGTCGTGCGCCCACAAGCTGATATGGAATCCCTTGGGCAGCTTGATCTTCTTCAGCGTGGCCTGGATCTCTTCCAGCGGCACGCCGGTCGCGGGCGGCGCCTTGGGGGCGAGTCCCTTCTGGGCTGCCGTTTCGTCCCCGAGGAACCAATCCGCGGGCGGGTGTTCCCAGAAAGACTTCTTGCTTGAGTCATAGTGCTTGAGCTCCGCCGCTTGTGCGCCGGGTACGGCAAGCGCGGCGGCGAGCGCGACAACGCCGAGCAACACCTTAGGCTTGCGTTTCATTGGTTCTTCCTCCTGTTCGAGCTAACTGACGGTTGGCTTGTGTTGTCTTGTTATTTTTCGCTGTCGCGTCCCACTATGCGGCAGCTGCGCGCAGATTAGAGACTGACGCCAGTTTCCTGTCAACTTGGTGGTTCGCAGTGTGGGTGTCCGCAACCCCTTGAATTATGTGCGATACCGAATCGATGTCAGGAGAGCGGGGGCTGACAGGCCGAAGAGCCGGACCGCGCGCAGCCTTGCCCGCCCTACTTACCAAGCCGGGGCTTGCGGCCACCTGACGCAAAGGCGCTTGCCCGTCGATCAGATGCGGCGCCAGTCCTGCGGGACGATGTCGCGCTCGTCCAGCCCCATTTTCGGCCCGTACCATGGTTCCGGCGCCACGACGATCTTCTTCGCGTGCTGCGAGAGCCAGGCTCCCCACCAGCTGAACGAGCTCCCGGCGACGATGAAATGGTCGCACTGTGTCATGACCGCCAAGTCGTGCCAGTGGCTCGGCGTCGCCACGTGCAGGTTCGAGGGCGCGGGCCGGACCGAATTCGGGTCCGTTGGCCCACCGAAATTTTCCACGCACCATCCGGTATCGTCGGAAAAGAACAGGAAGATCGACTTGGTTCCGCCGAACATGTCCATTGCGCTGCGGTACCAGGACACGGTCAGGGCGCGGAAGCGATCGCTGTCCTCGACGTAGTCGCCGCGTCGGACGTGGACCGCGACTAGGGCCGCTCCTTCCGCTCGAAGGCGGACCATCTCGATATAGCGCGAGGCGTACGCAGCGATCGGATCACGGAAAGTGAATTCGCGCAAAAGCTCGGCTCGCAAATGCTTGAAGTATTTTTCGGACTGAAAGAATCCGACGAGGTCGGTCCAGTCCGGCACGTCGAATACGTCGGGGTCGAACCCGAAGCCTCTTTCCTTGTACCGGTATTTGATCTGACGGGCGTCCTCCATCCTGAGCGGCTCGCACGCCAGGGAAAGCGGGCCCAATTCGACCAGGCCCTTCTTCTTCGGCGCGTCAAAACGCATCGGAATGCGCAGCTCGTAGCCCTGGGACTCAGCCACCGCGCGCAGCGTCGCGTACTGGAAGAGCTGATTGCCGAGCTGGCCGTACCACCCCAGATGACTAAACGTGATCACGCCCAGCGTTCCCTGACGGTCGCGCGCAATGCATGCGAGCGATCATACCTTGCCCGTCCCGCTCGCTCGACGGGTCGAAGCGAGCGGGCGCGTTTTCGCGCTGCTGCATAATGTCGGCAGAGGGAGGACTCATGGGAAGCGATGTCGAATGCGACGTGCTGGTGGTTGGCTCTGGCGCGGGCGGACTGTCGGCAGCCGTGACGGCAGCGAAGCACGGGCTGGAGGTCATCGTCGCGGAAAAGGACGCGCTGTTTGGCGGCACGACCGCGCGCTCGGGCGGTTGGCTCTGGATTCCCAATCACCCGATGCAGAAAGAAATCGGGGTGTCCGACAGCCTGGAGGAGGCGAGCACTTACCTGCTCGATCAGGCGGGCGAGAAGTTCGATCCCGAGCGGGTCAATGCCTTCCTGACGAACGGCCCCCGCATGGTGGAATTCTTCACTCGCGAAACCGCGGTGCGCTTCGATCCTTCGGCTGCGTTCTCCGACTATCACCCCGACGCCCCGGGCGGCAAGCCCGGGGGGCGGTCGATCGTGGCGAGCGCCTACGACGGGCGCGAGCTCGGGCCAATGCTCGCGAGGCTTCGCCCTCCGCTGCCGGAGCTGACCGTGTTCGGCATCATGATCGGCTCCGGCGTCGAGCTGGTGCACTTCATGCGCTGGTCGAAGTCGCTTCGTTCGGCCGCCTTCGTCGCACGCCGGCTACTGGGGCACGCCGTCGCGATGCTGGTGCACGGACGCGGCGTGAGGCTGACTAACGGCAGCGCGCTCGCCGGCCGGCTACTCAAGTCCGCACTCGACGCCGGCGTGCAGCTTTGGGCGCCGGCGCCCGCGGTGGAGCTCATCAAGGAAGGCAACGCGGTCCGCGGCGCAATCGTGGAGCGCCAGGGTGCGCGCGTGCGAGTTTTCGCGCGCCGCGGTGTGGTGCTCGCCTGCGGCGGGTTCCCGCAGGACCGTGCGCGGCGCGCACGGCTTTTTCCGCACCCGGAGCACCACTCGCCGGCGCCCGAATCGAACACGGGCGACGGCCTGCGGCTCGCGGCGGGCGCAGGCGCGAGGATCGACGAGTCGCTGCCCAACGCGGCAGCATGGGTCCCCGTGTCGCGGGTTCCGCGCCGGGACGGCAGCCGGGGCCTTTTCCCTCATTTCATCGACCGCGCCAAGCCCGGGGTGATCGCGGTGACGAAAGGAGGCGCGCGTTTCGTAAACGAAGGCAACTCTTACCACGACTTCATTCAGGCACTGTTCGCCGCGGGCGCGACGTCGGCCTGGCTCGTTACCGACCACCGTGCGATTCGTGCCTATGGCCTGGGCTTCGTCAAGCCGCGTCCGCTTCCGCTCGGCCCGCACCTCGCCTCGGGCTACCTCAAGCGCGGCGCGACAATCAGCGAGCTTGCGCGGGCGACCGGCATCGACGCCGCCGCACTCGAGGCGACCGTAGCGGAATACAATCGCCACGCCGCCCGGGGCGAGGATCCGGCGTACCTCAAGGGCAGCACCGCCTACAACCGCTTCTATGGCGATCCGGACATCGGCCCGAATCCCTGCGTCGCCCCGCTCGCCACGCCGCCGTTCTACGCCGTCGAAGTCGTGGTGGGAGACCTGGGGACCTACGACGGCATCGTCACCAACGGCAATGCCCAGGTGCTCGACGCGAACAAGCGCCCGATCGCCGGTCTATACGCCGCCGGCAACGACGCGCTGTCGATCATGGGCGGCAACTACCCCGGACCCGGCATCACGCTCGGCCCGGCGATGACCTTCGGCTGGATCGCCGGCAGACAGCTTGCCCAAAATACGCCTAGTCCTGACTGACCTCGATCGGGGCCGCGGTGAGCCGCGCGAACAGACCAAGCGCGATCAGCAGGAAGGCGGCGCTGACGATGATTGCCGCCGGGTAGTACAGAAAGCCGGCGAGGTCCTGCTGGCTGTACTTGATCACCATGATCAGCGACTCCAGCACGAGCGCGACGACCACCACGCTGCCGAAGCGCGCAATGCCGCGACGGATGCGGTCCATGAGCTTCTGCGGCAGATTGTCGTAGTCGTATTCCTGATGAACGATCTGGGCCAGCTCATACACCGCCAGCGCGACGACGCCGGTGTGCAGGCCCTTGACGAGACCCTGCACGAAATCTCCGTCCTCGATGATCGGCTGTGCGAACTGAACGAGGGCCGAAACCGCGAGACACACTGCAAAAGCGAAGAACAGCAGCGAGAACATCGGCACGAACACCCGCGGCAGCGCGGTGATCGTGCGGTTGATCTGCGCGAGCAAACCGGCGTCGCGCTTTCTTGAATGGGCGGCATCGAGCGAAGTAGACAGTGCCATCGCTTTCTCCTTGCAATTGTGGAATCGCGGCCGACGCGCACGAGGGCCGAATTCTAGGCGTCACCGCAGTACGATGAAACTGTCGCGCTCAGGCGACGTTTCAAAGCGCCGCGAAATGCTCCGCCATGCGGGTGCGCAACGCCGCGTCGGGCAGCGCGCCGTGCGCGGCGCCCAGATTGTCCCGCATGTGCGCAGGCTTGCTGGTGCCTGGAATGGCGCAGGTAACCGCGGGGTGGGAAACGATCCATTTGAGGAAGTACTGCGCCCAGCTCGCAATGCCGAGCTCGCGCGCCCAGTCCGGTATCGGCTTGCCGCGCGTGCGGCGGAACATGCTGCCCTTGCCGAAGGGCCGATTCACGATCACGGCGGCGGCCTTTTCCTGTGCCAGCGGCAACAGACGCTCAGCCGCCTCGGGTTCGTCGAGCGAATAGTTGATCTGAAGGAAATCGTAATTGCCGCCTTTCAGCCAGCGCTCCACGTCCCGGAAGGCAGACGAGGTGTAATGCGTGATCCCGATGTAGCGCACACGCCCTGCCTGTTTCCAGTCCTCGAGCGTCCGGGTGTGCGTTGCGACGTCCACGAGGTTGTGCACCTGCATCAAGTCGAGCTGCCGAACCCGCAGCCGCCTGAAAGACTGCTCCATCTGGCGGATCCCCTCTTCGCGGCCGCGGGTCCAGACCTTGGTTGCAAGGAACAGTCGCGGGCGCAGCTCGAGCGCCGCCACCAGGTCGCCGACCACGGACTCGCTGGAGCCGTACATCGGCGAGCTGTCGATCAGCTTCGCGCCGTCTTCGACCATCGCCGACAGGACCTCGCGCAGCGGCTCACGGGCGCGTTCGTCGGCGCCGACGTCGAAAGTCTGCCAGGTGCCCAGGCCGATGACCGGCAGCCGCTCGCCGGTGGAGGGGATCGGGCGCGTGACGAGGGAGTCGGGCGCAGACATGGCCGGATTCATCGCGAATGCCGCAGGCACGCCGGCGAGCAGGCCGAGCGCGCGCCGGCGCTGTGGGCGGAATTCGCGGCGAACCATACGTTCATTCTAGAATAGCAGGCGCGTGCCAATGCGCAACAGGGAGGAATGATGAGCACAGGGGGCTGGATATTTCTAGCAGTGGTGGTCGCGCTGATCGCGTTTGCGATCGCCATGTACAACGGCCTGGTCGTGCTGCGCAATCGCTACAAGAACGCATTTTCCCAGATCGACGTTCAGCTCAAGCGCCGCTACGATCTGATCCCGAACCTGGTCGAGGCCGCCAAGGGCTATCTGCAGCACGAGCGCGGAACCCTTGAGGCGGTGGTCGCGGCGCGAGGGGCGGCGGTGAGCGCCTCCCAGCGCGCGGCCGGCGCGCCGGGCGACCCCGCGGCGATGCAAGGTCTCGCCCAGGCTGAAGGGGCGCTCGGCGGGGCACTCGGGCGCCTGATGGCGGTGTTCGAGGCCTATCCGGATCTCAAGGCGAACCAGAACATTCTCGCGCTGCAGGAGGAGCTCTCCAGCACCGAGAACAAGATTGCCTTCGCGCGCCAGGCCTACAACGACTCGGTGATGGAATACAACACCAAGCGCGAGTCATTTCCGCAGAACACGATGGTCGGGATGTTCGGTTTCGGTCCCGCCGAACTGCTCCAGGCGACCGAGTCGGCCGCCGAGCGGCAGGCCCCGAAAGTGTCATTCAAGTAATCCTTGGATTTCTTCGAGGCAGAGGATCTCGCGCGGCGGGCCACGCGCCGGCTGGTACTGCTGTACCTGCTCGCGGTCGTCGTGGTGGCCGGCGCGGTATGCCTGGGTCTGGGCGTGGCTTACACCCTCGCGGTGATGTCCGGCGCAGCCGCGCCGGCGCGCGACGTGATCATCGACGGCAACCACCTCGGATCGGCCTTCTTCGAGATCATGCGCCACGGGGTGCCGCCCAAGCTGTACGCCTATGGCGCGGGCGTGACACTGCTCGTGATCGCGAGCGCCACCGCCTACCGGGTCTTCCAGCTCTCCGACGGCGGCGAAGCCGTGGTCGACATGGTGGGCGCGCGGCGCGTCGACCCCGCCAGCACCGACCCCGGCGAGCGGCGTCTGCTGAACGTGATCGCGGAAATGGCGATCGCGTCCGGGGTGCACGTGCCGGCGGCCTACGTGATGGATCAGGAACGGAGCATCAACGCCTTCGCGGCGGGATATTCGCCGAACGAGGCAGTGGTCGCAGTGACCCGCGGCACGCTCGACACCTTGTCCCGCGACGAGTTGCAGGGCGTGATCGGGCACGAGTTCAGTCACATCCTGAACGGCGACATGCGCCTGAACGTGCGCCTGCTCGGGGTCCTGTTCGGGATCGTGTGCATCGGCCAGTTCGGGCAGTTCCTGATTCGCTCGACCGCTTACCGCACGGTGCGCGTGAGCCGTGAGAACCGCGGACCGGAGGTCGCACTGGTGTTCCTCGGCATCGCGCTCGCGATGATCGGGTTTCTCGGGCTCGAGTTCGCGCGCCTGATCAAGGCCGCGATCTCGCGCCAGCGCGAGTTCCTCGCGGACGCCTCGAGCGTGCAGTTCACCCGCAATCCCGACGGGATCGCCGGCGCTCTCGACACGATCGCAACGCGCTCGACCCTGATCGGCGACGTGCACGCAGAAGAGCTGTCGCACATGTTCTTCGCGCAGGGCGTGGCGAACTGGATGGGCGGGCTGTTTGATACTCACCCGCCGGTCGAGGAGCGGATTCGACGCGTCCGGCCGGGGTTCCAGCGCAGCCGTTACCGCGCCGCACGTGCAGCCGTCATGGGCACCGGCGAGAAGCCGGTGGCGGTGCTCGACGGGGCCGGCAACGTGGTCAAGACGGTCGGCGGCGACCGCCGGGCGCAGGCCGCAGCTGAGGTTGCCGGGGTCGCGGCCGTAGCGGCGTCCGTCGGCAAGCCGACGGCGGCTCACGTCGACTTCGCGCAGAAGCTGCTGGCCGAGATCCCCGCCACGCTGCGGGCGAGGCTCGCCGACCCCGACGGCGCGCAGGAAGTCGTGTTCGCGCTCGCGATCGCAGGTGAGGAAGCTTCGCGTGCGGCCAAGCTGGCGGAGCTGCGCAAGCGCCGGGGCGAGGCTGCGGCGAGCGCGGTGGAGCGCGTCTACGCCGATATCGCGCGGCTCGACCGCGGCGACGCGCTGCCACTGCTGAGTCTCGCCGTGCCGACGCTCAAGAGCCTTCCACAGCCGGGACGCGACGCGCTGGTCGCCGATGTGGCGAAAGTCGTCGAGGCGGACAAGAAGGTGACGCTGGCGGAGTTCGTGCTCGCGACGATCCTCAGGCAGCGGCTGCGCGAGGGGGCCGGCAGGCCGATTCCGACCCGCTACCGCAGCCTGGCCGAAGTCGACGGCGAGCTGCGCACGGTGCTGTCGCTGGTGGCGCACGCCGCGCTCGCCGATACCGCGCAGGCCTACGCCAAGGGCGCCGAGTACCTGTCGCTCGGCGTGCACGAGCCGATGCCCTCGAACGAGCTCTCTGGCGGCCGCGTCGCGGAGGCGCTCGAGCGCCTGCGACTGCTCGCGCCGCTGGTCAAGCCGCGCGTGATCAAGGCCTGTCTCGATGTCGCGGGCGCCGACGGAGTCATCACCCTCGCGCAGGCGGAGCTGACGCGCATGGTGGCCGCGACGCTGGATTGCCCGCTGCCGCCGGTGCTGGCGGCGCTCGACCCGGCGACCCTGAAGTGACGCGGCTGAAGGAACTCGAGACCGACCTGGCGCGGGTGGTCGCAGGCGAGGTGCGCTTCGAGCCGGGCGCCCGCGCCGCGTATACAGCCGACGCGTCGAATTACCGCCAGGTTCCGATCGGGGTCGTGCTGCCGCGCTCGGTCGAGGACGTCGTCGCCGCGACGGCGGTCTGCCGCGCCCACGGCGTGCCGATTCTCGCGCGCGGCGGCGGCACCGCGCAGAACGGGCAGAGCGTGAACGTCGCGGTGGTGATCGACTGCTCCAAGTACCTCAATCGGGTGCTCGAGATCGACCCGCGGGCACGCCGCGCGCGGGTCGAGCCCGGCGCGATCTGCGATGCGCTGCGCGACGCGGCCGAGCGGCACCGCCTGACCTTCGCGCCCGACCCCGCGACCCACTCGCGCTGCACGCTGGGCGGCATGATCGGCAACAATTCCTGCGGGCCGCATTCCGTCATGGCGGGCAAGACGGTCGAGAACATCGAGCGGCTGGAAGTGCTGACCTACGACGGCGCGCGTTTCTGGTGCGGCGCGACGAGCGACGAAGACTACGCGCGCATCGCCGCGGCGGGCGGCCGCCAGAGCGAGATCTACGCCCGCCTCAAGGCGCTCGCGGAGCAGTACGGTGACCTGATCCGCGCCCGTTTTCCGAGAATCAAGCGCCGGGTCTCCGGCTACAACCTGGACCAGCTCCTGCCGGAGAACGGCTTCAACGTGGCGCGCGCGCTGGTCGGCTCCGAGGGAACCTGCGCCCTCACCCTCGCGGCCGAGACGACCCTGGTGAGGAGTCCCCAGCATCGCGCGCTGCTGGTGCTCGGCTTTCCGGACATCTATCAGGCGGGTGACGTGGTGCCGCAGATCCTCGCCGCGCAGCCGATTGCCTGCGAGGGCCTCGACGAGAAGATCATCGGCGGCCTGCGCGAGCGACGCCTCAAGCTCGAGGATGTCGGCCTGCTGCCGCAGGGAAAGGCCTGGCTGATGTGCGAATTCGGCGCCGATACGCACGCCGAGGCGGTGTCAAGGGCGCGCGCGCTCGAGAGCGAGTTCGCCTCGCGAGGCGAGGTCAGCCGCTGGCTGATCGAGGACAGGGCGATGATTAGCCGCATGTGGACGATCCGCGAGACCGGCGCCTCGGCCACCGCGCTCAGCCTGGGCGGACTGGGGCCGGACCCGGTCGTCGGCTGGGAGGATGCGGCGGTCGACCCGCTGCGCCTGGGCGACTACCTGCGCGAGTTCCAGGCGCTGATCGACCGCTACGGCTACCGCACCTCCCTTTACGGCCATTTCGGCGACGGCTGTATCCACGCCCGCATCACTTTCGAGCTGCGCACGCCCGAAGGCCTGGCGCATTGGCGGAGCTTCCTAGGCGAGGCGGCGGCCCTGGTGGTCAAGTACGGCGGCTCGCTCTCGGGCGAGCACGGCGACGGCCAGGCCAAAGCCGAGTTCCTGCCCGCGATGTACGGCCCGGAGCTGATGGAAGCGATGCGCGGGTTCAAGGCGATCTGGGATCCCGAAGACAGGATGAACCCGGGCAAGCTGGTCAGCGCCCGCGGCGAGGTCTACCGCGCGGATCAGAACCTGCGCCTCGGTCCCGCCTACCGACCGGTCACGCTCGCTACCCGCCTCGCCTTCAAGTCCGACGTCGGCGACGGCTTCGCCCGCGCCACCGAGCACTGCATCGGCATGGGCAAGTGCCGCGCCGCCTCGGGCGGAACCATGTGCCCGAGCTACCGCGCGACGGGCGAGGAGCGCTACTCGACGCGCGGCCGTGCGCGGCTGCTGAACGAGATGCTGCGCGGTGAGGTGATCACCGACGGCTGGCAGAGCGAGGACGTGAAGGAAGCGCTCGAATGGTGCCTCGCGTGCAAGGGCTGCAGGAGCGACTGCCCCACGCACACCGACATGGCGAGCTACAAGGCCGAATTCCTGTCGCACTACTACGAGCGCCATGCGCGCCCGCGCCAGGCCTATTCGATGGGCCGGATCGGGGAGTGGGCGCCGCTCGCGGCGCGCGCGCCGCGGCTGGCCAACTTCCTGACCCAGACGCCGGGGCTGGCCGCCATAGCCAAGCGTGTGGCGGGCGTGGCGACGCAGCGCAGCTTGCCGCGCTTCGCCGTCACGCCTTTCAAGGAGCAATTTGAAAGAATGAATCTCGGCCGAGGGAGCGATCCGGTACTGCTCTTCGCCGACACCTTCAACAACCATTTCCGGCCGGCAACCGCGGTCGCGGCGGTGCAGGTGCTCGAGGCCGCCGGCTGCTCGGTCGAGGTGCCGCGCGAACGGATCTGCTGCGGCCGGCCCTACTTCGATTTCGGCATGCTCGATCGCGCGCGCGATTCGCTCGAGAAGCTGGTCGAGGCGCTCGCGCCGCGGATCGAGGCGGGCGTCCCGCTGGTGGTTCTCGAGCCGGGATGCCTGTCCGTGTTCAAAGACGAGCTGGTCCAGCTCCTGCCGGGCGACGCACGCGCCGCGCGCCTGGCCGAGCGGGCGCAGTCCCTCGGCGAGCTGCTCGCGGCGCGCGGCTGGACAGCGCCGGCGATCGGCGGGCGCGCCCTGCTGCACGGCCATTGCCACGCCAAGGCGCTGGGCGGGCTCGGCGCCGAGGCGGGTCTGCTGCGTGCGGCAGGCGTCGACGTGGCGGCGCCCGACACCGGTTGTTGCGGAATGTCGGGCTCGTTCGGCTTCAAGCCTCGGCATTACGAGGCTTCGCGACGTATCGCGGAGCTCGCGCTGCTGCCCGCGCTGCGCGCCGCGGGCGCCGGGGCGACGGTCGTCGCGGACGGCTTTTCCTGCCGCGAGCAGGTCGAGGATCTCGCCGGGCGCGAGACGCTGCACTTCGCCGAGATTCTGGCGCGCGCGCTGAGGGCGCGCTAGATCAGGTCCGCGAGCAGCTCGTAGGAGCGCAGTCTGGAACCATAGTCGCCGGTGATCGTGAGCAGCATCACTTCGTCGGCCTCGTAGCGTTTCGCGATCGCTTCGATCTCGCGCCGGCACTTTTCAGGGCCGCCGATCACCCCGCGGGCGCGCTGTCCCATCACGTAGCGGCGCTCCTCGTCGGTGTATTCGTGGCGCAGTGCTTCCTCGAGCGTCGGCACCGTGGTGTCGAGGTTGAGCGCCATGTGCAGCCGGCGCAGATCGATCGACGCGGCGAGCCGCTCGGCTTCGGCGTCGCCATCGGCGCAGATTGCGAACGTGCACACCAGCGCGTGCGGCTGCGGCTCGCGCGCCGAAGGACGGTATTGCTCGCGGTAGGCGCGCGTCACGGCGTCTCCGCCCTGGGCGCTGATGAAATGCGCGAACGCGAAGCGCAAGCCCAGCTGAGCGGCGAGCGCACCGCTGTAGTCGGAGGACCCGAGCAGCCAGACCTGCGGCGCCGTGTCGCTCTCCGGCTGCGCTCGCACGCGCTTGAAAGGGTGATCCCCAGGAAGACTGCCGTCGAGGTGTCCGACCAGCTCCCAGACCTGCTGGGGAAAGTCGCGCGCATCCGGGAAACGGCCGCCGCCGAGTGCCTGGGCGGTGCGCGCGTCGCCGCCCGGCGCGCGGCCGATGCCGAGATCGACGCGGCCCGGGTAAAGCGCTTCGAGCATTCTGAAGGCCTCTGCCATCTTGAACGCGCTGTAATAGGGCAGCAGCACGCCTCCGCTTCCGATCCGTATCCGCGAGGTTTCGGCGCCCAGGCGGGCCAGTAGCACTTCGGGGCAGGGGTCGGCCAAGGCCGCGATCGCGTGGTGCTCGGCGAGCCAGTAACGCTGGTAGCCCAGCTCGTCGGCGCGGCGGGCCAGGGCAAGCGTTTCCTCGATCGCGCGCCGCGCGCCGAGACTGCCGATGATCGGAGATTGGTCGAGGACTGAGAGTTTCACCGCCGGATCTTAGCTTGGGCAGCCGCTGTCGCCGCCCAGCGACAGCGAAACACCATAAGGTTCAAGCAGATGCCGCCGCTGCGCACAAAAGCGTCGCCTGCAGCAGACGATACGACTTCATTCCGGTGCTGCGAAATTGTTCACAAAAGAGCAGCAACTGTTTGTTCAGGAAGTCATTTTTTAGCCTGGCACGCCGATTGCGGTAGAGGGACGAGAGTCAAACATTGTGAACCAGACCTGCATGAAGCGCGCCAAGATTCATCCGCTCGTCATCGGTTCCGCGGCCGCGGTCCTGATGTGCGCTGCGCTCGGCGCGGCGGCCATAACGGGTGCACTGCCCATAGCGTCTTCCAGGCCCGCAGTCGCCGCCGCGCCGGTCACCTGCGCGCAATGCGGCGTCGTCGAGTCGGTGCAGAGGGTCGCGGCAGGGTTCCCGCGGGAGGTGAAGGATTTCACGCTCTACCGCGTATCCATCCGGATGGATGACGGTTCGACCCGCTCGATCGCGCTTGCGTCGGCTGCCGGTTACGCGGTGGGCGACCGGGTGCGAGTCCTGCAGGACTCACGGCTAGAACGAGTGTGACCAGACTAACCCAAAGGGAGAGCGCCATGCTTCAGGACATCAAGCAATTCAAGCAGGACTATCGCGTATTGATTCAGACCCTCGTCGGATTCGCGGTACTGGCGTTTCTCATGATCGGCGTAGGCGGGACGATCTACCGGATCATCTCCCCCGACGGATGGCTGGTGCAACTGTTCGGCGCCGGCCTCAAGGCAGGGACCGCGACCGTGCTGTCGCTCGTGGCGCTCGGAATACTCGGCTGGTTCGCCCGGGAATGGGTCTCGGCCTACCAGAAGAACCGGCTCGCCGACGTCTTGATCTATGTCTTTTCCGGCGCAGGCGTGGTGTATCTCGCGCAGATGCTGATGCACGCGCACGTTTAAGGATTTCACCCCACAAGAAGAAAACACAGCAGTTCCATTCTCCCCCCGGGGCTCGCCGGTTCCCCCTACCGGCGGGCCTCTTTTTTTTAGCTCTTCCCGGCCGGCCCGTCGCGCCTTTCGAGCCACGACGGGATCTCGGCGGCGCTTGCCAGAATCGCGTCGTGCGGCGCGGCTTCCAGCCGGGCGCGATCGTGGGCGCCCGTGAGCACGCCAAGATTCGCGCCGGCACCCGCTCGCGCCCCGGCGCGCAGATCGTTGTCGGTGTCGCCCGCGCAAAGGACTTCACGCGGATCATCAATTCCGCACAATTGCATCGCGCGCAGGATCATGTCCGGCGCCGGGCGGCCCCGTGCCACCTCGTCGGCGCACACCAGAGCGTCCAGCTTGGCGCTCCAGCCGAGCTGCAGGAGCAATCCGTCGGCTAGCTTGCGGTCGAATCCGGTGGTGAGGGCCACGCTTACGCCGCCGCTGCGCAATGTCCCGATGGCCCGCTCGACGCCTTCGACCGGCTTTACGCCGTGCTCGGTGAAGGAGGCAAGCAGCAGCTGCTGGAAATCGGCGTAAATGCGCCCGGGATCGGCCGAGCTGCCGGCGGCAAGCCGGGCGACCACGTCGCGCTTGGCAGCGCCACGCCATTCGTGAAGCTGGGCGCCCGTCACGGCGAGGCCGTTGCGGGCAAGCGCAGCCTTGAACACCGTGGGCACGTCGGCGGTGTCGTAAATCACGGTGCCGCCCACGTCGAGCACCGCGAGACGAATTCGCATCAGGAGCCGGTGCCGAACCCTTCGCCCGCCTTGCGATATTCCTCTCGCGGAGGCGCGAAGATGTCCAGCACCGTCGCGCCGGCGCTTCCGGTGCGTATGCCGTGCGGCACGCCGCCCGGCGTGTGCCAGAAGTCTCCTGCCTTCATGGCGTGCTCCTCGCCATTCTGAATTCTCACGCACTCGCCTTCCAGCAGCACGCCCCATTGTTCGTTCGGATGGCTGTGAACGGTTCCGTTGGCGTTCGGCTCGATGCGTACCACCGAGAGCATCACGTGTTCGCCGGGAAAGATGCGCGTGTTGATTCCCTCTCCCAGCTTGCGCCGGATTCCCTGCGTTTCGTTCGCCAGATTGAATACCCACTGCGCGGCGGCATTTACGCTCATTGCGGAGTCCTCCTGGATGATGTCAGACCGCGATCGGCGCCTTGATCGCCGGATGAGGGTCATAGCCCTCGAGCGCGAAATCCTCGTACTGAAAAGAGAAGATATCCGTTCTCGGAGCGACCCGCATGCGTGGAAAGGGCCGCGGCGCGCGGGCGAGCTGCTCGCGGGCCTGCTCGACATGATTCAGATACAGGTGCACGTCGCCGAGTGCAAGCACGAACTCGCCCGGAGCGAGCCCGGTCACCTGCGCGATCATCAGGGTCAGCAGCGCGTAGGACGCGATATTGAACGGAACGCCGAGAAACACGTCGGCGCTCCTTTGGTACATCTGGCAGGACAGCCGGCCGTCCGCGACGTAGAACTGGAACAAGGCGTGACAGGGCGGCAGCGCCATCCTGTCGACATCCGCGGGATTCCAGGCCACGACCATGTGGCGCCGGGAGTCCGGGCGGCGCCGGATCGATTCGACGACTTGGCGAATCTGGTCGATTTCCCGGCCGTCCGGCGTTCGCCAGTGGCGCCACTGATAGCCGTACACGGGCCCGAGCTCGCCCTGCGGGTCGGCCCACTCGTCCCAGATCGTGACGCCGCGCTCCTGGAGCCACCTTACATTTGTATTGCCGCTCAGGAACCACAAGAGCTCGTAGATGATCGACTTGAGATGCAGCTTCTTGGTGGTGAGCAGGGGAAAGCTGTCCTGCAGGGAGAAACGCATCTGGCGCCCGAACAGCGAGAGCGTCCCGGTGCCGGTCCGGTCGCTCTTGCGTGCGCCGCGCTCGAGCAGTTCCCCCAGCAAGTCGAGATACTGCTGTTCGCCGGGATTGAAGTTCATGTCGCTATGTTAGCGAAAAGTTCGAGCGCGCTCTGGTACCGGTAGGCGGGGTCCCTGGCAAGCAGGCGCTCGAGCACCCGCTGGTACCCGGCAAGATGAGGCGCGAGTTTCGGCGGCTCGCTCTTGAGGTGCAGCCGCAGGATTTCCTTATCGCTCGCCCCGTCGAACAGCCGCCTGCCGGTCAGCATTTCGTAGAAGATCACACCCAGGCTGTAGATATCCGACCGGGCGTCCGCGGGCTGGCCGAGGCACTGCTCGGGGCTCAGGTAGCGCGCGGTCGCGATGATCTGGCCTTTCCGCGCCAGAGTGAAGTTGGACGCCAGCGCGCGCGCCAGGCCGAAATCGACGATCACCGGACGCTCTTCGCTGCGGAACATGATGTTCTGCGGCTTGAGGTCGCGGTGGATGATGCCGTGACGGTGAATCGCGTCGAGCGCCTTGGCGATCAGGCTCAACACGTGCAGGGCGTCGCGCGGAGTGATGCCTTCGATGATCTTCGCCTTCAGGTCGCCGCCGGGCAGATACTCCATGGCAATGTACGGAAAATTGCCGGCAAAGCCCTGGTCGTAGATCTGAGCGACGTCCTCGTCGTGAAGACTGGCGAGCAACTTGTATTCCTGCACGAAGCGCGCCATGAATACCGAATCGCTTCGAAGCGCGGGGTCCAGCACCTTGAGCACCAGAGACTTGCCATCGTGCACGCGCTCGGCCAGGTAGACCATGGCCGAGCCGCCCTCTCCGATCTGGCGAAGGGCGCGATAGCCCGGAACCTCCGGTGGCCCGGAGCCGTCGACCTGCGATGTGTTCAGCGCGCTGAGCTTGAGCGTCATCGTGCGCTCGCGTTCCCTTCCGGACGCGTCCCGCGCGATGGCCGCGCGCTCGGTCATGCCGTCCCTCACGGCCTTCGCGAGGCTCTCGGCGTCCAGCCCCCGGCGCAGCAGGAAGTCCGATGCGCCGGCCTTGATCGCCTTCACCGCAAGCGTTTCGCCGCCGCGGTCGCTCAGGAGCAGCAGCGGCGGCGAATTCGGGTCGCGGCAGATCTCGGCCACCGTCCCGAGGATCGGCTCGCCCCAGGCTTGCGCCGACAGCAGCACCGCGGAATAGCCGCCCCCGACGATGGCCCTGCGCGGGTTGCCCTGCATATTGGGATCCCATTCCTCGATCTCGGCGTCGGGCCAACTGGCCCGCAGCAGGGCTGCGAGTGCTGCGCGGGGTTCGCGCGCCTCGTCGGAGATCAGGAATCGCATGGCGCATTTTGCCAATCCGCGCTTGGCTCGCCAAGGGCGCCGTAGAATGCTGCAACTTGCTCGGGAGGGGGCATGTCGATCCGGATAGTCCGGCTGGGCGCTGCCAGGGCGCATGACGAGGGGCTGCGAATAGGTACCGTCAGACGCCCGCCGCGAGGCGTGCCAAAGAGCGCCTACGCTTCACAGGACTGGTACGACGTGTGGTACCCGGTCCTTGCGCCCAGCCCGCAGACGGTGAAGCTCGCGCAGAAAGCACGCACGGCGCAAGAGTGGCGCCGGTTTGCGAAAAGATACCGGGCGGAGATGCGCGCGCCGGATGCCGTGCGCGCGCTGGAGTTGCTGGCCGCACTTTCGCACCGGACGGAGCTTTCCGTCGGCTGCTATTGCGCCGACGAATCGCGCTGCCACCGCTCCGTACTTCGCTCCCTGCTGGCGGAGAGGGGGGCGAAGCTCGCATGAGTCGGCGTGCCGACACGCATAGCAAGCTTATTGGCTACCTGCTGTGGCTATTTGCTCCCGGGTGAGTGAGCGCAACCGCGAACTCGTGGGCTAGTCCAAGGCGAATGTTCATTGGGCATTATGCAGTTGCGTTCGCCACCAAGCGCGCCGCGCCGAAAATCTCGCTCGGGGTGCTGGTGGGCGCGGCATCTCTGCTCGACCTGCTGTGGGCCCTGTTCCTGCTGCTCGGCTGGGAGGCCGTGCGCATCGAGGCGGGAAATACCGCGGCAGTGCCGCTTGCCTTCGTGCATTACCCTTGGTCGCACAGTCTTGCGGCCGCGGCCGGCTGGTCTGCGCTGTGCGGACTGATCTACTTGGGCGCGACGCGCTACCGCTTTGGAGCGGCGGTGGTGGGGCTGGTGGTGGTGAGCCACTGGTTCCTGGACGCGCTGGTACACCGTCCCGACCTGCCCCTTTACCCCGGCTCGCCGCTCAGGCTCGGGCTCGGTCTGTGGAACTCGGTTCCCGGGTCGGTTCTGCTTGAGGGCCTGATGTTCGCGGGCGGAGTCTGGCTCTACGCCGCCGGCACGCGCGCGAAGGACGCGCTCGGCCGTTACCTGTTCATCGGTTTTGGCGGATTCATGGCCCTCGTGTATGTCGCAAACCTGCTCGGCCCCCCGCCGCCGAGCTGGCGCGCGGTGGCATGGACCGGGGTCGCGGCCCTGCTATTTCCGTTCTGGGCCGAATGGTTCGACCGGCACCGAACGCGATGAAGCTCGAAAATCGCGACCTGGAAAAGATCGCGGCGCTTACGCTGGCGCATTACAACCAGCGTGCGCAGGATTTCTGGGAAGGCACGCGCGGGCACGACGTGGCGCAGAATATTGCCGCGTTGCTGCGCCACATCGACGGCGAGCCGCCGTACGCGATCCTCGACGTCGGCTGCGGGCCAGGGCGGGATCTCAAGGTTTTCGCGGAGCTGGGCCACCAGGCCGTGGGATTGGACGGCGCGCAGCGCTTCGCGCAGATGGCGCGCGAGTACAGCGGGTGCGAAGTGTGGCAGCAGGATCTGCTCGCGCTCGCGCTTCCGCCGGCGCGATTCGACGGAGTCTTCGCGAACGCGGTGCTATTCCATGTTCCGAGCCAGGAATTGCCGAGGGTGCTGTCCGAGTTGCGCGCCACGCTCAAGCCCGGCGGCGTGCTGTTCAGCTCCAACCCGCGCGGCCACAACGAGGAGGGGTGGAACCGCGGACGCTACGGGGCGTATCACGACCTGGAGTCGTGGCGCGGCTACATGACGCGGGCGGGGTTCGCTGAACTCGAGCATTACTTCCGTCCGCCAGGGCTGCCGCGCTCGCAGCAACCCTGGCTGGCGACGGTCTGGCGCCGCTCCGGCTAGCGGAAGCGTCCGCCGGGTCCGCCCGGACCGCGCGGTCCGGGACCCATTGCGAGGTAGCCCTGGTCCGCCACCGCACGTTGCTCGGGCGTGAGCGTCTTGTACAGATCGTTGAACGCGGCGGTCATGGCTTCGTGCTGGGCAAGGCGCTGTTTCATCATCGCGTCGTGCTGCGCGAACCGGTCCGGCGCGCTTGCCTGGGCGCTCGCCTGCATCGCGGCGTGCCAGGCCTGCATGCTCTCGACCTGCGCTTTCGCCTGTGATGCATAGGCCTGCCAGGCGGCTTCCTGTTGCGCGGTGATCTTGAGCTCGGCCTTCAGCTCGGCCAGGCGGCCTTCCATCGCGGCTGCGGGATTGCCATAGTGGTAGCCGTAACCCATCATGCGTCCCGGCCCCATTCCGCCCCCCATGTGACCGGGGCCCCAGCCCATCCCTGCGCCGTAGCCCATGCCGTATCCATAGCCCGGTCCGAAGCCTTCAGGATGCGCGCTGACCATCGCGGCACCGAGTCCGAGACTCAGCGCGGCTGCGGCGCCGAGCGCGATTTTGATGGTGCGTTTCATGATTCTCTCCGTTGGTTGAAATGAGCAGCTTCGCTACGGTTCCCATTGCAACACCTGGGCGTAACGGGCCCGTTGGATTTGTGTAGCCCGCGGTATCCGTCCCGGGGTTTGTTACGCTACGCTACAAATCAATTTCTGCCTTCGGACTCAACCGGTTAAGAATGGCGTGATGGAAGCCCAGGACCACATCCTGATCGTCGACGACGACGCGGACATCCGTGACCTGCTGGGGGATTACCTGGCCAGGAACGGCTACCGGACGAGCGTGGCCGCGGACGGCAAGGCGATGTGGGCGGTGCTCGCCAGGGGAAAGGTCGACCTGATCGTGCTCGATCTGATGCTTCCCGGCGAAGACGGGCTGACACTTTGCCGCAAACTGCGCGGCGAGGCGGACACGCCGGTGATCATGCTCACTTCGCTCGGCGAGGAGACCGATCGCATTGTCGGGCTCGAGATGGGCGCCGATGATTACCTTGCGAAGCCGTTCAGTCCGCGCGAGCTGGTGGCGCGGATCAAGAGCGTCCTGCGGCGCGCCCGCAGCCTGCCGCGCAATCTTCGCGCCGACGAGGCGAGCGAGATCCGGTTTGCCGGCTGGCGGCTGCTGACAGGGCCGCGCCACCTGGTGTCGGCCGCGGGCGTCGTCACTTCGCTGAGCGGCGGCGAATACCAGATGCTGCGGATCCTGCTCAGCCATCCCAACCATGTTCTGTCGAGGGACCAGCTGATGGTGCTGTCGAGGGGGCATGAGGCGGACCCGCTCGATCGCAGTATCGACATCCAGATCAGCCGGCTGCGCCACCGGCTGAAGGACGATCCTTCGGATCCGAAAATCATCAGGACCGTGCGCGGCGAGGGCTATCTGCTCGCGGTGCCGGTCGAGGTGACGCGCTGAGGGCCCCGGCGATGGAACGCATCCTGCCGCGCAGCCTGTTCGGCCGCCTGGTGCTCGTGCTGCTCGGCGGCCTGATCGTCGCGCAGCTGGCCGCGGCGTACATCAATTTCGCCGAGCGCGACCGCTTGCTCTACCGTGCAGGCGGGATGCAGCTCGCCCAGCGAATCGCAGATATCGCGCGGCTGCTCGACTCGGTCCCGCCGCAGGAGCGGCGCCGGATCGCGGCGGTGTTCAACGCGCCGCCGCTGGCAGTCACCCTCGATCGCCCGCTCCTCGCGCAGACCGGAAAGGACGACGCGCGCAACTCGGTGTTCGGCAGCGTGCTGCGCTTCGCGCTCGGCGCAGAGATGCCCGTGCGGCTGCTCAGGCGGCCGGGCGGGTTCGTCCCGCCGCCCGGCCCGCCGATGATGCGCCATTCGATGGGAGGGCACGTCATGCCGGGTGCGCCGGCCGGAGGTGCGTCCTATCTGGTTCAGATAAGGCTGCGTGACGGCACGCTGGTGACCATCGATACCTACCTTTCGCCAGCTGAGAGTTCCATTCCGCTGCGCCTCGGACTCACCCTGCTGGTGCTGCTCGGGACCGTCATCGCGCTCTCGCTGATCGCGGTGAGGTGGGCGACCGGGCCCCTGTCGGCGCTCGCCGTGGCGGCGGAGAAGCTCGGCAGGGACATTGACCGCCCTCCGCTTGAGGAGACGGGACCGCTGGAGGTCCGGCGCGCTGCGAGCGCCTTCAACATCATGCAGCAGCGCCTGTCGCGCTTTCTCGCCGACCGCGCGCGGGTATTGACCGCGATGTCGCACGATCTGAAAACGCCGCTGACACGACTGCGCCTGCGCATGGAAACGGTGAACGATCCGGTTCTGCGCGGAAAGATAGAAAAGGACCTCGACGAGATGCAGTCGATGGTTACGCAGACGCTCGACTACATGAGAGATTCGAGCCGCGCCGAAGCCGCGCAACGGATCGACCTGATGGCGCTGCTCGAGACGCTGCAAATCGACTTTCGCGACACGGGCCATGCGGTGGAGATCAAGGGCAGCATCGCCAATCCCTACGTCGGGCGTCCGCTCGCGCTGCGGCGCTGTCTGTCGAATCTGGTGGAAAATGCGATCCGCTACGGCGGGCAGGCGCTGATCGAACTGGAAGAGGGAGCGGGTGAAGTCGTCATCCGGATCAGCGACAACGGGCCCGGCATCCCCGAGGGCGAGCTGGAGCGCGCATTCGAGCCTTTCTACCGCGGCGAGGGGTCGCGCAGCAGGGAGACCGGCGGCACCGGGCTGGGGCTGGGAATCGCGCGTAACATTGCGCGGGCGCATGGCGGCGAGCTGGTGCTGAGGAACCGTCCCGCCGGAGGGCTGGAGGCGATCCTCAGCCTGCCGCGGCAGGACAACTGACGGGAAGCTTCGATGAGCGACCGACTGAAGGACAAGGCGGCGTTGGTGCTGGGCGCCGGATCCGTGGGCGAGGGCGTGGGCAACGGCCGCGCGATTTGCGTGCTGTTCGCGCGCGAGGGTGCGAGGCTGGTCGGCGCCGACCTGAATCCGGCCGCGGCGGAGGAAACCGCGCGGATGGCAGAGGCCGAGGGCGCGCCGATGAAGGCGCTGGCGGTCGACGTGACAAATGAAGCGGATCTCAGGCGCGCGGTGGAGGAGACGCTGGCAACCTACGGGCGGATCGACATTCTGGTGAATAACGTCGGCGGCAGCATCCCCGGCGGGCCCGAGGAAATCGAGCCCGACGCGTGGCGTGCGCAATTCGAGTTCAACCTGCATTACGTCTATCAGTCGATCCGGATGGTGGCGCCGCTGATGGCGAAGCAGGGCGGTGGAGCGATCGTGAACCTGTCCTCGATCGCCGGACTGCGCCACCTCGGCAACGATCTCGCCGCCTACGCCGCGTCCAAGGCGGGCTTGCAGCATTTTTCGCGCGTCGCGGCGGTCCGCTATGCACCCAGTGGCGTGCGGATCAACACGGTGATTCCGGGCCTGATGAATACGCCGCTGGTCGCCGCGCGGCTGGCGAAATCGCAAGGCGGGGACGCGGCCGCGCTGATCGCCAAGCGCAACGCCCGAACCCCGACCGGCAAGATGGGCGACGCCTGGGATGTGGCCTGGGCCGCGGTCTACCTCGCCTCGGACGAGGCGAAGTTCGTCACCGGGGCGGAAATCGTGGTCGACGGCGGGCTGACCGCGACCATCCGGGGCGGCTGACAAACAGGAGAACTGCGATGGATCTGGGGCTGAAGGGGCGTCACGCGCTCGTGACGGGCTCGACCGCGGGAATCGGCTACGCGATCGCCAGGGGGCTGGCAGGCGAGGGCGCGACGGTAACGCTCACCGGGCGCACCGAGGCCTCTGTCGAGGCGGCGCTTTCCCGACTGCGCAAGGAGGTGCCTGCTGCCAGGGCCGACGGCGTAGCGGCCGACTGCGCCAGCACGTCAGGTGCGGAGCAGGTCTTCGCACGCGTGCCCGAGTGCGACATCCTGGTCAACAACCTCGGCATCTATGAGCGAAAGGAGTTCTTCGAGATCAGCGATGAGGATTGGCAGCGGCTGTTCGAGGTGAACGTACTGAGCGGCATCCGCTTTGCGCGCCGCTATGCGCGGGCCATGGCGGGGCGCGGCTGGGGGCGGGTGATCTTCGTCTCGAGCGAGTCGGCGCTGAACATTCCCAGGGAGATGATCCATTACGGGACGACGAAGACCGCGCAGCTCTCGATCTCGCGCGGTCTGGCGATGGAGCTCGCGGGCACGGGAGTGACCGTAAACGCGCTGCTGCCCGGGCCGACCCGCACGGAGACCACCGATCGGCTTCGCGAAGAACGCGCCAGGGCCGCCGGCAAATCGGTCGCGGAGATCGAGCGCGATTTCTTCGTCAACTTCCGCCCGACCTCGCTGCTCAAGCGCTTCACCTCGGCCGAGGAGGTGGCGAATCTAGCGGTGTACCTTTGCGGCGAGGGCGCTTCGGCGACCACCGGCGCTGCGCTGCGGGTAGACGGAGGGACCGTCAACCAGATCATGTAGCCGGGCTCAGCGGCCGATCCGGTTGCGTAATGTGCCGATGCCCTCGACCTCGGTTTCCAGGATGTCGCCGGCTCGCATGAATTCCGGCGGCGTGCGCGCGTGCCCGACGCCGGCGGGCGTCCCGGTCGAGATGAGGTCCCCGGGCTCCAGCGTGAGGCCGGCGGAAAGCTCGGCGATGATGCGCGGGATGCGGAAGTACATGTGCCGGGTGTTGGAGTCCTGCTTGACCACGCCGTTGACGCGGCAGGTGACGCGCAGCGCCTGGGGATCGGGAACCTCGTCGGCGGTGACGATCCACGGCCCCATCGGGCAGGTACCGTCCAGACTCTTGCCCTTGAACCACTGCTGGCCGTGCTGGCGCTGAACCTCGCGCGCCGAGACGTCGTTGATGACGCAGTATCCGTAGACGTGTTTCATCGCCTCTGTTTCCGGGATGTCCCGTCCTCCGCGTCCGATGATGAGCCCCAGCTCGACTTCCCAGTCGAGCTTTTCGGTCACGCCGGCGTGCAGCGGAATCGCGTCGTAAGGACCGTTGACCGTGGTCGGGGCCTTGGTGAAGAAGGCAGGATGCGCGGGCATGTCCTGCACGTGCGGCCGCGCCTTGGCTCCTTCCTCGAAGTGCTCGAGGTAATTCCAGCCGACGCAGAACACGTTCTTGCGCGGGCGCGGGATCGGCGCCAGCAGGCGCAGTGAACCGATGGAGAGGGACTTCTTGCCGCGCGCTCGCCCTAGCTTTCGCAGCGCCGCGAGGCCGGCGCGGCCCGAAGCCACGAGCGAGAGCATGTCCGCCGGATCGAACGGGAGGCGCTGGCGGGCGCGACGCGCTGCCTCGCCGATCTCGAGTACGCCCCCGTCGGCCAGCAGCATTCCGAGGCGGGGCTCGCCTCCGCGTTTGGGTCTGAAAGTCAGCAGTCGCATCGCAACCCCGTTCTGAAGCGCGGAAATCGATCGAGTTTACAGCTTCGCCGCTAAAATGCGGGCCATATGAGCTTTCTCCGCGGCGTCCTGAAAAACCTGCGGCGCGCTGCCACGCCGAGCGTGGAAGCGCTCTACGAGCAGCTCGACAAGGCAATTGCCGAGGGCGATCAGCAGGCGGCGCTCGCATCCTGCGAGCGGATCCTCGCGCTGAACGCGAACGATGCGCGGGCGCTTTGGTCCGCCGGCGTCATCAGGCTCAAGTCGGGCGATGTCGAGCCGGCGGCCGTGCACTTCGCGCGGCTGGAGGACATCTCGTCCGGGGGCGAGCGCAGCGCGCGCCTGGTGACGGAATCGCTGATGGACCCGGAGCGCGCAAGCCGCAGTGAGCCCTACGTCGCGAGGCTCGACGAGGTTCTCGTAGACCCCGGTTACTGGGCCGTGATCGACGGCGACCGCCTTTTCACGCGGGAAACTCAGGGCCGCACGATCGCCAACAGCCCGCACGTGCGCGGCCGGGTGACGCGCGACGGCCGGCAGTGCGTCGTCTCGCTGCCTCGCACGCCGGAGCGAATCGAGGAGCCGTGCATTCTTCTCGGCAGTGACCAGAACTATGCCCACTGGGTGCTGCGCAACCTGCCGAAGCTGTCGCTGCTCGAGAACTCGGACGTTCCCCCGGAGGCGCGCCTCCTGGTGCGCGAAGACCTCCGGCGCTGGCAGCTGGATTATCTCGAGCTGATCGGGATTCCCGAATCGCGGCTCAGGAAAGTGCGCGATGGGGATGTCGTGGCGTGCCGCAGGCTTTACGTTCCGACCCAGCTCAATCAGCACCCGCGCCTGGGCGAGGGGCTCGCCTGGCTGCGCGCGAAGCTGGCGCCACTGCTTGCTCCGCCGGGGCAGGCAAGCGATCTGGTTTACGCCTCCCGTCGCGAGCATCCGCGCCGCAGGCTGCTCAATGAACCGGAGGTGGAGGCAGCACTGGCGCCGCTCGGATTTCGCACGATCGTTCCGGGCGAGATGAGGGTTCAGGACCAGATCGTGGCCTTCTCGCGCGCGCGCGTCGTCGTCGCTCCGCACGGGGCAGGACTTGCCAACATGGCGTTCGCCCCGCCTGGCGCCGCGCTGGTGGAGATCGCGAGCTCGGCGATCGCGCATATGAGCGAGTTCCGCTTCATGTGCGAGGTTGCGGGCATGCGTGTCCGCTGCATTACCTCGAGCGACCTGGACGGCGCCGTGTCGTCCGACGGGGGCGGGATGCACCGCCACTTCCGCGTCGACGTCGACCAGCTTCTGTCCGCGGTCAGGGAAGTGCTGGCCTAGCGCTCCGGGGCATGGCGCCGGCAGAGCTGGAGTCCGCTCAGGCCGCGGCGTTCTTCGGCCGCTGTGCCGACTTGGGCCGGAACGCCTTGACGACGTCCTCGCGGGTTTCGACGTAGGGCCCGCCGATCAGATCGATGCAGTAGGGCACGGCGGCGAAGATTCCGTGCACCAGAGGCTTGCCGGAGGGGTCCTTCAGGCCCTCGAGGGTTTCCTTGATCGATTTCGGCTGTCCGGGGAGATTGACGATCAGCGCCTTGCCGCGGATCACCGCGACCTGGCGCGAGAGGATCGCGGTCGGCACGAACTGGAGACTGATCTGGCGCATCTGCTCGCCGAATCCGGGCATGACCTTGTCCGCCACCGCGAGCGTCGCTTCCGGCGTCACGTCGCGCTGCGCCGGTCCCGTACCGCCCGTCGTGAGCACCAGCTGGCAGCCACGTTCGTCGACGAGCTCCCTCAGGGTCTGCTCGATCACCGGCTGTTCGTCGGCGATCAGGCGAGTCTCGTCCCGCCACGCCGGCGACGAGATCGCCGCTGTCAGCCACTGCTTGAGCGACGGAATGCCTTCGTCCTTGTAGACGCCCTTCGAGGCGCGGTCGCTGACCGAAACGAGGCCGATGACAAGTTCCCTTTCCATCGGCCTATTTTACGGCGTAGAAATCGATTCGCACTGCGGACGCCAGCCGTTCGCCGCTGCCAACGCAAACGGTGCGGTTGAGCCAGTCGTAGCGCTCGTCGCCCGTTTCGAACCAGGGCGTGGTCCGCATGTAGTAAGTGGCCGGGTCGACGGCCTCACCGGCGGCGAGGCGGGAGATCACGTCTTGCGGGCCATGGCGGTAGCCAAGGTTGCGCACGTAGACGAGGGCGCCGTCGTGCGTCTCGATCGTGTAGCGCGCGTCGAGATAGGCGACCCCGTCGGTCCGCACGATCTGCCAGTCCGCACCCCCCGGCAGCACCCGGCCCGAGAGGCGCTCTCCCGACACCTTGCCCCCGGTGATGGGGATGATGCGGCGTCGGCCCGCGGGGCCGGCGCCTATCTCCTGTGCCGGCGCGAGCGTGACCTCGGCACGGAACAGCCGCTCGAGCTGAAGCATGTGGACTCCCAGCGAGAGTTTGCGCCCAGTCTAGCGCGTCTCCGGCTGGGGCGCGTGCCAGCCGCCGAGCGTTTCGATCATCCTGCCGGCTTCCTCCGGGCCCCAGGTGCCTCGCGGGTAGGCGTGAACCGGCGACGGTTTTCGCAGCACCGGGTCGACGATGCGCCACGCCTCCTCGACGCCATCCTCGCGCGCGAAAAGCGTGGCGTCACCCTTCATGGCGTCCCCGATCAGGCGCTCGTAGGCGCCGGCCTCGTCGTCCTGGGTGTTGCACACGTAGAGCTCGACTTCCTTGCCCGTCATTTCCGCGCCGGGCTTCTTGGATAGCGCGCCCATCGCAATGGCGACGTGCCCGGGGCCCAGCCGGAAGCGCAGATAGTTGTGGTTCGCCGGAAAAGTGCCGCCGAATACGTTGTGGGGCGGACGGCGCAGGTCGACCATCACTTCCGTGGCGGTGACCGGCAGGTGTTTGCCGGCTCGGATGAAGAAAGGCACGCCGCTCCAGCGCCACGAGTCGAGGTGAACCTGCATGGCGGCGTAGGTCTCGACCTGCGAGTCCTTCGCGACGCCCTCTTCATCCCGGTAGCCGCGGTACTGGCCGCGTACCAGGCTTCTCCCCGTGAGCGTGCGGATCGACCTGAAGACCTTCGCCTTTTCGTCCCGCAGCGCGCCGGCGGTATAGCTGACCGGAGGCTCGAGAGCCAGCATGGCCACGACCTGCAGCATGTGGTTTTGCACCACGTCGCGAAGCGCCCCGACTTCCTCGTAGAAGCGCCCGCGCCCCTCGACGCCGAATTCCTCCGCCATGGTGATCTGGACCTTGGCGACGTGATCGCGATTCCACAGGGGCTCGAGAAACGAGTTGGCGAACCGGAAATACAGCAGGTTCTGCACCGGCTCCTTGCCCAGGTAGTGATCGATGCGGAAGATCGCCTGCTCGTCGAACACGCGGTGCAGGGTTCCGTTGAGGGAGCGGGCGGAGGCGAGGTCGCGGCCGAAGGGCTTTTCCACCACCACCCGCGCCGCCGGAGTGCTGCCGAGGCTTGCGAGCCCTTCAACGACGGTGGGGAACATGCTCGGGGGAATCGCGAGGTAGTGCAGTGGATGCCGGGCGCCGCCGAGCGCCTTGCCGACGCTCTCGAAGGTGGCTTTGTCGCGATAGTCGCCGTCGACATACTGCAGCAGGCTGATCAGCTTCTCGCTTGCCTGGTCGTCAGGCAGGCCGTGGGCTTTCAGGCTTTCGCGCACGCGCGCGTGAAGCTGTTCCAGTTTCCAGCCGCTCAGCGCGACCCCGATGACCGGCGCGTCGAGGTGGCCGCCGCGCACCAGGGCCTGCAGGGCCGGAAATATCTTCTTGAACGCGAGGTCGCCCGTGGCGCCGAACAGCACGAGCGCGTCAGAATTCGAGTCCGTCATGGCCGTCTCCTTGGGTCCACCATGCCGGGGGCGACTTAAGCTTTCCTTAAGGCGCGGACGACTCGCGCAGCACTCGAAACAGCTCGCGAAAGGCGCGCGGCGGACGGCCCTCCATCTGTTCGCGCCGTGCATTGCGGATCAGGGTGCGCAGCACCTGCAGGTCGGCCGCCGGGTGCGCGCGCGCGTACTCGGTGAGCGCCTCGTCGTCTTCCAGCAGCCGGCCGCGCAGCTCCTCAAGGCGCCGGTGCCGAGCGGATTCCGCCGCGGAGCGACCCGCCAGGCGTTCGAGGCCGGCGCGAATCGGCTCGGGGTCGAGGTCACGCATCAGCCGGCCGATGTACTGGAGCTGGCGTCGCTTGCCCGACCGGCTGGTGATGCGCCTCGCCTCCGCTATGGCTTGCGCCAGAGCATCGGGCATGGAAATCGATGCAAGCGAGCTGTCCGGAAGGTCGACCAGCGCCTCGCCGAGCGCCTGCAGCTCGTGCACGGCCTGCTTTTTCTGGGTCTTGCTCGGAATTTCGTCCTGCATCGCGCTGCTATCATAGCGCGCCATGACAAGCCGCCATCAATTCACCTATTCCGCCGCCCAGCTCCGAGAATTTGCCGCCTCTATCGTCGGCCACGCCGGGCGCCTGGGCGCCAGCGCCTGCGAATGCGACGTTTCCGAGGGAAGGGGGCTGTCCGTAACCGTTCGCAAAGGCGAAGTCGAGACGATCGAGCACAACCGCGACAAGGGCATCGGCGTGACGGTCTACGTCGGCGAGCGGCCGCATGCCCGCCGCGGCCACGCCAGCACGTCGGACTTTTCCGCTGCGGCGCTCGAGCAGACCGTCGCCGCGGCGCTCTCGATCGCGCGCCACACCGCGGAAGACGACTGTACCGGCCTTCCCGAGCCCGCCTTGCTGGCGCGCGACCTTCCCGACCTCGATCTCTTTCACCCCTGGGATCTTGACGCCGAGGAGGCGATCCGTATCGCACGCCGCTGCGAGGCGGCTGCGTTCGCGTTGTCGCCCAAGCTCAAGAATTCCGAGGGCGCCTCGCTTTCCACCCAGCAGTCGCAGTTCGTGTTCGCCAACAGTCTCGGCTTCAGCGGCGGGTTTCCCACTTCGCGGCACGCGCTTTGGTGCTCCGTGATCGCCGAGGACAAGGGCCTGATGCAGCGCGACGACTGGTACAGCGCCCATCGCGTGCCGGAGCAGCTCGCTGACCCCGAGGCGCTCGGACGCTACGCGGGCGAGCGTGCGCTGGCGCGGCTCGGCGCTCGCAAGATACCCACTTGCAAGGCGCCCGTGCTGTTCGAGGCGCCGATCGCTACGCAGCTAATCGGCTCGTTCGTCGGCGCTGCCAGCGGCGGTAGCCTGTATCGCAATGCATCGTTCCTGATCGACGCGCTGGGCAAGCAGGTGTTCTCTCCAATCGTCTGCATCGACGAGCGTCCCCACGAGCCACGGGCGCTCGCCAGCTCTCCGTTCGACGAGGAGGGCGTGGCGACGCGGCCCCGCGCCGTGGTGCGCGATGGCGTGCTCGAGGGCTATTTTCTCGGATGCTACTCGGCGCGCAAGCTCGGGTTGCAAAGCACCGGCAGCGCGGGCGGAAATCACAATCTCATCGTGCGCCAGGGCTCTTCGCCGGGCCCGGACTTCGCCGGCATGCTGAAGAAGATGGACCGCGGTCTGCTCGTGACCGAGCTGATGGGCCATGGCGTCAACCTCATCACAGGCGACTACTCCCGTGGCGCGGCGGGGTACTGGGTGGAGCGCGGCGAGATCCGCTATCCGGTGGAGGAAATCACCATCGCCGGAAATTTGCGCGAGATGCTGCTTGGCATCGTCGCAGTGGGCCGCGACGAGGTGGTGCGCGGCGCGCGCAGGTCGGGCTCGATCCTGGTGGACAACATGACCATCGCGGGGAATTGAAGCGCCCGCACTGCTCCCGGTCAGGTGAAGTCCAGGCGCGTGTCGAGCAGCACGCCGAAGATACGAACCGGCTTGCGCCGCGCGAGCTGCAGTTCCGGTAGCGGTTCCGCCTCGAGCTCGACGCCGGAAGCCGCAAGGGCTTCCATCACCGGCTCGGACAGCACGAATTCGCCTGCACGTGCGCGATGAAGCAGGCGCTCGGCTACGCTCACGCAATCGCCGAAGGCGACAAACTGGGCGCTGCCCCCCGGGCCGGCCATGCCGAAGACCGTCTCGCCGACGTGCAGCCCCATCGCAACCGCGACGTGGAGGCCGTATTCCCTTTGCCAGGATTCGGCAATGGCGCCGAAATCGCGCTGAATCTGCTGCGCGGCGGTGACCGCCTGGCGCGCCTGTTCGGGCGCGGAACTTGCGCGAAACGCCCCGAGCAAGGTGTCGTTGCGAACGCCGAACACTTCCCCGCCATTGGCCTCGACCGCGTCGGAAGCCAAACCGAAGAACGCGCTCGCAAGATCGAGCACCTTCTGCGGCTCCAGCATCTCCGACATGCGCGTGAAATTGCGAAGCTCGGAAAAGAGCACGATCGCGGAGCTTCGCTCTGTGGCGACGGCCCTGCGTTCGGTCAGCGCGGACATTTCGATGCCTCCCATCGTTCGCCTCTTGTGCGGTGCGACGCGTAAATCATAGGTCCGCGCCAAAACCGCATCAGAGGAAAAAATCCCTGCCATCTCCGCCCGGTGACGAATGGCACGATGGGCCCGACAGGCGGGCCCTGCGTGACCTATTGCGCAAACGCGAGCGTGACCCTCTTGTTGTGCTTGCCCTCCGACCGTATCTTCGCCACGGTCAGGCGGCCTACTTCCCTCGTGTTGGCGACATGCGTTCCGCCGCAGGCTTGCAGATCGACGCCTTCGATTTCCAGCAGGCGCACCCGTCCCGCGCCGCGCGGCGGCGCCACCGACATGGTACGCACGAGCTCCGGCCGGTCGTCGAGCTCCGCGTCGGTAATCCAGCGCGGACGCGTCTCGTGCCCGGCGCCGACGAGCGCATTGATGCGGGCCTCGATGTCGTCCTTCGCCAGCTTTTCCATCTCGATGTCGAAGTCGATGTGCGCCTTGTTCTCGTCGATGCGTCCACCCGTGACGGGTGCGCGCACGACCGCGCAAAGCAGATGCAGCGCGGTGTGCAGGCGCATGTGTCGGTAGCGGCGCTCCCAGTCGATTTCGGCCTCGACCGCTGCGCCCGGCGACGGAAGCGCCGCGCCGGGTTCCACGACGTGCAGGATCGATTCGCTGTCCTTGCTCTTGCGCGTGTCGGTCACGCGCGACTCCCCCAGACGGCCGCTGTCACCGGGCTGGCCGCCGCCGACCGGATAGAAGACGGTACGGTCGAGCTCGATTGCGTCACCGTGCAACGCGACCACTGTCGCGCTGCACGATTTGAGGTACGCGTCTTCGCGGAACAGCAGCTCGGTCATCCGTAGAACACGAACAGGCAGACCGCAACTACGACCAGGGCGCCGGCGGCGAAGAAGGCGAGGGCGGGGGTCGAGATCGTCGGCATGTCCGGATCGGCCGGCACCGGCTCCGGCTCATGAGCCTCGTGCTCTTCATTCCCGTCCTGCGCATGGCCGCCGCCGAGCTTGTCGTTGAAAGCCTGGAAGAAGTCGTTCGCGATCTTCTTCGCCGCAGCATCGACGAGGCGCGAGCCGATCTGCGCCAGCTTCCCGCCGACGTTCGCCTTGACGCTATAGGAGAGACGCGTGCCATCGCCCTCCGGGCTGAGGCGAACCTTCGCTCCTCCCTTGCCGAAGCCGGCTGCGCCTCCCTGGCCTTCGAACGCGATCGAATAAGCGTTCGGCGGGTCGAGGTCCGACAAGGCGAGCTTGCCCTTGAACTTCGCGCTCACGGGGCCGATACGAGCGACCATCAGAACCAGATACTCGTTCTCGCCCGTCTTCTCGATGGACTCGCAGCCGGGAACGCAGGCTTTGAGGATCTCGGGATCGTTGAGCGCAGTCCAGGTTTGCGCCTGCGAGGCGGGAACCAGCTGCTCACCTGTCATCTCCATGCGCGTTTCTCCTGATGAGTTCGAGTCGGCGGCCGGTTCAGCGTATGCGCCAGATCGACCAGGCTCTTCAGATTATGCACCGGCAGGAACAGGTCGACATGCGGCAGCATCGCGCGCACGCCGGCGGGCCGCGCTTCGAAGCGTTCATATCGGAGCAGCGGGTTGAGCCACACCAGGTAGCGGCACGACTTCGCCAGCCGGTCCATTTCCTCCGACAGCCCTTCGCCGGCCTCGCGGTCAAGCCCGTCCGAAACCAGCAGCACGCATGCGTTCTGCCCCAGTACGCGGCGCGCCCAGCGCCAGTTGAACTCCCGCAGGCACACTCCAATCCGGGTGCCGCCGGACCAGTCCTTGATTGCGTCGGCGACTTTCGCCATCGCAACGTCGACGTCCCGATGGCGAAGTTGCCGCGTGATGTTGGTGAGCCGCGTCCCGAAGACGAAAACCGACACCCGGTCGCGATCGTTGGTGATCGCGTGCAGGAAGTGCAGGAACATCCGCGCGTAAGGATTCATCGAGCCCGAGATGTCGCACAGCACCACCAGCGGCGGGTGCTCACGGCCGGGGGAGCTGCGCACGAGCGGAATCACGTCGCCGCCCTCGCGCAGGCTCTCGCGCAAGCTCGCACGCAGGTCCACTCGCCTGCCCCGCCGGCTGGGTGCATAGCGCCGGGTGCGGATTTCTGGCAAGGGCAAGCGCAGCTGCGCAATTGTCTTCTTGGCTTCGGCCAGCTCGGCGGCGGACATGGTGTCGAAGTCCATGTGCTGCAGAACCTCGCTGGAGGAAAAGGTCAGCTTGGCGTCGAGCTCTATCTCCTGCTCCTCGCGCTCGCGCGGCTCCTGCTTTTGCTGGCTGAACAACGCATCGGTCAGGCGCTGCGCCTGCTGCTCCTCGTCCTTGCCGGCCCGCCCGTAGGTCTTGGGCAGCAGCAGCTGCATCATCTTCTCGACCAGCTTCGGGTCGCGCCAGAAGATCCGGAATGCCTGGTCGAAAATCGGGCGCTGCTCTTCCCGCGACAACAAGACGCTGGACATCGTCCAGTACCAGTCGTCGCGGCGCGCAGTCCCCGCGATTTCCAGCGCGTTCACGCAGTCGATGACGCGGTCCGGGCCGATCGGCAGGCCGGCTGCGCGCAGCAGGCGCGCGAAGTGCATGACGTTCTCCGCCAGTCGCCCCGCGCCCGGGCCCGTGCTGTTGAGTGTGGGCAGCATGTCAGGCCTTCGCGTTCGCTCCGGCCGAAAGAGGGCAGTCCCGCGCGAAATGTTCGACTTCGCGCGACGCAATGACCCGGTTATCGTTGACGAACAGCTCGTGGTTGCGCTCGACCTCGTCCAGCTGGTAGACGTAGTTGACCATCAGCGCGGCGGAGCGCGCCACACCGTTGTCCGAGGTGTCGCCAAGCCAGTTGATGCGTTCCAGCTTCGCACCGTTGCCCAGGTGAAAACGCGCGACCGCGTCCAGCGGCTGCTTGCCCTGCTTGGCGTGCAGCAGGTAGTAAGCGCAGAGCTGCAGCAGCAGCGTGGGCAGGGCGTCCGACTTCTTCGCCTCCTGCCAGCCCGGCTGCGCAAGGCCCTCGATCCCCGTTACCTGCTGGCGTTCCAACCACTGCTTGAATCCGGGGATCGGCGACAGGGTGGCAAACGTGCGCAGCTGGGGCAGCTCGCGTTGCAGCTCGACCGCGACCTGCTTGATCAGGAAGTTGCCGAAAGAGATCCCGCGCAATCCTTCCTGGCAGTTGGTGATCGAGTAGAACATCGCGCACTTCGCCTGCCCGGGGTCGCCGACGGGTGCATCGATGTCCAGCAGCGGCTGCACGCGGCTGGACATGGTGCGGGTCAGCGCAACCTCGATGAAGATCAGCGGCTCATCGGGCAGGGTGGGATGAAAGAAGGCGAAGCAACGCCGGTCCGATTCGAGCCGCCTACGCAGGTCGGGCCAGCCGTTGATGGCATGTACCGCCTCGTAGGCGATCAGCTTCTCCAGCACCATCGCGGAAGTTCGCCAGTCGATGCGCTCGAGCACCAGGAAGCCGCGGTTGAACCAGGTGCGCAGGAGGTGCAGCAGATCCGAGTCGAGCGTCGCCCACTCCGGGTGCGAACGCAGCCCCCTGAGCAGCCTGCGGCGCAGCTCGACTACCGATGCCGTGCCACCCGGTGCCATGTTCAGGCGCCGGAACAATTCCTGGCGCGGCGGCTCGACGGTCTCCTGCAGGCGGATCAACGTCGCCGGTCCCGGATCGCGGCGGTAGGCGTCGGCGGCCTTGCTGACCCGGTCGGGTTCCGGGGAGAAGTCGCGCGTCAGCGCGTCGAACAGGGCGTCGCGCTCGTCGCCTTCGAGCGCCAGGCAGGCGTCCAGCGCCTGCCGTGCGAGCGCGGTGCCCGAGGCTTCACCGCGTTCCGAGAGCAGCGCCCGGCACAGCGCGACCGCCTTGCGTGCGCTCCCGCCCCCCGAGGCATGTTCTGCCGCGCCGAAGAGGCGCCCGAGAAAAGTCGGTACCCGCATGGCCGCCCGCTCAGGCCGCCGCTGCGGCCTTCGATTCCGCGACCAGGCGTGTGGCTTCCTCGCCGGCGATCTTTTCGATGTCGTCCTGGTACTTCAGCAGCACGCCGAGCGTGTTGTTGACGGTCTCGGGGTCGAGCGCGACGCGATCGAGCGCGACCAGGCAGTTCGCCCAGTCGATCGTTTCGGCGACCCCCGGCAGCTTGAAGAGTTCCACGCTGCGAAGCCGCTGCACGAACGCCACGACTTCGCTGGAAAGGCCAGCGGCGGCATCGGGCGCCTTGCGCCTGAGGATCTCCAGCTCGCGCGCCGCGTCGGGATAGTCAACCCAGTGGTAGAAGCAGCGCCGTTTCACCGCGTCGTGGATTTCTCGCGTCCGGTTCGACGTGATGACCACGATCGGCGGTTCGCTCGCGCGCAGCGTGCCGGTCTCCGGAATCGAGATCTGCCAGTCGGACAAAACCTCAAGAAGGTAGGCCTCGAACGGCTCGTCCGTGCGGTCGAGCTCGTCGATCAACAGCACCGGCGCCTTTCCCGCCTTGCCTTCCAGCGCCCGCGCCAGCGGCCGTTTGACCAGGAAACGCTCGGAGAAGATGTCCTGCGCGAGCTTTTCCTTGGACTTTTCCCCCGCGGCCTCCGCCAGCCGGATCTCGATCATCTGGCGCGAGTAGTTCCACTCATAGGCGGCTTGCGCGATGTCCAGACCCTCGTAGCACTGCAGCCTGATCAGCTCGCGCCCGAGCGCTTGCGCGACGACCTTGGCGATCTCGGTCTTGCCGACGCCGGCCTCGCCCTCCAGGAAGAGCGGCCGGCGCATCGCCAGCGCGAGGTAAAGCGCGGTGGCGAGGCTGCGCTCGGCCACGTAGTCCGACGAAGCCAGCAGCTCCTGGGTTTCGTCGATGGATTTGGGCAGCTGGCGAGGCATGGCGGCGTCCTGCAAAAGTGACATTGTAAAAAATAAACGGCCCGCCGGGGCGGGCCGTTGCCTGCAAATTGCGGCCAGGCTTACTTCAACGCCGCTTCCACGGCGCGCTTGGCCATCACCCCGATCAGGTGCGCGCGGTACTCCGCGCTCGCGTGCAGGTCGCTGTTCAGCCCGTCAGGCTTCACCTTGACGCCTGCCGCCGACTCGGGCGCGAATTTCGCCGCCAGGGCCTTCTCCATCTCGCCCTGGCGGAACACGCTCGGGCCCGCACCGGTGACCGCGACGCGCACGCCGTTGCCCGTGTCCGCGACGAACACCCCGACGATCGCGAATCGCGATGCCGGATTCTTGAATTTCGCGTACGCGGCACGCTTGGGCACGGGGAAGGAGACCTGGGTGATGATCTCGCCCGCCTCCAGCGCGGTCTCGAACATGCCCTTGAAGAACTTGTCCGCCTCGATCTTTCTCTTGTTGGTGACCACGGTTGCGCCAAGGCCGAGCGCGGCGGCCGGATAGTCCGCGGCCGGATCGTTGTTGGCGAGCGATCCGCCGATCGTGCCCTGGTTGCGCACCTGCCGGTCGCCGATCAGCTCCGCCAGCGCCGCAAGCGCCGGGATCGCCTTCTTCACGTCGGGCGAAGCCGCCACCTCGGCGTGACGCGTCATTGCGCCGACCGTTACGGTCTTGCCGTCGGATTTGATCCCGCGCAGCTCGGAAATTGCGTTCAGGTCGACCAGGTCGCTGGGTGCAGAGAGGCGCAGCTTCATCGCCTGCACCAGGCTCTGGCCCCCCGCCAGCAGCTTGGCATCGTCGCCTTTGCCTGCCAGTTTGGCCGCGTCGGCGAGCGAGGAGGGGCGGTGGTATTCGAATGCGTGCATGGTTTTCTCCTTGATTCCTTCTCAAGCGGCTTTTCTGTTCGCGCGGATCACTTTCCACACGGTTTCGGCGGTAGCGGGCATCGGCATATCCTTGACGCCGAGCGCGTCGGTGATCGCGTTGATCACCGCCGCAGGGGCACCGATTGCTCCGGCCTCGCCGCAGCCTTTGACGCCGAGCGGATTGTGGGTGCACGGCGTCTCCCGCGTGTCGACCTGGTACGAAGGCACGTCGTCGGCGCGCGGAATCGAATAATCACCAAACGAGCCGGTGATGAGCTGCCCGCTTTCCGGATCGTAGTGGCAGTTCTCGGTCAGCGCCTGGCCGATTCCCTGGGTGAGCCCTCCGTGCACCTGGCCCTCGACGATCATCGGGTTGATGATTTTGCCGAAGTCATCCACCGCGGAGAAACGCTCCACTTTCGTGACGCCGGTGTCCGGGTCGATCTCCACTTCGCAGACATAGCTTCCCGCCGGAAACGTGAAGTTGGTCGGATCGTAGAACGCGTTCTCGTTCAGCCCCGGCTCGAGCTTGTCCAGGGGGTAGTTATGCGGCACATAGGCCGCGAACGCCACCTCGCCGAAAGCTTTCTGCTTGTCGGTGCCGGCAACCTTGAACATGCCCTTGTCGTACTCGATATCGCTCTCGGCGGCCTCCATCAGGTGAGCGGCGATCTTCTTGCCCTTGGCGATGATCTTGTCGAGCGCTTTGACGATCGCGGTACCGCCTACCGCGATCGAGCGCGAGCCGTAGGTGCCCATGCCGAACAGGATCTTCGAGGTGTCGCCGTGCACGATATCGACGTTCTCGATCGGCATGCCGAGCTTGTCGGCGACCACCTGGGCGAAAGTCGTCTCGTGGCCCTGGCCATGCGAGTGCGAGCCGGTGAATACGGTCACGCTGCCGGTCGGGTGGACGCGGATCTCGCCGGCTTCGAACAGGCCCGCGCGCGCTCCTAGCGCGCCGGCGATATTCGACGGCGCGATGCCGCAGGCCTCGATGTAGCAGCAGTAGCCGAGACCCCTCAGCTTGCCGCGCTTGGCCGCTTCTTCCTTTCTCTTCGGGAATCCGGCGACGTCGGCCATCTTGATCGCCGCGCCGAGGGTGGCCTCGTAATCGCCGGTGTCGTACATCAACGCGACTGGCGTCTGGTAGGGGAAAGTCTTGATGAAATTGCGCCGGCGGATCTCCGCCGGATCGAGCTTCATCTCGCGCGCTGCGGTCTCGACCAGGCGCTCGACGACGTAGGTGGCCTCGGGCCGGCCGGCGCCGCGATAGGCGTCCACCGGCGCCGTGTTGGTGAACACCGCGGTGACCTCGCAGTAGATGACGGGCGTGGTGTACTGGCCGGCCAGCAGCGTGGCGTAGAGGATGGTCGGGACGCAGGAGGCGAAAGTCGACAGGTAAGCGCCTACGTTCGCCGTGGTGTGGACGCGCATGGCGAGGAACTTGCCGTCCTTGTCCATCGCGAGCTCCGCGACCGTGTGGTGGTCGCGGCCGTGCGCATCGGAGACGAAGGATTCGCTGCGGTCGGCGGTCCATTTCACCGGACGGCCCAGCTGGCGCGAGGCCCAGGTGACCACCACGTCCTCGGCGTAGAGGTAGATCTTCGAGCCGAATCCGCCGCCCACGTCGGGCGCCACCACGCGCACCTTGTGCTCCGGCAGACCGAGCACGAACGCCGTCATCAGCAGCCGCTCGACGTGCGGGTTCTGGCTCGCGACGTAAAGCGTGTAGCTGTCGTCGGCGCGGGAGTAGGTCGCGTTTGCCGCGCGCGGCTCAATCGCGTTCGGAATCAGGCGATTGTTGATCAAGTCGAGCTTGGTCACGTGCGACGCCTTGGCGAACGCCGCATCGACCGCGGCCTTGTCGCCCAGCGCCCAGGTGTAGCACTTGTTGTCGGGCGCGATATCGTGCAGTGCCGGCGCGCCCTTCTGGGTCGCTTTCGAGGCATCGACCACCGCGGGCAGCACCTCGTAGTCGACCTCGACCATCTCGGCCGCATCACGCGCCGCGTCCTGAGTCTCGGCGATCACTACCGCGACGTGGTCGCCGACATAGCGCGCCTTCCCCTGCGCAAGCGGCGGGTGCGGCGGCTCCTTCATCGGCTGACCGTCGGTGCCGGTAATCAGCCAGCCGCAGGGCAGCCCGCCGACCTTGCCGGCAGCGAGGTCCTCGCCGGTGTAGACGGCGAGCACGCCCGGCGCCTTGAGCGCCTTGTCCTTCTTGATCGACTTGATCTTCGCATGCGCGTGCGGCGAGCGCACGAACGCAGCGTGGGTCTGCCCGGGCAGGGCAACATCGTCGGTGTACTGCCCGGCGCCGGTGAGGAATCGATAGTCTTCTTTGCGCTCGACGCGAGCGCCGATCAGGGATGCGGCCATGTCGCGGCCTCCTCGTTTGTTGTCTACTTCGCGGCGGCCATGGCTTTGGAACCCGCCATGATCGCCTTGACGATGTTGTGGTAGCCCGTGCAGCGGCAGAGGTTTCCCTCGAGCGCTTCGCGAACTTCCTTTTCGCTCGCGCCGGGGCTGTTCTTCGCGAAATCGATCGCGCTCATTACCATCCCCGGGGTGCAAAAGCCGCACTGCAGTCCGTGATGCTCCTTGAAGGCGGCCTGCATCGGGTGCAGCGTGCCGTCGGCCTTCGCCACGCCCTCGATCGTGAGCACGTCCGCGCCCTCGGCCTGCATCGCGAGGATCGAGCACGACTTGACCACCTTGCCGTTCATCTGGACGGTACACGCCCCGCACTGGGCGGTATCGCAGCCGACGTGGGTGCCGGTCAGGCGCAGATGCTCGCGAATGAACGTCACCAGAAGGGTCCGCGCCTCGACCTCCCCCGAAACGGATTTACCGTTGACCTTCATGGATACTTTCACTGCCATGTTGCCTCCTTCGGGATTGATTCTTGTTTGCCCAGGAATCGCCACGCCGGCGCCGTTTTTTGGCTGTAGCCTGCTTTCCGAGCGTGACCAGAGCGTGACTTATTGCTCCGTACATCGTATCGGAGCGATCCGGGCCCGGCAATGTTGCGCTGCGGAATCGGCGCCACGCGCAGTCAGCGTGCAGCAAGCTTTCCTTAAGGGCCGGGTAAGCCGGGCGGAATAACGTACCGGCTTTCCCTTCCCCCACCCGGAGCCACCATGAACATTGCTCAGATGCAGCCCGCAAACCAGGCCAACATGGGCGCCCGCCCCGGCGCCATGCCGGCGGTGCGTCTGATGATCGTCGAGGACGACACCTCGCTCGCGACCGGACTGATGCGCGCGCTGGCAAATGAAGGCTACGAGGTGACCGCCGCCGCAAGCGGCGAAGAGGCCCTCGAGCGCGTGCGCAGCGAGCCCTACGATCTGCTCGTGCTGGATATCGGGCTGCCCGGAATCGACGGATTCGAGGTCCTGCGGCGCCTGCGCGCCGGGGGCTACGCCTTGCCCGTGCTGATTCTCACCGCGCGGGACGCGGTCGACGACCGCGTGCGCGGCCTCGACCTGGGCGCCGACGACTACATGCCCAAGCCTTTCGCGCTGCCGGAGCTCGCAGCGCGTGTTCGCGCGCTGGGCCGCCGTGGCCGGGGCCAGGTTGGCCCGCGCATCGTACACGGCCCCCTGGTGCTCGATACCGCTGCCCGCCGCGCCTGGCTCAACGGCGAGCCGCTCGAGATGGCGGCGCGCGAATGGTCGGTGCTGCAGGTGCTGCTAGAGCGCGTGGAACGCACGGTGTCCAAGGAGGCGATCATCGAGGCAGTCGCAGGGCTGAGCGACGATCTGTCCCTGAACGCGATAGAGGTCTACGTTTCACGCTTGCGCGCCAAACTGGAGCCGGCGGGGATCCGCATCCGTACAGTGCGCGGGTTCGGCTACATGCTACTGGAGCATCACGATCGCGGTGCGCGGTAGCGCGCGGGGGGCGTGGCACAATAGCGGCCCTCCAGCCGCTTTGCTCGTGTTGCGCCATGCGTATTCTGATTGTCGAAGACGACGCCGCTGTGGCTGGCGGCGTCGCACGTATTCTGGAATCCGAGGGGTTTGCGGTGGATTCGGTCGCACGGGGCGAGCAGGCGGTCCTCGCCGCGACGCAGGAGCGATTTGACCTCGTGATTCTCGACGTCGGGCTGCCGGGAATGGACGGTTTCGAGGTGCTCCGCCGGCTGCGATCGCAGGCGGAGGGGGTGCCGGTCCTGCTTCTGACCGGGCGCGACGCGGTGGATGACCGCGTGCACGGCCTGGACCTCGGGGCCGACGACTACGTCGCCAAGCCCTTTGCAGTGTCGGAGGTGGCGGCGAGGGTTCGTGCGCTGATTCGGCGCAGCCAGGCCCATGCCGGACCCAAGGTCGTGCACGGCCCGCTCACGCTCGACACCGTCGCGCGGCGCGCCTTTCTGAACGACGCGCCGCTCGAGCTCGCGGGGAGGGAATGGGCGGTTCTGGAGGTGCTGCTCGCCAAGGTCGAGCGGGTCGTATCGAAAGACGCGATCATCCAGGCGGTGGCGAACTGGGGCGAGGAGCTCTCGTTGAACGCGATCGAGGTCTACGTCTCGCGGCTGCGTGCCAAGCTCGAACCCGCCGGGATCCGGATCCGCACGGTGCGCGGCTTCGGTTACATGCTCGAGGACTACAAGGAAAAGTGAAGTGACGGCGCAGAGCCTGCGTGGCCAGCTTCTGCGGCAGCTGTTGCCGCCGATCGCCGCGCTGCTCGCGCTCGCGACGGTCATCGCGTACTACCCCACGATCGAACCCGCCACGGCCGCGTACGACCAGGCGTTGATCGACGTCGGGCTCGCGCTCGGAGACCGCATCGAGTACAACGACGGCAAGTATTCGCTCGACCTGCCGCGCGCGGCGGAGCGCATGCTTCGTACCGACCGCTACGATTCGATCTACTTTCACGTCTCCGCGCCGGATGGGGCTCACATCGCCGGCGACGAGGGCATGCCGACGCCGCCTGCGGACGAAACGCCGGCCGACCACGTGATCGCCTACAACGGCACCTACGCGGGCAAAGACGTGCGCGTGATGGCGGTGATGGTGCCGTGCAACGGACGGCGCTGCATGGTCCAGGTTGCCGAGACGACCTACAAGCGCCAGCGACTGCTGCGCTACATCGTGCTCTCCAGTCTCGTTCCGACCGTTCTGATCGCGTTGGCGACGCTGATGATCGTGTGGTTCGGGGTCAAGCGCAGTCTCGAACCGCTCGACCAGCTGTCGGACGAAATCAAGGCCCGCTCGCCGCGCGACTTGCGGCCCGTCGATGCCGCGGTAGCCCCCGAAGAAGCCAAGCCGCTGGTCGGTGCGCTCAACGCGTTATTGCAGGAAGTCGCGGAGGCGAATCTCAATCAGCAGCGCTTTCTCGCCAACGCCGCGCACCAGCTGCGCACACCGCTCGCGGGGCTGCAGGCGCATACCGAGCTTGCGATGGCGCAGCCGGTGCCCGAGGCCTGCCGCTCGGAGCTCGAGCAGGTCCACCTCGCGACCGTGCGCACGGCGCGTCTGGCGAACCAGCTGCTGGCGCTGGCGCGAGCCGAGCCCGGCGGCGGGATTTCCGCCGGCCTCGGTCCGGTCGAGCTCCGGCAGGTGGTCGAGGGTGCCGCCGACGAATGGGTGCACAGGGCGATGGCGCGGGACCTGGATCTGGGCTTCGATTTGATGGACGTCCGGGTGTACGGCGACGCCTTTCTGCTGCGCGAGGCGCTCGCGAATCTCGTTCACAACAGCCTGGAATACACGCCGGCGGGGGGCCATGTCACGGTCCGGACCAGCGTGCAGGGGCTCGATCATCGACCCGTGCTCGAGGTGGAAGACGAGGGACCCGGCATTCCACCGGCCGAGCGCGAGCGCGTCCTGGAGCGCTTTTACAGGGCGCCCGGCACGGGCGGCACCGGCAGCGGCCTGGGGCTCGCGATCGTGCGAGAGATCGCGGCGGTGCACGGTGCCAAGGTGGAGATCGGGGACCCGAGAGAAGGCGGCCATGGGTGCAGGGTGACCCTGATCTTTCCGCCCGCGGGGCAACGGCCTTCTGCGAATGAACGATAAGGGCATAAAATACTCGAATAGCCAAATGGAGTGTCGAAATGGATAGCGTCGACATTGAAGTACTGCGCAGCGCCGAGGCATGGCGCAAGGCCGGCCACCGCGCAACACTGGGGACCGTCGTTAGGACCTGGGGGTCGGCACCACGCCCGGTCGGGGCGCTGGTGGCGATTCGCGACGACGGACAGATCTCCGGCTCGGTATCGGGCGGATGCGTCGAGGACGACCTGGTCGAAAAGGTCCGCGCCAGGGCGGTGGCCGCGGACGCGCCGCAACTGATGACGTATGGCGTGACGAACGAGGAAGCGACCCGCTGGGGGCTGCCGTGCGGGGGCACCCTGCAACTGGTGCTTGAGCCGCTGAGCGAGGCCAGCGGGGTGGCGCAATTGCTGGAGACCGTTTCGAGGCAACAGTTGGTGCGCCGCCGCCTCGACATGGATTCCGGCCGGGTCACGCTGGAGCCGGGGCAGTGGCAGGACGCGCTGGAATTCGACGGCAAAGTGCTGACCACCGTGCACGGCCCGCGCTGGCGCCTGGTGCTGATCGGTGCCGGCCAGCTCACGCGCTACCTCGCCGAGATGGCGCGCATGCTCGATTACCACGTGATCGTGGTCGACCCGCGCGAGGAATACGCCGATAGCTGGAGTTTGCCGGGCGTGCCGATCGATCGAGACATGCCGGATGACGTCATCGCCAGGCTGAATCTCGACGGCCATAGCGCGGTGGTCGCGCTCACCCACGATCCGAAGCTCGACGACATGGCGCTGCTCGAGGCGCTCAAGTCGGCCGCGTTCTATGTCGGCGCGATAGGCTCCAAGAAGAACAACGACGCGCGGCGCGAGCGCCTGCGCGAGTTCGATCTATCGGAAGGGGAGATCGCACGCCTGCACGGTCCGGTGGGCCTGTATATCGGCTCCAAGACCCCGCCCGAGATCGCAGTCGCGATCCTGGCGGAGATGACCGCGACTCGCCACGGTATCGTCGCGCCCGACTGGGAGGCGAAGGAAAAGAGCCGCTTCGCGCCGTCGGCCTGCGAAGTGGCGCCACAGAAAGCCTGACCCCCTGGATCTCGTTGGACTGCTTCTTGCGGCCGGTTCGGGCTCGCGCTTCGGCTCGGATAAGCTGCGCCACCCGCTGCCGCACGGCGTGCCGATCGCCGTGCAGTCGGCGCGCCACCTCAAGTCCCGGCTAGATCGCGTGATCGCCGTGGTGCGGCCGGGGGCGGGCGAAACCGCGCGTGCCCTGCAGGCCGAGGGCTGCGAGGTGGTCGTGTGCCGTGATGCAGAGCGCGGGATGGGAGCCAGCCTGGCGTGCGGCGTGCGGGCGGCGGGCGAGGCAGGAGGCTATCTTGTCGCGCTTGCCGACATGCCGTTCGTGCGGCCGAGCACGATCAGCGCGGTGTGCGACGCGCTATCCGCTGGTGCAATGCTCGCCGTTCCTTACTTTCGCGCGCGTCGCGGACATCCGGTGGGCATCGCGGGAAGCCTGCGTGCGGAGCTCGAGGCGCTTGGCGGCGATGAGGGTGCGCGAAGCGTTTTGGAGCGCCACGCCGGTGCGCTGGTGAAAATTCCCTGCGGCGATCCGGGCGTGATACGGGACATCGACGCCCCCGGCGATCTCGCCCCGCCGCTGGCGGTCTGACGCATCGCCATTGCCAACATGGTCTGACCGAAATGCCTGAATTCCGCCTGGACACCGCCGAACTTGCCGTTCTGTTTGCCGACGTGAGCAATAGCACCGGGATATACGAGGCGCTCGGGGATACTCACGCCTTGTCGGTCATCACCCATCTTTTCGGCATGCTGGAAGATTGCGTGTCCAAGCATGCCGGCGCGGTGATCAAGACAATCGGCGACGCGATGGTCTGCACTTTCCCCGGTCCCGATGCCGCGCTGCGCGCGGCCTGCGAGATGATGACGGCTCTGGCGCCGCTGGCACCGCGGTCTTTCGGCAAGCTGATGATCAAGGTCGGCGTGACATACGGCCAGGTCGTGGTCACCGAGCATGACGTTTTCGGCGACACCGTGAACGTGTGCGCGCGATTGGTCGCGCTGGCCAACCCGGCGCAGGTCATGACGAGCCAGTCAACGGTCGACGCGCTGTCGCCCGGCCTGCGCGCCCTGTGCCGCACGCTGTATCCGATTCCGGTGAAGGGCCGTAGCGAGGAAGTCGCCGTTTGCGAAGTGCTCTGGCGCAGTGACCCCGACGTTACAAAGTCCAATTTCGGACGGATCGGCTTCGCCGCGCCGGACAGGCTGCAGCTCAAGCTCAGTCACGCGGGAGACAGTTTTCTGATCGCGGACGAGGCTCCCTCGGCGAGGCTGGGACGCGATGGCGCCAACAATCTCGTCGTGCAAAGCCACTTTGCGTCGCGCTTCCATGCCCGCATTCACAAACGCGAAGGCCATTTCGTGCTGGCGGATCAGTCGACGAATGGCACCTACCTGCTCGCGGACGACGGTGCGAACGAGGTGCTGCTCCAGCGCGAGGAGGCAGTGCTGGGCGAGCGCGGCTGGATCGGCCTGGGCCTGAGCGCCGCGCACCAGGGCGACCACCTGGTGCGCTACCGGATCGAGCGCGGAGGCGACTGAGCGGCGGCGGGGCCCCAGGGGGTAGAATCGCGCGTTCCCGCAATCCGCGACCCACATATCGCCTCTTTCGCAAATGTTCGCAGCAAACCTCCTCGCCTCATCCGACCCAGAAGTCTGGAACGCGGTGCGCCTCGAGCACCGTCGCCAGGAAGACCACGTCGAGCTTATCGCCTCGGAAAATTACGTCAGCACGGCGGTGCTGATTGCGCAGGGCTCTCAGCTCACCAACAAATACGCCGAAGGCTACCCCGGCAAGAGATACTACGGCGGCTGCGAATTCGTAGACATGGTGGAGTCGGTCGCGATCGAGCGCGCGCGCCGGCTGTTCGGCGCCGACTGGGCGAACGTGCAGCCGCATTCCGGCTCGCAGGCGAACCAGGCGGTGTATGCCGCGGCGCTCAAGCCCGGCGACACCATCCTCGGCATGTCGCTCGCGCACGGCGGTCACCTGACCCACGGCTCGCCGGTGAACCTCTCCGGAAAGCTCTACAAGGCGGTCTCCTACGGTCTCGACGAGAACGAGGAAATCGACTACGAGCAGGTCGAGGCGCTCGCGCGCGAGCATCACCCTAAAATGATCGTTGCCGGCGCCTCGTCGTATGCGCTGGCGATCGACTGGAAGCGCCTGCGGGCCGTAGCCGACGCCACCGGCGCGTTGCTAATGGCCGACATGGCGCACTACGCCGGTCTGGTCGCGGTCGGGCTCTACCCCTCGCCTGTCGGCGTGGCGGATTTCGTCACCTCGACGACGCACAAGACGCTACGGGGTCCCCGCGGCGGCCTGATCCTCGGCCGCCCCGAGCAGGAAAAGCCGGTGAATTCGGCCATTTTCCCGGGCATTCAGGGCGGCCCGCTCATGCACGTGATCGCGGCCAAGGCGGTCGCGTTCGGCGAGGCGCTGCGCCCCGAGTTCCGCGAGTATCAGCAGCACGTGCTCGACAATGCCCGTACCATGGTGCGCGTGCTGACTGAACGGGGGCTGCGAGTCGTGTCCGGGCGCACCGATTGCCACATGTTCCTGCTCGACCTGCGCAAGAAAGGCGTCACGGGCAAGGACGCCGAGGCCGTGCTCGGGCGCGCCCATATCACGGTGAACAAGAACGCGATCCCGAACGACCCCCAGAGGCCGGCGGTGACCTCGGGCGTGCGCATCGGCACGCCCGCCATGACGACCAGGGGCTTTCGCGGAGGAGAGGCCGAAATTCTGGCCAACCTGATCGCGGACGTGCTGGACAGTCCGGCTGACGACGGCAACGTGCGGCGCGTCGCGGGCGAAGTGAAGGCGCTGTGCGCAAGCTTCCCGGTATACGCCTAGACGCCGGCCATGCGCTGCCCCTTCTGTAGTCATCACGATACTCAGGTGGTGGACACGCGCTCGAATCCCGAGGCAAACGTGATCCGCAGGCGCCGGCGCTGCCCCAAGTGCGACAAGCGCTTCACGACCTATGAGCGGGTGGAGTTGCGGATGCCGAGGCTCGTCAAAAAGGACGGCAGCCGCACCGACTTCGACCGCGAGAAGCTGCTCGGCAGCATGATGGTCGCGCTGCGCAAGCGGCCCGTGGCGACCGAAGCGATCGACGCCGCAGTCGACCGGATCGAGGAGAAGTTGCGCTCGCTCGGCGAACGCGAAGTGCCGACCAGTCGCGTCGGCGACCTGGTCATGCGGGAGCTGGCCAAGCTCGACAAGATCGCCTACATCCGCTTTGCCTCGGTCTACCGCAGCTTCGAGACCCCGGACGATTTTCGCGAAGCGGTGCAGGAAATCCGCCGCCCGCGCAGACGGAAGTGAGGCTGTTTTCGGATCTCGATCACACGATGATGCGGCGCGCCCTGGCGCTCGCCGAGAAGGGCTTGTTTACCTCGATGCCCAATCCGCGCGTCGGCTGCGTGCTGGCGCAGGGTGAGCGCGTCGTCGGCGAGGGCTGGCACGAGAGGGCCGGCGCGGCGCACGCGGAGGCGCGCGCGCTCGCGGCTGCGGGTGAGGCTGCGCGCGGCGCCACCGCCTACGTCAATCTCGAGCCGTGCACGCACCAGGGCCGCACCCCGCCCTGCGCGGACGCGCTGATTGCGGCAGGCGTGGCGAGGGTGGTGGCGGCCATGCGCGACCCCAGCCCCGAGGCGGGCGGCGGCGGCGACAAGCTCGCCGCGGCGGGCGTGAGTTTCGAATACGGCCTGATGGAAGGCGAGGCGCGCGAGCTGAACCTCGGCTTCGTGTCGCGCGTGGAGCGGGGAAGACCCTGGGTCCGGATGAAGCTCGCCGCGACACTTGACGGCCGAACCGCGCTCGCCAACGGCCAGAGCCAGTGGATCACCGGCGCCGAGGCGAGGAGAGACGGCCACCGCTGGCGCGCGCGTGCCTGCGCGGTGCTGACCGGGATCGGTACCGTCAAGGCCGACGACCCGCGCCTGACGGTGCGCGAGGTCGACACGCCGCGCCAGCCGCTGAAAGTGATCGTCGACAGCCGCCTCGAGACGCCGCCGGGCGCGAAGATCCTGCAGGGCGGCAATACGCTGATCTTTTGCGGCGAAACCTCGAACAAGCCCCCGCGCGGCGCCGAGGCCGTCGCGCTGCCCAATGCGAAAGGCAAGGTCGATCTGCCAGCGATGCTTGTAGAGCTTGCCCGGCGGGGCGTGAATGAGCTTCACGTCGAGGCGGGCTTCAAGCTCAACGGCTCGCTGGTGCGCGAGCGCTGCGTGGACGAGATGCTGGTGTACCTGGCGCCCGCGTTCCTGGGGGATTCGGCGCAGGGCATGCTCGACCTTGCGCCGATGACCTCGCTCGAGCAGCGGCTGAGCGTCTCGCTGCGCTCGGTCGAGCGGATGGGCGAGGACCTGAGGCTTATCGCGAGGCTCTGATGTTCACCGGAATCGTGCAGGCCGTCGGAACGATCGAGGCGCTCACTGCGCTTGAGGGAGAGATGCAAGGGGGCGTGCGCCTGGTGATCGAGGCGGGCGCGCTGGAGCTCTCGGAGGTGCGGATCGGCGACTCGATCTGCGTCCAGGGGGCCTGCCTCACCGTCGTTTCAATCTCCGGCGCAAGGCTGTCTTTCGACGTTTCGCGCGAAACGCTGGACTGTACGACCGGCCTGGCCGCCCCAGGCAGGGTCAATCTCGAGACCTCCCTCGCGCTGGGCGACAAGCTGGGCGGACACCTTGTCACCGGCCATGTCGACGGCGTCGGCGAGGTGCTCGCGTTCGAGCCGGCGGGCGAGTCGGTGCTGCTGCGGCTGCGTGCGCCGGCCGGGCTCGCGAAGTACGTCGCGCGCAAGGGCTCGGTCTGCGTCGACGGCGTGAGCCTGACCGTCAACCGCACGGACGGCGACGTGTTCGAGATCAACCTGATCCCGCATACCCTGGCGGTGACGACGCTCTCGCGCCTCGCGCCGGGTGCGAAAGTGAATCTCGAGGTCGATCTGATCGCACGCTACGTCGAGCGGATGCTCGGAAAATGAGCAAACTGAAGCTCACCCGGGAGAACATTCTCAACGGCAGCCTGCACGCCTCGGCGCGCGAGCTGCTCGGCCCGAACGTGCGCTTCATGACCGACGAGGAGCGCAGGCAAAGCTTCCTCGGCATGCTGGCGCGCGCGCCGAAACGGGGGCCGGTGTGGGTGTTCGGCTACGGTTCCCTGATCTGGAATCCTGCGTTCCATTTTTCGGAGCGCCGCACGGCGCTGGTGCACGGCTATCACCGCCAGTTCTGTCTCTGGGCGCGGGCGGGGCGCGGCAGTCCGGAGCGTCCCGGCCTGATGCTCGCGCTGGAGCGCGGCGGCAGCGTGCACGGCGTGGCCTACCGCCTGCCGCACACGCATATCGAGTCCGAGCTGGACGTGGTCTGGCGGCGCGAGATGATTACCATGGCCTATCGCCCGGTATGGTCCGCGGCGCGCACACCGAAGGGAATCGAGCACGTGATCGCGTTCGTCGTCAATCGCGCACACGAGCGCTACGTGCCCGGCCTAGACGCCGAGGCGACCGCGCGCTACCTCGCCGAGGGCGCCGGTCCGCTCGGACACTGCCGGGACTATCTGTTCGATACCGTGTCGCACCTGCGCGAGCTGGGTATTCGCGACCGCCGCCTCGAGGCCCTTGCGGCCCGCGTGCGGGCCGCGTATCCGGCGCAGGACTGGCCGCCAAAGTCCTGATCAGCGGCCTTTCGCGTCTTCCACCAGGAACGGGCGCAGCGCCGGTTCTCGCTTGCGAAGCCGCGCAATCAACTCGAGCGCCTCGTTCTTCGAAAGAGCCTGCTTTGTCCTGACGCGATAGATCGCGCTGCCGTCGGAAGTCTTGCCCTGATCGAGCACGGTCGGGAATCCGGCTTGCGTCAGGCGCCGGGAGAGGCTTTGCGCGAGGGCGGCCTCGCGGAACGCCCCGACCTGGACGCGGAAGGATTGCGCCGGCCCCGGGGCGGCTGCGGGCGCCTTCGGCGCGGACTTGGAAGCCTTGGCGGGTGCGGAGGCGGATTCCGCTCTCGGTGCGGGCCGTGGCGCGGGTGTCGACGTCGGCCTGGCCGCGTCGGGCGGTGCAACGGCGCTCGCGGGGGCGGCAGGCACGGGCTTCGGGGAAGGCGCGGACGCCGGCTTGGCCGGCTCTACCCGGCCCACGGCGGAAGTATTGTGCGCGAGAACCGGCTGCGGCGCGGCGCGCTTGCCGCCGCTGCGCGCCAGATACAGCCCGCTCAGCACGGCGACGATCGCGATCCCGGCCAGCGCGAGCGCGATCCGCGCACGCTGTGCCCGCAGGGCGTCGAAGGCATCGGACAGGACGAGCAGGAATCTCATGGTCGGGTTGGGTTCCGGGCGCAGACCGCAATGATACGGACTGCTCAGCCAGCGCGCTTGCGTTTGGCGTGGGCCATGAGCACCGCAATGGCGCACGATGCCGTGCGCGACTCGACGCTGTCAGCCCTGCTGGTCAACACGATCGGCACCCGCGCGCCGGTCACCACGCCGGCGAGCAGCGCGCCGGCGAGGTACTCGAGCTGCTTGGCCAGCATGTTGCCCGACTCGATATCGGGAACGACCATGATATCTGCGCGCCCCGCGACCGCCGATAGAATGCCCTTGGTCTTTGCCGCGACGAGCGACACGGCATTGTCGAACGCGAGCGGCCCGTCGAGCACGCCGCCGGTGATCTGTCGCCGGTCGGCCATCTTGCAAAGAGCGGCTGCATCGGTCGTGGCGCGCATCGCCGGATTGACCACCTCGATCGCGGCGAGGATCGCGACCTTGGGCTCCGCGATGCCGAGCACATGAGCGAGGTCAATCGCGTTCTGGACGATGTCGGCTTTCTCGGATAGCGTGGGATCGATGTTGATCGCCGCGTCGGTGATCAGCAGCGACCGCGGGTAGGTCGGCACATCGGCGAAAAAGACGTGGCTGATGCGGCGTTCAGTGCGCAGGCCGGATCCCGCGGCGACCACCTCGCCCATCAGCTCGTCGGTGTGGAGCGATCCTTTCATCAATCCCTCCGCGCGCCCCGCGCGCACGAGCGCCACGGCCTCGACCGCCGCGGCATGACTGTGCGCGACATCGACGATCTCGATCCCGTCGAGATCCAGCTCCTGCGCGCTGGCGACCGCGCGAATCTTTGCTGCCGGACCAACCAGAACCGGAACGATCAGATCTGCCTTGAGCGCGGCTACGGCACCGCCGAGCGATTCGGCATCGCAGGGGTGAACCACCGCCATTGGAATCGACTCCATGCCTTTCGCGCGCGTCAGCAGGCCCTGGTAGTGCGCGGCGCGGTCGAACACAGTCACGCCTGGAAGCGTCGCACGCGCGCGCCTGATTTTCTCGGTCGGAGCCAGCACTTCGGCGGTGCCGCGGATGACCTTGCGGCCGTCCTGGTTGGTGCACGTGCAATCGAAAAGGATGTGGCGGTTGTGGTCGAATTTGCGCGTCGCCGTGAGCGTCACCGTGATGGTGTCGCCTACACCGACCGGGCGCTCGAAATGCAGCGTCTGGCCGACGTATCTCGTGCCGGGGCCGGGAAACTGGGTTCCGAGCACGGTAGAGATCAGCGCGCCGCCCCACATGCCGTGCGCGACGACCTCATGAAACATGCTGCTTTCGGCGTACTCGGCATCGACATGGGCGGGGTTGACGTCGCCCGACATGGCAGCGAAGAGGCGGATGTCCTCCAGCCTGAGCGTTCGAGTCAGGCTTACTGAATCGCCGACCCGGATCTCGTCGTAGGTGAGATTTTCGATGAAGTCCGTGCGTGTCATGATTACGGCCCCGGGGCGATTCGACCGCCCGCAATGTATTCCCGCGAGCCTGCACTTCCCTTGCGAAATGTCAAACTTCCGCACCTGAGCTTCGACCCGGCGCTGCCGGTCAGCGCGCGAAGAGAAGAAATTCGCCGGGCGATCGAGGGCCATCAGGTTGTCATCGTTTGCGGCGAGACCGGCTCGGGCAAGACGACGCAATTGCCGAAGATCCTGCTCGAGATGGGGCGCGCAAGCGAGGGCCTCATCGGCCACACCCAGCCGCGCCGAATCGCCGCGCGTTCCGTCGCCGCCCGGATAGCCGAGGAGCTCGGCGGCGAGCTCGGCGGCGTGGTGGGTTACAAGGTGCGGTTCCAGGACAGGCTGGGGCCGGATACCGCGGTGAAGCTGATGACCGACGGAATTCTGCTCGCCGAGACCCAGGGCGACCCGCAGTTGCGCCAGTACGGCACGATCGTGATCGATGAGGCGCACGAGCGCAGCCTCAACATCGATTTCCTTCTCGGGTTTCTCGTGCGCCTGCTGCCGCGGCGCCCGGAGCTGAAGCTCGTGATCACCTCCGCCACGATCGATGCCGAGCGGTTCTCGCGCCACTTCGGCGGCGCGCCGGTGATCGAGGTTTCGGGGCGCCTGTATCCGGTTGAGGTCCGTTACCGGCCGGTCGAGGGCGACACGGAAGACACCACGCGCAAGGAGGAAGAGCAGGCGCTTGTCGCCGCCGTAGAGGAGCTGTGCACCGTGGGTCCGGGCGACGTGCTGGTGTTTTTGCCGGGCGAGCGCGAGATCCGCGACTCCGCCGAAGCGCTGCGCAAGCATCACCCCCCCGGCACGGAGCTGCTGCCGCTCTACTCGCGCCTGAGTCCCGCGGAGCAGGACAAGGTATTCAGGCCGGGCAAGGCGCGGCGAATCGTGCTCGCAACCAATGTCGCCGAGACCTCGCTTACCGTGCCGCGCATCCGGTTTGTCGTCGACACCGGCCTCGCACGGGTGAAGCGCTATAGCTACCGAAACAAGGTGGAGCAACTGCGGGTCGAGAACATATCGCAGGCGGCGGCCAAGCAGCGTGCCGGTCGCTGCGGTCGGGTCGCCGACGGGGTCTGCATCCGCCTCTACGCTGAAGACGATCATGACCGGCGCGCGGCGTTCACCGATCCGGAGGTGCTGCGTTCTTCGCTCGCAGCGGTGATTCTGCGTGCCGCGAGCCTGGGCCTGGGGCCAGTGGAGGAATTTCCCTTCCTCGATCCACCCAGCCCACGCGCGATCGCCGACGGCTACGCCCTGCTGGGCGAGCTGGGGGCGGTGGACGATGCGAAGCAGCTCACTGCGACCGGGCGCGAGCTGGCGAAGCTCCCGCTCGATCCGCGCGTGGGAAGGATGCTGATCGCCGCGCGAGGCGAGGGCTGCCTCGACCAGGTACTGGTCATCGCCGCGGCGCTCTCAGTGCAGGACCCGCGCGTGCGACCACTGGACAATCCTGCGGCTGCCGACGAGCACCATCAGCGGTTCGCAGACGAGCGCTCGGATTTTCTCGCCTACCTGAATCTCTGGCGGCTGTTCGAGGGCAAATGGGAGAGGGCCTGCCGGGAGAGCTCTCTCTCGATACCGCGCATGCGTGAGTGGCGCGACGTGCACTCGCAGCTCCGCGCGGCCGTGACCGAGCTCGGCTGGCGGCCTTCGCGCGTCGATCCCGCCAGGACCGACGGCTATCGGGCGATTCACCGAGCCTTGCTCACCGGGCTGCTCGGGAACGTCGGGCTGCGCGACGCCGAGAGCGGCAGCTACACGGGCGCACGCGGGATCAAGTTCTGGATCCATCCGGGCTCGTGGGCACGCAAGCCCGGCAGGTGGCTCGTCGCCGCCGAGCTGGTCGACACGACGCGCCTGTACGGGCGCACGGTCGCCTCGATCGAGCCGCGGTGGCTGGAGGACCTGGGCGCGCACCTGATCAAGCGCCAGCACGAGCGCCCGCATTGGGAAAAGGCACGCGCGCAGGTGGTGGCGCTCGAGCGCGGGACTCTGTACGGGCTGCCGGTATATGCGAACCGGCGCATCCACTACGGGCCGCTCGATCCGGAGCTCGCGCGGAAGATTTTTATCCGCTCGGCGCTGGTGGAAGGCGACTTCGAGACCCGTGCCCCGTTCCTCGCCCACAACCGCAAGCTGCTGCAAGAGATCGAGCGGCTGGAGCACAAGTCGCGCCGGCCCGACATCCTGGTGGACGACGAATTGATCCACGCCTTCTACGACGCGCGGATTCCGCCGGGTGTTCACACCGGAGCCGATTTCGAGAAGTGGCGCAAGGAAGCGGAGCGCGAAAACCCCAGGCGCCTCTTCCTGCGGCGCGAGGATCTGATGCGGCACGAGGCGGCCGGCATCACGACCGAGAATTTCCCGCCCCGACTTCGCCTGGGGCTGAATACGTTCGAGCTGGACTACGCCTTCGAGCCCGGTTCGCCGCGCGACGGCGTGACGCTTACGGCTCCGGTTGCGTTGCTCAACCAGGTTCCGGCGGCGCGCTGCGAGTGGCTGGTGCCCGGGCTGCTCAGGGAGAAGATCCGGCTGCTGGTGAAGTCGATGCCGCAACGGCTGCGTCACAAACTGGGCCCGCTCGACGACTTTTCGGAAGGGTTCGTCGCGTCGGTAGCGCCGTCCGACGTCCCGCTCGCCACCGCGCTTGCGCGCCACATTCGCGGCGAGCTCAATTTCGAGGTGCCGCTCGACGCGTTCCGGCCGGACGCTGTCCCGCCCCATTTGCAGATGAATTTCCGCGTCGTCGATGAGCATGGCCGCCAGCTCGGAATGGGCCGCAACCTCGGGGACCTCAAGCGCGGACTAGGCGCCGAAACGCGAGCGGTATTGCAGCAGGAGGCGCCGGTCGACGAGGAAGAACGAGAACGCAGATGGACTTTCGGCGACCTGGACGAAATCATGGAGCTTCGGCGGGGCGGCCGTACGCTCGTCGGCTACCCGGCGCTGGTCGACGCGGGGGACGGCGTGACCCTGCAGGTGTTCGACGCACCGGAGCGCGCGGCGGAGGCCCACCGCGGCGGGGTGCGCCGGCTGCTCGCCATCGCCTTTCGAGAGCGTATCAGGGAGATCGAGAAATCGGTCGCGCGGGACAACGCTCTCAATCTGCAATTCGCGCAGATCGCGCGGGAGGTCGAGCTGTCGAACGAGGTGGTGGACGCCGCCCTCGAGCGGACCTTTCTCGCCGAGTCGCTGCCGATGCGTCAGGACGATTTCGAGCGCAGGGTCGAGGAGGGGCGCAGCCGTTTGAACCTGATCGCACAGGAGATCCTGCGCACGGTCACCGAGATCCTCGCAGAGCACGCGCAGGTGCAAAAGCGGGTCGGCGCGATCGCCAAGTCCTTTCCGCGCGCGGCCGAAGACGTCGCCGCGAGCGTCGCGCGGCTGCTTCATCCGCGCTTCGTTTCCCGCACGCCGTGGCAGCGCCTGCAGCACTTTCCGCGCTATCTGAAGGCGGCGGGCTTGCGGCTGGAGAAGCTGCGCGCCGATCCGGCCCGCGACGGCCGGCTGATGGCCGAGTTAGCCCCGCTCTACACCGCGTGGCAGCGCGAATATGGCGCACGGGCGAAGCTTGCAGCGGTGACGCCAGAGATCGAGCAGTTCGGCTGGCTGCTCGAGGAGCTGCGCGTGTCGCTCTTCGCGCAGGGCCTCAAGACTCCGGTGCCGGTGTCGGTCAAAAGGCTGTCCAAGTTGTGGCAAAGTATCAGGCACGCACACCCTTGATCAGCATGCGCGGCATCGGTTCCTCAATCTCATTCGCTCTCGGCAATCTGCTGCACCCGAGAATGCTCTGGCTGATGCTGTGGCCGGTTCTCGTCGCGACCGGGATCTGGGGCGCGGCTGCGATCTGGAGCTGGGCCGGACTGGTGGCGTGGCTCGCCGGGGTGCTGCGGCACTGGATAGAAACGGCTACATTCTTTGTTCACTGGGATGCGAGCACGGTGGCGGCGATCGCGGCGAAGGTGCTCGTTATCCTGGCGCTGGTGCCGCTGATCCAGCTCACCGCGCTTCTAATACTCGGCGTCTTCGGCATGCCAGCGATGGTGGAACACGTGTCCCTTCGCGCCTTCCCGGGCCTGGTTCGGCGGCACGGCGGCAGCTTCGGGGGCAGCGTCTGGAACTCGATCGTGGGCGTTGTCGGTCTGGGGCTGCTCGGTGCGGTGTCGCTTCCGTTCTGGATCTTTCCCCCTTTGTGGCCGGTCATCCCGGTCGCGCTCATGGGCTGGGTCAACCAGCGGGTGCTGCGCTACGACGCCCTCGCCGAGCATGCCGATGCGCGCGAGATGCGCACAATCTTTTCGCGCCGCCGCGCGGCGATGTACCTGCTCGGCGTGGTGCTTGCTCTGGTGGCCTATATTCCGGTGATCGGGTTGTTCGCACCGGTGCTTTTCGGCCTGGCATTCATTCATTATCTTCTTGCGGAGCTGGCAGCGTTGCGACGCGAGCCGGTCGACGCCGAGGTGCTGCCGTCATGAGCCAGGCAATCGGCGCGTTCGTGATCGGGGATGAAATCCTGGTCGGTAAGCGCAAGGACAAGCATTTCGACTTCTTCGTCGGCGCGCTCGCGAGGCGCGGCCTGCGGCTCGCTTTCTGCGAATACCATGGAGACGATCCAGTGCGGCTCACGGCGGCGTTCCGGCGCACGTTTTTCGAGGGCGACATCGTGTTCAGTTTCGGCGGTATCGGCGGAACGCCCGATGACCATACCCGGCGCTGTGCCGCCGACGCGCTCGGTGTGCCGCTCGAGGTGCATCCGGAGGGCGAGCAGGAGCTGCGGGCGCGCTTCGGCGCCGAATTGACGCCGCAGCGCCTGTCCATGGTCGAGTTTCCGCAAGGGGCGCAGATCATCCCCAACCCGGTTAACCGGGTTCCGGGATTTTCGCTGCGGGAGCACCACTTCGTTCCCGGTTTTCCTCAGATGGCCTGGCCGATGGTCGAGTGGGTGCTGGACGGCAGGTACGGCCACCTCGCGGACCGCGACCGCTGGGCAGAGGCGTCGATCATCGTGTTCGAAGCGGGAGAGAGCCAGCTGATCCCGGTCATGGATGCCGTCGGAGCGGGCTATCCGGGAGTCAAGGTGTTCAGCCTGCCGTCGATGGGGGAAGACGGCAGTCGGCGCCACGTCGAGCTGGGCGTACGGGGCGACCCGGCGCAGGTGGCGCAGGCGATGGAAGGTCTGCGCAGCGGGGTCCGCGAAGCGGGCTTTCCCTTTCGCGAGGCGTAAAAAAAGCCCCGCGATCAGCGGGGCTTTCGTTGCCGGCGGCTGGCCCGGCTCAGGCGGCCTTTTTTGCGGTCTTGGCCATCCCTTTGACGGTCTCGGTCGCGACGTTGACGTTCGCTTCCGCGATCTCGGTCGCCTGCTTGGCAACCTTGTTGAAGTTGTCGTACGCCGAATTGGCGGCGGCGAGCATCGACTTTACCGCCGCAACCGCGACGTCGGACCCCGCGGGCGCGTTCTTGGTCGCCTTGTCGAGCATCGAAACGAAGTTCTCGTTCCACTCGGCAATGCGCTTTTCCGCCATTTTCGACATTTCGGCGTTGGCCTCGGTCGCCACGTCGTAGGCGCTCTTCGAGTAGGCAATCGCCTTCTCGATCGCCGGCTGGGCGAGGCCGCTTTGCAGGCTCACGAACTCCTGCACGTCCTTGGCGCCGAGCAGGGTGCGTGCGTTCGAGAGCGTGTCTTCGAACGCGGATTTGACTGCGTTGGTGTTCAGGGACGCGAACTTCTCGAGCGCGGCGAACTGGCTGGCCGCAAGGGAGAGCATCGCTTCGAGGTTGGCCTTGTTGGCCGCTTGGATCTGTTCCGGGGTCACGTACATGGACTGGCTCCTGTATAAGTCGCTACACGAATTCTGGCCTGTTTCGCCTTTGCGGCGCCGCGATTTGTGCGTCGCAACAATTCGAATTGTAGACCAATCGCTTTAACAGTCAAGGACTTTGTGCGGAGCAGCAAAATAGAATGGTGTGGGGCAACAGCAAAACCTTATGGTTGGCACGGAATAGGGTTTAAAGGAAATGTAAGCGCCCACACACGTATGGATTAGAGGTGCCGGCGCAGCGCGTGGCGGGGCGCGGTCACGGCGCGGGTGGCAGGAATGCGGGACGCATCCCAGTGTTCCAGCGCGCTTTGCAGCATCGCATGGGCGCCGGCTGCCGCCGGGACCGGCTGCCCCAGAAACGCGAGCGCGCGCGCCAGCTCGCGCCGCGGATGCGCCGCGTCGACGGGCGGCGCCCCGGTCTGCTTGCTCAATTTCTCGCCGTTTGGATCGACTGCCACGGGCACATGAAGATAGCGCGGCGTCGGGTACCCGAGCAGCCGCTGGAGCCAGATCTGGCGTGGCGTGGAAATGAGGAGGTCAGCGCCGCGCACGACGTCGGTGACGCCCTGGTCGGCATCGTCCACGACGACTGCGAGTTGATATGCGATCAAGCCGTCGGCCCGACGCAGCACGAAGTCGCCGACTTCGCGTTCGATCGACTGCGCCATCTCTCCCTGCAGCCGGTCGATGAAACGGATCGGCTCGCCGGCGGTGCGCACGCGGGTGGCGCGCGCGATGCGGCCCGGAGCGAGGCCGTTACGGCAGGTGCCGGGATAGATTCGCGCGCCGTCCGGGGCGAGCGCCGAGTCGGCGATCTCGCTGCGCGCGCAGCCACAGGGGTAGACTGCTCCGCGCCGCGCGAGCGCGTCGATGGCTTCGGCGTAGCGCTGCTCCCGCGCGCTCTGATAGAGGAGCGGCCCGTCCCAGCCAAGGCCCAGTGCCTCGAGCTGACGCAAGATCTCCGCGGTCGCGCCCGCGACCTCGCGCGGCTTGTCGAGATCTTCCACGCGCAGCAGCCAGACCCCGCTTGCGGCGCGGGCGTCGAGCCAGCTGGCCAGGGCGGCCACCAGGGAACCGAAGTGCAAAGGCCCTGTCGGCGACGGGGCGAAACGGCCCGTGTAGCGCATGTGCGCGTATAGTGCCAGTTTGAATAGGAGAATGCTGGATGGCGACTGTAGAGCTGACGAAGGAAAACTTTGAACAGGTTGTGACGACGAATCCGATAGTCGTGGTCGATTTCTGGGCGCCGTGGTGCGGCCCGTGCAAGGGATTCGCTCCGGTATTCGAGGGCGCCTCCGAGAAACACCAGGACGTGGTGTTCGCCAAGGTGAACACCGACGACGAACAGGAAATTGCGGGTGCATTCGGCATCCGTTCGATTCCGACGCTGATGGTGTTCCGCGAAAGAGTCCTGCTGCTGCAGCAGGCGGGTGCGTTGCCGGCGTCCGCGCTAGAGCAGGTGCTCGAGCAGGCGAAGGCCATCGACATGGCACAGGTGCGCAAGGAAATCGCGGAGCGCGAGAGCGCCGAGGACAAAGCGCCGGAAACCGGCGGCGCCTGAGCGGAGCGCCGTGCTGTGATCGAGCTACGACGCGCGGCGGAACGCGGGCACGCCAATCACGGCTGGCTCGACTCGTTCCACAGTTTCTCGTTCGCCGACTACTACGATCCGCGTCATATGGGCTTCGGCAGTCTGCGAGTGATCAACGAGGATCGGGTCCAGCCCGGGGCCGGCTTCGGCACGCACGGGCATCAGGACATGGAGATCGTGAGCTACGTGCTGGAAGGCGCGCTCGCGCACAAGGACTCGATGGGAAACGGCTCGACCATCGTTCCCGGGGACGTCCAGCGCATGAGCGCAGGGACCGGGGTACGGCATAGCGAGTTCAACCGAGCCGATGCGGGCGTCACGCACTTCCTGCAGATCTGGATAGAGCCCGCGGCGCGCGGGATCGCGCCAGGCTACGAGCAGAGGCATTTCGACGCCGCTTCGAAGCGCGGCCGCCTGCGGCTGGTCGCCTCTCCCGACGGGCGCGACGGATCGGTGACGATCCATCAGGACGCCTGCATGTACGCAGCACTGCTCGATGGCAGCGAGCGTATCGCGCATCGCCTGCATGACGGCAGGCGCGCCTATGTGCATGTCGCCCGCGGGAAGGTGGTTGTCAACGGAATCGAGCTCGCCGCGGGCGACGCCCTCAAGGCGAGCGGCGTCGCGGAAATCGCCCTTGAACGGGGCGAACAGGCCGAAGTGCTGCTCTTCGATCTCGCGTGAACGGAACGTGCATGGAGCGCTGATGGGCGCCACGCGCATCGAGCGCGATTCGCTGGGCCAGATCGATGTGCCCGCCGACAAGCTCTGGGGGGCGCAGACCGAAAGGAGCCGGCGCAACTTCCGCATCTCGAACGAGCGCATGCCGCTTTCGATGATCTACGCGCTGGCGTTGATCAAGCGCAGCGCGGCCGAGGTCAATCTCGGGCTCGGCCTGCTTGATACGCGCAAAGCCGCCGCGATCCGGCAGGCGGCGGACGAGGTTCTCGCCGGCCGCCACGACGAAGAGTTTCCCCTGGTCGTGTGGCAGACCGGATCGGGCACGCAGTCCAACATGAACGTCAACGAAGTACTCGCCAACCGGGCGTCCGAAATTCTCGGCGGCACGCGCGGCGAGGGCCGGCTGGTGCATCCGAACGACGACGTCAACCGCGGGCAATCCTCGAACGACGTGTTTCCGACCGCGATGCACGTGGCCGGCGCGCGGGCGCTGCACGGCCGGCTTTTTCCGGCGCTGGAGCGGCTGCGCCAGACGCTCGTCGGCAAGAGCGAGGCGTTCGCGCGGATCGTCAAGATCGGCCGGACTCATCTGCAGGACGCGACCCCGCTCACGCTCGGGCAGGAATTTTCGGGTTATGCGGCGCAGCTCGGGTACTCGGAGACCGCGCTGCGGGCCAGCGTGGCGGGCCTGTACCAGCTCGCCATCGGGGGCACGGCGGTCGGCACCGGCTTGAACGCGCATCCGGAATTCGCCGCCAGGGTGTGCGAGGCACTGGCCCGCGAAACCGGACTGCCGTTCGCGAGCGCGCAAAACAAGTTCGCGGCTCTCGCGGGACACGAACCGATCCTCTTCGCGCACGGAGCGCTCAAGACGCTTGCCGCGGCGCTGATGAAGATCGCAAACGACGTGCGCTGGCTCGCGTCCGGTCCGCGCTCGGGGCTGGGCGAGCTGTCGATTCCGGAGAACGAGCCGGGCAGTTCCATCATGCCCGGCAAGGTGAATCCGACCCAGGCCGAGGCAATGACCATGCTGTGCGCCCAAGTGTTCGGCAACGACGTTGCGTTGAACATCGGCGGCGCATCGGGCAATTTCGAGCTGAACGTGTTCAAGCCGCTCGTGATCCACAATTTCCTGCAGAGCGCGCGCCTGCTGGCCGACGGATGCGTGTCGTTCGAGGAGCACTGCGCGCGCGGCATCGAGCCCAACGTGGAGCGGATCGGCGAGCTGGTCGAGCGCTCCCTCATGCTGGTGACCGCGCTGTCGCCGAAGATCGGCTACGACCGCGCTGCGGAGATCGCCAAGAAGGCGCACCGGGAGGGCACCACCCTGCGCGAAGCCGCGCTAGCGCTGGGCTTCGTCAGCGCGGAGGACCTGGATCGCTGGCTGCGCCCGCAGGACATGGTCGGGCCGAAAGAATGACCTAGGCTGATAAACTTCGCCCCGCCATGTCAGTCGTCGTCCTCATCTCCGGCCGGGGCAGCAACGCGCAGGCCCTGCTGGAGGCCGGGCTGCCTGTCGAGGCGGTGATCAGCAACCGCGAGGACGCTGCCGGACTGGAAATCGCGCAGCGCCACGGCGTTGCGACTCGAACCGTCGCGCACAAGGACTACTCGGCGCGCGAAGCGTTCGACGCGGCGCTCTCGGCCGAGATCGACCGGTATGCGCCCCGCCTGGTCGCGCTGGCGGGGTTCATGCGGATCCTGACGCCCGCGTTCGTTGCGCGCTACGCCGGCAGACTGGTGAACATTCATCCGTCGCTGCTTCCCGCATTCACGGGCCTCGACACCCACCGGCGGGCGCTGGCCGCTGGCGTGAAGCTGCACGGCTGCAGCGTGCATTTCGTCACCGAGCAGCTCGACCACGGCCCGATCATCGCCCAGGCCGCCGTGCCGGTCCGCCCGGATGACACCGCGGACCGGCTTGCCGCGCGGGTGCTGCGCCAGGAGCACGTCGTGTACCCGCGCGCGATACGCTGGTTCCTGGAGGGCCGGCTGGTCATCCGCGACGGCGTCGTCAACGTTAAGGGAAATGATGCGCAATTGGTTTATTGCGATCGCGATTAGCGCCTGCGTCTGCGCCGGCGCGCGTGCCGCGCCTCCGGCGCATGTCGAGATCGACTACGACGTGCTGCGCAACGGCAGCGCGATGGCGGAGGTGGTCGACCGGTTCCGGCACGACGGCGATTCCTACCACGTGGTCGAAGAGTGGCACGGTAAGGGAATTCTCGCGCTCCTCGGCGGCATTACCCGCACCAGCAGCGGTACGCTTGCCGGCGGCGTGCTGCGGCCCAAGGAATTCTCCGACGTCCGCACCGGCCGCGACCCGGCGACGGCCGCGTTCGACTGGGCGGACAAGCGCCTGACGCTTGAATCGCACGGCAAGTCCCGGACGCAACCGATGCCCGCGCACGCGCAGGACAAGCTTTCGATGCTCTATGCGCTCGGATTCGACGTCGAGCGCAGGAGCCCGATCACGATCAACGCCACCGACGGCAAGGGTGTCTCACGCTACGTGTTCGACGTCGAGGGCAAGCAGATGATCGACACGCCCGCCGGCAGGTTCGACGCGCTCAGGCTCGTCAAGCGCAAGGACGGACCCGACGATCATGGGACGGAAATCTGGCTCGCGCCGAATCGCGGCTACCTTCCGGTCAGAATCCTGATCACCGACAAGGACGGCACGCGCATCGACCAGGTTGTGACGCGCATCGTCCAGCCGTGAGACCGCGCCCGGCGCTCCTCGCTCACGCCGAGGCGCTCGTCGCCCAACTGCTGCGGTTCGAGCGGCCCGCGGACCAGACGGTGTCACGGTATTTTCGGACCCACCGTCAGCTCGGTCAATCCGATCGCGCGTTCGTCGCCGAGACCGTTTACGCCGTGCTGCGCCGCAGGCGCTCGCTCGAGGCCGCCTCGGGAAGCAGCGCGCCGCGCACTCTGGTGCTGGCGGTGCTCGCGCGCGTACACGGCTTCTCCGCGCGAGCGCTGGAAGGCCAGCTGCGGGTCGGCGAGAGCGCAGTCGTCTCGGGCGCCCGCTCGGCGAATGAGCAGGCCTGGCCGAGCGCGGTGCGGGCGGACCTGCCGGACTGGTTATGGCAGCGCCTCGTGGCCGAGCAGGGCGAGGCGGAAGCGATGCGGGCCGCGCTCGGCCTGCTGAACCCGGCGCCGCTCGACCTGCGCGTCAATCTGGCGCGCACGGACCGGGAGGCCGTTCTCGCTCGATTCGCGGCGGACCGGATCGACGCCGCGCCGACGAAATACTCGCCGGCCGGAATCCGGCTTGCGGGCAAGCCCGCGATCAACCGGCATCCGCTGTTCCAGCAAGGGCTGGTGGAAGTGCAGGACGAGGGCAGCCAGTTGCTTGCCTACCTGCTCGCGCCGCGGCGGGGCGAGATGGTGGGCGATTTTTGCGCGGGCGCGGGCGGCAAGACTCTGGCCCTCGCGATGCTGATGCGCGGCACCGGTCGCCTGTACGCGATGGACGTTTCGGCCGCGCGGCTGCAAGCGCTGGCGCCGCGCGCGGCGCGGGCAGGGATCTCGAACGTCTATCCGCTTGCACTTGCCGGCGAGGGCGACGTGCGTGCCAAGAGGCTCGCGGGCAAGCTGGATCGCGTTCTGGTCGATGCGCCTTGCAGCGGCTTCGGCACCTTGCGCCGCAACCCGGACCTCAAGTGGCGGCATGGCCCCGACGCGGTCGAAGAACTGGCGCAGAAGCAGCTGAACATCCTGCGGGCGGCCGCGCGGCTGGTCAAGCCGGGAGGAAGGCTCGTCTACGCGACGTGCAGCGTCCTGCAGGCCGAAAACGAGGAGGTCGTCGAGCGCTTCACGGCGGCCCAAGCGGAATTCAGCGCGCTTTCATGCGGCGAGCTGCTCGCCGCACAGCGCATCCCCATCGAAGCGGGCGGACAACTGAGGCTGTGGCCGCACCTGCATGACACCGACGGGTTCTTCGCCGCCGCGCTGGAGCGCCGCTCCATTCAGTCCGGCGGATGACCGCCGCCGCGACCGTAGCGTTCGTGCAGGTGCACGGGGCGCACCGACCCTCGGCGCACGCGGATGTTGAGCATTTCCACGCAGACCGAGAATGCCATTGCAAAATAGATATAGCCCTTGGGCACTTCGTGGTCGAATCCCTGCGCAATCAGTGCCACGCCGACCACGACCAGGAATGACAGCGCCAGCATCTTCAAGGTCGGGTGCGCCGAAATGAATCGTCCGATCGTGCCGGCGAACGCCATCATAAGGATGACCGATACGATCACCGCGGCGATCATGACCGGGAGCTCCTGCACCATTCCGACGGCGGTGATGATCGAATCGAGGGAAAAGACGAGATCGATGATCATGATCTGCACGATCGTCGAACCGAACCCGGCGAGCGCGGATGACGATTGCCCGGTGTCCTCCGCGCCCTCCAGCAACTGGTGAATCTCCCTCGTGCTCTTCCAAAGCAGAAACAGGCCGCCTGCGATCAGGATCAGGTCACGTCCCGAAATTTCCTGCCCGAAGGCGCGCAACAGCGGCGCGGTCAGGCCAATGAGCCACGCCAGTACCAGCAGCAACCCGATTCGCATGAACATCGCGCCGAGCAGCCCGACGCGCCGCGCGAGGTCGCGCCGCCCGCTCGGCAGGCGATCCACCAGGATCGTGATAAAGATCACGTTGTCGATTCCGAGCACCAGCTCGAGCGCCGTCAGCGTCAGAAATGCGACCCAGGCCTGAGGGTCGGTGAGCAGTTCGATCATCGGAAAACGCTCCACGAAGGGAAATTTCGAGGAATTTTCACACCTGTCGCGCCGCGCGGCGGTTTCCCCTTTCGAGGCGAGGAGTTATCGGCGCGACTGCGCGCGTATGGATCCATCACAGATTGTTTCTTGCGGCCGCAGGGGATTCGCGTAGAATGACACGCGCCTGACATTTTCGTCGAACAGAGCGAACCCAACTAGATGATTTTTTCCGGATTGATCGACTTGCCCTGGTGGGGCTACGTGCTTGTGGCACTGGGATTGACCCACGTCACGATTGCTTCGGTCACCATCTTTCTGCACCGCCACCAGGCTCATCGCGCGCTCGACCTGCATCCGATCGCGTCGCATTTTTTCCGTTTCTGGCTGTGGCTCACCACGGGGATGGTGACCAAGGAATGGGCGGCCATCCATCGCAAGCACCACGCGAAGTGCGAGACCACCGAGGACCCGCATAGCCCGCAGGTGTACGGCATCAATCGGGTGCTGTGGGCGGGCGTATTCCTGTATGTGAAGGAGTCCGGCAACCGCGAAACGATGGAGCGCTACGGACACGGGACGCCCGACGACTGGCTCGAGCGCAACGTGTACGCCCGGCACCAGATTTTCGGCCTCACGCTCATGGGCGTGATCAATATCGCGTTGTTCGGCCTGGTGCCCGGCGCGCTGATTCTGCTCACCCAGATGGTGTGGATCCCGTTCTGGGCCGCCGGGGTGATCAACGGCATCGGCCACTTCTTCGGCTACCGCAACTTCGGCTGTGCGGACGCCAGCACCAACATCGTTCCTTGGGGCATCCTGATCGGAGGCGAGGAGCTGCACAACAACCACCACGCATTCGCGTCGTCGGCCAAGCTGTCGGCCAAGTGGTACGAGTTCGACATCGGCTGGATGTACATCAGGATGCTGGAGCTGCTCGGCCTCGCGAGCGTGAAGAAGGTGGCGCCGAAGCCGCGCTTCGCCGCCCCCAAGCCCGCGGCGGATTTCGACACTCTGCATGCGGTGATCGCGAACAGATACGACGTTCTTTCGCGTTATGCGAAGTCGATCAAGAAGACCTATCACGAAGAGCTGCAGCGGCTCGGACACTGGTCGCCCGGCGATGCGCGGGCGCTCAAGTCGCTCAAGCGCGCGCTGCTCCGGGTTCAGGAGCTGTCGGAGGCCGAGCGCGCGCGCCTGGCCGAATCGCTCAAGAATTCCCGTGCCCTGGCGACGGTCGTGGCGATGAGCCACGAATTGGCGGCATTGTGGGAGCGCTCCACGGCCTCCAAGGAGCAACTGCTGCGACAGCTGCAGGACTGGTGCCACCGCGCCGATTCGAGCGGCATTGTTCCCCTGCAGGACTTTTCCCGCCGCCTGCGCTGCTACGCCTGAGCCTGCAGCGGCCCCAAGAAAAAAGCCCGCCTAGGCGGGCTTTTTTTATTTCGGGTGCGGGGAAGCCCTATTTGAGCTTGGTCTCCTTGTACATCACGTGCTTGCGCGCTCTGGGATCGAACTTCTTGATCTCCAGCTTGTCGGGTGTGGTGCGCTTGTTCTTCGTCGTGGTGTAGAAGTGGCCGGTGCCGGCAGTCGACTCGAGCTTGATCTTTTCGCGCATGATGGACTCCTGTCAGGCCTTCGCCTCGGCCTTGGCCTTGGCTTTGGCCTTCGCGCGCACTTCGGCGAGCACGGCGTCGATGCCGAGCTTGTCGATGCGGCGCAGGCCGGCGGTTGAAACGCGCAGGCGCACCCAGCGGTTTTCGCTCTCCACCCAGAAGCGGCGGTAGTGCAAGTTGGGCTGGAAGGTGCGTCGGGTCTTGTTGTTGGCGTGCGAGACCAGGTTGCCCTTCATCGGCTTCTTGCCGGTGACTTCGCAAACACGGGACATGGATTGCGCTCCGCGAAAAAAAGAGGAAATTATACCCTAATAATCAGTGTGTTTTCAAGGATGCCGAGCGCGTGACGCAGCGCTTGATTCGCGCCACGGGCTTCTGTGATAGTTCGGCAGGTGAGCACTTCCCCTGCAAGACGTTGCGCGAGCTTCGCCGCCGTTTTCTGGGTCTCGGTCGGCTTGGCTCTTCTGCCGGCCGGATCGGCCTGCGGGCAAGCTTCGGACCCGGGCGCGGGCACGCCGCCGCGCCAGGCCGGCACGGTCGAGTTCGTCGCCGGCGATTCGATGATCACGCCGCGGGCCGGCAATAGCCGGCTGGCCGCCGAGGGCGGCCAGGTAAACGAAGGCGACACCGTCATCACCTTCAACGGTGCGGAGGCTCAGCTGCGCATGCTGGACGGTGCCTACCTCATGGTGCGCGCGAATTCGCGGATCAAGATTCAGGCCTACGTCGCGGACGGCGGCGAAGACGACCGCAGCATCCTCGAGCTGATCAAGGGCACGGTGCGCAGCATTACCGGCTGGATCGGCAAATACAACCGGGCCGCCTACGAGATCCGCACGCCCATCCTGGTCACCATCGGGGTGCGGGGCACGGATCACGAAGTCACTTACATCCCGCCGGGCGACTCGCGCGGAAAGCCGGGCGTGTACGACAAGGTCAATGAAGGCGAGGCGGTCATGCGCTCGGGCGACAACGTGGTCGAGGTGCCGCCCAATCGCGCGGTATTCAGCGCCTGGGGCACCAGGCCGCGCCGGCCGCGCCTGCTCGCGTCGATCCCCAGGTTCTTCAGGCCCGGGCCGCACGAGCTCGTGTTTGCGCGGCGTGCGCATGCAGCGGTACGCACGCTCGCTGCGCAGAGACAGGCGCGGATCCGGGCTGTGCGGGCTCTGCGGGCAAGGCAGCGCGGGGTGCCGCGGCTAGCGCCCGGGCGCCTGCGGGAGCGGCGCCCCGGCTTGCGCGGCACGCCGGGCGCCGGCGCGCGCGGCAAACCCGGTATCGGCGCGCGCGGCATGCCTGGAGTCGGCGCGCGCGGCAAACCGGGCGCGGCCTTGCGCGAACGTTTCCCGCGGCCCGGAACACTGCGCGAGCGCGCCGGCCGGGGCCCGGGCTCGCGGACGCTGCAGGCGCCCGGCAGCGGGCTTCGGGGCGTGCGACCGGAGGAAAGGGAGCGGCCGCGGGAACGAAGCCGTCCGGGGGCGCGCGGCCTGCGCTGACGCCCCGTCTACAGCAACCCGCGCTCCGCGAACGAGAGCGTCTGGTTGCCGGCGACGATGAAGTGATCGAGAACCCTGACCTCAACGAGCGCGAGTGCGTCGGCCAGGCTGCGAGTGAGCAGCTCGTCCGCCTGACTTGGCTGGGCCACGCCCGAGGGATGGTTATGCGCGAGAATCACGGCCGCAGCATTGCGGCGCAGCGCGGCTTTCACGACTTCGCGCGGGTAGACACTCGTCTGCGTCAGCGTGCCGCGGAACAGCTCCTCGGCGGCGAGCACGCGATGCTGTGCATCGAGGAAGAGCGCGACGAAGACCTCGTGCTCGCGGGCGCCAAGCGCAAGACGAAGATAGTCGCGCACGGCCGCCGGGGAATTGAGCGCGGCGCCGGAGCGAAGCTCTTCGCCCAGGCTGCGGCGCGCGATTTCCAGGACGGCAGCGAGCTGCGCGGCCTTCGCTTTTCCCAGTCCCTTGATCTCGCAAAGCGCGCCATGCCCCGCGGCGAGCAACCCGCTCATGCCACCGAAGTGCCCGATGAGCTCGCGCGCCAGTTCCACCGCGCTCTTGCCCGCAACGCCCGTGCGAAGGAAGACCGCCACCAGCTCCGCGTCCGACAGTCGGGCAGGCCCCAGCGCCTGCAGGCGCTCTCGCGGTCGCTCTGCCGCCGGCCAGTCCGTAATCGCCATGCGCCCCCCTCTGAATTAACCTAGAATCCCCTTCCGTCCAACGCTTTGGCGCCCGGACCGATGACAACCATCAAGGGAAAAAGAATCCTTCTCGGCGTGACCGGGGGCATCGCGGCCTACAAGGCCGTCGAGTTGGCGCGCCTCATGGTGAAGGCCGGGGTCGATCTGCGCGTCGTCATGACCGATGCCGCGACCCGCTTTGTCACGCCGGTCACGATGCAGGCGGTTTCGGGTCAGGCGGTCTGGACCGACCTCTGGGACGGGCGGGTGCCGGACAACATGGCGCACATCGAGCTGTCCCGAGACCGCGAGCTGATCCTGATTGCGCCCGCGACGGCCGATTTCATGGCGAAGGTCGCTCACGGACTCGCCGACGACCTTCTGTCCACGATGGTGCTGGCGAGGCGCTGCCCCTTGATGGTGGCGCCGGCGATGAACGTCGAAATGTGGGACAACCCGGCGACGCAGCGCAACTTGCTGGCGCTGCGCGACGACGGGATCCTGTTCGCGGGACCGGCCGCCGGCGATCAGGCCTGCGGCGAGACGGGGATGGGGCGCATGCTCGAGCCGGACCAGATCGCGGAAGAGGTCGAGGCGGCTTTCCAGCCCAAGGTGCTCGCCGGCAGGCGCGTGCTGGTCACCGCCGGGCCGACCGAAGAGCCGATCGACCCGGTGCGCGTGATCAGCAATCGAAGCTCCGGCAAAATGGGCTACGCGGTGGCGCGCGCGGCGCGCGAGGCCGGCGCCGAGGTCACCCTGGTGAGCGGCCCGGTCGCCCTGCCTGCGCCGGGCGGCGTGGCGCGCGTCAGCGTCCGGACCGCGCGCGAGATGTTCGACGCCGTAAAGGCCGCCGTGCCGGCAAGCGATATCTTCGTCTCGGTGGCCGCTGTCGCCGACTACAGGACGAGCAGCCCGGCGCCGCAGAAGATCAAGAAGGGATCCGGCACGGGCAAAACCCTGGAGCTCGAGGAGAATCCTGACATACTGGCTTGGGTGGCGGCGCAGCCGGCCCCGCCCTTGTGCGTGGGATTTGCCGCCGAAAGCGAGGACGTGGCGAAGAACGCCCGGGCCAAGCGCGCCAAGAAGAACCTGCCTTTGCTCGCGGCCAATCTGGCGCAGCACGCGCTCGGCGCCGACGAAAACGAGATCACGCTGTTCGACGATGCGGGCGAACACCCGCTCGGGCGCGGACCCAAGATCGAGCTGGCGCGCAAGCTGATGCTGCACCTGGCCGGCATGGGCGCCCGCGGCAAGCGTGGCTAGCGAGATGCGCAGCAAGCTCGAGGTGAAGATTCTCGACCCGAGGGTCAAGCACGACATGCCGCATTACGCGACGGCGGGGGCGGCGGGGATGGACCTGCGCGCGTGCATCGATCTGCCGCTCACCCTGGCGCCCGGGGACAGCGAGCTGGTTCCCTCGGGCATCGCGATTCACCTCGGTGACCCCGGCCTGGCGGCGGTGGTGCTGCCGCGTTCCGGGCTGGGCTCCAAACACGGCATCGTGCTCGGCAACCTGGTCGGCCTGATCGATTCCGACTACCAGGGCCAGGTGCTGGTGTCGGTCTGGAACCGGGGCCGCGACGCGTTCACGATCCAGCCCATGGACCGTATCGCGCAGCTGGTGGTCGTGCCCGTGGTGCAGGTCGAGCTGCACGTGGTCGAGGAATTCGCCGCCTCGGCGCGAGGCGCCGGCGGCTTCGGCAGCACGGGGCGCGGCTAATCAGACGACCGCGGCCGGCTCCTCTTCGAAGCTGAGCAGGATCTGCTCGGCGTCGTCGATATCGATGGTGACCTTGCCGCCGTGGACCAGTTTGCCGAACAGCAGCTCGTCGGCGAGCGCCCGCCTGATCGTGTCCTGGATCAGCCGCGCCATCGGGCGCGCGCCCATCAGGGGGTCGAAGCCCTTCTTGGCGAGGTGCTCCTTGAGCTTCTGGGTGAAGATGGGCTCGACCTTCTTCTCCTGCAGCTGCTCCTCGAGCTGCATCAGGAACTTGTCCACCACGCGCAGGATGATCTCGTTATCGAGCGACCGGAACGAGATGATCGCGTCGAGCCGGTTTCTGAACTCAGGCGTGAACATGCGCTTGATGGCCTCCATCTCGTCCCCGGTCTGCTTGGAGAGCGTGAATCCCATCGCGTTTTTCGACAACTGCTCGGCACCGGCGTTGGTCGTCATGACGATGACCACGTTGCGGAAATCCGCCTTCCTGCCGTTGTTGTCGGTCAGGGTGCCGTGGTCCATGACCTGCAGCAGGATGTTGAAGATGTCCGGATGCGCCTTCTCGATCTCGTCCAGCAGGAGGACCGAGTAGGGTTTCTTGGTGATCTGCTCGGTCATCAGGCCGCCTTGCTCGAAGCCGACGTAGCCCGGCGGCGCGCCGATCAGGCGCGACACCGCGTGGCGCTCCATGTATTCCGACATATCGAAGCGGATCAACTCGATGCCCATGCAATATGCGAGCTGGCGCGCGACCTCGGTTTTGCCGACCCCGGTCGGGCCCGAGAACAGGAAGCTGCCGATGGGCTTCTGGGGGTTGCCGAGCCCGGAGCGCGCCATCTTGATGGCGCTGGCGAGCGCATCGATGGCCTTGTCCTGGCCGAATACGACGGCCTTGAGATCGCGGTCGAGCTTCGCCAGGGCGCTGCGGTCGTCGGTCGAGACCGACCTCGGCGGGATGCGGGCGATCTTGGCGATGATGTCCTCGATCTCGGCCTTGCCGATGACCTTCTTCTGCTTGCTCTTCGGGGCAATGCGTTGCGCCGCGCCCGCCTCGTCGATGACGTCGATCGCCTTGTCCGGCAGGTGGCGGTCATTGATATAGCGGGCCGAAAGCTCCGCGGCTGTGGACAGCGCATTGAACGTGTACTTGATGCTGTGGTGGGCCTCGAAGCGTGTCTTCAATCCCTTCAGGATCTCGACCGTCTCCTCGACCGACGGCTCGTTGACGTCGATCTTCTGGAAGCGCCGCGAAAGCGCATGGTCCTTTTCGAACACGCCACGGTACTCGTTGTAGGTCGTCGCGCCGATGCATTTCAGCTGGCCCGTCGAGAGCACCGGCTTGAGCAGATTGGACGCGTCGAGCGTGCCTCCCGAGGCCGCTCCCGCGCCGATGACCGTGTGGATCTCGTCGATGAACAGCACCGCGTTGGGGTTGTCGACCAGCTGCTTGAGCACCGCCTTCAGCCGCTGCTCGAAGTCGCCGCGGTACTTGGTGCCCGCCAGCAGCGCGCCCATGTCGAGGGCGTAGACGGTGCACTTGGCGAGCAGATCCGGCACGCTTCCCTCGACCACCCGGCGCGCAAGCCCCTCGGCGATCGCCGTCTTGCCCACGCCCGCCTCGCCGACCAGCAGGGGGTTGTTCTTGCGCCGGCGGCAGAGCGTCTGGATGACCCGCTCCAGCTCCCGGTCGCGCCCGATCAGGGGGTCGATCTTGCCGGCGAGCGCCAAGGCGTTGAGATTCTGGGTGTAATTGTCGAGCGGGCTGTTGGCAGTCTCGGCCTGGCCATCCTGCTCGGCCTCCTGCTCGCCCTTGGCGGTGTGCGGCTGGGGCGTCTTGGTGATGCCGTGGGAGATGTAGTTGACGACGTCCAGCCGCGTGATGCCCTGCTGCTGCAGAAAGTAGACCGCGTGAGAGTCTTTCTCGCCGAAAATCGCTACCAGCACGTTGGCGCCGGTCACTTCCTTTTTGCCCGAAGACTGCACGTGCAGGATGGCGCGCTGAATCACGCGCTGGAACCCGAGCGTGGGCTGGGTGTCGACTTCACGGTCCGCCGCGATGCGCGGAGTCTGCTCGGCGATGTGCTGGGCCAGGTTCTTGCGCAGCTCGTCGATATTCGCGCCGCAGGCGCGCAGCACCTCCGCCGCGGTGGGGTTGTCCAGCAAGGCGAGGAGCAGGTGTTCGACGGTAATGAACTCGTGGCGCTTCTGCCGCGCCTCGACGAACGCCATGTGAAGACTGACTTCGAGCTCCTGGGCAATCATCCTACGTTTCCTCCATCACGCACTGCAGCGGGTGCTGGTGCTTTCGCGAATATGCGGCCACCTGCTGCACTTTGGTGGTGGCCACATCGCGAGGATACACCCCGCAGACCCCAATGCCTTCACGGTGAACCTTGAGCATTACCTGGGTTGCCCGTTCCCGCGTCATGCCGAAGAACTTTTGCAGCACCAGCACGACGAACTCCATCGGCGTGTAGTCGTCGTTCAAAAGCATGACCTTGAACATCGGCGGCGGCTTGAGCTTGCTCTTGCGCGCCTCAAGTACGCTATCGTCTCTGAACTGCGTCGCCATGCCGCCCGTTTGCTATGCGCCGTCGAGCTCAATGAGATCAGACATTCCTTTCGCTTGCCCGTTCCCGCTCCGCGTGAAGTGATGGATCGGCAGCTGTGCCCGATACTGTCCAGACTATCCTAATCAATGTGTCCGGGCGGCGCAATGTGATCGCGCCAGGGGGTGCGGCAGAGTTGGCGAATCGCCGCTGAACGGGTGCTTTGGGCGCCCCTTGACGGCCCGGGGTGGGGGGGGTAAAACGCGAACCGTGTTTGATTTCAGGCTGTCTGTTTCGCCATCGAGAGGGCGGCGGGGTCGTGAAGTTCAGGCATCCCGGGTATTCCCGCGGTAATCCTCAAAACCAGTTGGAAAGGAAGGGCCATGGCGACAGGCACCGTTAAGTGGTTCAACGACGCGAAAGGCTACGGGTTCATCACGCCGGACGACGGCAGCGAGGACCTGTTTGCGCATTTTTCCGCGATCAACATGTCGGGCTTCAAGACCCTTAAGGAAGGCCAGAAGGTCTCCTTCGACGTGGTCCAGGGCCCGAAGGGAAAACAGGCCTCGAACATCCAGAAGGCCTAGCCAGTCAGCAGTACAGAATTGAAAAAGGCCGCCCTCGGGCGGCCTTTTTGTTTGCCCTTCTTGTCCGTTACATGCGCTCGATCATCGCCTGCCCGAAGCCCGAGCAGGAGACCTGCTTGGCGCCCTGCATCTGGCGTGCGAAGTCGTACGTCACCACCTTGTCCCCGATCGCGGCCTCGATCGATTTGACGATCGCATCGGCCGCCTCGGTCCAGCCCATGTGACGCAGCATCATTTCGGCCGAGAGGATCTCGGAACCCGGATTCACATAGTCCTTTCCGGCGTATTTCGGCGCAGTGCCGTGCGTCGCCTCGAACATGGCGACTGAATCCGACATATTGGCGCCCGGGGCGATGCCGATGCCCCCGACCTCCGCGGCGAGCGCGTCCGAGATGTAGTCGCCGTTCAGGTTGGTGGTTGCCAGCACGTCGTATTCGGCAGGCCGGAGCAGGATCTGCTGCAGCATCGCGTCCGTGATGACGTCCTTGACGACGATATCCGGGCCGCCTTTGGGATTCTTGAAGCTGCACCAGGGGCCGCCGTCGATCGGCTTGGCGCCGAATTCCTTTTGCGCGAGCTGATAGCCCCAGTCGCGGAAGCCCCCCTCGGTGAACTTCTGGATATTGCCTTTGTGCACGAGGGTCACCGACTTGCGCTTGTTGTCGATCGCGTACTGATACGCCTTGCGGATCAGGCGCTCGCTGCCCTCGATGGAAACCGGCTTGATGCCGATCGCCGAGCTCGCGGGAAAGCGGATCTTCTTGACCTTCATTTCCTTGATCAGGAAGTCGATGACCTTGTTGGCTTCGGCCGACTTGGCGGGCCATTCGATCCCGGCGTAGATGTCTTCGGCGTTCTCGCGGAAGATCACCATGTCGACCTTGTCCGGTTCGCGCAGCGGGCTGGGGACGCCCTTGAACCACCGCACCGGACGCAGGCAGACGTACAGATCCAGCTCCTGGCGCAGCGCGACGTTGATCGAGCGGATGCCGCCGCCCACCGGAGTGGTCAGCGGCCCCTTGATCGAGACGACGTATTCCTTGGCCGCTTCGAGCGTTTCCTCCGGCAGCCAGACGTTCTCGCCGTACACCTTGCAGGACTTCTCGCCGGCGTACATTTCCATCCACACGATCTTCTTCTTGCCGTCGTAGGCCTTCCTGACTGCCGCATCCACCACCTTGATCATCACCGGCGTGATGTCGACACCGGTCCCGTCGCCCTCGATATAGGGGATGATCGGCCTGTCGGGTACCGCGAGCGAGAAGTCCTTGTTGACCTTGATCTTTTCGCCGTCCGCGGGAACCTTGATGTGCTTGTACGCCATGGCTACTCCTGGGAAGAAGAAACGCTAAAAGATATATTATATAAGACTCGGGTCCCCGGCCCCAGCCGATGCCGCCCGGACCACGCCGCGGCACAAAATCATACGCCGCGTGTCATTTGTCGCGCGGCGGCTGCCGCTTCTGTCAACCGGCCTGCCCTTCGAACGTTGATGAGCAGCGTCCCGGCGCAAACCGGGCGTCGCTGTACAACGACAACGTTCATCTCTATAGAAGGTATGCCAATGAAGAAGCTGCTGTCGCTCCTGATCGCCGCCACGTTCGCCGCCGTTTCGTTCCAGGCCGTGGCGCAAAGCGATAAGAAGGAAGATAAGACCGAAATGAAGGTCGAGAAGAAAGCCAAGGCGAGGAAGCACGTCAAGGCCAAGAAGCACGTCAAGGCCAAGAAGCACGTCAACAAGACGGCCAAGAAGAAAGAGCAGAACAAGGAGCAAATGAAGAAGTAAGCGCTTCTGGCGCTAGAGGAAAAGGCAGGGTATCTTTCCCTGCCTTTTCCATTTAAGAGACCTGTGACCCGCCTTCTCTACGCCCTCCTTGCGGCGCTGCTTGGCGCCGTGGCTCCCGCGCGGGCCCAGACCTCGCCGCCGCCGCTTCCCAGGCTGGAGCTGTCGATCGAAATGCGCGCGATCCATGCCGAAGTGGCGGATACCGTCGCCGCGCGAACGCAGGGCTTGATGTACCGGACTTCGCTCGCGCCCAACAGCGGCATGCTCTTCGTGTACGAGCAGCCCGCCATGGAGTGCATGTGGATGAAGAACACCCTCGTTCCGCTTTCGGTGGCGTTCATGGACGGCAGGGGCGTGATCATCAACATCGAGAAGATGCAGCCCCAGACAGAGGATTCTCACTGCACCGCGCGCCCGGCCAGCTACGCGCTGGAAATGGAGCAGGGCTGGTTTGCCCGCAACGGCATCCGGCCCGGGGCGGTTCTGCTCGGACTCGACAGGGTCAAGCAACCGCGCTGATCACGGTCAGCGCCGGTTGCCGTCGCGCGCGCGGCCGCGCGCCGGGACTGCCTCAGCCGAAGTTCCTGCCGGCGAAGTCCCAGTTCGCCAGGCTGGCGAGGAATGTCTCGACGAATTTGGGCCGCGCGTTGCGGTAGTCGATGTAGTAGGCGTGCTCCCAGACGTCGATCGTGAGCAGCGGCTTGTCCGAGCCCGTGACGGGCGTGCCGGCGTTCGACGTGTTCACCAAATCGACGCCGCCGTCCGGCTTTTTGACCAACCAGGTCCAGCCGGAGCCGAAGTTGCCCACCGCGCTTTTCGTAAAGGCCTCCTTGAAGCCGTCGAACGATCCCCACTTCTTGTCGATCGCCGCCGCCAGCGCACCGGAGGCCTTGCCTCCGCCGCCCGGCTTCATGCTGCTCCAGAAGAACGTGTGGTTCCAGACCTGAGCCGCGTTGTTGAACACGCCCCCCGAGGCCTTCTTGACGATGTCCTCGAGCGAGGCGTTTTCAAACTCCCCGCCCTTGATCAGGTTGTTCAAGTTGGTGACGTAAGCCTGGTGGTGCTTGCCGTAGTGGAACTCCAGCGTTTCCTTGGAGATGTGCGGCGCGAGAGCGTCCATCGCGTACGGAAGGGGTGGTAGCTTGTGTTCCATAGGAATTCCTCTCGGCGGGTGGAAAAGCCTTCGGATTCTAGTGGAAGCGGCCGGTGCGTGACAACGCGCGCGCCCGGATGCGGGAAAGACCGCAGCATCCGAAGGGTATAAGCCGCTGCGCCGGAAACCTTCTGGAAATCAGGGCGTCCGCGGAGGGGGCAGCGCGTCACATTCCTGAAAGATGCGAGCGGTGCAGCGCGCGCAGACCGCGCGATCCAGTCGCCCGAACACGGCGGCGATCGCTTCCGCCTTGGTCCGGAATACGTTTTGCTCGCCGATTTCCTCCATGAAGCCGCAATTGCGCAGCACGTCCTCGACCGGCTGGCGCGTGCCCTGCAGATAGAGCTGACCGTTGTCCCAGCGGCGCTTGCGCGCTTCGCGCAGCAGAGCTTCCGCGCCGGCGACATCGACGAAGTTGACGTTGCGTGAGACGAGCAAAAGGTGCTTCTGGTCGCGCGTGATCTCGCGCAGCGTCTCGAAATGGGACTCCACGTGGTCGACCGCGCCGAAGTAGATCGAGCCCTCGACGCTGAGGATCTTGAGCTGGGGGCATTCGGAGAGCCCCTCTCGCGTCGGCGAGAACGTGCGTTCGCTATGGCGCGGATCCGGTACCAGGCTTCGCATTATCGGGCGCGAAGTGCGGTACAGGTACACGACCAGGGACGCCATCACGCCGACCAGGATCGCGTACTGAAGCGGTATGACGAGCGTCGCGACCAGCGTCGTCCCGAGCACCGCAGCCTCCTGCCGGCTGGCGCGCAGGTACATCTGCATCTGCTTGAGATCAATCAGGCCCCAGCCCGCCAGCACCAGCAAACCGGCGATCGCGGGCAGCGGCAGCAGAGCGGCGACCGGCGCAAGTACCATCAGCAGCAGGATGAGAAACAGGGCGGACGACACCGCGGATAGCGGCGTGCGCGCGCCTGATTCGTAGTTGATGCCGCATCGGTTGACCGACGCGCTCGACGGATAGCCGGAGAAGAAGGCCGCCGCCACGTTCGCCAGGCCCTGGCCGATCAGCTCCTGATTGTTGTCGATGCGCTGCCCGGAGCGGATCGCAATGGCCCGCACGATGGCGATCGCCTGGGTGACCGAAAGAATCGTCACCGCGAGCGCCGGGCCGAAAAGGCTGTTGAGCGTGTCGCTGGTCAGGTCGGGAAGGGAAAGCGGAGGCAGCGCGCTCGGCAGGGCGCCGAGAGTGCGAATGCCGGAGGCCTCGCCGCCGAGAAGCGCGTTCACGCCCCAGGCGGCCAGGGTGCCCACCACAGTCGCGACCAGCATCGGCGCCAGGCGCGGCGCAAAGCGCTTGGCGAGGGCACCGGAGACGATCGTGGCCAGGCCAACCGCCAGCGGCCAGGGTCGGGCATCGGCAAGATGGGCCAGGGTGTTGTGGACCATGTCCGCAAACACGCTGGCGCGCTCCACGTGCACGCCCGCGAGCGGCCCGATCTGGCTCACGATGATGATGAGGCCGATGGCGGCGGTGAAGCCGATGACCACGCCGTTGGAGATGAAATTGACCAGCGTGCCGAGGCGGAACAGCCCCATCAGCATCATCAGCAATCCGCACATCAGCGAGAGCGTGAGGGCCAGCGTCACGAAATCCGGCGAGCCGGGCGCCGCAAGGGGGGTCAGCATTGCGAGCACCATCAGCGAGACCGCATTGGTGGGACCGGACACGGCGTGCAGCGACGAGCCGAACAGGCCGGCGATCGCTGTCGGGACCATCGCGCAATACAGGCCGTATTCGGGCGGAAGGCCCGCCAGCGTCGCGTAGGCGACGCCTTGGGGCAGGACCACGACGGCACCGATCAGTCCGGCGATCGCGTCGGCTCGCAACGAACGACGGTCCACGCTCGGCCACCAGGCGAGGAACGGAAAGACGCGGCGGAGGAGGGGCTTCGCGGGCAATTTCGGGCACCGGGGTGTCGCGGTATCTTAGCAAGAGACGCGTCAGCCGAATCGGCTGCATGGGGCGCAGGGAGACCGTGTCGATATAAGCCGTACTTATATGCAGGCCGCATCGGGTATCGCGGACGGATCGCCTGCGAATACAATCCCGAGAGTGACACGCCGGGAGGGCTGACATGGGCGAAGCCGTACCTGACACGCGCATCGACACCTCGCGCCAGGCCGAAGTGGTGCGCCGGCTGCGCGAGTTCCTGCCCCCGCACGCGGTTCTGTTCCGGGACGAGGACACGCGCCCCTACGAGTGCGACGGCCTCACCGCTTACCGCCGCGCGCCGATGGTCGTCGCGCTGCCCGAGACCGACGCGCAGGTGCGGCACGTGTTGCAGACCTGCTCGGCGCTCGGCGTGCCGGTGGTGCCGCGCGGCGCGGGGACCGGACTCTCCGGCGGTGCGCTGCCGCTTGCCGACGGCGTGCTGCTGTCGATGGCCAAGTTCATGCGCACGCTGCGCGTGGATCCGGTCGCACGCCTGGCGGTGGTGCAGCCCGGTGTCCGCAATGCCGCCATCTCTGACCTGGTGGCGCCGTTCGGGCTTTACTACGCGCCGGACCCGTCCAGCCAGATAGCGTGCTCGATCGGCGGCAACGTGGCCGAGAACTCGGGCGGCGTGCATTGCCTTAAGTACGGCCTGACCGTGCACAACGTGATGCGCGTACGCGGCTACACGATCGACGGCGAGCCGGTGGATTTCGGCGGTGAGGCGCTCGACGCGCCCGGTTACGACCTGCTCGCGCTCGCAATCGGTTCCGAGGGTCTGCTTGCCGTGACGACCGAGGTGACCGTCAAGCTGCTGCCCAAGCCGCAGCTTGCGCGTGTGGTCATGGCCTCTTTCGATGACGTGGAAACGGCGGGCAAGGCCGTCGCGGCGGTGATCGCCGCCGGCATCGTGCCGGCGGGCCTCGAGATGATGGACAAGCCGGCCACGCATGCGGTCGAGCAATTCGTGCACGCGGGCTACGACCTCGAGGCGGCCGCGATATTGCTGTGCGAATCCGACGGCACGCCGGAAGAAGTCGGCGAGGAGATCGCGCGCGTCAAGCAGGTTTTGACGGACGCGGGGGCGACACGCATGACCGTGTCGCGCGACGAAGCCGAGCGGCTTCGCTTCTGGTCCGGGCGCAAGGCTGCATTCCCGGCGGTCGGGCGCATTTCGCCCGACTACTACTGCATGGACGGGACGATTCCGCGGCGTCGTCTGGGCGAGATTCTCACCTTCATCGGCGAGATGGAAAAGAAGTACGGGCTGCGCTGCCCGAACGTGTTCCACGCCGGCGATGGCAACTTGCACCCGCTGATCCTGTACGACGCGAACGAGCCTGACCAGCTGCACCGCACCGAGCAGTTCGCGCGCGAGGTGCTCGAGAAATGCGTCGAGGTGGGCGGCACGATCACCGGCGAGCACGGGGTAGGAGTGGAAAAGATCGACCAGATGTGCACCCAGTTCGGGCGCGACGAGCTCGAGACTTTCCACGCGGTGAAGCACGCATTCGATCCCGCGGGGCTGCTCAACCCGGGCAAGGCGGTGCCTACCCTGGCGCGCTGTGCGGAGTACCGCGGCATGCACGTGCACGGCGGACAGCTGCCGTTCCCCGAGCTGCCGCGATTCTGATGCAGGCCGTCCTCGACGCGTTGGCCGAACAGGTGCGCACGGCCGCCCAGAGCGCGCGCGCGCTGCGCCCGCGCGGCGGGGGAAGCAAGGACTTCTACGGCAACGAGCTCGCGGGCGAGCCGCTGGATACCCGCGCCTACGCCGGCATCGTCAGCTACGAGCCGAGCGAGCTGGTGATCACGGCGCGCTGCGGTACTCCGCTCGCCGAGCTCGAGCGGGCGCTGGCGGAAAAGGGCCAGATGCTGCCCTTCGAGCCGCCGCACTTCGGCGCGGACGCGACCCTCGGCGGCTGCGTCGCCGCGGGCCTGTCGGGCCCGCGCCGCGCGAGCGCGGGCGCGGTGCGCGACTTCGTGCTGGGCACCCGGTTGCTCGACGGCCGCGGCCGCGTGCTCGGCTTCGGTGGCGAAGTCATGAAGAACGTGGCGGGTTACGACGTTTCGCGCCTGCTCACGGGATCGCTCGGCACGCTCGGGGTGATACTCGAAGCTTCGCTCAAGGTTCTGCCGCGTCCGGCGCTCGAGACGACCTTGCGCTTCGAGGCCCCCAAGGACAAGGCGGTCGAATGGATGAACCAGTGGGCGGCCAAGCCGCTGCCGATTTCCGCCACCTGCTACCTCAAGGGCGAGCTGGCCGTGCGCCTCTCGGGTGCCGAAAGCGCCGTTCGCGCGGCGCGCGAACGGCTCGGCGGCGACGAGGTGGCGCGTGGCGAGGACTTCTGGGCCGACTTGCGCGAGCACGCGCATCCTTACTTCGCGGCCGAAGCGCCGCTGTGGCGCCTGTCTCTGCCTTCGACCGCCGCGCCGCTTGGCCTTGCGGGGGAAGAGCTGATCGAGTGGGGCGGGGCGCTGCGATGGCTGGCTGGAGCAGGGGATGCGCGCGCGATTCGCGAGGCGGCCCAGCGCGCGGGCGGCCATGCCACGCTGTTTCGCGCGCGCGACAAGTCGCCGGGGGCTTTCGCGCCCCTCGCACCCGTTCAAGCAAAGCTGCACCGGGCGCTCAAGGCGGTGTTCGACCCCGCCGGGATCTTCAGCCCCGGCCGGATGTATCCCGACTTGTGAGCAGGCGTTTTTCTTCGGTCTTCATGTTATCGCGCGCGAACTGGGCATACGGCGAATCCGGGTATTTCCCGAGCAGAGTGCGGTACAGCCGCAGAGCCACTGCGGGTTGTCCCGCAGCGCTCGCTTTGTCCGCGACCTCGATCAATCGCTTTTGCGCCCCTGCCGCGTCGCCGGCGAGTAGCGCGCCCGCGTGCAGCGCCCATGCCGATGCCATGAAGTTGCCTTGGCTCAGCAGGGCGCGCCCGAGCGCTTCCCACTGGGCGGGCGGCAGGCGCAGGCCGGCGCGCTCGTCGAGGTACTGTTCGAACACGCCGGCCGCGGCGGCGGCCTGGCCGCTGGCGAGACACAGGTCAATGGCTTGCGCCGCGGTTCGCTGCCGTAGCGCGGCAAGCGGCTCTCCGGGCGCAAGCCGCCTTGCCAGCAGCGCCATCGCCGCGGCCGCCTGCGCATCGCGGCCGTTTTCGAGCAGCGCCAGCCGCGCGGCCGCGAACGCGTCGAACAGCCCGGCCTCGTCGAGCTCGGCGGCGCGCGCTTTCGTTTCCTCGAAACTCGGCTTGACGGGTATTCCGGGCGCTTCCTTGGAGGCCTGTACCGGGGCGGATTTCTTTGCAGCCGTGGCCGCCAGTGTTTCCGCCATGAACTCGGCCAGGCGGCGCTCCTCGTCGCCTTCCGGTTCGGCTCCCTCGCGCCGGCGCCGCCAGGAAACCACGGGTACGGCCGCGATCGGCCCGAGCAAGAGTCCCCAGAAGCCGGTCAGCACGAATCCCGCTACGGCCGCCGCCGGCAGGATCATTTTCCAGTTTGGTCGCGCTTCCACCCGCCCTCCGTTCGCTCGGGGCCGGCGAAACTATAGAGCCTCCGACGGGATCTGAACAATGCAAACCAACCTGGCGGACTTTATCCGCGATACGCCCCAGGGACGCGAGGCCGACACGATCCTGCGCAAGTGCGTGCATTGCGGCTTTTGCACTGCGACCTGCCCCACCTACCAGCTGCTCGGGGACGAACTTGACGGGCCGCGCGGGCGCATCTACCTGATCAAGCAGGCGCTGGAAGGTGCGCCCGTGACCGGGCGCACGCGCCTGCACCTGGACCGCTGCCTGACGTGCCGCTCATGTGAATCCACCTGTCCCTCGGGCGTGCAGTACGGAAGGCTGGTCGATATCGGGCGCGCACTGGTGGAGGAACGTGCACCCCGCGGCCTGTTTGAGCGCGCCCAGCGCGCGGCGCTTGCGTTCGGCCTGCCGCGCACGAGGTTGTTCGGAGCGGCCCTGCGCCTCGGCCAGATGGTCCGGCCGTTGCTCCCTGCCGCGCTGAAGGCGAAAGTGCCGCCCCGCGCGCATCGCCCCGGCGCCTGGCCGGCGCCGCGCCACGCGCGCCGTATGCTGGTGCTTGCGGGTTGCGTGCAGCCGGTGCTGGCGCCCGCGGTGAACGCCGCGGCGGCGCGTGTTCTCGATCGGGCCGGCATCTCGCTGCTGGAGATGCGCGGCGCGGGCTGCTGCGGCGCGGTGCGCTTTCACTTGAACGACCAGGCCGGCGGGCGCGACGACATGCGCGCGCTGATCGACGCCTGGTGGCCTTCGGTCGAGCGCGGCGAGGTCGAGGCCATCGTCATGACGGCGAGCGGCTGCGGTGCAACCGTCAGGGAATACGCGCATCTTCTCGCCGAGGATCCGGCCTACCGCGAGAAGGCAGCGCGCATTGCCGCCATCACGCGCGACCTGTCGGAGGTCGTTGCGGCCGAAGCCGAGGCGCTCGATAAGCGGCTCGACGGCGCGGCGCCTCGCGGAAAGGTCGCCTTCCAGTCCCCGTGCTCGCTGCAGCATGGACAGCAGATCCGGGGCGTGGTCGAGGCCTTGCTTGCGCGCGCCGGCTATGAGCTCACGCCGGTGGCCGAGCCGCACCTGTGCTGCGGCTCGGCCGGAACCTATTCGATCCTGCAGCCGGCGCTCTCGCTCGAGCTTCGCGCGCGCAAGCTCGGCGCGCTGCAGGCGGGTGTGCCGGCACAGATCGCGACCGCGAACGTAGGGTGCCTTGCCCATTTGCAGGCGGGAACGGAGACTCCGGTCAGGCACTGGATCGAGCTGGTCGACGAAGCCCTGCAGCGTACAATTCCCGCATGAACGCCCCCCAGACTACGGACGCCCTGGCGGCTGCGGACGCAGATGTGAAGGTGGTGCGTGCGGCCTGCCCGCACGACTGCCCCGATACCTGCGCAATGCTGGTGACGGTCAAGGACGGCGTGGCGGTGAAGATCCAGGGCGACCCTTCGATGCCGTTCACCGACGGAACGCTGTGCACGAAGGTCTCCCATTATCTCGAACGGACCTATGCTCCCGAGCGCGTGCTTCACCCGCTGCGGCGCATTGGCCCGAAGGGGCGGGGCGAGTTCCGGCGCATCGGCTGGGACGTGGCGCTGGACGAAATCGCCGCACGTCTCAGGGAGCTCGCGGCGTCGGCCGAAGGTCCCGAGACCATCCTGCCGTGCAGCTACGCGGGCACCATGGGCATGGTGCAGTACAGCTCGATGGACCGGCGCTTCTTCCACAGGCTCGGCGCGTCGCTGCTCGATCGCACGCTTTGCTCGAGCGCGGGCAAGTTCGGCCTCAAGGCGACGCTCGGCGGGTCGGTAGGCATGGATCCGGAGCGCTTCGACGAGGCGAAGCTCATCATCCTTTGGGGCGCAAATCCGATCGTCTCGAACCTCCACCTCTGGTCGCGGGTGCAGCAGGCCAAGCGCCGCGGCGCCAAGGTGGTGGCGATCGACCCCTATCGAAGCCTGTCGGCGGAGAAATGCAGCCAGCACATCGCGCTGCTGCCGGGCACCGACGGAGCGCTCGCGCTCGGCATGATGCACGTGCTGATCACCGAGGGGCTGGTCGATCGCGATTACATCGCGCGCTATACGCTGGGCTTCGAGCAGCTCGCCGAGCGGATCCGGGAGCACACGCCGCAATGGGCGGCCCGGATCTGCGGCATCACGGCCGAAGAGGTGGAGACGCTGGCGCGCGAGTACGCCGCGGTGCGCCCGGCGGCGATCCGGCTCAACTACGGCATGCAACGGCACGCCGGCGGAGGCATCGCCGCCCGCACCATCGCCTGCCTGCCCGCGCTGACCGGCGCCTGGCGCGAGGCGGCCGGCGGGATCGTGCTGACCACGGCGGACTTTTACGGCTTCGATCACGCCGCGCTCGAGCGGCCGGATCTGCTCGCAGGGCGTCGGCCGCGGGTCGTCAACCAGTCCGCGCTGGGCGACGCCCTGACGCGGGCCGACCCGCCGGTGCGCGCGACCATCGTCTACAACAACAATCCGGTCGCGGTCTGCCCCGACTCGGAAAAGGTGATCGCCGGGTTCTCGCGCGAGGATCTCTTTTGCGTGGTGATGGATTCGTTCATGACAGATACGGCCGACTACGCCGATATCGTGCTGCCCGCGACGACCCAGCTCGAGCACCACGACGTGCACAAGTCCTACGGCCACCTGTACGTGCTCGGCAACAGCCCGGCGATCGCCCCGGTTGGCGAATCCCTGCCGAACTCCGAAGTGTTCAGGCGGCTCGCCGCCCGCATGGGATTTGACGAGCCGTGCTTTCGCGATAGCGACGAGGACATCTGCGCGCAGGCGCTGGCATCGAGCAGTCCGCGCATGCGCGGCGTCGGCTGGCGCGAAGTCAAGGCAAAGGGCTGGCAGCGGCTGCGGGTGCCGGACCGGTTCGCACCCTTCGCCGAGGGCGGCTTTCCGACCCCCTCCGGCAAGTGCGAGTTCTACAGCGAATCGCTCGCGCGTCAGGGGCTCGATCCGCTGCCGTTCTTCAATCCGCCAGCCGAGTCGGCGGCGAGCAATCCGGGGCTCGCCGAGCGCTACCCGCTGGCGTTCCTGTCGCCGCCCGCGCGCCATTTCCTCAATTCCAGCTTCGCCAACCTCAAGCGGTTCCGGGACTTCGAGGGGGAGCCGCGGCTCGAGATGCACCCGGACGACGCCGCCGCGCGCGGCATCGTCGATGGCGACCGCGTGCGGGTATTCAACGCACGCGGCGAATTCAGCCTGCGTGCGCGCGTGAATGCAAGGCCGCGGCGCGGGGTGGTGGTAGCGCCTTCGGTGTGGTGGAAGAAGTTTTCCCCGGACGGGCGCAACGCGAACCAGGTGACCTCGCAGCGAACCGCGGATCTGGGCGGCGGTGCGACTTTCTATGACTGCCTGGTGCAGGTAGAGAAGTCGAGTTGAAACACGGGGGCCGGCAATGCCGGGCGCGACGCACCTGTTCGTGAGCGAGGCGCTGGGCCGCTACGGATTTCCCGCCGGCCATCCGCTGTCCGTCGACCGGCAAGGGGCGTTCTGGCGCGCCGCCGAAGCCCGTGGATTCGCCGCGCGCGCCACCTTGGCCGAAGCTCCACCCGCGGGGCGGGTGGAAATCGAGCGCTTTCATCGCGCCGAGTATGTCGAGCGCGTCATCGCGGCGTCGCGTGAAGGAGCCGGCTACCTGGACTATGGGGATACGCCGGCCTTCCCGGGTTGTTACGAGGCTTCGGCGTCCCTGGTCGGGGCGGCCTTGGAAGGCGCGCGGCGCATCGTGCGCGGTGAGGCCCGGCGCACGTTCCAGCCGATCGGCGGCCTTCACCACGCGCGCCGGAACGCGGCGGCGGGCTTCTGCGTATTCAACGATCTGGGCGTGCTGATCGAGGCCCTGCGCACCGAACATTCGATTCGGCGCATTGCCTATTTCGACATCGACGTGCACCACGGCGACGGCATTTACTACGAGTACGAGGACGATCCCGAGCTCATTGTCGCGGACATTCACGAAGACGGCTCTTCCCTCTATCCGGGATCCGGCTTTGCCTACGAGGCGGGCAGGGGGAGCGCGCTCGGAACCAAGCTCAACCTGCCGCTTCGCCCGGGGGCGGGCGATGCGGAATTCTTCCGCGTCTGGGAGGAAGCCGAGCGCTTCGTCGACGGATTCGAGCCGCAGTTTGTCATTCTGCAATGCGGCGCCGACAGCCTGGCCGGCGATCCGCTCGGCGACCTGCGCCTGACGCCTGCGGCTCACGCGCACGCCGCGCGCAGGCTCGTCGCGCTCGCCGAGCGCCACGCCGAGGGGCGGCTGATGGCTTTCGGCGGTGGCGGTTACAGCCTGGAGAATCTCAGCACGGCCTGGTGCGCCGTGCTGGAGGTGCTGCTTGAACTCTGAAACGGCGCAACACGCGAGAACAGCGGATCAGGATCTGGAGACGGCGCGGGTCTCCGCTCTGTTTCGGGGGGCGCGGCCCGCGTACGCGACGACACTGGTCAACGCGGCCATCCTGATCGCCGTGCTCTGGGGCGCGAGAGACGGAGCCTCGCTTGCCGGATGGTATGCGGCCTTGCTCGCCGCAACGGTCGCGCGAGTTGCGCTTCACCGGCGCTTCGGGCGCCAGGGGGTCTCCGGCTCCGCGCGCAGCTGGGAACGGCGTTTCGCGCTGGGCGCCCTCGCCACGGGTGCGATCTGGGCGTACGCGCCCGCAGCGCTGTTTCCCGCCAGCGGTCCGCTGCTGCAGATGGCGGTGGTGTTCGTGGTGGGCGGAAGCATCATCGGCGCGGCCGGGATCTATGCGGCGAGTCGCCTCGCGTTTTACGCATTTGCCGCGCTCCCCTCGATCGCGATCGCGGCGCAGCTGCTGCTCCAGCCAGGGCGTACCTACAAGCTGCTGGCCGCGACGGTCGTTGTGTTCGGCGTGGTCATGGTGCGCATCTATCGCGATGTCCACGACGCGGTCGTCGAGTCGCTACGCACCAGGCTGCGCAACCAGGAGCTGGTCGAGCGGCTTGCGGGCAGCGAGGCGCGTCTGCGCGATGCAATCGAAAGCTTTCCGGAAGCGATCGCCGTGTGGGGTAGCGACGACCGCATGATCGTCTGCGACGAAGCCTACGCCGAGCTGTTCGGCGACGGCCGGGGAGCCGCCGAGCTGGTCGGCATTTCCTACAGCGAGATCGCGCGCAGCGCCTACCGCGTCGAGCATCCCGCCGAATTCGAGGGGCGGGAAGAAGCCTGGATCGAGGAGCGTGTGCGACAGCACCGCGAGGGAAGCGGCGTGTTGCGCCAGTTCCAGACCCGGGACGGGCACTGGAGACAGGGTAAGTCGGTGCGCACCGCCCTCGGCGGCAGCGTCAGCGTGGTCGCGGACATTACCGATCTCAAGCGTGCCCAGGACGCCTATCTCGCGGTGCTGGCCGAGGAAAACCTGGTGCTGGACACCCTGCCGGTCGGGGTTGCCTTCGTCGAGCGGCGGATGATTCTGCGCTGCAACCGGCGCCTGGAGCAGATGCTCGGTTACGCCCCCGGCGAGATGCAGGGCAGGCCGACGCGCGTTTGGTACGCTTCGGACGAGCAGTGGGACGCGGTGGGCGAAGAAGCCTACCGGCGGCTGGCCAGCGGAGAGATCGTGGAAGGCGATACAAAGCTCGCGCGCCGCGACGGTACGCGTTGCTGGTGCCGGGCGCTGGGGCGGTCGCTGGATCCTGCGTCGCCGCAGGAATCGGCGATTTTCGTTTTTTCGGATGCCAGCGAGCGGATTGCCGCCGAGCAGGCGTTGCGCGCGAGCGAAGCTCTGTACCGGAACCTGGTTGCAACCTCGAACGATCTCATCTGGTCGCTCGACCTCGAGCGACGCTGGACATACCTGAATCCCGGCGCTGCACAGCGCATTTACGACTTTGCCGCAGACGAGCTTGTCGGGCGGCCGATGATCGAGCGAAGCGCGCAGGCGGTACGCGAGCGCGATGCCGCGGTATTCGGCCGCGTGATCGAAGGAGAACAGGTATTCGATTACGAAACGCGGCACACGAGGCGCGACGGCGGCTACGTTGACCTGTCGTTCAACGCCACCGTTTTGCGCGACGCGAAAGGCGTCATCGTCGGCGCGACCGGCACTGCGCGCGATGTGAGCGAACAAAAGCGCGCCGACGCAGTGCTGCACGAGACAGTGGAAAAGCTGCGCCTCGCGGTCGACGCGGCCGATCTGTATTACTGGGAGTGGGACCTCGCGGCCGACAAGCTGAGCTGGGGCCGCGACCCCGGGGGATTGATCGGCCGTCCGGACGAGCGCTCCCACAACTACCCGGGCTTTCGCGAGATCGTCCACCCCGAGGACCGCGAGCGCTACCTCGCGGCGGGACGTGCGGCGCTTGCATCGGGCGAGCCCTACACCGCCGAATTCCGCATCGTCACGCGCGACGGCGAGGTTCGATGGATCTCGGCGCACGGGTCCGTCCTGCGACATGCCGAAGGCGCATCCGAGAAGATGATCGGGGTGTCGCAGGACATCACCGAGCGCAAGCGCCAGGAGGAGGAAGTGCGCTTCCTCGCGTATCACGACACGCTCACCGGGCTGCCCAACCGGCGCCTGCTGGACGACCGCATGCGTCAGGCGGTTTTCCTGGCGCAGCGACGTGAAGCCAAAGTCGCTGCGCTGTTGATCGATCTGGACGACTTCAAGAAGGTGAACGACGCGCTCGGGCACCGTGCGGGCGACGCCGTTCTGCGCGAGGTCGCGCAACGGCTGGTGGCCTGCATGCGCAAGTCCGACACCCTGGCGCGCCACGGCGGCGACGAATTCGTGGCGCTGCTGCCGGACATGCAGCGCGAATCGGACTGCCAGTTCGTCGCGGAAAAGGCCTTGCGAGCGCTGGAGCCGGAGTTTCGCGTCGACGGAAAGACCTTTCGCATCAGTGCGAGCATAGGCATTTCCGTCTATCCGGCTGACGCCCGCGACGGCGAGACGCTGTTGCGCAATGCCGACGTCGCAATGTACCGGGCCAAACAACTCGGGCGCAGCCAGTACCAGTACTACGGCCGTTGAGGCACGCGGTATAGTGGCGAGCCTATGAGCAGTCCGCAGACAAGGCTGCCGCCGGCGCCGCGGCGCCGCGATTGGCGACAGTTCGCGCGACTGGCGCGTTTCATGCTGCCCTACCGCGCCCGCATAGCGGGCGCGCTGCTCGCACTGGTGGTCGCAGCCGGGTGCGTGCTGGCTCTCGGGCAGGGGCTCAAGCACGTGGTGGACAACGGCTTCGGCAGCGGCGATCCACGCCTGCTCGACGAGGCGCTCGGAGCCATGATCGGGGTGGCCGCGGTGCTCGCGGTTGCGACCTATTTCCGTTTTTTCCTGATGATGACGACCGGCGAGCGGGTGATTACGGATCTGCGGCGCGCGGTGTTCGACCACATTCTGGGCCTCGAGCCCGGCTTTTTCGAGGCCGCCCGCACCGGCGAGGTGATCTCGCGCCTCACCGCCGACTGCACGCTGCTGCAGCAAGTCATCGGCTTCGGGCTTTCGATGTTCGTTCGCAATCTGCTCATGATGACCGGGGCCGGCGCGATGCTGTTCGTGGTGAGCTGGAGGCTCGCGCTGATGGTGCTTCTCGGCGTGCCCGCGACCCTGGTCCCCATCCTGCTGCTCGGCCGGCGCGTGCGTCACCTGTCGCGCGACAATCAGGACCGGGTCGCCGACGTCTCGGCCTACGTCGACGAGGCGGTGCACGAAATCCGCACGGTACAGGCCTATGCCCACGAAGACGCCGACCGGGCGAATTTTGCGGCACACGCCGAAGCCGCCTACGACGCGGGCGTCGCGCGTATCCGGCAAAAGGCGCTGTTGATTTCGAGCGTCATGCTGATTGCGTTCAGCGCCGTCGGCCTGATCCTGTGGATCGGAGGCTACGACGTGCTTGCCGGCCGGCTCACCGCGGGTGACCTGTCGGCATTCGTGTTCTACTCGCTGGTGGTTGCCGGCGGCGCGGGCACCGTATCCGAGGTCTGGGGCGAGCTTCAGCGGGCAGCCGGCGCGAGCGAGCGGCTGGTCGAGCTTCTCGATACGCCGCCCGGCATTGTCGGGCCCGCGCAGCCGAGCGAGCTCCGGCCCGAAATGGCAGGCGAAATCGAATTCGACGGCGTCGAATTTGCCTACCCCGCGCGCCCGGACACCGCCGCATTGCGGGCGTTTTCCCTCAGGGTGGCGCGCGGCGAGCGCCTGGCGCTCGTCGGACCCTCGGGGGCCGGCAAGTCGACGGTATTTGCGCTGCTGGCGCGCTTCTACGACCCGCAGGCCGGCTCGGTAAGGATCGGCGGCACCGATGTGCGCGAGCTCGATCCCCGCGCGCTGCGCCGCCTGCTCGCGGTGGTGCCGCAGGAGCCGGTGATCTTCGCCGCAAGCGTGTTCGACAACGTGCGCTACGGCCGACCGCAGGCGAGCCGCGTCGAGGTCGAGCGCGCCTGCGAGCGCGCCTTCGCGCTCGAGTTCGTCGAACGGCTGCCGCAAGGGCTCGACACGCTGCTCGGCGAGCGGGGAGTGACGCTTTCGGGCGGCCAGCGCCAGCGCTTGTCGATCGCCCGTGCGCTGCTTGCCGACCGGCCGATTCTGCTGCTGGACGAAGCGACCAGCTCGCTCGACGCCGCCAGCGAGCGCATGGTGCAGCGGGCGCTACACGAGCTCGAGCGCGGCCGCACCACGCTCGTCATCGCGCACCGGCTCGCCACGGTGCGCGACGCCGATCGGATCGTCGTGCTCGAGCGGGGCGCGATCGTGGCTCAGGGCACGCATTCGCAGCTGATGCGCGAGGCGGGGCTGTACGCGAATCTCGCCGCGCTGCAGTTCCTCGATGTGGAGCTCGCGGCCTGAAAGCGCCCGCGGCACTGCTTGCGGCGGCGGTCGCGCTCGTGGCGTGCGGCGGGGCGCGCGCGGCGGCGACCCTCGACGTCGGCTCCAAGCGCTTCACCGAGTCCTACATCCTGGGAGAGATACTGACCCAGACCGCGCGCGCGGCGGGGCAGCCGGCCGAGGACCATCCGGGGATGGGGGGCACCGCAATCCTGTTCCAGGCCCTGCGTACGGGGGCGATAGACGTCTACCCGGAATATACGGGGACCATCGCGCGCGAGATCCTGAAGATGCGCCAGACAGCGCCGGACCTGGCGCAGTTGAACATGCGTCTGCACAGGCTCGGGCTCGAGGCCGGGATTCCGCTCGGTTTCAACAACACCTACGCCATCGGCATGCGCCGCAGCGTGGCCGAGCGGCTGGGCATCAAGACGATCGCGGACCTGGCGCGGTTTCCCAAGCTCAAGTTCGGCTTCGGCCACGAGTTTCTCGGCCGCCGCGACGGCTGGCCGGGCCTGAAGGCCACGTATGGCCTGCCGCAGACTCCGCGCGGGCTCGATCACGGGCTCGCCTACGAGGCGCTCCAACAGGGCGAGATCGACGCGATGGACGTCTATACCACCGACGCGAAGATCCTGCGCTTTCACATCGCGCTGCTGCGCGACGACCGCAAGTTCTTCCCGGAGTACGACGCCGTGCTCCTCTACCGGCGCGATGCGCCGGAGCGGTTCCCGGCGGCCTTCGCGGCGTTCCGCAAGCTCAAGGGGCGCATCGACGCGAAGCGCATGATGCAGCTCAATGCGCGCGCAGAGCTCGACGGCCGCTCGTTCGCCGCCGTCGCCACCGAATTCCTTTCCGGACACGACAGCGCGAAGCGGAGTTCGCTGCTGGCGGCGGTATTCGCGCCCGACTTCTGGCGCCTGCTGCGCGAGCACGTGTTCCTCGTGCTGGTTTCGCTCGCAGGGGCGACGCTGGTGGGCGTTCCGCTGGGCATTTCGGCAGCCAAGCTGCGTGCCGTGGCGCACCGGACTGGTGCAGACTATCCCCGCCCTCGCGTTGCTCGCGTTTCTGATCCCGGTCACGGGCACCATCGGACTGTGGCCGGCGCTGATCGCGCTGTTCCTGTACGCCTTGCTGCCGATCGTGCGCAATACGCACGCCGGCCTGGGCGGCGTGCCTGCCGGCCTGCCGCAGGCGGCGCGAGCGCTCGGCATGCGGCGCGGCACGATCCTGTCGAAGATCGAGCTGCCGCTCGCGATGCCGACGATCCTCGCCGGGATCAAGACCTCGGCAGTGATAAATGTCGGTACCGCGACAATCGCCGCGTTCATCGGCGCGGGCGGCTTCGGCGAGCGGATCGTGAAGGGGCTGGCGCTCAACGACGACGTCATGCTGCTCGCGGGCGCGCTGCCGGCGGCCGCGCTCGCACTTATCGCGCATGCCATGTTTGAGCTGATAGAGCGCGCCTTCGTCCCGCGCTCGCGCTAGAATCGCCGCAACACAAACAAGGGAGAACCATGCCATGAGAATCGGCGTTCCCGCCGAGACCCTTGGGGGAGAGACCCGCGTTGCGGCGACCCCCGAGACGGTCAAGAAGCTCGCTGCCAAGAATGAGGTGAGGGTTCAGTCGGGCGCAGGCAGCGGCTCGAGCATTCCGGACAAGGACTACGAGGCAGCGGGTGGCAAGCTTGTCGCCTCGGCGGCCGAGGCCTACGACGCGGAAGTGGTGCTCAAGGTGCGCGCGCCGGCGGCGGGCGAGCTGGAGCTGCTCAAGCCCAAGTCCCTCCTGATCGGTCTGCTCAACCCCTTTGATTCGGGCGGCATCGAGGCGCTCGCCGGCCGTGGCGTCACCGGCTTCGCGATGGAGTCGCTGCCCCGCATCTCGCGCGCGCAGTCGATGGACGTGCTCTCGTCGCAGGCCAATATCGCGGGCTACAAGGCGGTGGTGCTGGCGGCGGCCGAGATCGGGCGCTTCTTCCCCATGCTGATGACCGCCGCGGGAACCGTCAAGGCGGCGCGCGTGCTCATTCTCGGCGCAGGCGTCGCGGGATTGCAGGCGATCGCGACCGCCAAGCGCCTGGGCGCGGTGATCGAGGCTTCCGACGTGCGCCCGGCAGTGAAGGAGCAGATCGAATCTCTGGGCGGCAAGTTCCTCGACGTGCCGTACCTGACCGACGAGGAGCGCGAGATCGCGCAGGGCGTAGGCGGCTACGCGCGGCCGATGCCCGCGGATTGGATGCGCCGCCAGGCCGAGCTGGTGCATCAGCGCGCCACGCAGTCGGACGTGGTGGTTACCACGGCACTGATCCCGGGGCGTCCGGCGCCGAAGCTGATCAAGGACGAGACGGTGCGCCAGATGAAACCCGGCTCGGTGATCGTCGACCTCGCCGTCGAGCAGGGCGGCAACGTGGAGGGTTCGGAGGCCGGCAAGATCGCGCTCAAGCACGGCGTCAAGATCATCGGCCTGACGAACCTGCCCGCGACGGTGCCGTTCGATGCCTCGGCCCTGTACGCCCGCAACCTGTACAACTTTCTATCCTTGATGCTCGATCCGAAGAGCGGCGAGTTCAAGCTGGACAAAGAAGACGAGATCATCGCCGGCACCATGGTGTGCGCCGACGGTGCGGTAACCAAGCGAGGCTGAAATGTCTGGAATCGTAGACCCCACCATTCTTAACCTCGTGGTGTTCGTGCTCGCGGTGTTCGTGGGCTACCACGTGATCTGGAACGTCACGCCGGCGCTGCATACGCCGCTGATGAGCGTGACCAACGCGATCTCATCGGTGATCATCGTCGGCGCCATCCTCGCGGCGGCCCCGAACCAGATCGATTTCGGTTCCATCCTCGGCGTCGTCGCGGTCGCGCTGGCATCGGTGAACGTCGCCGGCGGCTTCCTGGTGACGCAGCGCATGCTCGAGATGTTCAAGAAGAAGCAGGCGAAGAAAGAGGGCGGAAAATGAGCGCGAACCAGCTTACCCTGTGGTACCTGCTCGCCTCGGTCTGCTTCATCCTGGCGCTCAAGGGCCTTTCGTCGCCGACCACCGCGCGACGCGGCAATCTGTTCGGCATGGTCGGCATGACCATCGCCGTGGTCACGACCATCGCGGTGGTGGCCAAGGGCAGGCTCGATCTGATCATCATCGCGATGCTCGTGGGCGGAACCATCGGCGCCATCATCGCGCGGCGCGTGCAGATGACGCAGATGCCGGAGCTGGTCGCGGCAATGCACTCGATGGTCGGCATGGCCGCGGTGCTGATCGCTTTCGCGGTGGTCAACAATCCGGCCGCGTTCGGCGAGCACTCGCCGCTGCCCGCGGGCAACCGGCTCGAGCTGTTCATCGGCACCTTCGTCGGCGCCATCACTTTTTCCGGCTCCGTCATCGCATTCGGGAAGCTCGCCGGGCTCGGCAAGAAGTTCCGCCTCTTTTCGTCGGCGCCGGTGGTGTTCAAGGGCCAGCATCTGCTCAACCTGGTGCTCGCGCTCGTCATGGTCGGCTTCGGCCTGGCGTTCTTCCTCGCGGCCGGGAAGGCCTGGACGCCGTTCGTCGTCATGACCGCGATCGCGTTCGTGCTGGGGGTCCTGATCATCATCCCGATCGGCGGGGCCGATATGCCGGTGGTGATCTCGATGCTGAACAGCTACTCGGGGTGGGCGGCGGCGGGCATCGGCTTCTCTCTCAACAACTCGATGCTGATCATCGCGGGCTCGCTGGTCGGCTCCTCGGGCGCGATCCTCTCCTACATCATGTGCAAGGCGATGAACCGCTCGTTCTTCAGCGTCATCCTGGGCGGCTTCGGCGCCGCCGAGGGCAGCGCGGCGGCGGGCAGTGGGGACAAGACGGTCCGCTCGGGCTCGGCGGACGACGCGGCGTTCCTGATGGCCAACGCGGAGTCGGTCATCATCGTGCCCGGCTACGGCCTGGCGGTCGCGCGCGCGCAGCACGCAGTCAAGGAGATGGCGGAGAAGCTGATCGAGAAGGGCGTGACGGTGCGCTACGCGATCCATCCGGTCGCGGGCCGCATGCCGGGCCACATGAACGTGCTGCTCGCGGAGGCCGAGGTTCCCTACGACCAGGTGTTCGAGATGGACGACATCAACGGCGAATTCGGCACCACCGACGTGGTTCTGGTGCTGGGGGCGAACGACGTGGTCAATCCGCTCGCGCACGAGAAGGGCAGCGCGATCTACGGCATGCCGATTCTGGAGGTGGCGAAAGCCCGCACGGTACTCGTCAACAAGCGCTCGATGGCGGCCGGCTACGCGGGCCTGGATAATCCGCTTTTCTACATGGACAAGACCATGATGGTGTTCGGCGATGCGAAGAAAGTGGTCGAGGACCTGGTCAAGGCGCTCGACTAGATGGGATCGAGGGAGGACATCCTCGCGGCAATCCGAAGGCGCCAGGCGCGCGGCGGGCCTTCGCCTTCCCCGGCCGAGCGCGAGCAGCTGCAGGGCTATCTGCGCGCGCACCCGCGTGGGCCGCTGCCGCAGATCACGGGAGAACTCGTCGTGCGGTTCCGCACGCACGCCGAGGCGAGTGCGAGCACCTGCGAGCGGGTGAGCGCGCCCGAGGAGGTGCCGCCGGCCGTCGCGCGCTACCTGGATTCGCACCGGCTTCCAAAGTCGGGCTGCGTGTGGCCGCGCCTGGCCGCGCTGGACTGGAATGCGGCGGGCCTCGCACTCGAGGCGCGGGAGGCGCGCGGGGAAGATATGGTGGGCGTGACCGGGGTCTTCTGCGCGCTTGCCGAGACCGGAACGCTGGCGATGGTTTCCGGCGCCGACACGCCTGCCAGCGCCAGCCTGCTGCCGGAGACCCACGTCGCGATCGTGCCGGTGGCGCGCGTCGTGCCGCACATGGAGGATGCCTGGGATCTGATGCGCGCGGAGCTGGGTCAGCTGCCGCGCGCGGTCAATTACATTTCGGGGCCTTCGCGCACCGCCGACATCGAGCAAAGCGTGGTGCTCGGCGCCCATGGCCCCTATCGCGTTCACATCATTCTGGTCGGCTGAGCCGACCGCGGCCGCGGTGCCGGAGCATGCGAGCGATCGACTTTACGGCCTGGCGCAGCAGAATCGCCGTTGGCGCGCGTACGCTGCGCGGCTTCCTCGCGCGGCGGCTGCCGCCCCCGCCGCTTCGCATCGGCATGTCGGCGCGCTTGTTTCATCCGCGTCCCGATGCCACCGGGCTTCAGTCGAAGCGGATGCAATACCTCGAACAATCGGTCGCGCATTGGGTGATGTCGCGCGACGTGCTGGTGTTCATGGTGCCGACGGTGGACAAGGACAGCCTGTTCCATCGCAGCAACATTCGCGTCGGCGACTACGCGCGGGTGCTGGACGGGCTGGTGCTGCAGGGGGGCGCCGACGTCAGTCCGCTCACCTACGGCGAGGAGCCGCTTGATTCGGAGTGGGCCGGCGATCGCCTGCGCGACGTCTACGAAATCGAGCTGTTGCACGAGTTCGTCGAGGCCGGCAAGCCGGTGCTCGGAATCTGCCGCGGCGCTCAGCTGATCAACGTCGCTTTCGGCGGAACGCTGTATCAGGATATCGGCACCCAGCTGCCCGAGGCGCGCGCTCATGTCACCGCCGCCTACGAGAAGAATCTTCACGAGATGCGCATCGAACCGGGCTCCGGGTTGGCGAAACTGTATCCGGGTGTGGAAAAAACGCGAGTCAACTCCATTCATCACCAGTCGATCAAGACGCTGGGACGGAACCTGAAGGTCGAGGCGCGGTCCGAGCCCGATGGGGTTGTCGAGGCGGTCCGGGGCTCGGGCAAGAGTTACGTTTTCGCCGTACAGTGGCATCCGGAATTCCACGCGCCGGGCGATGCCGGCGTGCTCGATAGCGCCCCGATACTGGACGAATTTCTGCTCGCGGCGCGCGGCTAGGCTGCCGCGCAAGGAGGACGGTTGGGTCTGAGTTTTCTGCCGCAGCTCCCGTTCGCGCTTTCGGCGCCGATCATGATCGGCGCCTTGCTTGCCGCAGGCCTGCTCGCGGGCGAGGCAGCCAACCGTTACCTGGCGTTGCCCAGGATCACCGGCTATGCGCTGGCGGGCGTCGCGCTCGGGCCGCAGCTGAGCGGGGTGCTCAGCGAAGAGGTGCTGCGCGCGCTCAGCGTGCTGATCGACCTCTCGGTAGGCCTGATCGTATTCGAGCTGGGGTTCCGCTTCGACTGGAGGTGGCTCAAGCGCAACCGCTGGCTGCTGGCGACCGCGGTTGCCGAGAGTCTGTTCGGTTTCGGCGCAATCTTCGGCGCGCTGGTCTATTTCGGATTTGCGCCGGCGCTGGCAGCCAGCGCGGCGGCGATCGGCACCGCGACCTCGCCGGCGATCGTCATGCTGGTGGCGCACGAGCTGCGTGCCGAGGGACAGATCACCGAACGGACGCTCCTGTTTACCGCCGTCAACAGCGTCTTTGCCTACGTCGCGCTCACCCTGCTGCTGCCGCTGCTGCATCTGAGGCTGCAGGCGGGATGGCTCGAGGCGGTGCTTCGCCCCGCGTACATCCTGGGCGGCTCCCTTCTTGCGGGGGTGGCCGCCTGCATGCTGATGCTGGGCCTCGCACGCTGGCTCGGCAAGCGCGAGGACCGTCAGTTCGTGCTGCTGGTGGCGATGGTCGTGCTGACGGTGGGCGTGGCGCGGAGCCTCAATCTGTCGGTGATGATCGCCCTGATGGCGCTCGGCATGCTCGCGCGCAATTTCGACCGGCGTCACGTTCTGATGCCGCTGCGCTTCGGCCACGGCGGCCAGCTGTTCTTCGTGATTCTCTTCGTGCTCACCGGCGCGGGCCTGAATTTCGGCGCATGGACGACCGCGGCCTGGCTAGTCACCGTGCTGCTGGTGGCGCGATTCCTGGGCAAGGCGCTTGCGATTCTCGCATTCGCGCGCCTGTCGGGAGTGCGTCCCGGCGGCGCGGGTTTGCTCGCGATCGCCCTGTTCCCGATGTCGGGGCTTGCGGTCGGCATGGTGCGCGACACGAGCGAGTTGTTTCCGGTGTTCGGCCAGCAGCTGGGAGGGGTGCTGCTCGCCGCGGTCGCGTTTACCGAGCTGGTCGGGCCGCTCGCGACGCAATTCGCGCTGCGGCGGGCGGGCGAGGCGGATCCGGAGGCGCGCGGTGAGTGAGGCCGGCGGCGTGGACGAGATGGAGTTCAGGCCTTCGGCCGCGGTCAGCCTCGGTGTCGAGCTCGAGCTGCAACTGCTGCGCGCGCACGATCTGGACCTGTCTCGCGGGGCTGCCGATCTGCTCGAGCTGCTCGGCAAGCGCAAGCTGCCGGGCGCGGTGAAGCCGGAAATCACCGAGAGCATGGTCGAGCTGAACAGCTCGGTGCATCTGCAGCACGGGTCGCTGCGCGACGAGCTGGTCGCGATGCGGGACGCAGTGGTGAACGAGGCGGGCGTGCTCAACCTGCGCGTTGCCGGCGGAGGCTCGCACCCCTTCCACGACTGGGCGGACCGCCGCATATTCCCGACCGGCCGCTTTCGCGCAATCCTGGAGCGCTATGGCTATCTGGCCAAGCAATTCACGGTATTCGGACAGCATATCCACGTCGGATGCCCGAACGGGGACGACGCGGTGTACCTGGTGCATATGCTCACCCGCTACGTCCCGCACTTCATCGCGTTGTCGGCCGCATCCCCCTTCTACCAGGGCGAGGACACCGGGTTCCAGTCCTCGCGCCTGACCTCGATCAGCGCGTTTCCGCTTGCCGGGCACATGCCGTTCGTGCGCGACTGGGCCGAATTTCTCGAGTATTACGAAAAGATGCGCAGCCTGGGTATCGTGGCCAGCATGAAGGATTTCTACTGGGATATCCGGCCCAAGCCCGAATACGGCACGGTCGAGATCCGCGTCTGCGACACGCCGCTTACCGTGCAAAGAGCCGCGCTGCTGGGCGCCTACGCACAGGCGCTCGCGGCTTATCACCTTCAGGAGCGCCCGCGGGCACCTGCCCGCGCCGTCTATCTGGTCAACAGCTTCAATCGCTTCGAGGCCAGCCGGTTCGGCTGCCGCGGCGAGCTGATCGAGCCCTACGAGAGCCGAAGGAAGAAGATCGGCGAAGACATTCTGCACACCATCGAGACGATCATGCCGCATGCCCTGAAGATCGGCGGAGCGGACGCGCTCACCGAGCTCGCGGCGGACGTGCGTCACGGCTATTCCGACGCGAACTGGCTGCTCGAATGCCGGACGATCAGCGGCTCGCTGCCCGACGTGGCGCGCGAAGCGGCGACGCGCTGGAGCGGTGCGGCCTGACCCCGGGCCGGCAAAACCGATTCCCGCCGCGGCGCGCCGGCGCACATATAATGCGGGCCACCAATAATATCGTTGTGGCGAAATGAACATGAGATCTGTCCTGAGGGTTGCGGCCCGCTTCATCGTGTTCGAGCGGGGCCTGCTTATCGGCGCGCTTGTCATCGCGGGCGTCGCCGCGGCGCTGGGGGTGCCGATCGAGTTCGTGCTTTTCGGCCTGACCCTTGCCGGCGTCGCCCTGTTCCACCATCACACGTTCTACGTCGCGATCATCGGGTTGGTGATCATCACGCTGTACAAGCTCGGATTCACCGGGTTTCGCGAGGGGGTCGGCATCCCTGGTCTCGGCAACCACATGCTTCACGAGTGGGTGGTGCTGACGAACCTGGGCTGCCTGCTGCTCGGCTTCGCCCTGCTTTCCAATCATTTCGAGGAGAGCAAGGTGCCGGCGGTCCTGCCGCACTTCCTGCCGGACGACTGGAAGGGAGCGCTCGCGCTGCTGGGGATCGTGTTCGTGCTGTCCTCGTTTCTCGACAACATCGCGGCCGCGATCATCGGTGGAACCGTGGCGCGGGTGGTGTTCAGGCACAAGGTTCACATCGGCTACCTGGCCGCGATCGTCGCCGCGTCCAACGCGGGCGGCGCCGGCAGCGTGGTCGGAGATACGACGACCACGATGATGTGGATCGACGGCGTCAATCCTCTCCATGTGCTGGATGCGTACGTGGCATCGGTCTCGGCGGTCGTCGTTTTCGGCGTTCCGGCGTCGATCCAGCAGCAGCGGTACTCCCCGATCATAAAGGAGGCAAAAATCGAGCACCGGGTGGATTGGGCCCGCGTCGCGATCGTCGTCGTCATCCTTGCCTCGGCGATCATCACCAACGTGGTGGTGAACTTGAAGTTCAGCGCGATTTCCGAGGACTTCCCCTACATCGGCGTGGCGGTGTGGATTGCGATACTGGTTTGCGTGCCGTGGCGCCAGCCGCACTGGAACCTGCTTCCGGGCGCGCTCAAGGGATCGATTTTCCTGCTCTCGCTGGTGACCTGCGCGTCGATGATGCCGGTCGACCAGCTGCCGCCGGCGTCGTGGCACTCGGCCTTCGGGCTCGGGATCGTATCTTCGGTATTCGACAACATCCCGCTCACCGCCCTGGCGCTCAAGCAGGGCGGCTACGACTGGGGAATGCTCGCCTACACCGTCGGATTCGGGGGCTCGATGATCTGGTTCGGCTCGAGCGCGGGGGTGGCGCTTTCCAACTCTTTCCCGGAGGCGAGATCGGTGGGGCTCTGGCTGCGGCACGGCTGGCACGTTGCGCTCGGCTACATCATTGGTTTCGTCGTGGTCATGTTCGTGCTCGGCTGGCATCCCGATCCTCCGCACAAGCAAAGGACCGCGCAGTTGCCGGTACCCGCGAATCCGGCTCCCCTTCGGGCCGCATAAGAGCGATAGCGTGCGGATGCGCTCAAGGCATCCGGCACTCGGCGGCGCGCTGATCGCGGCCGCCCTGGCCGTCATGTTCTCTACGCCGGCGCTTGCCGCAGGCGCGGACGAGGCGGCGAGCAAGTTCGCTTTTCTCGCCCTTGCTCTGGTCGTCGCACGGCTGGCCGGATTCGTCGAGCGCTTCGGACAGCCCGCCGTGCTCGGAGAACTGCTCGCCGGCGTGCTGCTGGGGAATCTTGGGTTCCATTTCCTGGAGGGCATGCGGCACGACGCGCTGGTGGGCTTTCTGGCCGAGCTTGGAGTGGTGATTCTGCTGTTCCAGATCGGCCTCGAGTCGAGCTTTTCCTCCCTGCGCCGGGTCGGCGCCCGCGCTTTCGGCGTGGCGGTCATCGGGATGGCGGTGCCTTTTGCGCTGGGTCTGCTGGTCGGCCCGATCCTGGTGCCGGGCGCATCGTTCGACGCCTATCTCTTCGTCGGCGCGGCGCTTGCCGCGACCTCGGTCGGAATCACGGGGCGAGTCTTCCGGGACCTCGGCATGCTGGATTCGCGCGAGGCGAGAATTGTGCTCGGCGCGGCCGTCATCGACGACGTGCTCGGACTCATTCTGCTGGCGGTCGTGACCAGCCTGGTGGTGAAGGGGGGCGTGGACGCGGCGACGATCGCGCGGATCGTGGGGCAGTCGGTGCTGTTTCTGGTCGGCGCGGTCGTACTCGGGCGCCTGCTTTCGCCGCGGCTCGCGCGGGTGCTCGCCCGCGTCCACGCCGGCGAGGGAATGAAGTTCACCCTGCTGCTTGCGCTGGGCCTGGCGCTCGCCTGGCTTGCGCACGAAATCGGACTCGCGGCCATCGTCGGGGCGTTCGCCGCGGGACTTTTTCTGGAGCCGGCCTATTTCGACGACTTCGAGGAGCCGGAAATCGTGCAGGAGATCAGGCCGCTGCTCGGAAGTCTGGGCGAAGACGCGTCGAACGCGCTGCGCCGGGTCCTGGACCGGCACGCGGAGCGTCACCACGAAGAGATGCTCGGCCCGCTCGGTTACGTGTTCGTGCCCATTTTTTTCATCTACACGGGAATGCAGGTGCGGCTGGAGCTGTTTGCACGGGTGGACGTACTGCTGACCGCGCTTGCGCTGACTGCGGCGGCGATCGCCGGCAAGCTTGCGTCCGGATTGGCCGCAGGCCAGGCGCGGAAATGGGTCGTGGGCTGGGGCATGGTTCCGCGCGGCGAAGTGGGGCTCATCTTCGCCGCGATCGGGCGCGAGCTCGGCGCGATCGGCGAATCGAGTTTTTCGGCGGTCGTTCTGATGGTGATTCTCACCACGCTCGTCACGCCCCCCGTGCTGGGCCGACTGCTCAGGCGCGACATCGCAGCGGGCGCCTGAGCGGCGGGCAAGCTGACGCAGGCCTTGCCCGGGCGCAGGTCCGTGCCGCGGGCGATCGCGTGCTCGGCCCCCGGACGGGACCGCTATGGAGGGTGCATTGGCTGTCGCCGCTTTCTTATTCCCGATCACGCACTTTCCTTGCAACACCTGAAACCGACGGTTACAATCATTTGGCTCGCTGACGTGCACGGGGTGTGCCCCCGGAGCGCCAAAACAAAAATTCCGGGCGGGCAAGTTCCACGTGGAGACGCGGGGCAGCGACCCTGCCCATCAAGTTAGCGAGACAAGGAGGATTCAAATGAGCAACCAGCAGGTAAAACCTGAAGCATCGCGTCGCAAATTCCTAAAAGGCGCTGCGGCAGCCGCTACCGGCGCGGCAACTCTCGGCTTCCCGATGATTTCCCGGGGCGCCGGCATGACGGTGCTCAAGATGCAGGGCTCGTGGGGCGCGGGCGACATGCTCGAGACCTACGCCAAGCAGTACGTCGACATCGTCAATAACATCGGCAAAGGTTCGCTCAGAATCGATTACCTGAGTGCAGGCGCGGTCGTGAAGGCGTTCGAGGTGCAGGACGCGGTCAACAACGGCATTCTCGACATGGGGCACCTGGTGCCGGCGTACTGGTACGGCAAGAATCGGGCGGCCTCGCTGTTCGGCACCGGCCCGTGCTGGGGCTGGGACGGTACCCAGTTCCTGTCGTGGATCTACAAGGGCGGCGGTTACCAGATCTACCTCGATCTGCTGCAAAAGACGCTCGGGCTCAACGTCGTCGGCTGGTTCCTGATGCCGATGCCGTGTCAGCCGCTGGGCTGGTTCAAATTCCATCCCAAGACCGCGAAGCAACTGAAGAACCTGAAGTACCGCACCGTCGGCCTCGCGACGAACGTGATGCAGGACATGGGGCTCAAGGTCACCCAGCTTCCGGGTGGCGAGATCATCCCCGCCATGGAGAAGGGCGTGATCGAGGCCTTCGAGTACAACAACCCGACCTCGGACCGCCGCTTCGGCGCCGCCGACGTGGCCAAGTACTACATGCTGTCGAGCTACCACCAGGCGGCCGAGACTCTCGAGATCGAGATGAACAAGACCAAGTGGGAATCCTTGGCGCCGGAGCAGAAGGCGATCATCGAACAGTCGGTAAAAGCCGCCAATTCGGAAAACGCCTGGACCGCCTACGAGCAGTATCCGAAGGATCTGCAGGACCTGATCCACAAGGACGGCGTGCACGTCTATCGCACGTCTGATTCGATCCTCAAGGCTCAGCTCAAGGCTTGGGACCAGGTGGTCGCGAAGTACAGCGCTGAGGTGCCCGAGTTCAAGAAGGTCATCGAAGCGCAGCGCGCCTGGGCAAAGAACAGCTCCTACTACAACATCCTGAACCGGACGGACCTGAAGCTCGCCTACGACCACTACTACGGCAAGGAACAGCCGCTGGGGTTCTAGGCTAGGCTGGTCGCTGGCAGTAGCAGCGTCGGAACCGATCGGGGGTGGTGCCTGATGGCGCCACCCCCGAGTTTGTGAATAGGTCGAGCGTGGGGTGTCGATGAATCCGAAATTCTTCATTCTGAATGTCGATCGCTTCAGCACCGCGGTCGGCAAGGCCTTCGCCTGGTACATCATCATCCTGACTTTCGGCGAGTCGTATGAGGTTTTCGTCCGCTATATCCTCAACGATCCCACTACCTGGGCGTACGACGTCAGCTACAACATGTACGGGGCCCTCTTTTTTATTGCCGGCGCCTACACCCTTGCGCGCAACGGGCACGTCCGGGTCGACGTCGTCTACCGCCTGCTTCGTCCGCGCGTGCAGGCGGGAATCGATTTGGCGCTGTACCTGGGGTTCTTCTTTCCGGGGGTCATCGCCCTCATTTATGCGGGCTCTCAATACGCCGCCGCGTCCTGGCGCTATCACGAGGTGAGCGTGTTCAGCCCCGCCGACATCCCGATTTTCCCGCTCAAGACCCTGATTCCCGCCGGCGGCGTGCTGCTGTTCGTGCAGGGATTGGCCGAGTTGACGAGGTGCATCGTCTGCCTGCGGGACGGCGAGTGGCCGCAGCGCCAACAAGACGTCGAGGAGCTGGAAACCGCCATCCTGCACGAGCAGGAAGCGCTCAAGAAACGGGGTTCGCCGGACGCCGGCGCGAACACTTAACCCTCCCCCTTACACCTTAAGACCGGTCCCATGACAAATCCCGAGATTGCCCTGCTAATGGTGGGCTTGTTCGTCACCACGATCATGCTCGGGTTTCCGATCTGGGTCACGCTTATGGCGATGGGTGTGTTCTTCGGCTACTACGCCATGGGCGACCGGATTTTCGCCCTGCTCACCCAGAACACCTTCAGTATCCTCAGCAACGACGTTCTCACCGCAGTTCCCCTGTTCCTGTTCATGGGCTACATCGTAGAGCGGGCGAATATCCTGGATCGATTATTTTTCAGCATTCAGATTGCGGCGAGCAGGATTCCGGGCTCGATGGCGGTGGCGACCTTGCTTACGTGCGCTTTCTTCGCCACCGCCACCGGGATCGTCGGTGCCGTGGTCACCCTGATGGGGCTGCTCGCGTTTCCGCAGATGCTCAAGGCCGGCTACGACACCAAGCTTTCTGCAGGCGTGGTTTGCGCTGGCGGGACTCTCGGGATTTTGATCCCGCCGAGCATCCTGCTCATCGTCTACGCTGCCACGGCTGGCGTTTCGGTGGTGCAACTGTATGCCGGAGCGTTCTTCCCCGGCTTTGTCCTCGCCGGCTTCTACGTCGCTTACGTCGTAGGGCGTGTGATCATCAACCCGTCTCTCGCCCCCGAGCTGCCCCCCGAGCAAAGGAACGTTCCCTGGCAGAAGGTCGTCGTCGCGCTGCTTACTTCGTTCTTCCCGCTCGCAGTGCTGATCATGTCGGTGCTGGGCGCAATCGTGGGCGGCCTCGCGACGCCTACCGAGGCGGCCTCGGTGGGCGCCTTCGGCAGTCTGGTGCTCGCTGCCGCGTACCGCGCGCTCGACTTCCAGCGCCTCAAGGAGGCGGTTTACCTGACGGCGCGGACCACGGCGATGGTCACCTACCTGTTCGTCGGCTCATGGACTTTCGCTTCCATCTTCGCCTACCTCGGCGGACAGGAGCTGGTCGAGCACACCATCAGGAGCATGAACCTCTCGCGGGTGGAGTTTCTGCTGCTGGCGCAGTTCATTATTTTCCTGCTGGGATGGCCTTTGGAGTGGACCGAGATCATCATCATCTTCATTCCAATCTTCCTGCCGCTGCTGCCGGTGTTCCACGTCGACCCTCTGGTGTTCGGCATCCTCGTGGCGCTCAATATCCAGACCTCGTTCAACACACCGCCGATGGCGATGTCAGCGTATTACCTGAAGGGGGTCGCTCCGCCACAAGTGCGGCTTACCCAGATATTCGCCGGTTCGCTGCCGTACGTCTTCATGGTCTTCGTGACGATGTCGCTGCTGTACATCTTCCCCGGCATGGCAACGTGGCTTCCCAAGCAGCTGTATCACTAGCCGGTGGTGATGTTGACTGAAGCGATGTCGGCCAGGCTTTCGGAGACTGCGCGCACGCTGACCCGTCTCGGGGCGAGCGAGGCGGCGGCGGCGATCCGCGACGGGCAGATCACCTCGGAACAGCTGGTGGATGCCTGCCTCGCGCGTATCAGCGAGGTCGAACAGGACGTTCAGGCGTGGGCGTTCCTGGACCCGCAGCATGCGCGCGATCAGGCGCGGGCCGCGGACAAGGCCCGCAGCGAGGGGCGGCCGTTGGGCGCGCTGCACGGTGTTCCCGTCGGGATCAAGGACATCATCGATACCGCGGATATGCCCACGGAGGATGGCACTCCGCTCCATGCGGGCCGCCGACCGCTCAAGGATGCCGTGGTGGTTTCCCAGCTGCGGGCGGCCGGGGCGATCATCCTGGGCAAGACGGTCACCACCGAGCTTGCAGTCTACGCACCCGGCAAGACGCGCAACCCGCATGACCCCGGGCGCACGCCGGGAGGATCGTCGAGCGGGTCGGCGGCCGCGGTCGCGGCCGAAATGGTGCCGCTCGCAGTCGGCTCGCAAACTAACGGCTCTGTCATCCGTCCGGCCTCCTACTGCGGCGTAGTCGGCTATAAGCCGACGCACGGGCTCGTCTCGCGCACCGGGGTGCTGCACCAGTCGCGTGTTCTCGATCACGTGGGCGTTTTCGCGCGTTCGCTGCAGGACGCGGCACTGCTGGCGCAGGAACTCATGGCGTTCGATGCGTCGGATCTCGACATGCGGCCGTGCGCGCGGCCGCGGCTCACCGACTTCGTCGCCCGACCGCTTCCGTTCCCGCCGCGTTTCGCCTTCGTCAAGACGCCGATGTGGGACGAGGCATCTGCGGATACGCACGCCGCTTTCTCGGAGCTCGTCGAATCACTCGGCGGTCAAGTGACGGAGATCACTCTGCCCGAACCCTTTGCGGACGGCGTCGACCTGCATCGGCTGATCGTCGAGACCGATCTCGCGTTGAGCTTCTCTCCCGAATACGAACGCGGCGCCGATCAGCTCAGCTCCACGCTCAGGGAAATGCTCGAGCGGGGACGACACCACCTCGCGGTCGACTACAACCGGGCGGTGGCCCGCATTGCGCTCTACAATGCCGCCCTGGAGGACGTGTTCCACGAGACGCACGCCATTCTGACGCCGGCAGCGGCTGGCGAGGCGCCGCGCGGCTTGGAGTCGACTGGAAGCCCGGTGTTCTCTACTCTGTGGACGCTTTGCGGCATGCCCGCCGTGACGGTGCCCATCATGCAGGGCGCGGACAGCATGCCCATCGGGGTGCAGCTTGTCGGCCCGCGCGGCGACGACGCGCGGCTGCTCCAGTGCGCGCGCTGGCTGGTGGAGCAAGTGGCTGCCGGGGAGTAACATGGTGCGCGGCCCGGGCATGATGCGCACAATCATGCTGCAGGAACGCTCAACCGAACCTACATGAGAGGTGCGAAGTGTTCGAAATGATCATTGCCGCTCTGGGGATCGCGACGAGCGCGCTCTACGTAGGATTTCTTGCGTACAAGATTGGCGCCGTGCCGCTTTGGGTCATCGTGATTGGCACATTTGTGCTGATCCTGCGCGAGTTCATAGCCGAGTACCTGGGTGCCGCGAACAAGGAGAAGCGGGACGCACGGGACGCGCGTACGCCTAGCTAACGGCCGAGAGACGAGCGCAGAGGATCGGCTTCAGTTCGCGGCCGCGACGGAACGCAGAGCAGTGAGCTCTGCCCGCAAGGTTTCGACCTCTGTCCTGTCGACGATGCCGAGCACCCAATGGGTGACTCGGCCGTCCGCGGAGCGCACTGCGCCTACCGTGGTTTCGACCTGCAGAGCATTTCCGTCCTTGCCCCACGCCGGCAGCCGCCAGCGGGAAGAAGGCTCACCGAACAGCCTGTGTGCGACCGCTTCGTCGCCGCGGAACAGCAGGTCCACCACGTTCCGCCCGCGCGCCTCTCCTTCGCGATAGCCGAAGAAGCCCTCGAAGGCGCTGTTGACGTAGGTCACCGGGCAGCCCGGCGCGTCGGCATCGACCAGCGCGAGCGGGAACCCGCACGCCGACAGCGCTGCGCGCGACAGTGCGCTGTCGGTCAGGAGGCGGAACAGGGCCGGTGCCGCTTCGTTGCGCCTGGTGACGGGCGGGTGCCGACGCACTGTGTCAAGGACTGTCATGGCTCACTTTTGCCACGAATCGCGTCGGCCGGCAAGCCGTCGAGGACCGGTAAGCGAGTGTTTTTTAAGCGGAATGTGACATACCACACGCCTTCGGGCGATTACGCGGCACTCAGGCTGTGCGCGCGGACGGCGACGATGGCTTTGGCCTGGTTGAAGTCTTCCGCGTAGCCGGCGCCAAACAGGCAGCACGCGAGCAGGTTGGCCAACGACAGCGGCATGAGCTGCCTGCCCGCGAGCGCGGTCTCGATCCAGGCCGCGGTGCTTCGGGCGTCCGTATGCTCGGGAAGCGCACCCGCGCGCGCAGCGCTCGCTGGCGCGGGCAAAGCGTGTGCGTCGAACAGCGTGGTCTCCTCCCCGGCGTTGAACAGGGTCATCGCCGGGCGCCGCAACGGATCAGGATAGGCCTCCCCTTCGCAGCCGTGGAACAGCAACGCATGCTCGCCCAGTCGGGCCAGCATCGATGCAAGGACATCGCGGCGCGATTCATTCCAGGCGGGTACCAGCACCAGGCCCTCGCCCGCGAAGGGGTCGATCAGCAACGCGACTTCGTGCGCGAATGTGGGCACGCCCAGGCGCGCGCGCAGCGAAATCAGCTGGGCGAGCGCGGGGCAGAGCAGCGCGGTCGGCACGAAGGCGATGCGCGAGGCGTCGAGCGCATTCTGCGCCTCGCTCAGCGCGCCGCATGGGAGCACGCCAAGCTCGCGCAGCACGCTCGCACTCGCTATTCCGCCCTGACCCTCGAGCGGCCCGTGCACGAGCACGGGCACCCCGATGCGGGCCAGCATCAAGGCCACCAGCGGCATCAGGTTCGCCTGCGCCCGAGCACCGTAATAGCTCGGAATGACGACCGGGCGGGCGTCCGGCGCACTCGCCAGATGATTGACCCGCGCCTGCGCCGCGTGCCTGAACCCGGTGAGTTCGGAGGCGGCTGGCGATTTCATCGCCATCGCGCCCAGCAAGGCACCCATCTCGAGCTCGGCGACGCCCCCGTCCAGCAAGGCCGCCATCAGCTCGAGCGCCTCCGTCTCGGTCAGATCGCGTTCATGCACGAGCCGACCGGTGAGTCTCCTGATTGCGTGCGCCACCCGCATGCCCCGTTAGACAGCAATGGCCGTGCCATGGCGCGCCGTCGCGAGTGAACCGACGATAAAGGCCGCAGCGGCAGGCAAGGCCTTAGTGCACGCGCGCCGCGACGTGCATCGATTTGGTGCGCTATTGCGCGGCTCGCGGACGCAAAGACAGGGAGTAGCAGGCCCGGCGAAGGCGGCCGAGATCCTCGGTTTCGATCGCGTCGTGCAGAAAGGCCATGTTGCGGTCGATCTCGGTCTGGTACAGGTTGGGGCCGTCGAAATGGGCCGCGACGAACCGCTCGACAGCGCCGAATTTGGCGCTGATGCGATGGCGGGCGACGTACTGGTAGAACCCGGGCGTCTTGTACATCAGATCCTCGGGCGAGGCGAAGCGCACGATCTGTCGCCCGTCCGGCGCGGTCTCCCGCGCAATCCGGCCCCAAACGAATTCCTGGTAGAGAAACTCGCGGCACTTCTCCAGATACATCCGGTCGGACATCTGGCCGATCAGGTCGGCGGTGCCGACCATGTGACCGAGCAGGAGGTCGACCGGATCGTCGAGGCGAATATCGTCGACTTCCTTTTCGTAGCCGGTGAAGTGCACCAGCGCGGCCGCTACAGGAGCCTCGGCCGCGAGTCCGATCTGCGGCAGATAGGTCGAAAGAAACTCGGCGCTGCGGCGGACGTGAATCTTGGTGAACACTGCGCCGTTCTCGACGTCCTTTTCCGATTCGCGCCGGATGTAGCCCGAGTCGTGCAGCAGCGCGATAACGATGCCGAGAATCGCGCGCCGCGGGCCGAGTCGATGCGGCGGGGCCTGGATGCGATCGTGGCCATCGATCAGACGCGCAGTGGCGAGCGCAATGTCAAGCGTATGGCGCAGGTCGTGGTACAGCGTATCGCAGGGCAGATAGCCGGGGAACGTGCCCTCGAACAGCGACTTGACGTCGTCGAATGCGCGCACGAGGGGGGAAGGATCCGTTCCCGGGTAGCGGGCCGCGAACATCGAGATCACGAAATCGCGTACCCGGCCGGCGTCTTCTACGTCAACGCGATTCGAGACGTCGTATTGGCTGAGGCGGTCCTGCATGAGGCTTTGATCGGCCTCCGGCGACTGTTGTTGCGGATGGATTATTGCGCAGCCCTGTCGCTGCGCGCAAGAAAAGAAGCGGGAGACGGCCGATAAGCCGGGTTCTGTTGGCGCCGCCGGTGAGGGCGTGCGCCATGGCAGCCATTCCTCTGGGCCCGTGGTCGCCCACGGGCTCAAGCCACCTACCCGCAAGCTCGGTCGAGCCGACCTCGAACGCTTGCCTATTTGGTGTTGCTCCGGATGGAGGTTGCCGCGTTTCACCCCCCGGTTTGACCCGGGGACTCGTCTCTGTGGCCCTGTTCGTCGCCTTCGCGCCGCTTGCGCAACGTTTATACGCGCCGGGGTGTTACCCCGCATCCCGCTCTGCGGAGCCCGGACTTTCCTCTGCGCTTGCGCACAGCGGCTGCCTGGCCGACTCCCGGCAGGATTCTACCTCGCCGCGCCCGCGCCTGAGAGGACGGAAATAACGGGTGTCGGCGTAAAACCCCTCGTTCCCGTTGTTCGCGAGCCAGCCCGGGTAGCCGAAAACCGGCAGCGGCGCGAGAGCGCGCGGCGAAACAGTCGCCGGCGCGGCCGCGAACCACTCAGCCGCGCGCCGGTCGAGGTGCGCGCGAAGCCGGGCGGGCGGCAGCGCCAACTGATGCGGATTCACCGCCAAGAACAGAACCTTGCACGTGATTCCCGGCCACGGCCGGAGGGCCTGCTCCATTACCGCGTGGCCGACCACCATGACTCGCAGGGCCGAGAGCGTCCGGGCGCGATTGTTCCAGAACAGCTCGCGCCAGCGAAAATTCCGGATCAGCTCGACGAGGCCGCGGTCGCTGTATGCGACGATCGCTCCGCCTTCGTCGAAGATCGTGAGGAGATCGCGAAGCGGACCGCGCCGGCCTGGCTCGCCAGGCATTGCGGCAGCGTGCCGCGCATTGAGCGCGGCCTTCGTGCGCGGAAACGCGATCCAAGCCAGTGCATTGAAGAGGTCGTGCCAGTTGGCTGGACGCGTGGCGACCTCGCCGCTCGCGTGCACGCGCAGCTCGTAGCCGGAATCGCCCGGCCGGGGAGCGGCGAAGCGCACAGCCAGCCCGCTCGAGGTCCGGGGCTCGACCCCGAGCTCCTGCGCCAGGAGATTGAGGCGCCGGATGTCGGGCCAGCCGGGACCGTCCGCAAGACGCTCCAGCGCGGGCCTGACGGGGTCGAAGATCGGGCACGAGAAGTCGACCCGCTGCGGATCGAGGGGCTCGCTCAGACAAGCTTCCAAGGGATGTCTTCGCCCGCCCGCAGCGGCACCAGCGTTTCTTCCCCCAGCGGAATCGACCGCGGCACGGCCCAAGACTCTCGCACCAGCGTGATCTTGTCGGTATTCGCCGGCAGGCCGTAGAACCGGGGACCGAAGCGGCTGGCGAAATCCTCCAGCTTGTCGAGCGCGCCCGCCTCCTCGAAAGCAATCGCATAAAACTCGATGCCCGCATGCGCCGTGTAGATACCCGCGCAGCCGCACTCCGCTTCCTTCGCAGTGCGGGCATGAGGCGCGCTGTCGGTTCCGAGGAAGAACTTGGGATTGCCCGAAATCGCCGCTTCGACCAGCGCTTCGCGGTGAGACTCGCGTTTGAGCACGGGCAGGCAGTAATGGTGGGGCCGGATGCCGCCCATGAACAAGGCGTTCCGGTTCATCAGGAGGTGATGGGCGGTGATGGTCGCCGCGATGTTCCCGCTCGTAAGCTCCACATAGTGCACGGCGTCGCGCGTGGTGATGTGTTCCAGCACGATCTTCAATCCCGGAAAACGGTCCACCGTCGGGCCCAGGATGCCGTCGATGAAGGCCTTTTCTCGATCGAACACGTCGACTTCCGGATCTGTCGCCTCGCCGTGCACCAGCAGCGGCATGCCGAGCTCCTGCATCCTCTCGAGGGTGTGGAAGCAGCGCGACAATCGCGTCACGCCTTCATCCGAGTGCGTCGTGGCTCCGGCCGGATACAGCTTCACACCGTGCACGCACCCGGACACCTTCGCGCGCACGATCTCTTCCGGCGGCGTGTCGTCGGTGAGATAAAGCGTCATCAACGGCTCGAAACGCGAGTCGTCGGGCAGCGCCGCGAGGATTCGTTCGCGGTAGCCGAGCGCCTGCTGAGTGGTCCGCACCGCGGGTTTGAGGTTGGGCATCACGATGGCGCGCCCGAAGCGTTTCGCGCTGTGGGGCAGCACGGATGCCATCGCAGCGCCGTCGCGCAAATGCAGGTGCCAGTCGTCGGGTCGAATCAGCTCGAGACGTTGCATAGCGCCCTATTATCCCGCGTCCTTGATCTTCTTTCCGAGCGCGGCGGCATAGAGCGCGCTGCGGGGCGCGCCGCTGATGCGCGCGGCCAGCCTTGCGGCGTCGCTTGCAGGGAGCTCCTTCAGCAGGATCGACAGTACCCGCTCCCCTTCGGCCCGGTCGGGGGCGCGCCGTCCGAGCTCGGGGCCGAGCACCAGCACGAACTCGCCCTGCTGGCGGTGCGGCTCGGCGAGCAGCCAGGCGCGCGCATCCCCCAGCGTCGTCCGAACGAGTTCCTCGAACTTTTTTGTCAGCTCGCGCGCGATCAGCAGCTCCCGCGCGCTGCCGAAGCGTTCCCGCAGATCCTCCACCGTCTCCAGCACCCGGTGCGGAGCCTCGTAGAAGATCACCGGACACGACGCCTCGAGCTCGGCCAGCGCCTTGCGGCGCGAGCCACGCGCGGACGGCAGGAATCCCGCGAACAGGAACCGGTCGGCCGTGAACCCGGCGGCGCTATAGGCCGCGAGCGCCGCGCTCGGTCCCGGCACCGGCACCACCCGGATGCCGTCGCGATGCGCGGCGGCGACGAGCAGCGCACCCGGGTCGGATACGCCGGGAGTTCCAGCGTCGGTGATCAGCGACACATTCTTGCCTGCGTGCAGCGCGCCGAGCAGCCGATCGGTCGCCGCGCGCTCGTTGTGCGCGTGCAGCGGCACCGCGCGCGCGCTGATGCCGTGACGCGCGAACAGCGCCCTCGAGGTCCGCGTGTCCTCGCACGCCACGAGGTCGGCCTGCGCGAGCGCTTCGAGGGCGCGCGGGCTCGCATCGGCCAGGTTGCCGATAGGAGTCGCCACAATAAATAGGGTTCCGCTGCTCATTCGTGGTCAACGCGTCGCGCCCGGGCGCGTTAAGCCTGCCATGAACCGGGCCGGGGCGCGAGCCGAGGATTACTGCGCGGAGCACCTGCGCCGGGCCGGTCTGCGCATTCTGGCGCGGAACTGGCGCTGCCGGCACGGAGAAATCGACCTGGTCGCGGACGAACACGGTACGCTGGTGTTCGTGGAAGTGCGCCAGCGGCGCAGCAAGCTCTACGGCGGGGCCGCGGAAAGCGTGACCCGGGCCAAGCGCAGGCGTTTGCTCGCCGCCGCTCGCCTCTATTTGACGGGTCGCAGGGAGACCGAATGCCGTTTCGACGTTCTGTTGCTGGACGGCGACGAGCGGCCCGGCGTCGAATGGATTCGAAATGCGTTCGCGGACTGAGGCTTGGGCGCGCGGGCGCGCGTGCCCGGTGTAAAATGCCCCATGGGTCACGCAGAGCAGAACGCAGAGGTCTCGGCACGGGTGGCCGCGCAGTTTGCCGACAGCGCGCAACTCAAGCTGGCCGCGGCGCAAGCTCTCGCCGCGCCGATTGCGCGCGCGGCGCACATGATGACCGATGCCCTGCGAGCGGGAAACAAGGTGCTCGCCTGCGGCAACGGCGGCTCGGCGGCGGACGCGCAGCATTTCGCGGCGGAGCTGGTCAACCGTTTCGAAGTCGAGCGGCCCCCGCTTGCCGCGGTGGCGCTGACCACCGACAGCTCGACCTTGACGTCGATCGCCAATGATTACAGCTATGAACAGGTATTCGCGAAGCAGCTGCTCGCATTGGGGCGCAAGGGCGACGTGCTTCTCGCGATATCGACCAGCGGTAATTCCGCCAGCATACTCGAGGCAGTGCGCGCGGCGCGCGAGCTCGAGGTCGGCGTGGTCGCTTTGACGGGCAACGGCGGCGGCAAGCTCGCAGCGCTGCTTTCGGAGGGGGATGTCCATGTCTGCGTGCCGCACACGCGTACCGTGAGGATCCAGGAAGTCCATCTGCTCACGTTGCATTGCCTGTGTGACGCCATAGACTTTCGGCTATTTGGAGCGAAGTAATGAAAACAAACCAGCTGATGCTTGCCTTCGCCCTGCTCGTCCCGGTCGTGCTGCTGCAGGGCTGTTTTCCTGCGATGGTCGTCGGCGGCGCCGGGGCGGTGATGTCGGCGACGGATCGGCGCACGACCGGCACGCAAGTGGAGGACGAGGAAATCGAGCTCAAGATCTCCGGCCGCATCGGGGAGCGCTATGGCGACAGGGTTCACGTGGATGTCACCTCCTTCAATCGCTCGGTTCTGCTGACGGGGGAGGCGCCCGAGCCGGGCATCAGGGCCGATATCGAGAAGATCGCGCTGGGCGTGCAGAACGTGAAGGGGGTTACAAACGAGATCGAAATTGCGGGAATTCCGTCCGCGCCCGCGCGCGCCAACGATGGCTACCTCTCCGCCAAGGTGAAGGGGCGGTTTCTCGACGCGGGCAAGTTCAACCCCCTGCACGTCAAGGTAGTGACCGAGGCGGGCGTTGTCTACCTGATGGGAATCGTGACCGAGCAGGAGGCCGCGGACGCGGTGGAAATCGCGCGGACTACCGGCGGCGTGCGCAAGGTGGTCAAGATCTTCGAGTACTGCAAGCCCACCGACCCGATCTGCCGCCCCCCCGAGAAGGCGGCGGCGCAGCCGGCGAAGTAGACCGCGGCCGGATTACGCCCCGCGTGGCGCAGGCGCCGCCCGAGTTCGAGCGCAAGATCCGCGCGCCGGAGGAGCTCGCGCGCGGGATCGGGCAGATCGCGCGGCCGCTGGTGTTCACCAACGGCGTGTTCGACCTGCTGCATCGCGGGCACGTCACCTACCTGGCGCGCGCTCGCGCCTTCGGCGCCGCGCTGCTCGTGGCGCTCAACAGCGACGCATCGGCAGCCCGCCTCGGCAAAGGCCCGGATCGGCCGCTCAACGCGCTCGCGGACCGCATGGCGGTGATCGCGGCACTCGAAGCTGTCGATGCGGTGACCTGGTTCGACGAGGACACCCCGGCCGCCCTCATCGAGGTCTGCCGCCCCGACGTGCTGGTCAAGGGCGGCGACTGGTCTGTCGAACGGATCGTCGGCGCGCGCGAGGTCCTGGCCCGGGGAGGGCGGGTTCATTCGATCCCGTTCGAGCACCAGCGCTCGACGACGCGCCTGCTCGAGAAGATCCGCGGTCGGCCCCCGCAAAGCTGAGGCGCTCGACGACCCCGGGAAGCCGGTTGCGGCCCCGTGCGGTGACGGATATTTTGCGATCGCGGTACACTTTCGTATGCGCCTGCACCAGCTCAAGATCGATTACGAGGCCGAGCAGGATAGGCTTCTGATGCTCGTGTCCGCGAGCGACGGTGTGGAGGTCCGGCTCGCGCTCACGCGGCGCTTCGTCAAGCTGCTTTGGCCCTTGCTGCTGAAGCTTGCCGAGGAGGCGAGTCCCAGAATCCGCACCCAGGCCAGTCCCGAGGCCCGCAAGGCTCTATTCGGGATCGAGCACGAGCAGGCGGTCGCGCGCGCCGATTTTTCCCGCGCCTACGAGTCGAAGCCGCGCGCGACGCCGCTCGGCGAGGCGCCGCTCCTGCTCGCGCGCATCCAGACCGGCCGCAATCGCGAGGGCCAGCCCGTCGTCGCGCTGCATCCCGCCGAAGGCAGCGGCGTGACGCTCACTTTCGACTCGGTGCTCCTGCATTCCGTGTGCAGATTGCTGCAATCGGCGGTGAAGAAGAGCGACTGGGACATCGACCTGACGTTGCCCGAGAGCGAGGCGCTCGAGCGGGTCGAGCATGCGCCGCGCACCCTCAACTGACGCGAGCCGACTCCAGCTGCTCCGAGATCTCCAGCCATTGCGCTTCGGCGCGCGCGAGCTCCCATTTCAGCCGGGCGTCGTCCTCCAGCGCCTGCGCGAGCGCCTTCTTTTGGCCCTCGGCGTAGAGCTCCGGATCGGCAAGCCGCGCAATGACCGCGGCGTGTTCGGCAGATAGCTTTTCCACCTCGTTCTCGACGCGGGCAAGGTGCTGCTCGAGCGGGCGCAGGCGCTCGCGCAGGGCCTCTCGGGCGCCGGCTGCTTCGCGACGTTCGTCGCGCCGGCGGCGCTTGGCCGGGCCCGCGCTGCCGGCGCGTTCCCTTGTCAGCCGCAGCTGACGGTAGTCCTCGAGATCGCCGTCGAACTCCCTGACCGTTCGGTCGCCCACTACCAGGATGCGATCGGCGCAGGTCGCGAGCAGGTGGCGGTCGTGCGAGACGATCACCAGCGCGCCCGAGTAGCCCTGCAGGGCCATGGTAAGCGAGCGGCGCATTTCAAGATCAAGGTGGTTGGTCGGCTCGTCGAGCAGAAGCAGGTTGGGCCGCCGCCTGACCAGCACCGCGAGCGCGAGCCGCGATTTTTCGCCGCCCGACAGCGGTCCGATCGGGCGCTCGGCTCGCTCGGCCGCGAATCCGAAGCGACCCAGGAAGTCCCGCAGCCTCTGTTCGCGCTCGCCGTGGAACAGGCGCAGCATCATTGCAAGCGGAGTTTCCTCGGGGCGCAGCAGCTCGATCTGATGCTGGGCGAAATAGCCGATCACGATTCCCCGTGCTTCGGCGCGCCGCCCCGCCAGGGGAGCAAGCTCGCCCGCGAGCAGGCGCACCAGAGTGGTCTTGCCCGCGCCGTTCGCGCCGATCACCGCGAGCCGGTCGTTGCGTGCCATGCTCATCGTCACGCCCGCCAGGACCTGGTGCTCACCATAGCCGGCCGCCACGTCTTCAAGTGAGACGATCCGGTCGGGCTGACGTTCCGGGTTCTCGAAATCGAATTGGATCGGCTGTGCCGCGTAAACCGGTGCGACCCGGGTCATTCGTTCGAGCTGCTTGAGGCGGCTCTGCGCCTGGCGCGCCTTGGTGGCCTTGGCGCGGAAGCGTTCGACGAAGGATGTGATGCGCTGCACCTCTTTCGATTGCCGGGAAGCAAGCGCCGCCTGCTGCGCGAGTTCCTGCGCCTGCAATGTTTCGAAAGTGGAGTAATTGCCGCCGTACAGTCGCAGCGTTGCATTGGCGATCGCGAGCGTGTGATCCGAGACGCGATCCAGAAATTCACGGTCGTGGGAGACGATCAGCAGCGTTCCCGCATAGCCGCGCAGCCAGTTCTCCAGCCAGAGGATGGTGTCGAGGTCCAGGTGGTTCGTCGGCTCGTCCAGCAGAAGCAGATCAGAGGGCCGGATCAGTGCCCGGGCGAGGTTGAGCCGCATGCGGTAGCCGCCCGAGAACTCCTTGACCGCCCGCCGCGCGTCGGCCTGGGTAAAGCCGAGCCCCGCGAGGAGCGCCATCGCGCGCGCCTGCGCGGTGTAGCCGTCCGCGTGCGCGTAGCGCTCGTGCGCGAGCGCGAGACGCTCGCCGTCGGCGGCGGTTTCCGCGGCGATGATCGCGGCCTCCGCGGCGCGCAGCTCCGTGTCCGCGTCGAGCAGATACTCGATGATGGTCTGTTCGAGCGCCGGCGCCTCCTGCTCGATTCGCGCGAGACGGGTGCCGGGCTGCACTTCGCATTCGCCGGCCTCGGCGCTCAGCTCGCCCGTGATCAGCGCGAGCAGGCTCGACTTGCCGCTCCCGTTCGCGCCGACGAGGCCGATCTTCCAGCCGCGCTCCAGCGTGAGCGAGGCGCCGCCAAAGAGGGGGTGAGCACCTCGTGCGAGCGCAAGGTTGCGGAACAGAATCATGCAAATTTCCGATCGGGGACCGGAGTATAATTGCAGCTTCGCCGATCATTACAGTACCGGGCGGTTCCGTTATCAGTTCTGGCTTCGAACAACTCAACCTGATCCCGCCGCTTCTCTCAGCGGTGGCCGAACTCGGCTACGACAAGCCGACGCCGGTCCAGGAGCAGGCGATTCCGCTGGTGCTGCAGGGGCGCGATCTGATGGCAGGCGCGCAGACCGGCACCGGCAAGACCGCCGCCTTCGCGTTGCCCATCCTGCAGCGGCTAGCGCCTGTCGCGAGCACCAGCACCTCGCCGGCGCGCCACCCGGTGCGCGCTCTGGTGCTGACTCCGACGCGCGAGCTCGCGATTCAGGTAGAGGAAAGCTTCCGCCAGTACGGCAAATACCTTCCGTTGCGCACCGCGGTGGTATACGGCGGCGTCGACATGAATGCGCAGATCGCGCAGCTGCGGCTCGGGGTCGAGATTCTCGTTGCCACGCCGGGACGCCTGCTTGATCACGTGCAGAACAAGACTGTGATGTTCGGCCAGACTTCCATCCTCACGCTGGACGAAGCCGACCGCATGCTCGACATGGGATTCATGCCGGATATCCGGCGCATCATCTCGCTGCTGCCCCCGGTGCGCCAGAACCTGATGTTCTCCGCGACTTTCCCGGAGGAGATCCGCCGGCTGGCGGCGACCATTCTCCAGCATCCCGCCGAGGTTCAGGTCGCGGCCCGGAACGCGCTCGCCGAGCTGGTGACTCACGTCGTCCATCCGGTGGCGCGCGAGAAGAAGCGCGAGCTGCTTTGCCACCTGATCCGCAGCCGCAACCTGAGCCAGGTGCTCGTATTCACTGGAACGCGCATCGGCGCCAACCGGCTGGCGCATCAGCTGCGCCGCGAGCGCATCCACGCCGACGCGATTCACGGCGACAAGTCGCAGGCCGAGCGGCTGGTGGCGCTGGAGGACTTCAAGAACGGCAAGGTGGCGGTCCTGGTTGCCACGGACGTGGCGTCCAGGGGGCTCGACATCGAGGGGCTGCCTCAGGTCATCAATTTCGACGTCCCGCACTCGCCGGAAGACTATGTGCACCGCATCGGCAGGACCGGGCGCGCCGGCATGGCGGGCGAGGCGATTTCACTGGTGGCGCCGGACGACCAGGAGAAGCTCGCCGCGGTCGAGAAGCTGATCAAGCGCAAGATCGAGCGCGTACTGGTGCCCGGCTTCGCGCCCGACAGCGGGTCGGTCGCCGGCATGATGGGGCGCGAAGGCGGACGCGAGGGCGGGCGCGAGGGCGGGCGCGGACCGCGCAGAGAGCCGCGCCTGCGCGAGGCGACGCGACGCGAGGGGCCGCGACGCGAAGCGCCCCGGTCGGAGGCGCCGGCGAGGCGCGAAAAGGCTCCGGCGGATCCCATCTTCTCCAAGCCTTACGAGCCCGCCGACGGCGCGGCGGCCGCGCCCGAGCCGCAAAGCGCGCGCCCGCAGCGCAAGCAGCGCCAGGTGGCCGCCCTGCTCGGCGGCGTGAAGCGAGCTGCCGACGGCTGATCCGGCCTGCGGCTCAGACGCAGCGCGCGCCGTCGACTTCGATGCAGACCCCGCTGATCATCGAGGCCTCGTCCGAAGCAAGATAGAGGCTCGCGTTGGCCACGTCGAGCGGGGTCGAGAACCGGCCCAGGGGAATCGTGGCGAGGTAGGCGGCCTTCACCTCGGGCGAGAGCGAGCCTCCCGCGAACTCCGCCGACAGGCCGGTTTCCGGGCTGAACACCGGATTGACGCAGTTGACCCGCACCTTGTCGGGGCCGAATTCGCCCGCCATCGCTTTGCTCATCAGGATCACGGCCGCCTTGGAGCTGTTGTAGACGACCAGCCCGGGCCGCGGCCGGATGCCCGCGGTGGAAGCGATGTTGACGATGCAGCCGCCGCCCTGGCGGCGAAACGTCGGCAGGGCGTGGCGCGCGGATAGGAAAACGCTCTTGACGTTCACCGCGTACACCTTGTCGAACTCCGCTTCGGTGATCTCGAGGTAGGGCTTCTTGCGATGCGTCCAGCCTGCGTTGTTGACCACCACGTCTAGGCGCCCGAACTTCGATTCCGCGCGCTTCACCAGCTCCGCCCAGTCGTCGCTGCGCGTCACGTCGCCGCGCACGAAATCGGCCTGGCCGCCGGCCTTGTTGATCGCCGCCGCGACGCGCTCGCCGGCGCCGGCGTTGACGTCGTTCACGACGACCTTTGCTCCTTCCTGCGCGAAACGCGTGGCGATGCCCTCGCCAAAGCCGCTGCCGGCCCCGGTCACGACCGCCACCTTGTTTTCGAGACGCATGCTGAGTCCTCCCTCTTGGTTGAGAATCAATCAGCCCTTTCTGAAGGGCGTATGTTCGTTCAGCTCGTTCACATAGCGCCCGATTCCTCCCGTTTCGCGCTCGAGATAGTCCTCGATCGCCCGCGCGAAGGCGGGATGCGCGAGCCAGTGCGCGGAGACCGTTTCGACCGGCATCAGGCCGCGAAAGAGCTTGTGCTCACCCTGCGCGCCGCCCTCGAAGTATTGCAGGCCGTTCGCGATCGCGTACTCGATCGCCTGGTAGTAACAGCACTCGAAGTGCAGCAGCGGAACGTGCTCGATCGCGCCCCAGTAGCGCCCGTAGATCGCGCGCTCGTCCAGCAGGAAGAGCGCGGCGGCGATCGACGCGCCTTGCCGCTCGGCGAGCACCATGAGGATGTGCTCCGGCTGCGTCGCGCCGATGCGCAGGAAGAATTCCAGGTTCAGGTAGGGGCTCGAGCGGTGCGCGGCGTAGGTGCCGCGGTAACCGCGATGAAAAAACTCCCAGTGCGCGCGCTCGATCTCCGCGCCGCGCAGCCAGCGCAGCGTCACGCCCGCCTCACGCACCCGGCGGCGTTCCTGGCGAATATTCTTGCGCTTGGCGTGATTCAGCCGGGCAAGAAAGTCGTCGAAATCGGCATAGCCCTCGTTGCGCCAGTGGAACTGGACGGTACGCCGCAGCATCATCCCGCCGCGCTGCATCAGCTGCGCCTCGGCCTCGGGGGGAAACAGAACGTGCAGAGACGAAGTATCGCGCGCGAGCTCGAGCGCGGCCGCCAGCAGGGCTTCGCGCTCGCGCTCGGAGTGCGCCATCAGGCGCGGCCCGGTGACAGGCGTGAAGGGGACCGCGCTGAGCAGCTTCGGGTAGTAATCGATTCCGTGCCGCGCGTAGGCGTCGGCCCAGGCCCAGTCGAAGACGTACTCGCCGTAGGAATGTGTCTTGAGGAACAGGGGCATTGCCCCCGCCAGCATCCCGCCCCGCCGCAGGAGCAGGAAGTTCGGCCCCCATCCGGTACGCGCGCTGGCGCATCCCGTCTCGATCAGCGCCGAGAAGAACTCGTAGCGCACGAACGGATTGGTCCCCGCAAGCCGGTTCCATTCGCGCGGGTCGACGCCGCGGAGCGACTCTACGACGTCCAGGCTTTCCAGCGTTTGCGCGCCGTGGCGATCCGCCATACGCCGGTTAGTGCGGAGCCCCCGACGGAGCCGCAAGCGCAAGCCGGGGGCAAGGCGCGTTACAATCGGTCCGGTCGGCGGGTTGGCCGCTAGGAGGCATACGCATGAAGAAGATCGAAGCCGTCGTCAAGCCGTTCAAGCTCGACGAAGTGCGCGAATCGCTTTCGGAAGTCGGGGTCACCGGGCTGACTGTCACGGAGGTCAAGGGTTTCGGCAGGCAGAAAGGGCATACCGAGCTGTATCGCGGCGCCGAATACGTGGTCGATTTCCTGCCCAAAGTGAAGATCGAGGTCGTGGTGGCCGAAAACCAGGTCGAGCCCGCGATCGAGGCCATCATAAAGGCCGCGCGCACCGGCAAGATCGGGGACGGCAAAATATTCGTCACCGGCGTCGAGCACGTGGTCAGGATCCGCACCGGCGAGACGAACGAGTCCGCAGTCTAGGTCCGGGCTTTCAGAAGCACAAGCACGGCGCCGCTGCCGCCGTGCGGCTGCGGCGCCTGACAGAAGGCGAGCACCTCGTCGCGCATCATCAGCCATTTCCTGAGCTTGTTCTTCAGCACCGGCTCGCGGTTGGGCGAGCCCAGGCCTTTGCCGTGGACGATGCGCACGCAATGCCGGCCGCGCAACGCGCAACGGCGCAGGAATTCCGCCACGCTGATCGCGGCCTGCGCGCGGTTCATGCCGTGAAGGTCGAGCTCGTCCTCGACCACCCAATGACCGCGCCGCAGGCGGCGCAGGGTCTGGCGCGACAAGCCTTCGCGCAGGTAGACGAGTTCCACGCCCGAGTCGAGCGCGTCGTCGAGCGACACCTGTGCGTTCAGCGTCTCGGCCAGGGCGGCGCGCTCGTCGAGGCGGCTTTGCAGCGGGATGGGGGGCGGGGGCGTCCGCCTCGGCGGCCGCCGGCGCGGCGGGGCCAGCGGCTGCACGTCGGCCACGGCACGGCGAAAGTCCCACTCGTCGTCCGGCGGCGTGGCCATGGCTGGCGCGCCGGCGGTCCTCAGACGCCCAGGTTGTCGAGGTACTTCTCTGCGTCCAGCGCGGCCATGCATCCGCTCGAGGCGCTCGTGACCGCCTGGCGGTAGACGTGGTCCTGCACGTCGCCCGCGGCGAAGACGCCGGGCACGCTGGTCGCGGTCGCGTCGCCGTGACGCCCCCCGCGGGTCACGATATAGCCGTTCTCCATCTCGAGCTGGCCGGCAAAGATCGACGTATTCGGAGTGTGGCCGATCGCCACGAACAGCCCTTTCACGGCCAGGTCCTTGGTGGCTCCGCTCGAGGCGTGCTTGACCCGTACGCCGGTAACGCCGCTCTGGTCGCCCAGAACCTCGTCCAGGACGTGGTTCCACTCCACGTGAACGTTGCCGCCATCGGTCTTTTTCATGAGCTTGTCGATCATGATCTTTTCCGCCCGCAGCTTGTCGCGCCGGTGCACCAGGGTCACGCTATGCGCGATGTTGGACAGGTACAGAGCTTCTTCCACGGCCGTGTTGCCGCCTCCGATGACGGCGACATCCTGCCCCTTGTAGAAGAAGCCGTCGCAGGTGGCACAGGCGGAGACGCCCCGTCCCATGAACTTCTGTTCCGAATCCAGCCCCAGGTACTTCGCCGAGGCGCCGGTGGCGATGATCAGGGCATCGCAGGTATAGGTCGCCGAGTCCCCCTCGAGCGCCAGCGGCCGTTCCCCGAGCCGGACGCCGTTCACGTGGTCGAAGACGATCTCGGTCTCGAACCGCTCGGCGTGCTGCCGGAAACGCTCCATCAGGTCGGGCCCCTGGACCCCCTGTGCGTCCGCCGGCCAGTTGTCGACGTCGGTGGTGGTCATCAGCTGGCCGCCCTGGGCCAGGCCGGTGATCAGGAGGGGGCGCAAATTCGCGCGTGCGGCATAGACGGCGGCCGTGTACCCGGCAGGGCCGGATCCTAGGATAAGCAGGCGGGCGTGGCGGGTGGCCATGGCGGGGCTGGGGGCTGCGGTCGGGGTTCCGTGAATCGCACTCGATTATAAACGACGGGTTCTGTTAACATTGTCACGGTCAAAGGTCCGATTCGAAGCGGGGAGGAGCATGTCGGGCGTACCCACCACAGTCTCGACGGCGGTACTGAGGGCAGTGCCCCTGTTCTCGAGCGTTCCCGATGAGCAATTGCGCACCCTTGCGACGGTGGTCACGCGCAAGAGCTTGACGCGCGGGGCCACGGTCATGGTCGCAGGCGACCAGACCGATTCGCTTTACATCATTCTTTCGGGTCGCCTGAAGGTGATGATGAGCGACGCCGAGGGCAAGGAAGTGATCCTGAGCATTCTCGGGCCGGGGGAATTCTTCGGCGAAATGGGGCTGATCGACGACAGCCCGCGCTCAGCAAGCGTAGTGGGGATCGAACCCTGCGAGCTGCTTGCGATCGCCAAGCGGGACTTTAACAAGTGCCTGGCCGAGAACTTCGAGATGGCGATGGCCGTGATGCGCGGGCTGGTACGGCGTCTGCGGGAAGCCGATCGCAAGATCGGCAGCCTGGCGCTGCTCGACGTCTACGGGCGGGTCGCCCGCCTGCTGCTCGACATGGCCGAAAACGTCGACGGGCAGAAGATGGTGACCAAGCGCTTGCCGAAGCAGGACATCGCCAAGATGATCGGGGCCTCGCGCGAGATGGTCAGCCGCGTCATGAAGGATCTGCAGCTGGGCGGCTACATCGAGATGCGCGGCTCCAACATCGTGCTGCACGACTCGATCCTGCTGCCCGACTGAGCAGTCTTAGAATAAACCTCATATTCTGTTTCTAACCCCTCGCCTAGGCGGGGGTTTTTGCTTTGCCGGCGGGAATTGCCGGAGGCGAGTGCGGTACAATTCTGCACTTCCTTGCGGGCAGCAATGGCAGCAGCCGAAAAATCCTCCGGAGCCCCCCTTCCCGCCAAGCTCGCGAGCCTGTTGCGCGAAGCGAAGTGGCTGATTCTGGTCGCCGTCGCGGCCTATCTGCTTCTGATCCTGGCGACCTACCACAAGAGCGATCCGGGCTGGTCGCACAGTGCGACGGTCGCCGTCACACAGAATGCCGGCGGGCGCCTCGGGGCGTGGCTGGCGGACCTGCTGCTGTACCTGTTCGGCGTTTCGGCCTACTGGTGGGCCGCGCTGTGCGCCTACGTGGTGGTCTGGGGCTACCGGAGCATCGACGGCAAGGGGCTGATCGATCGTCGTCCGCTTGCGGTCGCGTTCGCCGGCTTCGTGGTGCTGCTCCTGTCGAGCGCGGCGCTCGAGGCGCTGCGCCTGCAGTCCCTGCCCGCCGAACTGCCGCTTGCGGCGGGGGGAATGATCGGCCAGGCGGTCTCCCGCTTGGCAACCGGCGTGTTCGGCTTCACCGGGGCGACCCTGGCCTTGATCACGCTGGTCGCGGTCGGGTTCAGCCTGTTCACCGGGATTTCGTGGCTCGCGGTGTCGGAGTTCGTCGGGCTCATGCTCGAATCCCTGTACGAATTCGTGCTGCGCAGCTGGGACCGGCGCAAGGACCGCCGGCTGGGCGAAATCGCCCGCGAGGAACGTGATTTCGTGGTGGAGGCCGAGCGCAAGCGCGAAGAGGAGCACCCGCCGCTGCGAATCGAGCCGTCCATCGTGGAGATCAGGAAGTCCGAGCGCGCGCAGAAGGAAAAGCAGGCGCCGCTGTTCGACGACCTGCCGGACACGCCGCTGCCCCCCCTCAAGCTGCTCGACGAGGCGAAGCACGACGGCGAGCAGGTCACCGCCGAGACGCTCGAGTTCACCTCGCGCCTGATCGAGAAGAAGCTGTCGGATTTCGGGGTCTCGGTCAAGGTGCTGGCCGCGTACCCCGGGCCGGTCATCACCCGCTACGAGGTCGAGCCGGCTGTGGGCGTCAAGGGCAGCCAGATCGTCAACCTGGTCAAGGACCTGGCGCGCGCGCTGTCGGTCGTGTCGATTCGCGTGGTCGAAACGATTCCGGGCAAGTCGTGCATGGGCCTCGAGATCCCGAACCCGCACCGCCAGACGGTGCGCCTGGCCGAGATTCTCGGCTCGGAGGTCTACCACAGCACCCATTCGCCGCTCACGCTGGTGCTGGGCAAGGACATCGCCGGCAACCCGGTGGTCGCCGACCTGGCCAAGATGCCGCACCTGCTCGTGGCGGGCACCACCGGTTCCGGAAAGTCGGTCGCCCTGAACGCGATGATCCTTGCCCTGCTGTACAAGTCCGAGCCGCGCAGCGTGCGGCTGATCCTGGTCGACCCGAAGATGCTCGAGCTCTCGGTGTATCAGGACATTCCGCACCTGCTCGCCCCGGTGGTGACCGACATGAAGCAGGCGGCCAACGCCCTCAACTGGTGCGTCGCCGAGATGGACCGGCGCTACAAGCTGATGTCGTGGGTCGGCGTGAGGAACCTGTCGGGCTACAACCACAAGGTTTCGGAGGCGGAAAAAGCGGGCAAGCCGCTGCAGGATCCCGCGACCCTCGAATCGGATTCGCCGCAGCCGCTCAAGACCCTGCCGCACATCGTGGTGGTGATCGACGAGCTCGCCGACCTGATGATGGTGGTGGGCAAGAAGGTCGAGGAGCTGATCGCGCGGCTGGCGCAGAAGGCGCGCGCGGCGGGAATCCACCTCATACTCGCCACGCAACGGCCGTCGGTCGACGTCATCACGGGCCTGATCAAGGCCAATATTCCGACCCGCATCGCGTTCCAGGTGGCGAGCCGGGTCGATTCGCGCACCATTCTCGACCAATCGGGGGCCGAGGCGCTGCTGGGCGCCGGCGACATGCTGTACATGCCGCTCGGCACGGGACTGCCGCAGCGGGTGCACGGCGCCTTCGTCGCCGACCACGAGGTCCACAAGGTCGTCGACTACCTCAAGGGCCTCGCCGCGCCGGAGTACCTGGAGGACGTGCTCGAGCCGCCGGAGGCGGCCGACCCGGGGGGCGGAAGCGTCGAAGGCGGCGGCGAGAAGGACCCGCTCTACGACCAGGCGGTGGAAATCGTGGTGCGCACGCGCCGGCCTTCGATTTCTCTGGTCCAGCGCCACCTGCGGATCGGCTACAACCGCGCCGCGCGCCTGATCGAGGACATGGAGCGCGCCGGCCTGGTGTCGGCGATGCAATCGAACGGCAACCGGGAAGTGCTGGTGCCGGCAAAGGCGGAGTAGATGCGCGGCTGGTTCCTGGCGGTGGTAGCCGCATTCATAGCGCTCATGCCGCCCGCTGCGCATGCTACAGCGCTCGAGCGTTTCGAGGCCTTTCTGCGCGACACCCATTCTGCGAAGGCTGATTTCGTGCAGCGCGTGTACGACCGCAACGGCAGGCTGGTGCAGGAATCGAGCGGGAGCTTCGAGTTCCAGCGCCCGGGGCTGTTCCGCTGGACCTACGCCAAACCGATGCCCCAGCTGATCGTGGGGGACGGCAAGGACGTGTGGATCTACGACCGCGACCTGGACCAGGTGACGGTGCGGCGAATGGCGAAGGCGCTCGGGTCGACCCCGGCGGCGCTCCTCGCCGGCAGCGCCGACGTCGAGCGGGCGTTCGAATTCAGCGAGGGCGGAGAGCACGACGGGCTGCAATGGCTCGACGCCAAGCCGCGCGACCCCGACGCGGGATTCGGCCGCATCCAGCTCGGGCTCGGTCCCAAGGGCGTGGAGGCAATGGTGATGAGCGATCACTTCGGCCAGACGACTTACCTGACTTTTCACGGCATTTCGCTCAACCCGAAGCTCGATCCATCGGTGTTTCGCTTCACGCCGCCGAAGGGCGCCGACGTGCTCGGAGAGCGCTGAGGCGCTCGGGCGGCATGGCCGATCTTTTCGGCTCTCCATCGCCCGCGGCGCCGCTCGCCGAGGCGCTGCGCCCGCGCGGCATCGACGACGTGGTCGGGCAGCGCCACCTGCTCGGGCCGGGCAAGCCGCTGCGGCTGGCGTTCGAGTCCGGCAAGCCGCACTCGATGATCCTGTGGGGGCCGCCGGGGGTCGGCAAGACCACGCTCGCGCGCCTGATGGCAACCGCCTTCGATTGCGAATTCATCGCGCTCTCGGCGGTGTTCTCGGGGGTAAAGGAGATCCGCGAGGCGGTGCAGCAGGCGGAAGCCGTGCTCGCACGCTCGGGCCGGCGAACCATCCTTTTCGTCGACGAGGTGCACCGCTTCAACAAGGCGCAGCAGGACGCCTTCCTGCCCTACGTGGAGCGCGGGCTGCTCACTTTCATCGGTGCGACGACCGAAAATCCTTCGTTCGAGGTCAATTCGGCGCTTCTCTCCCGCGCCACGGTCTACGTTCTGGAGAGCCTTTCCGGCGAAGAGCTTGCGACGCTGCTTGCGCGCACCGGAATAGAGGTCGACGAAGGCGCGCGCGAGCGCCTGATCGGATTCGCAGACGGTGACGCGCGACGGCTGCTCAACGCGGTCGAGATCCTGCAGAACGCGCGGCCCGGGGGAAGGATCGACGCCGCCTTCGTCGAGTCCGCGCTGGCCAAGAACCTGCGCCGCTTCGACAAGGGCGGCGAACAGTTCTACGACCAGATCTCCGCGCTGCACAAGTCCGTGCGCGGCTCGGACCCGGACGCCGCGCTCTACTGGCTGGTGCGGATGCTCGACGGCGGCGCCGACCCGCTCTACCTCGGGCGGCGCATCGTGCGCATGGCGACCGAGGACATCGGCCTGGCCGATCCGCGCGCGCTGCGCCTGGCGCTCGACGCCTGCGAGACCTACGAGCGTCTCGGCACGCCGGAGGGCGAGCTCGCGCTCGCGGAAGCGGTGATCTACCTTGCGTGCGCGGCGAAGTCGAACGCAGCTTACAGCGCTTATAATGCGGCGCGCGATTTCGTCGCGAAGGACGCGACGCGGCCGGTACCGCTGCACATCCGCAATGCGCCGACCCGCCTGATGAAGGATCTCGGCTACGGCAGCGACTACCGCTACGCGCACGACGAGGAAGACGGGTACGCCGCGGGCGAGGACTACTTTCCCGAGGGCATGCCCGAGGTCGAGTGGTACCGTCCGACCGACCGCGGCTTGGAAGCGAGAATCCGCGAGAAGCTAGAGCATCTTCGCGCCCTGGACGCCGAAGCCGGAGGAAAGAAGAGGAAATGATCGACATCCAGTTGCTCAGGACGAATCTCGACGCGGTAGTCGCGCGCCTGGCCGCGCGCGGCTACGCCTTCCCGCGCGAGGAGTTCCTCGCGCTCGAGGCAGAGCGTAAGGACATCCAGACCCGCACCCAGGAGCTGCAGGCTGCGCGCAACGCGCAGGCGAAGAGAATCGGCCAGGCGAAGGCGAAGGGCGAGGATGCGGGCCCCTTGATGGCCGAATCGGGCGCGATCAACGCTAAGCTCGGAGACCTCGAGAAGACGCTCGCGCAGACGCAGGAACGTATGAGGCAGTTCCTCGAGGTCATCCCCAACCTACCGCACGAGAGCGTGCCGCAGGGTACGAGCGAGAAGGACAACGTCGAGCAGCGCCGCTGGCGCACACCGCGCACGTTCGATTTTCCGCCGAAGGACCATGTCGACGTCGGCGCGGGGCTCGGCATGCTCGACTTCGAGACCGCGGCCAAGCTCGCGGGCGCGCGCTTCGCGGTGATGCGTGCGGGCGTGGCGCGCCTGCACCGTTCGATCGCGCAGTTCATGCTCGACGTGCACACCCAGGAGCACGGCTACACCGAGACCTACGTGCCTTACATGGTGAGCGGCGAGTGCGCGAACGGCGTCTCGAGCCTGGCCAAATTCAAGGACGACCTGTTCAAGCTCGAGGGACGCGACCTCTACCTGATTCCGACCGCCGAGTACCCGGTCACCAATTTCGTGCGCGAGGAGATCGTCCCGCTCGAGTCGCTGCCGCTCAAGTTCGTCTGCCACTCGCCGTGCTTCCGCTCGGAGGCGGGTTCCTCCGGGAAGGACACGCGCGGCATGATCCGCCAGCACCAGTTCGACAAGGTCGAGTTGGTCCAGATCGTGCGTCCCGAGGACTCCTACCGCTGCCACGAGGAGCTGACCGCGCACGCCGAAACGATCCTAAAGCGGCTCGCGCTGCCCTACCGCACCGTCGTGCTGTGCACCGGCGACATGGGTTTTTCCTCGGCCAAGACCTACGACATCGAGGTCTGGCTTCCAGGGCAAAACACCTACCGGGAGATCTCGTCCTGCTCCAACTTCGAGGCCTTTCAAGCGCGGCGCATGCAGGCGCGCTTCCGCAATGAAAAGGGCAAGCCCGAGCTCGTGCACACGCTGAATGGCTCGGGCCTCGCGGTCGGACGCACCTTGGTCGCGATCCTCGAAAACTATCAGAACTCGGACGGCTCGGTGACCGTCCCTGAGGCCCTGCGGCCGTACATGGGCGGAGCGGAGAAAATCAGCCGGGCCTGATAGAATTCGCCCTTCGCGTCGGGCCGTTCGCGATGCGGAGAGATGGCAGAGTGGTCGAATGCGGCAGACTCGAAATCTGTTGTACGGGTAACCGTACCGGGGGTTCGAATCCCTCTCTCTCCGCCAGGTTCCTGTCCCAGTGCAGAATCTCGGGCGCGTTCTCGGATGGAATCGGAAGACGAAAGAAAGCAGAAACTGAACCGGGGCGAGGCAGCGCCCGGGCCGAGGCAGCCGCGGATCAAGGTGCAGGCGTTCCTCGCCAATTTGCCTCTCTTCAGCGAGATGACTCCGGAAGAGCTCGACCGGATTGCCGCCGGAACCGAGACGCTGTACGTGCAGAAGGGAGAGCAGGTGTGCCGCAGGGGCGACCCGGTGACCGGCTTTCACGTCGTGGTCTATGGCCAGGTCAAGCTCGGCTTCACCTCCCCCCAGGGAGTGGAGAAAGTGGTCGAGATCGTCCGTCCCGGGCAGAGCTTCGGCGAGGCGCTGATGTTTCTCGACAAACCCTACATCGTGTTCGCCGAGGCGCTCAGTGACTCGATGCTGCTGCATGTCGCGAAGCACGCGGTGAACGAAGAGTTGGCGCGCGACCCGGGTTTCGCGCGCCGCATGCTCTCCGGCCTGTCGCAGCGCCTGCACGGGCTGGTGCGCGACGTCGAAGCCTACACGCTGCGCTCGGGTTCCGAGCGCGTGATCGGCTATCTGCTGAACGCGCTCCCCGACGGCCCGGCGACCGGTCGAGCGGAGACGGAACTCACGCCGAGCAAGAACGTCATCGCTTCGCGCCTGAACATGACGCCGGAGCACTTCTCGCGCATCCTGCACGATCTGGAGGCGCAGGGCCTGATCGAAATGGAAGGCCGCCTTGTTCGCATTCCCGACCTCGAGCGTCTGCGCGGCGGGACCTCCTGAGTTGAGGCTCTAGCGCGTCGCGGTCGATGGCGCCCGCTCGTTGAGCGCCTTGGCCCCGGCGAGCAGGTCGGCACGCGCGCCGAGCAGCTGGTCGCAGGCCGGATACAGGACCGACTCCTCCTTGACGTTGTGCTCCCACAGGAGCACACGCAAATGCTCCAGCTCCGCGCGGCAGCCTTCGGGATCGATGCGCGGCTGGGCAGCCCCGAGAGCGGCGAGCAGGTCTTTCATCTCGGTATGTTCGGCACGCATCACCTGCGTCGGTCCCGCGCGTAAACCGCTTGCCTCCTCGAACGCCGGGAACAGCTCGCCCTCTTCGAACGCGATGTGGCGCTCGAGCGCATCGGCCAGGGCCACGATCTGGCGCGTGAACACTGCCCAGTCCGACGCCGACGCGGCTTCCAGCGCCGAGGCGAAAAATCGATCGCAATAGCGATGGTGCTGCAACAGGGATTCCGCGAGTCCCGTCATGGCGCCCGTGCTCCGCGTAGTTGCGACGGCGGATTGTTCGCGGCGTAACCCCTTCACGGCCTTGATGCAAGTTAAGGAGCTGAGAATCCACGGCGACTTTAGGGTCACTGGCGAATCGCTTGATATGGATCAAAGTGGTCTCGGGGCAACGACGCGAGAGTTGACGGAATTGCAAGCGGGGTGCCGCGCCCCCGCCTGCGAACAGCGCAAATCAACGGATTCGGCCATGCCTGCGAAGACTCGCCGCCCGGCCTCGGGCAAGACGCTGACGATCTGGACCCCCGAGGACCGGGAATTCTGGGTGCAAGAGGGCCAGGCGATCGCCAACCTCAACCTGTGGATATCGATCCCGGCGCTGTTTCTCGCTTTCGCGGTGTGGCAGCTCTGGAGCGCGGTGGCGGTGAACCTGCCCGCGCTCGGTTTCAAGTTCAGTTCCAACCAGCTGTTCTGGCTGGCCGCTGCGCCGGGGCTTTCGGGCGCGACGCTGCGGATCTTCTATTCGTTCATGGTGCCCGTGTTCGGGGGGCGGCGCTGGACCGCGCTTTCGACCGCGTCGCTGCTGGTCCCGGCGGTGGGCATCGGCGTCGCAGTGCAGAACCCGAACACCGGCTACGGCGTGCTGCTCGCGCTCGCGCTGCTGTGCGGGCTGGGCGGCGGCAATTTCGCCTCGAGCATGGCCAACATCAGCTTCTTCTTTCCCAAGGAGCGCAAGGGCTCGGCCCTGGGACTGAACGCGGGGCTGGGCAACCTGGGCGTATCCGGGGTGCAGTTCCTCGCCCCGCTGGTGGTCGCCGCGGGGGTGTACGGCCCGCTCGCGGGCGGCGCGCAGACGATCGTCAACGCCGCCGGCGAGACGGTGCAGATCTGGGCGCAGAACACGGCCTTTGTGTGGGTGCCGTTCATCGTGATCGCCGCGCTCGCCGCCTGGGTCGGGATGCACGACATCGCCGACGCCAAGGCGTCGCTACGCGACCAGGCGGTGATCTTCATGCGCAAGCACAACTGGATCATGTGCTGGCTTTACCTTGGGACCTTCGGCTCGTTCATCGGCTACGCGGCAGGTTTTCCGCTGCTCATCCGCTCGCAGTTCCCGCACGTGAACGCGCTGCAATACGCCTGGCTCGGACCGCTGGTGGGCGCGGCAGTGCGCCCGTTCGGCGGCTGGCTCGCCGACAAGCTCGGCGGCGCCGCGGTGACGTTCTGGAACTTCGTCGTCATGGCCGCGGCCGTCCTCGGCGTGCTCTATTTCCTGCCTTTGCACGGAACGGGCGGCAGCTTCGCAGGCTTTTTCGCCATGTTCATGCTGCTGTTCCTCACCACCGGCATCGGCAACGGCTCGACCTTCCGCATGATCCCGATCATCTTCCTCACCGAGCGCCAGCGCGAGGCCGCGGGCGGCGACGCGGCGGCGCAGGAGCAGGCGCTGCGGGACGCAAACAAGGAGGCGGCCGCGGTGCTCGGCTTCTCCTCCGCGGTCGCGGCCTACGGCGCATTCTTCATTCCGAAGAGCTACGGCACCTCGATTGCGCTCACCGGCGGGCCGCATGCCGCGCTGATCGCATTCGTCGTCTTCTATCTCAGCTGCATCGCGCTCACCTGGTGGTACTACGCGCGGCGCCATGCCGAGATGCCTTGCTGAAAATTCCGAGGAGCAACGATGGCCAACGTAAATAACCTGATCGAACGCTACGGCCTGCGCGGCACGCCTACTTCCGGGCTGTGGATGGGCACCTGGGGCTTCTTCATCGGCTTCGCTGCAGTGTCGCTGTACGGTCCCGCGGCGCATTACTTCCAGGCCTCCATGGGCATCTCGGGCGTCACGCTCGGGCTGCTGGTGGCTGCGCCGCAGCTCACCGGGTCCCTGCTGCGCATCCCGTTCGGCGCCTGGGTCGACAAGGCCGGCGGGCGGCTGCCGATGCTGACCCTGTTCGCCATGTCGCTGGTCGGGATGTGGGGCCTGGTCTACATCCTCTACACCGTCCACGACCTGTCGATGAAGGTTTACCCGGTGATCCTGCTGTTCGGCTTCATGAGCGGCTGCGGCGTGGCCTCGTTCTCGGTCGGGATTCCGCAGGTGTCGTACTGGTTTCCGCAGAACCGGCAGGGCACGGTGCTCGGCACCTACGGCGGCGTGGGCAACCTCGCGCCAGGGTTGTTCACCCTGATTCTGCCGTTCGCGATCGCCGCCTGGGGGCTCGCCGGCTCGTACCTGGCATGGTTCCTCTTCCTGCTCGCCGGCACGTTGATCTACGCCTGGCTGACCCATGACGCCTATTTCTTCCAGTTGCGCAAGAAGGGCGTTCCTCTCGAGGAAGCGACGCAGGTCGCGCGCCAGTGCGGGCAGGAGCTGGTTCCCAAGGAGTCGGTGTGGCCCGCGCTGTGGGCTGCCGCCGAGGAGCAGCGTACCTGGGGCCTGGTGTTCCTGTACTTCACCTCTTTCGGCGGATTTCTGGCGCTTACGGCCTGGTTCCCGACCTACTGGATCAACCTGCACCACATGGACGTCAAGACCGCGGCCGTGCTCGGGGGGCTGGGGTTCTCGCTGCTCGCCGCGGCGATCCGCGTGTTCGGCGGCGTGATCTCCGAGCGCTTCGGCGGCGAACGGGTGGCGGTCGGGGCTTTCCTCGCGGTGCTTGCCGGCGCGCTGCTGCTCACCCTGGTGACGCAATTCGCGCTCAACCTGGCGGGAGAGCTGGTCATCGCGCTCGGCATGGGCATCGGCAACGCCGCGGTGTTCAAGATGGTGCCGAAGTACGTGCCCCACGCGGTCGGCGGCGCCTCGGGTTGGGTCGGTGGCCTGGGCGCGCTCGGCGGCTTCGTGATCCCGCCGATCCTGGGCGTGTTCGTGGACGTGCTCGGCCCCGTCGGCTACGCGCGCGGTTTCTTCGTGTACGTCGTGCTCGGTTTGGCCGCGACCGCGCTCGCGATTGCATTCGTGCGCGCCGAGCCTGCAGCCAGGAGCTGATATGAGCCACTTTCTAGACCGACTTCGATTCCTGACCGACACGCGCGAGGCCTTCTCCGGCGGGCATGGCGAGACGCGCCGCGAGGACCGCAGCTGGGAGAACGCCTACCGCCAGCGCTGGAGCCACGACAAGATCGTTCGATCCACCCACGGCACCAACTGCACCGGCTCGTGCTCGTGGAAGATCTACGTGAAGGGCGGCATCGTTACCTGGGAGACGCAGCAGACCGACTACCCGCGCACGCGCCCTGACATGCCGAATCACGAGCCGCGCGGCTGCTCGCGCGGCGCGTCCTACTCGTGGTACCTGTACAGCGGCAACCGCCTCAAGTACCCGATGGTGCGCAGCGCGCTGCTGCAGTCCTGGCGGGAGCTGAGGAAGCGCCATGACGCGCTCGAAGCATGGAAATCGATCGCCGAAGGCGACCCGTCGTACAAGCGCCAGCGCGGCCTCGGAGGTTTCCTGCGCGCTTCCTGGGAGGAGGCGAACGAGATCGTCGCCGCGGCAAACGTCTACACGGTGAAGAAGTACGGCCCCGACCGCGTGATCGGCTTTTCGCCGATCCCGGCGATGTCGATGGTGTCCTACGCCGCGGGCAGCCGCTACCTGTCCCTGATCGGCGGCGTGTGCATGAGCTTCTACGACTGGTACTGCGACCTGCCGCCGGCCTCGCCGATGACCTGGGGCGAGCAGACCGACGTGCCCGAGTCGGCCGACTGGTACAACGCCGGCTTCATCGTCATGTGGGGCTCGAACGTGCCGCAGACGCGCACGCCGGATGCCCACTTCATGACCGAGGCGCGCTACAAGGGCACCAAGATCGTCTCGATCTTCCCGGACTACGCCGAGGGGGCGAAGTTCGGCGACCTGTGGCTGCACCCCAAGCAGGGCACCGACGCGGCGCTCGCCATGGCGATGGGCCACGTCATCCTGAAGGAGTTCCACCTCGAGCGCCCGAGCGCGTACTTCCGAGACTACGCACGCCGCTACACCGACCTGCCGATGCTGGTGCGCCTGGTGAAGCAGGGCGAGCACTACGTGCCCGAGCGCTTCGTGCGCTGCTCGGACTTCGCCGACAGGCTGGGCGAGGCCAACAACCCGGAGTGGAAGACCGTCTGCTACGACGAGGCAAGCGGCGCGCTCGCGGTCCCGCTCGGCTCGATCGGCTTTCGCTGGGGCGAGAAGGGAAAGTGGAACCTGGAGGAAAAGAGCGGAGCCGGCGCGGAGATCCGGCCGCGCCTGTCGCTGCTCGAAGTCAAGGACGACGCAGTCGAGGTCGCGTTCCCGTACTTCGGCGGCCAGCCGCACGAGCACTTCGCCTCGAGCGCGCATCCGGACGTGCTGGTGCGCAAGGTCCCGGCGAAGAAGCTGGCTCTGGCCGACGGCGAGGCGCTGGTGGCGAGCGTGCACGACCTGCTGCTCGCGAACTACGGCATCGACCGCGGGCTGGGCGGGCCGAACGTCGCGGCCTCGTACGACGACGACGTGCCGTATACCCCGGCCTGGCAGGAGGCAATCACCGGCGTCAAGCGCGCCGACGTGATCACCGTCGCGCGCCAGTTCGCCGACAACGCCGACAAGACGCAGGGCAAGTCGATGATCATCCTCGGCGCGGGGCTGAACCACTGGTACCACATGGACATGAATTACCGCGGCATCATCAACCTGCTGGTGATGTGCGGCTGCGTCGGGCAGTCCGGCGGCGGCTGGGCGCACTACGTCGGCCAGGAGAAGCTCAGGCCGCAGACCGGCTGGACCGCGCTCGCCTTCGCGCTCGACTGGGCGCGTCCGCCGCGGCAGATGAACTCGACCTCGTTCTTCTACGCGCACACCGATCAGTGGCGCTACGAGAAGCTCTCGGTGGCCGAGATCCTGTCGCCGCTCGCCGACGCGAAGCAGTACACCGGGAGCCTGATCGACTTCAACGTGCGGGCCGAAAGGATGGGCTGGCTGCCCTCGGCACCGCAGCTGCAGGCAAATCCGCTCTCGATCGCGAAGGCGGCGGCTGCGGCCGGGCTCGAGCCCAAGGACTACGTCGCGCGCGGGTTGAAAAGCGGCCGCCTGCGCCTGAGCTGCGAGGACCCCGACCACCCGGACAACTTTCCCCGTAATCTGTTCGTCTGGCGCTCGAACCTGCTCGGCTCCTCGGGCAAGGGTCACGAATATTTCCTCAAGCACCTGCTCGGCACGCAGCACGGCGTGCAGGCGAAGGACCTCGGAGCGGACGCGGGCGACAAGCCGCAGGAAGTCGAATGGCGCGAGGCGCCCGCGGAGGGCAAGCTCGACCTGCTGGTCACGCTCGATTTCCGCATGTCGACCACCTGCCTGTATTCGGACGTGGTGCTGCCTACCGCGACCTGGTACGAGAAGAACGACCTCAACACCTCCGACATGCATCCGTTCATCCATCCGCTGTCGCAGGCCGTGGATCCGGTGTGGCAGTCGAAGAGCGACTGGGAGATCTACAAGGGCATCGCGAAGAAGTTCTCCGCGCTGGCGGTGGGCCAGCTGGGCGTGGAGAAGGACGTCGTGCTCGCGCCGCTGATGCACGACTCGCCCGGCGAGCTGGGCCAGCCGTTCGAGCCGAAGGACTGGAAGAAGGGCGAATGCGAGCCGGTGCCCGGCAAGACGATGCCCGCGGTCGCAGTGATAGAGCGCGATTACCCGAACGTGTACGCGCGCTTCACCTCGCTCGGGCCGTTGATGGCGAAGGCGGGCAACGGGGGCAAGGGAATAGCCTGGAACACTGAAAGCGAGGTGAATTCCCTCAAAAAGCTCAATCAAGAAGGTCCGCAAGGCCTGGCAAGAATCGAGACGGACATCGACGCCTGCGAGGTGATTCTGTCGCTCGCGCCTGAGACCAACGGCGAGGTGGCGGTCAAGGCCTGGCAGGCGCTGTCGGCCGTCACCGGGCGCGATCACACGCATCTGGCGAAACCGCGCGAGGACGACAAGATCCGCTTCCGCGACATCCAGGCGCAGCCGCGCAAGATCATCTCGTCGCCGATCTGGTCGGGCCTGGAGTCGGAGCACGTGTCCTACAACGCCTGCTACACCAACGTGCACGAGCTGATTCCCTGGCGCACGCTCACCGGCCGCCAGCAGCTCTACCAGGACCACCCGTGGATGCGGGCCTTCGGCGAGGCCTTCGTCCTCTACCGTCCGCCGGTCGACACCAAGACGGTCAAGCCGCTGCTGGGTGCGCGCTCGAACGGCAACCCCGAGGTGGTGCTCAACTTCATCACGCCGCACCAGAAGTGGGGCATCCACTCGACCTATACCGACAACCTGCTGATGCTGACGCTGTCGCGCGGCGGGCCCATCGTGTGGCTCTCGGAGATCGACGCACGCAAGGCGGGGATCGAGGACAACGACTGGATCGAGGGCTACAACCTGAACGGCGCGCTCACCGCGCGTGCAGTGGTCTCGCAGCGCGTGCCAGAGGGAATGGTCATGATGTACCACGCGCAGGAGAAGATCGTGAATACGCCGGGCTCGGAGATCACGGGTGCGCGCGGGGGCATCCACAACTCGGTGACGCGCGCCTGTCCCAAGCCGACCCATATGATCGGCGGCTACGCGCAGCAGAGCTACGGCTTCAACTACTACGGCACCGTCGGCGCCAACCGGGACGAATTCATCATCGTGAGAAAGATGGCGAAGGTGGATTGGCTGGACGGCTCCGCCAAGGAGGCAGCATGAAGGTCCGCGCTCAAATCGGGATGGTGCTGAACCTCGACAAGTGCATCGGCTGTCACACCTGTTCGGTCACCTGCAAGAACGTCTGGACCAACCGCGAGGGCATGGAGTACGCCTGGTTCAACAACGTGGAGACCAAGCCGGGCATCGGCTATCCGAAGGACTGGGAGAACCAGGCGCGCTGGAAGGGCGGCTGGGAGCGCAGCGGCGACGGCAGGATCCGCCCCAAGCAGGGCGGCAGGCTCGGCTTGCTGGCCAAGATCTTCGCCAACCCGCACCTGCCCGAGATCGACGACTACTACGAGCCTTTCACCTTCGACTACGAGCATCTCCACAGCGCGCCCGCTTCACCCACCGCGCCCGTGGCGCGGCCCCGCTCGCTGATCACCGGCGAGCGCATGGAGAAGATCGAGTGGGGGCCGAACTGGGAGGAGATCCTGGGCGGCGAGTTCGCCAAGCGCAGCGCCGACTACAACTTTGCCGAGATAGAAAAGACTGTCTACGGCGAGTTCGAGCGCACCTTCATGATGTACCTGCCGCGGCTGTGCGAGCACTGCCTGAATCCCACCTGCGTCGCTTCCTGTCCCTCGGGCTCGATCTACAAGCGGGAAGAAGACGGCATCGTGCTCATCGACCAGGACAAGTGCCGCGGCTGGCGCATGTGCGTTTCGGGCTGCCCGTACAAGAAGATCTACTACAACTGGTCGAGCGGCAAGGCCGAAAAGTGCATCTTCTGCTACCCGAGGATCGAGGCCGGTCAGCCCACCGTCTGCTCCGAGACCTGCGTGGGCAGGATCCGCTATCTAGGCGTGCTGCTGTATGACGCCGACCGCATCGGCGAGGCCGCCAGTGTCGCCGACCCGCAGGCGCTGTACGAAGCGCAGCTCGGAGTGTTTCTGGACCCGTTCGATTCGCAGGTAATCGAGCGGGCGCGCCAGGATGGCGTGCCCGAGGCCTGGATCGAAGGCGCGCAGCGCTCACCGGTATACAGGATGGCGATGGAATGGAAGGTGGCGTTTCCGCTGCATCCCGAATACCGCACCCTGCCGATGGTGTGGTACGTGCCGCCGCTGTCGCCGATCAGCGCCGCCGCCAACAGCGGGGTACTGGGCGCGAACGGCGAGATTCCCGACGTTTCCCAGCTCAGGATCCCGCTCAAGTACCTCGCGAACCTGCTCACCGCGGGCGACGAGGCGCCGGTCAAGCTCGCGCTCGAGCGCATGCTCGCGATGCGCGCCTTCATGCGCGCGCGACACGTCGATGGCCGGGAGAACGCGGAGGTGCTCGCGCAGACGGGGCTGAGCGCCGCGCAGGTCGAGGACATGTACAGGCTCATGGCGATCGCCAACTACGAGGACCGCTTCGTCATTCCCACGACGCATCGCGAATACGCCGAGGACGCGTACGACCTGCGCGGCTCCTGCGGTTTCACGTTCGGCAACGGCTGCTCGGACGGCGAAAGCGAGGCGAGCCTGTTCGGCGGCAAGAAACGTCGCACGATCCCCATTCGCGCGGCGGCCACTGCGATCGGAGGCGGGCGATGAAGACCCTGCGCGTTTGCGCCGCGCTGCTCGGGTACCCGGAGGCGGAGCTCCTCGCGGCCCTGCCCGAGCTCTCGGGCGCGCTCGACGCCGAGCGGCTGTTGCCGCGCGGCCCGCGCGCCGAGCTCGCGGCGCTGCTCGAGGAGCTCAGGCGCGAGCCACTGGTCGCGTCGCAGGAGCGCTACGTGGCGCTGTTCGATCGCTCGCGCGCCCTGTCGCTGCATCTGTTCGAGCACGTGCATGGCGAGTCGCGCGACCGCGGCCAGGCGATGGTCGACCTGGCGTCGATGTACCGCGCCCGCGGGCTCGCCGTCGACGGCCACGAGCTGCCCGACTACCTGCCGGCGTTGCTCGAATTCGCCTCGCTGCTGCCAGCGCCGGAGGCGCGGGGGCTCCTCGGAGAAACCGCCGACATCCTGCGCGCGCTGGGCGAACGGCTGGCCGCGCGCGGCAGCCGCTATTGCGCGGTGCTCGCCGCGCTGCTCGCCATCGCCGGCGAGCGCGGCCTGGCGGTCGAACGCGCCGCGCGGCCGCAGGCGGGCGAGGAGGACACGCCCGAAGCGATCGAGCGCAGCTGGATGGAGCAGCCGGTGAGCTTCGGCGGCGCTGCGCCCGAGGTCGCCCCGGTACATTTCTACCGAAAAGGAGCCGCCTCATGAGCGACTTTCTGAATCAGGCGCTGTTCGGCATCTACCCTTACGTGTGCCTGGCCGTGTTCCTGCTGGGCTCGCTGGTGCGTTTCGACCGGGAGCAGTACAGCTGGAAGAGCGACTCTTCCCAGCTGCTGCGCCGCGGGCAGCTGCGCTGGGGCTCGAACCTGTTTCACATCGGCATCCTGCTGCTGTTCTTCGGCCATCTGTTCGGCCTGCTGACGCCGCATAGCGTCTACGCGGCCCTCGGACTTACGCCGGGAGCGAAGCAGATCCTGGCGATGAGCTCGGGTGGCGTCCTGGGCGCGATGATTCTGGCCGGCGTCCTGCTCCTGCTGCACCGCCGCCTGACCATCGCGCGCATCCGCAGCACCAGTACCGGCATGGACATCCTGATCCTGCTCTGGATCCTGGTCACGGTTTCGCTCGGGCTGGTCTCGATCTTCTTTTCGGCGCAGCATCTCGACGGCAGCACGATGCTGCTGCTGGCGGATTGGGCGCAACACATCGTCACCTTCCGCGGCGGGGCGGCGGCGTTCCTCGCCGGCGTGCCGATCATTTTCAAGATCCACCTGTTCTTCGGCATGACGCTGTTCCTGCTGTTTCCGTTCTCGCGCCTCGTGCACGTATGGAGCGGGTTCGCCTCGGTCGCCTACCTGGGACGCGCCTATCAGATCGTGCGCAACCGCGGCTGATGGCGCCTGCCACCGTCAACGGTCTGCCGGTCGCGCTGCGCGAGCTGCTGCTCGAGCGCGCCGCGAAGCGCGGCCTGATGGGCGGCCGTCCGCGCGAGGGGGTGACCTTCGCGGACCCGGAGGCCGAGGATGCCGTCATCGAGCGCCTGCTCGAGCTCGAGGTGCGTACGCCCGAACCGACCGACGAGGAATGCCGCCGCTACTACGAGCGCCACCCCGCCCAATTCCGGGCAGGCGACCTGGTCGAGGCCGCGCATGTCCTGTTCGCGCTCACGCCGCGGGTTCCGCCCGGCGCGCTGCGCGCGCGGGCGGCCGAAGTGCATGCCGTCGCGCGCCGCGAGCCGGAGCGCTTCGCCGAGCTGGCCCGCGAGCATTCGAACTGCCCTTCGGCGGCGCAAGGCGGCGCACTGGGGCAGCTGGGCCGCGGCGACAGCGTGCCTGAGTTCGAGCGTGCGCTGTTCGATGGCGGGGCGACCGGCGTTCTGCCCGAGCTCATCGACACACGCTACGGCTTTCACGTCGTTCTGATCGCGCGCCGCATCGCGGGCGAGACGGTTCCCTTCGAGGCCGTGCGCGAACGGATCGGGGCGATGCTGCAGGCGCGCTCGACCGAGCGTGCGCTCGCGCAGTATGTCCAGATTCTCGCCGGCGAGGGAGGGCTGGAAGGCATCGACCTGCAACCCGCCTAGGGGGCGCTGGTGCGCGAGTCAGTTCGCGTTCAGCGATGCGCCAGGGGGCGAGAGTTTGATAGCATTGGCGCCTTCTCGTCATGGCTTCCAGCCTTAACTCGGGAGACGCCTAGTGGAACCCTGGTCCGCACGGGATGACAGGCCTTCGCAGCTGATGCGCAAGCCGTCGGGAAGCGGTTCGCTGCGGTGGGTGGCACTCGCCGTGCTGATCCTGGCCGCGGCGATGGGCGCCTACTACTACTATTTCGTGAGCACGCACATGCCGGCGCCGGCGCCCGTTGCGGCGCCCGCGCCGCCGAGCGCGCCCGAGCAGCCGGCCCAGCCGCCGCAGGCGGCCAGCCCCGCGCCGGAGGTAGAGCATCCCGTGGAAGCGCCGAAGGCGGCGCCCGGCGAGATCGTTCCGCCCCTGCCGGGGCTGCGCGACAGCGATCCGGCGGCGCGCGATGAAATGATCGGGCTGGTCGGTGCCAAGGCGTTTGCGGCCTATTTCTATCCCGAGAAGATCATCCTGCGCATCGTGGCGACCGTCGACAATCTGCCGCGCCATGCGGCGCCCGCGCGCATGATGCCGGTCAAGCCGGTTGCCGGGCGCTTTGCCGTGTCCGCCAGCGGCGACCAGATGCTGCTCGCGCCGGAAAACTTCGCCCGCTATACGCCCTACGTGAGGATCGCGCAGGCAGTCAGCGCGAAGAAGCTGGTCGCGATCTACAGCCGCTTTTATCCGCTCTTTCAGCAGGCCTACCGCCAGCTCGGCTACCCCAATGGATACTTCAACGACCGCCTGATTACCTGCATCGACGATCTGCTTGCGGCTCCCGAGCTGGACGGGCCGATCAAGCTCAGCCAGCCCAAGGTGCTGTACGAATATGCGGACCCGGACCTCGAGGCGCGTTCGGCGGGGCAGAAGATCATGATTCGCATGGGGCTCGACAACGAGCGCAAGATCAAGGCCAAGCTGCGCGAGCTCCGGAGCGCGCTGACCAGCAGATAATCGGGCAATTTGCCGCGGGGCGCGGATCGACCTAGACTGCGCCCTCCGGAAGCTTCCAACACGGCCCGCACGGGCCGTTTTTATTCCTCACCAAGATGAACGCACCCCAGACTCAGTTCGACCCCGAATCCGCCCGTTTCGGCAGCTCGCGCTCGCAGAAACGGCTCGAAGACGACAGGCTGCTCACCGGCAAGGGACTCTTCAGCGACGACCGGGATTTTCCCGGGGTGGCATGGCTCGTGCTGCTGCGCTCGCCGCACGCGCACGCGAAGATCGTGACCGCGGATCTTGCCGCCGCGCGCAAGGCGCCCGGCGTGCTCGCGGTCTGGACCATGCAGGACCTGCGCGCGGACGGTGTCGGGCAGATACCGTTCCCGCCGCTCTTCAAGCAGGCCGACGGTTCGCCGATGGAGGCGCCGCCGCGTGTTCCGCTGGCGGAGGGGAGCGTGTACTACGTCGGCGAGCCGGTGGCCGCGGTGGTGGCTGCGACGCGCGATCAGGCGGAGGACGCGGCCGAGCAGGTCATGCTCGAGTACGAAGAGCTGCCCTGCGTGGTCGATGCGAGTCGCGCCGTCGAGGCGGGCGCGCCGCAGCTCTGGGCCGAGGCGCCCGGCAACGTGGCGGCGGAATCGGCCTACGGCGACCCGAAGGCGGCGGATGCCGCGTTTGCCGGCGCCGCGCACGTGGTCGAGATCGAGCTGCACAACCAGCGCCTGATCGCCAATGCGCTCGAGCCGCGCTGCGCAATCGGCGTGCACGAGGGCGGCCGCACCACGCTTGTCACCCAGAACCAGACCTCCACCGGGGCACGCGAGCTGCTCGGCGCGGTGTTCGGCGCCAAGCCCGAAGACTTCCGGGTCATGGTGGGCGACATCGGCGGCGGATTCGGCATGAAGACCGGCCTCACGCCGGAGGACGTGCTGGTCTGCTACGCCGCGAAAAAGCTCGCCCGGCCGGTCAAGTGGCGCGCCGAGCGCGGTGAGGAGTTTCTCGCTGCGCACATGGGACGCGACCAGCGGTTCAAGGCCGCTCTCGCGCTCGACGAGGAAGGCCGCATTCTCGCGCTGCGCATGCGCATGCTGGCCAACATCGGCGCCACGCCGGTAGGCTCCTCGGCGATCATCCCGCTTGCGCTCGGGCCGAAGGTTCAGACCACCGTGTACAAGGTGCCGGTCATCGATTACGGCGTGAAAGCGGTGCTCACCAACACCATGGCCACCGGCGCCTACCGCGGCGCCGGTCGCCCGGAAGCGAACTACCTGATGGAGCGCCTGATGGAGAAGGCCGCGCGCCAGCTCAAGCTCGATCCGGCCGAGATCCGGCGCCGCAACTTCATCCGCCCGCAGGACTTCCCGTTCCAGACCCACCTCGGCGACGTCTACGACGTGGGGGACTTCGCGCGCGTGCTCGAGGAGGCCCTTGCGCGCTCGGACTGGAAAGGCTTTCCCGCGCGGCGGGAGGAATCCGGGCGCCGCGGCAGGCTGCGCGGGCGCGGCCTGGCGGTCTACCTCGAGTGGACCGGGGCGATTCCGACCGAGACGGTCGATATCCAGATCGACGCCGACGGCGCGGTCACCGTGTTTTCGGGTACCCAGGCGATGGGGCAGGGGCTCGAGACGACCTATTCGCAGCTCATCACGGAAGTGCTGCAGGTGCCGGTCTCGAGCATCCGGATCGTGCAGGGCGATACCGATCGCGCCAACGGCGTGGGCAGCGTGGGCTCGCGCTCGGCCTTCGTCGGCGGCTCGGCGGTGGTCGCCGCAGGACGCAAAATGATCGTGCGCGGCAAGGAGCTGGCCGCGGAGGCGCTCGAGGCGGCGCCGCAGGACATCGAGTTCCGCGACGGGCGCTTCCGCATCTCCGGCACCGACCGCGATATCGCGCTCGATGAGCTCGCCGCGCGACAGGCGGAGCGCTTCATCCGCGTCTCGGCGACCGAGACGCCGTCGACGCCCTCCTGGCCGAATGGGGCTCAGGTGTGCGAGGTCGAAATCGACCCCGACACGGGCGAGGTCGAGGTCGCGCGCCTGACCAGCGTGGACGACATCGGCCGGATCATCAACCATATGATCGTGGAAGGGCAGATTCACGGCGGCATCGCGCAAGGGGTGGGCCAGGCGCTGTACGAGCGTGCGGTTTACGATCCGGAAAGCGGCCAGCTGCTGAGCGGCTCGCTGATGGACTATGGCCTGCCGCGCGCCGACCAGTTCCCGCCCATGAACTGCGGGTTCGACGAGAGCATTCCCTGCACCACCAACCTGCTGGGAGTGAAAGGCTGCGGCGAGCTCGGCACGATCGGGTCGGTGCCGGCGGTGGTGAACGCGGTTCTCGACGCGCTGGCGGACCGCGGCGTGCTTCAGCTCGAGATGCCGCTCACCGCGGAGAAGGTGTGGAGGGCGTTGCGCGGCGTGTAGCCGATCGCATGGAGTGAGGCCGCATGGCGACGGGTTCGGCGCGCGGGACTTGGCAGGACGGGACCCGTCGCGCGCTCGAATACGCGATCGTCGCCTCCCTCGTGCTGCATGCCGTGGCGCTGCTGTCGCTACCGGCGCTTCCTTCGCCGCCCCTGCGGTCCAGCTCGGAGCCTCCGCTTGAAGCCCGCCTGGTGCCGGTACAACCGCCCGCGGCGCACCCGCCGCCTCCCAGTCCGGCATTGAAGCCGCCGCCCGTGCCGGTGCTGAAACCGCCGCCGCCCGCGCCGGTGCCGCAGCCGGCTCCGCGGCATGAGGTGAAGAAAGCGCGCCCGGTCCCGAAGCGCATTCATCGTCGTATCCTGAGACCGGTTCAGCAGGCTTCCCCAGTGCAGGAGCCGCCGCCTCCGTCACCCGCGGTCTCTGCGCCACCGCCGTCTGCCGCGCCACGGCCGCCCGTTGCGGCAGTGCCAAGCGCGCCTGCTCCGGTGCGCGCACCCCTGCCATCGCGCCCGCAAGCGGCGCCCGATACCGCGAGTCTGGTGGCGCTGTACCGCGCCGAGATCATCGTGCTGGCCGAGCGCTACAAGCGCTACCCGCGCTTTGCGCGCGACAACGGCTGGGAGGGCAAGGTCGAGGTCAGCCTGGCGATCGGGGCCGACGGCGCGGTCGCCTCGCTTCGCGTATCGCGTGGATCCGGCTTTTCCATTCTCGACCGGCAGGCGCTGGAAATGATCCGACGCGCCGAGCCGCAGGCGCGGATCCCCGCCGGACTGCGCGGCAAGGCGTTCGACATCCGCGTTCCCGTGATCTTCAACCTGCGCGACGCCGGCGGTTAGCGGCTGCGGCTCGCGAGCGGGCGCAGGTCGGGCGGCGTCAGGCGGCGCGCGCCGTCAAAGCGGCTCATCCAGTAATGGATATGGAGGGGTTCGACCTTCACCTGCTCGCCCGTCCTGGGTGCGTGCACGAAGCGTCCGTTGCCGAGATAGATCCCGACGTGGGAGAAAGCGCGATGTTCGGTATTGAAGAAGACGAGATCGCCAGGCTGCAGTTCCGCTAGACTGACGGGCGTGCCGTACTCGCTCTGCGCGCGGGCGCTGTGCGGCAAGCGCAGTCCCCAGGCCTGTTTGAACACGTGGGCGACCAGCCCGCTGCAGTCGTAGCCCCTGGGCGAGGCGCCGCCCCAGCGGTAGTCGGTCCCGAGCGCGAGCAGCGCCTGCAACAGGGCCTCGGAGCGCTCGGCGCTCGCGGGCCGCTCCAGCGGGGCAGAATCGAGCGCGGTCGGAGGGCTGGCGCAGCCATACATCCAGATTGGAAAAATTATTAAATACAGTAAATTGCGATATTTCATTAAAGTAATGTAGTGGACGATATGGAGAAAGTAAAGCGGCCTTTGTCAGCCGGACCGGCGGCGGCGCGTTGCTTCGATGGAACCGGAGCCGGACCCTGATGCGCCGATCGATCGCCGCCTGGAGTTGCTTTGCCGCCATCGCGCTCGGTGCCGCGAGCGCCTGGGCACAGCAACAGATGGAGATCATTCCTCTGCGCCACCGCAGCTTGCAGCAGGTGCTGCCCGCGTTGAGGCCGCTGCTCGAGCCCGGCGGCGTGCTCACCGGAAGCTCGAACCAGCTGATCGTGCGCGCCAGCGCGCGCAATATCGAACAGCTCAGGGCGGCGCTGGCGGGGATCGACACCCCGCTGCGACGGCTCCTGATATCGGTTCGCTTCGCCGATGTGTCCGAGATCCATGACCGCGAGATCGCGGCCGGCGGCGTCCTGCGCCCCGGCGGGTCGCGGATCGAGTTGCGCGCGCGCGGCTCCGACGCGGCCGCCGACGATCGCGTCGATCAGCGCGTTCAGGTGATCGAGGGCGGACGCGCCTTCATCGCGCTGGGCCAGAGCCGGCCGCTCGGCGGCGAAGCGCCGGCGGTGCAGGATTTGTCGACGGGAATCGCGGTCGTGCCGCACTTGGCGGGGAGTCGCGTCATTCTCGATGTGAGCCCCCAGCGCGAATCGCCCGCGGCGTCGCCGGGCGGGGTGCGCTTCGAGCGCGTCGCGACGACGGTCACCGCGCGGCTGGGGGAATGGGTCGAGCTGGGGAGCGCCAGCTCCGTGCGCAGCGCCGAATCCGGCAGCATGGTTTCCTCGGGCCTCCGGCGCGGCGCGAGCGGGAGCGGAATCTGGCTCAAGGTCGAGGAGGTCGGGCCCTGAGCGAAGCGGCGTCACGCGAAGCGGCAACGCTCGAGCGCGCGTTTGCCGACGGCGGCCCGCTCGCGGGCCAGGTGCCGGGGTTCCGCCGCCGCGCGCAACAGGTCGAGATGGCGCACGCGATCCTCGCGGCGCTCGAGTCGTGCGGCACGCTGGTGGCGGAGGCCGGCACCGGCACCGGCAAGACCTTTGCCTATCTCGTGCCGGCGCTGATTGCAGGCGGCAAGGTCATCATCTCCACCGGCACCAAGACGCTGCAGGACCAGCTTTTCGACCGCGATCTGCCCGCGGTGCGCGAAGCGCTTGCGTCGGGCGCCAGCGTGGCCCTGCTCAAGGGCCGGGCGAACTACGTCTGCCTGTACCGCCTGGAGCGTGCGGCAAAGGAGGCGCGGCTCGCCTCGCGCGAGGAGGCGGGGCAGCTGCGGCGCATCGAGCGTTTCGCCGCGCTCAGCGTGACCGGCGACCGCGCCGACCTCGCGGAGGTCCCGGAGGACGCGCCGGTCTGGGCGCATGCCACCTCGACGCGGGAAAACTGCCTCGGCCAGGAGTGCTCGAATTACAAGGACTGCTTCGTCATGCGCGCGCGCAGGAACGCGCTCGCGGCGGACGTCGTGGTGGTGAATCATCATCTGTTTTTCGCCGACGTCGTGCTGCGCGACGAAGGCGTCGCCGAGCTGCTGCCCGCCTGCAACACGCTGGTGTTCGACGAGGCACACCAGCTGCCGGAAACTGCGAGGCTGTTCTTCGGCGCCACGATCTCGACCGCGCAGATGATCGAGCTGGCGCGCGACGCGCGCGTCGAGCTGCGCGCCGCGGGAGGCGCCTCCCCGGAGCTCGAGCGCCTCGCCGGCAAGCTGGACAAGGCTGCGCGCGACCTCAGGCTCTCGCTCGGCGGCGAAGGCACCCGCCTCGGCTGGGCGCAGGCGGCCCGGTTGCCGGGCTTTGGCGACGCGGTGGCCGCCCTCGACGCCGCGCTGGCGGCGCTGGCCGGGCCCCTTGCCGAGCAGGCCGGGCGCTCCGAGGGCCTCGCGTCCTGCGCCCGGCGGGCGTCCGAAGCACGCGCCATCCTGGCGCGCTTGGGCGGCGACGACGCCGCGAACGAGGTGCGCTGGGTCGAGGCTTTCAACCACTCGGCGCAGCTGCATCTGACGCCGCTGTCCTCGGCCGAGCTGTTCCGGCGCCAGATGGAAGATCATCCGCGGGCCTGGATTTTTACTTCGGCCACGCTGGCCGTGGGGCAGGACTTCAATCATTTCACGCGCGAGCTCGGCGTCGAGCAGGCCGACGCGCGGCAATGGGAAAGCCCCTTCGATTTCGGACGCCAGGCGCTGCTCTACGTGCCGAGGGGCCTGCCGGCGGATCCGAACGACCCTGCTTTCACGGCGGCCGTGATCGAAGCCGCCTATCCTGTTTTGCGTGCGAGCGGGGGCAGAGCCTTCCTTCTCTTCACGACCTTGCGCGCGTTGCGCCGCGCGCACGAGATCCTGGCCGCCCGCCTCGAGCGCGACGGTTTGCCGTTCCCGCTGCTGGTGCAGGGCACCGGCTCGCGCAGCGAGCTGCTGGCGCGGTTCCGCTCGCTCGGCAACGCCGTCCTGCTCGGCAGCCAGTCGTTCTGGGAGGGCGTCGACGTCCGGGGCGAGGCGCTCTCGCTGGTGGTGATCGACAAGCTCCCGTTCGCCCCCCCCGACGACCCGGTGCTCTCGGCGCGCATCGACGCGGTGCGCGCCCAGGGCGGCAACCCGTTCAGCGCGCTGCAGCTGCCGCAGGCGATCCTGCAGCTCAAGCAGGGGGCGGGGCGCCTGATCCGGGACGAGACCGACCGCGGCGTGCTGATGCTGTGCGACCCGCGCCTGTATTCGCGGCCCTACGGCCGGCTGGTGCGCGCGAGCCTGCCGCCGATGAAACAGACCCGCGAACTCGACGAGGTCGAGGCATTCTTCGACAAGAGCCGCTCTGCCACGCTGACTGATTGATTCCAACGCAACGCGCGAAAGCTCAGATCTCGCCCCAGACCTCGCGCGCGATCTCGATGACGAGCTTGAGCTTGTCGGCCTGGGCTTTGACGGCGATCTCGTTGCCGTGCACGGTCGACGAGAACCCGCATTGGGGCGACAACGCGAGCTGCTCCAGGGGCGCGTACTGCGCGGCCTCGTCGATGCGTCGCTTGATGTCGTCCTTCGACTCGAGCGCGTCGAGCTTCGTCGTCACGAGGCCGAGCACGACGGTCTTGCCCTGCGGGACGAAGCGCAGCGGCCGAAAATCTCCGGACCGGTCGTCGTCGTACTCCAGGAAGTAGCCGTCGACGGCGAGTTCCTGGAAAAGCGCCTCGGCCACGGGCTCATAGCCGCCCTCGGCCGCCCAGGCGCTGCGGAAGTTGCCGCGGCAAAGATGCACGCAGACCGTCATGTTTGCCGGCCGCTCGGCGATGCAGGCATTGATCCAGCGCGCATACATGCGCGGGAGCTCGTCCGGGTCGTCGCCCCGAGCGCGCGTGGCCTCGCGCAGCTTGGGGTCGCAGAGGTAGGCGAGATTCGTGTCGTCGAGCTGCAGATACGTGCAGCCGGCCGAGGCGAGGCTGCGAATCTCCTCGGCATAGGCCTTCGTCACGTCGGCATAGAAATCGTCCATGTCGGGATAGACCGACTGGTCGACCGCGTTCCGGCCGCCGCGAAAATGCAGCATCGTCGGCGAGGGAATCGTCACTTTCGGTGTCCCCTGCGTGACGGCCGACTTCAGGAACTCGAAGTCGGCGAGCTGTATCGGACGTGAATGTCGGACCTTGCCCTTCACCTTCATGATGGGTGGCGCGAAGTCGAGCTCGCCGCCCTTGCGGTGGAACTTGACCTGAATGCCGCCTTCGGCGACGACGCCGTCGAGCTGCGTCAGAAAGTCGACATGAAAGAAGGTACGGCGGAATTCGCCGTCCGTGATGCCCTTC